>FLOH01000134.1_pt1 | contig 208790 bp, 187 predicted proteins | sample 756751 | NCBI WGS metagenome assembly FLOH01 (sample SAMEA4026879, study PRJEB14308) | marine metagenome | biome: coastal water; material: water | depth 74 m | reverse complement strand
GTCAAAGCCAGTGGTGACGATTTGATTGCCAAGCAGATTTTGGCCGGATATGGCGTCAATGACTCCAACACCAAGTTCCAGTATGTCGGTCGTAAGGACGGTCAGGCCGCGCTTGCCAACGGACAGATTGATGCTATCGCATACGCCTATGCGCGTAACAATCAGGGCCATCTGGGTCCAATCTTCGCTGCGCGTAAAATTGGCGTTGATGTCGATTTCGTCAGCCCCGATCCGGACAAGACGGCACAGTTCCTTAAGACGGATAAAATCTTCTTCCTCGACAAACTCGGCGAGCCTGTGTTTGGACGCCCCAAACTGGAAGGCATTGCCTTTTATCAGGGCATGGTCATCCGAGGCGATCTCTCGGAAGACCTCGTCTACAAAATGACAAAGGCGATTTATGAAAACTGGGGTGAAGTCACGGCCAGTGCACCTTGGTGGAACGATCCTGGTGAGGCAACTCTGGAGTCGGCACCGGCGATTACGTTGGCGCCATATCATCCCGGCGCCATCAAGTACTACAAGGAAAAGGGTGTGTGGTCGAAGTTCCACAAAGACTGATTTGTCGGCAAACAGGATCGACCGTAAAGGCCCCTGGTCTATACGGTCGATCCACCCGACTGAATATCCAGTCAGATACCCAGCTTTAAATCATCCTTCGCGACTCATGGGAGGTTACCTTGCCGACTGTACTTGATCGCCTGATCCGTATTTGCGTCACCATATTGGTTGTCATGGGGGCCGGATTTGCTCTGTATACCGGGGCAACAGGACCGTTCGAGGCACCGGTACAAACCGGCTTCTTTCTCATGGTCACGCTACCGATGGTCTTCCTACTGGCTCCGTCAAAGCTTATTAAAAATGAGACATTAGAAGGGGTTTTCAATCTGATCCTTGCGGCACTCGCTGCCCTCGTCATGGCATATAATTTGGTTAATTTTCAGCGGCTCTATTCAGAACCGTTTATCGGAACGCTGGACATTAGCGTCGGCATTCTTGGGCTGGTACTGGTTCTAGAAGCGGTGCGGCGTACTGTCGGGCTGGCGATTACGCTGATCCTGATCGCGTTCCTGATATTTGCCTATTACGGCAATTATGTGCCATTCCAGATTTTACGGCACGCTGGGCTAGATGTGGAAACCATCGCGAGTATCATTTTTTTTGGTACCGACGGCGTGTTCGGCACGCCTGTTTCTGTCTGCGCAACCTTCATCGTTGTCATCATGATGCTCGGTGCCTTTCTCACCGCTTGTGGCGGGGCCGAGTTTTTTATGAATGTCGCTAAGTCTCTGGCCGGCGGGTGGATGGGCGGGCCGGCAAAGATTGCAGTCATCGGTTCTGCCCTGATGGGAATGATTACCGGCGCGACCGTGGCAAACGTCGCCACCACAGGTTCTGTCACCATTCCGATGATGAAGAAATCCGGATATGATCCACGATTTGCCGGCGCCGTTGAAGCGCTGGCCTCATCCGGCGGTCAGTTGATGCCGCCGATCATGGGTGCGGCGGCGTTCGTGATGATCGACTATCTGAACATCTCATACGGGGAACTCGTAGTGCACGCCATCGTGCCGGCGATCCTGTTCTTTTTCTCGGTCCTGATGATCGTACATGTCCGTTCGGTCAAGGAGGGCTTTAAGCCGATCCCGAAGTCGGAAATTCCTAACATCATCGATGAGATCAAGGCGCGCGGCCATATGATGCTGCCGATCATTGTATTGGTAGTTCTGCTGACCCAGCACTACGGGATCATGTATGTGGCATTCTTCTCGGTATTGACGGCGATGATCGTCTGCCAGTTCAGGAAGGAAACGCGCCTCGATCTTGCCGGATACTATGCGGCTTTCCATGACGCAATGGCCGGCATGGTCCCGTTGGTCGCGATCTGCGCCGGGGCCGGCATCCTGATTGGTGTCCTGTCTGCTACCGGGCTTAATCTGAAGATCACCTACCTGATCGAATACGTTGCGCAGGGTAATTTGTTTGTGACCCTGATCATGACGATGATCGCCTGCATTATTCTTGGTATGGGATTGCCAACAGTTGCCGCCTATGTGGTGTTGGCGACGCTGGTGCCTGCATCCATGATCAAGCTCGGCGTGCCGCCAATCGCGGCACACATGTTTATCTTCTACTTCGCGATTCTGTCGGCGATAACCCCGCCGGTCTGCACAGGGGCCTACGTTGCGGCAGGGATCGCCAAGGCGGATCCTGTTGAAACCGGTTTTGTTGCCATGCGACTCGGGATCATCGTATTTTTGCTGCCTTTCGCCTTTGTCTATGACCCAAGCCTATTGTTGATTGGCGGTGATATCGGCGAGGCGGTCATTCATATTTCAGCCTGCACGATCGGCATTCTGTTCTGGGCATACGGCCTTGAAGGGTATTTCAAAAAACCGCTGAATGTCTTGCGCCGGGTAATGCTCATGGCGGCCGGTGTGATGCTGATCTGGCCTGACATTTGGTTAAGCCTTGCCGGTCTGGTGGTCGGTTTCCTGGCGATCGTGCCGATCATCAAGGAAACGGGCTTTCGAAGTAATCCAAAGACAGAAATAGACGGGTGAGTTCCTTCCAGACGTTTTTTCACACTGCCGGAGTTGCCAGATGAAGCCAACCAACCTGCTCGTTCTGATGTCAGATCAGCATAACAAGAAAGTAACCGGTTGCTATGGAAACCGGGTCATTGATACGCCAAATATCGACCGGTTGGCGGCCCGGGGAACAAGGTTTGATGCCGCGTATACATGTTCACCGGTTTGTGTGCCGGCCAGGGCTTCGTTTGCGACGGGGTATTACAATAGCCAGATCGGTTATTGGGATAACGCCGATCCTTATGACGGTGCGGTTGATAGCTGGCATGGCGCGGCACGGAATTCGGGGCATGTCGCAAGTTCCATCGGCAAACTGCATTTTCGCAGCGACGATGATGACTACGGATTTACGGAAAGTCAGATCGCCATGCAGGTGATTGACGGCAAAGGCGACCTGATGGGACTGGTCCGCGACGATATGCCGGTACGCGGTGCTGCCTGGAAGATGGAGGGGATGGCCGGCCCGGGTGAAAGCTCATACACGTTCTATGATCGCGATATCACGGCCCGCACGCAGGTCTGGCTTCACGAAGCGGCGAAGCGTGCCGATGACAAGCCATGGGTGTTGTTTGTCTCTCTGGTCTGTCCGCATTACCCACTGACGGCCCCGCCTGAACATTACTATCGTTATCTTCAGGACCCGGCACTGCCAATGCCGAAACTGAGAGGCGACGGAGAACGCTTGTCGCATCCTTATCTGAAGGAATATGCGAGAGTCTTCAACTTCGATGATTATTTCGATAACGAAGAAAAAATCCGTCGCGCCGTCGCCGGCTATTACGCGCTTACAACCTTCATGGATGAGCAGGTTGGCAAGATCATGGCAGCGCTTGACCAGACCGGGTTAACCGAGTCGACACGGGTTCTCTATACCAGCGATCACGGTGACAATCTCGGAACCCGCGGTGTCTGGGGTAAATCCACGATGAATGATGAATCCGCTGCCGTTCCGCTGATCATTGCCGGCCCAGACATTGCTGCCAATCAGGTCTGTGGCGTACCGGTCAGTCATGTGGATATCTATCCGACAGTGCTGCAATGCCTTGGTATCGCCGCTGATGAAGAACAGGGCAAACGGTTTGGCCGTTCGTTGTTCTCGGTCTGCAAGGATCCGGATCAGGAACGGGAAGTTATTTGCGAATATCACGGAATGGGATCAACGGCCGGTGTCTTCATGTGCCGCGACCGGCGCTATAAGTACGTCTATTACATTGATTATCCGCCGCAGTTGTTCGACCTGATCGAAGATCCTGATGAGACAAGGGATCTGATTGATGATTCTGCATTTGCCGATGTCCGGCAGCGACTGCATGAGGCGCTTTTGACTTTCTGTGACCCGCATGAGGTCGACCGTCGTGCCAAGGCACGCCAGCAAGAACTGTTGGCCAAGAATGGCGGCCGGGAAGCTGTTATCGCGCGTGGGGATCTTGGCTTCTCTCCACCACCGGGCGTTCAGGCCGAATACCACTAATTCATTCGAAAGGATATTTTGATGAAAATTACATTGCTTGGTACCGGCACGCCGACGCCGTCGCTGAAGCGGCAAAGCTCAGGATACATGATCGAGGTGGCTGACGATCTGATTGTCATGGATCACGGTCCGGGCGCGCATCATCGATTGATCGAAAGTGGCGCACGCGCGATTGACGTGACGCATGTCTTTTTGTCGCACCTGCATTACGACCATTGCATGGATTACGGCAGACTGGTGCTGCAGCGCTGGGATATTGGCGCTGACAAGATACCGGAACTCAAATGTTACGGACCGCAGCCATTGCAGCGCATGACCAAGCAACTGTTTGATGAAGACGGCTTCTATGGGCCCGACATCACGGCACGGATCATGCATCAGGGTAGTATCGATGTGTTCGAGGCCCGAGGCGGGGTGCCGCCCCGCAAATGGCCGAAGCCCGCTGTTACCGAAGTCAAACCCGGCGACGTCATCGACGGCGGTGCCTGGACGGTAACGGTCGGCGAAGCATCGCATGTGCAGCCTTATCTGGACTGCTACGGCTACCGTCTCGACTCCAAGGAAGGGTCGATGTGCTATTCCGGTGACAGCGGCGCTGTTTGCCCGAGCATTGTCGAACTGGCGCGCGGCGTCGATGTGCTGATTCATATGAACCACTACCGCACCGGTACAGAACCGACGCATATCTACCGGGCAGTCTGCGGCAACCATATCGACACCGCGCATGTCGCCAAGCAGGCCGGCGTCAAGACTCTGGTGCTCACGCACTTCCTGGAGCAGATCGACCAGCCGGGTATCCGCGAGCAACTGCTGCGCGAGATGATGCAGATTTTTGACGGCAATATCATCTGGGGCGAAGATCTGATGGAGATCCCTGTTTCCGGCCCGGCCATGGCCAAGATGGAGTAATCCATGCCGATCCGGGCAAAGAACGTCGTCTTCATCACGTCCGATCAGCAGCGGGGGGATTGCTACGGGTTTGAGGGGCGGAAGGTCAAGACGCCGCACCTTGATCTTATGGCGGCGTCGGGGACGCGGTTTTCAGCCTGCATCACGCCGAATAATGTCTGCCAGCCGTCACGCGCTTCACTGCTGACCGGCCTGCTGCCGAATACGCATGGGGTGCACGACAACGGCATTGATCTTGATGCCGCATTGGGTGAGAAGGGGATCGCCGGAACGCTGGCTGCGGCAGGGATCAAGACCGGTTTTATCGGCAAGGCGCACTTCACCAGCAACCACACGTTCGCCCGAACCGGCTCGCCTGAATGCCGCTTCTCGTCTCCTGAATTCGGACCAGACTGGTTCGGGCCCTACATGGGATTCAAGCACGTGGAACTGGTCTGCGAGGGGCATAATTACTGGCTCCCCCAGGAGCCGCCCGGTGGGCAGCATTACGAACACTGGTATTATGCCGATGGGTTGGGGGTCCTGAAGAACACCCTTTATCAAAAGCACCTGCCGCCAGAAACAGGCGCGGCGCAAACCTGGCATTCAGCGCTGCCGACGGCGTGGCACAACTCGACCTGGATTGGTGATCAGACGATCGATTATATCAAGAACAACAAAGACGAGCCTTTCTTCGTATGGGCCTCGTTCCCTGATCCGCACCATCCGTTCGATGCGCCGGATCCGTGGTCCAGGATGCATCACCCAGACGAGGTCGATCTGCCCCCTGAACGCACAAAGGATCTGGAACGCCGTCCATGGTGGCATCGCGCCAGCCTTGAGAACACGCCTCAGACAACCGAGAAGTTCAAGGACGTTCGCGTCAATTATTCGCGCATGCCCGATCAGGACGATCGCCAACTGCGTGAAATCATCGCCAACTACTACGGTATGATTTCACTGATCGATCACAACGTTGGTCGCATCATGGCGTCGCTGCAGAGTATGGGGTTGGCCGAAGATACCCTTGTCATCTATTCAACCGACCACGGCGACTGGCTCGGCGATCACGGATTGATCCTGAAAGGGCCAATCAATTACGAAGGGCTGATTCGCGTCGGCTGCATTGCTCAGGGTCCGGGTGTGCCTGCGGGAGCAATCATCGATGATCCGGTTTCAACGATCGATATCGCCGCCACCATACTTGATACGCTGAACGTTGCCCCGTCGATGGACATGCACAGTCGCTCGCTCCTGCCGTTGATGGACGGCACCGCCAGCCGGGATTTTGCCTACAACGAATGGGCGGTCAACGCATCCAGATGCGGAGTGGCGCTTGATCTCAGGCTGGCGCGCACAAAAACACACAAGCTGACACTGGAGACCGTTTCCGGGGCAGGGGAGTTGTATGATCTGCATAATGATCCGAACGAGATGGATAATCTGTTCGGCGATGCCGGCGCCAGAGGTGTGCAGAAGGAACTGGAAGATATGATCAGGAGTCGACCTGACGATGAAATGACGCCGTTTCCCGAGCCGGTGGGTATGGCCTGACGTTCGCCAGTCTGTTCTTTTTGGAAATTCGTGTTACTAATTTCCTGAACTGCAGCAGCTGAAAGCAAACCATGAACGTTCAGGAATCAGCCAGCGATCTGGCCCGGCTTGGAAAGAAAATCCGAGACTCCCGCAAGGGCAAGCACATAACGCTTGAAATGCTCGCGACCAACTCTGGCGTTTCGAAGTCGGTGCTGTCACAGGTGGAACGCGGTGTTACCAATCCGACACTGTCGACGCTCTGGAATATCGCACGGGCATTGTCACTGGATCCGCTGGAGTTGTTCGGCAGTGCGAATGGTCCGCGTGATGATGACGAAGAGGACACTGCGTTGATCACCGAGATCAATGCCCCGGTTATCGAAAGCAAGGAATGGAAATACCGACTGATCATTCTCAATCCACCGGAAATGGCCGGCAAGTGCGAGCTATACAGGCTGCTGCTGCGCGCCGGTGGCGCTTTGAAAAGCAATCCGCACGAAACCGGTGCGATGGAGCAGGTGACGGTGATCGAGGGCGAGGTCGAAATTCGCTGCGGCGAAGACACCATGCGCATCGGTACCGGGCAGAGCGCACGCTATCCTGGCAACCGTTCGCACGCGATTTCAGCGGTTGGTCGCAAGGAAGCGAATGTGCTCCTGTTCGTGACCTTCGAATAAAGACATTCGACCATAATCTTTATAAAAATTCGATAAACAGGAATTACGGGATTGCTCCTGCGGCATCGCAAGCGATTGGATCTGTCCTCACGCGTTCTCAGCATGCTGACAATAATGCCCGGATTCCTGCTTATTATACAAATATACATGTGCAATTCGCCCGCATGCTGTTTTGCCTCGGGAAGAATTCGAGGCATTTTTCATGCTTTGGTAAAATAATTTGTTTACAGGAAATAATTTTGATATATAAAATTTATGAAATAGAGGAACTGACGAAAGCCAGGAGGCATTCATGTTCGACAAGGCGCAAGACACAGATTGCAGCAACAACCATGCGGTGCCGTTTGCAAAAACTGATGTCAGCATGCGTAACATGGAAAGCCTGTGGGTCCGACTTAAAGCAGGGGACCGTATCCGCCCCAAGGATGCACAATTGCTCCGGCGGCTTGCCATTCAACCGTTCGATAATTGTGGCATCTACGAACTCAATGCTTGCGGGTACGTCGTCGCCGTCGGTTGGCCGGACAGTAGCCAGCAGCTCGATGCCGCGGCACTGCTCAGACGTTTTGAAATTCGCTACGGCATCCCGGCGTCATACTCAAACACGATTTATACAGATGCATTCAAAGCCTGCGGAATATAATCCGATGCTTAACATCGTTTCAGCAGTGAAGGCCTAGGCCGTGCGCTATTCTATTGCCAGCCTGATACGGAACGGCTTGCGGGGAAACCGTGACTGGCCCGAAGCCTGGAGAGGGGCTGCGCCAAAGAACCAATACGAAGCCGTCGTCATTGGTGGCGGCGGGCACGGACTGGCCACCGCTTATTATCTGGCCAAAGAACACGGCATCCGTAACGTCGCTATTTTGGAAAAGGGCTGGATCGGCGGCGGCAATACCGGTCGCAATACGACCAACGTGCGTTCCGATTACATGTTTCCGGAAAGTGCCGCACTTTATGACTTCGCACTTCGCCTTTACGAGGATCTCGGCCGGGACATCAATTTCAACATCATGTTGTCGCAGCGTGGCTGGATGACGCTCATTCACGACCATCACCAGCTGGATTCGGCACGCCACAAAGCCAACTGGCTCTGCTGCAATGGTGTCGACGGTGAAATCATTAGCTCAGATGAGGTAGCGGCCATGATGCCGCTATTGAATGTACAGCGGAATCCCCGCTATCCGGTACTTGGGGCTTTCCTGCAGCGGCGCGGCGGCACCATCCGCCATGATGCGGTTGCCTGGGGCTATGCCCGCGCGGCTGACCAGTTTGGCGTGGATATCATTGAAAACTGTACGGTCGAAGGCTTCGAACAGTCAGGTGGGCGGATTATCGCCGTCAATACCAGCCGGGGCCGGATCGAAGCCCCTGTCTTCGGCATGGCCGTTGCCGGGCACTCGTCTGTCATCGCTGACATGGCCGGGTTCCGGTTGCCTGTTACCAGTCATTGTCTGCAGGCGATGGTTTCCGAGCCCGTAAAGCCGCTTCTCGATCACGTCGTCATTTCACCGGCGACGGGAGTCTACATCAACCAGACGCAAAAGGGTGAGCTGGTCATGGGTGGTGTTCTTGATCTCTATCATTCCTATGGTCAGCGCGGCACTTACCCGACAATCGAAAAAGTCGTTACCGCCGCGGTCGAGATGTTCCCGTCATTCGCCGGCATGCGCCTGATGCGGCACTGGGCCGGGATCGTCGATATCGTACCGGACAGCTCACCGATCCTGGGCGCGACACCGGTCGAAAACCTGTACATCAATTGCGGTTGGGGAACCGGCGGCTTCAAGGCCATACCGGCGGGTGGCTACATGCTTGCCCATTCAATGGCGACCAGACAGCCGCATCCGTTGATCCGTGATTTCGGACTCAACCGTTTCCGTAGCAATCGCCTCGTCGATGAAGGTGCCGCTGCCGGCATCGCGCATTAGAAGGACGCCTTAATTGATCGTCATCCGCTGCCCCTACTGTCACGAAGAGCGCCACGAGGAGGAGCTTGAATTCGGTGGCGAAGCCGATGTTGCGCGCCCGACACCTCCCGATGCCGCAAGCGATATCGAATGGACGGATTATCTGTATATGCGGGCCAATCCCAAGGGCGTGCATTTCGAGCAATGGTGCTGCCGTGCCGGCTGCGGGCAGTGGTTCAAGGTGGCCAGGCATACGGTCAGCCATGAGATCAACGAAATAATCCGCTACGAGGATCGCTTCGCGTATCAGAAAGTCGGCGGTAAATGATTACCGGTTCAGGCTCTATGCGACTTGCGGAAGGTGGTCGGATTGATCGCACCCGGCCGCTGCGGTTCAGCTTCAACGGTCAGTCAATGACCGGGTATGCGGGGGATACCGTTGCATCTGCGATGCTCGCCAATGGTGTCAGTGTTGTTGCCCGTAGCTTCAAGTACCATCGCCCGCGCGGTATTATCGGCTGCGGCCTCGAAGATCCGTCCGGCATGCTCGCAGTCCGTGATGCCTATGGCTATGAAGCCGCCGTCCGCGCCACTCAGGTGCAGTTGGCTGAGGGTATGGAGGTGCGGACCAGCACCGGCTGGCCATCTGCAGCGTTTGACGTCGGGGCACTGATCCGACCGTTTGGTCGCTTCATAAAAGCCGGTTTCTACTACAAAACCTTTATGTGGCCGAACTGGCGCTGGTTCGAACCGCTGATCCGTCGCACCACCGGGTTTGGACGTGTCGATCCACAAGCGCCCGCCAGATCAGCCGAACGCCTGCACGCTGCCTGTGACGTACTGGTCATCGGTGGCGGTGCTGCCGGGATCGCTGCTGCGCATGAACTGATCGCCAGCGGACTGAACGTGGTGCTCTGCGACGAGCGCCCGCAATTGGGCGGGGCGCTGTCATGGGTCCAAGGTGAGATCGGCGGTGTTGCAACTGATGTTTGGCTGGATGAGAAAATCGCCGATATCGATGCCGCCGAAAACATCCAGATGCTGACGGACACCGTCGTTACCGGGGCATACGAAGGCAACGTCTTTACGTTGTTGCAGTCGGTGCACGCCGATGGTGGCGTACGGCTGTTGCGGCACTGGAAGCTCAGGGTTGGAAAGATCATCTTCGCCGCCGGATCGGTGGAACGACCGCTGGTCTTTCCCGGCAACGACAAACCGGGTGTCATGCTGGCCTCGGCCTTGGCACGCTTTATTGAAGAGTTCGCGGTAGCCCCGGCAAAACGTATCTGTGTTTTCACGAATAACGATGCTGGGTATACCGCCGCGTTTGCCGCACTCTGGGCCGGGATCGAGGTGGCAGCCGTCATAGATGTTCGGGATGCATCACCAGCCAAGATATGGTCGGACCTTGCTGCACGCGGTATTTCCCTGCTGGCCGGATCGGAAGTCACAGGGACTATTGGCCAGGGGCGGATCAGCAGTATCGATGTGCGCCCGCTTGCCGGTGGGGAATGCCTGCGGATCACCTGCGACGGTCTGGCCGTCAGCGGTGGGGTCTCGCCTCTTGTTCACCTGGCGGCACATAGGGGCATGAAGCCGGTTTACGATCCAGAAACGGCGGCGTTTGTACCGGCAAAGCTTCCTGAAGGCTGGTACGGGGCAGGGGATGTGCTTGGCCCGATGACCCCGGATGGTGCCTCTACAAGCGGTACGGCGGCGGCGCGTGCGGTAACGGGGCATGGTGAAGTGGCGTCACCGGCGCTTGGCAATCCCTACAACATCCAGCCGCATTGGCGCACAGCAGCTGGCGATGAGAGCACCATGTTCGTCGATCTGCAGAACGACGTGACCGTCGCCGATATCGAGCTTGCTGCCAGAGAAGGCTACGTCTCGGTCGAGCATCTAAAGCGATATACAACCCTTGGCATGGGCACCGATCAGGGCCGAACCTCAAACATAAACGGCCTCGCGATCCTGGCCGCTGTAACCGGTCGAAATATCGCTGACGTCGGCACCACCACGTTCCGGCCTCCCTATACGGCGGTCCCCATGGCGGCGATTGCCGGTAACCGGGTCAGGGCGTTTTACCGCGCCGCACGTACGCTGCCGGCGCATGAAATCCACGAAGCCGCCGGCGCCGTGTTTGAGGATGTCGGTTGGCTCAGGCCGGACTGGTACGGGAAAAACGGTGCAAACCGTGAATCTGCGGTCGCTTGCGAAATGGCATCGGTGCGTGGTGCCGTCGGATTGTTCGACGGCTCACCGCTCGGCAAGATCGAAGTCGCCGGCCCCGATGCCCTGGCCTTCCTTGACCGCTTCTATGTCACCAACCTGATGACACTCAAACCCGGACGTATCCGTTATTCGATGATGCTGCACGAAGACGGGCTGATCTTCGATGATGGTGTCGTTACCTGCATCGATGACAATCTGTTCGTTGTCGGCTCATCATCCGGCAACGCGGAAAAGGTTGCGGCGTTACTGGAGCGCTGGCGACAGACCGAATGGCCGACCACGCGGGTCGCGGTAGCACCGGTGACATCAAACTGGGCCTCGGTCGCCATAGCCGGACCCGGTGCCCGTGATGTGCTGGCAGCGCTGAAACCGGATTTTGACGTTTCTGGCGGTGCTTTCCCGCATATGTCCTATCGTGAAGGTACGGCTCATGGCATGCCGGTGCGCGTCTCGCGGGTCAGCTTCACCGGTGAGCTGCAGTACGAGATCAATGTTCCGGCCGGACAGGGTGCAGCGTTGCTTAATTGTCTAAGTGAGATTGCCGAACCCATAGGCGGTTGCCTTGTCGGGCTAGAGGCATGGCTGAGACTGCGGCTGGAAAAGGGCTATCTGCACGTGGGAGCCGACACCAATGGCCGGACGACACCGCTCGATCTCGGCATGGGCGGTGTAATCGACAGGAAGCCCGGCGACTTTATTGGTCGGCGATCATTGTCGCTTGCCTATGCGGTGAGTGCCGGACGCGAAGAACTGGTCGGCCTCAAAGCCGTATCCGGCGGCATGAGGGTCGGTGGGCGCATACTCGCTGACGGTGCCACCCAGCCGCCTTGCCAGACCGAGGGATACGTAACCTCCGCCTGCTGGAGCCCGTCGCTCGGCTGCGACGTTGCTCTGGCGCTGATTGAAAACGGAAGCAAACGGCTTGGCCAAACGGTGCGGATTTATGATGCAGGTCGTATCATCGAAGCAGAGATTTGCCGTCCCGGCCTTTATGATCCGGACAACGAAAGGCTGATGGCATGAGCACGTCGACACAAATGCTGGTTGCACTCGGTCGCGACCACATCAGCGTCAACGAACTAAGTGGCACGGCGCATGTTCTGGTTGCCAGTGCCATCGGGACGGATGAGACGGTCGGAGCACTCTTTGAGTCCTGTGGTATCGATATCCCTTCGGAACCTGGAACGGTATGCGAGACGGCTACCTGTAGCGCGTTCTGGCTATCGCCCCGTTCCTGGCTTTTGCGCCTGCCGTTGAATGGCGAGGCGATGGTACTGAATGCAATCGGGCGCGGGTTTCCGGATCGACGTGTGCATGCGACACCCTACAGTGATGCACTGCAATGGATCGGTATTTCCGGACAGGGCGGGGAAGCGCTGCTAGCACGGGGCGGTTTCATTTCCCTGTCGACAGATGGATTTCCGTCAGGCCACTTCAAGCGCACCCTGATCGCCGACATCCCGTTGCTAATCTGGCGACGCGCCGCGGATCAATGGGAAGTGGGTTGCGAGCGGAGTCGGGCTCGATACTTTGTTGACTGGATCGAAAATACGATTGCCATCAGCGATGTGATACCGGGAACGTGACAACACATTGTGTTGGCCGAAGGCCAATGATTGCAGCTCAGTGTTGCTAGTACTAGATGCGAAATTGAACAGAAGAAATTCAATTTATTGAAAGAAACAAGTCCCGGGTTTCACGGCTTGCTCTTCCGGTCATCGCAGTAAATTCTTTCATCTTCATGCCACTATGGGGATCAGACATGTTGAAGTTCTACTTCTCGCCAATGACCAGTTCGCTGGCAACGCATATTGCGCTCATTGAGTGCAATGCCGAATACGAGCTATGTCCAACGCTTAAGGATAAGCAGGAAACACAAGCACCGGCATATCTTGCGTTAAACCCGAATGGCCAAGTACCCGCAATTGTGACCGAGGGTGGTCACGTAATTACCGAAGTGGCTGCCACGCTTTATTATCTCGCACACTTATACCCTGCGGCAAACCTATGGCCTGAAGGCGACCTGGAAGCCGAAACAGACGTGATTTCGTGGATGTCTTTTGTCGCGTCGACCGTTCATGGCTCCCCTGTTAAAGGGCCTGAGCATATTGCAGCTGCCTTTAATGTTGCGAACGTCAAGCTGGCTGACCATCAATGGGCGATAAGCCGCTTCTCGGTTGCTGACATTCATCTTTTCCGCGTCTTCTGGCGTTTCCGTTCGGCAATTGATGCTGCGCCAGGGACTTATCCGGCACTTGAAGCGCACTACGACCGCATGATGGCGAGACCGTCCGTACGGAAGGCCATGGAGATTGAAAAGGGATATAAGTGAGGGCGCGATTGATGCTGGCGCAGGCTTAATACAGTCATCGATCATTATTGTTATAAGTGTGCACGTCCGTTCCGAGTAATAAGATGATATTTGCAAATCGCGCATAAGATGTCGGCTAAGATCACTGAAGCCGTCAATTGGTTAACTCTCGGTGGTTGCGGGCTCCAGCACACCGCTATATCCGCTTTGACAATGTATGAGCTTGAGTAAATCCTGCTCCCGCAACCAATAAATAAGGCCCCCATCTCGGGGGCCTTATTTATTGGGCCCGAGTGTGTGAATGAACCTGCTGTTCTGCACAAAAGTCGTTGTAAGACAACGACTTGCAGTGGACACGAGGCGTTAGCACGACGTGGCAAATCCTACTCCCGCTGCGCATAGCGGACCGAAGATATTCCAATAAAAAAAGCCCTTAACTCAATCAGTTGGGGGCTTTTTGCTATGCGGGGTGCAGATTTAATTCTGTGGCGCGGCGTAGTCGAAGCTGAGCCGGAAGAAGGTCGTGTTGTGGGAGGTGACTTCCAGGGTCAGGTTGCCGTTCATCGCCCGCATGATGGCGAGGCTGATCGGCAGACCCAGTCCGGCCCCATGATTGCGGCTGGCACGGATGCCGCGGGCAAACTTGTCGAAGATCGAAGTCGACACCTCGGGCGGTACGCCGCCGCCGTTGTCGATGATGTCGATGTGCACATATCCGTCGACGACCAGCGACGTGTGGATCAGGATTTCCGGTTTTTCCGCGGTGTTGTATTTGACTGCATTGGACAGCACGTTGATGAGGACCTGACGCAATCTGTCGTCATGGGCGTTGATCTGCAATTCTCGCGGCCAGAGATCGGTCTTGACCACAACGCCGGCGCTTCTGGTCATACCGGAAATCGCATCAAGGGCCTTTTTGACGGCGGTGTTGGCATCCACCGGCACGAGGTCCATTTTCGAGACGCCGGCCTCGAGCCGGTTGATATCAAGAATTTCATCCAGCAAACGCGTCAAGCGCAGGCTCTCATCCTGAATAATCGCGACGAAACGGGCGCGGTCGGTTTCCGAAATATTTTTTTCCGTCATCAGAATTTCCGAGAACGAGCGGATCGAGGTCATTGGTGTCCGCAATTCATGACTGACCTGACTCAGGAATTCGTCTTTCTGTGCATCCAGGGTGCGGAGCCGGATGTTGACGTTGCGAAGCTGCTGCGCCGTCCGTTCCAGTTCGGCGGACTTTTCTTCCAGTTGCCGAGACGTCTCGATTACCTGTTGCGTTTCATCGGCGATGTCGATCAGTTCCGTAATGCTGACCGTCTGGCCTCCGGCAATACGCGTAACCATGGCATGAGCGGAGGCGGCGCCGATCGAGCCTGCCAGTTCTCTTTCCAGTCTGGCGACGACAATGTCGGTCGGGTGCGGCAAACCGCTTTCGATGCCCTGACTTGCGGCCATTTCATTAAAAAGTTTACGCGCCGGCAGGTCGCCGAGAATCCGTTGCGCAAGAATGAAAAGATCTTCGGAGTCTTCAACTTCGGCCGAGATGTTTGACGCCGAGCCGGCCGTTGACTTGTAGACGTCAACAAACAGCGCCGCCTGCAATCGCTCAAGGCCGTCAGGCGTGGTCAGGCTCGAGACGACGACGAAGAGGATTGCGTTCATGCCGACACTCCAGACCACGGCATGAACCAGCGGGTCGAAATGTTCCATCCCGAACAGCGCCTTCGGGCGAAGCAGGGCAATGCCGAAGGGACCGTTTTCTATGACGCTCGAGCTGAGCAGGAAATGGCCGTCAAAGCTCGGCAGGAAAAGTGTGTACGCCCACAGGGCAAAGCCGATGATCAGCCCGGTGATGGCGCCGCACCGGGTTGCGCTGCGCCAGAATATGCCGCCGATCAGGCTGGGCAGAAATTGCGCGACGCCGACAAAGGCGATCAAACCGATGGCCGCCAGTGCATCCGAACCGCCGCTTATATAGAAGTACAGAAAGCCGAGGCCGAGTATGGCGGCGATGCTGAAGCGGCGCGATGTCAGCAAAAGATTGCGGACGTCACCGCTGACGGCCTTGCTGCTCGGCAGCAGCCTGAGCGCCACCGGCATGACGATATGGTTCGACACCATGGTCGAAGCGGCAATGGCGGCGACGATGACCATCGATGTTGCCGACGAGAAACCGCCGAGAAAGGCCAGCATCGCCAGTTCGTTCATATGCTCGGCCAACGGCAGGGTAAGAACATACAGATCCGGGTTAGATCCGACCGGCATGACGGCCTTCCCGACCAGGGCAATCGGCACAATAAACATGGTCATGCCGAACATGTAGAGCGGAAAGAGCCACGATGCCGTTGCGACGTGCCGCTCTTCGATGTTTTCGACGACGGTAACCTGAAACTGCCGGGGCAGACAGATGATGGCCGTTGCGGACAGGAATGTCAGGATCACCCACCGGGGACCGAAGATGTCGCCGCTGCCCTGAATGGTCGCGGCGGTGACGCCGGCAAACACATCAGTCGGCCCGTCGGCGACGATAAAGGTGGCAAACACGCCGACGGCAATCAGCGCCAGCAGCTTGACGATGGCTTCCAGTGCAATTGCCGCGACAACGCCGTGGTGGCGCTCGTTGGCGTCAAGGTTGCGGGTGCCGAACAAAATCGTAAACAGCGCCATGCCGGCGGCGATCCAGAACGCCGTCGTCGTACCATCGTCACCGCCGGCGATGACCTGATAGCTGTTGGTTACGGATTGAAGCTGCAGGGCGATATAGGGCGTGATCGAAATCACGGCGATGATCGTCACCAGTACGGCGAGGCTCGGGCTTTTGCCATAACGCGACGAGATCAGATCGGCGATTGAGGTGATGCGATGCGCCCGACCGATCCGCACCAGTTTTCTGAGCAGCCACCACCAGCCGACGAACACAAGCGTCGGCCCCAGATAAATGGTGATGAACTCGAGGCCGTTACGTGCCGCCGAGCCGACAGCACCGTAAAACGTCCAGGATGTGCAATAGATGGAAATGGACAGTGTATAAATGACCGATGACTGCAGCCAGCGGATCGGTTTGCGCCGGGTCCGCCGGTCGACCACGAAAGCCACGGCAAATAGGATGGCCACGTAACCCAGGCAGACCAGCAGCAAGACGTTGACGGTAAGCATCAGTCCTGCTCGCCTGCGGTTTTGCTTTCGTTGATCCACTTGTCGCTGTCGCGCAACGGCCTGGCAAGCAGCGCAGCCCCCAGGACCAGAAGACCCCAGACGCTGAACAGATAAATAAGAGCGAACGGCAATCCGAAGAACGTTTCATCGATCAGGCTGATCCGCACCAGCGGCGGCATCAGAAGCACAGTGCCGACGACCAGAAGGGCAACGGATCGATCGCGTAATTTTCGGCGCGTCATCTGCAGATCGGCGTTATCTACCATTTCCGCCTCGTTGGTTCAGGACGCAGATTTTGCGGCAAGCTGGCCGATGGCTTTTATGATTTCAGCATTCGCAAACGGTTTCGTGATAAACATGTCGGCGCCGTATTTGAGCGCCGTCTCGCGATCTTCCCGCTGACCTTTGGCGGTCAGCATCAATACCGGCAGTTTTCGGGTTGCCGGTGCAGCCCTTAAGCGGCGGAGAATTTCATAACCGTCCATTTCCGGCAGCATCACATCCAGGACCAGAACATCGGGCAGTGTTTGCATGGCCGTTTCCAGAGCCTTCGGCCCTTCGGTCTCGACGGAAACGACATAGCCGGCGCGCTCAAGCAGAAACGTGAGCGAGGTCAGAATGTTTGCTTCATCTTCGGCAAGCAGAATGCGAGCTGCCATATCCCAAGGGTCCTCCCGATTTCTAGCGCGTCTTGTGCGCGCTTTGCCGGGGATTAGATGATAAATGCCTTCAATCTTCAATCATTGTGTTTGTTGCCGGACAGCCTAGTGGTTGGTCAGCGGATCAATGACCCGGTGCGCGCAGGTGGTTCGCGGACAGAGCCGGCAGCTGGGCCCGACCTCTTCGATGCGGGTGTCGTCATCCGGTGCATAGACGGTCTCAAAGGCGTCTTCCTCGCTGATTGCGATCATGTCGGTGACGTAATGTCTGGGGTTGCCGTATTCGATCTTGCCCTGGTTGAAGGCCTTGGCGACGAAAACGAAGCGCGCGCCGGACGGAAAAATCGCCCGCTGGCGGAACATGGTATCGGGTGATTGCTGTGCCCGGAACAAGACCCACAAGGGACAGGCGGCGGCATAACGCGGCACCGGCAGGCGTTCCAGCCCATGCATACGGATGATGGTGCCGGCGGCATTGGCGCGGAAATAGCCGAATGTCGGGATGTCCACGGCATCCGGCAGGGCACTCAACCGCTGGCAGATGACATCCATGTCGCAGGTGAAATGCTCGCCCAGCGCTTCGATATCGTAACGCGTTGCGGCGGCCACTTCACTGAATTCCTGCAGCGGCAGCAAAATCGCCGCTTCGGCATAACCGATCAGCATTTCCCGGGCCCGGGCCTTGCCGGCGGACGTTTCGATCTGCGGTTGACGGGCGACGAATTCGTCGATGCGGGCGCCGAGGTTTTTTTCGGCCAGTTCGTGCGCGGCCGTCCGGCGCAGCCCGCGCCGCTGCTCGCTGATCTGTGAAAGCAGATCTTCGCTGCCATTCTCGATGTCATCGAAATGGTTGGCATGAGCCTCGAACATGGCCTCAACTTCATCGACAGGCGTGAAAACCTTATCGCTTTCATCAGCCTTGTCCAGATAGACCGCCAGGGACTCGCCGACACCCGACAGGGCGCGGCTCTCTTCATAGATGATCTGGTCGAATTGATCGCGCCGGTCTTGCGGGATGTCCGGATAGTCGCGAATGATTTCGCTGACGGACCTGACGGCGGCGATTCTCGTCAGCATGCGGTGAATGGTTTCACTGAGGAAGGGATCGTTCGATAATCGGTCGGACAGGGTGTAGGCACGCTCGGTTGCTTCGCGTTCAGATCTCGCGAGTGCAGCAAGACCGCGCGCCCATCCTGGGAAACGCCCGATCAGCTCGTTGATGCGTGGTTCTTCGATGCCGAGACCCGTCATGGCCGGCAAATGGGCGATCTCGCCCAGCGTGATGGACAGCCTGCGTTCCGAAACGTCGTCCAGCTCGCTCAAAGAAATATCCAGTGCGGCTGCGATCTTGCCGAGCAGGGGGCCGGCAATGCGCCGCTTGTTCCATTCGATCAGGTTCAGATACGAGGCCGAAATGCCGACCTTGTTTGCAAGATCGGCCTGCGTTGTTCCAAGTTCCCGGCGACGCTGTCTGATCCGGGTGCCGAGGATTGAGCTGAGCAATTTGCTCTCCGAAATTGCTGCGATGCAGCGCAAAAATTGTGAATAATTGACAAATTCACTTTTTATCCTGTTTATTAATTTACAGAAATATACATATATGTCAAATAGATACTAGACTCTTTACAAACATAGTCCATGGTACGTGGCAGGATGTGAGGCATCCTCAAGTCCCGGTGCATCGTCGTGTGTTTTGACGTCCTCCAGGGGTAAACAATCAAGCGTTTTTTGGGAGATCCAATATGAACAAGTTTATCATCAACCGTCGGAATCTGTTGAAAGGTTCTGCGGCACTTGGTGTTGGCCTGGCCACACCGACTATCTTTTCGAGCAAAGCCTGGGCTGCCGGTTATCTGAATGAGCCGAAGGGCAAGACTGTAACGTTTGGCTTCAACGTGCCGCAATCGGGTGCGTATGCCGATGAAGGTGCTGACGAACTGCGTGCTTATCAGCTCGCCGTCGAGCATCTCAACGGTGAAGGCGATGGCGGCATGCTGCCGACCTTCTCGTCGAAAGAACTCAAAGGCAATGGCGTCAACGGCAAGAAAGTCGTATTTGTTACCGGCGACACCCAGACCAAATCCGATGCCGCGCGCGCAAGCGCCAAGCGGATGATCGAAAAAGACGGCGCCATCATGATCACCGGCGGTTCGTCGTCGGGTGTTGCGGTTGCTGTTCAGGGTCTTTGCCAGGAAGCCGGCGTAATCTTCATGGCCGGTCTGACACACTCCAACGACACCACCGGCAAAGACAAACGCGCCAACGGTTTCCGTCACTTCTTCAACACCGAAATGACCGGCGCCGCGCTGGCACCTGTGCTGAAAAACAACTACGGCTCAGACCGCGTCGCGTATCACCTTACGGCTGATTACACCTGGGGCTGGTCGCAGGAAGAGTCGATCAAGAAGTACTCCGAAAAGCTCGGTTGGAAAACCGCCGCTGCCGTTCGCACACCGCTTGGTGCCGGTGACTTCTCTCAGTACATCACGCCGGTGCTCAACTCCGGCGCCGACGTTCTGGCGCTGAACCACTATGGTCGTGACATGGTCAACTCGTTGACGGCGGCCGTTCAGTTCGGTCTTCGCGACAAGCAGGTCAACGGCAAGCAGTTTGCCATTGTCGTGCCGCTCTACAGCCGTCTTATGGCTCAGGGCGCCGGCGATGCCGTTAAAGGCATCTTCGGATCGACGAACTGGCACTGGTCCTTGCAGGACGAAGGTTCCAAGGCATTCGTCAAATCGTTCGGCAAAAAATACGGTTTCCCGCCGAGCCAGGCTGCCCACACCACATACTGCCAGACCATCCTGTATGCAGATGCCTGCCAGCGCGCTGGTACGTTCATGCCTTCAGGCGTCGGCAAGGCCCTCGAAGGCTTCAAGTTCGACGGTCTCGGCAATGGCCCGACCGAATATCGTGCCGAAGATCACCAGTGCTTCAAGGACGTTCTGGTCGTGAAGGGTAAACAGAACCCGACGTCCAAGTTCGACTTGCTCGAAGTGGTCGAAGTCACCCCGCGCAGCCAGGTCGAATATCCGGCCAGCATGCTTGGTGGTGAGTTGGGCCCGTACAACAACGGCGTTTGATCTACTTCTGACTTAACATATGGTCGCTCCGATGGTGGTCGGAGCGACCTTCCTTCTTATGAGGCAAAGTAGATGGATGCGATTTTTCTCCAGGTACTAAACGGGTTGGACAAGGGTGGTGCATACGCCCTGATAGCCCTTGGCCTGACGATCATCTTCGGCACACTCGGCGTCGTCAATTTCGCGCATGGTGCGCTGTTTATGCTGGGCGCATTCGTCGCGGTTGCGATCAAGGCCATTCTCAGTCTCAATAAAATAACGCTCGACCCGACCCATTTGACGGCCTGGGGAACGCCCATGGAAATCAGGCAGACCTATGTCGAAGCCTGGTTTGGCGATTTCGGCCGACTACTTCTCGAATATTCCGTGCCTGTATCGATCCTGATAGCGATCCCGACGATGCTGCTGCTTGGCATTGCCATGGAACGCGGGCTTATTCGTTATTTTTATAAACGACCCCACGCAGAACAGATTCTGGTGACCTTCGGTCTGGCCATTGTTCTGCAGGAAATCATCAAAAGCATCTTCGGTGCCAATCCAATTCCACAGCCGGCGCCTGAAGCGTTGCGGGGCATGATCGATTTCGGTATTGCGGTCGGTTTTGACGCCGGCAATGTGGTCTATCCGGTTTGGCGACTGGCCTATTTCCTGTTCTCGCTGGTGATCATCGGCATCGTATTTTCCTTCCTGCAGTTTACGACCTTCGGCATGGTGGTGCGCGCCGGCATGGCTGATCGGGAAACGGTTGGTCTGCTCGGTATCGATATCGATCGCCGGTTCACCATTGTCTTCGGCATGGCGGCGGTCGTCGCCGGACTGGCCGGGGTTATGTATACGCCAATCCTCAGCCCTGATTATCACATGGGCATGGACTTTCTGGTGTTGAGCTTCGTTGTCGTCGTGGTCGGCGGCATGGGGTCACTCGGTGGCGCCGTTGCCGCCGGGTTCCTGCTCGGTATCGTGCAAAGCTTCGCATCTATGAACGAGGTCAAGGGCATCCTGCCCGGGATCGACCAAATCATCATTTACCTGATTGCTGTCGCCATCCTTCTGGTTCGTCCACGAGGTCTGATGGGACGCAAGGGTGTGATGGAGGATTGAAAATGGGCATTTTTTCTATGGATAAAAAAGACTGGCTTCTGTTCCTCTGCTTCTCGGCAGTGACGTTGCTCGGGCCGATCATTTTCACGCCGATCGGCGCCGGATACCCAGATCTGCTGCAGAAGTTTGCGATCTACGGGATCTTTGCTCTCGGCTTCAACATCCTGTTCGGGCTGACCGGATATCTTTCGTTCGGGCATGCCGCGTTTCTGGGTGTCGGTTCCTATACGGCGGTCTGGACCTTCAAGCTGCTGACCATGAATCCGATCCCGGCAATTATTTTAGCAACCCTGGTCGGGGGGCTGTTCTCGGCGGTCATCGGTTATATCTCGCTCCGGCGCAGCGGCATTTACTTCTCGATCCTGACGCTTGCCTTTGCGCAGATGAGCTACAACATGGCGTATTCGGTGCTGACGCCGATCACCAACGGTGAAACCGGGCTGCAGCTTGCCCAGGCAGATCCGCGCATCATTGATATCGCCTTCGGGCGGGATTACGGCGCCGTGTTGCCCTCGTCGGATCTGTTCGGCATCGACATGTCCGGTTACCCCGGCTTCTATTTCTGTGCCGCGATGCTGATCATCTGCTTCTTCATCTCGCTCAGGATTTTCCGCTCACCGTTCGGCATGATGCTGCGGGCCGTCAAATCCAATCAGAACCGGATGAAATATACCGGCTTCAATACACGACCGTATGCGCTGTCGGCGTTCATCATTTCCGGGATGTTTGCCGGATTGGCAGGGGGCTTGCTGGCCGTGACGGATCCGCTTGCCGGTGCCGAGCGGATGCAGTGGACGGCTTCAGGCGAGGTTGTGCTGATGACGATCCTGGGCGGTGCCGGGACCCTGCTTGGCCCGGTGATCGGTGCCGGCGTGATCAAGTATTTTGAAAACATCTTTTCCGCATTCAATGACACCATTCTGATGCATGCCTATTCGGCACTGCCGGAGGGACTGCAGCATTTCATGGTTTCTCTGACGTCACGCTTCGTCGGTGAAGGCTGGCAGCTGACCCTGGGGCTGTTGTTCATGGTCATCGTCATCTTCCTGCCGGGCGGCTTGATGGAGGGGGTCAAACGTATTCGCAACCTCTTCACCAATACGTCAGGCGGTCATGGGCCTGAAAAAGGGTCCAAAGAGGCGGCGGCCAACCCGCAGCCGGTTAAGGCATAAATCATGATTATTCTGAAAATTTCTGATCTCAATAAAAGCTTCGGTGGACTGCGCGCCCTCAGCAACGTCAACCTGAACATCGAGCAGGGCACCGTTCATGCCATCATCGGCCCGAACGGTGCGGGCAAGTCGACATTGCTGAACTGCTTCATCGGCCGGCTTGAGCCGGACTCCGGTTCGGTTGAGTTTGACGGCAAGTCGCTGCTCGGCAGACGGCCCCATGAAATCAATCAGCTTGGCGTCAGCCGAGTTTTTCAGACGCCGGAAATCTTCGGTGATCTGACGCTTCTGGAAAACGTCATTATTCCAGCCTATGCAAAGCGCGACGGTTCGTTCCGGGTTAACGCCTGGTCGCCGGTCGCCAACGATACCGGGCTGCGTGAGATTGCCCTGGCGATGCTGGCGGATGTCGGTTTGGCGGACAGTGCCAACAACATCGCCGGTCAGCTTTCACGCGGTGACAAGCGCAGGCTTGAACTGGCCATGTGTCTTGTGCAAGAACCCAAATTACTGCTTCTGGACGAGCCGACCGCAGGGATGGCGCGGGCCGATACCAACAAGACGATCGAACTGATGCAGACGATTGCCAAGCGGGGCGTGACGATGGTCGTGATCGAGCATGACATGCATGTCGTTTTCTCGCTCGCCGACAAAATCAGCGTCCTTGCTCAAGGTACGGTCATCGCCGAGGATCTACCGGAGAAGATCAAAAGCGATCCAAGGGTCCAGGAAGCCTATCTCGGAGGGGCCCATTTATGAATGTGATGACAATGAAAAAAGAAACAGCTTCGACAGCCGAAAACGTGAAATCCACGGATGGGCAGCCGGCTTATTTCTCGTGCAGGGACATTCACGCCTATTACGGCGAGAGCTATATCGTTCAGGGCGTCAGTTTCGATGTGCAGGAAGGCGAGATCGTCGCGCTTCTCGGGCGGAACGGGGCCGGCAAGACATCGACGCTGCGTGCCATCGCGCGTGTCGACAATCCGGCGCTGATCAAAGGCGAAGTCTGGCTCGACCAGCAGCCGCTGCACACCATGCGAGCGTATCAGGCGGCCCAGAACGGTATCGGGCTGGTACCGGAAGACCGTCGCATCATTCAGGGTCTGACGGTTGAGGAAAACCTCAAGCTGGCGCAGATTGCACCGCCGATCGGCTGGTCTCTCGAAAAGATTTACGAGCTGTTCCCAAGACTGAAAGAACGCCGCACCCAGGAAGGGACGACGCTTTCGGGCGGTGAACAGCAGATGCTTGCGATCAGCCGGGCGCTGGCGCGCGACGTCAAACTGCTGTTGCTGGACGAGCCTTATGAAGGACTTGCGCCGGTCATTGTCCACGAAATCGAAAGAACACTTGAGCAGATCAAAAAGCTCGGCATGACGACCATCATCGTCGAACAAAATGCCATCGCCGCGCTGCATCTTGCCGACCGGGCGATCATCCTCGACATGGGGCAGGTGGTTTTCGACGGCAATGCCCGAGAAGTTCTGGATGACGAGGAAATGCGTCAGCAGTATCTGGCAATCTGAGCGTCAACAGGTCTCTGGGCGTCTCGGGTTCAGCCCTTATACCTGCTGTGCGGCATAGGCAATAGCGTCGACGGTTTGTGCCAGATCAGCCTCGCTGAGCGAAAGCGATATATAGAATTTGCTCGGTGATTTCAGAATGCCCTTTTCGTGCAGGGCCGCATTGAATGCCGCGGCCTTTTTCACATCGCCGGTCTTGACGTCGCGGTAGTTCCTGATCGGTCTGTCCGTGAAGACGACATCGAACATCACCGGATCGCCGGTAATCTGAAATGCATGTCCGGTCTTGCCAAGGTGTTCGCGAATGGCATCCATCAGGATGTTGCCGTTTTCCTGCAGCTTCTCGTACTGACCCGGCCGTCTGAGAATTTCCAGCGTCTTCAGTCCGGCGACGGCGGCTATCGGGTTGCCGCTGAGAGTGCCGATCTGCATCAGGAAGTTTTCTGCGCCGACCTTGGCTTTGTCAAAATGCGCCATGATGTCGGCTTTGCCGGCAATGGCGGCGAGCGGGAAGCCGCCACCGATGACCTTGCCGTAGGTGGCGATGTCAGGCGTCACGCCGTAGCGCGCCTGCGCGCCGCCGTATTCAAGGCGGAACCCGGTCACGACTTCGTCAAAGATCATCAGGATGTTGTTCTTTTCCGTTTCTTCGCGGAGAGCCGCCAGGAAGCCCGGCTGCTGGGGGATGATTCTCTGCAGCGGCTCGACCAGCACGGCGGCGATCTCATCCTTGTGCTCGGCGATCAGCGAACGCACGAAGCCGATATCGTTATAGGGTGCGACCAAGACGTTGTCCTGTACCGAAGCCGGAATGCCTGCCGAGTCCGGCACGGCGTTCGGAAAATTGACCAGCTTTTCCGGTGACAGGCTCATCTGAGCTTCCGCCGACATGCCGTGATAACCGCCTTCGAATTTGATGATGGTGTCGCGGCCGGTTACGGCGCGGGCCAGACGGATTGCATACATGTCGACCTCGCCGCCGGTGCTTTGAAAGCGGACCTGTTCGGCGCAGGCCGAGGCCTTGCAGATTTCCTCGGCCAGTTCGATGCCGTGCGCATTGTTGGCAAAAAAGGTCATGCCCTTGTCGAGCTGCTGGCGTACCGCATCAAGGACCTCGGGATGGCCGTGTCCCAAAAGCATCGGCCCGGAGCCGATCAGATAATCGACATATTCATTGCCGTCTTCATCCCAGACCCTGGAGCCTTTGCCTTCTCTGAGAATAGTTCCGGCATCGAAATTGCCGAAGCTGCCGCCAGGCAAAACCTTGCGGGCGCGATCAATGATGTCTTGTTGGTTGGCCATGGGACACTCCTTAATTTAGACAACGTTACCGATCAGAAGTCGGCTTGTCATGGCATTACGATACTCTCGAAGGCGCGATATCGGATTTTTCAAGAACAGACAGCAGGCCCCGTAGCAATGCCATCGGGTTTGGCGGGCAGCCTGGAATGTGCAGATCGACCGGCAGGATGGAATTGACGCCGCCGGCAATCGCATAGCTGCCGGCAAAGCAGCCGCCGTCCCGGGCACAATCCCCAACTGCGACGACCCATTTCGGATCCGGCATGGCGTCATAGGTGCGCTTCAGGGCTTCGGCCATGTTCTTCGTTACGGGGCCGGTGACCATCAGCACATCGGCATGACGCGGCGAGGCGACAAAATGCAGGCCGAAGCGTTCCAGATCATAGAAAGCATTGCTGAGGGCATGGATTTCCAGCTCGCAGCCGTTGCACGAGCCGGCGTCAACCTGACGGATCGACAGGCTGCGGCCCAGGCGCCGCTGCGTGGCGTTCTGGAAACTGGCCCCGATGGCGTCGCGTTCGGCATCGCCGATCACCGGCACATCCTCGGTCAGTGGATGGCGGAACAATCCTTCAAGAATAAATCTGCGCATCATCAGCCTCCTTACAGATCGTGTCCGGCATAGGAACAGTTGAAGGATTTATTGCAGAGCGGGAAATCGGCGATGATGTTGTCTTCGATCACCACTTCCAGAAGCGGCCACTGGAACCACGACGGGTCACGCATGTGGCAGCGTGTTATCAGGCCTTCGGCATCAAGCGACAGCCAGACCAGAACGTCGCCACGGAAACCCTCGATCAGACCAAGCCCGTCGCGCGCTTCTCCAACAAGGGGCAGGGCACAGCTTGCGGCGCCGTCCGGCAGACGCTGCAGGCATTGTTCGATCAGTGAAAGGCTCTGATAAACCTCCTGAATGCGGACCCAGACACGGGCATTGACGTCGCCCGAATTGAGCACCGGCACCTTGAAGTTGAGCCTGTCATAAGGCGCATAGCTGATATCGCGACGGGTATCAAAATCACGGTTGGATGCCCGGCCGACAAAACCGCCGGCAGCGTAAAGACTGGCCAGCTCTGGTTTCAGAAAACCGGTACCGTAGGTTCTGTTCATCAGCGATGCCGTGTTCTCATACAGCGAAACGAGGTCGTCATATCGCTTGCGGATGATCTCCAGCAGGTCCGTCAGGGTCTGTTTCCCTTCACGGCTCAAGTCTACACCAACACCGCCCGGGATGATTTTATCGCGCATCATGCGATGGCCGAAGCAGGCATCCGAAGCGCGCAGTACATGTTCACGCAGCACGCTGGTGTGTGCATGGATCAGGGCAAAGGACGCGTCATTGCAGACTGCACCGATATCGCCGAGATGATTGGCCAACCGTTCAAGCTCGGCCATCAGACAGCGCAGCCACAGGGCGCGTTCCGGCGGCACTATGCCGAGCGCGGATTCCGCGGCCTCGGCAAAAGCCCAGGCATAGGCGACGGTACTGTCGCCGGAAGTGCGCCCGGCAAGCTCGGCGCCGCGTTGCAACGAAGCCCCCTGCATCAGGCGGTCTATGCCCTTGTGCACATAGCCAAGCCGTTGTTCCAGCCTGACCACGCTTTCGCCCTGCACGGTGAAGCGGAAATGACCGGGCTCAATAATGCCGGCATGGACCGGGCCAACGGCAACCTTGTGCAGACTTTCACCGACGACCGGCAGGAAGTCATAAGGGGCGGCTTTTTCGGCGGGACTTTGATCCGTCATGGGGTGGGCAATTTTCCAGCGGCCATGATCAAGCCACGGCCTGCTGTCGACAGCCCCGTCCGGCTGATAGCCGAAAAGATCGCTGATGGTACGCTCAAGCCGCAACGCCGGCAAATGCCAGCGGCTGACGGCGGGGAAGGTCTTCCCTTGCAGCGAGAGTCTAAGGATGGCGATCTGCTTGCCGGCTTTATCCATCAGCGCCATGTGTACGGCGCCCTCGCTGGCCCAAAGACTGAGCAGGGCGATGCCGCCATCGGCAAGATCACGGGCCGCCTGTGCCCACTGCTGCTTGCTGACCGCAATGCCGGGTATCGGCTGGCCGCGGAACCCGGCACCGGAGCGGCTGATCAGTTGCTGTGTTTGCGACATCATGCCCCCTTAACCCAAAAGTTTTGCAACGGACTGGAACCAGACAACCAACGGCCCCGGCAGGAATATCCCGGCCAGCAATACCAGCGCCATGTGGGTGTATAACGGAATGAACGAGGCTTCGGCGGGCTTCACCGAGCCGGTCGGCTCGCCGAAAATGAAGCCGGTCAGACGCATCAGCAAGGCACCGAATGCGACCAGCAGGCCGAATACCAGCAGCAAGGCCAGCACCGGCGATTGCGCGAAAGTCGACGTGACGATCAGAAACTCGCTCATGAAGATGCCGAAGGGCGGCATGCCGGCGATTGCCAGCACGCCGATAGCCAGTCCCCAGCCGAGCATTGGATGGCTTTGCGTCAGACCGCGAATTTCAGTAATATTCTGTGTGCCCTTGATCTGCGCGATGTGACCAACCGAGAAGAAGATCGCCGACTTGGTCAGGCTATGCATGACCATGTGCAGCAAGCCGGCGAAATTTGCCAGCGGCCCTCCCATCCCGAAAGCAAAGACGATGATCCCCATATGCTCGATCGAGGAATAGGCGAACAACCGTTTGATGTCGCGCCTGCGATACAGCATGAAGCTGGCGAAGATCAGTGACAGCAGACCCATTGTCACCATCAACGGTCCCGGCGCCAGAGCATCGGGGTGCGCCGCCATCAGCATCTTGAATCTGAGCACGGCATAAAGCGCCACGTTCAGCAGCAATCCCGACAGCACCGCCGAGATCGGTGTCGGCCCTTCGGCGTGAGCATCCGGCAGCCAAGCATGCAGCGGCGCCAGACCGACTTTCGTGCCGTATCCCAGTAGCAGAAAGACGAACGAAAGGTTCAGCATCATGGCGTCAAATTTGCCCGCATGGGCGACGAGATTGGTCCAGATCATCGCCGCTTCACCCTGACCAAGCGCCGGTTCTGCGGCGATGTAGACGAGGATCGTGCCGAACAGGGCCAGGGCAATGCCGACACTGCCGAGGATGAAATATTTCCAGGCGGCTTCGAGAGCCGCATGCGTCCGGTAAATCCCGACCATCAATACGGTGGTCAGTGTGGCCAGTTCGATGGCGACCCACATCAGGCCGATGTTGTTGGAAACCAGCGCCAGATTCATGCCGAACATCATGATCTGATACATGGAATGATAAAATCGCACGTTGATCGCGTTCAGTCGTCCGCTTTCGATCTCGTGGCCGATATAGCTTGCCGAAAAGGTCGCGGCGGTGAAGCCGACAAAGGTGTTGAGGACGATAAAGACGATGTTCAGATCGTCGACCAGCAGGTAGTCGGTGGTCTCGGGCCGTGCGCCGGTAAACAGAAACAGCGCCGCAGCAAACGTCAGCAGGCTGGAAAACATATTGATCCGCGCCGGTAACCGATAGCCGGGCAGGGCCGCCAACAGCAATGCGGATAAGACCGGGATGGTCAGCACGGCATGGACCGGGTTGATCATAAGGCCGGTCATTTATTTTCACCGCGAAAATCATCGAGGGCCGCGACATCGACACTGTCAAAACGCTCGCGAATGCGGAACAGGAAGACGCCGATGACGATGAAGGCGATCAGCACCGAGAAGGCGACACTGATTTCAACGACCAGTGGCATGCCCTTGGCCCCGGTCGCGGCAAGAATCAGTCCGTTTTCAAGCGACATGAAGCCGACCACCTGGCTGACGGCGTTGCGCCTTGTGATCATCATCAGCAGCCCGAGCAACAGAACCGAAAGCGAAAAGGCGAGGTCTTCGCGGGCCACGGCATTGGCTACTTCGGTCAGGCGCAGCATCAGGACAATCGAAAGCGACACCAGGCCCATGCCTGCCAGCATGGTTGGGCCAATGCCGACAACGGTTTCGACCTGACGGTGAATCCCCAGGCGCTGGATGATCCGGTGCAGTGCCATCGGGATGATGATTGCCTTGAAGACGAGGGCAATGCCGGCGGTGATATAAAGGTGCGGCGCATCCTGTATCCAGGCCTGCCATGCAACCGACATCGACAGTACCACGGCATGCAGGGCAAAGACATTCAGCAGCGCATAAAGGCGGTCCTGATAGATCATCATGAAGCTGACCAGAACCAGCCCGCCGGCCAGCAGATGCGCAATATCGAATTCGAGATGGGCGGCCATTACAGGCTCCTCGAGACGAACAGCAGCAGTGTGCCGAGCAGGCCGAGCATCAGCGCAATGCCGACGAAATCAGGCACCCGGAAAACCCGCATTTTGGCCACCGAGGTTTCGAATATGGCCAGCAAGACACCACCGATGGTCAGCTTGCCGAGATAAATCGCGAAGCCGAACAGGTACGCCGGCAGGCCTGCCGACTGGCTGGCCATGCCCCAGGGAAAGAAGATGCAGCCGATCAGCGAGATATAAAGCAAAAGCTTTAATGCGGCGGCAAGCTCGATCATCGCCAGATGACGGCCGGAATATTCCAGAATCATCGCTTCGTGGACCATCGTCAGTTCCAGATGCGTTGCCGGGTTATCGACGGGAATGCGGGCATTTTCGACGAGCGCGACGATGACCAGGGCAACCAGCCCCAGACCCAGCGAGACCCTGAGCCCGACTCCGGATGAAAGTACGGCGGACACGGTCGACAGCTGTGTCGACCCGGCCACCAGCGCGACGGCAAAAACGGTCAGCAGCATGGCCGGCTCGGCCATGGTGGCGAACATCATCTCGCGGCTCGAGCCGATGCCGCCGAAGCTGGTGCCGACGTCCATGCCGGCCAGCGCCAGGAAGAACCGGGCACTGCCGAGCAGGGCGACGATGGCGATCATGTCGGCGGCCCAGCTGAACTGAAGCCCGATGGCAAACGTCGGTACCAGCGCCGCCGCGACCCAGGTGGCACCGAATACCAGATACGGCACGGCGCGAAACAGCCACGAGGCATTTTCGGCGAGAATCACGTCCTTGCGCATCAGGCGGAGCATATCCCGATAGGGCTGGATGAGGGATGCACCCTGCCGGCGTGTCAGCCGCGCCTTGAGCTTTCGCACAAGACCAAGCAGCAGCGGTGCCAGTGCCACCACCAGCACCATCTGAATTCCCTGCACCAGTAGGCTTGTGATCAGTTCCATATCGTCAACGCAAAAAGTAACAGGACCAGGGTGAACATCACCAAACTCAGATACATGCGAATGGTGAGAAATTGCAGGCGGTTCAGGCGCGTGGCGGTCGCATTGATCGCCCAGCCGAGCTTCAGATAAATGCCGTCCCAGAACATGTCGCTGGTCTTGAGCGTATGCTGTGCCGGGCTGATATCGCCGGGTGGTGGCATCGACACGGTTTCCCGGGCACGCAGCAGAGCGGTGCCGAGAACGCGCCTGACCGGCTGGGCAAATCCGCCGGCGCTGTATTGTGTCAGCGGGTCGGTCCCCGGGAAGCCGCAATCCCACGCGGCACTGCGGCGTATCCGGTGCGATCCGATGCGATGGGCGATCCAGTACGAGGTCGCCGCAGAGAACAGAATGAAGATCAGGACGAGTAGGCCGTTGTAGGTGCTGCGTGTCTCGGCAATCGGCACCAGTGTCAGCCAAGGCTGTTCGCTTTGCATCGGGATCTGGGTGTGCAGCATCGCTGAGACGGCGGGGGTGAAGGCATCCAGGAAAATCCCGGGAATCACACCAGCGATGATGCAGAGCGCTGCCAGTATACCCATCGCCGCCAATGAATAGCGGTCAACCTCATGGGCACCGGCGGCAACTTCACTGCGCGGCCTGCCCAGAAACCCGACGCCGTAAAGCCGCACGAAACAGGCGGCGGCCAGTGCGGCGGCCAGCGCCAGAAGGGCGCCGGCGGCTGGAATGATGATCTGCAATCCCGATTGCGGCAGCGCCGGACTGGTCAGAATGGATTGGAATATCAGCCATTCCGAGGCGAAGCCGTTCAGCGGCGGCAACGCGGAAATCGCCATGACGCCGAGCAAAACCAGAAAGCTCGTCATCGGCATGCGGTGGATCAGGCCGCCAAGATCATCCAGTCTGCGCAACCCCGTTGCATTGAGAACCGAGCCGGCACCCATGAACAGCAGGCTTTTGAACAGCATATGGTTGAAGGCATGGAACAATGCCGCCGTGAACGCCAGCGCCGCTTCGGTCATCATGCCGAAGGCTCGGAAAGCCAATGCCAGTCCAAGGGCGGCAAAGATCACGCCGATATTCTCGATCGTGCTGTAGGCCAGTATCCGTTTGATGTCGTTTTCCATCATCGCATTGAGAATGCCGAACACAGCCGTCATTGCGCCCAGCAAGATCACCACGGGGCTCATCCACCACTCAAGCGGTCCCAGCAGGTCAAAGACGACGCGGATAAAACCATACAGCGCAACCTTGGTCATGACGCCGCTCATCAGGGCCGAGACATGACTGGGTGCTGCCGGGTGGGCCAGTGGCAGCCAGACATGCAAAGGAGCCAGGCCGGCTTTCGATCCGGCACCCAGCACAATCAGGATCAGGATGATGGCGGCAACGACAGGGGATCGGACACCGGCACGGATTGTCTCAAAATCGTATGCGCCATGAGCACCGACCAGCAGGCCAAATGCCAACAGCAACGCCATGGTCCCGAAACCGGCCATGACGATATAGACATAAGCCGCCTTTTGCGTACCGGTCGCACGGTGGTGGGCCAGCACCAGCGCCCACGACAGCAGCGACATGACTTCCCATGAGACCAGGAAGGTGAACGCGTCATCGGCCAGAACCACCAGCACCATGGCACCGAGAAAGGCCGGGTAAAAAGGCAAAACCCTGCCCGGCTCGGTTTCATGACGGCCATAACCGATGGCATACAGGCTGGTGATGGCGCCACCGAGGCCGATGATCAGCAGAAACAAGGCGGAAAGGGAATCAATGCGGAAATGAGCGCCAAGCCAGGGCAGGCCGATCGGCAGCACGCTCGACGACGGACCGGTGTGACCGATCAGGAACAGCAATCCCGTCATGCCGACAAGTGCACAGGGAACAATGGTGACTGCGTAGATGAAACCTGATGCGAAACGCAATCGGCTCGCGGTTATGGCAACGAGTGACAGTGCCAGTAAAAGCCCGGCGCAATCGATACCGATTTCAACCGCCGTCACGTCCGTTCTCCACGTCGCCTGTTGGGTTTGTGTCGGGGATGGTTTTCAGCCTGACGCCACGCCCGGCCGGACTGCTGGGGGCACCTTCACCGATAAGTTCGATGCCGGCGGCGTTGAGGGCATAGACGACTTTTATCAGGCTGTCGACGACGCCGCGCACGTTGCCGTTGCTGGCTTCCATACGCTGGATCGTCGGCACCGAAACGCCGGCCAGACCGGCCAGCGTTTTCTGGTCCATGCCAAGAAGCGCACGCGCTGCACGTAATTGAGGCGCAGTGATCATCGCGGTATCCTGTCTTAAATGCCTATATTCATCTTTATATAATCAATGATGATGTCTGAGACATCAATATCAATGTATTGCGCGCTGAAAAATTATTCAAGACTGTGTTTGCCAGGTGGCGGGCCTCAGCGGCGCTGTTGCAGTGCCTGTAATTTCTGGTTCAAGTCAGCGCGCCTGATTTTTCCGGTGGTGGTGCGGGGAATGGCATTCAGGGTCGTCAACTTTACGGCCCCGAACATCGGCGGCAGCAATGCCACGATATGCTCTTGAACATAAGCCATGCTGTCGTGATCGTTGAGCACGAGGACAACCCAGACTTTGGCAATGCCTTCATCGTCTTCAAGGACGCTCAGGCAGATATCGCTGACCGGCAGTTCGGTCAGGAGTTTTTCTTCAAGCGCTTGCGGTGCGAATTTGATGCCGCGGATGTTGAGCAGGTCATCGGCACGACCGACGAGCCGTAATCGACCGTCCTGTTCGATCACGCCGACATCGCCGGGATAGAACCAGCCGCCACGAAACATTTTCTGGCCGGATTCAGGATTGTTTAGATACCCCGAAACCAGACTGTCGCTTTTTATCCGCACGGCACCGGGTTCGCCTGTAACGGGCTTATCCTCGTCATCCACGGTTTCAAGCTGAACGCCTGAAATAATCGTGCCGGCGCCGTCGGCATCCATCCTGCACACCGCTCCGGATTCATTGGTGCCATAACTTTCGTGAAGTCCTGCGTTCAATAAGGTCGTGACCCGGTCGTGGATATTTTTTGAAACAGCGCCACCCAGCACATAAATGCGCAGCCCGGGCGTTTTTGCATACGTCGAGGGAAGAGCACCAAGCATACTGATCAGTGTCGTAGGCAGTAAAAGAATGTCCGTAATCGCATGCATGACCAGTGCCTTGTGAAGGGGGTATCTGACCTCAAAAACGCACGTGCCACCCTCGCGGATGCAGGACGTCGCTTCGAGGTGAAAGGCCTGAACCGAAAATCCCATGGCTACCAGATATCGTGAATCGGCAGAGAACCCTATTTTGTTCTGGCTCCGTGACAATCGGGTTTCGTGAATGGCTCTGGTATGCACCATGACCTTCAGGCTGCCGGTTGTGCCGGAACTTTTGACGATCCTTAACGGGGCGTCGGGATCTGTGCATTCCGGTCTGGTCGGCAAGACGGGTTGCAGCGTCAGAATACTATCGAGCCAGCTCTGGTCCGTATGATGGATGCGCCTGACATTGGCGGGGGATTTTTCTTTTGGACACATGACCATGTCCATGCCGGCAAGGGTGTCGGCGATGAACGGCGTTTCCGAGTCATCATAGGACATGGTGGCGATGCCAAGCACGTCAAAGGCCAGCAGAATGAGCCAGTGCAAATAGGTGTTTGATGTCTCGACGGCGACGGACTGGCCCTGCTTCAGTCCCAGTTGCCGAAGAGCCATAACCATTTTGCCGATTTCCAGATCAAACGTCCGGTAACTGACGGCCCGACCATTGAGGACGATGGCAATGCTTTCAGGGCGCCTCGCCGCATGAAAGCCGATGTATTCGATGGTAGACCCGATGGCTATTTCCACGATTTCGCCATTGCCGACAAGCCGTCGAACAGTCCCGCCAGCGAGCGTTTTTGTTGCGTGTCGATGGTTGCGGTGGCCGTCATGCCGGCACGCAACGGCGGCGCATCAGCGGGGGTTTGCAGACGCAGACGTACCGGCAGCCGCTGCACCACTTTGACCCAGTTCCCGGATGCGTTCTGGGGCGGCAAAATGGCGAATTCGGCACCGGTAGCCGGGGAAATGCTCTGTACTTCAGCCTGAAATTTGTAGTCTGGATAAATATCCAGAACGATTGTCGCCTTTTGCCCGACGCGGACATGCGTCAGCTCGGTTTCCTTGAAATTGGCATCGACCCATGGTGCGGCGTCGGTGACGATGGCGAGCAATGGCTCCGCAGCGGTAACCGCCTCTCCGGGAACCAGCGGCACACTGACGATTGTGCCGCTTGCCGGGGCCTTGACCACCGTCCGCTGCAGATCAAAGCGGGCTTGTTCAAGCGCTGCGGCTTTGGTTCGGACCAGCGGATGCTCGTCAACAGGGCGATCGGGATCACCGCCGAGGGAGGCTTTTACGCGCTGAATTTTCTGCCGCACCATACTGACCCGGTCGTCGGCGGCACTGGCGTCGTTTTCCAGTTCATCATAACGGGTGTAGGGCGTAATGCCGCGCTTGGCGAGATCGGCCTGGCGATCAAAACGCTTGCGGAAATACGAGGCGCGGTCGATGGCTTCCTGAAGTTCGGTGCGGGCTTCCTTCAAGGTCACGGCCAGGGTATCGACCTGTTGGCGGGCTTCGTCGAGTTCGGCTTCGGCAAGGGCAACGGCCAGCTCAAAGGGGTGCGGGTCGATCACCACCAGCACGTCGCCTTCCTTGACCTGCATATGCGCGCGGGCGTTGACAACAATGGCCCGGCCGGAAACCTCGGCCGCCAGTTTGGCGATGTTGGTTTTGACGTAAGCATTTTCGGTTGAAACGAACCGCGCACCATGCAGCCAGAACCCGACGGCAACGGCAACCGCAAGCAACGGCACGAAGCCGAGCAGGATCAGCCGCTGAAATCGTTTCGAATAGGTGCTTTTGACGACCACCGGGGCTTGCTGGCTGTCATCGTCCTGGTCTTTAGGCATTATCTTTCTCAAGCTTGGATGATTTGATGAGATCGTTCTCACTGGCCATTTCATTCAGCCGCTGTTTTACGCTGAGCAGCATCTCCGTCAGCACTGCACGTTGCTGGCGACTTAACGGTAAAAGCTCTTCTTCGACCATGGCTTCGGCAATGGGTTTGATCTGTTGATGTATTTTCGTGCCCAGTTTGGTCAGGTAAATCCGATTGATGCGTCGGTCCTTTTTGTCTGCCCGCCGTTCCAGCCAGCCAAAGGATTCAAGTTTGTCGATCAGGCGGCCGGCCGATGTTTTTTCAACTTCGAGAAGAACGGCGAGTTCCGACTGGCTGACCCCTGGCTGGTCACCGACGCGGCGCAATGCCATCCATTGGGTACGCGTAAAGCCGAGTTTGCGAACACGTCTGTCAAATACGGTGCGCTGCAGCCGAGCCGCTTCCATGATCAGAAATGCCAGATAGTGCCCTTCTGTCAGGGGCATCAGACCGGTTTTTGCCATATAGGAAATGCCTCGTCAAAATTAGTAAGCATTGTTACTATTGCACTTCATACTGTCAATAGGGTTACCTTTTTCCATGGCCGCCGAAAACGCGATTGATACAGTGCATACCCCGCCGGTCATGTCGACGGCGCGCAGGAATGCCGTACTGGCGGTTGTGATGCTGAGTGCGACGCTTTACAGCACGTCCATTCTGATTGTCGCAGCTGTCCTGCCGCAGCTTCAGGGGTCAATGTCCGCGACACCCGATGAAATCTCTTGGACTATGACCTTCAATATCCTTGCGACCGCGGTGGCAACACCGCTGACGGGGTGGCTCTCGGGACGCTTCGGACGACGTAATCTGCTTGCCGGCAGTGTCGCCATGTTTGCCATTTCGACGTATTTCTGCGGCGCGGCGATGTCACTGGAAAGCCTGATTTTCTGGCGCATTGTTCAGGGGGCCGCCGGGGCCTCGATGCCGCCGGTCGGTCAATCGATCGTGCTGGATATTTTCCCTAAGTCACAGCACGGCCCGGTCATCGGAGTGTATGGCATTGGTGTCGTCATGGGGGCATTTATCGGCCCGATGGTCGGTGGCGTGATGGCCGAAATCTACACCTGGCGATATGCCTTCTACCTGCTCGTGCCGATTTCCGCACTGGCGTCCCTCGGTGTCTTCATCATCCTGCCCAGAATGCACCGGACCAGTGCCGTGAAATTTGAATGGACGGGATTTTTGCTGATTTCGACGGCCATTGCCTGTATCCAGCTGGCCCTGTCCAGGGGACAACGGCTTGACTGGTTTCAGTCACAGGAAATTGTCATCGAGGTGTTCGTCGGAGCGGTCGGCTTCTATCTGTTCGTTGCACACAGCCTGACCCACGAGAAACCGTTTCTGAACCTGAAGCTACTGCTCAACCGGAACTATTCGATTGGACTTATTCTGGTGACGATATACGGGATGCTGAATTTTACGCCGATGGTGATCCTGCCCGGATTGCTCAGGGAGCATGTCGGCCTGCCGGACTCGCTGATCGGCTATGTGGTCGGCTCACGCGGTATCGGGGCTATGTGCGGATTCTTTACGGCCATGTTCATCGGACAGAAGTTCCCCCGGAAATCAATTGCCGCCGGTTTTCTGATTCAGGTGATCGCCGGCTTGTGGCTGATGACGATCAGTCTGAATACCACGCCGTTTGTCTTTGCCCTGAATGGCATTCTGCAGGGCTTCGCCGTCGGCATCATCTGGGTGCCGTTGACGCTGGTCACGTTTTTGACGCTCGACAGCAAGTATCTGGACGAAACAAGCTCGGTCTTCCATCTGTTGCGCAATATCGGGTCGAGCTTCTTCATCTCGATGACGGTGACCGAGATCGTCCGTTCGGCATCGACAAACTACGAACGGCTGACGGAGAACATTTCCGAATTCAATCCTGTCCTGAAGCTCCCCTGGGTAATGGGGGAGTGGCATATGGACAGCATTGCCGGGCTTATGCGTCTGTCGCGCGAGATCGGGCATCAGGCGTCGCTGATCAGCTATCTGAATGCATTCGGCATGTACACTCTGGCATCAGCGGCGGCGATTCCGTTGATCCTGTTTGTCAGTCGCCCTGCTCGCAAGGGCGAGTAAGACCACTCCGGCAAGGCCCTTGAGGGTGCCGAGCGTTTTAAGAAGCGCACGACCAAGGCCATGCAGGGCCCGGTAAAAAGCCTCTGACCGTAAACAATGTGCATCCTGCAGGCCCTTGGCGATCTGCGCGTGCAGAGCCGGCTTGGGTACGCTGTTTACGATCTCAGAAATTGGTAATGTGCCCGGCAGTATCGAGGGGTCATTGTACATGTTCATTTCATCGGCTCCTTTGCAATAACGATATAACCTAGCGGTAAAACGGTGACCGCATGTCACGGCTGGCCGCTTCGGTGAGCTCAGCGTCAAACACCCGGGTGAGAAATGCCGCACCCAGTTTGGCCGGCGTTTTCGGGAAGGCACGCAAGGCAAAATCCTGTGCATTGTCGATGCTGTCGAAGGCGTCGAAGCCACCGAGTGTTTGGGTGTTGAGACCGCTCAGCCATGTTTTCCCGAGCAAGCCCGGTACGGACTTGAGGGCCACGTTGCGGTCCTGCCAGGGGAAAGTTTCAAACGGCACGCTGATCTGCACTTCGGTATAGACGTAGGCGGCGGGGGCTTCGGGAAAAATGGCACCGAAATGCACCGAGTTGATATCCCGACTTGCGGCTTCGATAGGGCCGCCATCAAACAACCTAGTCATTTGTGCGACCCCGAATTTTGCCGCTTCGCCCGGGAAGTAATCGGTCACAAACAGCTTTGCATTATCAAGGCTGTCGAATTCATACAGACCGCCCAGCGATTGTGACCCGACCCCGGACAACCATGTTTTGTTGATGAAGCCCGGTTGTTTCCTGATATCCGCATTAATGTCGGACCATGGGGCCTGATCAAACGGCACCGAGATTTGCAGTTCAGTGTAGACGAGGGCCTTGCGGGTCATGGATGTTCTCCTGTTTATATTAACTTGTAAAAAGCAAGTGATATGCTTGTAGCTTAAACAGATTGTGTTTTGCAAGTTATTATTTTATGATTGACCTCATGACCACTTCGACAAAGAAACATCCCAGCGGATGTCTGGTTGCGTACGGCCTTGATACCTTCGGGGATCGGTGGACGCTGCTGATTTTGCGCGACATGGTGCTGTATGGAATGCGCCGGTACGGTGAATTCCTGGGTGGTGAGGAAAAAATCGCCACCAATATCCTCGCCGACAGACTCAGACACCTCGAACATGAAGGGATCGTGCAGCGCGCCAGAGACCCTGAGAACCGCCGCAGTTACATTTATTCGCTGACGGAAAAGGGGCTGGACCTGGTCCCGGTGATTTTGGAAATTATCCGCTGGAGCGGTAAATATACGCCGCTGACGCCCCGCAGAAAGAAACTCGTCGGTCGTATCAACGACGATTGCGCCGGGCTTGTTCAGGAAATACGCCAACGCGTACAAAATCCGGACAAATAATCGCCTCGGTGTAAAGGGTTTGCCCCAGCGTTTGGTGATGACGTGCCCCTGCGTGGCCTGTATGGTGATGGCATGTTGAATTGTTCGTCAAAAGTGTTTCTCCCATGACCAGCCTTCTTGATGGATATGATTCCGGCGGTTATTTCTGTGAACTCCTGGGTTTGCAGAACCATCCTGCTACACATTCCGGCGCGATCCAGAACTGGCTCGGGAAAACCCGGCTCCGTGCACTTCGCAAACGGGCTTATGACTGTGAGCGGGAGCTGTATAATCTCGGCATCACCTTCACCGTCTATTCCGACCGCAATGCCATTGACCGGGTGTTGCCGTTTGATGTGATCCCAAGGCCGATTCCGGCGGCAGAATGGGCGCATCTGGAGCGCGGGCTTGTGCAGCGCGTCAGCGCAATCAACCTGTTTTTGCGGGATATCTATGGTCCCGGGATGATTTTCAAAGACGGCATCATTCCCGAAGAACTGGTCAAGGGAAACAGCAACTTCCGGCCGGAAATGGCCGATGTGCAGATCCCGTTCGGCAGCTTTGTGAATATCTGCGGTGTTGATCTGGTGCGCGGCGGCGATGGTGTGTTCCGCGTGCTGGAAGACAATGCCCGCACGCCATCCGGCGTTTCCTACGTCATCGAGAACCGGCACCTGATGCTGCGTGCCTTTCCGGATCTGGTTTCCGGTATCGGCATCCGTCCTGTGTCCGAATACGGGATGCGGCTGCGTGCCGCGATGACCGACATGGCGCCGGCCGGAATACTTGACCCGCAGGTCGTGCTGATGTCACCGGGTGTCTATAATTCGGCTTATTTCGAGCATGTTTTCCTGGCCCGTGAAATGGGCGTGCCGTTGGTTGAAGGTCGCGATCTGGCCGTCATCGACGGCCTGGTCATGATGAAAACGACGGCAGGCCCGAAGCGGGTTGATGTTATTTACCGGCGTATCGACGATGATTTTATCGATCCGCTGGCCTTCAGACCCGACAGCATGCTGGGCGTGCCCGGCATTATGGATGTCTATCGTAAGGGCAAGGTTATGCTGGCCAACGCCGTCGGCACCGGCGTCGCCGACGACAAGGCCGTCTACGCCTACATGCCCCGGATCATAAAGTATTATCTGGATCAGGATGCGATCATACCCAATGTTGATACACATATCTGCCGCGAGCCGGATGCCTTGCAATTTACGCTCGATAATATGGCCAATCTGGTCGTCAAGCCGGTCGGCGAATCCGGGGGGTACGGCGTTGTCGTCGGACCGCGCGCCAGCCGTCTGGAACTGGAAGAATGCCGAGCCCTGGTGATGGCCAATCCATCCAATTACATATCTCAGCCGGTGATTGATCTGTCGGTGTGTCCGACCCTAGTTGAAAAGGGTATCGCGCCTCGTCATGTTGATCTCAGGCCGTTTCTGGTAACCGGGAAAAGCACGTGGGTGATGCCGGGCGGACTGACCCGGGTGGCCCTCAAGGAAGGGTCGTTGATCGTTAACTCCTCGCAAGGGGGCGGCACAAAGGATACCTGGGTTCTTGAATAATCTGCTTGCACGCTTTGCCGAGAACGGCTTCTGGCTTGCCCGCTACATGGAGCGGACGGAAAATCTTGCGCGTATTCTCGACGTCAATGAATCCTTTGCCCGCGACCAGCACGGCGAGCAGGAATGGCTGCCGATCGTCAATCTGCATGCTGATGAAGAGGCTTTCTTCGAGCGCTATCCGGAAGCGACCGCGGACGCGGTAATCGAGTTCTATACCATCGACCGTGAAAACCCTAACTCCATCGTGCAGATGGTCTGGGCCGCCAGGGAAAATGCCAGAAGTCTGCGGCACCTGATCAGCATAGAGATGTGGACCCAGCTGAACATGTTCTACAAACAGGTCTCGGAACTGGATTCACGCGACTTGCGACTGGCCGATCTTTCGCACTTGTGCAAGGACATCAAGGAAGGCTGTCAGCTGCATACCGGGATCATCGAAGGGACGACATACCGGGATCAGGGGTGGGCCTTCTATGAACTCGGGAAAATGATCGACCGTGCCGACCAGACAACCCGGCTTCTTGATATCAAGTATCACCGTTTGCTGCCGCACGTTTCCGATGTCGGTTCGGCGATTGATGTCAGTCAATGGAATACGCTGTTACGCTCGGTCGCCGGTTACCATGGCTATCGGCGCGAATGCCCATCTCGGCAGCGGCTCGCCCGGATACCATTTGCCCTGGCCGTAATGCAAAAGCCCGCCCGGCGCATATTTCTGCCGGAGCCGGCGGATCAACGCGTCGGCCAGCGGGCGCTTGGTCTTGCCGACGGCGGCGGTATTCCATTCATCGGCATCGACATGGTCGATTGAGACGAACGTCGGTTCGCCGCCGAGCGTCAGGCGCACGTCATCTTTCTTGAGGCGCGCATCGACGTCATGACCAAGGCGGTCGATATCTAGCCACTGCTCGCTGGTATAAGGCTTGGTGACGCGGGGCGATTCACTGATGCGGGTCACCTGCATGTCGAAATCGAATTCGACTTTGCATTCTTCGACGGCGCCGCTGATCGGTGCTGCACTGCGTGGACGCGGCGTTGCCGCCAGTGGAATGTGACCTTCCCCGGCCAGCAGGCCTGACGTCGGGTCGAGACCGACCCAGCCGGCGCCCGGCAGATATACCTCGGTCCAGGCGTGCAGGTCGGTAAAGTCGACGTCGGTGCCGGACGGTCCGTCGAGGGATTCGACATCCGGCTTCAACTGCACAAGATAGCCGGACACGAAGCGTGCCGCGAAACCCAGATTGCGGAAAATTTCGACCAGCAGCCAGCCGGAATCGCGGCACGATCCCTTGCCTCGCTCGAGCGTTTCTTCGCAGGTCTGCACGCCGGGTTCCATGCGGATCAGGTATTCGACGTCGTTTTGCAGGCGCTGGTTCATGGCGACCAGAAAATTGACGGTCGAACCGATCAGCGGCGGCAGGTTATCCAGCCAGGCCTGAAGCAACGGCCCCCTTGGCTCGGTTGCAAGGTACGGTTCCAGCTCTTCCTTGAGGGCAGGTTCATAGGCAAACGGCAGTTCTTCGGCTTCGGGCTCGAGAAAGAAATCGAACGGGTTCTGGATCGACATATCGGCGACGACATCGACCTCGACCTCGAAATGGTCAATCGGGTCTGGAAACACGACGCGGGCCTGATAATTGCCGTGCGGGTCCTGCTGCCAGTTGATGAAGTGGCCTTCCGGCTTGATACGGAGACCATAGCTGAGGACCGGCGTGCGGGCATGCGGCGCCGGACGCAGGCGGATGATCTGCGGGCCCATCTGGACTTTGCGGTCATACGTATAACTGGTGCGGTGATAAAGGGCGGCGTGGATACTCATGGGTCTGGGTTTAACCTCTGTTTTTGACCTGCCAATAGGGTTGGCGGGCTTAATGTCTGTGCCCCTGTCAGAGCATATGGCGGGATCACGGGGTCCCGATGATCTGCAGGCGCTGGGTTACTGGATATCTTCATGGTTTTTGGGCAATCGGCAATATTTAACCGGGTGCTCAGGGCATTTCGCCCATATTGACGACCCACAAGGTGTATTGCCTGCCGAAAACCAAATCGCTGCGATTTAGTGACCGGAGCCAAGGATGCCGGTTTTGACGTGGTAATCGACGGCCAGTCCATAGTTGGGATCGTCGTCGGAATCGACCATCAGCTGACCCGCGCGATTGAGCAGACGATGGCAATCCTTTGAAAGATGCCGGAGTTGCAGTGTCTTGCCTTGCGCTTCGTATTTCAGCGCCAGTGTTTCGATGGCCTGCAATGCCGACTGATCGACGACGCGACTGTTGAAAAAGTCGACGATGACCAGGTCCGGGTCGGCTGACGGTTCGAACATTTCCAGAAAACCGTCGGTCGATCCGAAGAACAGGGGGCCTTCGATCTGATACACCTTGGCCCCTTCGGGCGACGTTAGGGTCTTGCTGTGAATGCGCTTGGCATTGTTCCAGGCATAGGCCAGCGCCGATACGATCACCCCGACAACGACCGCCACCGCCAGATCGCTGTACACGGTTACGGCCGTAACCAGCAGCATCACAAAGGCATCGGTCAGGGGAATTTTCCGCAAGATGGTGATGCTTTGCCAGGCAAAGGTTCCGACCACCACCATGAACATGACGCCGACCAGTGCCGCCAGCGGGATCTGCTCGATCAGTCCCGATGCCGCCAGAATGAAGGCGAGCAGAAACAGCGACGCCGACAGGCCTGAAAGCCGATGGCGGCCGCCTGACTTCACGTTGATCAGGGATTGTCCGATCATCGCGCAGCCGCCCATGCCGCCGAAAAATCCGGTTATGGTATTGGCCAGCCCCTGGGCGATGCATTCCTGCGAGGCACCGCCGCGCTTGTTGGTGATGTCGCCAACCAGATTGAGGGTCAGCAGGCTTTCGATCAGGCCGATGGCCGATAGGATCAGCGCGTACGGGAAGATGATCTCGAGGGTCTCGAAGGTCAGCGGCACCATCGGGATGTGCAGGGATGGCAGCCCGCCCTTGATGGATGCCAGATCGCCGACCCTGGGCACGTCTATACCAAAGCCGATGGCGATACCTGCGACCACGACAATCGCCGCCAACGGTGCCGGCACGGCGGTTGTCAGTTTCGGCATGAGCCAGATGATCGCCATCGTCAGCGCGACAAGCCCCAGCATGATGAGCAGCGGCCAGCCCGTCATCCAGTGCAGCGATCCGTCAGCACCCTTGATCTGGAATTGCGACAACTGTGCCAGAAAGATGATGATGGCGAGGCCATTGACGAAGCCCAGCATCACCGGGTGCGGCACCAGACGGATAAATTTGCCGAGGTGAAGCACGCCGGCGAGAATTTGCAGGGTGCCCATCAGGACGACGGTGGCAAACAGATACTCAATGCCGTGAGCGGCGACGAGGGCAACCATAACAACGGCCAGCGCGCCGGTGGCGCCGGAGATCATGCCCGGACGTCCGCCGATCAGGGCGGTCACCAGTCCGACGATAAACGCCGCGTAAAGTCCGACCAGAGGATGCACACCGGCAACGAACGAAAAGGCTACGGCTTCCGGGACCATTGCCAATGCGACGGTCAGACCGGCCAGAACCTCGGTCTTGATGAGAGCGGGCGTGATCGGCGGGAGCAGTGACTCATCGCGCCCGAATAAAGAAAAGCGGCCCGCAAGGGCAGCAAGCGTAAGCTTGGCCACGTCTAAATCCATTATCCATGAGATTGATATTTGCGGCGTTGGTATAGCAATTGCGGATCAATAGCGACCCTTTAATCGGGCCGGCATCAAACGGCATTAGTGCAGCGAACTTGAACATTGCGTCTATATACGTGAAAAGACGGGTGTATCATTTTCATCGTCAGGCGCCATTTCTGCGCATCTGACTTCGGACCAGGGCGCACGACGCAGAGTATACCGCGCCATATCAGACCAGGGAGCCAACATGACATTCGGTCTAGAACAGGAAATCGTCGACCGTGCGGTTTATGAAAAAAGTGTCCGCCACCTGAATTCAAGGGGCGTGCGTCTGCCGACGATTTCGGAACTCGCCGACCCGCCCCGGCACCTGAAATCGGTCTGTGCCTCAATCGCCGGGATTGATCCCGATATTGCCGATCCGGGCAATCTGTTCCGCGTGCACTGGTTCAATACGGCAGATCGCAGAGGCTTGAGCGATGTGCCGGGCTATATGGTCATGCCGCCCGAATTGACCGGTGTTGACGCGAAAATCGTCCTCGCCCTCGGCAACCGCTTCCCGATGATCAATGCGCACAAGGTTCTCGCTGCCTACGGCTGTCTGGTGCCGCGCCTGATGTCCGGCAAGTTCGACCCCGAGACGCATCGCGCGGTCTGGCCGTCGACCGGAAACTATTGCCGGGGCGGGGTGGCGATCTCGCGCATTCTCGGCTGCCGTTCCGTCGCCGTATTGCCGGAAGGGATGAGCGCCGAACGCTTCAACTGGCTGGAGAACTGGGTCTCCGATCCTGCCGACATCATCCGCACGCACGGTACCGAAAGCAACGTGAAGGAAATCTATGACGCCTGCCATGAACTGGCGAAAGACCCGAACAACGTCATCCTCAACCAGTTTGCCGAATTCAGTAACTACATCACGCATCGCGCCGTTACCGGTCCGGCCTTGCAAAAGATTTTCGATGACGTCAACAAAGGCGGCAATCTGACGGCGCGCGCCTTTGTTTCTGCGGCAGGGTCCGCCGGCACACTGGCTGCCGGCGATCATCTGAAGGCCACCCTCGGCACCGATACCTGCGTGGTCGAGGCACTGGAATGTCCGACACTTTTGTATAACGGGTTCGGTGATCACAACATTCAGGGCATCGGCGACAAGCACGTGCCGTTTATTCACAACGTCATGGGTACCGATTACGTGATCGGCGTGTCGGACCTTGCGACGGACGGCCTCAACGTCGTTTACAACACCACGGCCGGTCGCAGTTATCTCTCGGCACGGCTGGGGATCAATCAGGAAACGCTGGAATCCCTCGGCAATCTCGGGCTGTCTTCAATCGCCAACATTCTCGGCGCCATCAAGTACGCCAAGTACAACAAACTCGGCCCCGATGATGTCGTCCTTTCGGTCGCAACGGATGGTGCGGCGCTGTATGGCACCGAGCTTGGCCTGGCGGAGCGTAAGTATTTTCAGGGTGGGCTCGACGCGGTTGCGGCGGCGGAAACCTTCGGGCGTTATCTGCTCGGCTGCACCACGGACAACATGATCGAGCTAAATCGCATCGACAAGGAACGGATCTTCAATCTCGGCTATTACACCTGGGTCGAGCAGCAGGGCGTCAGCATTGAAGATTTCAACATGCGTCGCAAGCAGGCCTTCTGGGATAGCCTGATGGATCTGGTGCCGGCGTGGGACAGCATGATTGCCGATTTCAACGCGGTCTGAGGCTTAGCCGTTCGCAACCCGAAACAGCATCACGGCAAACAGCTGACCGGCGTCGTGCCAGATCTCGACCGGATCGAAACCGGCACCGGCGGCAAGTGCTTCGAATTCCTGCGGCGTGAACTTGTAGGAGTTTTCGGTGTGGATGGTTTCACCGGCGGCAAAGCCGAACGGTACCGTGCCGACATGAACCCATTGATCGGTGCAGCTTTCCAGATGCATCTCGATCCGGCCCCGTACGCTGTCGTATCTGGCCATGTGGCGGAACAGCGATAGGTCGAAGTCACCGCCAAGCTCATCGTTGATCCGCGTCAGCAGGTTTTTGTTGAATGCTGCCGTGACACCTTTGGCGTCGTCATAAGCGGCGATCAGGCGGCTGATGTCTTTTTTCAGATCAACCCCGATCAGCAGCATACCGTCCTTGCCGAGAGTCTGGCAGATACCATCCAGAAAGGATCGGGCGCTGTCGGGATCGAAATTGCCGATGGTCGAGCCCGGGAAAAAGGCGACCCGGGCGGCAGGCTTGTGTTTCGGCTTCGGCAAATCAATGGCATGGGTGAAGTCGGCCTCGACGGCCATGACTTCCAGCTGGGGGTAGGCGTTCTGCACTTCCTCGGTGGCGACTTTCAATTGTTCGGCCGAGATGTCGATGGCACACAGCGATACCGGGTCTTTCAGGGCGTCAAGCAGGATACGCACCTTGTCGAGCGCGCCGGAGCCGTATTCGACCAGCATCACGTCGGATCCAAGCTTCGCCGCGATGTCGGCGGCATTGTCGGTGAGGATACCGATCTCGGTCCGGGTCGGATAATATTCATCAAGCGTGCAGATCTCGGTGAACAACTGCGCGCCGAGCGCATTATAAAAATATTTCGGCGGCAACCCTTTGGGGGTGGTGCCAAGCCCTCGCAGCACATCATCAAGGAATGTGGATGCGGCAGGATCTTCGGGCTCGGTGCCGCTTGCGGGTGCGCGTTCGGCATCGGCGGCGAGACGGATGCCGGAAAACTGCCAGCGCGCCCAGGGTGGAAAGAAATTCCGGTAACTGGCACGGATATGATCTTCAGGTGTAACGCACGCGCCACCCCTGAGCACCATCTGGCCGGACATGAACTTGCCGTTGTATTCACCAACCGCACCGTCGGCTGTGACAAAGCCTGGATAGGCGCTATAGGCGCTTTGTGTCCATTCCCAGACATCGCCGAACATCTGCGCCAGCCCTTGCGAGGTGGCGGGCATCGGATGGAAAACATTGGCGCCGGCGAAATGGCCTTTCGGCTCGAGACCGGCGGCCATGACTTCCCATTCGTCTTCTCTGGGCAGCCGTGCGCCGGCCCAGCGGGCATAGGCGTCGGCCTCGTAATAACTGACATGGCAGACCGGTGAGTCGGGATCGACCGGGCGCAGACCTGACAGCGTGAAAATCCGCCATGTGCCGGACGCGTCGCGTTGCCAGTAGGCGGGGCAGGTCCAGCAGTCCTGCTGACACCTGGCCCAGCCGTCCGACAGCCAATGCTCGGCCTTCTCGTAGCCACCATCATCAATGAACCTGATGTATTCGCCGTTGGTAACCGGATGTGTGGCAAGCCTGAACGGTTCCAGCCAGACCTTGTGGCGCGGTCCTTCGCAGTCGAAGGAAAAGGCCTCGCCGGTATGGCCGATTTCAAGCAGGCCGCCCGGATGACTGACCCATGTGCTTTCGCGATTGCGGGTGGCGTCGTGTGGACGCGGACGATGATAGGCCGGGTAAAGCGGATTGCACGACAGGGCGTGCTTGATGTCGGTCAGCAGCAATTCCTGGTGCTGCTGTTCGTGGTTGAGGCCAAGCTCGATCAGCTTCAAAACATCGGCGTTTGGCGATGTATCAAGGTAGCCCTTCATGGCGCTGTCGACATGATCGCGGAAAGCATGAATGTCTTCAAGCGGGGGGCGCGTCAGCATGCCGCGCTTGGGGCGTTCGTGGCGGGCGCCGATCAGCTCGTAATAGGAATTGAACAGGTAATTATAACTGGCGTCGAATTCTTCGTAAGCGGCGGCAAACTGTTTCAGGATGAAGGTTTCGAAGAACCATGTCGTATGTGCCAGATGCCACTTGGTCGGGCTGGTGTCGGACATCGATTGCACGCATTGATCTTCGGCGCTGAGCGGTTTTGCCAGAGCCATCGATTGCTCGCGGATACGCGCGTACCGTTTGGCGATGTCTATCGGATCGGGTTTTCTGCTGCCTTGCGCCAGTCGTACAGACATCCTGTTTCCTCATCTTATATGGCGCTAGCGTAACGCATAAATGGTGCTTTTGGCACCCCGCGCTCATAACAAGTTCGTGACAATGCTGTTACGGCTTGCCGACGATCTCGGTCTTGAAGTCCCCGGGCGAGACGATCTCCAGAACTTCGAAATCATCCGAGCAGGCGATTTCCCGATGCCGGATGCCGGGGCGCTGGTTGATGAAGTCGCCTTTTTCGATGCGATGCACGCCTTCGCCTTCGTATTCAAACTCGGCCCAGCCGTTCAGCACCATGACAATCTGAAAGGTGCAATGGTGCATATGCCATTGCTGGACCTCATCAGGGTTCTTGCGGCCATTGGCGCGAATCAGGTGCGCCACGTAATCGCCATTGGTCGCATCCTTGATGCCGAGGTCCCGGTAATCGAAAATATCCCTGAGACCGGGGGTCCATTTGGCTTCACCGGCTTTGCTGTGACTGAATTTCCAGTTCTTTGACATCTGCGTTTCCTTCCCCGGATTCATATGGTGCCGCGCGGTTATGGCGACAAGGTTTTTGCAGCATGATACGCCGGCCTTTGAAGATCAAACCGCTTCACCGGCTGCATACCCGCTGGCCCAGGCCCATTGGAAATTGTAACCGCCGAGCCAGCCGGTGACATCGACGGCCTCGCCGATCACGAACAGACCGGGGACGGTCTTGGCTTCCATCGTCTTCGACGACAATTGATCGGTATCGATGCCGCCCAGTGTGACTTCTGCCTTGGCATAGCCTTCGCTGCCGCTTGGCGTCAGGCACCAGGCATTTAGTTTGCCGCCGAGTTCCCGAAGGTCGCGGTCGGTAATCTCGTGAATGGAGCGGTCGAGCCGATGCAGTTCCGACAGCGCATCGGCAAGGCGGGCGGGCAGAATGTGTCCAAGAATGTTCTTGGCCTTGACCTTTGGGCTGGCTTTTTTCTGCGCCAACAGATGCGCCGCCGCATCCATGTCCGGCAGGATGTTCAGGCGCAGCTGGTCGCCTTCGCGCCAGTAGGACGATATCTGCAGAATGGCCGGGCCGGACAGGCCCCGATGTGTCAGCAGCATGGCTTCACGAAAGGATCTTTTGCCGATCGAGGCGACGCAGGGCATCGACACACCGCTGAGCGGCTGCATCAGCTGCAGATCATCGTCGGCGACTTTCAGCGGGACCAGCGCCGGCCGCACGTTTTTCAGGGTCAGGCCGAATTTCCTGGCCATACGATGCGCAAAATCGCTGGCTCCCATTTTCGGAATGGACAGCCCGCCACTGGCCAGAACTAGTGACGGTGCAGCGTATGTGCCGCGGCTCGTTGCCACGCGGAAGTGATCGGACTTTGTGATCTCGTGCACCGATTGGCTGAGGCGAAGGGTGACGTTCGCGGCTTCGCATTCCGCCAGCAACATCGCGACCACGGCTTTGGCCGAGCCGTTGCAGAACAGCTGGCCGAGCGTTTTCTCGTGCCAGCTGATCTGGTGCTTGTTGATCAGCGCGATAAAATCATTCGGCGTATAGCGGGCCAGGGCCGACTTGGCGAAGTGCGGATTGCTGGAAATGAAGTTATCGGGCCGGCAATTCAGGTTCGTGAAGTTGCACCGTCCACCGCCCGATATCAGGATTTTCTTGCCGGCCTCGTCGGCGTGATCGATCAGCAAGACGCTGCGCCCGCGCATGCCGGCCGTCATCGCGCACATCATGCCGGCAGCACCGGCACCGATGACGATGACATCGAAATTCTGAGCAGCGCTTTCGTTCATGGTTTGCGCCGGCATTCGAACTGACCATCGTCGCGACGGATCAGGATGGTTTTGCTCAGTGCAGGCGCGCAGGTCTCGCCGGCGATCAGGCCGTGCAGCACGCCGTCGATCCATGCGTCCGTAATCACCGGCCAGATGATATCGGCTTTGCCGAAAATTTTCCGAAGCGCCTCGGCATCGCTGCTCAGCTGCCAGACGTTGGCGCTTTTTCCGGCCCCCCAGCTTACGTTCGGCGCATATTGGAATAGTTTTTTCGGACCATCACCGCCATCGACGATCGAATAGTATTCTGCATATCCGAGGATGTCGGCATCGGTGCCCTGGCTGATGAACTGAACAACCGGCGGGGTTGGTGCGCCCTGCGCCTGCGTGGCGATGAACTCGGCAGCGTGGGCAACCTCGGCAATGCGGAAGTCAACATTTTGATGACTGCGCGTCGTCATGTCGTCGACATTGCGGGCCAGCAACACGGACTGCCAAGAGAACAGGGCGGTCAGTACGCAGGCCAGTGCAATCGTTGAAAATCTGTGACCGAGCACGGCATCGAGCCATGAACGCCTGAGGAATTGCATCGCGGCGATCGCGAATGCTAGCAAGCCGATGGCATGTATGGGTTGCAGGGCGACACGCGTGAAGCGTTCGATGGATGCCAGTTTTTCGAAGTAGTAGGGGCCGTAGCACGCCAGGTGAAACCAGTACAGAATGGCCATGTAAAATACCGTAAACACACCGATGGCGATCACGGCTGAGGGTTTTCGGATGGCCACGGCAAGCCCGGCGCCAATAACCGCGCAAACGCTGACCGGCCATTTGTAGGCAGCAAGATATGTGAAAACAGCGCCACTGAAACGTCGCAATAAATCCTGCCAGTCCAGAGCGGCGGCGACCGCCAGAGATTTTGCCGAGAACGTCATCAGCGGGGCCGACAGGCAGTTGCTGATGCCCGCGGGTTTGAGCGCCATCCACAGAACGACGCTGACGGCAAGCGGCCCCAGTGCGATGGCAACCTCAATGCCTGCAATGCGGCACTGCTGTTTGTCGGGATTGCGTAGTGCCGGCAAGACAACGGCCAGCAAAAGACCGGGCACAAATATCAGGGTGGCGGTCTTCATCAGATAGCCGAGCATCAGGACTAGACCGGCGTAGAAAAGAATGTTCAGGCGCTGTGTTTCTTCTTCATCCAGCAGGTACAATAGAAACGCCAGTCCGGCGAATATGTATATCTGCGGCTGTTCGATCAGCAGGGTATAGGTCCAAAGGGCGCCCGTTGCCTGAACAGTCAGATACAGCATCACTGCCAGCCACGACACCAGATAGCTGTTGCGAATCTGTGCCGGGAACCGCTTTTCAAAGGCATGCCGGATGATGTCGAAGAACAGGGCAGCCAGACCGACATGCAGGATGAAAGGAGCTGCAGCCGACTGTCCGGGAGCAAACGTCGAATTAAAAAACCACGGGATGGTCAGGGCCAGTCGCCAACCGGGCGTATAGCCCGGCAGATAGATGCTTTCGCGAACGGCTTCGTAGCCGCCGCTGAAATAGATCAGCCGTGACATGCCGATCCAGTTGGTGAATTCATCAATGGCGAAAGGCTGATAATCGATTCCGCCGTTGGCCTTGACCGCCAGGGCGGCAAACACTGGCAGGATCAGACAGGGGTGCGATATGATGCTGCGCCATGGTATCTCGCGTGTTGCCAGCCGGCGCATGATCGCAAGTAGGGCAAAGATCGCCATGCCCCAGACGGTTATCGACATGGGTATCTGCAATACCACATGGCCGACGAAGATGATGCCGATCATCAGGGCATAGCCGCCGAGGCACAGCGAACCAAGGCTTGCGCGCGTACCGATGCGGATCAGCGGCAACAAAGCGCCCAGGCCGATCATGAGTATCAGGTAGAGAAATAAACCCAGCAAGTTCGCTCCATGGTGCCCGAGTAGTTGCCGGTTAGGGCCTGAATCACGCTATCAAGCTGGTGCTATCTAGCTGGTGAAGCTTAGTCTATTTCAGCGTAGGTTGTCATGAAAGCCCGAAACCCGCTGGTGGCGGACCGGGCATATAGGTTTTATGCCTAAAATCGCACCTATTGTAATTTACGGTTGGAAGATCTCATATGAATACCCAAATCAATACCATCGCTAAAACCTTGAGGGAAATCTGAGACCAGGTCACGAGTGATTTAACAACGTGCTTAACAGTCACCAGTCAATTGTTGAGACGCTTCAAAAAAGCGCCGTCATTGATGGGAATCCAGGGAGGAAACATGACTGATAAAAAATATAACGTACTCATCATGGGTGCGTCTTACGGCTCATTGCTGGCATCCAAGCTGTTGCTGGCCGGACACAATACAACCCTCGTTTGTCTGCCCGCAGAGGCGGACCTGATCAACAAAGACGGTATTCATGTGCGCATGCCGGTTCGTGGTCATGATGAACTGGTTGAGATCAATTCCGCCGATTGCCCCGGCAAGTTGGCCGCCGCCGGCCCCGGCGATGTCGATCCCAAGAAATTCGATCTGGTTGCGCTGGCCATGCAGGAACCGCAATACGGCTCCCCTGGTGTTCGTCAACTCCTCGAGGCTGTCGCCAAGTCCGGCGTGCCCTGCATGTCGATCATGAACATGCCGCCACTGCCGTATCTGTTGCGGCTGCCGGGCGTACAGGCCGATGCGATCCGCCATTGCTATACCGATCCGACGGTCTGGGACAGTTTCGATAGCGATCTGATGACGCTGGCGAGCCCCGATCCGCAGGCCTTCCGTCCGCCGGAAGAGCCAGTCAACGTATTGCAGGTCAGCCTGCCGACCAATTTCAAGGTGGCCCGCTTTGTTTCCGATAAACACACGGCCATGCTGCGCCAGATCGAACAGGATATCATGGATATCCGCTTCGATACGGGCGACGGCAAACCGATCGAGTTGCCGGTCAAGCTCAAGGTCTACGATTCGGTGTTCGTGCCGTTGGCCAAGTGGGCGATGCTGATGACCGGCAATTACCGTTGCGTGCAGGAAGATGCGGCCCGCTCTATCAAGGAAGCCGTGCATTCAAACATCGAGGCTTCGAAAGAGGTTTACGACTGGGTGCATCAACTCTGTCAGACGATGGGGGCGGATGCTGCCGATATGGTTCCCTTTGAAAAATATGCTAATGCCGCGCAGGGCTTGTCCAAGCCTTCATCGGCGGCACGCGCCCTGTTTGCCGGAGCACCGAACATCGAGCGGCTGGATCTGCTGGTCAAAACGCTTTCCGACGGGATCGGCATGCATTCAAAAATGGTCAATGACACGGTCGAGCTGGTTAACAAGCGATTGCAGGCCAACCGCGCAGCTAAAAAATGATCCCTGGCTGACTTTACAGCCTCGTAGGCGGCGTTTGTTGGTACCAGTCCGGCAAACGCCGCTTTTTTTCTTTGCGGCCCCATTGATTAAGGGATCAACAGGATCAGGAGCAGCCATAAGATCAGCAATCTGCGGTACTGGTACCACGATCAAGCCACTGCTGGCCCTTACCCTGAGACGGTGGGGGATTTACCCCATATCGACCAAACCAAATGTATGGCGGGTTTTAACAGGCGGGTACGGATGATGAAATTCGGAACCTGCGCGGCATAAACAGCATTGACGATTATGCCATAATATGAAAAAATAGGATATATAGTCTCATTACTGAATATTTCATTTAGCTATTATGTGCCGAGGACATCAAAGCGGGGACCGTTAAATTACTCGGTTCGTCTCGCTTAAGAACGTAGGAAAACAAGGAACAACATCATGAAAATGACGACTGAGGAAGCATTTGTAAAAGTTCTGCAAAAGCATGGCATCGAACATGCGTTTGGGATCATTGGCTCGGCCATGATGCCGGTTTCGGATCTGTTTCCGAAAGCGGGGATCATGTTCTGGGACTGCGCGCATGAGTGTAATGCCGGTATGATGGCGGATGGTTTTACCCGTTCCAGCGGCAAGATGAGCATGATGATTGCTCAAAACGGCCCGGGCATCACCAACTTCGTGACCCCGGTTAAAACCGCCTATTGGAACCACACGCCGTTGCTTCTGGTAACGCCGCAGGCCGCCAACAAGACCATCGGTCAGGGCGGTTTCCAGGAAATCCCGCAGATGAAGCTGTTCGAAGAAATGGTCTGCTATCAGGAAGAAGTACGCGATCCGTCGCGTATCGCAGAAGTCCTGAACCGGGTCATCGAACAGGCCTGGCGCGGCAGCGCACCGGCACAGATCAACGTGCCGCGTGATTTCTGGACCCAGGTCGTCGATATCGAAATTCCCGAAACCGTGAAGCTGGAACGCCCCGCCGGTGGTGCACAGGCGATTGCCGATGCGGCGAAGCTGCTCTCGGAAGCCAAATTCCCGGTCATCCTGAACGGTGCCGGTGTGGTCCTGTCGGGTGGTATTCCGGCGTCTGCTGCGCTGGCTGAAAAGCTCAGCTCGCCGGTTTGCTGTGGCTATCAGCACAACGACGCGTTCCCCGGATCGCACCCGTTGTCGGTCGGCCCGCTTGGCTACAACGGCTCGAAGGCGGCAATGGAACTGATTTCCAAGGCTGACGTGGTGCTGGCCCTTGGTACGCGCCTCAATCCGTTCTCGACCCTGCCGGGTTACGGCATCGATTACTGGCCAAAGGGTGCCAAGGTTATTCAGGTCGACATGAATGCCGATCGTATCGGTTTGACGAAAAAGGTCGCGGTGGCCATTCAGGGTGATGCCAAACTGGTTGCGGAAAGCCTGCTGGCGCAGCTGTCGGCCAGTGCCGGCAATGCCGGTCGCGCCGACCGTGAAAAGCTGATCCACCAGACCCGTTCGGCCTGGCTGCAGCAGCTGTCGTCGATGGATCACGAAGATGATGATCCGGGCACCACGTGGAACGAACGCGCACGCAAGGCGAAACCCAAGCACATGTCGCCGCGCATGGCATGGCGTGCCATTCAGGCTTCGATGCCGAAGGATGTCATCATTTCATCGGACATCGGCAACAACTGCGCCATCGGCAACGCCTATCCGACGTTCGAACAGGGTCGCCGTTATCTGGCACCGGGTCTTTTCGGTCCTTGCGGTTACGGCTTGCCGTCGATCCTCGGCGCCAAGATCGCCAAACCGGAACTGCCGGTCATCGGTTTTGCCGGTGACGGTGCCTTCGGTATCTCGATGAACGAAATGACGGCTTGTGGCCGCGATCCGTGGCCGCCGATCACCATGGTGATCTTCCGCAACTATCAGTGGGGTGCTGAAAAGCGAAACACGACGTTGTGGTATGCCGACAACTTCGTCGGCACCGAGCTCGCTCTTGACGTTCAATATGCCAAAATCGCCGATGCCTGCGGCCTCAAGGGTGTTCAGGTCACAACCATGCAGGAACTGACCGAGAAACTCGCCATCGCCGTCAAGGATCAGATGGAAAACGGGATCACCACATTTATCGAAGTGGTCCTGAACCAGGAACTGGGTGAGCCGTTCCGCCGCGACGCCATGAAGGCGCCTGTTGCAGTGGCCGGTATCAGCCTCTCTGACATGCGCCCGCAGACCGGTTGCTGATACAGCAGCCAACCAAGACGCAGGAAAGGCCCGGAACATTCAGTTTCGGGCCTTTTCGATTCCGGGTCCGGCTGCTTTAATCGCCCCTTCGTGAGAATTCCGTTCTGGACGGGTATGAGAGGCCATGCAATTCGCCCATAGCAACGTCGCCGGTTATCGCTGGATCTCAAATCCCAACGATCAATACATCGGCAAATCGCTGCAGGCATACGGGGAATGGTCGTACGGCGAGATTACCCTGCTTGCCCGCTACCTTGCACCGGATTCCAATATCATCGAAGTCGGCGGCAATATCGGCGCGCACACCGTGCCGCTGGCAAAACGAGTTCCGGACGGTCATGTCATCAGTTTCGAGCCGCAGCGGCTGTGTTTCCAGATGCTGTGCGCCAACATCATCAATAATGATTGCACCAACGTCACGACCCATAACATGGCCGTCGGCGATGCTGCCGGATCGACCGTCATGGCGGATATCGATCCCGGCAGACCTTTCAACTTCGGTGGCATCGGTGTGAACCAGAGCACGATTGCCGGTCCCGTTTCTCAGCACGGGCGGACGCCGGTGGTGCGACTGGATGAGATGATCAATGCTGACCTCAATGTGCATCTGATCAAGTGCGACGCCGAAGGGATGGAGGTCAAGGTGGTGCAGGGTGCGGCTGCGCTGATCGATCGCGACAAGCCGATCCTTTATCTGGAAGATGACCGCGCCGCGTTGTCGCAAAGCCTGTATGAAACCGTACGCGGTTTCGGCTATGACGTGTGGTGGCATGCGGTGCCGCTGTACCGGCCGGACAACCTTGCCGGCAATGGGAAAAACATCTTTGAGAATATCTATTCGTTCAGTTTACTATGCTGTCATCAGAGCAAGCCCGTAGACACATCCGGCCTCAAGAAACTCGAAAGCCTCGACGACCACCCGATTTTAAAAAGGCGATAGGTCATCAGTGAAGCGAATGCCTGGTAGAATGGAAAGCACCGGGGATCGAAAAATTTCCATGCGTCGTACTGACTGCTTGGCCGGCGAAAATCACTAAAATTTGCCGACATTGGCTACACCATGCTTAATTCTGGCGTAATTCTGATGATTTTCCGGTGTCGCGGCATCCTTAGCCAAACTGCAATTGTTGATGCTTTTCAAGTGATCCTCTCGACCCTAGTATTTCTGCAACGCCGGGAAATGCCGGGCTTGTTTTGGGAGCGATATGGAAACTTTCGATTATGTGATTGTTGGTGCGGGTTCGGCGGGAAGCGTGCTTGCCAATCGGCTGGGTGAAGATCCGACCATTCGTATATGTGTTCTGGAAGCGGGGCCTGCCGATTACAATCCGTTCATTCATATCCCGGCCGGGTTCATCTATACCATCAAGGATCCGAAAGTGAACTGGCTCTATGAGACCGAGCCGACGGAATGGACAGCGGGTCGCGCGATCCAGCAGCCGCGCGGCAAAACCCTGGGCGGTTCCAGTTCGATCAACGGGCACATTTATACGCGCGGCAACCGCATGGACTATGACGGCTGGGCGCAGCGCGGCAACCACGGCTGGGGCTATGCCGACGTGTTGCCGTATTTCCGCCGTTCCGAAAGCCGCATCGGTGAAGGTGACGACACCTTCCGCGGCCGTGAGGGGCCTTTGAAAGTCACCAATATCGACTGGTCGCATCCGCTGACCGAAGCGTTCATCGAAGGTGTTCAGACTCTCGGCATTCCCAAGGCTTATGACTATAACGGCGCCAAGCAGGAAGGGGTTACCTATTCCCAGCGGACCATTGCCAACGGCCGACGCATGTCGGCGGCGCGTGCGTTCCTGCGCCCTGCCATGAAGCGCGGCAATGTCCGTGTCATCACCAATGCGCAGGCAACGCGGATCCTGCTTGACGGCAAACGCGCGACCGGCATCGAATACAAAAAGGGCGGCCGCAACGGCAAGACGCATCAGGTCATGGCCAGCCGCGAAGTATTGCTTTGCGGCGGTGTGATCAATTCGCCGCAACTGCTGCAGATTTCGGGTATCGGTTCGCCGGAACTTCTGAACCGGCTCGGAATCAAGGTCTTGCACGCACTGCCGGGTGTCGGTGAAAATTTGCGCGATCACTACGCGCCGCGTTTTACGGTCCGGGTCAAGAACATCGACAGCATCAATGAAAAGGCACGCGGCCTGAAACTGCTGGGCGAGATCGCCAAATGGGGGCTGACACGCAAGGGTATCCTGTCGTTGAGCCCGACACTGGTTTACTGCTTCTGGCGCTCCAATCCGTACATCGAAAACAATGACGTGCAGTTCACCTTCACGCCGGCCAGCTACAAGGAAGGGGTGCAGTCCGAACTCGACAATTATCCGGGGATGACCATCGCCGCATGGCAGCAGCGTCCTGAAAGCAGCGGATACGTGCGGGTAAAATCCGCCGATCCTTTCGAAAAGCCGATCATCCAGCCGCGCTATCTGGAGCATGAAACCGATCGCAGGGTTTTACTGGCGGCAATGAAGCTGGCGCGTCAGATGATTTCGACCAAGCCGCTGCAACCCTACTATGATTATGAAATTTATCCGGGCAAAGACATTCAGTCCGATGACGAACTGATGCAGGTTGCCAAAGAGCGCGGCACGACGACGTTCCACCCGATGGGCACCTGCCGGATGGCGCCGCAAAGCGATCCGACGGCCGTTGTTGATGATCAGTTGCGGGTCTACGGGATCAAGGGGCTTCGGGTTGTCGATGCCTCGGTGATGCCGATGATGCCGTCGGCAAACCTGAACGCGCCAACCATCATGATTGCCGAAAAAGCCGCCGACATGATCCGCGGGATTGCACCGCCGGAACCGATCATCCTGAAAGATCAGTGACCGGGTCGAGCGTTTGTTTTATTGGCAGATCGTCAGTGCATGGCTGCGCGATACGGCAATCACTCCGCAGCGACCAGCCTTTCCGGTTTAGGCGGCTTCACCCAGAGGGTCGAAGGCTTGCCGTCCTCAATGCCATGGTTTTTTCGCCAGATCTGTTCGTATTCGTCGATTCTTTTATATTCCCGACGCACCATCATTTCGCGTAATCCGGCGAGTTCAACCGCATTGAAGTTTTGAGAAATCGTGGCTGATATGGTGCTGGCATCACCAACTGTCATGACAAATTTTTCAAGGTCACCGTCATACTGTTTGGTTATGGATTTACGGTTTATGGTAAACCACTCAGAACCTGGATAAGGGGTCGCAAAATGCGGCTTTACCATGATTCCCAGTTCGTCCCATGCTTTTATGTCTTCCCGGATGGACTCGAAATCCTCGTTGGGGAAGCCAATGATCATATTCGGGATCGGGCGAATGCCGGCTTCAAGAGTCCAGAAGAAGCTGCGGATGTTGTGCTTACGGGTCGCCCCCTTGCCGATTGTCTTCAGAACGTGCGGCGCGAATGATTCATAACCGTATACAAGATGGCTGCATCCGGCCTCGCGCATGATCGAGAGTATTTCCTTGGTGCAAAGGGACGCGTGACTGGTGCCCCCCCAATGTACGCCAGTCCATGTGCCGTCCTCGTTTGTTTTTGGCGCAAGTCCGTCTTCATGCATCCGGCTACAGATATCTCGCAACCAGGTGCGACCCGAATACTGGTCCATGGTCATCAGATTTTCATCAAGAAATCCGATAAAATCCACGTTGTAGGTGTCATATGCGTGTTTGATCAGGCGAACAACGTATTCCGGGCTATGGTATCTGATGGTCCGTGTATAGACGCCCGGGCGATCAAAAACGGCATTTGTATTGCCGTCTTCGTCTTCCTCGTAGCGCATGTCACCGGCGATTCCGAGATGATAACAATATCGGCAGATCATCGAGCATCCATAAGAGGCATTAATATCTATGCGACGCTTAGACATCATGCCTTCTTCTGAATACAGAGATGCGCTGTTGACGAAATAGACCTCTTCGAGCGGGAACAACTCCCAAGCGGGGAACGGTAACGTATCCAGATCGTCGATCAATTGACGCATTGGCGACATGATCAAGCCGCCCTCAGCATCCCTCGAAATCGTACCGGCAACCTTCTGCCAATCGGATTTTCCATCGTCGATCATCTGCAGGAGTTCAGGGAAAGTTTCGAAAGCTTCGCCGACAACGCCTATGTCGACTTGGGGCAGCCACTTCATCACGTCGCGAGGGATTGACGTCAGCACACCGCCGCCCAGCATGACCGGTGTTGACGGTAGTTCTTCCTTTGATATCCGGACAACTTCCTTAACTGAAGCGTAGGCCGTGGTAATGCCGCCGAGTGCAACAACGTCCCAATCATCGGCGTTCAGTACTTCGCGCAGCACATCCTCGCCAAGGCGCCATGCATTGGCATCATAGACTTGTACCAAATGGCCTTTTTGCATGGCAATCGCCGCCAGCAGTGCAATGCCGTAGGGAACATGTACGGGTTTGTTTTCGGCACGGACAACAGGATTGATGAAAAGTACTTTTGCCATAACTAAGCTCCAATCGTCCCGAGAAATTCATTTAGCGGGAGCGTTTTAATATTTTCTCCGAAGAGAATGCCACCTTCGGTACAGTTATAAGTCCTTGCCGGACTGTCTTTTACCATATCCAGGAATATTTCTCGATACCACAGATACGCAGGGTCTGTAAAAAAGTGTGCATTGATCTCTGGGTTGAATATACGCACAAAAAGTGAATCCAGATTTTCCTCGCCGACAAGAGTCATGGCTTCCTTGTAATACTGGGTATTCGCGTAAGGCGTCCCGTCATAATAGGAGAAATCCACGCCAGTCAGGGCGATGTGTTGTTTTTCAAGAACGATATCAGCCATCATCCAACTCGCCGTGCCAACGTTTCCACCGGCATTGATGCACGGTAAACCGTTAAGCGATTGTAATTTGCTGGTCACGCTATCCAGTTCGTCCGGGTCATCCAGCATCGGATTCCACCAGTAAATATTCATGCCGGTCTGGATAACCCGATCAACCACTGCCTTGGAGGCAGAAGTACACAATGCGATACTTATTTCCGAACCGTGCTTGTTGAGCATGTTCAGGATTTCGTCGTTTGCACGCATTTCGTCTGCAAAGGCATCGTCCTGATCCTGGCGTGCGAAATAGTCGTCTTCGGCAAGCTTTTCTTCGGTAAGATCGGGGTCACCGAACCATCTGACGACCCGTGACGCATGCGGATCCAGTGTCACCACAAGGTCCGGGACCACAGCATTTCTAAGGCAATAAGACATCGCAGATTCAGATGCGATGATTGTGCCGCTATACTTGTGCTCTTTGAGCAAGGCGGCGGGATTTTTTCTTTTTAGCGATGGCCCGGCTGCGATGACGACGGCATGGTTACTTGATGTGCCCAATGCTCCTCGCAGTTGCTTTATTGAACTCCCGGCATCCAGCAAAGACAGGTTTCTGGTTGCATTGTCGACCCACATGGCACCGAAACGTTCACGAGTCATGACCTCCATATGCTCAAGAAGTTTCCATGCTAATGAACCGTTTTGATCCGTCATTATTACCTGTCCTAAAAAATAATGGAAATGATGCGGCAGTCAGATCACTTATCCGGATCAGCGTCCCATTTGACACGTTTTTTCGAGACAAAAGCGATAGACCCGCCTAAATGCTTCAGAGCTTCCATCTCAAACGTTTGTTCCTTATCGACTTCGACCTGTTTTTTCACAACAGTCTCTTTGGTGGTGAAGTTACCTTTAAGTATTTCAGACATCTTTCTCTCCAAAATAATATGGATATGACATTACTAGATGATGATTATATAGGATATTTATGAGAAACATCACGCATCCCCTTTTATGCGGATTTGAACGTCAGTTAACAAGGTTGTCCGACATTAAAGTCCCATCAAGAGCTGAAAAAACTCCGCGCCCGTTTGGTATTTTCTTATCGCGCCATGGCCCTTTCCATCAGCATCTCGACGAAAGCCCAATCCATGTCGTTATCAATGTCGTGTGACCTGATTTCGGGCATGATGAATAAACGGGAGTCGTTATAAAAAACCCTTGGATCATCGAGAAATTGATCCCGGTCCCAGACATAAATGGCGGCATTCATATCATAGCAAGGCGGGCAGTCCTGACGGCGGTATGGGCCGTTCTCGGCCGGCTTGCTGAGTTGAACAGTACCGTCAGCCTGTAATTCCATTAAATTGAAATAGGGTGACTTCCTTGCCTCGGCACCGGTCAGAACGCTGCCCGGCCTGTGCAGATCAAATAACGCGACGGCCCCGGTGATGTCGTCGAGGTTCCGTAGTGGAGAGGTTGGGTCCAGATCCACAATGGCGTCCAATTTTCCACCGGTTTTGGCTTCGACGGTTTGTATAATGTGCGTGATCGCAGGCAATTTTGATGCTGTGTCGGTTGCCATTTCATCCGGGCGGCGTATGCAATACTCGACATTCAATTTTTTGGCGATATCGAGAATTTCCTGCGAATCAGTGCTGACCGCGACTGCATCGACAAGTCCTGCTGCCTGTGCGTCCAGGGCCTGTTCCATGGCATGCTGAACCAGGGGTTTGCCGCACATCAGTTTGACGTTCTTGCCGGGGACGCCCTTTGAGCCACGGCGTGCGCAAACGGTGGCGATGCGGTTGGTTTTATTGCTGGCGGTGTTCATGATCTTTATCCGGTGATGAAGGGTTATGGCGCTTGAGGCAGCATCAAGAACGTTTCGGCGTTGCTGCCTTCTGGCTTATTTATCGCCGGGTACGCCGTAACTCGGTGCCGTTGCCGGGTCAAGGGCGCGCGTCACATAATCGTCCATTTGCGGTTTATAGCGCGCCCACAATTTATCAAGCTCGGTAATCGGGCAATCTTCGGTCCAGTCGACACGCAGATCGACAATCGGCCACGATAGCCGGTCGACGACTTTGAAGCCGGCGGAATGGATCGGACCTTCTTCGCCACCGGCCTGCAGCCCGGCTCGCATGGAATTCAGCAAACGATCGCCCAGATGCATGGTTATGGTTTCGGTTTCTTCGAACGTGTGAATCATGGCCTTGGGCACCGATGTATTGGCCAGCAGGTTGCCGGCTGCCGCAGCGTTTTTGGTGGCGGCTTCTGCCCAGGTGCCGAGTGTGTGTTCGCCCGAGTGAACAGTGGTGTTGCCGCTACGGTCGACGATGAGCACCTGGCGGTATTCCATGTGATTTGAACTCGCCAGCAGAGTCTCGATGGTCTCAAGCGCATCCGCTTCGGCGCGCAGCAGACCGAGTGCCCGGGTGCCCAGAGTGGGATCGGTGATGTTCTGCGAAGCGACGGCACCGATGCCGGCTTCGGCAAACGCGCATCTGGCCGCCACGGCCGGGCTTGAGGAGGCAACGGCAACTCCGAACATGCCGGTGTGGCGGCATCGTGCAACGATGGAAAATGTCATGTCTGCTTTCCTTGCGATTCCAGTTCACAGGATCAACTACTCAGAGGCTGATCGTAAAGATCGAATTCAACGTATCGCTGATTTCTGTACAAATTTGAATGACAGAGAGGGAGAAACCCGCCAAAACAGGGCGAATTACACTTACTTTCAGGGGTTCCAATGCTGAATACGCCAGCCGCTATGCGCGGCATGATCACCGCACCACATCATCTTGCTGCCGAAGCCGGCCTGAGAATTCTCAGGGAAGGCGGTAATGCCGTTGAAGCAATGGTCGCTGCCGCAGCAACCATCGCCGTTGTCTATCCGCACATGAACGCGGTTGGTGGTGACGGCTTCTGGCTGATTGCCGAACCGGGACAGGCGCCGGTTGGTATCGATGCGGCCGGATGCAGTGCCGGTATGGCAACGCCTGACTATTACGTAAGCGCCGGACTGGGATCGATCCCGGCGCGTGGCCCGAAAGCAGCCCTGAACGTCGGCGGGACCATTGCCGGCTGGGCAAAAGCCTTGCAGACGACGAAGGGCAAATTGCCGTTGTCGCGGATTCTTGAAGATGCCGTTTACTATGCCCAGAATGGCGTGCCGGTGACACAGGGCCAGGAAGACCTGACCACGGAAAAGCTTGGCGAGCTCAAGGACGTTCCCGGATTTGCCGGACAATATCTGGTTGCCGGTCAGGCCCCCAAGGCCGGTATGATCCTCAAGCAGCAGGCGCTTGGCCGGACACTGAAACGGCTTGGCGAGGTTGGGCTGGATGATTTCTACCGGGGGGAAATTGCCAGGCACAATGCGGCGGGTCTGGAAAAGGTCGGCAGCCCCCTGCGAATGTCCGATTTCGAAGCCTATGATGCCCGCACCGTAAAACCGCTGCAGGTCGGCGTCTCCGCCGGCACGCTTTATAACATGCCGCCACCGACACAGGGTGTCAGCGCGCTGATGATTCTGGCGCTGTTCGACAGACTGGGTGTTGATGAAGCCGAAGGATTTGAACACCTGCACGGACTGGTCGAGGCGACCAAGCAGGCCTTTCTGCTGAGAAACCGGCATCTGACCGATCTCGATTTCATGACGGTCGATCCCCGTGACTGGCTTGAGCAAGGATTCCTTGATGGTCTGGCGCGCAACATCGACCACGGCAAGGCGCTGCCTTGGCCGCAACCGGCAAAGCCCGGTGACACGATCTGGATGGGAGCCATCGATGGTGAGGGGCGGGCAGTCTCGTTCATTCAGAGCATCTATTGGGAATTCGGATCCGGCATCGTCGTCCCGGAAACCGGTGTCCTGTTCCAGAATCGCGGACACGGATTTACCCTTGATGAAAGCCACCCCAATGTTCTGGCCCCAGGCAAGCGGCCGTTCCACACCCTTAACCCGGCGATGGCGCGACTGAATGACGGGCGGATCATGAGCTACGGCACGATGGGCGGCGAAGGCCAGCCGCAAACCCAGGCGGCGGTATTCTCGCGCTATGTGATGTTCGGACAGGCGCTGCAGGCGGCGGTTACGGCGCCCCGTTGGCTGCTGGGCCGGACCTGGGGCGAAGACAGCACGACGCTGAAGCTTGAAAGCCGTTTCGATCCCGAGGTTGTTGCGCAACTCAGGGCCGCCGGTCATACGGTGGATCTGGTCGACCCCTTCACGTCGGTGATGGGACATGCCGGAGCGGTCGTGCGCCATCCCGACGGAGTCCTTGAAGGGGCGTGTGATCCGCGCAGTGACGGCGGCGTAGCAGCTTTTTGAGTGTTTAGGAATTCTTCACCGGCGGCGTCTATACAGTTTGCATATCGCCTAGTATATCGCCATGGGCCGACATATGATCGGGCGACAAGCTTCTAGGGAGGAATGCTTATGGGGAGGTTTTTCGCTTTAATCGGCGTCGCACTTGGCGCCGGCGTCGGTCTTGTTTTACTTGTTCTTGGCAATGCCCTCGGCATTTGGTTTTTGGCTGTTGCAGGACCGCTCTGCGCTCTGGGCGTCTACGACATCATGCAGGCCCGGCACACGCTTTGGCGAAATTATCCGATCATCTCACATATGCGTTGGCTGTTTGAAGGGATCCGCCCGGAAATCCGCCAGTACCTCATTGAAAGCGATGCCGATGCCTTTCCCTTCAACAGGGAACAGCGCTCGCTGGTTTATCAACGCTCCAAGAACGAGTTGCAGACCATTCCGTTCGGCACGCAGATGGATGTCTACGCGGCCAATTATACGTTCTTCAGCCATTCCATTCTTCCCGTACACGTCGATCCGAGCACACTCCGGACCACCGTCGGCGGCGCAGCATGCACACAGCCTTACAGCATTTCGCTGTTCAACGTTTCTGCCATGAGCTTCGGTGCGCTCAGTGGCAATGCCATTGCCGCCCTGAACCGGGGCGCCAAAATGGGCGGGTTTGCCCATGACACGGGCGAGGGGGGCATATCGCCCTACCACCGGGCAAACGGTGGCGACATCATCTGGGAAATCGGTTCCGGCTATTTCGGCTGCAGAACCAGCGACGGCAAATTCGATGCCGCCCTGTTCAAGGAAAAAGCCAACGACGATCAGATCAAGATGATCGAAATCAAACTTTCTCAAGGGGCCAAGCCGGGGCATGGCGGGATGCTGCCGGGTGCCAAGGTATCGCCGGAAATTGCCGAGACACGGGGCGTGCCGGTCGGCGTCGACTGTATTTCACCGGCATCGCATTCGGCGTTCTCGACACCTCTGGGGCTGGTCGATTTCATTGCCGAACTGCGCCAGATGGCCAACGGCAAGCCTGTCGGTTTCAAGCTTTGCGTCGGTCACCGTCGCGAATTCATGGCCATCGTCAAGGCGATGCTGGAGCGCGACTGTTATCCGGACTTCATTGTCGTTGACGGCAAGGAAGGCGGCACCGGGGCGGCTCCCGTCGAATTTACCAACAGCCTCGGGCTGCCGATGCGCGATGGTCTGCATTTCGTCAACATGGTCCTGATCGGTGCCGGCATCCGCGACAGGATCAAAATCGGTGCCAGCGGCAAGATCGTCTCGGGTGCCGATATGGCCCGGGCCTTCGCGCTCGGTGCCGACTGGTGCAATTCGGCACGCGGTTTCATGTTCTCGATCGGTTGCATTCAGGCCCGCGCCTGTCACACCAACCGGTGTCCGACCGGCGTTGCGACCCAGGATCAGCGTCGTCAGTCGGGATTGCATGTCGGCGACAAGGCGCGCCGGGTCGCCAATTTTCACGGCAATACTTTGCTTGGCTTTGCCGAGATGGTTGGCGCGATGGGCGTGACCTCGCCGAAACAGATCACACTGAACATGATCAATTTCCGCGAGCCGCACCTCAGCGGGACGTCAATGGTGTCTCTGGATACCGGTCAGCTGTTGCGTGACGACTGTCCCGAGGAATACGCCGTGCACTGGCGACATTCCGATCCGTCGACGTTCCGCCGCCATGAGCCCGAGGCTCAGGCTTCGTAAACCGGTATAGACGCACGCAGCGCCGTGCCGACGACTACCAGCTGCGGGATGGTGTAAAGAAACGCATCCAGGGTTTTCAGCATGGCGTGCAGATCGCCGAGCGGCGGTGTGCCGAGATTGCGAGCCCTGGCGCGTGCCGTCACGGATTGCGTCAGCGGTGCCATCGCCGAAATCAGATCGTTCATGCGGGCTTCAACCTCGCCACGCTGCATCGCCGCCAGCAGTGCCGGGGCAAGATGCATCAGGAACTGCGGCCAGATGGCCAGATGCCGGTAAAGTGTCGGGATAACCTGCGTGCCCGGGCTTGGGATTGCGGCACTGAGCTGCAGCACCACAGCGCGCAGGGCATCATCCATTTCGCTCAGATTGACGGGTGCCGGCAAGGCAAACGGGCTGACCGGCGGGGGCGGGGCGATATCTGCAAGCGGCGTTGCAGCGGGGGCAACAAGTGCTGCTGGATCTATCAGCGTACGGATGGACGTGATCAGGCTGAGATTGACCGGGTTCATGCGGTTGTAAGACGCCAGCATGCCATCGATGATCTGTCGGGATCGGGTGTCGACACCGGTTGCGCCGAAGGTTTCCTCGGTCACGGCCGGCAGGCTTATGACCGGTGTTCTGGCAACCGCGTGCAGGGCATGGGCGACTGCGCGACCACTCTCAAGCTCCGCTCCGATGATCTCCCAGACCCACGGCAAAAGGCCCGGATACGTCGCGAAATGTCTGTAAATCAGGGCCGGTGAACCGACGCTAGTCAGCGTCATGATGCGCTCATAGATCCGTTTTGTCTCAGGATCGGCATCGGCCACGGCAACTTCCGGAAGAACCTCCGTCATCTAATTTCCTTTGCAAATTCAAAAGCCTACCGGGCCATGGAACGGGCTTGCCGGGGGCAGGTCAAGACGTCAATAAAACAAATTTAATATGTATAATATGATATTTAACACTTATAAAAAGTTTTATATTGCATTTTATGAATATAATTTGTTAAAACTGCCTATCCATAGACGAAAGCGGACCATGATGAGTGAACTTGAACCCCGTACAGCCCTGTTGATTGGCGCTCTGGTTATTGGCGTCGGATTTGGCGTGGTTGCCCGCATCAGTGCGTTTTGCTTTCGCTCGGCCGTGCTTGAGCTGCTGGCCAGACGGATCGGTTTTCAGGCCCGTGCCTGGATGGTCGCCATCGCCACGGCGGTTGGCCTGACACAGCTTCTGGTCCTGCTTGACGTCATCGATGTATCGGACAGCATCTATCTGTCGGCCAGCATGATGTGGCTGACGCTGATCGTCGGCGGTCTGCTTTTCGGGATCGGCATGATCTTGGCGCGCGGTTGCGGTGCCCGGCATATCGTGCTTCTGGCCAGTGGCAATCTGCGCTCGGCGGTGGTGATCTCGGTACTCGGGATCGTTGCCTATATGACGCTGCGCGGCATCCTCGCCGTACCAAGAACCGCCCTTGAGGGGATCGGCACAATCAATCTGCAGACGCTCGGATACAACTCGCAGTCGCTGGGTGTGATCAGCGGCAACCCGGAAATCGTGCCGCTGGTGATCACGGCGCTGTTTGTCATGCTGGCGCTGGTCGTCAACATCCGTCCGGGGATCAAGCGCAGAATGACACCGGTGCTGACCGGCCTTGGCGTCGGTCTGCTGATCGCCGGCGGCTGGTACGTGACCGGGGTGCTCGGCTTTGACGAGTTCGAGCCGGTTCGCACCGAATCCCTGACCTTCACCGCACCGGTCGGCAATGCCATCCAGTATCTGATGACCTATACCGGGGCCAGCGCCAACTTCGGCATTGTAGCCGTGGCGGGAGTCATCATCGGCGCCTTCTTCATCACGATGATCAAGGGCGAATGGGTATTGCAGGGTTTCGAGACCCCGCAGCAACTGCTGCGCTATACCCTCGGCGCGGCATTGATGGGGTTTGGCGGCGTTCTGGCACTGGGCTGCACCATCGGACAGGGCCTGTCCGGTCTGAGCACGCTGTCGATCGGCTCCATACTGGCGGTCGGCTCGATTTTCGCCGGCGCCATGATCGGTGATTTCCTGGTGCGCCGCGAACTGACACCGCGCCTTGCCGAAGTGCTGCCCGCCGAATAAGCCAGTTCCGCCTAGCCCCAGATTTCAGCCTTGATCTCTGACAGCCACGCTTCTGTATAGCGTGCGTCAATGGCACGGGTTTCGGCACTTTCCGCGACGACCGAGAAGTTGGTGCTGCTGCGCACGATGTGGCCGTTCTCGAAACTGTATCCGGCTCCGAGCTTGACGCCATAGTCGGGGGCGGCCAGCGAATAGCAGTTGGCGATCCACGACGGTGTCGGCGCGGCCACGCCATTCAGCTCGGCGACAATCGCGTCAACTGCGACAACCGCCTGACTGGCGGCTGTCGAGCCGGCTTTCGGCAACGGGTTGGCGAGCGCGGAATCGCCGATCACATAGACATTCGGCAGCAATGTCGAAGCAAAGCTCGAGACATCGATCGGGCACCAACCGGTGTCATCGGCAGCCCCGGATTCGATGGCGATCCGACCGGCGGTTTGCGGCGGGATAACATTGAGAACATTGGCTTTTTCCTGGCCGAAATCCGTATAAGCGGTCAGCGTTGCCGGATCGACCCGGCGCACCAGACCATCGTTGGCAATCGAGCGGTACTCGATGATACCGGCATACAGCGCGTTCCAGGCTTCGCTAAAGACGTCCTGAAACGGGAATTCGTCTTTGGCGTCAAGGATCAGCAGCTTTGCTTTCGGATTATGCTTTTTCAGATAATCGGCGACCAGGCACGCCCGCTCAGCCGGGGCCGGCGGACAGCGGTAGGGTGACGGCGGCATGGTCAAGACGAACAGACCGCCCGCGGGCATCGCCTGCAGCTGGCGCCGCAGCAATTCCGTTTGCGGACCGGCCTTCCAGGCATGCGGCACGCGATCAACAGTATCCATCGAAAGCCCTTCGATGCTGCTGTAATCAAAGGCAACACCCGGCGACATGATCAACTTGTCATAGCTGAGCGAGCGGCCGCTGGCGGTCTTCACGGTGCGTTTTTCGGCGTCGATGGCGGTGGCCGGATCAAGCTCAACGTCGATGCCAAGCGCCTTTAAGGCATCATAGCCAACCTCGATGCGAGCAAGGTCGTGATATCCGGCGATCACCGAGTTGCTGCCGGGGCACATCCAGAATCGCGGCTGATCGATCAGCAGGCTAATCTTTGCTTTCGGCATCAGGGTACGGGCCGCACGGGCCGCCGAGGCGCCGCCGAAGCCGCCGCCGATGACCATGATGTGCACGCGCTCCATCGTCGTCGAGGTTTTGCCGAGGGCACCGGCAAGCGCCGGGTTGGCCGTTGCGGCAACGAATGCAGCTGCGGACTTCAGGACCAGGCGGCGGGACGGGTATGATCGCTTCATTAAGATTGGTCGCTCCTGACTGCGTCTTGCCATTTGTTCCGGCAAACTAAAATGCTATATCCATCAGATGAACGGATATATTTCCCTATCGGCAATCCTATCGGCATGGCGCGGTTTCGCAATCGCTATGGTGTTTTGTTTCGTGTCGATCCCGGCCTCGGCTGCCGAACTGGTCATGTTTGAAACCGCGAGCTGCCCCTGGTGCATCCGCTGGCATGCCGAAATCGGTCCGGTTTATCCGAACACGCCTGAATCGAAATGTGCGCCGCTCCGCCGCGTCGATCTTGAAGCATCGAGACCCGATGACCTCAAGGATATCCACGGTATCAAGTTTACCCCGACTTTTGTCGTGATGAATGAGGGGCAGGAAGTCGGTCGGCTGGTCGGTTATCCGGGCGAGGACTTTTTCTGGCCGCTTTTGGCAGATCAACTTGTCAAACTCCCCGGAGGCTGTCCAAACTAAGGCAGGGGATAATAGAATCATATTCATTGTTGATATATAGTAATTTTTGAATATGATAATTGGAGGGGGGCGACGATCACAATACGACACGTGCGTTTGTGGTTCCGTGCAAAGGGGAATGATCGCTCCATTAATGAGGCAATAATTGGGAGGCAATCGCCTATGCCTAAATTTACGATTCTTGTATCGGCCGCTGCTGCTGTGCTTTTGCTGGCAGGTTCGGCCTCAGCTGACGGCCTTGTAAAATACAAGGTTGCGGATAATGCCATTCAACAATCACTGACGGGGAAACCCGGGGATGCGGCGGAAGGTGTGAAAACCTTCACCAATCGCAAACTTGGCAACTGTCTTGGATGTCATCAGGTGACGGCGCTTGCCAAAGAGCCCTTCCATGGCGAAATCGGACCGTCACTTGACGGTGTCGCCGGTCGTTATTCGGAAGCACAGCTCCGTATGCAGGTGGTCAATGCCAAAGTCCTGAACCCGGACACGATCATGCCTGCGTTCTATCGAACCGAAGGCTTGCACCGGGTGCTCGACAATTTCAAGGATAAGCCGATTCTCACGGCCGAAGAGGTCGAGAATGTCGTGGCCTATCTGAAAACACTCAAGTAATCAAAACCAAGAGGAACAGACATGTCCACGAAACAAGCACTCTCAGCATTGACGCGCCGTGAAGCGCTATTGCTGGCAGCCGGGGCAACGATAGTTGTCGCCGGTGGTGTCGTGTTGAAAAGCGGCACCGCACATGCGGATGCGAAGATGGTCGACGACGCAGTCATGAAACTGATCGGCGCCAAGAAGCCAGTTGAAGGCAAGATCACGTTCGATCTGCCGCAGATTGCCGAGAACGGGAATACCGTCCCGGTTGGCGTTACGGTCGAAAGCCCGATGACGGCCGACAATTATGTCAAATCGGTTCATCTGTTTGCCGATGGCAATCCGTCACCGGAAGTTGCATCGCTGCACTTTACACCATTAAGCGGCAAGGCATCTGCAGCAACGCGGATGCGTCTGGCGAAAACCCAGAATGTCGTGGCTGTCGCAGAAATGAGCGACGGCAGCGTGTTTCGTGCTCAACAGGAAGTCAAAGTCACCATCGGCGGCTGCGGCGGCTGACGCGAGGATAAGGGAAATATCATGGCAGAAAATGTAAAACCGCGCGTTCGTGTCCAGAAGACGGCAACGAAGGGCGAAGTGGTCGAAATCAAAACGCTGATTTCGCACAATATGGAATCGGGTCGCCGCAAAGGCAAAGACGGCAAACTGGTCCCGCGCAGCATCATCAACAAGTTCTCGGTGACTTTTAACGGCAAGCCCGTTTTCAGTTCCGATTGGGCACCCTCAATTTCAGCAAACCCGTATATGTCGTTCTTCGCGAAAGTCGACGAAAGCGGGGAGTTCGCTTTCAAGTGGCTGGATGACGACGGTTCCGTATACGAAAGTACGGCAAAAATTACCGTTGCATAAGCGGCGAATGAAAATAATGGGAGGCAAACACCTATGAAGACGAACTGGAAACAGATCACGTTTCTTGCGGCTGCGATAGGCTTTGGTGCCAGCATGTTCGCAGCAAACGCCGATGCTGCGGATTGGGGTAAATATCAGGTCGGCAATACACGCAGCGGTTATACCTACATGACCGATGAAAGCCGTGCCATGCAGAACGACAACTTCCAGAACCCTGGTATGCTGTGGGTCGAGCAGGGTGCCGAACTGTGGTCCAAGGTTGACGGCAAGGCCGGCAAGTCCTGTGCATCATGTCATGGTGCTTCAGGCGATTCCATGAAAGGTGTCGCAGCACGGTATCCCGTGTACGACCAGAACCTCGGCAAACTTCAGGACGTCGAACAGCAAATCAATTTCTGCCTCGAAACCCGTATGGAAGCCAAGCCATACAAATGGGAATCAGGCGAAATGCTGTCGATGACCACGTTCATCAATTACCAGTCTCTTGGTATGCCCGTGAATGTCAAAGTCGATGGTCCTGCAGCAGCAGGATTTGAGAAAGGCAAGGCGTTCTATTACGAACGTCGCGGACAGCTTGATCTGGCCTGCAAGCACTGCCACGAAGATCATGATGGCGGTATGATCAGAGCCAACACGCTGTCACAGGGGCAGGTAAACGGGTTTCCGACCTATCGCCTGAAATGGCAGAAAGTCGGTTCCGTGCACCGTCGTTTCCGTGGTTGCAATGACATGGTTCGTGCAAAACCGTACGCTTACGGTGCTGACGAATACACGAATCTGGAACTTTACGTAAAATGGCGTGGACAAGGCCTTCCGATTGAAGCGCCAGCGGTCCGTAACTAATCAGCCGTTGATCGGATCGGGGGGACCATATCCCTCCGATCCTTTTTTTTAAAATGACGAACAATTAAAAGGGTCAGTGCCGTGATATCTCGTCGCGAGTTCTTCCATCTTGCCGCCGCCACTGCGGGTGTTACCGGTGGTCTCATGCCGTTCGGTAAAGCCATGGCGAGCCAGAGCATCAATCAGGCAAAGCTATTGGAATTCGATCCGCTGGGGCAGGTGACACTGCTGCACTTCACGGATCTGCACGCGCAACTGACGCCGATTTTTTTCCGCGAGCCGTCGGTCAATCTGGGGGTTGGCGAATCCAAGGGATTGCCGCCGCACATTACCGGTAAGGACTTCCTCGGCAAATACGGCATCAAACCCGACAGCCGCGAAGCCTACGCGCTGACCAGCAACGATTTCACCGCACTGGCCAAAACTTACGGCCGTGTCGGCGGCATCGACCGGATGGCGACACTGGTCAAGGCGATCCGCGCCGAACGTCCGAACAATACCCTGTTCCTGGATGGCGGCGACACCTGGCAGGGGTCCTACACGTCGCTTGAAACACAAGGCGAGGACATGGTCGCGGTGCAAAACGCACTGGGCCTGGATGCGATGACTGCGCACTGGGAATTCACCTATGGCCAGGAGCGCGTCAACCAGCTCAAGGACATGCTCAAATTCCCGTTCCTGGCCGGCAACGTGACCGACACGGAATGGAAAGAAGCAGTCTTTGAATCGACCGCCTACTTCGAACGCGGCGGCGTCAAGATTGCCGTTATCGGCCAGGCCTTCCCCTATACGCCGGTCGCCAATCCGCGCTATCTGATTCCGAACTGGTCGTTCGGCATCAATGAAGGTGTCGTGCAGGGGCATGTCGACAAGGCCCGTGCCAGCGGGGCAGGGCTGATTGTGCTGCTGTCGCATAACGGCTTTGATGTCGATCGCAAGATGGCAAGCCGCGTCAGCGGTATTGATGTGATCTTGACCGGACATACCCACGACGCCTTGCCGGCCGTTGAAAAAGTCGGCACCACTTTGTTGATCGCATCGGGCAGCCACGGTAAGTTCCTGTCGCGTCTGGATCTCGATGTGAAGGGCGGCAAGGTCAACGCGTATCGCTTCAAGCTGATCCCGATATTCTCGGACGTGATTGCGCCGGATGCCGAAATGACCGCGCTGGTCGACAAAATCCGTGCGCCGCACAAAGCCAAGATCGAGACCGTGCTCGGCACCACGCAGTCGACGCTGTATCGGCGCGGTAACTTCAACGGCACCTTCGACGATCTGATCTGTCAGGCCCTGCTGGAAGAACGCGATGCGGAAATCGCCCTGTCACCAGGCTTCCGTTGGGGATCAAGCCTGTTGCCGGGACAGGACATCACGGTCGAGGATGTTTTTCAGCAGACCTCGATTACCTACCCGAACGTCTACCGCAACAAGATGAAGGGGTCGTTCATCAAGGAAATTCTCGAAGACGTCGCCGACAACCTGTTCAACGAAGATCCCTATTATCAGCAGGGCGGCGACATGGTGCGCGTTGGCGGCATGAGCTACACCATTGATATCAACAAGACCATCGGCTCGCGCATTTCCGATATGGCAACACTCAAGGACGGCAAGCCGATTGATCCGAACCGCGAGTACATTGTCTCCGGTTGGGCATCGGTCAACGAAGGGACCGAAGGGCCGCCGGCCTATGATCTTGTGGCCGGTTACATCGCCAAGAAGAAAAATATTACGATACCGGAAAATCAGACTGTCAAAATCCGGGGTGCCTAATCGCTGTTCATGAGCGTCGTTAATCGGAGGGGTTATGGCGGGTCTTGATATCGGATTTGCCGGCGCATTCGTCGCCGGATTGTTGAGCTTCATGTCGCCATGCGTGCTGCCGCTGGTGCCGCCGTATCTGTGCTTTATCGGCGGTGTCAGCCTTGCCGACATGACCAACAAAGATGGACCGCCTCCGGGGGCCAATCGCCGCGTCTTCATGGCGGCGCTGTTCTTTGTTCTGGGCTTTACCGGGGTCTTCATACTGTTCGGGGCGACGGCATCTTTCCTTGGGCAGTTGCTCGCCGACAACATGATCTGGATCGGGCGCTTTGCCGGTGTCCTGATCATCATAATGGGTATCCATTTTCTCGGCATCGTCAAAATCCCGCTGCTGTACCGCGAGGCGCGTTTTCAAGGTCCGGCCAAGCCGGTCGGGCTGCTCGGTGCGTTTCTGATGGGGCTTGCGTTTGCTTTCGGCTGGACGCCCTGTGTCGGTCCGGTGCTGGCGGCGATCCTGATGATGGCGGGCAGCGACGAGTCGGTAACACACGGCACCGCCCTGCTGGCCAGCTATGCTGCCGGGATCGGTTTGCCGTTTCTGATCGCCGCCCTCGGCATTGGACCGTTCCTTCGCCTGATGCCGGGCGTGCGCAAACATATGGGCAAGGTGGAAAAGATCATCGGTGTTTTCCTGATCTTCACCGGCATATTATTCCTGACCGGTAATGTCGCCGATATTGCCTACTGGCTGCTGGAAATCTTCCCGTCGCTCGGCAAGGTCGGTTAGCGTCAGCCGCCGAACCGGAAATAGATAATCCGGTCAAACGATCTCAGTTCCCTCAAGATGTTGATGACCCTGCCGGGGTCCTTGCTGTCGATGGCCGGGAACATGGACTGGATGGACTGCGCAGTGCCGTCGAACAGTCGCACGAATTCCTGTTCCTTGGCCTGCTCGGCCGGTGCCATTGAGCGGCATTCCTTGAGCAGATCGGCATAAACCTGGCTTTCGCCGGTCATCTTCTGGCGGACGTCGGCTTTGCTCAGGTCGGGGGTGTGATGCCGGTATTCATACAACGGCTCGACGGCGTTGTTCAATTCGGTGATGCAGTCCGCATACAGGCGAACGCCGTTGCGCTTTCTCAGTTGATAAAGCTGATCACGGATCGGCTCGAGCACTTTCAGGGCGGCTACACCGTCTTCGTTTTCGGACGCCTTCAGACCCGCATCGAGGGATTTTTCGATGCTGCCGAGAGTCGCCGAAAAAGTCTTGTCCTTGGCATAGGCGGCAGGCGGCTGGGCGGCATTCTTTTCGACGATCCGGTGCCAGGTCTCAAGGGCGCTGGCAATTTCAAGTGACGCCAGGCCAGGGTTGCCGGTGCGCAGATAATTCGATGCGGAACGATAGGATGTATAGGCTTCACTGACCGACTTGTTGAAGTCGCCGACGGCATCGGCATGCCCCGTCGTGGCCACCAGGGCCAGTGTGAAGGATAAAACAATAGCCGGCGATTTGCGTATCATGCTGATGAAAGTCCCATTGTTTGGTATTTGCTGACTTGGCTCGGATCAGTTGAAAGGGTACACTACACATTCAAGAAAAGGAATACGTATAGAGGGCACCATGCAAGACAAAATGCTTTCAAGAAGGCGCTTTCAACAACTGGGTCTGGCGGCATCGCTCGGTATGCTGTCGTCATGGCCGAAAGGGCTTCTGGCGGATGAGCTTAAATACAACGAAGACGGCCTGATCATCCAGCCGTGGTTTCTGGAATCCTTTCTGATCCTTGAAGAGGATCTCACGGATGCCAAGGCCAACAACAAGCGTTTCGTCGTCTTCTGGGAACTCAAGGGGTGCCCGTATTGCAAGGAAACGCACCGCGTCAATCTGGCGCAGCCCGACATCCTCAGCTATGTGAAATCAAAGTTCACGATTCTGCAGCTGAATGTCATCGGCTCCAGGATCGTCACCGATTTCGACGGCGAACAGCTTTCGGAAAAGGAACTGGCGCGCAAATGGCAGGTCAAGTTTACCCCGACCATCATGTTCTTCACCGATGACCCTCAAGCTGCCAAAGGCCAGAGCGGGCGCAAAAATGAAGTTGCCCGAATACCGGGTTATTTCAAGCCGGACCATTTTCTGGCGATGTTCCAGTATGTCGAAGAGAAAGCCTACGCGAAGATGAAGTTTCATGAGTACGTGAAGGCAAAATCGGCCGGATAAACTGCAAAAAGCCGTATCCGGCTCTGGACAACATATTCACAATTTATATAATAAGAAACTGGAATATAACTGGATCGGCTTAACCGATCCCGGGAGGACTCTGTAATGGCGAAGAAGATCAACCCTAATCGTGCGGACACGACGCTGGCCCTGCCGAGGCGGCAGTTCCTGCAGGCTGGCCTGGCCGGCACGGCGCTGGCAGCCAGTGGCGCGATCGGCACGGCTACTGCCGCCGGACTGGGTGTGCCGGACTGGAGCCGACAGCTGGGTGCCAGTGTTGATGATGCGCCCTATGGCAAGCCTTCGCACTTTGAATCCACCGTCATACGCCGCAGTGTCGAATGGCTGACGGCAACGCGTGAATCCTCGATCAACTTTACGCCGCTTTATGCACTCGACGGGATCGTCACCCCGAACGGGATCTGCTTCGAGCGTCATCACAGTGGCGCCGCCGCCGTTGATCCCGAGCAGCATCGCCTTATGATCCACGGCATGGTCGAAAGACCGTTGCTGTTCACCATGGCCGATCTGATGCGGTTGCCCAGAATCTCGAAATTCCATTTCCTTGAATGTGCCGCTAACGGTGGCATGGAATGGCGCAATGCACAGCTTAACGGCGTGCAGTTCACGCACGGCATGATCCACTGCGTGCAATACACCGGCGTTTCGCTGCGCACCCTGCTGGAAGAAGCCGGGGTCAAACCGAAAGCCAAGTGGCTGATGGTCGAAGGCGGTGACAGCGCCGGCATGAACCGTTCGGTGCCGCTCGACAAGGCGCTGGATGATTGCATGGTGGCGTTCGCCATGAACGGAGAACGCTTGCGGGTCGAGCAGGGGTATCCGTTGCGCCTCGTCGTGCCCGGTTTTGAAGGCAACATGTGGGTCAAGTGGCTGCGCCGGATCGAAGTCGGTGACGAGTCGTGGCAGGCCCGCGAGGAAACCTCGAAATATACCGATTTGATGCCCGACGGCAGGGCCCGGCGCTTTACCTGGGAGATGGACTGCAAATCGGTGATCACCAGCCCGTGCCCGGAAAATCCGGTTGTCGCAAAAGGCCCGAATGTGATCAGCGGTCTGGCCTGGTCCGGTCGCGGCTCGATCAAGCGTGTCGATGTCTCGCTCGATGGCGGCAAGAACTGGACCGAAGCCCGGATCGACGGTCCGGTCCTGCCGAAATGTCTGACCCGCTTCTATCTCGATGGCTGGTCGTGGAACGGTGATCAGGTTTACATGCAAAGCCGGGCGATCGACGATACCGGCTATGTGCAGCCGCAGATGACCGAACTGCAGAAAGTTCGGGGCGTCAATTCGGTCTATCACAACAATGCCATCCAGACGTGGTTCATCACCAAAACCGGCGAGGTGGAAAATGTCCGTCTTGCTTAAGTCACTGGCCTGCGCCGCCCTGGTGGCAAGCATCACGACCGGAACTCTTCAGGCGTCGGATCGCAAGTTCAATGGTGTCGGCCGCACGCCGACGACCGAGGAAATCCAGAGCTGGGATATCGACGTCAGGCCGGATGGCATGGGGGCTCCCGATGGTCATGGCACGTCAAGCCAGGGCGAGCGTATCTATCTCGTCAAATGCGCATCCTGTCATGGCGAGTTCGGTGAAGGCGGTGGTCGTTATCCGGTTCTGATCGGCGGTCGCGGCACGCTCAAGGACATGCGTCCGGAAAAAACCATCGGCAGCTATTGGCCTTACGCGTCGACCGTCTTTGACTACATCAAGCGCGCCATGCCGTTCGGCGATGCGCAAAGCCTGAAGAATGACGAAGTGTATGCGCTGACCGCGTACCTGCTGTTCATGAACGACGTCATCACCGAAGATTTTGACGTCACCAAGGATACCATCGGCAAAATTAAAATGCCGAACGAGATGAATTTCATTGATGACACGCGTCCCGATGCGCAGCCCACCGGCCCTGTTTGCATGAAAGACTGCAAAAGCGAGATCAAGGTTCTTGGCCGTGCCCGGGCGCTTGACGTGACCCCCGAGACCGGTGCCGAAGGACGTCCCGATCTCGGCGAAGGCGGCGGTCAGGCAGCCGCACCGAAAGCTGAACCGAAAGCTGAACCGGTAGTCGCAGCCGAGCAGGGAGATCCGGCAGCAGGCCGCGTGATTTTCAACAAATGCAAAAGCTGCCACGTCATCGACAGTGCGAAAAACCGGGTTGGACCCAGCCTTCAGGGTGTCTTTGGCCGCGCCGCCGGCAGCTTTGACGGTTTCAAATATTCCAAGGATCTGGCAGCCGTTGCCGCCAAGGGATTGGTGTGGGACGAGAAATCGATTGCCGGCTTCGTCGCCAATCCGAAAGCCTATCTCGGCGGTCTGATCGGCAAAACCAAAGCCAACACCAAGATGGCCTTCGGCGGGATCAGCAATGAAACCGAAGTGCGCGATCTGATTGCTTATATGAAAAAGGCCGGCAAGAAATAAATCCGGCAATAATGACGATCATCTGAGCGGTTGAAAAGAAAATCAGGCTGCAGCGCTTTTTCGTGCTGCGGCCATTTTCTCGCGTGCATCTTTGGCTTCGGCTGAGCAGAACAGGTTGTACATCAACTCAAGCATTTTGCGGACTTCGTCGCTGGCCAGTGAATAATAGATTGTCTTGCCGTCACGGCGGGTATCGACCAGTTCGTCTTCCCTGAGGCGGGCAAGCTGCTGAGACAGGGTCGGCTGGCGCAGGCCCAAAGCGCTCTCAAGTTCAGAAACCGACATCTCGCCTTCGCTGAGGTGGCACAGAATCAGCAAGCGATTTTCATTGCCGAGCGCTTTGAGAAAATCTGCCGCTTGTGCGGCACCCTCAAGCATTGCTGGATTTACCATTTTATTTCCCTTTGCAGGCGTTCGGCATGAAATCATAAAGATTTATTGCGTTGCAGTATAACCTATACTGCGAACAATTTCCACTCACATTCAAAGTCGATGATATGTTTTATCAGTAGAAAATAATTTATCACATTTAAATAAAGTTAATATTACAACTTATGCCCACAAGGAACAGGATTAACGAAAATATACTAAATTGTGTTGTTTTGTAAATGTAATAGGCTCTCCCTGCAATAAAGGAGGCACACCATGAGCAGTATTTTAAGGCAAATCGTCGATACACGACACACCGAGGCTGAGCTGCTTTTTGCAATTCCCGGTGGTGAAGCACCAACCGTGATTGTCCCCCTGAACGACCAGGGCACCGAACGGCGGGGCGGGCTTGATACCCGCAAGGTCCTGATCGCCAGCGGCAGGGACATTGCGCCGACCCTTTCGCTTGACCGGGAGGGGTTTGCCTTCATCGACCAGCCGAGTGCCGTCGCAGACTTTGAAGATAAAGCGGCCGTCGAGCAGTTGTATTACCCGGAAATCAGCAAGCTAATAACCGACAGGCTTGGTGCCATCGAGGTCGAGATTTTTGACCATACAATCCGTGTCACCGATCCCATGACATCGTACCGCCGCCCGGCCAGTCATGCGCACAATGACTATACGGAAACCTCAGGACCGGCCCGTCTTGCCGACATGATCGGCCAGCCGCGGGCCGACGCATGGATGAAGGACCGTGTTGTCCAAATCAACGTCTGGCGTCCGATCGCCGAGCCGGTGCTGAGGATGCCGCTGGCGCTTCTTGATGCCTCCAGCATGGACGCCAGTGATCTGGTGGAAACACAGATCATCAACGAACGTCAGGCGGGTCGGGTCGGCCGGATCTACAGTGTCGCCCATCGCGAAGGGCAACGGTGGTTCTATTTCCCGGAGATGACCCGCGCGGAGGCGATCCTGATCAAAGGCTACGACAGCCGCAAGGATGGCCGCGCAAGGTTTACCCCGCATTCAGCGTTCGAGCACCCGGACACGCCTGCCGACGCGCCGCCCAGACGCTCCATCGAAGTCAGGACCTTTGCCCGCGTCCTGTCTGACCGGGGTGGCTTATGAGGTGCCGCTCAGGCAGTTCTTCAGCGATGCGGCCATGCTTTCCATCATGCGCGGATATAAATCCGGGCCGGGCTTGAGCGTGGCGCCGAGCGGGTCGAGCGTCGACGGCTTGGCGCCTGTCCCTTCGAGCAACAGGGCGGTGTAGGTTTCCGGAAATTCAGGTTCGGCAAAGACGCAGCGCACGGCCTTTGTCGAGATTGCCTTGCGGATTTCCATAATCCGCCCGGGACTGGGTTTATGTTCCGGATTGACGGTCAGGGCGATGAAATCCTGCATGCCGAAATGCCGGGTAAAGTGGCTGTAGGCTTCGTGCAGGACGACAACATACTCGTGGGTATAGGGGGCGAGCGTTTGCCGCATCCCGGCTTCGAGGGATTTCAGGGCACTCAGGGCATGATCGCGGTTATTTTCAATTCTGGCTTTTTCCGCCGGCAGAATATCAATCATGGTTTCGGCGATCTGCTCGAGCATTTCCAGAGCATGCGACGGGTCAAGCCAGACATGCGGATCAATGCCGCCGTGTTCATGACCATCACCTTCTGCGGGCTTGCGGGCATCGTGCGTGGTTTCGCCCGGCGCGTCGTCACCAAGTGCCACGACCCGGCTGTCCCGGGCCAGCGTCGACAGCGGCTTCGTCAGGAACGTTTCCAGCGCCGGGCCGATCCAGAACACCGCCCTGGCCCCGGCAAGGGCCTTTGCGTCGGATGGGCGCATGGCGTAACCATGAGGCGAGTTGGCCCCTTTGACGATCAGATAAGGCTCGGTAATGCCCTCAAGCACCATCGAAACCAGTGAATGCACCGGTTTGATCGATACCACCACTTGCGGGTTTTCCGCTTTTGCAGTGGTGCCGAACGTCATCAGCGTGAGGCATAAAACGACAGCGGCACCCTTGCATCTTGACGTCATTGTTCTCTCAATTTTCTTCTTGGGTATTTATCATTGGGGTATTGTACCGTCGGTCAGAATTTTGTAATGATATAACATTATGAATTTTACCGGGCAACCCGAAATCGTATCTCCAACGCCGCTGTTGTCGGCCAGCGGCATCGGCGTGCGCCGTTCTGATCGCTGGCTGATTAAAAATGTCGATATCAATGTTTATCCTGGTGAGATCGTCACCCTGATCGGCCCCAATGGCAGCGGCAAAAGCACAACGGTGCGCGCCTTGCTTGGATTGCTTGTTATCGATGAAGGGGCGGTTCATCGCTCGGAAGGGCTTCGCGTCGGCTACGTGCCGCAGAAGCTCAGCATTGATCAGACCATGCCATTGACGGTGCGCCGGTTCATGACGCTGACCGGTCGGCATCCGGCAAAGACGATTGATACGGCGCTGGACGAGGTCGGGCTTGCCGATCTTTCGGCAAGGGAAGTGCAGGTGCTTTCCGGCGGCGAGTTTCAACGGTTGCTGCTGGCCCGCGCCATCATTGCCGAGCCGAACCTTTTGGTGCTCGACGAGCCGGTTCAGGGTGTCGATGCGGCCGGTGAAATCGCCTTGTACGAGCTGATCGCCGACCTGCGCCGCCGGCATAATTGCGGAATCCTGCTGATTTCGCACGACCTGCATATCGTCATGGCGGCAACCGACACGGTGGTGTGCCTGAACGGTCATGTCTGTTGCTCGGGCAGTCCGCAGTCGGTTTCGGCCAGCCCGGAATATCGCTCCTTGTTCGGATCGCGCGCCGCCGAGGCGCTGGCGATCTATCATCACCATCATGATCACCAGCATCTGTCGGACGGCACCGTGATTGATGCCGAAGCCGGTGACGCGCATGCCGCCTGTACGCATCCGGAGCACACTCATCATGATTGATGAATTCCTGATCCGGGCACTGGCCGCAGGGATCGGCGTGGCGCTGATCGCCGGTCCGCTCGGCTGTTTCATCATCTGGCGCAGGATGGCGTATTTCGGCGATACCATGGCGCATTCGGCACTGCTGGGGGTTGCCCTGGCGGTACTGTTTGAAGTTTCGATCACCGGTTCCGTGTTCGTCATTGCCACGCTGGGGGCGCTGGCGCTGATCGTTCTGCAGCGGCGCGCGCCTTTGTCGAGCGATGCGCTGCTGGGCATTCTTTCGCATTCGACGCTGGCCCTCGGCATTGTCATCGTTGCCATGATGACGTGGCTGAGGATTGATCTGATGGCCTATCTGTTCGGGGATATTCTGGCCGTGTCGTGGCTGGATATCGTTGTCATCTATGCCGGTGGAGCGCTGGTCATCGGGTTGCTGGCGTTGATCTGGCGGCCATTGCTGGCCGGCACCATCAGTGCCGAGCTGGCGGCGGCGGAAGGGCTGCATCCGGAACGGGCGCGGATCATCTTCATGCTGCTGATGGCGGCGGTGATTGCCATCGCCATGAAGGTGGTCGGAATCCTGCTGATCACTTCACTGCTGATTATTCCCGCCGCTGCGGCCAGACGCTTTTCCAGCACGCCCGAGATGATGGCGGTGATTGCCGCATTGACCGGGGCCGTTGCGGTGATCGGCGGTCTTGCCGGATCGCTGAAGTGGGATACGCCGTCGGGTCCGAGCATCGTCGTTGCCGCGGCGCTGTTGTTTCTGCTCAGCGTGCTCGCGGGTAGTCGCCGGCAGCGCGGCATGAAGAACGAGGCCACGAGTTGAACGAACCGGATCCGCTTACCAAAAACCAGCGCGCCGTGCTCGCGTGTCTTGAAAATGCCGGACGGGCACTGACCGCCTATGACATTCTTGATCTGGTACGCGCCCAGGGCATTCGTGCTCCGGTGCAGGTTTACCGCGCCTTGGAGCGGTTGCAGGAAATCTCGGCCGTGCACCGCATTGAAAGCATGAACGCCTTCGTCGCCTGCGCGCACAGCCATCAGGATGACGAAAGCGATCATCATCATAACGAAACCATCGCCTTCGCCATTTGCGACGAATGCGGTCAGGTCAGCGAAATTCCCGTGCCGAAAGTGGCCCGCACCATTGGTGCACTGGCTGAAAACAACGGCTTTGTCACCGAGCGGACGATGGTTGAACTGCGCGGGCATTGCGGAAACTGCAATCAGAACAGTTAATGCAATATGTCATGATCCCATTTTTTGGGACAATAAATCTCATTAGTTGTTGATTTTTGAATCCTTTCCGCTATTATTCCGGCTATAATCGGTCGCATAAATATGCCGTGAGGAAACACAATGAGCACCCAAGCCGCCGTTAAATCTCCCGAAAAAGGGCCTGAAAAGGCCATTGTCCAAGGTCTGGTCGCCAAGGCACATGCTGCCATGGCGCTGTTCGCCCATGCTGATCAGGCCCGCGTCGACGAGGCCGTGACCGCACTGGCGTGGTCGATTTATGAGCCGGGTCGCGCCCGCGAACTGGCGGAGCTGGCGGTTGAAGACACCGGGCTTGGTAACGTCGACAGCAAGATTATCAAGAACACCCGCAAAACCTTCGGCTGCCTGCGCGATCTTTTGCGCGTCAAGTCGGTCGGCGTGATCGAGGAAATTCCTGAAAAGGGTCTCGTCAAATACGCCAAGCCGGTCGGCGTGGTTGCCGCCGTGACACCGTCGACGAACCCGGCGGCGACGCCGGTCAACAAGGCGATGTTCGCGATCAAGGGGCGTAACGCCGTGATCATTGCGCCGTCACCCGCCGGGATCGGCACGACCACCAAGACGGTCGACTACATGCGCGCCGAACTCGTGAAGATCGGTCTGCCGGCCGATCTGGTGCAGGTCCTGCCGTCACCGGTCAACAAGCAGTTGACCCAGGAACTGATGAACCAGTCCGATCTGGTCATCGTCACCGGCTCACAGAACAACGTGCGCCGCGCCTATTCATCCGGCACGCCGGCAATCGGCGTCGGTGCCGGCAATGTGCCGGTGGTGATCGACGAAAGCGCTGATTTCGATGATGCAGCAGAAAAGATCTGTGCTTCGAAAATCTTCGACAACTCAACCTCGTGTTCGTCGGAAAACTCGCTGATCATTCTCGACAGTGTTTATGACAAGGCCATGGCGGCGCTGAAAAAAGCCGGCGGCTATCTCTGCTCGGCGGAAGAAAAAGACAAGGTCGAGAAAAACCTCTGGGTCGACGGACATCTCAACCGTCACGTCATCGCCAAGGATGCCGACATTCTGGCCGATGTTTTCGGGCTTGGTGATCAGGCCAAGGACCATAAATTCTTTATGGTCGAAGAACCCGAAGCCGATCCGGACAGCCCGTTCATTGATGAAAAGCTGTCACTGGTGCTGACCGTTTACCGGGCCAAGGACATGGACGACGTGGTCCGTCAGCTGAACACGATCCTCAACGTTTGCGGCAAGGGCCATTCGGTCGGTATTCACACCAAGGATGCATCACACGCGACGCGCCTCGCTGAAGAAATCGATGTTGTCCGCGTCCTCGTCAATCAGGCGCACACTTACGGCAACGGCGGCGGCTTCAACAACGGCCTCAACTTCACGCTGTCGATGGGCGGTGGCACTTGGGCCGGAAATTCGATTTCCGACAACCTGAACTACACGCATTTCATCAACATCACGCATCTCGTCAAAACCATCCCCGAAGACAAGCCCTCGGAAGAAGCGCTGTTCGGCGGTTACTGGAAAAAATTCGGGAAGTAATGCGAAGGCATCACCTCGACTTGTCATTCCGACGTAGGCCGGAATCCAGCATATCCATGACCTGGAACCCGGCCTTCGCCGGGGTGATGATCCAAAGGCAGAAACGGCGATCCAAGGGGAACATCTAAATGAACTTCGAAGAATACGCAGCGAAACCGCTGCTGGCGGCGAGCGGGATAAAGGTCCCGGCAAGCGTGCTGGTTTTCGATCCGGAAGCGGCGGCGGAAGCCGCCCGTAAACTCGGTGGCTGTGTCGTCAAGGCACAGGTGCCGACCGGCAAGCGCGGCAAGGCCGGCGGTATCAAGCTCGCCGACACGCCCGAGCAAGCCAAGGCCCATGCCAAAGCCATTCTCGGCATGACGATCGGCATCTACACCGTCGAAAAGGTTCTGATCGAAGAAAAATCGGACATCAAACGCGAGTTTTACGCCGCCGTCCTCAATGATCCGGTTTCCAAGGGACCGATGGTCATGTTCTCGACCGAAGGCGGTATGGATATCGAGGAAATCGCCGTCGACACACCGGAAAAACTCAACTCGCATGCGGTCGATATCCGCAAGGGGTTCAGTCTTGCCGATGCCAAGGCGCTGATTGCCGGACTGGACCTGTCCGGTGCCGAGCAGGGTGTCGCCGAGACCCTGGTGAAGCTTTATGACGCCTACATCACCAACGATGCCGAGCTTTTGGAAATCAACCCGCTGATCGTTACCGGTTCGGGGGATGTCGCGGCGCTGGATTGCAAATTCACCCTGGATGACAGCGCCATCAAGCGTCAGCAGGAACTGTCGACAAAAGGGGCGCCGGAAATTCTCACCCCGTTGGAAGAGATGGGCGCATCGGCCGGAATCAAATACATCGAACTGGATGGCGATGTCTGCGTGCTGGCCAACGGTGCCGGTCTGACCATGACGACCATGGACGTGGTACGCTTTCATGGCGGCAAGCCGGCCAATTTCTGCGAGATCGGCGGCGAGGCTTATACCAAAGCCAAATTCGCCCTTGAAATGGTGCTGGCCAAGCCCGGCATCAAAAGTCTGGTCGTCAACTTCTGCGGTGCCTTTGCCCGCTGCGATGTGATGATGGAAGGACTGCTGGGGGCCTGGGAAGAACTCAAACCCGAGATCCCGGTATTCTTCTCGATCGCCGGTACCGGTGACGTGGAAGCCATTGCCATGCTCAAGGACAAACTCGGTATGGATCCGCTGGCCAACATGAGCGAGGCCTGCAAGGCCGCCGTCGACGCCGCCAAAGGGAGTGCATGAGATGATCATTCCACGCAAGGAAACACGCATTCTGGTTCAGGGTATCACCGGCAAGCAGGGGACGTTCTGGACCGAACGGATGCAGGAATACGGTGCCACCGTGATCGGCGGCGTCAACCCTAACAAGGCCGGGACCGAGCACTGTGGTGTGCCGGTGTACGCTTCTGCCGTCGATGCACAGAAGGGTGCCGGCTTCGAGGCTTCGCTGCTGTTCATCCCGCCATTGGGTGTGAAGGCAGCTGCATTGGATGCGATTGAGGCCGGGGCCAAGATGATCCTCTGCCTGACCGAACACGTGCCGGTTCACGACGTCATGTATGTGATGGCGGCGGCCAAGGAAGCCGGCACCCAGATCGTCGGCCCGAATACGGCGGGTGGCGTGACGGTCGGTGAAACCTTCATGGGCTTCATGCCGGCGTTCAACCAGCGCATCTTCAAAAAAGGCTCGGTCGGCGTTTTGTCACGCTCGGGATCGCTGGGCACGCTGCTGTGCCAGACGATTGTCAGTGCCGGCTACGGTCAGACTGCCTTTGTCGGTATCGGCGGCGATCCGGTGATCGGCACGACGACCCGCAACGCTCTCGAAGCCCTCGACAAATTCCCGGGCACCGAAGCCGTCGTTATGGTCGGTGAAATCGGCGGGGCAATGGAAGAGGATGCCGCGGAATACGCGCAAACCATGAAAAAGCCGGTGATTGCCTATATCGCCGGGGGTGCTGCACCGCCGGGCAAGAAGATGGGCCACGCCGGGGCCATCGTCATGGGGGACAAGGGAACCTACGCATCGAAGAAAAAGGCTTTGGAAGCTGCCGGCGTCAATGTGCTGTCGACACCGGTGCATGTTGGGGATGCGCTCAGGGAAGTGCTGTAACCGTCTTTAGCTGGTTGACGGAACCTTGCTCAGTCGCCACATATGCCACTGCATTTTTCATCACGCCGGGGGAAATCCATGAGCAGCGAACTATTCACACCCATTCACATGCGCGGGCTTGAGATGCCCAACCGTATCGTCGTCGCGCCGATGTGTCAGTATTCGGCCATGGATGGCACGGTCGGCGACTGGCATATCATGCATCTCGGCCAGTATGCGGTGTCGGGGTCCGGGCTGCTGTTCGTTGAAGCCACGGCAACCGAAGCGGCCGGACGCATCACGCCGGGCTGCGTCGGGCTGTATTCCGATGAAAACGAAGCCGCCCTGAAACGGGTGCTGAATTTCTGCAATGCCTACGGCAACGTGCCGGTCGGCATCCAGCTTGGTCATGCCGGTCGCAAGGCATCCGTTGATCTGCCCTGGAAAGGCGGCAAGCCGCTCACCGCCGATAACGGTGCCTGGCAGACCGTCGGGCCGTCGGCAGAAGCCTACGCGGTCGGCTGGCACGTTCCCGAAGCGATGACCGACGAGACCCTTGAGCGTGTCCGCGTCAGCTTTGTCGAGGCGGCCAAGCGCTCGGTGCGTCTCGGCTTCAGGGCGATCGAGCTGCACAATGCGCACGGCTATCTGCTGCATCAGTTCCTGTCGCCGATTTCCAACAAGCGTAACGATTCCTATGGTGGCTCGCTGGAAGGGCGGATGCGTTATCCGCTGGAAATCTTCGAAGCCGTGCGTGCCGTTGTGCCTGATGACATTCCCGTCGGCGTGCGTATTTCCGCAAGCGACTGGGTCGACGGCGGCTGGGACCTGACCGGCAGCATTGCCTATGCAAAGGTTCTGAAGTCAAAGAATTGCGACTTCATCGATGTCTCGTCGGGCGGTAATTCGCCGAAGCAAAAGATTGCGGTCGGCCCCGGCTATCAGACTCATTTTGCGGCCGCAGTCCGCCGTGAAACCGGGCTGGCGACGATGGCCGTCGGCATGATTACGGAACCGATTCAGGCCGAGCATATTATCAAGTCCGGTCAGGCCGATATGGTATCGCTGGCGCGTGGTATGCTGTATGATCCACGCTGGACCTGGCATGCGGCACAGACACTGCGCGCCAATGCGGCATTCCCGCCGCAGTACCAGCGCTCGCATCCGGCAATGTCAGGTGAACCCGTGCCGGGCAATCCGCCACCCCCCGAGAAAGTAGCAGCCGCAGCAGGTAAACAATGAGCAGACTAGGCCCCATAGACCCGGACATGATGACCGCTGCACAGCGCAGCGTTTTCGATGGCATCACCGGAGGTCCGCGCGCCAAAGGCAACTCGGCGGAATTCCTGAACGAGCAGGGGGCCTTGCGCGGTCCCTTCAACGCCATGCTGTATGCGCCTGAACTGGGCGATCTGCTGCAGCAGCTGGGTGGCAAGCTGCGTTATGAAGGCGTCATCCCGGGCGCCTTGCGCGAACTGGCGATCCTCGTCGTTGGTCGCCACTTCGAGGCCGATTATGAATGGTGGGCGCATGCCACGGTGGGCCGCAAGGAAGGGCTTACCGACGCTGTGATCGATCAGGTCATGAACGGTCAGGTGCCGGAAGACCCGGCGCAGGCGACGGTCTACCGGTTCGTTTCGGACCTGCAGACCAAGAAACGCATCGACGATGCGCTTTACGCGGATGCGATTGACCTTTTGGGTCAGGAAGGCGTAGCGGAGCTTGTATTCCTTGCCGGATACTATGCGACGATCTCGCATATCCTGAATGCTTTCGAGGTCGGATTGCCATCCGGTATCGCGCCGATCTTCAAGGGCGATTGAATCCGCTCACATAAAACGCGTCACCCTGAACTTGATTCAGGGTGACGGGTATTTTGTGACGGTGCTTATTCGGTGCGTTATTATTTTGATGGGCATGCGCTCGCCGGTTATGTTGCGTATCACCGATCTTCTGATACCCAACTAATCCCTGACGGAGTTCACTGTGCCTCCCATTGAATTTTCAAAACCGCACGACGTGTTGGTTCTCGGTGCCGGGAATGCGGCGATGTCGGCGGCTCTGACGGCCCGGCGCATGGGCGCCACTGTGCTGATCATCGAAAGTGCCAACAAGGACCTGCGCGGCGGCAACAGCCGTCATGTGCGCAACATCCGCTATGCTCACAAGGCGGCCACGGATTACGTCACCGGTGCCTATGATTCGCCCGAATACATGGCCGATCTGATGCGCGTCACCGACGGCAACACCAACGAAGAGCTGGCCAAATTCATGATCGAAGCGTCCGAAGACGCGGTCGACTGGATGATCGAACAGGGCATTAAATTCTGTCCGCCGCTCTCGGGCACGCTCGGTCTCGCCCGCACCAACGCCTTTTTCCTGGGTGGCGGCAAAGCGGTCATGAACAGCTATTTCAAGGCCTGCGAAAAGCTCGGCATCGACGTCGTCTATGAAGCCGAAGTCGAGGATATGGAACTTGAGAACGGCAGGTTTGTTGCCGCACAGGTGCGCCACGGCGGCGTCTTGCACAGGGTCGAAGCGCGCACCGTGGTGCTTGGTTCCGGCGGCTTCGAAGCCAATATCGAATGGCTCAAGGAAGGCTGGGGCGAGATTGCCGAAAACTTCCTGGTACGCGGCTCGCCGATGAATACCGGCAAGGTGCTGCGCGCCATGCTGAACAACGGTGCCAAGTCGATCGGGGCGACGGATCAGTGTCATGCGGTCGCGATTGACGGGCGTGCCCCCAAGTTTGACGGCGGCATCTCGACGCGCATCGATTGCGTGATCTTTTCCGTGGTCGTCAACAAGAACGGCGTGCGTTTTTATGACGAAGGCGAGGATATCTGGCCGAAGCGCTACGCCATCTGGGGCCGGTTGGTCGCCAAGCAGCCGGGTCAGGTCGCCTATTCGATCATCGACAGCAAGTCGATGGGTCTGTTCATGCCGACCGTCTATGCGCCGGTCCAGTCCGACACGCTGGCTGGTCTTGCCGAACAGCTCGGCATCGATGCGGCGACACTGGAAAAAACCGTCGCCGATTACAATGCTGCGGTGCAGCCCGGCACGTTCAATGCAACGGAGCCGGACGGCTGTCATACCGAAGGGCTGGAGCCGAAGAAATCCAACTGGGCACGGCGCATCGACACGCCGCCGTATTATGGCTACCCCGTCAAAATGGGCATCACCTTCACGTATCTGGGGCTCGAAGTGAACAAACAGGCACAAGTCATCATGAACGACGGCAAACCGGCCCAGAACATCTGGGCTTCGGGCGAAATCATGGCCGGGAATATTCTCGGGCAGGGCTATGCCGGCGGGACGGGGATGGCCATCGGGGTTGTCTTTGGCCGGATCGCTGGTGCGGAGGCTGCACGCCATGCCCGCAACTGAGACTCTCAACGAAGCCAAACGCATCATGCAGATCTGCAACGCCTGCAGATACTGCGAAGGCTATTGCGCCGTGTTCCCGGCGATGACCAAGCGACTGCTGTTCTCGGACGGCGACGTCACCTATCTCGCCAACCTCTGCCACGGCTGTCAGGGTTGCTATTACGCCTGCCAGTACGCGCCGCCGCACGAGTTCGCGGTCAACGTCCCCAAGACCTTTGCCGAGCTCAGGGCCGAGACTTATCACGACTATGCGTGGCCGGGTATTTTCCAGAAACTGTTCGAAGGCAACGGCAAGTGGGTGGCGCTGATCGTCGCCGCGCTGACGGTGCTGGTCACGGTGCTGACGGTGATCATTCAGGGTGCCGACGTGGTCGGCGGTGTGCACACGGGCGCTGGCGCCTTCTATAAGGTAATCCCGCACAACGTCATCGTCTATGCCGCCAGTGCGCCGTTCCTGTTTGCGATGCTTGCGTTTCTGGTCGGCCTGCTGAAGTTCTGGCGGGCGATTGGGGCGAAGACGTCTGAGCTGCTGAACCCGGCACTGGTCCTGCAGGCGCTCAAGGATGCCGGACAGATGAAGTACATGGCCGGTGGTGGTCATGGCTGCAATTATCCGGACGACAATTTCTCGATGGCCCGGCGCTATGCGCACCAGTTCACCATGTGGGGTTTCATGCTGTGCTTTGCAGCGACCTCGGTGGCGACGGTGTATCACTATGCGTTCGGCTGGGAAGCGCCTTACGATTATCTCTCGGTGCCGGTGGTGCTGGGCACGCTGGGCGGGATCGGTCTGCTGATCGGCCCGGTCTGGTTGCTGATCATCAAAAGGAAAGCTGACACGGCGCCGCAGGATACCAAACGTCGCGGTATGGACATCGCTTTCCTGTGGCTGCTGTTCCTGACCGGCCTGACCGGTCTGGCGCTGCTGGGTCTCAGGGAAACGGCGCTGATGGGCAGCTTGCTGGCGATCCACTTCGGCATCGTGCTCGGCATGTTCTTTACCTTCCCGTACGGCAAGATGGTGCATGCCGTCTACCGGCTCGGCGCCTTGATCAAGTTCGCCGGCGAGAAGGATTTGAAAAGTACTGACTAATAAACCGGGGCCTGATTAAAGTAAGGCATGAGCATCAACGATCCACTCCTGCAGCCTTACAAACTGAAGCATCTGGTGCTCAGAAACCGGATCATGTCGACGGCGCACGAGCCGTCGTATTCCGAAGACGGCATGCCGAAGCAGCGTTACCGTCTCTATCATGCCGAAAAGGCGCGGGGCGGCATTGCGCTGACGATGACGGCAGGCTCCGCCGTGGTTTCGCCCGACAGCCCGCCCGCATTCGGCAATCTGCACGCTTACAAGGATGAAATCGTGCCATGGCTGCGCGAGCTTTCCGACGCCTGCCACGAGCATGGCGCAGCGATCATGATGCAGATTACGCATCTCGGCCGGCGCACCAACTGGAACCATTCCGACTGGCTGCCGGTGCTGGCACCGAGCCCGGTGCGTGAAGCGGCACACCGCGCCTTTCCCAAGCAGATCGAGGACTGGGATATCGAGCGGATCATCGTTGAGTACGCCGATACTGCCGAGCGTATGCAGGCGGGTGGTCTCGACGGCATCGAGCTGGAAGCCTACGGACACCTGCTGGATCAGTTCTGGTCTCCGGCGACCAATCAGCGGGACGATGAATGGGGCGGTTCGCTGGAAAACCGGATGCGCTTTTCATTCAGGGTGCTGGATGCCATTCGCGCGCGGGTCGGCCCCGATTTCATCGTCGGCATGCGCCTGGTCGCCGACGAGGACTGGGACGCCGGTCTGTCCAAGGAAGAAGGCATTGCCATTGCCGAACGGTTGATCGCCACTGGCCAGATTGATTTCCTCAATCTTATCCGTGGCCACATCGACAGTGACGCGGCGTTGTCGAAAGTCATCCCGGTTGGCGGCATGCGGTCGGCACCGCACCTCGATTTCTGCGGCGAGGTCCGCGACATCACCAAGTTCCCGATCTTTCATGCGGCACGGATCAGTGACGTGGCGACGGCGCGCCATGCCATCGCTGCGGGCAAGCTCGATATGGTTGGCATGACCCGCGCGCACCTTGCCGATCCGCATATCGTCAACAAGGTGGCAGACGGGCGGGAGGACGATATCCGCCCCTGCGTCGGTGCAACGTATTGTCTGGATCGTATCTATGAAGGCCACGAAGCCCTGTGTATCCACAATCCGGCGACCGGTCGTGAGGCAACGATCCCGCACCTGATCCCGGCGAGTGAGGGTGAGATTAAATCCTGCGTTGTTGTCGGCGCCGGAGCTGCGGGACTGGAAGCAGCACGGGTACTGGCGCTGCGCGGCCATACGGTGACGGTACTGGAAGCGGCTGAGCAGGCGGGCGGGCAGGTGCGTCTGGCGGCCCAGGTCAAGCGCCGCGCCGAGCTGATCGGCATCGTTGACTGGCGCCTGGCGCAATGTGAAAAGGCCGGCGTGACATTCCGCTTCAACACTTTTGCCGAGGCTTCGGATGTCTTGGCGCTGGGCCCGGACGTGGTCGTTATTGCGACCGGCGGGCTGCCGAATACCGATATTGTGCCCGGGGCGCAATTCGCCGTATCCGGCTGGGATATCCTGGCCGGTGACGTCAAACCGGCGGAACGGGTGCTCCTGTTCGATGACAATGCCGCCCACTCCGGCCTTGCCGCTGCCGAGATGATTGCGCTTGCCGGCAGTACGCTCGAGATCGTCACGCCGGAGCGCTTCTTTGCCGCCGAGATCGGCGGGCTCAATCATGTCAAATACGCCGAATGTTTTGATGCACACGGTGTCACGCTGACTATTAACAAGCGTCTCGCCGGTATTGAGAAGGACGGCAATACACTGATTGCCGTGATCGGTTCGGACTACTCGGACAGGACAGAGCGCCGTGCCGTCGATCAGGTGGTGATCGAACACGGCACGCTGCCGCTGGACGATCTGTATTATGAATTGAAGCCGCTCAGCCGCAATCTCGGTGCCGTCGACGTCGATGCGCTGACCGGCGGGCGGGCGCAAACGCTTGCTGCTAACAAAGACGGCGCATTCCAGCTGTTCCGGATCGGCGATGCGGTCTCAAGCCGCAACATTCATGCGGCGATCTATGATGCGCTCAGGCTGTGTATGGCGGTGTGAAGGCCGGACCAATGCTATCGTCATCCCAAACTTGATATGGGATCCACAAGTAATCCCGCACCATTTGCGTGCGTATGCATGGATCGTGAATTAAATTCAGGATGACGGGGGAATATTACACCATGCACACATTCATTTCTGTTCTCGATATTCTGGGGGTCATCGTCTTTGCGGCGTCAGGGGCACTGGTTGCCAGCCGCAAGGAAATGGATCTGATCGGCTTCGGGCTGATGGCCTGCCTGACCGGAGTCGGCGGCGGCACACTGCGCGATGTGCTGCTCGACCGACCGGTATTCTGGATCGTCGATCCACTGCCGATCGCTTTGTGCCTGACCATCGCAGCTTTGTTGTTTTTTACAGCGCACATTATCCAGCGCCGATATGTGGTACTGCTGTGGGCGGATGCTGTCGGCATATCGCTGTATGGCGTGATGGGGGCCGAACTGGCGCGGTTATCGGGTGCCGGACCGCTGGTGGCGCTGGTCATGGGGATGATGACGGCAACCTTCGGCGGCCTGTTACGCGATGTCGTCTGCGGTGAAATGACGCTGGTGCTCAGGAAAGAAGTCTATGTCACGGCAGCGGCACTTGCCGCCGCGACGCATATCGGCCTTTCCGAACTGGGGATTTCCACGGAAATCTCGATGCTGGCAGGGATGGCAGCCGGGTTCTTGCTGCGAGCACTCGGCATCGTCAAGGGATTGTCGCTGCCGTCCTACAAGGCACGGCCGGGCAGGGATTATTAATTAACCCTTCACCCGGCGCTCCGCGCCACCCTCTCCCGGGGGAGAGGGTGTCAGATAACCTCGTCGCCGCGGTCGTCGGTTTCGCCATAGCGGTGCAGGGCCGGGGATTTGGTGCCTTCATACATTTCGTCGATGCGCGGTTTGATCTTGGCGTTTTCGCGTTCGAACAGCGAATTGCCGGCAAGGTCACTGTCGGCGATGAACGGGCCGAAGTTTTCCACCTCGACCATCCACATGGCCTGCGCCACGCCAAGTTCGTCATACCAGTGCACATCGCGGATTTTCTTGATGCCGCGACCGAGCAGCGCCCCAGTGCCGTATCCGACCGTGGTCAGGCAGATCGCACCATGCGGCACGAAGTATTTCTTGTAATCTTCCGACGACATGCCGCCCTTGCCGATGATGATTTTGGCACCGGAAACGGTGAACCACTTGTCGAGCCATTTGGAAAAGCGGAACGAGGCGGTGCCGGTCATCGCGGCAATGGTGAAACTGCCGTCGGCGTTTTTGCGCGCCGCCGGAGAGCAATGGAAGTTGGCGTTGGAGATTTCCGCCAGATGCGCCGGCAGCTGTTCGCCCTCGACGATCACCTTCTGGTAGACGCCTTCACGAGCCGTATAGACGACGCCGTTCAGATACACCACCGTACCGATTTCGATGTCTTTCAGATCTTCGGTGCTGACGGGCAGTGTCAGACTGACTGTTTTAAGCTTGCCGTGCTGGAGTCCCATCCGACCGTTTCCCGTCTCATGTAAGGGGTGAACCAATTCGGGTCGGTTCTGAACTCGACCTGGCCATTGGCGTGAATGCGTGCGACAGCGCGCCGCGATGAAAGGCAGAAGGCATGTACGCTCATCGGCATGCCGCCGGTGTGGGTATATCCGCATTCGATATGACAATCGATGACCATTGATTTGCCGACGAAGCCCATCGCACCCATACCGATGGAGTTGCCGATTTCCTTCAGTTCCATCTCGAGCGCGGCAACCTTCGGATCCGGATTGCGGTTGCCGACGGTGCGCAGGCACGCCGCCTGTTTGCCGAGCGTCATGGTGATGTCCTTGGAGCCGCCAAGGCCGACGCCGATGATCGCCGGCTGGCAGGCGAGGCCGCGCTTGCCGAACGCTACCAGACAATCGAGATAGAACCGCTTGATGCCGTCGATGCCGTCACCGGGGAACAGCATCCGGTAATCGGAGCCGAACAGGCCGCCCTTGTGCACGGTGGTGATGTCGATCCAGTCGCCATCCGGTTCGAACGAGTATTCGATCTCGGGCGCATTGAGGCCGACATTGTTGTTGTGATCGGTGCGCCACAGAGGATGTACGCGGTTGGGCCGCAACGGTACGCCGTTGGTGGCCTCGGCGGTGGCGCCGCGCAAGGCTTCCTCAAGGGCAATCGGTCCGCCTTCGAGGACCGCTTCGTTGCCCATCTTGACGTACCAGCGCGGCACCCCGGTATCAGCACACATGGCGCGCCGGTCTTCTTTGGCGGCCTTGTAATTTTCAAGCATGGCATGCAGCACGAACGAGGACAGATCGCCGTCTTCTTCACTGGCTGCTTTCTCGAGTCCGCTCAGATAATCATTCGGAATCTCGATGGCCGCTTTGTCCATGAGGGTCAACGCCGTCTGTTTGACGACGGGCATTGGTATCATGCGAAGTTCCTCCACGCGGGATTTATCGCCGTTCTCGGGGCGTATCCTTGAAACTATCAAGTGCCCGCAAGCGTGTCCATTCACGTAAAGAGGAAATTTGTCTCGAAAATTGCCGTGCTGACGTCGTGAAGCCGATAATTGATGTCGATGCACCGCTTGCGGGTCCTCGGGCTGGGACGTAACGTCGCGGCAGTGAAATGGGGTCAACATGTTCCTGAGCGTCTTTGATCTGTTTAAAATCGGTATTGGTCCGTCCAGCTCGCATACGGTCGGGCCGATGGTTGCACTCGGGCGCTTTCTTGAGGCGCTGAACGCCAGCCGGGACAGCGACAAGCTGGCCAGAATTGTCGTCACGCTGTATGGCTCGCTCGCCTATACCGGCAAGGGTCACGGCACCGACCGCGCCGTTGTTCTGGGGCTTTTGGGCGAGAAACCGGACACGATTGATCCCGCCGATGTCAATCGGCTGGTCGACGCGGTGATCAGTGCCAAATCGATCAGGCTGGGTGGCGGCAAAGAGCTGGCTTTCGATTTCGCCAAAGACATCATTTTCGATTTTGACGCCCCCCTGGCCGAGCACACCAACGGATTGCTGGCATGCGCCTATGATCAGACCGGGCAGGTGATCCACACCGAAACGTACTTTTCCGTCGGTGGCGGCTTTGTCGTCAGCCGTCCTGAATTTGCCGCCTTCGCCAGTCAGGGTGTTGAGTATCCGGATGTCCCGTACCCGTTCACAAATGCCGCGGAAATGCTGGCGATGGGCAAATCAGCTGACAAAACCATTGCCGAGATGAAGCTGGCGAATGAGCTTTCTCATCGCGCCGAAGCTGATGTCCGCGCCGGTCTCGACCGTATCTGGTCGGTGATGAAGGATTGTATGGACCGCAGCATTCATGCCGAAGGGCAGCTGCCGGGCGGGCTCAAGGTCAAGCGTCGGGCCAAGCAGATTGCCACGGCACTGCACGCCGATGAAACCAGAAACGTCAAATACGCCCATACCGTGATGGACTGGATCAGTCTTTATGCGATCGCGGTGAATGAGGAAAATGCCGCCGGCGGCCGCGTTGTGACGGCGCCGACCAATGGTGCCGCCGGGGTCATTCCGGCAACCATCCGCTATTATCTGGATTTCTGTCCGGGTGCGACCGAAGACATCGTCGACGATTTTCTGCTGACCGCGGCGGCAATCGGCGGCATCATCAAGACCAAGGCGTCGATATCCGGGGCCGAGGTCGGCTGTCAGGGCGAAGTCGGCTCGGCGGCGGCGATGGCGGCGGCGGGGCTGTGCGCGGTGCTTGGCGGTTCCAACGCGCAGATCGAAAATGCCGCCGAGATCGCCATCGAACATCATCTCGGCATGACCTGTGATCCGGTCGGCGGGCTTGTCCAGGTGCCGTGCATCGAACGCAATGCGATGGGAGCGGTCAAGGCGGTCAATGCCGCCTCGCTGGCACTGCGCGGCGACGGCACGCATTTTGTGCCGCTGGACAGCGCCATCGAAACGATGCGCCAGACAGGTGTCGACATGCTGTCAAAATACAAGGAAACCTCGGAAGGCGGGCTCGCCGTCAACGTCACGGAATGCTGAGTGCCGATTGAGCCTTATCCAGCCACTCCCCTGGCGAGAGGCTTGAGGGAGATTTAGCCACCTTGAGATTGTCCCGGCTTCACGGTTAAACTTTCCATCGGGAGAAACGCACATGTCGATTGAAATCAGAAAACTGACGCCACATATCGGTGCCGAGGTTCTGGGGGCGAAGATCGGCCCTGATCTCAGCGATGATGACTTCGCCGTCATCAAGCAGGCCTATCTCGATCATTTGGTGCTGGTCTTTCGCGATCAGAGTATCACGCCGGTCGAGCAGATCGCCTATACCGAACGCTTCGGCGCCGTCGGGCCGCATCCGCTGCGTGCCCGCGCCGGGCATCCCGAATATGAAAACCTGCTGGTGCTTGAGAACAATGCGCAGCGCCGCGGAGCCAGAAACGACTTCTGGCATTCGGATATTACCTGTGTCCGGCGACCACCCTCGGCGACGTTCCTGCACGCCATCACCGTGCCGGTCGGGCGGGGGGATACCCTGATCTGCAATATGTACCGGGCATGGGACAATCTTGACGAAGGACTTCGCCGCAAACTGGATGCCGCTGAGGCCGAACATTCCGGCGAAGCGATCCGCCAGCGTAACCTGGCTGCCAACACCGACGGCAACCGCGAGATGACCGTGCCGCCACCGGAAATCCACCCGGTGGTCCGCCGCCACCCGGAAACCGGGCGGCGGGCGCTTTTTGTAAACAGGTTCTTCACGACCCGTATTCTCGGGTTAACGGCCGAGGAAAATGCCGCCGTCATGGATGCCGTTGATGCGGCAGCGACGGCGGAAGACAACATCTACCGGCACAAGTGGCAGCCCGGCGATGCCCTGATGTGGGACAATCGCTGCACCATGCACTTTGCGGAATATGACTACGCGCCCGATGACCACCGCCTGATGCACCGCACCACGGCGGCCGGGGATCGGCCGGCGGCTTAAGTTTCGGCACCGCCGTTAATCTGCAACAGTTGCCCGTTGATGAAAGCACCGTCGTCGGAGGCCAGCAGGGCGACCATCGCGCCGATTTCCTCGTTCTTGCCAATTCTGCCGATTGGCACACGACCGACCATGCCTTCGATGTGCGCACGCATTTCCGGATCTGCTTCGTCGGGCTGGATCGGTCCCGGCGAGATGATGTTGGCGGTAACGCCCTGCTTGCCGAATTCCTTGGCCAGAGACTTGGTCAGCCCCCAGGACGCATGCTTCGAGACACTGACCGGGGCGCGGCCGTTGTAGCCGTGAATGGCGTTCATCCCGGCGAAGTTGATGATGCGACCCCAGCCGCCTTCGATCATGCCGGGCAGGCAAAGCCTGGCGAGCCGGCGCGCCGAATGAAAATCGATGTTGAGGATGCGCTCCCATTCATCTTCGCCGGTTTCCAGAAACGGGCTGGTCGGGCGCACGGCAGCGTTGTTGACGAGAATATCGATACGACCGAACGCCTTCAGACCCTCGCCGACGATCTTTTCCAGATCGGCCATCTTGCCGACATCACCCATGGCGACCAGCGTTTCGGCCCCCAGTGCACGCACTTCGTCAGCGACGATATCACAGGCGGCACGGTTGCTGGAGCCGTTGACGATCACGTTGATGCCGTTTTTTGCCAGGGCCAGCGCCGAAGCCCGGCCGATATTGCGTCCTGAACCGGTAATCAGGGCTGTGTGGCGTTTCGATCCCATATTTTTTTCTCCCTCAAGGTGCCATAGGTGGGGTGCCACGATGCATACTAAACCATAGAGGCTACAAGCGGAAAATATCCACAAGCAGGGGGTTTAAGTCGCCGCCCTAAGTGGTTATCACAAACGATACTCTAGCCAGCGGAGGAAATGCTGATATGACCGATCTGCGCAATATGGATGAACTTGAAATGATGGACCGGGCGCACCTTGTGCACGCGTCTTCGAATATCAAGGAACACGCCAATGGCACCTCACCGACGCGGGTGATTGAAACCGGCAAGGGTGTCTACATTACCGACCGTGCAGGCAAAACAAGTCTGGATGCCTTTGCTGGTCTGTATTGCGTCAACATCGGTTATGGCCGGACCGAGGTCGCCGAGGCGATTGCCGCACAGGCACACAAGCTGGCCTATTATCACGCCTATGTCGGGCATGGCACCGAAGCCTCGATCCGCCTTGCCGCCAAGGTCATCGAGCACGCTCCGGCAAATATGAGCCGGGTCTATTTCGGGCTGACCGGATCGGATGCCAACGAGACCAACATCAAACTGGTCTGGTATGCCAACAATGTGCTGGGCCGCCCTGAAAAGAAGAAAGTCATCTCTCGGGATCGCGGTTATCATGGCTCGGGGCTGATGACCGGCAGCCTGACCGGTTTGCCGCTGTTTCACAAAGCGTTCGATCTGCCGCTTGATCGCGTGCTGCACACCCAGTGCCCGCACTACTGGAAGTTTGCCGAGCCGGGCATGAGCGAGTCCGAATTCACCCAAGACTGCGCCGATAAACTCGAAGCCATGATTGTTGCCGAAGGCCCAGATACCGTAGCCGCCTTTATCGGTGAGCCGTTCATGGGTACCGGCGGCATGATCCCGCCGCCCGCCGGGTACTGGCCGGCCATTCAGAAAGTTCTCGATAAATATGACGTGATGCTGATTGCCGATGAAGTGGTGACCGGGTTCGGCCGCTTGGGCAGCTGGTTCGGCTCCGATCATTACGGCATGCGTCCCGACCTGATCACCATCGCCAAGGGCCTGACCAGTGCCTATGCGCCGCTGTCCGGGTCAATCCTCAGCGAGCGGATGGCCGCGATCATGGATCAGGGATCGGACTCGTTTGGTCCGATCGGTCACGGCTGGACGTATTCGGCGCATCCGATTGGTGCCGCCGCCGGCCTTGCCAATCTGAAGATTGTTGAAGACGACGATCTGATCGGCAACGTGCGTAAGGTCGGGGGCTATTTTCAGAAACGCCTGCGCAACAGCTTTGCGGATCATCCGATGGTTGGCGAAGTGCGCGGCGAGGGGCTTCTGGCGGCGATAGAATTCGTTGCCGACAAGCAAAGCAAAACCTTCTTCGATCCGGCCCTCAAAGTCGGCGTGCAAATGTCCGCAGCGATGCTGGCCAACGGCATCATTTCGCGGGCCATGCCGCATGGCGACATGCTCGGCTTCGCGCCGCCGTTCTGCATCACCGAGGCCGAAATTGATCTTATCATCGATGCGATTGGCAAGTCTCTGCAGACGGTGCATGCAAAGGTGACGGGTTAACGGAACCCGCAATCACCAGCGTCATTCCAAACTTGATTTGGGATCCATATTTTTTCAGACACGGTCGATGTTTGCCATTATGGGTCCTGAATCAGGTTCAGGACGACGCAGGTCTTAAATAAACACAGAAATTCTCAAGCCAGCGCCTGATCGATCATCGGGAAGCGGATATGCCGCTGGCCTTCGTTCGGGATCTTTAGGGACTGGACCCACTGCACGCCGGGCCAGTGATACTCGGCGATGCCGCGCTTCGGCCAGTAAACGGCGGTGTAGACCGTGCCGAAACCGCGCCCGAAGGCTGTTGAATACAGGGGCGGCTGCTGAAACGCGTTGATGAAGCGGTCCGCCGGTTCGTTGTGCAGGGTCAGCCGTTGCAAAAGGAATCGCTCGCGTTCGACGGTTGCCGTGGCGCGGGCATGACGATGCCACTCGACATGTTCCTGATGATTGGTGGCGACCCGCTGGTCGGTGACCTGGGCCTTGCGGTCAGGCGAAAGATAGACGGTCGCATACTTGCCGTGTTTGTCGACGACGGTGACGTTATAGCTCATATGGCAGGGGACACGCTTCAGTGCCTCTATGGCGTCAGAGGCGGTATCGCAGAATTCCATGATGTATCTGAGGATGATCGGCACACCGAAACCGTTGCCGACGATGGTGCGACCGCCGAACGTCAACGATATGGCGAGGCCGCGGTCGTTGATGCCGTCAACCAGGCCGAACATCCCGTCCGACATGCCCATGACCTTGCGGTCGTTCCAGCGGGTATGCAGGATCAGGCCGTCGCAAAGCGCCGGTGCGTAATCATAGTTGCGGACCAGCATCGGCTCATCGCCCGGCCAGATCGCCTGCGAGCAGCCGCTGAGATATGCGGGCGGGCAATAAAAGCTCAAAAACCGGGCCGAAAGATCGTCACCGCCTGCCAATTCGCAAAGGTGTTCGTAGGTTGGCAGCAGTTCCGGCATGTGCTTTTTGAAAGCACGGTAGCCCGCCAGATAGGTCTGGCGGGCTTCTATGCCGTCGGAGAGAAACCACTTCTGATAGGCCGGCCAGAGACTCTGGAACAGAGACTGCCATTTGGCACCAGCCTTGGTTTCGCTCACCGTTTCGAATACTAAATCCATTCGTCTTCGTTACGCCTAAACCAGGCGATGGTCAAAGAATCTTGAAAGCAGGATCCGCCATTTCAACCACTTGCGCCTTAGGCAGCGGCGTCGCCGTATAGTGACTCTTGATTCCGGCAATCCATTGTTTGGAACGCTTGGTCAACCGGAACTTGTCATCCATGGCGCGACCGCGGGTGATCAGGATGCCCAGATCGGCCCCTTCGTAACGATAATCGCCCTTGTTCGAAATCCTCAGGAAGAACGCTTCGCTTTCGCTTTCCACGGCACGACGGTGATAATCGAAACGATCATAGACAATGCTGCCGTCCTTGTTCATTTTCCAGATGCCGGACTCAGGCGCACCGGTGATGAAATCGACATTGTCATCGGTATGCTTGATCACCATCTGGCACCAGCCGTCGATATTGTCGGCATCGGCCCAGCGGTTGTTCAGTTCGTTGACGTCGATGTCGAACGGCACACCCGAGAACTCGAGCAGATGGAACAGGAACAGCGGTGCATCGGCGTGTGCAAAGGCGGCGTGGTTGGTCATCGAACTGGCGCCGGTAACACGCGGATTACATTCGCCGAGATAGATGTTGCCGTCATTCTGGTCGATCAGGAAGTCCAGCTCGAAATAACCACGGTAGCCTTCCTTGACCAGCTGGTTGCCGAACTTGAAAGTATATTCACGGGCTTTCTTGCGGATTTTCGCATCGAAGGCTTCCGGAAAAATTTCATTGCCGCACCAGCCGCCGCGATACGGCGTCAGTTCCTTGAAGCCGACCAACTCGGTCATCAGCGGACCGACGATGGTGCCCTTCGACGTGGCACAGGCTTCAATTGCCGAGCCCCGGCAATCAATGCGCTTCATGACCTTGATTTCGCCCTGACCATTGATGTCGTGGGCGTGGCGGCGGTAATCCTGTTCGTTCTTGATGAAGAATGTGGTGTGGCCGCTGTCGCCGAAGGCAGACTGCAGCACCAGATCCATGCCGAGCGGCTTGCCCAGTTTCTGCAGGTCTGCCCAGCTGTCGATCTTGCCCAGTGCGTTCGGCACGCTCGGCACGCCGGCCTTGTTACCGATGCGCACGGTTTCGATCTTGTGATCGATGGCTTCACGCAGCGCCGCTTTCGGGAACCAGATCTCAAGACCCAGCTCCTTACAGATTTTTTCGACCCGCTTGTCGAACATCAGGAACACGGCCTTCGGCTTGCCGCCTTTCGATTTTGCATAATCGATGACTTCCTTGTGCTCAAGCAGATAGGCGACGATGTCCTCGATGGATTCGAATTCCGGATGCGGTGCTTCTTTCGGCACGAACACGTTCGGATGACGCCCGTCATAGCAATCGATGTAGTTGATATACTTGAAATTCTTGCACCATTCATCAAGGCCAAGCAGGTTGAAGTTGGTCGCGCTGATGAAGAAGATCGGATCGTCGTTGCGATGGAAGAAACGACGGATTTCCGAGATATTCTTTAATTTTTTCTGACGCGGTTTCTTGGCGGCTGCTTTTTTGGCCGGTGCCTTCTTGATGGCGGCTTTCTTGACCGGGGCCTTTTTGACGACGGCTTTTTTTACCGGTGCTTTCTTGACGGCGGCTTTTTTCACGGCTGCCTTTTTGGCAGCTGGCTTCTTCGTGGTGGTCTTTTTCGTCGTGGCTTTAGCCATAATTATTAACTCCCTGTTTGTTTCGTGTTGCGGCAGACAGTCCGCTCGTCGTTTCAAAGGCGTGCTTTAAGGGCTTCTTCCGTGAAGACGCGCAGCCCGAGATCCGGCCGGTAGCCGTGAATTTCCGTGACATCCAAGGCCCGGAAAAATCCGATGATCTCGTTGCTGACAACCTGTCCCGGCACGAGGATCGGGAACCCGGGCGGATAGGGGATGATGAAGGTCGCAGAGACCACATCACGGCCCGATTGCATCGCCTCGTTGAGCGAGCCGTCTTCGAGGCTCAGGTACTCGCAAGTCGACTCATCATAGGCGAGGAAGAAAGCATCGCGGATCACGCCTTCGCGGGTATGACCTTTCGGGTCGGGCCTGAAGGCATTGTGGAAGCGCGAGAAGTCCGGCAGCGGCGGCAATTCGTGCAGCAGCGAGTGGACCTTTTTCTCATGCGCCGCGCGTTCCGGCGCGTTCATGTCTTCGAGGTGCTCTTCCTGTTCCTGCGCAATCTTCACCAGCACCTCGATCAGATAGGCAATCGAGCTTCGGGTGGTGCCGATGTTGGTCATGAACAAGACGGTGTTGCGTGACGTCTTGTTGATCTGGATGCCGTATTTATCCATCAGTTCGGCGTTCTTGAAGGTATCACCATCAAGGCCGGTCTGGCCGACCAGCAGCGTGATGCGGGTCGCATCCAGGGCGAACTCGTCACCATGCCAGGCTTCCCAAATATCGTTCCAGCCCTTGTCCGGATCGTAATAGGTTTGAATGCCTGACTGCCGGTATTTCTCGGGGATCATGTCGGAAACGGTGAGGATCTTGAAATACTTCGACAGCAACGGATGGGTACGCACTTTCTGGCGCAGAACCATGGCCATTTCGACCTGCTTCTGGACCAGTTCGAATCCTTCAAGCTCAACCTGACGGCGCCCGACATCAAGCGATGCCAGGATCTGATAATTCGGCGAGGTCGAGGTATGCGTCATGAACGCCTCGTGGAATGACGCTTCGACCTTGGACGCATAATCCTGATCGTGAATGTGGATCATTGATCCCTGACGAAGCGAGGTCAGGGTTTTGTGCGTTGATTGCGTCGAATAGACACGAACACGCGTCGCGTCCGGGTCCGGCATCAAGCGCATATCAAGCAGCGTCTCGATATCATCTCCGGCCGCATCCAGCTCTTCCTTAAAGGCGGCATACTGTTCGCGGTATTCTGCCGAGCGGAATTTCTCGCGCAGATTTTCAGCCTGATACATGCCGGTACGCTGACGATAGGTCGGGCCGAAACGGGCAAAGCCGAACCAGGCTTCATCCCACAGGAAAACGAGGTCCGGCTTGATCGCCAGACATTCTTCCATGACCCGCTCGACGTTGTAGACCAGCCCGTCAAAGGTGCAGTTGGTCAGCAACAGCATGCGAACCTTATCGAGCTTGCCGGCGGCTTTAAGCTCCAGCAGCTCCTTCTTGATTTCCCTGAGCGGCACGGCACCGTACATGGAATATTCATTGAGCGGATAGCTGTCGAGATAGACGACATGCGCACCACCCAGCACCATGCCGTAGTGATGGGATTTGTGACAGTCACGGTCGATCAGCACGATGTCGCCGGGCCTGACCACGGCCTGTACGACGATCTTGTTGCAGGTCGAGGTGCCGTTGGTTGAAAAAAATGTCTTCTTCGAGCCGAAAGCGCGCGAACTGTATTCCTGCGCTTTTTTCAGCGGGCCATGCGGCTCGAGCAGTGAATCGAGTCCGCCCGACGTCGCCGAAGTTTCGGCGAGGAAGATGTTCATACCGTAGAATTCGCCCATGTCGCGGATCCAGTTCGATTTTGTAATCGACTTGCCGCGCGAGATGGGAAGGGCATGGAAGACGCCGGTCGGCTGCTTTGCATAATTGCGCAGTGCCGTGAAGAACGGTGTCTGGTAGCGCTGGTCAACGCCACGAATGATGTTGAGATGCAGTTCCAGAAAGTCTTCCTGATTGTAGAAAATCCGGCGGCAGCATTCGCCAATCCGTCCGGCGACATCTTCGACTTTCTGATCGGTGACGAGATACAGATCAAGTTCCGGGCGGATGCGTCCGATGACTTCAGCCAGGGCAACGCCGTATTCCTGCGGTTCCAGGTCGTCGACGTTTTCGTAATGCGCCATTTTCAGATAACGGCTGAGCACCGGCAAATCATTGGCAGATTTGAAGGGGAAGCCAAAACGAATGACCACTGCCTGAATATTGTGATTGAAAAGCGTCGCAATGATGCCGTCTTCAAAGCTTGAAACAAAAACCGGCTCGTAGGTGAAGGCATCTTCCTCGCGGCGCATGGCGTTCAGGCCTTCGCGCTGCTGGTGCTGCTGGGCTGGCGTGATCTGATCGACGAACAGAACTTCGAAATAGGGGCGGCGGCGGGTCTTTTCTTCGACGGTCTCGACTTCAGCGTCTTCCGAATATTCTTCCTCGCCATGCAGGCCCAGATTGATGTGCTTGCGGCGATAGCCACCGCTCATCAAGGCGCCGACGATGCGCGAAACGGCACGGCCAAGGGTGCGGATGTCACGGGTTTCAACCAGATGGTAGAGCTGTCTGAAATCCTGATGGCCAGGGAATGCCCAATAGCTTTCAAACGGTGCCAGTTCGTCCAGCAGCGCTTTGCACTTGGCAAAGTCGTCCGGACGCTCGCGGCCTTCGACAAGGCGCAACGTGATATTCTTCAGCTGGTTCCATGTGTCGACGCGAAGTTGAGTCGCGTTGTAATAACGTCCAAGGGATACCCCCTTAGAGTGCGCTCCATCGTCCGGCATAATTATTTAACTCCCTGTTCATGTGCATTTTAAGCATCATTTTGCGCTTTTGAGTGGTGGCAGAACGGCCACGATATCTTCGATCAGTGATCCGGCGATCTCGGCCGGCGGCGGGACATTCAAGCCCTCGCGCGTGCCCTGGTGCGGCATTGAAAGCGCGCCCAGGCTGTTCAGATACGTCTGGTCGGACGTGGTCGGATCGTAGGTGCCGAAATAGGCACTGCGGTCACGAAAGCTTTTCACCGGCTGGCCGAGGCCGCGCAAGCCGATGGCGCGCTGACGCCGGACAACGTCCAGATCGATCTCGATCGGAATGATTTCTTCCTGACCGGCGGCCTGATAGAGGATCGTGCCGGACGGATCAACGACGCATGAACGGCCGAAGCCGCCTGTTCCCAATCCGTTGATATCAAAGACATAGGTCTGGAACATCGCCGCCGTTGAGCGGGCGATGGACAATTCAATGTCGCGGTCGATGGTACCGGTCAGCACCGGGTGCAGCAGAACTTCGGCGCCCATGGAGACCAGCGTGCGGGTCGTTTCCGGGAACCAGATGTCATAACAGATCGACAGGCCGAATCGACCGACATCCGGCACATCAAAGATGCAAAATTCGTTGCCGCCCTGAACACCGGTTTCATACGGCAGGAACGGAAACATTTTCGCATAACGGCGGATGATCTCGCCTTCGGGATTGATGACGCAGGCAACATTATGCAGGCCATGTGCGGAGCGTTCGAACATCGATCCCGGGATCAGCCAGACCTTGTGGTGCTGTGCGGCTTTTTGAAAGACTTCCACCGTCGCCTGGGTGCTTTCCGGATGATTGGAGGGAAGTGGTCCGTAAGGGGCCAACTCGCTGAACACGATCATTTGTACCCATGGAAAGCGTGCCATCACATTGTCGATACGAGCCGACATGGCAGAGACGTTTTCCTGGTCGGCGGAGACATGCATCTGCACGCCGGCGATCGCGAAGGGAGTCATAAAAAAAATGCCTTTCCTGGTCTTGTTGATGTTTCCCGAAGACGGACTCGCGATGGTTATAAACCGTCAAAGGGGACTCGGGATTATTCTGCAGCGACCGGCGTCGAACGAATTTCAGCCAGCGAGCGTTCAATAATGTCGAGGCCTTCGTCGACAATCGCATCGGATGCCGTCAACGGCACCAGGATGCGAATGGTGTTGGCATAAACGCCACACGACAAAAGGATCAGACCGTTTTCCAGCGCCTTTGCACAAAGCGCCTTGGTGGCGTCGGCGTCCGGCTTGTGGGTGCCTTTTTCAGTTACCAGTTCGAACGCGACCATGGCGCCAAGACCGCGGACGTCGCCGATGGCCGGCAGGTCTGAACGGTCCTTGAAGCGCTGGATGCGTTCCATCAGGTGCTGGCCGAGAATACGGCTGCGGCCGAGCAGCTGTTCTTGTTCGATAACCTGGATGACGCCCAGAGCGGCGGCGCAGCCGATAGGGCTGCCGCCATAGGTGCCGCCGAGACCGCCGGGTGCCGGCGCGTCCATGATTTCCGACTTGCCGATGACACCGGCCAGCGGGAAGCCGCCAGCCAGCGACTTGGCGGTCGTGATGATATCCGGCTCGACGCCCCAGTATTCGGACGCGAACATTTTGCCAGTACGGGCAAAGCCTGACTGTACCTCGTCGGCAATCAGACAAATGCCGTGCTTGTCGCAGATAGCGCGCAGTTCATGCACCAGCTCGTTCGGCGCGATATAGAAACCGCCTTCACCCTGAACCGGTTCAAGAATGATCGCGGCAACCTGTTCGGGTTCCAGATCGGATTTGAACAGGCGATGCAGCGCATCGATGGAATCCTGCGCGGTGACGCCGTGCATCGGCATCGGGAACGGCAGATGATAGATCCCGGCCGGCATCGGGCCGAAACCGCGTTTGTAGGGATCGACCTTACCGGTCAGGCCCATGGTCATCATGGTACGGCCATGGAAGGCACCGGCAAAGGCAATCACCGCCGGGCGTTTGGTATGGGCGCGGGCGATCTTGATGGCGTTTTCGACGGCTTCGGCACCGGTCGTGACGAACAGGGTTTTCTTCGGACTGTCGCCGGGGGCCAGCTCGTTCAGCTTTTCTGCCAGCTCGACATACGGCTCGTAGGGGACAACCTGATAGGCGGTATGGGTAAACCGCTGCATCTGTTTTTCAACGGCGGCCATGACGGTCGGGTTGCGGTGCCCGGTGTTGAGAACGGCAATGCCGCCGGCGAAGTCGACATAGCGCTTGCCTTCAACATCCCACAGCTCGGCATTTTCGGCACGATCCGCATAAATCTGGGTGGTGACGCCGACGCCGCGTGGTGTCGCAGCTTCGCGGCGTTTATTGAGTGATTTATTGTCCGTCATTGGTTTGATCCCCGTTGCTAGGAATACTATAGCGTCTAAGAGTGAAAAGGGCGACCATTTGGCCGCCCATATCATTATTTGGTGTTATGCTGCCTTATAGTCAACAATGTCTGAAAGCCCGTCCGCTGTCGGATATGGCTGATCGGCACGATGTCCGATCGGCTCGTATATCGAGAAACCTTCAGCCTGGTTGCGGGCCTTTTGCACGCCTGATTTGACGGTTTCAATTCGCTTCGACAATGACCAGACATGGCCGAACGGATCACTGACTTTGGCAAAACGTTCGCCGTAGTGGGTGTCAGCCAGCGGCACCAGCACGGTGCAGCCGGCGGCAACGGCAGTTTCCCAGATCTGATCAACGTCCGCGGTGTAAAGGTGCTGTGCTACGGCCGTGCCGCCATAAGCGAATGGCGAGAAAATACCGAAAGCAGGCATTTCATCGGAAACGATGATCATCGAGTTGCCGATCTTCATTTCGGCATGCAGGACGGTCAGGCCGTCATCGGCGTAGATGCGCGACAGAACTTCGGCACCGAATACGTCGGTATAATAAGCAAGAGCGGCGTCAGCACCACGAACGACGAGATACGGGGTGACAGTGCGGTAACCCTTGGGCACCGGGGCAATCTTTCTGGCCATAAGCAAGACTCCTAAAATCTAATATTTGCAGTGCGGGCGAGGCGCCCGCCAAAAAGTCATGGCTCTGGAATGCGCCAAATAAAGTCTGGTCGTATCATTCCACAACATGTATCATGATGTAATACATTTGCCTGTGCCTGTCAACAACATGATACAAGGTGTAAGTTGCATCATGACCCAAGATGTCGGGACCTCAATCCTTCAAAATGCTGCCCAGCAGGACCTGGCACTTGGGGTCACCATGACGATTTCACAGGCGGATCTGCCCTATCTGCGGGCGGTCGGCAGCCTTGGCGAATACGCCGTTGTGTATCGTGTCTGGCGCGAGCATGCCGGTGGCGGTTTTGGCGATCAGGCAAAAAACCCGCATACCTGGGGCGTGCTGGTTTACGTCAACAGTCAGCTGGCGCGGATTTATTCGGCACGCGGCACCGGTCGCGAATGGTCGAACCTGGACCGGCTGGAGAAATGGCTCCGCTCACAGGGCTTCTGGTATTGGTGGACGCGCAACGATCTCGAACCGCTTGGCGAAGAGGTCGAGCTGGCCTCGGAGGCTGCCGAGGATTCGCCGGGAGCGGGTGAGAATGCGTCGCCGGCAATGGTGCCGATGATGCCTTCAATGCCGCCCGAGCCGACCGGCTCGTAACGCTGTGGTAAAGCGGTAATTCACTTACATAAAATTTTATCTATTATATATCAAATACTTGGATAAATAATAGATTTGAAGTTCCCCCCCTGCAGTGCGCCACGGTCAGGCATCCTCACTCTGACTGCAGGATGCTATTCAATGACACGTTGGTTGGGCGGACTCCGTAAAAAGCTCAGTCGCTTCTCGCGCAATGACAAAGGTGTGGCAATCGTCCTGTTTGCCCTGGCGGCCATTCCGATGGTTGCCTTTATCGGCATGGGCACGGATACGGCACGCGCCTATCTGGTCAAATCGCGCATGTCATCGGCGCTCGATGCTGCCGGTCTGGCCGGCGGCAGACGTTTTTTTGCGTCGACCCGCGATTCCGAAATTGCGATGTTCTTCAATGCCAATTTCCCCCCCGGTTACATGAATTCGACCGTATCCGGACCGCATATCGTCGTCGACGAGCTGGCCGAGAAATTAACGCTGACGGCTGAAGCACAAATTCCGACGACGTTGATGAAAGTGCTCGGGTTCCAGACTCTCACGGTTTCGGCGCAGACCGAAATCACCCGGCAGATGCAGGCGCTTGATGTTGTCATCGCCATCGACATGTCCGGTTCCATGGCCAGTTCAAACGGCGCCACGACCCGGATCGGTGCGGCCCGCCAAGCGGCCAAGGATCTGGTCGATATCCTTTACGGGAACAACGGCAGCAATGATCTGCTGAATATCGGTCTGGTGCCCTGGAACGCCAAGGTCAACGTCATGCTGGAAGGTGTCAGCTATAATGCTGCCCTGACCACGACGGTTCCCGTTGCCGGCTTTACCAACCCGGTCAACGGGGCTGCGCAAAGCAATACGTATCTGGTCAACAACTCACCGGTGCCGTTGCTGTCGGCCCCGCCGGCGAACTGGCACGGCTGCGTCTACAGTCGCTATATCAACAATGCCGCCACGAATGACGATGCGGACATATTTCTGGGACCGCAGACGCTTGCCGGTGCGGACTGGCCGGCCTGGCAGCCGGTCGGTGCCGAAGGCGAGCCGGTCAGCGGCGGGACATGTTCGTCTTCGGGCGGCAACGGCGAATGCACGCCCTGTCTGAGCCATGGCATTACGCCGCTGCAGGCACAGAAAACGACGATAACCACGGCGATCAACAATCTGCTGTCACCGGAAGGCACCACCAACATCCCGGAAGGTCTGGGCTGGGCCTGGCGGGTGCTGATGCCGACGGCACCGTTTACGGAAGCCGTCGCGGCACCGGACTACGATCTGCAGCGCGCCATCGTTCTGCTGACCGATGGGGAAAATTACGGCGGCCCCGGTGACGGCTACAAACGCGCATTCGGCAACGGCAGCAATGCCGGTGCCAATGGCATGGATAACCGTTTACGTCTGCTGGCGACGAACATCAAAAGCTCGGGCGTGGTTGTGTATGTCATTCAGTTCGCCAACAATGGCACGGCCCTGCAATCGTTGCTGAAAGAAGTCGCCAGCGGACCGGACTCGCCGTTCTATCACTATGCGCCCGATGAAGCGGCGCTGCGGGCCGTGTTCCGCGAAATCGCCAACGATCTGTCGGAACTCAGACTTTCCAAGTGAAGGCGGGTTTATCTATCGCCATCGTCATCCCAAACTTGATTTGGGATGACGATTTATTGTTTGTGAAGAAGAGGGTCAGCTGCCGAGGCGAACCTTGACAGTGTAGCGGGGACGGAAGATTGCGTAGTTGTAGACCACGCCGCCGATCGAGCCACCGAGCAGCGGGTTGCCCGGAAACATCGGGGTATAGTTATACTGGATTTCCGCCATGATGACGCTGTCGCTTTCCTGCACGACAAATCCGGCCGGCAGTGTCGCCGTGCCGCCTTGCCCGCCGATGGCGCTCAGTTCGGGATTCTGCCCGTAGCTTCGTTGCCATTCGACACTGGGACCGGCTGCCAGGCCGACAACGCTGGAGACAATCATCGCGCCGTTGCTTTGAAAATTGAACGGCTCGGTGATCAGCGCACCGGCCTGAAAGATATTGTCGAGATCGTTCAGGGTCAGCACTTCCCCCTGCGAGACCAGATCGGCGACCGTCATGGTGGCGCGTTCGGACTTCTGATGCAAAAGCACATACCGCGTAAGCTCGACCCCGTTCAGGGTCAACGACAGTGCAACCGGCACGGCGATGGCGATCTCCAAAGCCGAGATGCCGCGCTGGTCGCGGCTGAAATTCCTGATCACACGGTGCAGTGCTGTCAGCATCAGTTGTTTAATCCGTCCCAAGGTTCGTTGCGGACAACGATGCTGGCGTTCAGGCCGATAACCCCGTTGTTGCCGATTATGCGGGCGGCAAACGGTGTCATCGACTGCCAGTCGTATTGCAGCCGATAGACGACGATGTCACCCGACTGACCGCTGCCGGCGGCACCGATATCGGCATCCCAAACGCCATTGCCGTTTTCGTCGGTGAACGTTTCGCCAAGGTCATAGGTACCGTTGGCGTTGCCGTCGACATAGGTTTCGCCGCGTCCGATGTCGGAAAAGCTGGGATAGACAAGAATGTTGACCTTGGCTTTCGACATGTCGATCAGGCCCAGTGTGCGCTCGTCGATGATCTGGATGATTTTCTCGAGACGGCTGACGCCGTTTGGCTGTTGTCCGGTAATACCGAACCGCGCCGCTTCCCTGAGCGAGCTTTCCATCAGCGTGCTGGTCAGCATGATGGCGCCGAATTCCATCGCGGCCAGGATCACCGTCACCAGTACCGGTATGGCGAAAGCAAACTCAAGAAGCGTGGTGCCGTCTCGGTCCTTGCTGAAGCGTTTGAAGAAGTCTGCAATGTGCAGCGGCATGAGGTGTCTCCGGCCTGTATATCCGGTGACATAATACGAAAGCTGACGGGACAGTGCGAAACAAACGAATGTGTTTATTGCTTGCCTATCCGCTTGACGCACACACCCACTAGGGATAGATTTTGTGTGTATAATGGATAGAGAGCCATGGACGTTCTTCAGCGTAACGACTTGCCTTTTCCGCAGTCGCTTCCAGAGTTTCAGCAGCTTTTCCCCGATGAAGCGAAGTGTGCTGCCTACATGGAAAAAGCTCGATGGGGCGACGGCTTCGTCTGTCCGCATTGCCATGCCACAGGCGAACCCTTCCGTATCGCCACTCGTCCCGGTGTCCTGCGCTGTCGCAAGTGCCGCCGCGATACGGGCCTGACGGTTGGCACTGTCATGGAACGCAGCCATATGCCGTTGAGCACATGGTTTTGGGCGGCTTATTTAGTCGCCAGCCAGACGCCCGGCATTTCGGCGGTTCAGTTTCAACGACAGCTTGGCCTGTCGCGCTATGAGACGGCCTTCGGCATTCTCCACAAGCTCCGCGCAGGCATGGTGCGGCCCAATCAGGATCGTATCGGAGGCAAGCCGGGGGAACATGTTGAGATAGACGAGACATGGGTTGGTGGGCGGACTCGCGGCGAAGGCCGGGGCGTCCACCACAAGGTTCTCGTCGCTTGTGCAGTTGAGGTTCGTCATCGGAAACCGGGAACCGTGCACGACAAGCGAAAGGACGGACGCTATGCCGGGCGTGTTAGGCTCGCCGTAGTACCCGACCGGAGCGCCGACTCGCTTTGTGGGTTCGTGGAGAGCGCCGTTGCTCCGAGGACGCTGACCGTCACTGACGATTGGAGAGGGTATGCCAGCCTCGGCAAGCGCGGGTATGAACACTTTGCCATTGCCGAGTGCGGCGACCCAGAGGTTGCCGAGGACTATCTGCCGATCATCCATCTCGTCTTCGCCAATCTGAAAACGTGGCTCAATGGAATCCATCACGGTGTCAGCCATCAGCATCTTCAAGCCTATCTCAATGAGTTCACGTTCCGCTTTAACAGGCGCTTCTACCCATTCAACGCATTCCGCTCCCTCCTCGGTATCGCTGGCGATGTCAGCGCACCCACTTTCGATGAACTCTATTCAGGGAAATGGAAGCACCCCACATGTTGTGGGTGAGTGTGTTAACCGGATAGGCAAGGTTTATTGTATCGATAAATTAGATAAAATTTTATCTAAATACATTTAAACAATACAAACATAATCACACTAAAATAGTATCGAATGTATATTTTGACCGAATAAGTAAATAATCAGTAAATATCCTCCAGCACGTTGTTGCTACCGGTGTCGTACTCACGCGGTGTGGGTCGACCGGACGACAGGACAGGAGGCCTACATGTTAGCCACCCTTAAAAAATTCTTCCACAACGATAGCGGCGCCACTGCAATCGAATATGGTCTCATTGCTGCGCTCGTATCCGTCGCCGCCATCGTCGCTCTGCAGGCCATGGGAACGTCGCTCAATGCGATTTTCACCCAGGTATCGACGATCCTCAACGGTGCCGTCGGCATCTAAGACGCCTTCAAGGAAGCAGCCGGTCCCCAACCGGCTGTTTTCCGGAACCTCCGGCGACGCCGGGTCCGTGAACGGTTTGCCTCTGTTCTGGACGACACCTCCTCGGCCGATCTTTTACGGATAAGCACGGCGGGGGTTCCGGAAAACAATAACGGGAATATAAAATTCCGGGAGAAGTCATTAGCTCAAAGGGGAAGGGCGAAGTCCTCAACAACAGAGGAGGTGTGAGGGCGATGACCGACCACTATTCAATGCATTCGCTGGTTCTGCTTATGGCTGCTTGCGTGTTGATGTATGCCGCAATCAGCGATGTCCGGAGATACCGGATACCCAACAGCTGCAGCCTGCTGCTGATCGGATTGTTCCCGGCACACGTCTGGCTTTCGACAAGCGCCATTGATTACCCGGCTACGGCAGTGGCCGCGATCAGCGTGTTTGTGATCAGCCTCGGCTTTTACGCGCTGAAACGGTTGGGCGGCGGTGACGTCAAGCTGATGGGGGCGGTGGCGGTTTGGGCCGGAGCCGCGCATCTGGCCGATTTTATTGTCGTCATGGCGCTCGCCGGCGGTGTTCTTTCGATCATCTACATCACGCACTTCTATATCGCGCCGGCGCTCCGCTTCGATCATGCGGGGCCGAGCGGTTCGCTCGACAACGCGCTCTCGACCAAGCTGCCCTATGGCGTGGCCATCGCATCCGGCGGTCTTGCCGTTCTTTATCAACTGGCTTTGTGAGGAGTGTCCGCAATGCTGTCCCTGCGCAATATCCTGCTTCTGAGCGTGGCTTTGCTGTTCGCAGCGGGCACTTCGCTGTACGTCAAATCCTGGCTTGAATCCGAACGCGCGCGCATGGCGGCGACGCAGAAGACGGATATCCAGATCGTCAAGACGGCGGCGGTCGAGGTGCTGGTTGCCAGGACCGACCTGAAGCCGGGGGCCTTCCTGAAAGCGGAAAATATCGAGTGGCAGGCGTGGCCGGAAGACGGTGTCCACAAAACGCATATTTCGCGACGCCCGGACACCGGCAACAAGGATGCTGTCGATCCTGTCAAGGAACTGCAGGGTGCGGTGGTGCGGATGCCGATCACGGCCGGCGAGCCGATCACCAAAGCCCGTGTCGTGCAGCCGGGTGACCGCGGCTTCCTTGCGGCCGTGCTCGAGCCGGGGTTTCGCGCCGTGTCGTTGCCGGTTGATGCAACGACCGGGATTTCCGGGTTCATTTTCCCGGGCGACTGGGTCGATATCCTGATGACCATGAAAGTCCGCGACGAGCGTGAAGGCTCGCATCCGCAGAGATTTTTCTCGCAGACGGTACTGGAGCGCGTCCGCGTGCTGGCTATTGACCAGCACGTTGACCAGAAGGACGGCAAGGCCGTTGTCGCCAAGACGGCAACCCTTGAAGTGACGCCGAAAGAAGCCGAGCGGGTCAGCGTCCTGCTGGAGATGGGTCGCCTGTCACTGAGTCTGAACAGCCTCAGCCCATCGGAAGCTGAAAAGGCCATCAATGATCGGCTGATCGGCGGCGACAAGGCCTTCGACCCGCGCATGGTGCGCAATGATCAGCGCAGCTACACCCTGGATTCCGATGTCTACAACATGTGGGGCGACCCGCGTCTGTTCCCGAAAAGCAACTCTGCGCATCAGGTCAATGTGCTGCGCGGCAGTGATGCCAAGGTCCAGACATTTTGAGGAACCTGATCATGATCAGCCAACGCGATTTCTTGCAGCTTCTGGCGATCCTCGGAATCGTCGCGATCACCATGATCGCCGTCGGCGATGCCTGGGGCAAACCGCTTGAAGTGGTTTCCGTCGGCCATCATGAAATGGCCATCGAAGTCCACAAGGGTCAGCTGATCAAACTCCGGGCGCCGGCGCAAACCGTGTTCGTCGCCGATCCGGAAATCGCCGATGTGCAGATCAAAAGCCCGACGCTTGTTTACGTGCTGGGCAAGAAGCCCGGTGAAACCACACTGTTCGCCGTCGATCGTGGCGAACAGGTGCTGGCCAGCATCGATCTTCATATTTCGCACAATGTCGAAAGGATCACGACGTCCATTCGCAAGCTGCATCCTCAATCCGATATCAGTGTTTCAAGCGTCGGCGATACGGTGGTGCTTGACGGTATTGTCGACAGCGCTTCGGCTGCGGAAAACATCCGCCGGATTGCCGCCAGTGCCGTTGGCGATCCGGCCAAGGTGATGATGCGGATCGGTGTCGATGCCCCGACGCAGATCAATCTCCGGGTGCGCATCGCCGAAGTATCGCGCGATATCGACAAGCAGCTCGGATTTAACTGGTCGATTGCCGGCTCGGCAGCGGGGATTGCCTTCGGTGTGGCAACCGCCAATCCGTTCAATGCCTCGGTAACACAGCATACGCTGTCGATGTCGGGGTTGAAGCTCGGCGGTTTTGATCTGAATGCGGTGATCGATGCGCTTGAGGAAGAGGGGCTGATCTCGGTACTGGCGGAACCGAACCTGACGGCGCTGTCGGGTGAGTCGGCAAGCTTCCTCGCCGGGGGCGAATTCCCGATCCTGGTACCGGATTCCGATGGCCGGGTGACCATCGAATTCAAGAAATTCGGTGTATCGCTGAACTTCACGCCGACATTGATGGGCCGCGACCGGGTCAACCTGCATGTCCGCCCCGAGGTCAGCCAGCTTTCCACGACCAATGCCGTGACGCTGAACAATTTCCAGATTCCGTCACTGACGACACGCCGCGCCGACACCACGGTCGAGCTGGGTTCCGGACAGTCGTTTGCCATCGCCGGACTGATTCAGAACAACGTCACGCACGACATTTCCAAGTTCCCGGGCCTTGGTGATGTGCCGGTGCTGGGCAGTCTGTTCAAGTCCGACCGCTTCCAGCGCGAAGAAAGCGAACTGGTGATTATTGTAACGCCTTATGTGGTCAGGCCGGTTTCCAGGCCCAAGCTCGCCTCGCCAACCGATGGCCTTGAGCCTCCCCATGATGCCGAGCGTATCGCCAATGGCGGCACGCATCGCCAGAAACTCCATGCCGGACAACCCGTAGTGCTGGACCGCAGTGGTGAAAGCCTGATCGGGCCGGTCGGTTTCCTGCTCGAACAACCTGCTGTCGCCAAAACAAAGGAATAAATCCATGCAAGCGCAGATCAGAAAAATCCTCATGACCACTTTCGTGTTCGGGCTTGCCGGGTGTCAGACCTTCGCCGACCGGCCCTGGTATGACCCCATGAACATGCAGGTCGACATGCCGCCGCAAAGCGAAAAGAAAGTTAAGGTAGTGCCCAGCGAGACCGCCTTTGCCCTGCAGTTTCCACTGGGCAGCGATCAGATCTCGGCGGCAGAAAGACGCGCTGCAATCGGTTTTCTGACGCGCCGCGCAACCGAGCGCACCGACGAGGTCTACGTCGACTTCGGGGTGCTGATTGAAAGCACGGAACTGGCCACGGCACGACGTCAGGTCATAGCAGGCCTTGTCCGCGAGGCCGGTCTTGATCCGGCGCGGGTCAGGGTCAGATCAAACGTCGCCAATATCGCCGAACACGAGATCAATCTGACGGTGCTGCGCTATCTGGTGACGATGCCGGGATGCCCGGATTTCACGTCGCGCGCCGGCCGCACGTTCGATAACCGTCCGCACTCCAACTGGGGCTGTGCAACGGCCAGCAACTTTGCGCAGATGATCGCCGAGCCGCGCGATATCGAAAGAGGTCGCGGCGACACCCTCGGCGATGCCGAAGCCATGGTCCTGGGTGTTCAGCGCTACCGTGCCGGCGAGACCCGCAAGCTGAACATTGATGAGACCAACACCGCGCAAAGCTATAGCGCGTCCGGCTCCTCCGGCGGCGGAGGCAAGAAATGATCGCGCTCAGAAAGGAAACGCCCCTCGTGCCGGCAGGCCTGAGCCATGAGTTTCTGGCCTTCATCGCCGATCAGGCGACGGCGGAAATTGTCTGCCGGGTTTGTGAAAGCCAGGGCCTGTCCGGCGACGGCATTATCCCGGGCTCGCTTGACGATGCCATTGACGGCTTGTCGACGATTGCCACACCATCCCTGCTGGTCGTCGATCTTGGTCATTCGCAGGACATCATGGCCGATGCCGCGCGTCTGGCCGAGGTCTGCGATGCCGGAGCACGGGTCATCCTGTTGGGCGAGATCAATGATCTGCGTCTGTACCGCGATGTTCTGGCAGCCGGTGTCGCCGATTATCTGGTGAAGCCGTTTCAGGACGCCGATCTCGCCCGCAGCTTTGAACGCGCCCGCCCGCCGGTCACAAGTGCCGTGTCGGCGGTCAGTCAGCCGGCCTCGGAAGCGAAGGCCGATTGCGTCTGCGTGATCGGGGTCAGGGGCGGTGTCGGTGCCAGCACGATTGCCGCCAATGCCGCCTGGTTTGTCGCCGGTGAATTGCAAAAATCCGTGACGCTGATCGATATGGATCTGACGTTCGGCACGCAGGCACTGATCCTTGATGTCGATCCGGGTAACGGCCTTTGCGATGCGATGGGTGAGCCGGGGCGCATGGACGAGCTGTTCGTGAAGCGCGCCTCGGTGACGTTGAACGAGCGCTTTCGCGTGCTGGCCTCGGAAACCGATCCGTCCAGAGGTGAACTGGCCAATGCCGCCGCATTCAACGGATTGCTTGAATACGTCCGGGACGATACCGATTTGGTTATCGTCGATCTGCCGCGCACGCTGGTCATCGCCCAGCCGGAGATCCTGCAGTCGTTCACCCGTGCCATTCTGATCGCCGAACCCGGTCTTGCCGCCATGCGCGACAGCGTTCGCCTGTCGACGTTGATCAAGGCGGTCAACCCGAATGCGGTGATCTCGGTGGTCCTCAGCCGGCAGGGCATTGCGCCCAAGGAAGAGCTTTCGCAGAAAACATTTGAAGACGGGGCCGGCCTGAAAATCGCGACGGTCATTCCGTTCGATGCCAGAACCGCGATGCGTGCCGAGGCCGGTGGCAAATGCATTCTGCAGACGGCACGGCGCTCGAAACTCGGCAAGGCACTGGCCGGTGTTGCGCAAAAGATCGCCGGCGCCGATCCGCTGGCTTCGGCCAAACCGTTGTTCGGATTTCTAAAACGCGCAAGCAAAGCGCAAGCGAACGGAAAGGGGATTTAGGATGTTCGGCAAGCGGCAGAATCCTGACGTCATTCCACTTGATGTGCACCGGGCACGCCCGGTCGTTAAGCCGATCCGCGACCTTGGCGGCGATGAAAGCAGCCAAGCCTTGCTGCATGCCGCGATGCTTGGCGCCGAAGAAACCTACCGCGCGGATATCGTTGAAATGATCGCGCTCGAGACGCTGGAACGACGCGACGATATTCTCGGCGACAACGATCCGCAAACGCTGTCACGCAAAGAGCTGGCCGACCTTGTCGGGGCCGCCGTTTGCCCGGATCTGGTGCCGGGTGGTCTGACGCCCCGCGAAAAGCGCGACATCGTAACCGAAATCATGAACCGCCTGATCCAGACACGTCCGCTTCTGCTTGATGCGCCTGAACAGGCGACATTGGTTGAACGGACCAAAGCGCTGGTGCAGCCGATCCTGATGGACCGCATAGACGTCAGCGAAGCCGGCAGCATGCCGCGTCAGCAACTGGCGCAGGAAGTCAGCGAGATCGTCACGGAAATCCTGACCGAGCATAAAATCCAGCTGAACATGCTCGAGCAGCGCGAGATCGTTACCATGCTGCTGAACGACATGCTGGGCTTCGGGCCGCTGGAAGTTCTGCTGTCCGATGAAGCGGTCACCGACATCATGGTCAACGGGTTTGATCAGGTTTACGTCGAACGGGGCGGCAAGCTGGTATTGTCCGACGTGGTGTTTCGCGATAACCGTCACGTCATGCAGATCGCTTCCCGGATTGTTTCCGGTGTCGGCCGCCGGGTCGATGAATCGTCGCCGCTGTGCGATGCCCGATTGCCGGATGGCTCGCGCGTCAACATCATCATTCCGCCGCTGGCGATTGACGGGCCGACGATATCGATCCGTAAATTCTCGAAGAAGAAGATCACCCTGGATGTAATGCAGCGACAGGGCAACATCTCGCCGGAAATGGCGACGGTGCTTAAAATTGCCGCCCGCTCGCGTCTCAATATTCTGGTTTCCGGCGGTACCGGTTCCGGCAAGACGACGTTGCTGAATGCCCTGTCGCGGATGATTGACGGCAGCGAACGCATCGTCACCATTGAGGACGCCGCCGAACTGCAACTGCAGCAGCCGCATGTGGTGCGCCTTGAAACCCGTCCGCCGAATTTGGAAGGCGACGGGGAAATCACCCAGCGCGAACTGGTCAAGAATGCCCTGCGTATGCGGCCGGACCGGATCATCCTTGGTGAAATCCGTGCCGGAGAAGCGCTTGATATGTTGCAGGCGATGAATACCGGCCATGACGGATCGCTCGGTACGATCCACGCCAATCGCCCACGTGAAGCGCTGACCCGGCTCGAGAACATGGTCGCAATGTCCGGGGTTAAACTGCCCAACGAAGCGGTGCGCGCACAGATTGCCGGTGCCGTCGACCTGATCGTGCAGATTTCCAGAATGCGCGACGGCAAGCGGCGTATCACCCACGTTACCGAAGTCGTCGGCATGGAAGGGGAAGTCGTCACCACACAGGACCTGTTCACCTTCCAGTTCGAAGGCGAAGACAAGGATGGCAATCTGTTCGGCAGTTTCAAATCGACCGGATTGCGACCGGCCTTTTCGGATCGTGCGAAATATTTCGGTCTCGACAAGGCCCTGATGGAGGCCATGGGATGACCGACCTTCTGGTCATTTTTGCCGGTGCATTGGTTGTTATGCTGATTGTCGGCTGGCTGGGCATTTCCGTGCTCGGCCGGCAACGTACGCTGCATGCCCGGGTCGAGCAGATTGGCGAGCGGGCCAGACCGATGACCACCGAAGAACGGGCCGTGCGGCAGTTGAAACTGAAAACGCAGACATCGTCGCCGTTTCTCGAAGGGATGGCCAAACGATTCCTGCCCAATTCGCAGCAACTGCGCATTCGTCTGCAGAAAACCGGGCGGCAGATCTCGCTTGGACGCTACTTTGTGATTTCGCTGATGGTCGGGCTGTTCACTGCCGGGATCTGTCATGTCGTGCTGCAACTGCCCTGGTACATGACGACGGCCGCGGCGATCATCGCCGGTGCCGCCCTGCCGCATATGGTTGTCGGTATGATGGTGACGAAGCGGTTGAATAAATTCACCGCGATCTTTCCGGACGCCATCGATCTTATGGTGCGCGGTCTGCGCTCGGGGTTGCCGGTCACCGAAACCATTGCCGCCAGCGGTCGTGAAATGACCGATCCGGTCGGGCCGGAATTTTGCCGTATCTCCGATGCCGTACGGCTTGGTCAAAACCTTGAAGACGCCCTTTGGGATGCGTCAAAGCGGCTCGATACGCCGGAGTTCAAGTTCTTCGTGATTTCACTGTCGGTGCAAAAGGAAACCGGCGGCAATCTGGCCGAGACGCTGGCCAAGCTGTCTGAAATCCTGCGCTCGCGCAAACAGATGAAACTGAAAATCAAGGCGATGTCTTCCGAAGCCAAAGCCAGTGCGATGATTTTGGGCAGCCTGCCGTTTCTGCTGTTCGCCATCATCTCTTTCATGAGCCCGGGCTATGAGGCGATTTTGTTTACCGACATGCGTGGCCGGATTGTGCTCGGTGTGTCGCTGGGCCTGATGGCCGCCGGCTGCCTGGTGATGCATAAAATGGTGAAGTTCGAATTATGACCCAGCGATCCCGATCATCCTTCGAGACGTTCGCCAAGCTCACTCCTCAGGATGAGGCAGGGGGGCAAATCCTTATCCTGAGGCGGACCGCAGGTCCGTCTCGAAGGGTGCAGAGGGTCGCACCATGAACTGGCTTGCAACCATGCTGCCGGGACTTGATCCCGAAACGACAGCGGGCGTGCTGTCCGGCGTCGCCGTGATGCTGGTGCTGGGCGCGGTCTGGTCATCGTTCGTGGTGCGCGATCCAATGGCCTCCCGAGCCAAGTCGCTGATGAAGCATCGCCGCGCCTTGCTGGCGGGGCTCGTGGTGCCGAAAAAGAACCGCGCCCGGGCGATGCTTGGAAACGGCGGCTGGGTCCGGCGGACGGTTGAACGACTCAACCTCATGCGCTCCAAACATGCCGAGCGGGTGCAACTGTCGCTGGCCCGCGCCGGCTGGCGCTCACGCGATCACATTGTGCTTTATCTGTTTATCAAGACAGTTTTGCCGTTCTGCGTCGGACTGCTGGCGGTGATCTGCCTGTTCGTCTTGCCGTTATTCGAGCTTGAATTGATGATGCGGGCGCTGATTGCCCTCGGTCTGACGTTTGCCGGCGGCTACCTGCCGGATGCCTATATCCGCAATGCGCAGTCGAAACGGCAGCAGGCGCTGACCAAAGGGCTGCCCGATGCCCTTGATCTGCTGGTGATCTGTGCCGAGGCCGGTCTGTCGCTGGATGCGGCGCTGAAACGCGTTGCCGACGAAATGGCCAGAGCGACACCGGGGATTGCCGACGAATTCCAGATGACGGCGATCGAGTTGAGCTATCTTCCCGACCGTCGTCAGGCGCTCGACAATCTCAACAAGCGGACCGATCTGGCGGCAATCCGTGGTGTTGTGAACACGCTGACGCAGACGGAAAAATACGGCACGCCGCTGGCGCAGTCCCTGCGGGTGCTGGCCGGTGAATTCAGAAACGAACGGATGATGAAGGCCGAGGAAAAGGCCGCCAAGCTGCCGGCAACCCTGACGGTACCGCTGATCCTGTTCATCATGCCGTCATTGTTTGTCGTGCTGATCGGCCCGGCGGTGCTGTCGACGCTGGATAATCTGATCAACATGAAATTCTGAAGATGACCTCAGTGCAGGGTCCCGAACACGGCTTTGCTGCGCTGTTCCGGGCTCATGGTCCGCAGCCTTTTATAGAAAGCCAGATTGTTGGCGATCTGGGCTTCGCTGAGATCGGACGCGAGTGCTTCGCGGGCCGCGGCGTCATCACCGGCAAGGCCGTGAACCAGCGCCAGATTGTGCCGCGTGCGCGGTGCCGACCTAGGGTCGCTTGCGGCGACCTGCAGCAACGAGACGGCTTCCTTGAAATTGCCGCTCAATGCCAGCGACAATCCGAGATTGTTTTTAAGCGCAATATTATCCGGAGTTTTTCCCATGCCGCTGATATAGCGCTCCTGCGCTTCGTCATGACGGCCCATCAGGTCGAGCGCAATGCCACCACCGTTGAGGGCCAGAGTGTCATTGGGCACCAGTGCGGTTGCCGCCTGAAAGGCCTTGAAGGCATCGTCGTAAAGACCGGCGCTGAGCGCGGTTTCACCGAGACGCAGTAAGGGCAGCGGCCAGTCGGTGCGCATCTCGGCGGCGCGGCTGTAAAGCTGCATGGCATTGGCAATATCGCCACCGCTGCGCGTTGTGTCGGCGACCCGGAGCAGCTGCTGGGCGCGGTTCTCGAGGTTGTCCTGAGTGATTTCCGCCTTGCTTGGCACTTGCCCGCTGCAGGCGACCATACTCAGGGCTGCAAGCGACAGGGCTGTACACAGGCCGAGCTTCGAGGATACGAATATGCTCGTTATGATGTTCCGGAAATGAGATAAAGTCGTTCGTTTTACGCCCATATTGCCATACGCTACAGGCTTGACGGGCGACAGGAAAGGGTTCACGTGTCCAAACAGTATATCGAACTGACGATGCTGATCGAGCGGTTGCACCGGCGCTTTCTGGATGTGCTGAGAACCGAGCTTAAAGCCATCGGCATTCGCGACATAAACGGCGTGCAGGCGCTGATCCTGACCAATATCGGTGAAGAGGAAGTGGTAATCCGTGATCTGATCGAGCGCGGCTATTATCAGGGCTCGAATATCTCCTACAACATCAAGAAGCTGACCGATTACGGTTATCTGGCGCAGGAACGCGCGCAGCACGACAAACGCTCCATCACCGTCAAACTGACCGACAAAGGCAAAAAAGTCGTTGTCGGCATGCGGGCTATGGAAGAAAAGAACGGCGTCAAATTTCAGGATGTTCTGGGCACGGACGATTCAATCGAGGATGCAGCCAAACTGCTCCGCAAACTTGAACGCACCTGGGATGAGCTGATCCGTTACGGCGAATAGGTTTCGCCTAACCGGTTCAAGGATGGAGAGTTTACGGCATGTTATTGGGATGTATCGCTGACGATTTCACGGGTGCCACGGATCTGGCCAACACGCTGGTCAAGGCCGGCATGAACACCGTGCAAAGTATCGGCGTGCCGGGACCGGTAATGGATGTCGGTGAAACCGATGCCGTCGTCATTGCCCTCAAATCACGCACCAATCCGGCGGCGGATGCGATCAGGGAATCTCTGGAGGCTTTGACCTGGCTCAAAGACAATGGCGCCGAGCAGATTGTTTTCAAATATTGCTCGACCTTTGATTCGACCGACGCCGGCAATATTGGCCCGGTTGCCGATGCACTTCTGGATGCCCTGGCGGCGGATTTCACGATTGCCTGTCCGGCGTTTCCGGCTGCAGGACGATCCATCTACAAGGGCTATCTGTTCGTCGGCGAAGGGCTGCTTTCGGAATCGGGTATGGAAAATCATCCGCTGAACCCGATGAAGGATCCCAATCTGGTGCGCGTGCTGTCCCGGCAGACCCCCCACAAGGTCGGACTGGTCGATTATGCGACGGTGCATCAGGGGTCGGAGGCGATCCGTGCCCGGTTCGCGGCGCTGCGTGCCGATGGCTTTCGGCATGCCGTCGTCGATGCGGTGTTCGATCAGGATCTGATCGAAATCGGTCACGCGACATCGGGTATGGCGCTGGTCACCGGCGGCTCCGGGATCGCCATGGGGCTGCCGGATAATTTTCGCGCCCGCGGTAATCTGTCGGCGCAGTTCACACCGGCCTTGCCCGGCATCAGGGGACGCTCGGCGGTGCTGGCCGGCAGTTGCTCAAAGATGACCCGGGCGCAGATCGCCAGAACCGTCAAGGTGTGGCCGAGCTTCAACGTCGATCCGCGCGCCATTGCCGACGGCAGGGACGTTGCCGCCGAGGTTCTGTCCTGGGCCGGGGCGCAATCCGATGCCGCGCCGATTCTGATTTATTCATCCGCCGATCCCGCTGTGGTGACACAGATCCAGAACGAGTTCGGCCGTGTCGAGGCCGGTGAAATGGTCGAACAGACGATGGGCACGGTGGCCCGCGGCTTGATGGATATGGGCGTCAACCGGCTGGTTGTTGCCGGTGGCGAAACGTCGGGTGCGGTGGTCAAGGCGCTCGATGTCAGGGCCTTGCGGATCGGACCGGAAATCGATCCCGGCGTGCCCTGGACGGAAGCCATCGGCGGGGTGCCGCTGGCGCTGGCGCTCAAGTCCGGCAACTTCGGCGCCGAAGATTTCTTCGAGAAGTCACTGGGCATGCTGCCATGAACGAAACCCATGCCCGTGATGAAATCGCCATGCTCGCAAAGTCGATGTACGAACGCGGGCTGACCTTCGGCAGTTCCGGCAACATCAGTGTGAAACTTGATGACGGCTGGCTGATGACGCCGACCGGCGTGTCGATGGGCGAGATTGATCCGGCACGGATCGCCAAACTGGATGTGTCCGGCAATCATCTGTCCGGCGACAAGCCGACCAAGGAAACGTTTCTGCATCTCGCCATGTACGAGCAGCGCGCCAAGGCCGGTGCGGTGGTGCATCTGCATTCGACGCATTCGGTTGCCGTCAGCTGCCTCGCCGACATCGACCATGCCAACGTGCTGCCGCCGATCACCGCCTATTACGTTATGAAAATCGGCACACTGCCGCTGGTACCGTATTTCCCGCCGGGTGATCTGGATCTGGCCCGCGCGGTGCGTGAAATGGCGTCCGATCATCATGCCGTGCTGCTGGCCAATCACGGCCCCGTGGTTTCCGGCACCTCGCTCAGGGATGCGGTCTATGCGACCGAAGAACTGGAAGAAACGGCGAAGCTGTTTCTGATGCTGAAAGACGCCAAGACGCGGTTTCTGACCGACCAGCAGGTGGCCGCGCTCAAAGTCAAATACCCGACGTGAGCAGCGCCGCGGTCGACGTCGCAATTATCGGCGGCGGACTGCACGGCTGTTCGGCGGCATTGCACCTGTCGATGCGCGGCCACACCGTCACGGTGATTGAACCCTATACGCCGGGCCGCTTTGCCTCAGGGGTCAATGCCGGCGGAGTGCGGCGTCTGGGCCGACATCCGTCGGAAATTCCGCTGGCTGAAGCTTCGCTGGAAATGTGGTACGACATTACGGCACTGGTCGATGATGATTGTGATTTTCACGCCTGCGGGCAGCTGAAGATCGCCGAATCCGAAGCGGACATGGCCAAGCTTGAAAGCCGCGCCCGTGAAGTCCGGGAACTCGGCTATGACCACGAACAGATGATCGGCCGTGAAAAGCTGCGCCGGCTTGTGCCCGATGTGCATCCGCGCGCCGAAGGGGGGCTGTGGTGTGCCGGTGACGGTGCCGCAGACCCGATGCGGACAACGCAGGCCTTTTACCGCAAGGCGCAAAAACTGGGCGTCCGTTTCAGGCTCGGCGAGCGGGTCCTGGGTCTTGCCCGCACGCAGGGTCGCTGGAAGGTTCAGACCGACAAGGGGCAGGTATGGGCCGACAGGATCATTAATTGTGCCGGCGCCTGGGGCGATCAGATCGCCGCGATGCTAGGCGATCCGGTACCACTTGAGGCACAGGCCCTGACGATGATGGTGACGGAACGGGTGCGGCCGTTCCTGACCCCGGTCATCGGTCTGGCGTCGAGAAAGCTCTCGTTCAAGCAGACTTCATCGGGCACGCTGCTGATCGGTGGTGCACATCTCGGGATGGCCGACCGGGACAGGGGCATTGCCGAGCCTGATCCGTTGAAGATGGCCATTTCGGCAGCCACCGTAACCGATGCCTTTCCGCTGATCCGAAACGTCAGGGTCGCCCGAAGCTGGGCCGGTCTTGAAGGGGTGACGCCCGATCAGTTACCGGTGATCGGGCCGAGCCCTGCCGCAGATGGTGCCTTTCATGCGTTCGGTTTTTCCGCGCACGGTTTCCAACTGGGTCCGGTGGTCGGACGGATCATCGCCGAGCTTGTCAGCGACGGCAGGAGCAACCTGCCGATCTCGGCATTCAGGGCAGACCGCTTCGCGTCGTCGGTGTCTGTGGCGTCAGTCTGAAACGGGCGGCCTGCCGGCTGCCATGTCGTAATCGCGGATCACACTGGCGACACGAATGCGATAGTCCTTGAAGATGCCGCCGCGTCCCTGATTCTGGGCCCCGGCATGACCGCCATGGCGATACCAGTTCTGTATCGCCGCCTCGTCGCGCCAGAACGACAGGGACAGAAACTTTCCGGGTGCGGTGACGCTTTCAAATCGCTCGACCGAGATAAATCCGTCGATCTTTTCCAGCTCGGATCGCAGTGTCATGGCGATGCTGAAATAATCGTCCGCTCGCCCTTCGGCGGGCCACACTTCAAAGATAACGGCATGCATGTCTTTGCTCTCCTTCAGGCACCCTTGAATTTGGGTTTGCGCTTTTCGTTGAACGCCAGGATTCCTTCAAGGCGATCTTCGGTATCAATGACGCGTTGATAACAGGCAATTTCAAAGTCATAGCCGTTTTTAAGATCCAGCGAAGCGGCCGCATTGATCGACTTGTTGGCCTGTTGAATGGCGATCGGGGCATTGGCGGCAATCGCTTCGGCCACTTCCAGCGCTTCGCTCATCAGCGTTTCCGGCGCACACAAGCGGTTGACCAGTCCCCACGCTTCGGCCTGCTCGGCATTGAACGGTCTGCCCGACAAAATCAATTCCTTGGCGCGCCTGACGCCGATGGCGCGGGGCAGTTGCTGGGTGCCGGAAGCACCGGGCATGATGCCGAGGGTAACCTCGGTAAAGGCAAAGCGGGCCTTCGGTACGGCAAACAGGAAATCCGTATTCAACGCGACTTCCAGACCACCGGCATAGGCAGCGCCGTTGATGGCGCCGATAATCGGCACCGGGCAATCCATCATGGCGCGGATCATCTGTTCGAACAGGGCGTGCTGCTGACGAAACGCATCGTCGCTCATGCCGTTGCGTTCCTTCAGATCGGCCCCGGCACAGAAAGCACGGTCACCGGCACCGGTCAGCACCACACAGCGGCATTGCTTGGGATCACGGTAGAGCAGTGTCCAGACCTCAAGCAGATCGCGCCCGAGTTCGGAGTTGAAGGCGTTGGCGACTTCCGGACGGTTGAGGGTGACCACCAGTACATGCTCGCCGGATCGTGTGATTTTCAGTGTATTGGATTTGATGTTTTCAATGATTGTCACGATGGTTCCTTCCCGATTGAAGCCCCTTTTTTATAGTACTGCAGCCAAGCCGCCAATGCAGAGATGTAGACCATTTTATTTCCAAAGGTTGTATGTTATTAATTATACATCTTATGGACGCTGAACGGATTTACAGATGGCCAAATCATCCGGTAGTGAAATACACAGTGTCGATGCGACGGTTGGAAGGCGATTGCGGGACCGGCGTATGGTCATGGGACTAAGCCAGTCGACGCTTGGTGATGCGGTCGGTCTGTCCTTCCAGCAAGTGCAAAAATACGAGCGCGGCATCAACAGGATCAGCGCCAGCCGCCTGTACCAGTTCGCCGGTATTCTCGATGTCAGCGTCGATTACTTCTTTGAACCGCTTTTATATAATGAAGACAGTCAGGAACTGCTGCCGCCGGGGACCGACGACCCGACACGGATGCGCGAAATCCTCGCCCTGGTCAGGGCCTATTATGCGATAGAAGACAGCAGTGTCCGCAGGGGTGTGTTCGAGCTTACGAAATCGCTGGCCGAGGAATAATCCTCAAGCGGCCAGTGCCAGATCCAGTGAGCGCCATACGCATATCAGGGCCGTCACCAGCTGATCCATAAGGGCGTCGTCATGCAGCGGGGTCGGGGTAATGCGCAACCGTTCCGTCCCCTTGGCGACGGTCGGGTAATTGATCGGCTGGATATAGATGCCGTGTTCTTCCAGAAGCATGTCGGTTGCCGTCTTGCACAGCACGGCATCGCCGACAAACAGCGGCACGATATGGGTTTCGGACGGCATCACCGGCAGGCCGGCGGCGATCAGACGTTTTTTCAGGGTTGCCGCGCGTTCCTGATGACGAATTCTAAGCTCGTTGTGGGCGCGGACATAGCGGACGTTTTCAAGTGCCGCCGCAGCAACCGGCGGGGCTATGGTGGTGGTGAAGATAAAGCCGTTGGCCGTCAGGCGAATGGCGTCAACCAGTGCCGCCGAGCCGGTAATGTAGCCGCCCATGGTGCCGAATGCCTTGGCCAGCGTCCCTTCGATGATGGTGACGCGATCGGCGACGTTGTCACGCTCGGAAATGCCGCCGCCTGTTTTGCCGTAAAGGCCGACCGCATGCACTTCATCCAGATAGGTAATGGCCCCATAGGTGTCGGCGAGATCACAGATCCTGGCAATCGGCGAGACATCGCCATCCATCGAATAGACGCTTTCGAAGACGATCAGCTTCGGTGCACCCATCGGTGCGGCCTTCAGCAGTTCTTCAAGATGCGCGACATCGTTATGGCGGAAGATGCGCTTGTCGGCGCCGCTGTGCCTGACGCCATCGATCATCGAAGCATGGTTCATGGAATCTGAGAAAATGATGCAGCCGGACAGCATTTTCGCGACCGTGGAAATGGTTGCATCGTTGGAAACGAAGCCGGATGTGAACAGCAGCGCGGCTTCCTTGCCATGCAGTTGTGCCAGTTCGGTTTCAAGTTCGACCAGAAGATGGGTTGTGCCGGAAATATTGCGGGTCCCGCCCGATCCGACGCCGTAGGTTTCCGCCGCATTGCTCGCCGCCGCAATCGCCAGCGGATTTTGGCCCATGCCGAGGTAGTCGTTGGAGCACCAGATCACCACCGGGTGTTCGGCACCGTCCCGATGATTGGTGGCATGCGGAAAATTGCCGGCCTTGCGGGCGAGATCAGCGAAAACGCGATAGCGTCCTTCGTTACTTATGTCGTCGACGACGGTGCGAAAACGCTGCTCGTAATCCATCAGTCTTGATCCTCAACGGTTCCAGATACGTTAATTTAGCCGGTATTTTAGCCATCGTTGGCCCAGTCACCATGACATATATCAAGCGCACTTTAATCACCGGGCAGAATGTCGACAAGTACTCGCAGATTATCGGTCAAACGTTGAATTTATCGGTGGCGGATGTACTCTCGCGCCTCACATGGAGGAACAGATGAATTTTGATCTAACCGAAGAACAGCGGATGTTTATGGAAGCTGTCGAAGGCTTTGCCGAACGCTATCTGGCCAAGGATGCCCTGAAACGCGCCCATGCGCAGGGGTTTCCCAAGGATGTCGCGAAAATGATGTCCGAGCAGGGCCTGCTCGGGATCACCATGCGCGAAGAGGACGGCGGCCAGGGCGGGACCCTGACGGATGCCGTGATCGCCATCCAGGCGATAGCCAAGTATTGCCCGCGCAGCGCCGATGTGGTGCAGGCGGGTAACTTCGGTGCTGTCCGGGTCTTGGCCGAATATGGTACCGCTGATCAGAAGGCGCGCTATCTGACGCCGATTCTGGCCGGCGAAAAAATCCTCTCTGTGGCGATGTCCGAACCCGAAGCCGGCTCCGCGCTGACCGATCTGAAAACCGCAGCGACGCCGGCAGCCGACGATGGCGTGCATCTGAACGGCACCAAGGTCTTTTCGACGCACAGCCCTGAAGCCGATCTGTTCCTGGTCTATTGCCGTTATGGACCGGGTGTCGACGGTATCGGCTCGGTACTGGTCGAGCCGGATACCAAAGGCGTCAGCCGTGGCCAGCCTGTCATGTATCTGGGCGGCGAGGAATGGTGCCAGATCTATTTTGAAAATGCCTACATTCCGCCGGAAAACATTCTGCTGCGCGAAGGCGGATTCAAGCGGCAGATCGCCGGCTTCAACGTCGAGCGGCTGGGCAACTCGTCGCGTGCCGTGGCCCTGGGGCGCTATGCCTTCGAAATGGCCCGCAAGCATGCCATGGACCGCAAGCAATTCGGTCGTCCGCTGTGCGAGTTTCAGGGGCTGCAGTGGAAGTTCGCAGACATGAAGCTGAAACTGGAATCCGCTCAACTTCTGCTGATGCGGGCCGCCACCAAAGCCGATCAGGGATTCCCGTCGGCCGAAGACACGGCGCTGGCCAAGCTGGCCTGCAACCGTGCCGGTCACGAAGTTTCCAGCGAAGCGATGCAGATCATGGGGGCCGCCGGGTATTCCCAGGACTGCCTGATCGAATACTGCTTCCGTCGCACCCGCGGCTGGATGATCGCCGGTGGCTCGTCGGAGATGATGATGAACCGGATCGCCGAAAGCATCTTTGACCGCCGCTTCTCGCAGCGTCCGCCGAAATCGTCATGAGTGATCTCGTTCAGGCGTTGCTGAACCCGCGCGGCGTGGCGCTGGTAGGTGCTTCGGCAGATCCCAAGAAGAACACCGGTCGGCCGCAGCGCTATCTGATGGCGCACGGTTATCAGGGCCGGGTTTATCCGGTCAATCCGATGCGCGACGAGGTGCAGGGGCTGCCGGCCTTCAAGCGGGTCGCCGATATCGACGGGCCATGCGATCAGGCCTTCATCATGGTGCCGTCGGATCACGTCCCGGACGCGATCCGCGATTGTGCGGCGATCGGCGTCAAGGTGGCGACGATCTATTCCGATGGTTTTGCCGAAACGGGCACCGCCGGGCAGGCCAGACAGGCAGCACTGGTCGCGCTCGCCCGGGACTGCGGTGTCCGCATGCTCGGCCCCAACAGCATGGGCGTGATCTGTCCGGCCAGCCATCTGACGCTGTCGGTCAATGCGGTGCTGGAAATGTCCGCACTGCCGGTCGGGCGGGTCGGTCTGGTGTCGCAAAGCGGCACCATCCTCGGCACCCTGCTGTCGCGCGGCGCGGCCCGCGATATCGGCTTTTCGCGCATGCTGTCGGTCGGCAACGAAGCCGATGTCGGTGTCGGCGAACTGGTCGATGTTCTGGTCGGCGATGACAACACCGACGCAATCCTGCTGTTCCTGGAAGCCATACGCGATGCCCCGGCGCTGGCGAAAGCGGCCAGACGCGCCTATGCAGCGGGCAAGCCGGTGATTGCCTACAAGCTCGGCCGTTCCAGTGCCGGGCAGGCGGTTGCCCTGTCGCATTCCGGTGCACTGGCCGGCGAAGACAAGGCCGTCGATGCCTTCTTCAGAGCGCATGGCATTGTCCGTGTCGAAACCCTCGAAGGCTTGTTCGAGGCACCGGCATTGTTCATCGGCCACAAGCCGCCCAAAGGGCGCCGGGTCGGCGTCATGACGACGACCGGCGGTGGCGCTTCGACCGTGGTGGACCGGCTCGGCGCAATTGGCCTTGAAGTGGTTCCGGCCCCCGAAGCCGTGCACACAAGACTGGCCGATTTCGATCTCAGGATCGGTCGCGGACCGCTGATCGATCTGACCATGGCCGGCACCCGGGAAGGGGTTTACGGCGCTGCCCTGCAGGCGCTGCTGGACAGCGATGCCTGCGACGCGGTGGTCTGCGTGGTCGGCTCTTCGGCGCAGTTCCACCCTGAACTGGCGGTTGCCCCGATCATCGAAAAGGCGCGGGGGTCGGCGAAGCCGGTCGCCGCCTTCATGGTGCCGCAGGCCGATGCCTCACTCAGATTGCTGGCCGATGCCGGGATGGCGGCGTTCCGCACCCCGGAAGCCTGCGCCGATGCGATGCGCGCGTACTTTGCCTGGGCGGCGCCGAGTGCGGGTGCCATTATGACTACGCCTCATGCTGCGGAGGGCCGAAAGCCGGTCTCGAAGGATGAAGCGGAATCCCTGGCCCTGTTCGAAAGCCTCGGCATCCGTGTTGCCAAGAATCAGGTGGTGAGCGGGCCGGACGATGCGGTTGATCTGGCGTTCCCGCTTGCCGTCAAGGCGCTTTCGGCCGAGTTGCCGCACAAGACCGAAGCCGGTGCGGTCAAGCTGCGCATCGCATCCAAGCAAGCACTGGCAACGGCGATTGCCGAGATCAAGGCCAGCGTTCATGCCCTGAAACCGGATCTGCAGCTGGATCGTTTTCTGATCGAGGAAATGATCAGCGGTGTCGGCGAAGTGCTGATCGGCTTTCGAATCGATCCGCAGGTCGGGCCGATTGTGATCCTCTCGCCGGGCGGCATTCTGGCCGAGGTCTATGGCGATAGCGCGATCCGTCTGGCACCGGTCAATCACGCCGAAGCGCTGTCGATGATTGCCGACGTCAAGGGATTGGCGCCGCTCAGGGGATACCGCAATCTGCCGAAAGGCGATCTGGATGCGCTGGCCGATGCTCTGGTGAAAATTTCTGCCCTTGCCAATGCCCCGGAACCGCCCTTGGATGCCGAGATCAATCCGCTGATCGTCGGCGGAGTAGGGGCCGGCGTAACCGCCGTCGATGGCTTGGTGATCTGCTGATGAAACGTGTCGTCATTGTCATTTGTGATGGGCTTCGTGCCGACATGGTCAGCGAAGCGGCGACGCCGAATCTGATGCGCATCGCCCGTGCCGGGGCGCATTGCCGCCGGCATGGCGGGGTCTTTCCGTCAACCACGCGGACCACGGCAGCAGCCATTGCGACGGGTTGTCTGCCGGGCCGGAACGGGCTGCAGGGCAACGCCGTTGCACTGGATCATGGCCAGGGCCTGAAGGTCTATTCCGTCGGCCCGCCGGGATTTCGGGACAAGTTTGAAGCGGCGCGGGGCCGCACCCTCAAGGTGCCGACCATGTCCGAGCGGGTGAAGGACATCGGCGGCGCGGTGATCTATGCCAACGCCTCCCCCGGTGCCGGGATTTTTCTTGATCCGGACGGGCATGGCCACATGATCCACCGTGATATGGCAACCGGCCCCGGGCGCATCGCGCTCGAGCCGCATGGCACCAGCCACGATGCCGCCGGCGATGCGGCACTGGCGCTGCGCTTCATCGACGAGGTTCTGCATGATCGCAAACCGGCGCTGTCACTGATCTGGCAGTGCGAACCGGATCACACCCAGCACGGCGTCACGCTGGGCTCGCCGGCGCATCTGGATGTCGTGCTGGCCGCCGATGCCCAGGCCGGCAGGATTTTCGACAACATCCGTGCCGAGATCGACCGCGGCGACGTGCTGTTCATGGTCGCCTCCGATCATGGTCACGAGACGGTTGGCGAGGTTGTTGATCTGGAAGCGCTGCTGATCGAAGCCGGTCTCAAGGACGGCGTCGGCAGCAGTGATGTCGCCATTGCGCCGCAAGGACTCAGTGCGACGATCTATCTTTCCGATGCTGCCAAGGGGCGGCGCGCCCGGATCGCCGAAGTGCTGGCCGCCGATCCGCGCATCGGCGGCGTTTATGTCGGCGACGAGATGGCCACGCTTGGTCTCGATCCCGATGACGGAATCGATATCGTCGTCGTCGGGCGGGCCAGCGATCAGCCGAGTGCGGATGGCATGGCCGGAACCGGTATAGCCTTTCAGGGCGATCTTAAAATCCCCAACCATGTCGGCTGCGGCCAGCACGGCGGGCTCGGCAAATATGAACTCAGTCCGTTTCTGATCTGTTGCGGCAGCGGGTTTGCCGCCGGCAGCGAGATCGCAGACAAGACATCGGTGATTGATATTGCACCGACGGCGATGCGCCATCTCGGGCTTGAAGCCGACGATATGGATGGACGGGCCCTGCAGTCTTGAACGTATTTGCAGACAGTGGAAATCCCTGGATCAGCCGGCTGCCGGCGTTGGTTCTGTCACACGTGGTCGGCACTGTGAACGTCGTCTCGGTGATGGCGATGGCGCCGGTGATTTCCGCCGATCTTGATTTGAATGCGGCCCAGTTCGGGGCGTTTGTCTCGGCCTATTATGCGGCGCAGGCCTGCGGCTCGATGCCGGCCGGTGCGATCACGGATCGCTTCGGCGTCGGCCGGACGCTGGTGCTTGCGCATGCGCTGATGTTGCTGGCGGCCGTCACGCTGGCCATCGCCAACGGCTATTATCAGTGTCTGGGCGCGATGTTCATGATGGGCATCGGCTATTCCATGAACAACCCGTCGACGGCGCGTGGCGTGCTGGACTGGTTCCCGCGCGAACGGCGCGGCACGGCGATGGGCCTGAAGCAGGTCGGGGTGCCGCTGGGCGGTGTCATTGCCGCCGGCAACGGAGCGCTCGCTGCGTATGTCGCCTGGCAATCGATCATGTGGGGCGTGGCCGGGATCATTGCGCTCAACGGTCTCTATTGTCTGGTGCTGATCCGCTATCACGTGCCGCTGCCGCTGGATCAGCGCCGGAGCATCCTGGCCAATCTGGGCGATGTTCTGAAAGACCGGAACTTCAATGTCTATGCACTGGCAAACGGCATGCTGAATGTCGGCCAGACCAACTTTTTCGGCTTTCTGACGTTGTTTCTGACATCGACCGCCAAGGCCAGTCAGGAAATCGCCGGTCTTTCCATCGGACTGGCACAAACCGCCAGCGCCTTTGCACGGGTCGGCTGGGGCGTGCTGTCAGATCATTACTTCAAGAAACAACGCACGCTGCTGATCGTGCTTATTTGCACCATTGCCGCCGTGCTGATGGCCCTTATGACCTACGTCGGGCCGGGCCCGGGCCTTTATCTCGGCATCGGTCTGGCGATGGCGCTGGGCATTACCATCGCCTCGTTCGCGCCGGTCGCACAGGCGGTGGTCGTGGAATCCGTCGAACCCAGGCTTGCCGGAACGGCAATGGGCGTCAACATGGTCGGGGTTCATCTCGGCGGCATGCTGGGCCCGGTGATATTCGGCTGGGTCGTCGATCACTGGGGCGGCTTCAATGCGGCCTGGGTGATTACGGCGGGCGTCGTACTCGGGGGCGCGATGCTTTTGATGTTTGTCTTCAAGGAAGGCGGAGACCCCGATCGCTGACCGCCGGGACGACTGTCCCGGCCGCCGGCGGATTGGGAAGTCCGATTATTGCAGGACGTCGACTTTGACGATGGATTTTTCGACGATCATATCCTTGCTGCCCGTATCATAGGCTTTGTAGTGCGGGAATTCGCGATGCAGATCGAGGCTGGCGGCTTCGGTATAAACTTCGAAGAAATGCACGGTATCGGGATCGGCCTGATTGCGCAGGACGCGAAACTGATGGCAGTTCGGCTCGACACTGACGGCGGCCGTGGCGTTGGTATGGGCAAGCGCCAGGAAGTCATCGACTTTGCCTGGCTTGACTTTGATCGTGACGAAAATGGCAAATTTACTCACTTGAATAGTCTCCTCTGATAAAAAATTATGATTAGCTTGATTGCAATGTAATGACGATGCACCGTTAGCCCAAGACTTCGTAGCGTTTGCCGTCAAAAAAAATCACAATCAAATCCGGAGACTCCAGAAATGACCGACTATGACATCGTCCGATGTGCCGACATCTGTGACGAAGAGCCCAATGCGCAGGTTTGCGAAATGATGTTTCATGATTACGCCAAGCGCGCCTGCTTTCATGGCGAAGCCGTCACCTTTTCGACGTACGAGGACAACAAGGGAATTCTTGAAATCCTCCGTCGTGGCGGCAAGGGCAAGGTACTGGTCGTTGACGGTCGCGGTTCCATGCGTCGTGCCTTGTGCGGCGGCAACATCGCAACCGAAGCTTATGAGCAGGGATGGGCAGGGCTGATCTTCAATGGCGCCGTGCGGGACATCCACGAATTCGCCGAGCTGGATTTCGGCGCCAAGGCTTTGAAGTGTACAGCCATGCGGCCACGCACCGACGGGATCGGCCTTGCTGACGTGACGCTTAAATTCGGCGGCGTGGTGATCAATCCGGGCGACTATATCTACGCCGATCTGGATGCGGTTATCGTCACCTCGAAACCAATCCACAAGCGCTGAGGGGCACTGAAAATGGCTGATGGTCAAAACGGCGCAAATGACGTCGAAACACAATTTCCGGTTCTCCACAAGTTCGTGCCGGCGGCACGGGAAAAACTCGATGATGGTGCCTGGGATTATCTGATCGGCGGTGCCGAAACCGAAACCACGCAAAAGCGCAACCGGCTGGCGCTGGATCAACTGGCGTTCCGGCCACGGGTCATGCGCGATGTCAGCGCACTGGATTCCACGGCACCGTTCTTCGGACGGACACTGCGGCTACCGGTGATCCTGGCGCCGATCGGATCACTGCAACAGTTCAATCCGGCCGGTGGCTCGGGTGTCTCGCTTGCAGCCGGTGATTTCGGCGTTGTTCATATGCTGAGTTCGGTCTGCAAGCCGGGACTAGAAGCAGTCGCCGAAGCTGCACCGGATGCCGCCAGAATCTTCCAGCTTTATGTGCGTGGCGATGCGGCCTGGGTCGATGATCATGTCGATCGGGCGATAGCCAACGGCTACATGGGATTCTGCTTTACCATCGATCTTGATCATTACGGTCGTCGGGAGCGCGATAAATCGAAAGGCTTTATCTCGGTCGCACGGCAAACCCAGTCGCAGGGCGAAGAATTCCAGCGCTCATTCAGCTGGGATGATTTCCGCCGCATCCGCGACAAGTACGATATTCCGCTGATGCTGAAAGGTATTGCCACAGCCGAAGATGCCGACATTGCCGCAGCCGAGGGCTGCGACGTCATATATGTATCCAATCACGGCGGTCGTCAGCTCGATCACGGGCGCGGCGGCATTGATGTGTTGCCCGAAGTCGTGGCTGCCGTCGGTGGCCGGTCCAGAGTCGTGCTTGATGGCGGCATCATGCGAGGCGCTGATGTCGTCAAAGCGATGGCGCTGGGCGCCGATGCTGTCGGCATCGGACGTTTGCAGGGTCTGGCGTTTGCCGCTGCCGGTCGTGAAGGGGTTGTGCAGATGCTGAAACTGCTGGAACTGGAAGTGCAGACCTGTCTGGCGCTGGTCGGTGTTACCGGCTACGGGCAACTGACGCCCGCCCATATCTTCAGGGAATCTGTTGCCGTGAATACGCCGCATGCAGTGTCGGCGTTCCCGTTACTTGAAGAGGGATATTGATTTAGCCGTCATCCCCGCTTTCGCGGGGATGACGATTAAAGCTTTAGTCGAGACTCAGCCTTTTTCGCGGATGTAGTCATAGATACGCGAGATATCGCTGCCCGGCTTGGCGGCATCACAACCGTTCCAGATAGAAGCAACAACGGCTGCGACCGTCAGCGGGGTGCCGGCGGCTTTGGCGTTTTTCAAAAACAGATTCATGTCCTTTGACTGAAGCTTGGTTGCGAATCCGCAATCATAAGTTTCGGTCAGGATACGTTTCGGGAACTTGTCCATGCTCGCGGTGTTGCGACCGGTGGAGACGTTCACGGCATCAAGAATGGTCTTCATCTCAACGCCTTCCGACATGCCGTAAAGAACGGCCTCGCATGTTGACGCGAATGCGGTCGCCGAGAGGAAGTTGTTGAGAATCTTGACGGCCTGTCCCTGGCCGGCTTCTTCACCGCAGTGGACAACGTTACCGGAGAACATCTTCATGATGTCCATGTTTGCGTCGAGCACAACTTTCGGCCCGCCCCACATGATCGTGATGGTCCCGGCAACAGCGCCTGCCTGACCGCCTGAAACCGGTGCGTCGATATAGGTGACGCCGGCAGCTTTCAGAATGTTCGATGCTTCGCGTGCCGCTTCCGGTCCGATGGTCGAAAGATCGACGACGACGCTGGCCCGGCGGCCTTCGGCGGCGGCGATTTCTTTTGCCAGCGCGATGGATACCGGCCCGTCAGGGACCGACATGAATACCGTGTCGGCACTGCTCAGAACGTCACCGAGCGAGTTTGCAAGTTTTGCCCCTGCAGGTGCGCGCTCTGCGGTGCCGGCTTTGTCATAGACGATAACGTCCTTGGCACCCTTGGTGATGTTGGCGGCCATCGGGCCACCCATCTGGCCGAGGCCGATAAAACCGATTACTGAAGGCTTAGACATGCTTATTTACCCTTGTCCATGTTGGAGACATCGATGCCGAGATCGGCATTCACCTCACGGGCCAGACGATAGGCTTCGATGCCGGCAGGGATGCCGCAATAGACGGCGATCTGAATCAGGATTTCCCGCAAGTCTTCGTGGGAAAGGCCGTTCGTGATGGCGCCGCGATAATGCAGTTTGAATTCATGGCTTTTTCCGAGGCCGGCCAGCATGCCGAGATTGAGAATCGAACGGTCACGCTTTGACAAAACGCCACGTCCCCAGGTGCCGCCCCAGCAGTACTCGGTGACCATTTCCTGGAAATCGCGATTGAAATCGTCGGCCTTGCTGAGTGAAGCCTCGACATAAGCTTCGCCAAGGACTTCCTTGCGACATTTTAATCCGCGCTCAAATTGATCGGACGCCATTAACTTTTCTCCCGGGTGATATATTTCAGTGATTTGAAGAGGCGCAACTATGCAAAGCACTTGAATGATCGGCAAGGCGGTTGATGAGCTTTTTTAGTAACAATTGTCAAAAATCGGTCAAATTTTGACGAATATCAGGATAATTTGGTTTGGTTTGCCATGGTTTCTACAATACGAATATGTGAGATGAGATTAATCATAAAATGGGATTACCTAATGAATTGACACCGTTAATGCCGATCACTAGGTTAATCGGAATAATAAAAACAGTTTGTTATATTTAGGGAGGAAGCGTGGCTCTTCTGGAAATCAAAGATCTCCAGACCCAGTTTTTTACGTCAGCTGGGACTGTAAAGGCCGTCGATGGTGTTTCGTACACTGTTGAGGAAGGCGAGACTGTTGCTGTAGTCGGCGAATCCGGATCCGGGAAATCGGTGACGGCAATGAGCATCATGAGACTGATACCTTGGCCTCCCGGCAAGATCGTCGGCGGCTCCATCATGTTTGATGATCAGGATCTTCTCGAGCTTACTGAAGATGAAATGCGGAGCATCCGCGGCCGGGATATCGGCATGATTTTTCAGGAACCGATGACGTCGCTCAACCCGGTGCTGACGATTGGTCTGCAACTGACAGAGCCGATGATCGCGCATCTGAACATGTCCGAAGAAGAGGCCATGGCGAAGGCGGTCAAGCTGCTCGGCATGGTTGGCATTTCCGAGCCCGAGCGTCGTCTGGCCCAGTATCCGCATCATCTTTCAGGCGGCATGCGTCAGCGTGTGGTTATCGCCATGGCGCTGGCCTGCGATCCTAAGCTGATTATTGCCGACGAGCCGACGACGGCTCTGGATGTGACGATTCAGGCACAGATTCTTGAACTGATGAAGAACCTGACCCGCGATCTGGGTGTGGCCATGATTATCATTACCCATAACCTGGGTGTGGTCGCGCGCTATGCCGACAGGGTCAACGTCATGTATGCAGGTCGCATCATCGAATCCGGTCTTGCCAGCGATATTTATCACCGTCCGCGTCATCCCTATACATTGGCTCTGCTTAAATCCGTACCGCGGATGGATCGTCAGAGAACCGACAAGCTGGATCCGGTCGACGGGCAGCCGCCTGATCTGACCAAGCTTGACGAGGGTTGCTCGTTCCGCCCGCGTTGCCGCTTTGCCCAGGATCATTGTGCAAAGAGCTTCCCGGTGCTTGAAGAGATCGAACCCGGTCATACTTCTGCCTGCTTTGAAAAAGAAAATTTGGCTAAAGAAATAAAGGAAGTGGTGGGATGAACGAGGTCGTAACGCCCATGCGTGATACGCGTACCGGCAGTTCCAAGGGCTTTGATGAGGTCCTGGTCGACGTGCGGAATCTGAAGATGTATTTCCCGATTACGGAAGGCGTTTTCATTCCCAAGGTGGTGGCGCAGGTCAAAGCCGTCAACGATGTCAGCTTCAAGATATTCCGTGGGGAAACTCTCGGTATCGTTGGTGAATCCGGCTGTGGCAAGACCACGACCGGTCGCTGCATCCTGCAGTTGGAAAAGCCGACTGCCGGTGAAATCATTTTTGGCGGCGAAGACATCACCAAATACAATTCCAATGAAATGATTGATGTCCGCAAGAAGATCCAGGTGATCTTCCAGGACCCCTACAGTTCATTGAATCCGCGTATGAAAGTCGGCGAGATCATCGCCGAGCCGATGGCCGTTCACAAAATCATTACGGATCCCGTCGAGCGGCGCAAACGCGTGCTGTATCTTTTGAACGTCTGCGGTCTGTCTTCTGCTTTTGCAGACCGGTATCCGCATGAAATGTCTGGTGGTCAGCGCCAGCGGGTCGGTATCGCCCGTGCTCTGGCGATGAACCCGGAGTTCATCATCTGTGACGAAGCCGTGTCGGCTCTCGACGTTTCCATTCAGGCGCAGGTGATCAACCTGCTCGAAGACCTGCGTGATGAATTCGATCTGACCTACATGTTCATTTCGCATGATCTGAGCGTGGTTCGCCATATCTGCCACCGGGTTGCCGTGATGTATCTCGGTAATCTCGTGGAATTGGCAGACGGCGACGAATTGTTTGATAACCCGATGCATCCGTATACGAGACTGTTGCTCAATGCGGTGCCGATCCCGGATCCGGATGTTGAAAAACAGCGGGCCCATGAAATTATTCAAGGCGAAATACCAAGTCCGATCAACCCACCATCAGGGTGTGTGTTCCATCCCCGGTGTCCTATGGCGGTTGACGGATGCAATAAAAATATCCCGAAGTTAAGGGAAGTTAAACCAGGCCACTGGGTGGCCTGTTCAGAGGTGTGAACACGCTGCGGGCACGGCGTGGCACATGACGTGGGGTAATCCCGTCACTACTTCAATTCAGGGAAGGAGACATTAAATGCTCAAACACACTGGGAGACTTGCTCTCGCTGCTGCAGTTGGCCTCGGCCTGGCTGTTGGCGGGAGCGCTGCTAAGGCGGAAACGCCTAAGAAAGGTGGCATACTTACGTTCGTCGTTGCATCCGATCTGCCGTCATTTGACGGTCACCGGGAAACGACGTTCGGTGTTGTTCACCCGCTCGCACCGTTCTACAGCCTGCTGATCCGCGTTAACCCGGCGAACCCGAGTGACCCGACGGACTTCGAGTGCGATCTTTGCGTTGGTAAAGTACCAACTGCGGAAAACGACGGTAAGAAATATACCTTCAAAATCCGCAAGAACGTAAAGTTCCATGACGGCACGCCGCTGACGTCAGCTGACGTTAAGGCAACATTGGACAAGATCATCTTCCCACCGGAAGGTGTCCCGTCCGCTCGTAAGTCGTATTACCGTATGGTCGATACGATTACGGCACCGGATCCGGAAACGCTCGTTGTCACGCTGAAGTTCGCTTCGGCATCGTTCATTCCGGCAATGGCCAATCCGTTCAACTTCATCTATTCGAAGAAGGATCTGGATCAGCACGGTTACGACTGGCACACGAAGAACGTCAACGGATCTGGTCCGTTCAAGTTCGTTCAGTACCAGCCGGGTGCTTTCGTAGAAGGTGTCCGCGATGACAACTTCTACATGGAAGGCCGTCCACACCTCGATGGTTTCCGCTCTGTTATTGCTCCGAAGATGGCTGTCCGTTTGCAGGCTATTCGTGGCGACCGTGCGGCAATCGAATTCCGTGGCTTCCCGCCTAAAGCTCGCGATGACCTTGTCAAAGCACTGGGTGACAAAGTTACGGTCCAGGAAAGTGACTGGAACTGTAACCTGCTCGTAACCCCGAACACCAAGCGTCCGGCGATTTCCGACGTGCGCGTTCGTCAGGCATTGACCCTCGCGGTTGATCGTTGGGGCGGGTCCGAGTACCTGTCGCAGATCGCGATTGTTAAAACCGTTGGTGGTATCGTATTCCCGGGCCACCCGCTGGCTGCCACCAAGGAAGAACTGTATCAGCTGAAGGGTTATGGCAAGGACATCGAAAAGTCCCGTGCTGAAGCCAAGAAACTTCTGGCCGATGCTGGTCATGCTGGCATGAAGCTGGACTTCTCGAACCGTGGTGTCGATCAGCCTTACAAGATCGTCGGTACGTGGCTTGTTGATCAGTGGCGCAAAGTCGGCGTCGCAGCCGATCAACGCGTACAGCCATCGGGTCCGTTCTACGATACGCTTCGTAAAACCAAAGACTTTGATGTCTCCATCGACTTCAACTGCCAGGCCGTTATCGACCCGGTTGCTGATATCAGCAAGTTCCTGCCGACGTCCGGCAGCAACTTCACGAGCTTCGAAGATGCTGAACTCGAGACCCTTTATCAGCAGATCGAAAAAGAAGGCGACAATGCCAAACTTCGTGCACTCATTCGCAAGTACGAAACCCGTGCCATCAGTGACACGGCGAGCATGATGATCACGCTGTGGTGGTACAAAATTAATGCGTACCGCTCCTATGTGAAGGGCTGGAAGATTGCACCGTCGCACTATCTTGCACAGCAACTCGACCAAGTCTGGCTTGATAAGTAATCAAGCTTGCTAAGACTAACGGAATCCCGTCCGTCACTTCGGTGGCGGGCGGGAAACCGATTAAATAACAATAATTTGGTAGAGAAACGGTTGCGACCTTATGTCTAAATATATTTTCAAGCGCGTATTGCTGATGATCCCGACGCTGATCGGTGCCGGCATCCTCGTGTTCTTCCTGATGCGGATGATCCCGGGTGATATCTGTGAATTGCGCCTGGCGGGCACGGGACTCTCGGTTGAGCAGGAACAGATCGATATTTGTCGTGAGAATCTTGGGCTTAACCGCTCATTGCCGCTACAGTTCATCGATTTTATGTTCGGCTTTGTGACGTTCGACCTTGGCGACTCCATGTGGACCGGCCATCCGATCACCGAAGAAATCGGCTTGCGCTTCCAGCTTTCGCTGCAGGTTGCCATCATGGCGACCCTGGTTGCGATCATGATCTCAATTCCGCTGGGCGCGATCTCGGCGATCAAGCAGGACACGTGGCTGGATTACGCGGTGCGGATATTCTCGATTGCCGGCATTGCGATACCATCGTTCTGGTTCGGTATCATGATTATTCTCGGGCTGCTGATCGTCACGCAATACGTCACCGGCGTGCCGTGGATGCCCCCCATTCAATACAAGGCGATCTGGGTCGATCCGATGCACAATCTGTCGCAGCTGATCTGGCCGTCGGTAGCAACCGGATATCGTTACGCTGCCGTGGCGACACGTATGACCCGTTCGACATTGCTCGAAGTGCTGCGCGAAGACTACATCCGCACGGCACGGGCCAAGGGCCTGATCGAAAAGGTCGTGATCAACCGCCATGCGCTTAAGAACGCCATGCTGCCGGTCGTCACCATCATCGGTATCGAGTTCGCTTTCCTCATCGGCGGTCTGGTCGTCACCGAACAGGTGTTCAATCTGAATGGTATCGGCAAGCTATTCGTCGATAGCGTCAGTAACCACGACTACACGATGGTTCAGGCGCTGGTGATGCTGGTTGTGATGTCGTTCGTGATCGTCAATTTGATCATCGACTTGTGTTACGCGTGGCTCGATCCACGTATTCGGTACAGCTGAGGTAATGAAATGACAACGACAACAGAATCGGCGATCGAAGCTAAGATCGAAGAACTTGATTCGAAAGAATCATTCTGGAATATCATTTGCAAGATGGCCCGCAAGCAGCCTGTCGGCGTTGCCGGCATGGGTGTTGTGGTGCTGATGATTTTTGCCGCGATCTTCGCTCCGTATCTAACGCCGTATGATCCCGTAAATAACCAGTACGAGTTCATTCTGACACCGCCGGGCGGCGAATTCCTGCTCGGGACCGATCAGTTCGGCCGTGATATCCTGACGCGTATTATCTTTGGTGCCCGGACGGCCTTGTTCGTCGGCTTTGCCGCCGCGACCATCGGTGCTTCGCTCGGGCTGGTGCTTGGGGTCGGCTCCGCTTATTTCGGCGGCCTGTTCGATCTGTTCTTCCAGCGCGTCATGGACGTGTTCATGGCATTTCCGCTGATCATTCTGGCCCTTGCCGTTGTTTCAACGCTCGGACCGGGCACGCAGAACGTGATTATCGCCATTACCATACCGTTTGTGCCGCAATGTGCCCGCGTCGTTCGATCCAATGCCCTGGCAATCCGTGAAATTCCCTATGTCGATGCGGCCCGCGCCCTCGGCTTCGGGCATGCGCGGATCATCCTCAGGCACATGGCACCGAACGTCATGGCACCGTTCCTGATCATGTTCACCGCGTTCGTCGGGCAGGCCATCCTGCTTGAAGCTTCACTGTCGTATCTTGGTCTGGGTGTGCAGGAACCGACGCCGGCCTGGGGCCTGATGCTGCAGGGTGGTGCCGAAGAATACGCAGAAAGCGCCCCCTGGGTCGCGATCTGGCCGGGTGTTGCGATTTCGCTCGCGGTCTTTGGCTTCAATCTGTTCGGCGATGCCGTTCGCGATACGCTGGACCCACGTTTGCGCTCGCGCTAACCGAGACAATTGCGTAAAGATTAGGGGCACCTTGCTGACAGGGTGCCCCTTTTTCTGTCTGAACGAGGCATTCTATGACAAAACGTGTCGCCATTCTCGGCTTCTTGCTGGAAAGCAACCGCTTCTCGCCGGTCACCACCGAAGCCGACTACCGCAAACGCTGCTATTTGCAGGGATCGGAAATAACCGCTGAACTGGCGAAACAAACACCCAAGCTGCCGAGCGAGATTACCGGCTTCGTCGAGCAGATGAACGCGCTTGGCGTGGCCTGGGAAATGGTTCCGGTGGTGGTAGCCGATGCCGAGCCCGGCGGCTCGATCGATCAGTCGTTCTTTCAGGCAACACTGGATCTGATGGAAGGCTACTTACGCAATGCCGGCCCGCTGGATGGCGTCTACGTGGCCAGCCACGGGGCCATGCGCGCGACCGGCGACTGGGATCCGGATGCCAGCATTTATCAAATGGTGCGCGCTGTCGTCGGCGATCAGGTGCCGCTGATTGCGACGCTTGATCTGCATGCCAATGTCTCGGCCCGGATGGCTGATCTGAGCGATGTGCTGGTCGCCTATCTGACCAATCCGCACGTCGATCAGCGCGAACGAGCCGCAGAATCGGCCCGCATCATGCTGGAGATGTGGCAGGGCATGAAGCCGTGTCAGACTTTTATCAAGCTGCCGATTGCGGCACCAACGGTGACGCTGCTGACGGCGGAAGGGCCCTATGCGGATCTGATCCGCTATGGCCAGACACAGATCGACGACGACATTCTCAACGTTTCGATTACCGCCGGGTTGATTTATTCCGACAGCCCGAAATGTGGCATGTCGGTGATTGTCACATCCAGAAACACACCGGGTCCTGCCGATATGCTGGCGCAGGACATCGCACGCCGCGCCTGGGCGGACCGTCAGCGCTTCAGGAAAGCCCTGACGCCCCTTGAGCATGCCACGGCGGTTGCCCGTGCACTGGGGCACGTCAAATCCCTGCCGGCGGTGATCATGGCCGACGTTGCGGATAATCCGGGTGGTGGCGGCAGCGGCAATACCACCTTCATCGCCAAAGCCTTTACCGAAGCCGGCGTTGAAGGCGCTTTCATCGGTCTGATGATTGATCCGGCGGTGGCGGCAATGGCGCATAAGGTCGGTGTCGGTGGCCGCTTTACGGCACACTTCAATGCCGAACCGAGAACCGAATTCGACGATCCGCTGACCCTCGAGGTCACCGTTGAGGTGCTGACCCAAGGGTCCTTTGCTGGTCGTCGCGGGTTGCTGAAGGGGCGTGCGATTGAACTCGGACCCTGTGCCTTGTTGTCCGTCGGCGGTGTAAGGATCGGTGTCGCATCCAACCGCAAGCAATGCGCAGATCCGGCGATGATCGAGCAATTCGGTCTGAATATCGCCGATTTACGCACCGTCGTGGTTAAATCACGCGGCCATTTCCGAGCCGGTTTTGACGAGTTTTTCGCGCCGAATCAAGTGCTTGAGATCGATTGCCCCGGTTTGACATCGCCGGTACTCGGCAATTTTGCATGGCAGGAATTGCCCCGTCCGGTGTATCCTCTCGATGAGGAGGCGACATGGACATGCCCTGCATAACACGGATTGCCCTCGTTCTGATGATGGTTGCCTTGCCGCTTTCGGCAAGTGCCGATGAACAGAAAAACCCCGTTCAGATGACACCGATCGACCGCGGTATCGTACCCGGGGATTCGTGTTACGGTGCCATGAACGAACGCGACGAGGATCTGCAGACCGGCAACGAGCAGGCGATCATGGAAATCCTTGAACTCATGCTCAGCCCCGGCACCTGATCCGGCTCAGGTCATCCCCAGCATCATCTTGGCTTCCTGTGGTGTCGCCGGCTGGCGTCCGAAGCCTTCGGCCATATCGGCAATCCGTTTGACCAGTTCGTCATTACGCGGCGTACCGAGTTCGGGGTAGGGGTAATCGCCAAGCCCGATGGCAACGTGCCCGCCGGCTTCAAGGGCAACGGCGGCCGGCCCGAACAGATTGCCGACTTTATTATTTACCGACCATTCGTATCTGAACCCCTTGGGCAGGAATTCAAGATGCGCCATAAGCCCACGGATATTGCCCGGATGTCCGCCCAGATAGCCGGAATCCGACAGGGCAAACAGCAGATAGGCCGGCTGATCGACCAGACCCATTTCCATAAAGGCTTCAAACATGCGGGTGAACGGGATCGTCCACGAGACCATCACCGGCTTGACCCCGGCGGCGCGCATCTGCTCGGCGAAATAAGCGCAGGTCTTCGGTGTGTTTACATAGGCAAGCTGGTCCGTTTTCATCCGTTTGGCGTCGGCGTCATAGATATCGACGTTGGTCGAGCCGATATCGATCGGCGCGAAATCGGGCTTCAGGGCCGGATCGGCAGCGGCTTTGAGGATATGCTGCAATCTTGCCTCGTCGGATGATTTCAGCGTCACCTGGCCGAGCGTCGGGTGGATCATGATGTCGGAAGCGGCGCGGATTTTACGGATCGTTTCGAAGTACACATCCGGGTCATGGTTGGGTGTGCCGTCGGCATTTCTGGCGTGGTAGTGACAGATGGCGGCACCGGCTTCTCGGCACCGCGCCGCAGCTTCGGCGATTTCATCTGGGGTAAAGGGCACGTTCGGATTAACGTCTCGGGACATGTATTCGTTGACCCGAATCTCGATAATGACCTTTTTGCCGAAGCCCGGCACGGTTGACCGAAAGCCCATGATTACGAACCGCCCAGGTACATGCCACCGTTGACGTGCATGATCTGTCCGGTCACGTAGGCTGATTCAGGCAGGCACAGATGGCGCACCATCGATGCCACTTCGTCAGAAGTCCCCATGCGGTCAATCGGCGCATTGACGCGACGGCTGGGCAGGGCGCCTGCCGAAGCCGGACGGACGGTATCGATATATCCCGGCGCGACGCTGTTGACGGTAATGCCGTCCGGGGCGAACTCGACGGCAAGGCCGCGGGTGAAGCCGCTCAGGCCCGCTTTCGAAACCAGATTATGCACACGCGATGACGTGCCGACATGCCAGGAAATACCGCCGATGGTGATAACCCGGCCCCAGCCTTTTTCCTTCATCATCGGTATGCAGGCCTTGGAACAGTAAAACGCACCGTCCAGTGTGATGTCGATGACGTGGCGGAATTGTTCGTGGGTCATTTCAAGAAACGGAATCTGGCCTCGTGCCGATGCGTTAAGTACCAGAATATCAATGCTGCCCAGCTCCTTCGTGGCGCGGGCAACCATGGCGTTGACGGCATCGCCGTCGGTGACGTCAGCGATGCAGGCGATGGCTTTGCCGCCTTTGGCCTTGATCTCGGCAACGACGCTATCGGCGGCAGCCTGATCGGAAAGTGCATTGACGACAATGGCGGCGCCTTCGTCGGCCAGCTGATTGGCAATGGCGCGACCGATATTGCGGGCAGCGCCGGTGATCAGGGCGACTTTGCCCGCTAATTTTTGCTCGTTCATGAAATTTCCCCTTATTCGCCGGTGAAGTCCGGCTTCTGTTTGTCGACGAAGGCATTGACGCCTTTTTTGAAGTCCTTGCTCATGGCGCACGAAACGAAACCCTTGGTCTCTGCGCTTAACTGATCGGATACCGTTCGGTTGGAACTGTCCAGCAAAAGTCGCTTGGTTTCGGCATAAGCATGGGTCGGCCCCTTGGCCAGCCGGGTTGCCAGCGTTTGTACTTCGCTGTCGAAGGCATCGGCAGGAACGACCCGGTTGATGAGGCCCCATTCAAGGGCTTTCTCGGGGCCGAAACGGTCACCGAGCAGCGCCACTTCCATGGCATGCTTCATGCCGATGATGCGCGGCAGATACCATGTTGATCCGCCATCGGGGCTGGTCCCGAGATGGCAATAGGCGAGGGTGAAAATACCGCCCTCGGCGGCAATCACCAGATCGCAGCCAAGCATCAGGCTGAAACCGGCCCCGGCGACGGCACCCTTGACGGCGGCAATGACCGGCATCGGCAGGGCATTCATGTTGTCGACGATGATATGAATGCGGCTCAGGATTGATGTGAACCAGGCCCGGGCGTCGTCGTCGTTGGCGAATTCCTCGAATTTCCTCTTGAAGCGCTTTACGTCGCCACCGGCCATGAAATGGTCGCCGGCACCGGTCAGCACGACGCAGCGGACATCCTTGCTGTTACGCAGCGCGCCGGTGATCTCGATCAGGGCGGTAACGACATCATCGTTGATTGCGTTCAGGCTTTCCGGCCGGTTGATGGTGATTGTTGCGATTTTGTCTTTGATACCAAGCCGCACGGTATCATTCGGTGAAGCGATCATTGCGCCCGTTTCCTCCAATATTCTTGTCCGGCTTATGCCGTTCGGAACACTTTAACGGAGGCAGGGGCGGGGGACTAGCCGAGATAAACCGGCAAACGCACAATTCGTATCACCCCCTCACCTAACCTCTCCCCCTGCAAGGGGGAGAGGGATCAGAAGGACAGGTGAGGAGAGCATTCCCGGGTTCAGCTGCCCGGCTGGTTCTGCCAGTAGTCGATGTTCAGGTTGCGCAGGAAGTTGTCATGCTTGTATTCCAGGCAGCGTTTGAGACCGTCCATGCGTTGCGGCATTTTCGTACCGGCACAGCTGTTATAGGCATCCCGGGCACCGTTCAGACCAACCTCGCCGGCGACGGACAGGTAACTGTCGCCGATGGCATTCTGCCACATCCCTTCAAAATTACTGGCGGTGATCGGGCCGTCCATCGGCAGGGCGGCGTTGAGCTTTGCCAGCAGTTGTGCCGATGCGGCCTGCGGCTTGTTGTCGACGTAATGCTGGCCTTGTGTGCGCAGCGATTTTGTCGCGAAGGCGATTTCCTCATCGCTCAGCGGGTTCGGGTCGTTGGCTTCGGCAACCGGGATCAACGAGGCTTCCTGCCAGACGACCAGCTTTGCCGAAGTTGCCCCCAGTGCCTTGAGGCGGCCGAGTTCAAGCGAGGCGGCAACGGCCATGAAACCGCGATGTTCGGTGAAGCGCATATGCTCGCCGGCCGGTACGCGGACCTCGGTGCCGTTGTCACTGGCCAGCACCAGTGTGAAATGCTCCGGCCTTGCAGGGACGTAAGCGGTGCCCATGCCGGGTGCCGGGCGTTCGCGCTGCAGGCAATACGTCGACAGTTCTGCAACGCAGATCCCCTCGGCGCAGACCAGCGCTATGCCGCTTTCAGAGGGCAGTGCGGCCAGGATCTGTGGTGCGGCTTTAGCGGACGGGATTGATAAAAATGACGCCGCTGTGCAGAGCACGGCAGCGGTTAGCAAATGACGTTTCATAGCGTTAAGCCCCCTCCAGAATTACGGAAAAGGACAGCGCCGGGAAGAGCGAAAATCAGTAGCCGGGCTGGCTGTCCCAATAGTCACTGTTTAGCTTCATAATCGTCGTGTCGTGCTTGAATTCGAGGCAACTCTTGATGCCGGCCATGGAATGATAGGACGTACGGGACTGGCACCAGTCATAAATGTCGCGCGCGCGGCGGATACCTTCGGCATTGGCCGGATGCGCCGGCCCCAGCTTGTCAACGACGTCATGCCACAGCTGTTGCAGGCTTTCATTGTTGGCGGGGGCCTGGGGAACGATGGTCGCGGCCATGCGGTTGACGACCGAAGCGGCCATCGCGTCGGCCTGGGTGTCGACCACGTCGTTGCCGTGATCGCGGAGCGAGCGGCTGGCAAAGGCCAGTTCCTGTTCGCTGATCGGATTGGGGTCACCGGCAATCGGCTCGGGCACCAGCACGGCCCGTTGCGCGACGATGATTTTGGCACTGACACCACCGAGTTTGCTCAGCGCATCCCTGGAGATAAGCGCATTGACCGAGGAATAGCCGCGCACACTGCGGAACGTCAGGTGCTCGTCACCGGGCAGGGTGACTTCGTTGCCGTCCTGACCGACAACGATCAGCGAGAATTGTTCCTTGGCACCGGGCAGGTAGGCCTGACCGGTGGTCGGCAGATCACGCTCACGTTGCAGGCAATAGCTGCTCAGCGACGTCGTGCAGATCGTACCACTGCAATCCATGGGCTGCGTGCCGAGTGAAGCCATCACGGCCAGCACCTGTGGCGCGGCGGTTGCCGATGTGGGCGTTGCGGCCAATACGGCAATGGCCGCTGCAAAAATAGCCGAATATTTGTTCATGGCTAATTCTGGCTTTAATTCGGCTCAAAAAGCAAGCGGGAGTCAGCAATTTCGCGAAAAAGTGAACAAACCCCCGGCGACGGTTGACAGGGCAACCCGCACTCGCGACGATCACCCACCAAAATACGGGAGATTCAATAAAAATGACTGTTGCCAACGCGCAAGCGCTGTCGCCCGAGGCGGTTCGCCAGCTCATTGTTGATCGAAATCAGAGCGAAGTGGCGGTTCTTGACGTCCGCCCTGGCGGCACTTTTGGCGAGGCGCACCTGCTTTGGGCCAATTCGCTGCCGCTGACGACGCTTGAGATCGAATCTCTTGATCGTGTGCCCAGACTGGATACGCCGGTCGTGCTGTGCGGATTTGACGACGGTGATAACGCCATTGTTTCCCGCGCGGCGGCGAAAATGGCGCTGATGGGCTATAAGCATATTTCTTATCTGCGAGGCGGTGTGAAGGCCTGGGGCGAAGCCGGATTCGAGATTTTTTCCGGCGTCAACGTACCCTCCAAGGCGTTTGGCGAGTTTGTCGAACACACCTACGACACGCCGCGCATTCCGGCGCAGGATCTCAAGCGCATGATGGACGAGGGCGCCGATATGGTGGTGCTGGATTCCCGTCCGATGTCGGAATACCACGCCATGAATATCCCGATGGGCATCGATGTGCCGGGTGCCGAGCTGGCGCTGCGCGTGCATGACATCGCCCCCGATCCGAAAACCACCGTGGTCGTCAACTGCGCCGGGCGGACGCGCTCCATCATCGGCTGCCAGTCGCTCAGAAACGCCGGCATTCCGAACAAGGTGATCGCGCTGGAAAACGGCACCATGGGCTGGCACCTGGCCGGCTTCAAACTGGAATACGGCAATACGCAACGTTACGGCGCACTGACAGCCGAAGGTCTGAAGCGCGCCCAGGCCTGCGCCGAGCACGTGCGCACGCGCTTCGGCGTCAATACCATCGATGCCGCAACGTTGGCCGCCTGGACCTCGGATGCGTCTCGCACGACCTACGTTCTGGATGTTCGCGATCCGGAAGAATTCGCAACCGCGCATGTGCCGGGATCAAGACCGGCGCCGGGCGGTCAGCTGGTGCAGGCGACCGACCGCTATGTCGGCACGCTGGGGGCACGGATTGTCTGCGTCGATGACAACGGCGTGCGCGCGACCATGACGGCGTCGTGGCTGGTGCAACTCGGCTGGGAAGCCGTGGTGCTGGCGCCGGGGGCTCTCAAGATGTCGGAAACAGGCGCGCATACGCCGCCCATGCCGGCGCTGCCGACCGTGCCGGAAATCGACGCCGTGGCGCTCGCCGCCAGAATGATCCAGACGCATGTGGTCGATCTCGGCAACAGTCTCTCACATCGCAACAATCATATCCCGGGCAGCCGTTTTGCGATTCGCGCCCACTTGCCGGAAAATCTGGCCGCGCTTTCCGATGACCGGCCGATCGTGCTGACCTCCAGCGACGGCGTGATTGCAAGTTTCGCCGCCGCCGATCTGATCGCTGCCGGGTTCAAGCGCGAGGTGATGGTCCTCAAGGGCGGCACCGCCGCCTGGAAAGCCGCCGGCCTGCCGCTCAAGGGCGGCTTCGAGAACAACCTCGATAGCAGCGCCGACGTCTGGTACCGGCCCTACGACATGGACGATGCCCAGGAAGGGGCGATGAAGCAGTATCTGAGTTGGGAAGTGAACCTCGTCGCCCAGATCGAGCGCGACGGCACCACCGACTTCAAGGTGTTTGACTAGAGCTGATAACCGTTTGTTCGCAGATCACCGTCATCCCAAACTTGATTTGGCATCGATCCTTCGAGACGGCCTTTCAGGCCTCCCCAGGATGAGGGTAAAATGAAACCTCATGCTGAGGAAGGCGCATTGCGTCTGTCTCGAAGCATGACATGGACCCTGAATCAAGTTCAGGGTGACGCACAAAAGAAAACGAAATTTCATTCGCATTTAAGGAAACAGGCAAAATGAAGATAATGGTGCTGCCGGGCGACGGGATCGGCCCCGAAATCATGGACGCGACCCTCAAGGTGGTGCGGGCCCTGAACGATGTTTACGGTCTGGGGTTCGATCTGCAGACCCGCGACATCGGTCTGGTGTCGCTGGCCTCCAGAGGCTCGACGCTGCCCGATGACGTCATCGCCGAATGCCGCGAAGCCGATGGCACCATTCTCGGCCCGGTCGACACCTATGCCTACCCGCCGTTGTCGGAAGGCGGCGTCAATCCGTCCGGTGCGATGCGCAAGGGCCTTGATCTGTATGCCAACATCCGCCCGTCGAAGACCTTTGCCGGGGTGCCGTCGCTGGTCAAGCACATGGACATGGTGGTGGTTCGCGAAAACACCGAAGGCTTCTATGCCGACCGCAACATGTTCTTAGGGAGCGGCGAGTTTATGCCGACCGAAGACGTCGCCCTTTCGGTGCGCAAGATCACCCGTCAGGGCAGCCGCCGCATCGCCCGTCAGGCGTTCCAGCTGGCGATGCGCCGCCGCAAGAAGGTGACGGTGGTGCACAAGGCCAACGTGCTCAAGGTGACCGACGGTCTGTTCCTGCACGAGGTCAACGAGGAAGCCAAAAGCTATCCGGATGTGGAACTGGAAGAACTGATCATCGACGCCGCGACGGCACACCTGATCCGCCGCCCGGCCGATTTCGACGTGCTCGTCACGACCAACATGTACGGCGATATCCTGTCCGATGAATGTGCCGAACTGTCCGGTGGTCTCGGCCTCGGCGGCTCGATCAACGCCGGCGACAGCGTTGCCATTGCCCAGGCGGCACACGGCTGCGCGCCGGACATTGCCGGGCAGGGCAAAGCCAACCCGTCGGCGCTGATGGTCTCGGTGGCGATGCTGATGGACTGGATGGGCGGACGCTCAAGCTCCAACAACCTGATCGATGCGGCGGCGTCGTTCCATGCCGCCGTTGCCGGTGCCCTTGCCGATGATGCGGTGCGCACACCCGATCTCGGCGGACGCGGCAATACATCGAAATTCGGTGATGCGGTGGCGGCCCGGATCAAGGGCTAGCCCCTCACCCTCCCACTCACGGTGTTCGCGGGCCCCTCCCTCTCCCAAGGAGAGGGTAGAGGTGCCTGCATTCCCTCTGCCTGGGGAGCGGGCAGGGTGAGGGGGATTATTCGGCGGCGCTGCGAAGCCCGGGATAAAGATCAGCGACACTGGCCAGCGTTTCCAGTGACCAGATGTTGTCTTCAAGCGCCCGGGTGCATTCCGCGCCGATTTCGGCAATCGCCAGTTCCTGGAATTTATCGGAAAGCTCGGCATCGCTCAGCGGTGCGTCCGGATCACCTTTGCGGGTCGCCGCATAGAACTCGTAAAGCGTGCCGTCGTTGAGCTGAATTTTGACCCTGGCCGAGCGGCGTTTCGGGAACGCGGCGTCGCAGTCGTCGTCCTTGCTGACGAATACCTTTTTGGCGAGCGCATGAATGGCCGGATCGGCGCGGCGCTCGTCGGTGAAGGCCTTGGTGCGACAACTGCCGTCAAGCAGCGCCACCGAAACGCAGTAGGGCAGGCTGAACTTGGCTTCAAACGCGCTCGAGGTTTCCTGCGCGCCGACGATTTCCACCGCCGGACCATAGGTCCCGGCATCGACCCGCGCTACGTCGCCGGCTTTAAAGCCGCGCGTAGTCTGCAACTGCAGGGCGCCGTCGATGGCGGCGTGGGCATGACCGCAGGCGGCATGGTTCTTGACGGTGATGCGCTGGATCGTGAAGTCTTCGCCGAGAGTCGCCGCCGCCCGGCTCCAGTCGATACCGCCACACATGGCATTACCGAAACCGCGCTCGCCTTCGAGCATGTCATGGATACCGGTAACACCGGCCCCGGCAGTGAGCGCACACATCAGGCCGGTGTCGGCGGCATGACCACCATGCATCGGTTTCGACATGGCATCGCCGCGAAACGCCTGCTGCAGACCGGCTGCGAGGGTGCCGGCATTGGCCAGCGCATTGAGTGCCTGTTCCTCGTCAAGACCAAGGATCGTCGCCGCCGCCGCCGCCGCACCAAAGGTGCCGATGGTACCGGTGGTGTGCCAGAAAGCGTAGTGCGCCGGGTTGACGGTCTCGGCGATGCGGTTGGAAACCTCGTAGCCGGAAATCACCCCGCGCAGAAATCTCTCGCCCGATACCCCCCGGGATTCGGCGATGGCCAGGGCCGCCGAAATCACCGGCACGCCCGGATGATAAATGCCGTCGCGGTAAATATCATCGAACTCGATGGTGTGGCTGGCCGCCCCGTTGATCAGCGCTGCGGTGCGGGCGTCGGTCACTTCGCCGCCGGGATAAAGTCTGGCCCCGCCACGGCCCAGCATGTCGGTAAATGCAACCTTCATCAGGCTGGCCGGTGCAATGGCCCCACCCGGTAACGTCGCGCCCATGTAATCCAGCACGCAACGCTTGGCCGCGTGCAACACGGCGATATCGAAGTCACGGGTCGCGGCGTCAGCGGCAAACGCGGCGAAAGGGGCCAGTACCGGTGCAGTCATGGCTTATTTTCCTTTGAAGGCGGCTTTCCGTTTTTCCATGAAGGCGCGACGGCCTTCGACGTAATCCTCGCTCTTGAAGCAGTCCTCGACGATCGAGGCGCACAGCGCATGATCGCGGTCGGCATCGTCCTTCAGGCATTCCTTGACGACGACTTTAACGGCCTTGATCGTCAGCGGTGCGTTGCCGGCGATGGTGCTGGCGTAGTCTTCGACATAGGCATCAAACTCGGCGCGCGGCAGAACCCGATTGATGAAGTTCATCCGTTCGGCTTCGTCGGCGGTGAATTTGCGCGCGGTGTAGAACAGCTCCATGGCATAGCTCGGGCCGACGATATCGACCAGCGGCTTCAGGCCGTCAACGCGGTAACCGAGGCCCAGCTTGGCTGCCGGAATGGCGAAGATCGTATCATCGGTGCACAGACGCAGGTCGCAGCAGGTCGCAATACCGGCCCCGCCGCCGACGCAGAAACCTTCGATTTTGGCGATGGTCGGCTTGTTGACGTTGCGCAGCAGATCGGACGAGCGCTCGACAGCTTCGTTGTAGATTTTGACACCGTCTTCGGAAGACCGGTTCTTTTCGAATTCGGAAATGTCGGCACCGGCGCAGAATGACTTGCCGCCTTCACCGGAAACGACGATGACGCGGATGGCGTCATCGGCGGCGAAGTCTTCGATGGCCTTGCCGAGATCCTGCCACATGCCGAGGGTCATGGCATTGCGGCGGGTCTGATTGTCCATCTTGACCCGGCCGATGGCCCCGTCTTTTTCAACGATCAGGCGTTTAACAGGGGTATCGTTACCGGCGTCCGGCATGGCTGTCTCCTAAAATGAAAGTGATTATTGATTTGCCGGCATTCTCGCTTGCCAACCCGTATCCCGCAAGGGGGTGTGACAATTTCATGGCCTCCTCACCTGTCCTCTTCTCCATTTGTGGAGGAGAGGGACTCTCGCGTGCCACCCTTGTCCCTCTCCCCCTTTGAGGGGGAGAGGTTAGGTGAGGGGGACAAAGATACAAATTACCGAAAACCGAGACACCTTGCCGCCCTTCAATCGTGATTGCGTTTGTCACAGTTCAACCATCGGACAATAATCTGCGCAAAGATTTATGGGGGTAACATGATCGCACGGTTCGAGAGACTGACTGGCCTTGGCATGCGCGAGCAGGCACCGGCGTGGATGGTTGCGCTGGGCCATGGCGGGACACACTGGGTCGCCGCTACGTTCTATCTCTTGCTGCCTTATCTGACCAAGGAACTGGGCCTCAGCTACACCGAAGCCGGGGTGCTGGTTTCGACCTTCCATGTCAGCTCGTTCCTCGCCAACTTCGGCTCCGGCATGGTTGTCGACGTGCTCGGTCGTCGCGTGCTGGTACAGGCGGTGTCGCTGTTGCTGGGCGCTTTTGCCCTGATGCTGTTCGGTTTCGCGGGCGGCCTCGCGGTGCTGGTCGGTCTTGTCTGCATCATCGGCGGGACCAACAATCTCTGGCATCCGGCGGCGATCTCGTTCCTGTCCGGAATCTATCCGAAAAACCGCGGCTATGCGTTATCGATCCATACCCTCGGTGCATCGCTGGGCGACAGTCTGGCACCGATCTGTATCGGGGCACTGCTGACGGTGATGCAATGGCGTGACACGGCACTCTGGGGCGGCATTCCGGTGCTGGTCGTTGCCGCGCTGATCCTTTCCAGCCTGAACCGCATGGACAAGGGTGCCGACGGGCAGGTGGCGCGGAAAATTACCGCCGGGGAATATTTCCGGGGCATCGGCAAGCTGCTCACTGACCGCGCCGCGATGGGGCTTTGCCTGATGGCCGGTTTCCGCTCGATGACGCAGAACGGCCTGTTGATGTTCATCCCGATTTACCTCGCCAACGTGCTCAAGGTCGGGCCGTTCATGACCGGTGTCGGCATGTTTGCGATGCAGATGGGCGGCTTCTTTGCCGGGCCCATTGCCGGTGCCTGGTCGGACAAGATCGGCCGTCGCCCGGTTGTGCTGGGTGCAGCAACGGGGACAACCGTCGTCGTTGCTTTCCTGGCGGTGGCGCAAAGCGAATATCTGTTCATCGCCGGCGTCTCGGCGCTCGGCTTCGTGCTGTTTGCGATCCGTCCGGTGATCCACAGCTGGATGATGGACCTGACGCCGCCGGCGATGCACGGCAGCGCCACCAGCGCCCTGTTCGGCACGCAATCGGCGCTGTCGCTGATCATTCCGCTGGTTGGTGGTTACATCGCCGATCTGTATGGCGTCGGTGCGGTGTTCTATCTGCTGGCCGGCACCATGCTGGTCGCCAATGTGCTGGTTGCGATGCTGCCGGACGCCGAGAAGCTTGAGGGGTAGGGGCTGCTCTAACGCTCCCTCGTCACCCCGGCGCATGCCGGGGTCCAGTGTAACTCCAAAGACTGGTCTGGATTCCGGCCTGCGCCGGAATGACGGTAGTCGTGTAGTTACTAAACCCGTTCCTCAAGGCCAGCCTTGAGCATCCGCCACAGTAAGATCTCGACCCGGTCCTGACCGAAGAAGGTCTCGCCGCGAAACGTCATCAGCGGCACGCCCCAGTGATCCGATGCATCCTGGGCTTTTTCGTTTTCGGCGATCACCGCTTCAAATCGTTCGGGGTCGGCCTCGATGTCGGCCATCAGGGCGTGGCCGTTGAGGCCGGCGGCGTTCATGGCGTTGATCAGATGATTGCCCTCGTGCCAGTTGTCGGTGCGGCCGTCCCACAAAAGCCGCATCACCGTATCCTGAAAGGCGAGGCAGGCGTTTCGCGTCTGCGCTGCGGCGGCGAGCAGGGTCAGGGTGCGGATGTAGGGTTGTTCGACGGCGATCTCGTAGGTCTTGTCGTCCTGGATGATCGGGTCGGGCACCGGCGGGCGGCGGAACGGGATGTCGAGATATTCCGCCAGCCGCGTGCAATCGGCGGTGTGATAGCGCCGGTACTTCGGGTTCACGGACTTGAAGAAGCCGGGCGTCCTGAGGGCAATCGGCCACACCGGGCGGATGTTGATGTAGACATGAAAGTTACGCTCGATCTCGATCAGGCGGTCGAGGGCGAGATAGCAGAACGGGCTGCGCATCGACCAGAAAACATCAACGGAAAAGTCGCTGGAATTGTCGCCCGGTGCCGGGCGGGTATTATCTGCGTCCGCCATCAGATCCCCATCATGTGCCGCATGCGGGTATTCAGCGGCAGCCCTTCGGTCGAGAAATTCTCAAGCACGGTGAAGTGGTTGAGGCCGGGGACCACCACTTCCTTGCAGTGCAGGCCCTTGCTGCTCCAGGGGCCTGAAAGAATCGAATTGTGGCGCAGGAATTCCGGGGTCTCGGCACCGCCGACGGCGAGCAGCAGCGGAGCGGCAACCTTCGGCGTAAGATAAATCGGGCTGTAATCGGCAACGGTCTGTTCGGTAAAGCCCAGCGTCGGATTCATGTAATTAAGACGGATCGGTTCCAGATCATACAAACCGGAAATTGCCATGCCACCCTTGATGGCACTGGCCGGAACGCCCCATTCGTTCCAGTCGGTCGCGTACATCATCGCCGTGACATGTCCGCCGGCGGAATGACCGGCGATATAAAGCCGGTCAGGATTGCCGCCGTGTTGGGCAATGTTGCGATGCGTCCAGGCGACGGCGGCGCGGCACTGGCGGACCAGTTCGGCCATGTCGACGTCGGGAATCAGGGCATAGTTGACGACGACGACGGTGACGCCGGCTGGCGCAAAACCGGCCGGAATGAAGCGGAAATCATTCTTGTGACGGGAAAACCAGTAACCGCCGTGCAGGAAAATCAGCACCGGGGCCGGACCGTAATCTTCGCCGTCGGCATGGGTCGCGGGATAGACATCGACCATTTCGGCAGCGCTGTCACCGAACGAAAGATCGAAGACATGCGGTGCCGACTTTATGAAATTTTCACCGCGTGCGGCATAGGACGCCATGATCTCGGCATGGCCGTCGACCCGTTCGCGGTTGTTGTACTGCCAGTCAAGTTGCTCCTGCGTGAAGTCTGCGTAGACTTTGTCTTCTTTGTTCATGCGTCCGGTGTCCTCTGTTTCTTGAATGTGGCTGTATGTTTCAGGTTAACGGCAACATGACGTTTTCCTGATAGGCCAACCGAGATGCCAGACTTTCATACCAGCGTTTCAGGTTCGGCAGATCAGGTATCGGCATATCCAGATTGTGCCAGCGATAGGCGGCACAACCAAGCGGGACATCGCCCATCGTCGGCGCATTGCCGGTCATGAAGGCGTTGTCGGCAAGATGCCTGTCGACGATCGTCCAGGCCTTGCCGCCCTCGATCAGTGCCTTGTCGAAGGCTTCCTGATTGCGCTCGGCGACGGGGGTGCGGATCAGTGTCCAGAACAGCGTCGTCATCGATGCGTGCACGGTGGTCAGATAAAAATCCATCCACTGGTTGGCGTGAAACTTGTCTTCGATCTTGGCCGGCAGCCACGGCGACGAGCCGTATTTTTCGGCAAGGTAGCGGACAATCGCATTGGATTCCCAAAGGACGAAATCAACGTCTTCGAGGGTCGGCACGCGGCCGTTCGGGTTCTTGGCCAGATAATCCGGCCCGGTGTTGCCGCCGAAGGCGCCGCCGATGTCCATGCGTTCGACATCAAGGCCGATTTCGGCGCTGATCCACATGACTTTCTGTACGTTGATGGAATTTGCCCGTCCGAGAACGCGAACCATGATGTTTTCTCCCCCTTAATGATGGCGGACTTTATCACCCAAAAAATGATTAAGCGAGACGTTTCGATTGCTGATTTAGCAACCGGCTGTCACACTTCGTTGATGATGTTTTATGAACTTGCAAAGTGTCTCGTCTGATGAGCAATCAGGGCTTTGATCCGGGCTCGCCCGATCCGACCGTAAAACAGGCTTTTTCGCTCTATTCCGAGGGGAATCCGGCAGCGGCGATAGCGCTTGCACGGGAATCCATGCAGGTTTGTGCAGATAAAAACAGTCTGGCTCTTGTCATGGCGCTGGCGCTCAGGCGGATGGGCAAGCATCGCGACGCGGTGCCTGTGCTTGAAGACCTGCTCAGGCAAACCCCTGAACGGGCCGACATCTGGACCCTGCTCGGGATGTGCTGCCGCGATATGGCGGAGCGCGAGAAAGCCGCCGTGAGCTTCAGAAAAGCCGTCAATGCCGACGAAAATTACACCCAGGCGCGCTATCAGCTTGCCGTCGTTACGCAGGAAATGGGGCACGATCTGGAAGCCGTGCCGCTGTTTCGCTGGTATCTGCAAAGCGAGGCCGGGGCCGTCAACGCGCTCGCCTGGAGCCTGCTTGGCGTTGCCTATAGACGCTTGAATAAATTCGAGGAATCGGCTGCTGCCATCGAAAAGGCGATTGCCCTGAACCCCGACGACATCACCATGCGCAACGCCCTCGTGATCACGCACTTTCATGCCGGCAATGACGCCGAAACCCGGCGTGCGGCGATGACGGCGCTGGAAATGAAGGACGCTTTCGCCACGGTCCGGGCTGCTGAAATGAAGCTCGGATTGAAGCTGACGACGCGCCCGGTGCCGTTCGATGCGCTCGACCGTTCGAAGAACATCATCGCCTTCAGCCTTTGGGGCAGCGACCCGGTCTATACCCACGGTGCCATCGTCAACGCCCAGATCGCCCCGCATATCTACCCAAGCTGGCGCTGCCGGTTTTACTGCGATGACAGTGTGCCAACCCCGATCCAGGACGAGCTGCGCCGGCTGGGCGCGGAGGTACATCTGATCCGCGATCCGAAGTTATTGGAGCTGAAGGCGTTATGGCGGTTCCTTGTGTCCGACGACGAAACCGTTGATCGCTTTATGTGCCGGGATGCGGACTCACGCCTGAATGCGCAGGAAGCGGTAGCCGTCGATGACTGGATTTCATCGGCTCTGCCGTTTCATGTGATGCGCGATCATCCCTATCATATGGAGGTCATTCTGGCCGGGATGTGGGGCGGCATGACCCGGGTTCTGCCGAATATTCGCGAACAGGCGGAAGTCGCCATGAGCTATAGCCGCAACAAGTGGAACGATCAGGAATTCCTGCGCGATGTCATCTGGCCCTTGATCCGCGATCACGCCAAAGTCCATGACAGCTATTTCCGGTTTCGTGGCGCTGATGACTTTCCGCCCTACTGCCGGTTGCCCGGAAAGATTCATGTCGGCGGCGCCATCAAGGTGATGCCCGTCTGGCCGGTAGAAGCCTGGTTTCCAGCAAAAAAACAGGATTCCGGGGCCTCTTGACCGGACTAAGGGCACCAGGCTGAGCTTAGACGGCGCAAGCGCCGGTTTTCCATGACTTTTGACAGGTTTCTCCGTATGCCAGTGGGGCTGGAACCGCGTGTGCCGGCTTTTGGTTGCCCACACGCCTGAAGAATGGATCAAAGACGATGGCTGAAGACGATATCAATCCGAATGCGAACGACGTCGAAGACGAAGAAGAGGACAACGAGAAAACGTCTGCTGAAGAGCAGCGAATTCTTGATGACCTGACGCAATTCGGTGATGGCGCCAACCAGCTTGATGAGCCTGATGATCCGGCCGCTAATGCTTTCGGTGGAGAAGATGACAATCCCGAACCGGCCCTTTCCCAGTCGATGTCGACGATCCACACCGGTAGCCAGCTGACCAATGCGGAACTCACGGCCGGACTGCCGCCAAGCGGTCAGGTCACGACACCTGTCGGGGAAATGTCTTCCCTGCAGGAAAATCCGGAAGCCAATCCACAAGTTATCGATGCGCCAGCTGCCCCGCCGCAATATGACCAGAATGCTCCGGCACAAGGTTTGCAGGGCTTTGATCCTGCCGCGGTCCGACCCGTTGCGGCGTCGCCATCTGCTGCAGAAGTCGTTCCGCCGGCAGCACCACCCCAACCGACCGGCGATGCCGGCGCTCAAAGGGGTGCTGGTGAAGCCGAGCCGGGTGCCGAAGCAACAGCGCCTGCTGATGCGCCAACTGCGCCGAGCACACCGACCACAGCAACAACGCCAACCGAACCGACGACGGCAACTTTGCCGACCGCAGTGACGGTTCCGACGGAAGTAACGGTTCCGACTGAAGTGACAGTCCCGACCGATGCGACGACGCCGACCGATGCGACGACACCGACCGACGCGACGACGCCGACCGATGCAACGACGCCGACCGATGCAACGACGCCGACCGATGCAACGACGCCGACCGATGCAACGACGCCGACCGATGCGACGACGCCGACCGATGCAACGACGCCGACCGATGCAACGACGCCGACCGATGCAACGACGCCGACTGAGCCGACCGATCAGGCTGATGACCCGACGATTGATTCCGGTAGCGTGACCGGTGCAGAAGATACGGCCGTGCCGCTTGATATTCAGGCATCTCTGACGGATCTCGATGGCTCAGAGACTCTCTCTATCACCATTTCCAATATTCCTGCCGGCTCGCAGCTTAATTTCGGCACCGATAACGGTAATGGCTCGTGGACAATTTCCGCTGACGATTTTGCAAATAATGCCAACCTGCTTGATAACCTGACGATTACGCCGCCGCGTGATTTCTATGGCGATTTCAATCTTGAAGTCAGTGCGACATCGACCGAAACGGCGAATGGCGATCAGGCCACCGTGACATCGACATTCGGTGTCACCGTAACGCCGGTTGTCGATGATCCGATCCTCCAAACCGTGAATGTTTCCGGTGTTGAAGACAATAATGTCGCTCTGCAAATTCAGGCTTCGATGGATCCGGGTGCAGTTGAAACTGTCGATACGCTGATTCTCAGCGGCATCCCCGATGGATCAACACTGAGTGCCGGGACCGATAACGGTGATGGCACCTGGTCCCTGAGTGCAGTAGATCTTGCCGATCTGACCATGACGCCACCGGTCGATTTCGCGGGCACATTTACAGTGCAGGTGACGGCTGTTTCAACGGATGGCGGTATCGACGTCAGCTCCTTCAACGTAGACATCGAAGCCGCGCTGGATGTTGCGGGCTCTAGCGGTACCGAAGATCAGCCGATCAGTCTCACAATCGATCCGGGCGCTGCTTCCGAGATTACGATTGCCAACATGCCGGATGGCGCTTTGCTGTCGGCGGGTACGGATAACGGTGACGGAACGTGGACGCTGACCCCTCAGCAACTCGATGGCCTGACGGTTACACCGCCGGCAAACTCGGATGCCGATTTCACGTTGACCATAAGGGCTGACAATTGGACGCCCGTTAATCTGGAAGTCGTGGTTGCGGCGGATGCGGATGCACCGACGCTGGATCTGAGCAACGTCAGTGGTGCCGAAGACGGCGCCATTGCGCTGGATATTTCATCGGTACTGACCGATACGGACGGTTCGGAAAGCCTTTCAATCACGATCTCGAATATTCCGGACGGTGCAGTGCTGACCGACGGTGCCGGCAATCCCGTCACCATCACCGATGGTTCCGCCGAACTGACGACGGCTCAGCTTGAAGGTCTGACGATCACGCCGCCGGCAGACTTCGCCGGGACATTCGATCTTGCCGTAACCGCGACCTCGACCGAAGCCGATGGCGGCGATACGGCGCAATCATCTGGTTCGATCACCGTCAATGTCGATGCCGTTGCCGATACACCGAATATGACGGTCGCCGATGCGGCTGGGATCGAAGACTCGGCGATTCCGCTGAACATCACGGCAGCCTCAACGGATGTCGATGGCTCGGAATCCGTCTCGGTAACGATTTCCAATATCCCTGACGGGGCGGTGCTGACCGACGGTGCCGGCAATGCGATCACGATCACCGACGGTTCCGCCGAACTGACGACGGCCCAGCTTGAAGGTCTGACGATCACGCCGCCGGCAAATTCCGATGGCGACTTCACGCTGGACGTCGCGGTAACGACGACGGACGGCACCGACACGTCGACGGTCAACGGCCAGCTGAATGTGGACGTAGCCGCGGATGCGGATGCGCCGACGCTGGATCTGAGTAACGCCAGTGGTGCCGAAGACAGCGCGATCAGTCTCGATATCTCGTCGGCACTGACCGATACGGACGGCTCGGAAAACCTTTCAATCACGATTTCGAACATTCCGGACGGTGCGGTGCTGACCGATGGTGCCGGCAATCCGGTCACCATCACAGATGGTTCTGCAAATCTCTCTGCAGGTCAGCTCGATGGCCTGACGATCACGCCGCCGGCTGATTTCTCCGGGACGTTTGATCTTGCCGTAACCGCGACCTCGACCGAAGCCGATGGCGGCGATACGACACAGACCCTGGGCTCGATCACGGTTAACGTCGATGGTGTTGCCGATGGTGCGACGCTTACCCTTGATGATGCATCCGGATATGAAGACACCGTCATTCCACTCAATATCGATGTATCTGCTGCGGATGGTTCTGAAAGTGTTTCCATCACCATTAATGATATTCCTGGTGGTGCCGTGCTGACCTATGTGGATGCTGCAGGCAATACCCAAGCCATTGATATTACGGATGGTTCTGTGACGTTAACTCAAGATCAGTTAAACGGTCTCAGCATCACGCCGTCTGAAAATTCCGATGCTGATTTTGCTCTCGATGTTGCGGTGACGACAACCGACGGCGACAGCACCAGTACCACAAGCAGCACACTGAATGTAGCGGTTGAGGCTGTTGCCGATGACCCGACATTAACCGTTGGCGATGTTGCAGGCGCGGAAGACACCGCCATCAATCTGGATATTGCCTCGGCGCTGACCGATACGGACGGCTCGGAAACGTTATCGATTGAGCTTTCGAACGTACCGAATGGCTCTGTTTTGACGACGACCGGTGGGACCGTCATCACGGTTCACCAAGGGGTTGCGCAGATTGATCCTGCCGATCTCGCCGGCTTGAAAATCACGCCGCCGGCTAATTTTACCGGCAGTTTCGACCTTCATGTGACCGCCACTTCGACCGAAGCCGAAAATTCAGACACCGCAGGCGTTACGCGTGAAGCCACGATTACCGTGAACGTCGATAATTCGAATGATGGCCCCGTCGCCAACAACGATACGGCGACGACCAATGAAGATACAGCGGTCACGCTTAATCTGACGGCAAATGATACGGATCTCGATGGCGATACGCTCACCGTCACGCAAATCGATGGTCAGGACATAGCGATCGGCGGCAGCGTCGATGTCGGTTACGGTACTGTGACGATGAACGAAGACGGCACGGTCACGTTCAACCCGGATGAGAACTGGAACGGAACGGAGACGTTTGAATATACGGTCTCCGATGGCACGGCGACAGATACCGGTACGGCAAGCATTAATGTTAATTCTGTCAACGACGGCCCGGTGGCCGGTGACGACACGCTGACCGGCACCGAAGACGGCACCATCACGTTCAGTGCATCGGATCTGCTCGGCAACGACAGTGACATCGACGGCGGCACGCTCTCGATCACCGGCTTTGATCAGCCGGAGCACGGCAGCATCGTCGACAACGAGGACGGCACCTACACGTTCACGCCGGACGCCAACTGGAACGGCGCGACCGACTTCACCTACACGGTCTCTGACGGCCAGGGCGGCACGGATACGGCGACGGTGGCGATCACCGTCGACGGCGTTGCTGATGACGCCGTGATTACCAGTGAAATTGCGACCGGTAGTGAAGATTCGGCAATTGCGCTGGATATTGATGTGTCGAGCGTCGATGACATCTCGTCGATTACGCTGACGAATATTCCGACCGGTGCCGAATTGTTTGATGCCGCCGGCAATGCCATCACCATTAACAACGGCTCTGCGGAAGTGACCCAGGGCCAGCTTGATGGTCTGTCGATCAAACCGCCGGCCGACAGCAACGCCGACTTCCAGATCGGCATCGAGATTACCACGACGGATGGTGACGATACGGCAACGGTAACCGGCAGCATAGATGTCGATGTCGTTGGGGTGGCCGATGCGCCGAACCTGAGTGCAAGTATTGGTGAAGGCACCGCTGAAGGTGGTCCAACTGCTGTCACGGTGTCGCAATCAACACTTGACGCCGCGGATACAGAAGGGGCAACGGTCACCATTACAGGCGTTCCGGAAGGGGCTAGCCTGTCAGGTGGTACTGACAACGGCGATGGTAGCTGGACGCTTTCGGGTGATGATCTGGATGGTCTGACCATTACCCCTGCAGAAGGTGCTGAAAATAGCGATGTTTCTCTGTCCATTGAAGTAACCGGTGTTGGTGCTGCCGGAACTAATCTGGTCACTGAGAACTTCAACAGCACGGTCAGTGGCTGGAGTGGAGAATCTGCCAGCGTCGGTGGGAAAATGGCCATCGATCATAATGATACGCCAACCAAGACGTTTGATTTCGGCGATGATCATGCCGGACAGACAGTTACGATCAGCTTTGATACCGAATCCTTCGGCGGTTGGGAAACCAGCGGCGGAGCACAGGATTACTTCTATGTTTCGGCCAACGGTGGTCAGGTTGTAAATACATCGAACAGTTCAGGCAGTTATTCCTTCTCCGTCACTCTGGATGAGCATGGCCAGGTCCAGATCGGTATGGATGTTCAGGTAACTGATGCCGCAAACGAGGGGATGTATGTCGACAATTTCCAGATCGCTACCGGGAATGATTGGGAAACAACGCTGGCCACGGAGTCGGTAAATGTTGAGCTGGACCCCGACATGGTTTCGTTTGATCTCAATATCACCGCATCGCTTGGTGATACGGATGGATCAGAATCTCTGTCAGTTACAATTTCCAATATTCCAGATGGTGCCGTGCTGCATGATGCGAGCGGCAACGAAATCACCATCACGAATGGTTCTGCAGATGTACCTTCGGGCCAGCTCGAGGGCCTGACCATTGCTGTGCCGGCGGGTAGCGAGAATTTCGACCTGAACATCTCGGCGACGGCAACGGAAAACGATGGCGATACAAACACGGTATCGACATCGCTTACCGTAATGGCTGATGTTGCCGTAGAGGGCTCAACAATTGATGTCAGTAATGCAGTTGGAAACGAAGACTCGGCGATTGCGCTGAATATTGATGTTACACAGCTTGATACAGATGGGTCGGAGAGCGTATCCATCACAATTGGTGACATTCCTGACGGTGCTGTGCTGCATGATGCGAGCGGAAACGAAATCGTCATCACCAACGGATCGGCAGAAATTACTCAGGACCAGCTTGAAGGGCTGACGATTACGCCGCCAGACGACTCCAATCAGGACTTTACCCTGACGGTCACGACGACGACGACCGAAGAGTCCACCGGTGCGACATCGACCTCAACGGCAAGTCTTAACGTCGATGTTGTTGGTGTGGCTGATGAGCCGACTCTTTCCGCAGAATTGGGAGAGCCGCAAATCGTTATTACTGGCGGTGAGCAGGTCGATGTTACAATTGACAGTCAGAATTTCAGTAGTGGTGATTCTGGCTTCTCGGTCGGGGCGCGCACAATTAACCCGGATGGTTCTCTCTCGGACGCTTCTTCGGATAATCTCACCTACAACCAAAGCCCTGGCGGTTTTGGTGTAGCAGGTAATGCGTCCGGGGCATCGTCAGAGCTTGGGTATGACTCCGGTCATGGTGTTTCTGAGCAGATCGTCGTCAGTTTTGACAATGATGTTTCTTCCGCTGATGTATCGTTTGCCTGGATGAGCAGTTCTGAGCATGCAACTTACGAAATCTACCGCGATGGTGTTAAAGTTGGTGAAGGTCAGGTAACCGGTGTAACCGATAACGTTGACGCCCCTGTGACATTAACTGCGGCAGACGGCGGTTCGTTTGATCAGATTGTATTCTCTGCGCCTGGTATCGAAGACGATTACCTGATCCACACCATCACGTTCGAAACAACGGTTGGCGGTGATACGTCTGTCGAATATCCGCTCGATATTTCGACAAACCTTAATGATATTGATGGTTCGGAAAGCCTGTCTATTACGATTGATAATCTGCCGGACGGCGCTGTGCTTTCTGCTGGTATTCAGAATGAAGACGGTTCGTGGACGCTTAATGCAGGGGATCTGAATGATCTCAAGGTTACACTCAGTGGCGAAAATGCCGGCACGCCATTTACCTTCAATGTCAGTGCGACATCGATCGAAAGCGACGGTGATACGTCGACCGTGAACATGACGCTCAACGCTGGGGGTATTGATATCGCCGCTGATGGCGCAACGATCACCGAGAGCAATGCAACAGGCTTTGAAGACGGTGCCATTGCGCTCGATATCAATGTCGACATGGTCGACAGCGACGGTTCGGAAACCTTGTCGATTACCATTTCCGACATTCCGGAAGGCGCTGTGCTGACAGACGGCAACGGCCACGAGATCACGATCACCGGCGGCTCTGCCGAATTGACGCAGGATCAGCTTGAAGGTCTCAGCATCACGCCGCCGGCCAACAGCAATGACGACTTTGATCTGACCATTACGGCGACGACGACGGAAACCTCTACCGGCGATACGTCCACGTCGACTGCGACGTTGAGCGTCGATGTCATCGGTGTTGCCGATCAGCCTGGCCTTGCTGTTTCGCTTGGTGAGGGAACGACAAGTGGTGGAAATCCGACACCTGTCGCCTACTGGAACATGGATGAGACCAGTGGTTTGACACTGCATGACCAGGTTGGTGGCCATGATGGTCACTCGCTGGGCAAAAGTTATTCAAAAAGCGATCTCGATCTGGATGACAGCAGCGCCAAGAGCAGCATGAATACATCTGCCGAGTTCAAGGATGATGACCGACAGTACATTGAAGTCACCAGCAGTGCCGATCTGAAACCGGCCAGCGGATCATTGACGCTGTGGTTCAATTCCGATGAAAACAATGACGGAACCCTGGCGTCAACAGACTCCAGTGGCCTTCACAACGGCGATCTCAATCTGTCGATCAACAGCAGTGGCCATCTTGAGTTCAAGCTTCAGGATACCGGCGGTACGCACACGATCTCCGGCGGGACTGTAACTAAAGATCAATGGAGTCAGGTCACGGTGTCGTGGGGTGAAGGCGGCATGAAGATTTACCAGAATGGTCAAGTGGTCGCTTCCAACCCGAACTATACCGGTGGACTTTCCGGCAATACAAACCCATGGACCTTCGGTGCTTCTCAGCAGAGCGATCGTGATTATTTTGACGGTCATATTGATGACATCGCGATCTACGACACGCCGGTGACTGCCGAGCAGGCCCTGGATCTATATACCCATGGGGTCGAGGAACTGATGGATGCCGGTGGTGGTGACGAGATCATCACGTATCCGGTGGATATCACGACCGGTCTGGTCGATACCGATGGCTCGGAATCGCTGACAATTACGCTCTCCGATCTGCCGGACGGTGCCATTCTTTCTGCCGGCACCGACAATGGTGACGGGACCTTCACGCTTACCAGTGATGACCTTGATGGTCTGCAGATTTCAGTGCCTTCCGATACCGGTGATTTTGCCTTCACGGTCAGTGCGACCTCGATAGAAGACGACGGCAGCATGAATACCGTTACGACGATTGCCGGTATTGACGATAATGCTAGCGACACCTCGTTCGTGCATCTGGATGATGGTGGCGACAGCTTCAACACTGACGCCTCGAATATGTCGGAAGACGTTATTCTTGGGGGCGATGGCAATGATCAGGTCTTCACCGGCGGTGGTGATGACATCATCGACGGTGGCGCCGGCAACGACACGCTCGACGGCGGTAGCGGAAACGACACGATCTACGGCGGCGATGGCAATGACACCATTTCCGGTGGTGACGGCAATGACACTCTGGTCGGCGGTGACGGTAATGACACGATCGACGGCGGCAGTGGAAATGACGTCATCGATGGCGGTGCCGGCGACGATATCGTTCTCGGCGGGCAGGGCGATGATCTGTTTATCTTCGGTGCCGGCGACGGGGCCGATTACTTCGAAGGCGGCAGCGGCTGGTCGGATACCATTCAGCTGGATGGTATTGACGGTGGTCCTGGTGGTGACAGTGGTTGGACCATGCAGCTTGATGATGGTGCGACCTATACTGAAACCGAGCATGGCATCGTCTTCGATAGTGAAACATCCGGTAAGATCGAACTTGCCGACGGCAGTGAGCTGACCTTCTCGGGCGTTGAAAAACTCGAATGGTAATAGCCATAAGCTAAAACAAAGGGGAGGGGCTCGTCAGGCGACGGGCCCTTTCCTTTTGCACACCTCATGCGGGTTTGGCATCCTCGGTCCATGGATAAAATCGGCAAATACGACATACTCGAAGAACTCCTCTCCACGGGGTTCTCGGATATCTTTGTCGCCCGGGATCCTGACACGAAGCACATTGTCGCCATCAAAATCTTTCACCCCAAAGGCGACAATACCGGCGAGAAGGCCAAGTATGGCGAGGACTTCTGGCGGGCGCGCTTTATGGAAGAATCGCGCATACTGGCGCGCTTCGATCATCCGAATATCGTCAGGGCGATTGCCCGGGATGAAACCCCGGCGGGTGCGCCTTACTTCGTCATGCCGTTCATGGAAGCCAATCTGCTGTATGAAATCGGTGAAGATGCGGAAAGTCCGGAAGCGATTGAAGCATTGCCGGAAAAGTGGCGGCCGCGCGCACTGCCGCCGCGCCGGGCAGTCGAGATCTGGCAACAGGTACTGAATGCTCTGGCGACACTGCATCAGGCAGGGCTGGTGCACAGGGATATCAAGCCGCCAAATGTGCTGCTGGATACAAAAATACGGGGGACCGTGAAACTGTGTGATTTCGGCATGGTCAAAGTGCCGGACAGCAATGGTTCCAGGCCCGGCATATGGGTAGGAACGCTTGAATACATAAGCCCCGAACAGCGCAAGAGTGCAACGGATGTCGATGCCCGTTCGGATGTCTATTCGGCAGGCGTGCTGATGTACAGGATGCTCAGCGGGCGTTTGCCGGCAGATGTTCGCGCCCCCCTGCGTGCCGGCCGTTTTGGTATCCCGCAATGCCTTGTCAGCCTGATAGAAGAGTGCCTGCGAAAGAAGCGGGGCGAGCGTCCCGGCGATGCCGGGGAAGTGCTTTTACGGCTCAACGCGTGTGTGCCGGATCTTTCTGCGCTGCCTGACAAAAGCAAAATTCCAAACCGAAGCACCCACGTCCTCCGCCTTTCTGCCATCAAGCGCTAAAAGATATATACATTATTATTATGTATAATTAATTTATTTAACATATATAATTGACAAATTAAAAATAATCTCCCAATTATAGTTGGATTAAGGGGGCATCCAGGTCCCTGGGAGAATTGATGTGACGCTACAGATTGCAACGGCCAACCGGCTCACCGACGGCATCGTGGTTTATCTTGGATATGACGGGGAATGGACCCGCCATATCGATGAGGCGCGCATCGCCGAGCGTGATGATGACATCGCCGATCTGCTGATCGAGGCGACGGCCGAGACGACCGTCGTCGGGGCTTATCTGATCGATGCCGAAGTTCATCTTTCGGAAGAGAGCAGCCGAACCATCAAGCCGCACAGTTACCGTGAACGCATTCGCGCCTTTGGCCCGTCGATCCACCCGGCATTCGCCAAGAAAATGGTACCGGAGCATTTCGACCCGCGCACCGATGTTTCAGCCGTGTTCATGAACGGGATCTGACCGATGTATAAATATGATGAATTTGACGAGACGTTTGTCACCGAGCGCGTTGACCAGTTTCGTGAGCAGGTGGCCCGGCGGTTATCCGGAGACCTGAGTGAAGATGAATTCAGGCCATTGCGGTTGATGAACGGGCTCTATCTGCAACTGCACGCGTACATGCTGCGGGTTGCGATCCCTTATGGCATGCTGTCATCCACGCAAATGCGCAAGCTTGCCGAGATTGCCCGCACCTATGACCGGGGCTATGCGCATTTCACGACACGCCAGAACATTCAGTTCAACTGGCCCAAACTTGAAGATACGCCGGATATTCTGGAAGAACTGGCTTCGGTCGAGATGCACGCCATCCAGACATCGGGCAATTGCATCCGCAATGTTACGGCTGATCAGTATGCCGGCGTCGATCCGGAAGAAATTGACGATTCCCGGGTCTGGGCGGAACTGATCCGTCAGTGGTCATCGCTGCATCCTGAATTCACCTTTTTGCCCCGCAAATTCAAGATTGCCGTGACCGGCTCGCCACATGATCGCACGGCCGTGAAATTTCATGACATCGGCCTGATCGTCATGCGTGGTCCGGATGGTCAAACCGGATTCGAAGTTCTGGTTGGCGGCGGCCTCGGTCGCACACCGATGATCGCCAGGACGGTCCGCGACTTCCTGCCAAAGCAATATCTGCTGTCCTATCTCGAAGCCATTCTCAGGGTCTATAACCAGCTTGGCCGCCGTGACAACAAGTACAAGGCACGGATCAAGATCCTTGTCCACGAAACGGGTATTGACGCACTGCGCGATATGGTTGAAGCGGAATGGGCTTCGGTCAAAGAGGAGGGGGTTGACCTTCCCGATGCCGAAGTTGACCGGGTCCGCAGCTTTTTCTCCGACCCCGAATACCAGAAGCTGCCGGATCATGATCATACTTTCCAGGTGAAGCAGTTTGAAGATCCGACGTTCGGCCGCTGGGTTCGGGCCAATCTGGCACCGCACAAGGTGCCGGGTTACGTCGTTGCCAACATCTCGCTGAAGCCGATCGGCGGCGCACCAGGCGACGCCACATCGGCCCAGATGACGGCGATTGCCAATCTGGCCGACAAGTATTCGCTGGGCGAGATGCGGGTTGCGCACGAGCAGAACCTTGTCTTTGCCGATGTCAGAAAGTCGGATGCCTATGCGCTGTGGAAACAGTTGAATGAAATTCAGCTGGGGACACCGAATTTGGGACTGATCAGCGATATCATCGCCTGCCCCGGACTGGATTACTGCTCACTCGCCAATGCCCGTTCAATTCCGGTCGCACAGCGTTTGCAGAGACGCTTTGCCGACATCAAGCGGCAGTTCGACATCGGCGCCCTGACCCTGAATATTTCCGGCTGCATCAATGCCTGCGGTCATCACCATGCCGGACACATCGGCATCCTCGGTGTCGACCGGCGCGGCGAGGAATATTACCAGCTGACGCTCGGCGGCAGTGCCGATGAAAACGCATCCATCGGCAAGATCGTCGGCCCGGCGTTTTCCGGCGCCGAGATTGTCGATGCAGTCGAACTTGTCGTCGAAACCTATCTGAAGCTGCGCAATTCGGGTGAGAAGTTCATCGAAACCTATCGCCGGCTCGGTGAAACACCTTTCAAGAATGCGTTGTTCGGGGAGAAGCAAAATGCCGCTGCTTAAACAAGGACAGATTGTCCCGGACCATTGGGTGCGGGTCGAGGATGACGCCGACATCAGCGGGGAGACGGCGGTGGTCGTCAGCCTCAAGCGCTGGCTCGACGAGGCGGAGACGCTCAAGTCCCGGAATGCCCCTGTTGCCGTTGCGCTCAACAATGATCAGTCGCCATCGCAGCTTGTTGATGATCTGGATTCCATCGATGCCGTGTTTCTGACTTTCCCGGCCTATACCGATGGCCGGGCCTATTCGCAGGCCCGTTTGCTGCGTCAACGCTATGGCTTTCAGGGTGAAATCCGCGCCACCGGCAATGTGCTGCGCGATCAGTATGCGTTTATGCAGCGCTGTGGCTTTGATGCCTTTGCCGTCGCGGAAGGTATTGATCTGGCAGGTTGGGGACGTTCCGCCGGTGCGATAAGTGACGTCTATCAGCCTGCAACCGACGCCTTGCAGACGATCTGGGCGAAGCGACAAAGCACTGCTGCTTAAGCAAGAAAGCCTGCATGCGCAGGTTGACAGATCGTGTTGACCAAGTTGCATCGCAGCGCTTAACGTGAACATTCCCGTCGCCGGTTCGATTTGCGCTGGCGGCGGATTTTTTCACTTTTACGGAAATTCCCTCATGCCTGATATCGTCATTACCGAGTTCATTGACCCTGCCGCCTTGAAGCGTCTTAAAGCTGAATTCGATGTTCACTATGATCAGGCCCTGTGGAACAAACCGGAAGAAATCGGACGATTGATGAAGGGTGTGCCCAGTCTGATCGTTCGTAACCAGACTCAAGTCAGAGGCGTGGCACTGGCCGGTGCTGACAAGATCAAATGCGTAGGCAGGCTTGGTGTCGGCCTTGATAATATAGATATGGCGGAATGTGCGCGGCGCGACATCTCCGTCTTTCCGGCGACCGGTGCCAACTCGGACTCCGTCGCCGAGCTTGCCATCGGCGGTCTCTATGTAATGTTCCGAGGCGCCTATCATGTCACCGATGAAGTGATTGCCGGTCAATGGCCTCGCATGCGCATGATGGGCCGTGAAGTCGCGGGCAAGACGTTGGCGATCATCGGGTATGGTGCTATCGGCAAGGCTCTGGGGTGGCGCGCCAAGGGTATCGGCATGCGCGTTGTTGTCTGGGATCCGTATATCCCGGCTGATTCCGGCATCTGGGTCGAACACGGAGTTGAGCGAGAAGCCAGTCTGGCCGCTGCCGTGCGTCAGGCAGATGCGGTCTCGGTGCATGTGCCGCTCAATGACGAGACCACCGATATGTTCGACGCAAAATTGATCGCCGAGATGAAGCCGGATGCGGTTCTGCTCAACCTGGCACGGGGCGGCATCGTTAACGAGCCTGATCTGGTGGCGGCACTTCGCGCGAAAACTATAGGTGGTGCGTTCCTGGACACATTCGTGACCGAACCGCTCGGTGCCGATAATATCTTTGCAGATGTCCCGAACCTGATCCTGACGCCGCACGCCGGTGCCAGAACAGTTGAAGCCGATGATCGTGTCTGTTCGATGATCGCCGATTTGGTAGCGAACTGCCTGAAAGAATCTGACTAGAAACGTCGGCGGGGAATCAAACGCCCGGGATTTTGCCGTGGAGACAATCGGCATTCACGGCGCTCATGCTGGTCAAGCCAAGCTGCGCTAGGGTGATGCTTATGTCGCTCGCCGTTACATCGACGAATTGCTGAAGGCCTCGCTCGCCGCCGGCTGCAATCGCGTAGAGAAAAGGCCTGCCCATAAATACGTAATCGGCCCCGAGCGCGTATGCTTTGACGACGTCTTCTCCGCTGCGAATACCTGAATCATAAAATAGCTGGAAATCCGGTCCGACTGCCTGGCGGATGCGCGGTAACATAACAATCGGCGGCGGCGCACTGTCGAGTTGGCGCCCGCCATGGCTCGATACAATGAGGCCGTCAACACCGCGTTCTTTCATGGCTATCGCGTCATCTGGATTGAGTACGCCCTTGATAACGAGCTTTCCCTTCCAGGCACTGCGAATACGTTCCAGCAGTGCCCAGTCAGCCCCGGCGCGGCTGGCGTGCCGGTCAAACTTCGCATGCTGGCCACCGAAGTTGGCCATATCAGGCTTGCCGTAATACAGACTTGAAAGCGACCACGCGGGGTGCAGGGCGAAATCAATAAATTGTTTGAGGCCAATGCGGAAGGGCATTTTGAAGCCACGCCTGAGTTCGCGCAGGCGGCGTCCAACTTCCGGAACATCTACGGTCAGTATAAGGGTATCGTAACCGGCACTTTCGGCGCGCTGGATCAGGCCCATGGATGCCGCTTCGTCACCACTGAAATAGAGCTGAAACCAGGCGTTGCCTTGTGCTTCCTTGAAAATGGTTTCCAGTGAAGTCGAGGCGACGGTCGAAACACCCTGTGGTATTTTCCGGGCGTTGGCGAGGCGCGCCAGCATCAGATCAGCGCCTGGTCTTGATAAATTGCACATGCCCATCGGACTGATGCCAAATGGCAGACCGATGTCTTTGCCGAAGACTTGAACACCGAGGCGCCGCCGCTCAACATTGTTGAGCACGCGGGGCATCAGGCGGATGCCCCTGAGGGCATCGCGGTTCAGTTGTTCGCCAAATTCGCTTCCGGCCGCGCCGTCGATATAATCGAAAACCATCCATGGCAGATAACGCTTGGCCAATCGCCGTGCGTCATCGAATGAATGGATCTCGGTGTCAAACAGCATCGGTTTTTTAATCCAGGTTTTGTCGTCTTGGATTAAGCGTTGCGGGCCTTAAGCTCACCCATGAAACGATCACGGATTGTGACGGGATCCATGGTGATGACCGGTACCTTGATATTGCCTGACTCACACTTGCAAACGATGATCGTCATTTTGTTGCTATCAAGTGCGGCCTGCAGCGTCTTCGCTGCATCTTTGGCCTGACATTCGACCACATTCTCACAACCGCAAGCGGTGGCCACGGCGGCAAGCGAGGTCTTTTTGCCGGCATAGGTCGGCTGATCACCGGTCGATCCGTAACTACCGTTATCGACAATGAACAGAACGAAGTTGTCAGCGACGTTGTTGGCGATGGTTGGCAGGGTGCCGAAATTCGTCAGTACGGACCCGTCACCATCGATGGAGATGACTTTTTGTTTTTGCGCGAGCGCTACGCCGAGGCCAATCGATGACGACAGCCCCATGGTGCCGAGCATGTAGAAGTTGGTCGGCTGGTCGCCCATCATGTGCAGTTCCTGACTGGGCAGGCCGATATTGCAGACCACGAAATGACCGGAAAGGACTGGGAGCAAGCTTTTGATTACTTCGGAGCGTATCATGATCAATATCCCTTCCAGAAGCTGGCATCGGTGAGGATCGCCACCGGCTTATTGCACATAAAGGTGTACTTGAGGATTTTGTCGAATTCCTCGGCGTTAGCGGCATCGTGGAAGTGATAGGCCGGAATGTTGAGCTGCGCCAGAATGGCTTTGGTGTGTACGGCCATTTCAACCTGGCAGGCTACCGGCTCGCCCAACTCGCCGCGATAGCTGATAAGCATCGGCAGCGGCATGCGGTAATATTGGATAAGTGTCGCAAGCGTGTTCACCGTGACGCCAAGCGCCGTATTCTGCATGATGATCGCGGAACGCTTGCCACCCATAAAGGCACCCGCGCAAAGGCCCATGCCTTCGTCTTCCTTGTTGGACGGGATGTGGTAGATATCCGGGTGTTTATCCACTTCTTCAATAACGCCACCCAACTGTTTGCAGGGCACGGTGGTCACAAACGAAATTTCGTTATTGACCATGTCGTCGACGAGTTTTTTACTGATTGACACTATACTTCCTCCAGAATTGCGCCGTGAACATAACACCCCATTTTGGGGGTGTGCCATACCTTATTCAGCGGTGTGGGGTGTGAAAAGCGGCTGGTGTTATGAATTTTCAGATTTTGGCTGATCACCAGTAACTAAGCGCACCTTCAAACAATTTGTACAGATATTCCCGTTCAACGACGTTTTGTCATTCGCGAAGTATCGGAAAACGATGGTGTCGAGATTCCGGCTGCCCTGATCGAGGATATGCAACGCCGCGCCGGCTGATCTGCGCCTTCGTTAGATGCCAAAAATTGCATTTGTACGCTTTGAGCCCGGGGCTGCATCGGCTAGACTGCCGCAACAGAACAGGGGATGGTAATATGCGTATGCGTCGTTTGTTAGCGTCGGCAATCGTTGTCCTGATGATTGTCGGCATAGCGCAACACGCCGTTGTCGCCGACAATACAATGGAAGCAAAGGCCGAAGCCTTTATCGTCAAGCTTGCCGATGAAGCGATCAGCAAACTGACCGATAAGACCATTGCAATCGATGAGCAGGAAAGACGGTTTCGAGAGATCGTCCGGGAACATATCGCCTTTAATACGATAGCCCGGTGGGTTTTGGGCGGACGCTATTGGCGTGCTGCCAGCGAGGCACAGCAAACCCGTTATCTGGCACTTTTTGAAGATCTTATGGTCGCGACCTACGCGCACCGCTTTCAGGACTATGCCGGGGAAAAAATGACGGTAATCTCGTCCAGGCTGGTTGAAGACGGTCAGGCGCTGGTTCAGTCAAACCTGCAGCGACCCGGTGCCGAAAAGCCATTGCGCGTGGATTGGCGGGTTCGTGAGACCGATGGACAACTTCGTGTTATCGACATCATGATCGAAGGGTTAAGCATGGCACAAACCCAGCGCTCGGAATTTTCGTCGGTGCTGCGTGACAATGGCGGCAATATTGATGCCTTGATGGATACGCTGGAAGGGCGGCTGAGTGCAGCGCGCATCGAGCGTATCAATTCCGTGAAAGAGGCAGCTAAAAAGTCGTGACGATGACCGGCGCGGTAAAACCGGCAGGCGTCGAAACGCCGTCGGGCAAAGATGCCGCCTATGAGAACTTTCCGGTCGGCTCATTTCTGCTGCCGGCCAAAGCGCGCCCGCATGTTGCGGTTTTTTACCGTTATGCCCGTGCCATTGACGATATCGCCGATAACCCCGAGCTGGCGCCGGATGAGAAAATCCGCCGACTTGAGGGATTTGCCGCCGCCATAAGGGGCGACGGGACAGGCGATGAGGCCTATGCCGGCGGTATGCATATGCGCACCAGTCTTTTGCAGTCAGCCGTGTCACCGCGGCATTGTCTCGATCTGATTGATGCCTTCAAGCAGGATGCGGTAAAATCCCGCTATGCCGATTGGCATGAACTGATCGATTATTGTATGCGTTCGGCAGCGCCGGTCGGGCGTTATCTGATCGATCTCACCGGTGGCACGCGTGATGATTATGCGTCTTCGGATGCACTCTGCAACGCGCTGCAGGTCATCAACCATCTGCAGGATTGTCAGGATGATTTTCTGACCATGGACCGGGTCTATCTGCCGCAGGACTGGATGCTCGAGGCCGGTGCCCATGCCGACATGCTGGCTGCCAAGCAGGCGTCTCCTGCCATTCGGGCAGTGCTGGACCGATGCCTTGAGGCAACCCGTACCCTGATGGTCTCGGCCAGACCCTTGCCGTCCAATGTACAAAGCCGACGGCTGGCGATGGAAAGTGCCGCCATCATCCGTATCGCCGATGCGCTGGTCAAAAATCTCTCGAGCGAAGATCCGCTGGCTGCAAGGGTTGAACTGTCAAAACCCGGTTACGCCGGGTGCATCCTTCGGGGTGCTATAGCGGGCCTGTTCTCCTGACACCGATGATGACGACGCTGGCCACCATATCACTGCTGCTCTGGCTCTATCTTTGCCTGTTTCACGGCAGATTCTGGCAATCTGATCAGATGCTTAACATAAAAAAAGTTAATCATGCCATCGCACCCGAAGTCGTCTGCGTCATACCGGCTCGTGACGAAGCCGAAAGCATTGCCGACACCCTCAGATCATTGCTGGATCAGGATTACCCGGGCGATTTCAGCATCATTGTTGTCGACGACAACAGTAGCGATGGCACGGCGGATCAGGCGCGCACGGCATGCCGGAACCCGGACGAGCAAAAGCGCATTCAGATCATCACCGGCTCGCCCTTGCCGGAGGGCTGGGTCGGCAAGATGTGGGCGGTTTCGCAGGGCATCACCGCCGCCGGCAAGGCCGACTACCTGCTGCTGACCGACGCGGATATCGCGCATGCCCCGGCAAACCTGAGCAGCCTTGTCGCCAGGGCGGAAGCCGACAAACTTGGGCTTGTCTCGTTAATGGTGAAACTGAGATGTGTCTCGGTTTGGGAGCGGTTTCTGATCCCGGCGTTCGTCTATTTCTTTCAGAAGCTCTATCCGTTCCTCCGCGTCAACGATCCGGCCAATGCCATCGCGGCGGCGGCCGGGGGATGCATGCTGGTGCACCGGGAAACCCTGCAAAAAGCCGGGGGTATCGAGCAGATCCGCGACCGCATTATCGATGATTGCGCGCTGGCACGACTGATCAAGCCGCATCGCCCGATCTGGCTGGGACTGACCGAGGAAACGCACAGTTCCCGCAGTTACGAGACCTTTATGCCGATCTGGGACATGGTCGCGCGCACCGCCTATGTGCAGCTGAACCATAATCCGCTGCTTTTAGCCGGCACGCTGCTGGGTATGATCGTGCTTTATCTGCTGCCGCCCGTGGCCCTGTTTACGGGTCTGCTCGGCGGCGACTGGCTGCTGGCAGTATTGGGCGGCGGGGCCTGGCTGATCATCGTCTGGACCTATTTGCCGACCATCGATCTATACAGGGCCAATGCCTTGTGGGCTTTGAGCTTGCCGTTTGCAGGCATTCTCTATGCATTGATGACACTTGATTCCGCCCGTCGCCACTACGCCGGCAAGGGTGGAGCCTGGAAAGGCCGCACCTATCCCTGAGCGGGATATATCAGCTAACTGATGACGTGCGGGAGCGGGTGGTGTATCCATGCCGCCATGAATATGACAGAGATATTGCCGATTGATACAAGCCTGCCGTCCGGATCGCCCGATGCATACGTCGAGGCGATGGTCAGGCGTGCCGGCACGTCTTTCTTTTGGGCGATGCGGCGTCTGGACGAGCCCAGAAGGCGGGGTGTTTTCGCCGTCTATGCCTTTTGCCGCGACGTTGACGATATTGCCGACGGTGATTTGCCGCTGGATCGCAAGCGGGCAATGCTGGATGCCTGGCGTCAGGAAATCGAAACCCTTTACGGCGGTGCCTGTCATCATCCGATCAGCTGTGCGCTGGTTGATCCGTCCCGGACATTCAATCTGAAAAAAGCCGACTTCATGGCGGTTATCGACGGCATGGAAATGGACGCCTTGCCGCGTGTCCGGATTGCCGATCTTGACGAACTGACCTTGTATTGCGACCGCGTCGCCTGTGCCGTCGGCAGGCTGTGTGTGCGTATCTTCGGGCTGGGCGAGGCCGAGGGTGTGCAACTGTCCGCCGACCTCGGACAGGCGCTGCAACTGACCAATATTCTGCGCGACATTGTCGAAGATGCCGCCAGAGACCGGATATACCTGCCGGCAGACATGCTGGATGATGCGGGAGCCAGCGATGATGGCATTGAAGATGTGATTATGGCCCCCGGGCTCGTCGGCATTTGCGAAACGCTGGCACATAAGGCCGAACAGCATTTCGACGGCGCTGCGTCGTGCATCGCCACTTGTGATCCGAAAGCCGCGCGACCGGCCGTCATGATGATGCAGGTGTACCGTCGCATTCTCGATAAGCTGCAGCGGCGCGGTTGGCAGAACCTGAATGTGGACGTCGGCCCGTCAAAGTTTGAAAAAATCATGATTGCAATCCGTTACGGGATTTTAGGGTGAGTTCGGGCCGCGCCTATGTGCTGGGGGCGGGCTTGTCCGGGCTGGCCGCAGCAAGCGCGCTGGCGGAAGCCGGCAAACAGGTCACCCTGATCGAAGCGGCACCTCAGGCCGGTGGGCGGTGCCGCAGTTTCTTTGACAAGCAACTCGGTGCCGATATCGATAACGGCAATCATCTGGTGTTGAGCGGCAATCGCGATGCCATGCGTTATCTGAAGCGAATCCATGCGCTGGATACGATCGATATCCTGCCTGCGCATTTTCAGTTTTGTGATGTCGGACAGGCAATGTCCTGGACCCTCAAGCTTGGCCAGGGGCGAGTGCCGTGGTGGGTGTTCTGCCCGCACCATCGGGTGCCGGGGACCCGACTTATGGATTACTGGCGCAGCAGGGCGCTTTTGACGGCCTCGAATGAGGCAACCATCGAAGCGGTGCTGTCTGCCACCGGTCAGCTTTACGAGCGGTTCTGGAAACCGTTTTCCGTCGCTGTCCTGAACACCGAGCCGAAACATGCCGCCGCCGGACTTCTGGCACCTGTCATACGTGAAACATTGGCGCTGGGCGGGAATGCCTGTCGTCCGGTGATGACGAAGCGGGGGCTCGGCTACAGTTTTGTCGATCCGGCGCTGGATTATCTCCGTGAGCGCGGGGCCGAGGTCCGCCTCGGCAACCGCTGCAGGGGACTTGAGGTCGCCGGAAATCGGGTCCGGGCACTGGACATCAATGGGGAGATGATCACCCTCGACCCTGACGATCTTGTCATCACAGCCCTGCCGCCAGCCATCGCCGGCGAGCTTCTGGCGCTGCAAACGGTGCCGGATGAATATCGGGCTATCGTCAATGTGCATTTCCTGATCGGGGCGGTGGGCAATGTTCCCAGAATCGTCGGCATTCTGGGCGGGCTTGCGGAATGGCTGTTTATCAAAGGTGACGTTGCATCGGTCACCATCAGTGCGGCGGAAGATGCGGTTGAGCTACCTGCCGAGGTAATTGCAGCAAGGGTTTGGCGTGATATCGCCGGGATTCTGTCCGCGGATCCTGAAGCATTACCGCCGGTGCGGGTCATCAAGGAAAAACGGGCAACCTTTGCGCAAACGCCAAAACAGGTGCAGCGGCGGCCCAAGCCTGAAACGCATCTGGAAAACGTATGGTTGGCAGGCGATTGGACGGATACCGGCCTGCCTGCGACAATCGAAGGCGCGATACGGTCTGGCCATCGTTGTGCAGTGTTAGCCTTGAACAAATGACGAATTTTTGACACAAGATGGTTATCTGGATTGATTATCATTCTGATTCCAGTATAGCCCACTCGGGTGCGGCGCTTAGGATAATATCAACTTGGCTGAAATCAGCGCAAAGGCAGCGATGAACAGAAACGATCCCCTTGAACAGGCGGAATCGGTTCTAAAGACATCACGCGCCTGGTTTATGGACCAGCAGCGGGAAGACGGCCATTGGGCCTTCGAACTGGAGGCCGACGCAACGATTCCGGCCGAATACATCATGCTCAATCATTATCTCGGCGAACCCGATGATGCGGTTGAACAAAAGCTGGCTGTCTATCTTCGCCGCATTCAGGAAAAAAGCCATGGTGGCTGGCCCTTGTATCACGATGGCGACTTCAATATCAGCGCATCGGTCAAGGCGTACTATGCGTTGAAACTGGTCGGGGACAGCCCCGATTTGCCGCATATGAAAATAGCGCGCAATGCAATTCTTGCCCGTGGCGGGGCTGCCAAAGCCAATGTATTTACCCGAATAGCACTGGCATTATTCGAGCAGGTGCCATGGCGGGCCGTGCCAGTGATGCGGGCTGAAGCCCTTTTGATGCCGCGCTGGTCGCCTTTTCACGTCGACAAGATTTCATACTGGTCGCGAACCGTGATGGTGCCGTTGCTGATTCTGGCCGTCCTGAAGCCTAAGGCCAGAAACCCGCGCAATATCGACATCAACGAATTGTTCGTGCGGCCAGCCAATGACGAAGACAACTATATGGTCAATCCGACAGGCCACTGGATCGGCACGCTTTGTCTGGGAATCGACCGGATCGCAAAGATTATTGAACCCTTGTTCCCGAGCGGGATCGAGAAAAAAGCCATCAAGAAGTGTCTTGATTTCATCGGTCCGAGGATAAATGGCGATGATGGTCTTGGGGCCATTTTCCCGGCCATGGCCAATACCGTGATGGCATTTGATGCCCTTGGCTATCGGCGTGATCATCCGGATTTTGTCCAGGCCCGGAAGTCGATCGACAAGCTGCTGACGTTCAACGATGTCGAAGGATATTGTCAGCCGTGTCTTTCGCCGATCTGGGATACGTCGTTGGGCGGCCATGCCTTGATGGAAGCCGGGCTCGATATCGGGGAAAAAACCCTGCAGGCAGCGACCGACTGGCTGGCCGAACGACAGATCCTCGACGTAAAAGGGGATTGGGCCGTCAATCATCCGGATTTGCAGCCTGGTGGTTGGGCCTTCCAGTACAATAACGATTATTATCCCGATGTGGATGATACGGCTGTTGTCGCCATGTTGCTGCATCGCGCCGATCCCGAACGTTACAAGGAACAGATCCGGCGTGCCGAGATCTGGGTTATCGGTATGCAGTCGAAGAATGGCGGCTGGGGTGCTTTCGACATTGATAACGAATACTACCTGCTGCAGCACATTCCGTTTGCTGATCATGGTGCCTTGCTGGATCCGCCGACTGCCGACGTCAGTGCCCGGTGTGTTTCGTTCCTGGCGCAGATCGGCCACGGCATGGAGCATCAAAGTGTCAGACGCGGCATTGAATATCTGAAACGCGAGCAAGAGCCGGATGGTTCGTGGTTCGGCCGCTGGGGCAACAATTATGTCTATGGGACGTGGTCGGTATTGTGCGCCTTGAATGCGGTCGGGGAAGATATGAACGCACCCTATATCCGCAAGGCCGTTGAATGGCTGAAGGCGCGGCAGGGTGCCGACGGCGGCTGGGGCGAAGACTGTGCCAGTTACTGGCAGCACCGTCGCGATGAAGTGAAAATCTCGACGCCGTCACAAACCTCGTGGGCTGTGCTTGGGCTGATCGCCGCCGGTGAAATCGATTCTCAGACTGTACAGCGCGGGATTTCCTATTTGCTGGAAGCACCGCGCGACGGCGGTAACTGGCATGAAGAATATTTCAATGCCGTCGGCTTTCCGAGGATTTTCTATCTTCGGTACCACGGGTATTCCGCATACTTTCCGCTCTGGACACTCGCACGGTATGTGAACCTTACCCGCGCGAACGAGCGCACTCCCAAGTACGGTATGTAAGCGCGGTGCCGCAGATCGGCATCATTACGGGCGTAAAAACCGAAGAACAGGCGCTTGCCCCGGTCATGGGTCATCCAGATGCGCCTTATGTCAGGCTTTCCGGCGCCCGCACCGCCCGTGCGGTTGCCGGTGTCGAGGCGCTGATTGCGCTGGGTGTGGACGGAATACTGAGTTTCGGCAGCGCCGGCGCGGCATCCCCGGATATGAAACCCGGTGATTTGCTTGTCGCGGGGAGCGTGATCGATCCGGCCGGGAGCGAACACCCGACATCCAAGCCCTGGACGGATGTGCTTTGCCAAGCACTAGGCGTCAATCCGGTCAGGATTGCAGGTGTCGATAAAGTTGCGGATGCTGCCGCCAAATCCCGGCTTTGTTCGGCGCACGGGGTGAGTGCGATCGATATGGAAAGTCACATCATGGCGATTTTGGCCGCCCGGGCGAACATGCCGTTCGCGGTCCTGCGCGCCATCGTCGATCCTGTTGATTTTACCATGCCGGATTATGTGCTCGATACCGTGAGACCGGATGGCAGCATTAGCTTTCTGCCGGTACTTGCCGGTTTATGCCTGCAACCGATGAGTCTCGGCCGTCTGCTTGATCTCAATCGCTATAACAAGCTGGCGATGGGGTCCCTAAGCGGCGCGGCCCGAACTCTCGGTCCCGGCTTCGGCTTTTTCGCGCTTTAGGCGCTCGGACATCGTTTCTACAAGGTTCTCGAACACGAACTCTGCCGGACGCTGGTTTTCGAGCGAGATTTCCGGGGCCATCGGCTTTTCGGTATCGATGCCGCGCAGGAAAACGCCCAGTGCCTTCAACGGATGCTTCACCGTGTCGGCAACAGCGGTTGCTTCATAGCCGCAATGTACCATGCAGTTGGCGCATTTTTCGTAATTACCGGTGCCGTACTGGTCCCAAGGCGTTTCCGTCATGAGTTCCTTGAAACTTGGCGCATAGCCTTCGCTCAGCAGGTAACAGGGCTTTTGCCAGCCGAAGATATTACGGGTCGGGTTGCCCCAAGGCTGGCAGTGGTACTGCTGATTGCCGGCAAGGAAGTCCATGAACAGGCTCGACTGGCTGAAACGCCACTGCTTCGTTCCCTTGAGACGGAAGATGCTGCGGAACAGTTCCTTGGTCTTGCCGCGCTGCAGGAAGTGCTCCTGATCAGGCGCGCGCTCATAGGCATAGCCGGGCGAAATGGTGATGCCTTCGACCTGCAGTTCGTTGGTGCAGAAATCAAAGAACGTCGCGCATTCCTCGGGCGTCATCTGATTGAACAGGGTGCAGTTGACATTGACCCTGAAGCCCTTGGCTTTGGCCGCCTTGATGGCGGAAACGGCCCGCTTGAAAGTCCCTTTCTGGGCCACTGCATGATCGTGATGTTCTTCGAGGCCATCAAGGTGAACGGAAAACGTCAGATACGGTGAAGGCGTAAAATCACCCAGTCGCTTTTCAAGCAACAAGGCGTTGGTGCAAAGATAGACGAATTTCTTGCGCGCCACGATGCCATCGACGATCTGCTTGATTTCTTTATGGATCAGCGGCTCGCCGCCGGGGATCGAGACGATCGGAGCACCGCAATCATCAACGGCTTCCATGCATTCTTCAAAACTCAGGCGCTTGGAGAGAATATCATCTTCATAATCGATTTTGCCGCAACCGGGGCAGGCCAGATTGCATTTGAATAGCGGCTCGAGCATCAGCACCAGCGGGTATTTTTCAACACCCTTGATGCGCTGCTTCATGATGTAGGCGCCAACGCGAAGTTGCTGGATCAGAGGAACGGCCATATCAATCTCCAACAGCGCTGGTTGACCGTGTATCGGTAAGTTCACGTGGCAATTTGAAGACGACGTTTTCTTTGACGCCATCGTGATCGCGGACCTGCGTTGGACCGCGCAAGGCGCTGATCCGTTCAACGACACCCTGGACGAGTCCTTCGGGGGCGGATGCGCCGGCGGTCAGACCAATTTTGGAAACACCCTCCAGCCACTCATTCTTGATCATCGAAGCGTCATCAATCAGATAGGACGGGGTGCCGTTTTCGCCGCCCATCTCTGCGAGACGATTGGAATTCGAGCTGTTTTTGGCACCGACGACGAGCAGCAGATCAACGATCTTTGACAATTCCCTGACGGCTTGCTGGCGGTTCTGCGTAGCGTAACAGATATCCTTGACGTCCGGGCCGACGATATTCGGGAAGCGGTTGCGCAGTGCATTGATGGTGGTGCGGGTTTCATCAACGGAAAGCGTGGTCTGCGTGACGTAGGCTAGGCTTTCAGGGTCGTCGACGACAAGCTGATCAACGTCGCCGGGATCACTGACCAATAATACGCCCCCGGGGATTCGCCCTTGCGTTCCTTCGACTTCGGGATGGCCCTTGTGGCCGATCAGAATAACCTGACGACCCTGGCCGGCATGATTCTGGCCCTCTTTGTGAACTTTCGAGACCAGCGGGCATGTCGCATCAATGATCGGCAAATTACGGGCTTTTGCGGCATCTTCAACTTTCTCGGCAACACCGTGGGCGCTGAAAATGGTCACGGCGCCTTCCGGAATTTCGTCAATTTCATCAACGAAAACAGCGCCTTTGGCGCGCAATGATTCGACGACATGCTTGTTGTGTACGATTTCATGGCGGACATAGATCGGCGGCCCGTACTTGGTCAGGGCCCGTTCGACGATTTCGATGGCCCGTTCAACGCCGGCGCAAAAGCCGCGCGGGTTGGCAAGGATGATTTCGATGGGTTCGCTCATAATTATCTAAATCCCGGGAGCACTGAAAAAAGCCAGTATACGCACTATTGCTGACGGCTCTATATAAGGTAGGAGAAATAATCTCCCGAACAATGGCTGTTTAACGTCTTTGCACCGGTTTTTCCATGGAAAACTCCTTCTTTCAGTGCTTCTTATGAACAGCATGACTTGGAGACCGAAGTGAATTTGACGAATGGACCCTATCTGGTGACCGGTGCAACCGGTTTTGTCGGCTCCGCTGTCGTCCGTGCCCTGTTGCAAAAGGGGGCGTCCGTCCGGGTGCTGGCGCGCCCCGGCAACGACCGGCGGAACCTTTCGGGTCTTGATGTTACGGTGCATGAAGGGGATCTGATGCGCCCCGAAAGCCTGAAGCCGGCACTCGAAGGCTGTCACGGTCTGTTTCATGTTGCCGCCGACTACCGGTTATGGATTCCTGACCCTGCCGCCATGTTCAGGGCCAATGTCGAGGGCACGCGGGCGATATTGCTGGCAGCCCATGCCGCAGGGGTAACGCGGGCCGTATATACCTCAAGCGTAGCCGTGCTGGGGATTGACCCGGCAAACCCTCCGAGTGACGAGGAAACCCCCGTCACATATGCCGATATGATCGGCGCCTATAAGCAATCGAAGTATCTGGCCGAGCAGGCCTGCGACGCGGTTATTACCGAAACCGGTCTCGACTGTGTCATCGTCAATCCGTCAACGCCGATCGGGCCTCGGGACATCAAGCCGACACCGACCGGACAATTGATTGTCAAAGCCGCCCTTGGGCGCATGCCGGCATATGTCGACACCGGTTTGAGTGTCGCACATGTCGATGACATTGCCGCCGGGCACTTGCTGGCGTTTGAACGCGGTCAGTCCGGCAGGCGCTATATTCTTGGCGGTGAGGACATGACGTTGCGCGACATCCTGTATGTTGTCGCGGACGTTGCCGGCGTCCGGCCGCCGTGGGTCAGGATTCCCCGTGCGCCGATTTACCCGCTTGCGTGGGGCGCCGAGCTCTGGTGCCGGTTTACCGGCAAGGGCGAGCCATTCGCGACCATCGACAGTGTGAAAATGTCTAAAAAGAAGATGTTTTTCTCAAGCGCCCGGGCGGAAAAAGAACTCGGTTATCGGCACAGACCGGGGCGAGAAGCGATTGCTGATGCCGTTGCATGGTTCCGTGAAAACGGCTATCTCAAAACAACTTAACCCTGCGATATTGCGCGCCAGGCGCCGCCAGACCCCATAAGGACATTAGTAGATGCACGCAATCATTCTTGCTGCCGGTGTCGGTAGCCGCCTGTTCGGCGACAGCCGTTCACAGCCCCCGAAAAGCCTGATCGAATTTGACAACAAGACTTTGCTGGCAAGGCATTTCGACTATCTGTTGGCCTTGGGTGTTGAAAAGCTAACGCTCGTTGTCGGCTACAGGAAGGACCTGGTCATCGCCGAAGCCGAACGCTGCGCTCCGCCGGGATTTCTTGAAATCATCGAAAACCCCATGTACCGGGGCGGCAGCATTGTCTCGATGTGGTATGCTCGCGAGACCTATCGGCGCGGCGAGCAGGTTCTCTTCATGGATGCGGATATCCTGTACGACCCGGCGATCCTGGATCGGCTGATTGAAAGCAGTGATGACAGCGCCTTTGTCTACGATGACGATCTGGATGAAGGGGATGACCCGGTCAGAATATGCCTGCGCGATGGTTTGGTGGTCGATTTCGGCAAGCGCATTGTCGGACAGTTTGATGCGATGGGAGAATGGCCGGGATTTATGAAGGTTTCCCCCGATACCGGAAGACTGCTGGCGTCCTCTCTTGAAAACTATATCGAAGGGGGCCAACTGATGGGGACGTATGAAGAAGCCATTCGTGACGTGATCATCGGCGGGCCCAAGAAAGTCTTCGGAATCGTCGATGTTTCGGATATCGACTGGATAGAAATCGATTTTCCGGAAGACCTGGAGCGTGCCCGCGAAGTCATCTTGCCGAAGCTGAAGTCATAATAAATTCATAAGTCCAAATAAGGAAACACCACGACTATGCTCAATGCAGAAACGATACCGCTTGGTGACCCTTCTGTGCTGCAAATTCTTGGCCGCAACAATTCGTTCAACGTCCGCAAGGTGCTGTGGGCCTGTGATGAGCTGGGTATTGCCTATAACCGAATTGATTACGGACGCGGCTTCAAGGCCTGTACCAGCCCGGAATTCCTGGCGCTCAATCCTGCAGCGCAGGTTCCGGTGGTGATTGATGACGGTGTCGTGATGCGGGAGTCCAATGCGATCATCCGATATTTGGCAGCGAAAGCGGGAAACGAGACCCTTTTTCCGTCCGATCTGAAACAACGCCAAAAGATCGAACAGTGGATGGACTGGGTTGCCTATGATGTCACGCACGCTCTGCGCGGCGCTTTTCTGGGCGGGCAGCTTGGCGAGGCTCCGTGGGACAACCCCTGGTTCGTGGCACAAGGACGCAAGGACCTGATCCATGAAATCGGAATCCTCAACGATCATCTTGAAGCGTCTGGGCCGTATGTTAACGGTGCCGCGTTCTCGCTTGCGGATATTCCGGTCGGTCTGGTCGTCAACCGCTGGTTTATGCTGAGAGATCTGGAGCGGCCTGAAATGCCGGCAGTCAGCGCCTATTACACGTTGCTGAGTGAGCGTCCGCCATTCATGCAGCATGTTCGGAACGGTTTGCCCTGAGCTGGATTAATCAGACCCTGAAGACGTAGTTTTTGGCCGGGTCCCGGTCGATGTCAGGCGGGAAATTCTTATGCTTGTCGGCGTAGTATTGCGCCATGTGGTCACCGGCTGAAGCGCGGTTATAGGTGGCGTAATAAATCCGCCGGATGCGGTCGCTCATGTTGGCTTCGGACGCATGCGGGGCATAGCAGTCGAAGAACACGATATCGCCGGGCTCGGTCGGCACCGGCAGAAAGGACATGCCCTTCATCTCATCGTCGTTAAGCGGCTCCCAGGATTTCACCAGGCCCGCTTTGTGGTGGCCGGCAACCATCTGCAGGCAGCCGTTTTCCAGCGTCGAGCGATCGATGCTGACCAATGCGGAGATGAAGAAATCGGCATAGGTATCCCAACCGGCCTGGGAATCCTGATGCGGTGCGAAGCCGCCGCCGCCCGGCATCTTGAAATTGATCTTTTCCTTGAACAGCAAGGCAGACTCGCCCAGCAATTGTGCGACCGGTGCCCTCAGGGCATTCGTAAGCGTCTTAAAGCCATCGTGAAACGGGGCGATGTTTTCGATCCTGTTAATCAGGTCGGCGCCGTCTTTGCGGCTTTTCTCATGATAAACCCACTGCTTGCCGGAGACTTCCTCCATCGCCAGCACGTCATCGGTCCAGTTCGAGATTTGCGCCATGTCATCGGCCGAAAACCCGCCACGCTTGATCAGATAGCCATCGCGTTCGAAGGCGGCGAGGTCGTCATTCGTCAGGATAGGTGTACTCAGCATGTCCGCCTCGTGAGATTGCGCAGGGGGGTTGTATCAACGGCCATCCTATAACGCCGCTGCGGCCCGCTGTCACGATTTCTGCGCGGATGTTCTTGAGATTGGCTGACGCTGGGGCTAAGCCATAGCGTGAACAATCGAATGAAATTACAAGCGGGCAAATCCCATGATTGAAGCGGATACATTTCTGCGACAGGCCAGGCTGAAGGGTTTCGATTTCTTCACAGGTGTGCCGTGTTCCTTTCTGACGCCACTGATCAACGGGGTGCTGAACGACAACGCATCCACCTATGTGGCGGCTGCGAGCGAAGGCGAAGCCGTCGCCATCGCCGCCGGTGCCTGGCTCGGCGGGCGTGAAACCGTCGTCATGTTTCAGAATTCCGGCCTCGGCAATGCCGTCAATCCGCTGACCTCGCTGAATTATCCTTTCCACATTCCGACCCTCGTGATCTGCACATGGCGGGCCGGGCCCGGGCTGGAAGACGAGCCGCAACACGAACTGATGGGCGAAATTACGCCGGATCTGTTCGAGATCATGCGTATCCCGTACAACCTGTTTCCGGCTGAAGACGATCTGGTATCGCCGATGCTGGATGACGTCAGGGCGCAGATGGCTGAGAGCAATCTGCCGGCAGCCTTCATCATGCAGAAGGGCGACGTTGCCGATCAGGATCTGGCCGATACGCCGACACCGACGCCGTTGCAGATCGGCGCGACGGAAGATTTTCGAAAGGGTGGGGTAATCCCGAGTCGTTACAACACCTTGCAGGCGATGCTTGATGTGGCGCCTGAAAATGCCGGTATCATTGTGACGACCGGCAAGTCGGGTCGGGAGCTGTTCACAATCGCCGACCGCCGTCAGCATCTATATCAGGTCGGCTCGATGGGATGTGCCGCCGGCATGGGTCTTGGCGTGGCATTGAATACCGAGAAACCGATCATCGTTGTTGATGGTGATGGCGCCTTGATGATGAAAATGGGCTCGCTTGCGACAATCGGTGCCTATGCGCCGAACAACCTTGTGCATCTGGTCCTGGACAACGGCACTTATGATTCTACCGGCGGACAGCCGACGGTGTCTGCGGGTGTCGATTTTGCCGCCATTGCCGTGGCGTCTGGTTATCGCAAGGGCATCTCGGTTGATGATCTCGAAGGTTTCAGGGCAGCATTAAAGCAGGCGTTGGCAGAAGCCGGCCCAACATTGATCCATATGAAGATCGCCCCGGGATCGCTGTCGAAGCTGGGCCGCCCCTCGGTGAAACCACCAGCAGTCGCAAGACGCTTCAAAGCGTTTCTCGCAGAACAGTGACCGAGCCGACGATACAATCCTAAGCGTAGCCGGGCATTGAAGATACGGTTGTTTGCCGGCATGCCGCCCCGTATAAGCCCTCTACAGGGGATTTGGCCCGACCGAAGTCCCGAGAGCAGCTGGAGAGCCGTGTGCCGACTGAAGCTGATAACCAAACGGATCGTCCATTAAAGGGTGCGCTAGCGCTTTGTGTCGACTTTTGTCAGCACCGTGCCGTCTGGGTCGTTTTTGTCAGCGCCCTGATCAGTGTGCTGGCGGCGTTCTATCTGGCGATAAACATCCGCATAGACACAAACACGGAAAATATGCTGTCGAAGGACTTGCCGTTTCGCCAGAACGCCACCGCCCTTGATAAAGAATTTCCGATCCTTCAGGACAATTTGCTGATCGTACTCGAAGCCCCGAATGCCGACGCCGCGGATGACGGGGCCGGGAAGCTTGTCGCTGCGATGCAGGCAAAACCCGATATATTCAGCACCGTTTTTTCAGTCGAAACAGATCCGTTTTTACGCCGCAACGGGTTTCTGTATATAGATGTACCGGCTCTGGAAGAGATGGCTAACCGGTTGGCCGCAGCGCAGCCGTTTCTGGGCACCTTGTGGCGCGCACCGAATCTCGACGGCTTGGCCGACTTGCTAGCATTGTTTGCAGAAGTGGAGGGTGCCGACACACAATCACAGGCCGAAGCGGCAGGTGTGCTTGATGCCATGGCAGTGGTTGCCGGCAATGTCCGAAAGGGCAGCAACAGCACGCTCGTCTGGTCAGACGTCATCTCGGGCAGCAAACCACTCGAGGGACCGGTTCGACGGTTGATTCTGGCAAAACCGAAACTCGATTACGGCTCTTTGCATCCGGCCGAGCGGGCGCAAACCGCTATATTCAAGATTTCCGAGGAACTGGGCTTGCATGCAGACGGCACGCGCATTCGGCTGACCGGTGCAACGGCAATGGAAAGTGACGAGCTGAAAAGTGTCGAGGTCGGCATGGGACTGGCCGGCGTGATATCGCTGGTTCTGGTGCTTCTGATCTTGCTGATCGGACTGCGCTCCATCGGCGTCATGGTTGCACTTCTGGTTACTTTGCTGATCGGACTTTTGTGGACGGCTGCTTTCGCAATTCTGGCTTTTGGCGCGCTTAATCTGATCTCGGTTGCCTTTGCCGTTCTGTTCGTTGGCCTCAGCGTCGATTTCGGCATTCATTTTTCCTTGCGGGCATCTGAATATACGGGCGCAGGGGAGACCTGGCCAAAAGCGTTGGTTCTGGGAGGGCGAGGCGTCGGGTCGTCACTGTTCGTGTGCGCAGGCACCTCATCGATTGCGTTTTTCTCCTTTGCACCAACGGCCTACGTCGGACTTGCCGAGCTCGGCATGATTGCCGGTGTCAGCATGTTCATCGCCTTGCTGACGAATTTGACTGTCCTGCCGGCGATGCTACGACTGCTTGTTAAAAAACCGCCGCACTACAGACATCCCGGGGCCGACCAACCGGCAGAACACAAGATTCTGCACAAGTGGGCACCGACCATCGTTGGCATCGGACTCCTCAGCGCCTGCATTGCCGGATGGCTGGCAAAGGATGCCCGTTTTGATTTCGACCCGATGAACCTGAAGGATCCGCAGGCACCTTCCGTGCAGACTCTGTTCGATCTGTGGGCTGATGATACGGTGCATCCATATTCAGCGGACATCCTGGTCAGCAACATCAAGGAGGGTGAGGCGTTGGCGGCGCGCTTGCAAAAGCTTGATGGCGTTGCCCGTGTCGAAAGTATTTCTGACCTCATTCCGGAAGCACAATCGGAAAAACTGGAAATCATAGACCGCATGGCTTTGCTGCTCGGGCCGGCGTTTCTGGCCCGGCAGGGGGCGCTGGTTTTACCCGAATCCGAACTCGGCGCCGCCGTTCAGAGGGTGCTGACGCAGCTGGCAAAGCTGGACAGTAACGAAACCTTGGCACCCGCTGCCCGGCGACTTCGGGCTTCGTTCAGCGACGCCGATGCAAAGACGGCTTCGCGTATAAGCCAAGCCCTGTTCGGTTCTCTGCCGGGGCGTCTGAATATGCTCATGACCGCACTGGAAGCCGGCCCCGTCGACATTGAAGTTCTGCCTGACAATCTGAAAAGCCGCTACCTGAGCGATGATGGAAAAGGCCGTCTGGAGGTTATTCCCAGGCATGATCTTCGCAAGCCGGCACTGCTGCGCACCTTCGTTGAGCAGATACAGACCGTTGCGCCGCATGCGACAGGCGCGCCTGTGGTTATTGTCGAAGCGGGGCGGGCCGTTCTTTGGTCATTTGCCGAGGCGCTTGGCATATCGTTGCTGGGGATCAGTATAGTGTTGTGGCTGGTGCTTCGGCGAATCGGCGATGTCTTGCTGGTTTTTGCGCCGGTTTGTGTCGCCGCCTTGTGGACTCTGGCGGTATCCGCCGTCTTCAACTTACCCTTCAATTTTGCCAACGTCATCGTACTGCCGTTGCTGTTCGGGCTGAGCGTCGATTTCGGGACGCATCTGGTGCTGCGTCAGCGGCATGGGGGAGCTGCCTATAATCCGATGGCGACATCGACCCCGCGCGCCGTACTGTTGAGTGCCTTGACGACTTTGGGGTCGTTCAGTTCGATCATGCTGTCGGGGCACCCCGGCACGGCGAGCATGGGCATGCTGCTGAGCATTGCGATAAGCTTGAGCCTGCTGTCGATTCTGTTCTTCCTGCCGGCGCTGATGTCCCTGTTCATGCCGCAACAGGAAAAGAACTAAGATCTTGCGGGCTAAGAAATATCTCTCGGGCACACCGGGGCGGGTCTATCCGATGGGCCTCAAGCTTCAATGAAGTTGCGCAGCCGTGGATGGCAGAATCAGGCAAAGCCTAATTCGCCAGCAATCCCTTGGCTTGTTCGTTGAGGGCTGTCGTTAAGGCAGGGACACCGCCATTTTTAAGGGTGCTGGCATATTCCGATGCGCGGACAGCCAGTTCACTGATGCCGCCGCTCAATAACACATCGATGATCTTCCACGAATCATTGATCTGCCGCGTAACATAGGTCAGCACCACGTTGTCCTTGCCGGCAACAAGCGTGGTATCGACCAGCTTCAGGCCGCGTGGCCCATCGCGTGTCCTGTCTGTCCTGAACTGACCGGATTTGAGATCGGCAAAACGATTCGCGTAGGTGGCTATACTGACCCGACGAAACGCTGCCAGCAGCGACTTTTGGGCTTCGGGCGGGGCTTCACGCCAGTACTTTCCCGCCGCCGTTTTGATCATGCTTTCAAAATCGAAGGAAGCATCCATGGTGGGCGACAGATTCTCGAAGCGTGCCTGATCGCTGGTGCTGCTTGGTGAAGACAAGGCCGCAAGTAGATGACTGTGGTATGAGCCGATCATATCGGAGGGGCTGGCCTTGGCCACGCCTGCCGACGCCGAAAAAACGAGTGCAATCAGAAGGGTGCGCAATAAGTATCGCATGGACTTTCCTTGTCAATTTGGACGATAAGAAAGACTAAAAACGCCAAAATTAGGGCGATCAGGACAAAAGGCTTTTAACCTTGTTGTTGAGCAGTTCAATCAGCGCTTCGATGCCGCCTTTGTTCAGCGTTAGCCGGTATTCGGAGATTCTCACCTTGAGCTCGCTGATGCCGCCATCAACAATGACGTCAATCAACAGCCAGTCGCCCTCAAACTTTCGAGCGACATAGGATATCGTGACATTCTTGTCTCTTCCCGGGACTTTCAGCGAGGTGTCGACGAATGTGAGGCCCTGTGGGCCCGGGCGTTCGCCGACGATGGAGAATTCTTCGCCGGAATAGCCGTCGAAAAGTGTGGCGAGCGTGGCAATGCTCATATTGGTGAAGGCATCGACAAGCCGTTGCTGTTGCTTGCTGTCAGCCTGATTCCAGTACTGGCCGGCCGATAACCCGGCCATCAGACTGAGGTGAAAGGTTTGCTTGATCAGAGGCGCAAGCTTTTCAAAGCGGCCTTTTACACCAAGCACCTCGGCTTCCTTCATAACGGAAATCAGGCCTGACTGAAATTTCGCCACATGATCGCCGGCTGACTCTGCCCAAGCGGGTATCGGCAATGAAATGCTGACCAAAAGAAGAATCGCACAAAATTTAAGATGTGACGCGCGCATAGTCCCTATTTCTCCAGATTATATAGCTTTATAAAGCATATTTACGGCCCCCGTAACATACTGTTTTCAAAGTTAGATGGTAAAAATGCCACAGTCATGTGGAAAAGGTCACAATCCTGTTGCCGGGTAGGTATGGAACCGGGTAAAAAGCTCTTGTAATGGGTATCTGCCGGAAAGCGCTTCGAAGCACTATGGCTCTCTGATTGGAAAACTGGAATTCAATGCGCACGTTTTATCTCCCTAAATTAGGTTTTGCGTTGGTTCTGGGAACGGGCCTCTTGATGAGCACCCATTCCTTTGCAGGGACGGACGATGAGCTGGAGCCGTTCGGCGGGCAAACGCATGCAGGCGTCATTAATGGTACTTTGCTGACCGAAGTGCCGGTCGTGAGTATGCGTGTCGAGCCGGTTTTGCTGGCGCAACTGGCCACGCCTGAAAATGATGTGAATGATCCGCTGGAATCAGTGAACCGCGTTATTTTTGAATTTAACGAAATCGTTTACACCAATCTGTTCACCCCGGTGGCCAAAACATACAATAATGTTTTCCCTGCCACCTTCCGCCTTGGCCTGAGTAATGTGATCGACAACATTTCTTCGCCGGTGACGTTCGTGAACGATATTCTGCAGCTTGAACTCAACCGCGCATTGACAACGTTTGCCAGGTTCCTTGTGAACTCGACAATCGGCATGGTCGGTATGGCGGATGTCGCAAGCACCATTGGTCTTGAACAGCATACCGAAGACTTCGGCCAGACGCTTGGCTCGTACGGGGTCGGAGAAGGGCTGTATCTGGTGCTGCCGTTGCTGGGCCCCAACAATCCGCGTGATGCGATCGGCAAATATCTTGTCGATCCGTACTTTGATCCACTTGGCCTGTATCTTTCGAACACCGATCGGGATAACGAACGGATGGCCCGTATGGGCGTCGGCGCGCTGGACGAGTATTCAGGAATCGTGAACGAGCTTGAGCAAATCAAGAAGACTTCGGTCGATTACTATGCCGCCATTCGCAGCCTGTATCGGCAAAAGCGGTTGACCGAGATCTCCAATGGTCGCGACGAAGGCTTGCCCTCGATCCCGAATTACGATTTGAATTTCGCACCGGATAAGAGCAATTCGATTGCCGGCGTAAAATAAGCATTTCCTGAAATCGGATTTTGCAAAAAAGCGGGCTTCTACAAGCCCGCTTTTTTGTCGCCGGATCAACATTAATAATATGTAAGTATGATCATCATCCCCGATTGGGTATGTATAACCATGTTCAGCGACATGTTCATGAATGTCTAATTGTTATAAAAGGCATCATAACTGATTGTTGCATATGGTTATATTGGTTAATAACCAAGTTGCGAAGTGTGGATTATGTTGACAAATCGAGTGTTTTTCTTGTATAAAGACTGGGTAACGAGGGGTGCCCATTTGGGGCCTTTCAATTGAACTCGACGGTAGTGAGTTCGCTTAAAGGCTACGTTGCTCTGAAGGAGGATGAGGCCATGAAGTTCTTTCTGATGATCTCGCAAAATATCTGTCGGCGTCCGGTATGACGTACAGCCGTGCTTTCGCATGAGCTTGTGCCACTGCAATTGAGATCAACGGTGCTTCTGATAGGCCGTTACAGTTAAGGAAAGAGGATTAAAAATATGACCAGTATCAATTTACCCGCGATCTCGAGCGAAGGCGGACTGTCACGGTATCTCCGTGAAATCTGGCGCTTCCCGATTCTGGAAAAAGATAAGGAATACATGCTTGCCTATCGTCTGCGTGACGAAGGCGACGTCAGTGCCGCGCACGAGCTTGTCACCTCGCATCTGCGTCTCGTCGCGAAGATTGCCATGGGCTATCGTGGCTATGGACTGCCGGTTTCCGATCTGATCTCGGAAGGCAATATCGGCCTGATGAAGGCGGTGAAGAAATTCGATCCGGACCGTGGCTTCCGTCTGTCGACTTATGCGATCTGGTGGATCAAGGCCTCGATTACGGAATATGTGCTGAAATCCTGGTCGATGGTCAAGATGGGTACGGTCTCGTCGCAGAAGAAATTGTTCTTCTCGCTCCGTCGCATGAAAAATCAGCTGAAAATCTATGACAGCGGCGAACTCAGCCCGGAGCAGACGAAGCAGATTTCAACGGCCGTTGGCGTCAGCGAAAGCGAAGTTCAGCAGATGAACCGCAGGCTGCATTCGCGCGATCTGTCTTTGAACGCGCCGATGTCCAACTCCGACGAAGGATCCGCCGAATTTCAGGACAGCCTGGTCGATACCCGGCCAAGCCCGGAATCGCTGGTTGGCGAACGCGAGGAACTGAGCGTGCGCTCAGCAATGCTTGAGCGTGCCCTTTCCGAGTTGCCGGAGCGTGAACGCCATATTCTGACGGAACGCCGCCTGAAGGACGATCCGGTGACGCTGGAAGAACTCGGTGCCCAGTACGGCATCAGCCGGGAACGGATCCGCCAGCTGGAGGTGCGGGCATTTGATAAGCTGCAAAAGCTTATCCATGCCGAAGCATCGGCAGTGCCTGCCGGCTGATCTGCTGCGTTTTAATTGATGGCAAACATGCCCTCGGCAAACCTCAGCTCTCCCGGAGAGATGAATTTGGCAGAGGTGATGTTGACCGAGTGCAGTTTGCCGTCGATCCGTTTCTCCCAGAAATCCAGGAATTTTTTGAGTTGCGGGAAATTTGGCGCCAGGTCCAGGTGTTGCCAGATGAATTCCTGGAGCAATTGCGGGTAGTCGGGAAGGTGGTAGAAGATTTGCGCCGTGGTCAGCCGATAGCCTGATAATTGATCGCGGAATGAAAGTCCTGATGGGCCACTGTTATGCTTCAGCATGGCGACTCCTTTTTTCATTATCGATATTCAATTTTGCCATAAGCAAAATTCTCTGCAATAAAAATGTTATATTTCAATGGATTAGCAGCCTATACTCGAGAGTGCTGCCAGTTGGGCCGGGTCTGACGAAAAATTGTCATGCTTAATAGGCTTGACGTAGCCGGTATCTGGCTTAAATACCCCTTGGCACTCTGCTCTATGGAGTGCCAATCGTCATTTTAACACACTACGTTCGCTTACACAGGAGGAACGACATGGGATTCAGACCTTTGCATGACCGCGTGCTTGTACGGCGCGTCCAGCAGGAGGAAAAGACCGCCGGCGGGATTATCATTCCCGATACGGCTCAGGAAAAACCGATGGAAGGCAAGATTGTCGCCGTTGGATCTGGCCACAAGGCCGAAGACGGCAAGGTTACGCCGCTTGATGTTAAAGCCGGGGATCACATCCTGTTCGGCAAATGGTCCGGCACCGAAGTCAAAATCGACGGTGAAGACCTGATCATCATGAAAGAATCCGACATTCTTGGCGTGATTGAAAAATCCGCTGCCAAGAAAAAAGCTGCCTAACAAAGGGGTAATTACACATGGCTGCCAAAGAAGTTAAATTTTCCGCCGATGCGCGTGACCGTCTCCTCAGAGGCGTCGACACGCTGGCGAATGCCGTAAAAGTAACGTTGGGACCGAAAGGCCGTAACGTCGTTCTCGACAAATCTTTCGGCGCACCGCGTATCACCAAGGATGGTGTAACGGTCGCGAAAGAAATCGAACTGTCCGACAAGTTCGAGAACATGGGCGCGCAGATGATCAAGGAAGTCGCGTCACGCACCAACGACGAAGCCGGCGACGGTACGACCACTGCGACCGTTCTGGCTCAGGCCATCGTTCGCGAAGGCGTCAAGGCTGTGGCCGCGGGCATGAACCCGATGGACCTCAAGCGTGGTATCGACCTCGCCGTTAACGCGGTTGTGGGCGAAATCAAGAAGCGCGCCAAGAAGGTCTCCACCAACCAGGAAATCGCTCAGGTCGGTACGATCTCGGCGAACGGTGACAACGAAGTCGGCGACATGATCGCTTCGGCTATGGAACGCGTCGGCAACGAAGGCGTGATCACGGTTGAAGAAGCCAAGTCGCTTCATTCCGAACTTGATGTCGTTGAAGGCATGCAGTTTGACCGTGGCTACACCAGCCCGTACTTTGTCACGAACGCAGACAAGATGACCTGCGAACTTGATGACCCGTACATCCTGATCCACGAAAAGAAGCTTTCCTCGCTGCAGCCGTTGCTGCCGGTTCTGGAAGCTGTCGTTCAGTCCGGTCGTCCGCTGATGATCATCGCTGAAGATATCGAAGGCGAAGCCCTGGCGACCCTGGTCGTCAACAAGCTGCGTGGCGGCCTCAAGGTTGCTGCGGTCAAAGCTCCTGGCTTTGGCGATCGCCGTAAAGCGATGCTTGAAGATATCGCCGTTCTGACCAACGGTCAGGTGATCTCCGAAGACATCGGCATCAAACTTGAAAACGTCACCATCGACATGATGGGCCGTGCCAAGAAAGTGTCGATCACCAAGGAAGAAACGACGATCGTCGAGGGTTCCGGCAAGAAGAAAGACATCGAAGGCCGTTGCTCGCAGATCCGCGCTCAGATCGACGAAACCACGTCCGATTACGACCGTGAGAAGCTGCAGGAACGTCTGGCCAAACTGGCCGGCGGTGTTGCCGTGATCCGTGTCGGTGGTGGTTCCGAGATGGAAGTCAAAGAAAAGAAAGATCGCGTTGACGATGCGCTGCATGCAACCCGTGCAGCCGTTGAAGAAGGTATTGTCGCCGGTGGTGGCACGGCCCTCTTGTACGCAACCCGCTCTCTCAAGGGTCTTGAAGGCGAAAACGCCGACCAGACGGTTGGTGTCAACATCGTGCGTCGCGCGATCCAGACGCCACTGCGTCAGATTGCCGAAAACGCCGGTGCCGATGGTGCCGTTGTTGCCGGTAAGCTTCTTGACCAGAAAGACACTGCGTTCGGTTACAACGCGCAGACCGACAAGTACGAAAACCTGATCAAGTCGGGCGTTATCGATCCGGCCAAGGTTGTCCGTACCGCGCTGCAGGACGCAGCATCGGTTGCCGGTCTTCTGATCACGACCGAAGCGATGGTCGCCGAGAAGCCGGAAAAGAAAGAATCCATGGGCGGCGGCGCGCCGGACATGGGCGGTATGGGTGGTATGGGCGGTATGGGCTTCTAAGAAGCCCTGGACCCGGAGCCAATGCTCCAGGTCCGGCCTTACGACCAGACCAACCGGTCAAAAGATCAAGGGGCACTCGCAAGGGTGCCCCTTTTTCATGGGCTGAACCGCTTGCTCGAAATTGGCCATGCATGATGATAGGCTAAAGCATGATCGTTACGTTCACCGATTTTGGCTGGGAAGGCCCTTACATGGGGCAAATGCGTGCCGTCCTGCTCCGCGAGGCACCCGGCGTGCCGATTGTCGACCTGATGGTCGATGTGCCGGCTTTTGACGTGCAATCTGCCGCCTATCTTTTACCGGCAGCCATCGAGCCGTTTGGTGCCGGAACGGTTTGCCTGGCGGTCGTCGACCCCGGGGTCGGCAGTAACCGCCTGCCGGTCGTTATGCGAGCTGATGGACGCTGGTTTGTCGGGCCCGAGAATGGCCTGTTCGAGATGATTGCCCGACGTGCCCATGCACGGCCCGAGTGGTGGGAAATCACCATCCGCCCGCAAGCCCTGTCGGCCAGCTTTCATGGTCGCGACCTTTTTGCGCCAGTGGCGGCTAAAATCGCGGTTGAGGGGGAGCAGGGGCTTGCGGCAGTCACCAGACCGATAACGCCTGATCGTCAAGCGTATGCGGATTGGCCTGATGATCTGGCGCAGGTCATTTATATCGACCGATACGGGAATTGCATGCTTGGTGTCCGCTGGAACTCGATCGGGCCACAGCCTCTGATTCGTGTCGGATCAGAAGCGATAACAATCGCCAGAACCTTTTCTGATGTTTCTGACGATAGCTCAATCTGTTATGAGAATGCTCTAGGACTGGCTGAAATCGCCGTTAACAAAGGAAATGCGGCTCAGAAACTGGGTCTGGAAATTGGCCGTCAGGTTTTCGTAAGGAAACTGTCAGGGAAATAATCAAGACTGGATAATAATTTGGCAAACCAACGTGGTACGTCTACCATCATTGGTATAAGCTGGAAACAAGTTGGGGAGTTTGATCGTTTGACCTTCGCCCAAACCGAGCGGGACATATGTCGATTCGTGTAAAATTCTGGGGTGTTCGTGGAAGCATCGCTTGTGCGACCCCTGATCATATGAAGTACGGTGGGAACACCAGCTGCATTGAAATTGAAGCTGGCGATTATCGCTTTGTCATGGATGCAGGTACGGGTATCCGTAACTACGGCAATGCTTTCCTCAAGGACGACGTCAAAGAATCACATCTTCTCCTGACACATACCCATTGGGACCACATCAACGGATTTCCGTTCTTCGTTCCGGCGTATGACGCCAAGCGCTCAATTCACATTATGGCAGGTCACCTGAAAAACCAGGGGGGCGTGCAGGATGTCTTGTCGACCCAGATGCACAACCCGATGTTCCCGGTGCCGCTTGAAGCGATGCAGGCCAGTCTGAGGTTTGAGGACTTCGAAGCCGGTGACAGTTTCTCGCTGGCCAAGGGGGTCGATATTCAGACGGCGCCGCTCAATCATCCCAACGGGGCGACGGCATACCGGGTCAATCACGATGGCAATTCGGTCGTCTATGTGACGGATACCGAACATGTTCCGGGCAAACCGGATCAGAACATTCTGGGCCTGATCGAAGGGGCTGATCTGGTCATTTACGACAGCACATATACCGAAGAAGAATTTCCGGCAAAAGTCGGCTGGGGACATTCTACGTGGGTTGAAGGCATGAATCTTTGCCGGGCCGCGAATGTGAAACGGCTGGCCATCTTCCACCACGATCCTGATCACAATGACGAATTCATGGATAATATGGCAATCGAAGCCGCCGACGCCTGGGAAGGCAATTTCGTCTGCCGTGAAGGCATGGAAATCATCGTCGAATAACGACGTGGAAATCATCGTCGAATAACGACGTGGAAATCATCGTCGAATAACGACGCGGTTTCGCAGCGATCAATTCATTCAGATAGAATTACCGAGACTCAGCTGGCAGGCTTGGCCGTCAGCCGTATGCGCTCTTCGTTCAGGAACGTTTCGATTTGCTGGAAATCGGCTTCCAGGGTCTTATCCCGTCTGGAAGCCAGATTGTCGAATTTCAGCTGCCATTCTTCGAGCACATTGATGTTCTTTGGCTCGCCGGCCTTGAACTGAGTGACGAATTCGCGTTTGAGGTTATCGATCAGGGCCTTGGTATCTTGCTGTTTGGAATCCAGCGCAGAGGGGGTAGGCTGGATCGGCAGACGAATCTCGATGGCAGGCATGGCTGCCGATTGCGAGGTCTGCGCCGGTTGTATGGCCTTGGCTTCGGCAAGGCGCCGTTTGAATTCCTGGGCTCGTACATAGGCATCGCGCTCATCCAGAGACATAGGATGCAGGCGCAGGACGACACGGCGGTTGGTGGCCCTGTTCTCGGGGATTGGTTTACCTTCCAGATCCAGATTGGGGACCTTGGGACGGGTATCGGCATAGCCGGTTGCTCTTAGCCTTTCCCGGGCGACGTTGTTTGTTTCGAACATGCGCACGACCGTTGCGGCGCGGGCCGAGGAAAGCTCCCAGTTAGACGGGAAGCGTGGCGTATTGATCTTGCCGTCGTCGGTATGGCCCTCAACAACAACGTTATAAAGTTCATAGTTTGGTGACGATAATGTCTCGGCAAGCTTTTGCAAAACTGGAATGGCTGCCGGTAGGATGTCGGCGGAGCCAGGCTGAAAAAAGGCGTTTGATTGGAGTTCGATCGTGACGCCTTTTTCGTCGCTGCCAACAGAAATAACCTGGTCGGCCTGCATTTCATAGACCTTGTCCTCAACGTCTATTTTCAGGCTTTGTGTTGTTGACTGCTTGTCGCTACCTCCCACTGCGGTAGAAATGGCTGACGTCATTTCTTCATATGCTGGCATATCGAATTCAGTGAATGTAAGCAACATAACAAAAAATGCCATTAAAAGCGTGACCGTATCAGCAAAGGTTGCCATCCAGCTTTCATCATTTTCTGGCTCTTCTGGGGGTGGGGGGGGCAAATCAAGGGTCCTTTTTATTTTTTAACAGTAACGTCTATTTCGATTTATCCTTGTCGATATTGAAATGGATTGCAGGATCTAGGAAACTGTTTAGCCTATCTTGAATGAAGCGAGGAGACCTTTTTTCTGCCAGCAGGACAAACCCTTCAGCTACAATGTAATTGCGAAATCTGATTATTTGCTCTCTCTGTAATACCTTAGATGCAGTGGGTAGAAAAAGGACACGAGCAAAAAGGACACCATAAAGTGTTGTTAACATAGCCACCGCGAGGCCTTTGCCTAGCGCCGCAGGCTCGCCCCCCATATTGTCAAGCATGATAACTAATCCAACAAGGGTGCCGATCATTCCAAAAGCTGGAGCATTGGCTGCCATATCTTTTAAAATATTCACTTGAATAGTGTTTCTGCCGTAAGTTGAGTCGATCATAGTCTCCATAATAACTCTAATTTCAGCGCTGCTATACCCAGCAAGGACCAAATCAACGCCGAAATTGACGAGCTTATCGTCTTTGGGCGCTTTCTTCGCTTCCCCTTCAAACCCTGGGATGCCATTTTTCTGCATCGCGTAAGCCCATTTTATCATCCGTCCCACCTCATTCTTTAGAATGTTGCGCCCAACCTTGGCTGCGAAAAATATGCGCCAAATCAGTTTTAAAGATAACATCACGTAGCGCGCTTCGTAGGAGATGAATGTGGATGCAAGAGTACCACCAACCACCATGGCAAAACTCGATGCACTTATGAACACCATATAGTTATCAGTGCTAAGCACGATTGAGCCTAAAAATAGAATAACTGCCCCTAAAATGCCCAGTATAGTTGATAGTGACATTATGATTTTCTCATCATTTTTCCTGCGTTTAACTGTTTTGTTAATTAGACGGATTTATATCATATAATATAAAGAATCTCTTATGTTTAAGAAATAGTTGAGTTATGACCGAATCTAGTGTTTGAGCATTTGAAAGAAAGCGGCGTATCAGGTTGACTGGTTGTTGCAAGACATCAAACCAACCAAAGGAGATACGCCACAATGAAGAAGAATAACGTTTTAGAGTTTGCGGGTCGAGATACAATTTGAGTTATGACCGAATCTGGTGTTTGAGCATTTGAAAGAAAGCGGCGTATCAGGTTGACTTGTTGTTGCAAGACATCAAACCAACCAAAGGAGATACGCCACCATGAAGAAGAATAACGTTTTAGAGTTTGCGGGTCGAGATACAATTTCCGATCCCCTGACAGCCTTGTTGAGATCAGGTGCACAGCAGCTGATTAATCAAGCGGTGGAAGCAGAACTTCAGGAACTGCTGCACCATTATTCTGGCCGCCGCACTGATGATGGCAATGCTGTTGTGGTTCGCAATGGTCACCTGCCGGAGCGCGATCTGCAGACAGGATTAGGGCCGGTGACAGTCAAGATTCCCAAGAATGGGAGCGTTAGAAATTCCGTGTCATTTCTTTAAACTGAAGAAAAGGAATGACCTATGCGAAATGATTTTGATTTTGAAGCAGCCCTTTCTGCCCTGCAAGATGGCCAGCAGCTGACAGGCAAGGACGGCATATTGACGCCGTTGATCAAACAACTGACGGAAGCCGCTCTGGAAGCCGAAATGGCGGTATATTTGGAAACCGTTGAGGGTTCTAATCGTAAAAATGGATACGGGCGCAAGACCGTAAAATCGACCTCTGGCAGTTTCGAGCTTGCAACGCCACGCGACAGGGCGGGATCGTTCGAGCCGCAACTGGTGAAGAAGCACCAGACCCACATGAGCGACGAGATTGAGCGTAAAATCATCTCGATGTTTGGCTTGGGGATGAGCTATCTCGATATTGCCGGACACATCGCAGAGATTTACGGCCTTGAGATATCGAACGCCACGATTAGCGGTATCACTGACAAATTGATCCCCGAAATCAAGGCTTGGCAGCAGCGCCCCCTTGCCAGTCATTACCCCTTCGTCTGGCTTGATGCTATCCACTACAAGATCAAGCAGGACGGGCGTTACGTAGCACAAGCCGTGTATACAGTTCTGGGGCTGACGCTGGAGGGACACAAGGAGATTCTGGGGCTGTACCTGTCGGAAACGGAGGGGGCAAACTTTTGGCTATCGGTTCTCACTGACCTTAATAATCGTGGGCTTGAAGACATTTTAATTGCCTGTGTGGACGGCCTGAACGGCTTCCCCGAAGCGATCAACGCGATCTTTCCCCAGACCGAAGTCCAGCTTTGTGTGATCCACCAAATCCGCAATTCCCTGAAATATGTAGCGAGCAAAAACCAGAAAGAATTCATGGCCGACCTGAAGCCCGTTTATAAAGCAGAAACTATTGCGGGTGCAGAAACCGCGCTTGATGCGCTGGAAGAAAAATGGGGGAAGAAATATCCGCTTGTTATCAAATCATGGCGGAGGAAATGGGCCAATCTGTCGGTATATTTTAAATACCCACCAGACATCCGACGCGTGATTTACACCACCAATGCCATCGAGGCCGTGCATCGCCAGTTCCGGAAATTAACGAAAACCAAGGGTGCGTTTCCTAATGAAAACAGCCTTTTGAAACTGCTCTACATGGGCATTCAAAACGCTTCTCAAAAATGGACAATGCCCCTGCAAAATTGGAATTTGACACTGTCCCAACTCTCAGAGGCTGATCCGAAAGTAGTTGAGTGATTTCAATCATTTATGATTCTCTCGTTTGTGATGAGGCAAATGAGGAGGCACAAGATGTGGACTGAAATCACCCGCCCCAAATATGAACGCAGTGGACGCCGGTATGCAAGTGATGCGACGGACGCGGAATGGAGCCATATCGCACCGTTGCTGCCCGCGGCGAAGCGTGGAGGCCGCCCGCGCACGACGGACCTGCGCGATGTGTTCGACGCTATTCTGTACATGGCCTCCACGGGCTGTCAGTGGCGCATGCTTCCGAACGATTACCCGCCGGTCTCGACGGTTCGCCGATATTTCTATGACTGGCGCGACAACGGTGTTCTCCGAACGATCAACCACTAT
>FLOH01000133.1_pt1 | contig 210526 bp, 192 predicted proteins | sample 756751 | NCBI WGS metagenome assembly FLOH01 (sample SAMEA4026879, study PRJEB14308) | marine metagenome | biome: coastal water; material: water | depth 74 m | reverse complement strand
GCTATCAGGAGATTCTATCAAGAAGTTATTTGTCTCGATGCCTCTCGCATTGCTGATGTCTATGTGAAAAACATGTCCGCCTGTTTCTACCTCCACCCCAATACTTATTGGCATGTAAAACGGAACACTGCTATTGTTGTAGCGATAAGGAGAAAAAACATAGAAGTAATCGGCCAAAATGGCTACCCGCTTCGATACTTTGAATCGGCCTGCCACTCCAAGGGCAAAAATGTAGTTCTCATCGGCAGGGTCGCGCACAAAATTTCTGTGGATATAGGTTGGCAACAACTCTATAGAAATACTTGGGCTAAACTTTCTGGCAATGATTAACTGAGCGGTATAAGACAACCTATGAAAGAAGAGCTTGGAAGCCCCGTAAGTTTGAACCAAACTATCTTTAACCCCAGCATAAAACGCACGCTGCTTGCTGGCGCTTACCCCAATATTGCCCATAAAAGCCAAGCTAATGGGACGTCTGTTGTCGGTTGTTTGCTCGTAGAATCGCCATTTTACAAAGCCATCTACCAAGTTGTTCATTTGGCTTCTTCCAAGGCCAATCATCAGCTCATCGGTAATACCGTATTCAACCGCTAGGCGTACATCTGCAATATTATCGAACCCAAAAAAGGAATCGGGTCCATCGTTATCGTTTCTGGTGGAGTAGATGTTTCCAAAACGGTGAGAGATTCTAACGTCCAATGTTTGGGCCTTCACTGTTTCAATAGAGTGTGCCTGAATTACGCGCGTTGTCTTAAACATGGCGGTAACCTTTTCCTTTTTAGGCGGCTCAGCTTCTTCAAGCATTTGCATTAAATCGTCTTGCGCCAATCCTACAAGCGGCAAGGCAAATACAAACACAAGTAAGAGATACAGTCTATTTCTTTTCATAGGGCTTGTATTGGAAGAACACCTTTACCTCAATTACTTCGGCAATATTGGCGAATACCACCTTTGGCACCTTAATCTTGTGGTCGGTTAATTTCACTTTAAACTCACTTTTAAGGGTAGCCTTTCCTCCTTTGGTTTCAATAACTCCGCTAAATGTTTCTGCTCTATCAACCCCATGAATGGTGAGCATACCCGTGGCTGTAACGTGGTAGATGGTGTCTTTTGCTAAATCTAAAGAGTCGCTTAGTTTACCCTTAAAACTGGCAGTTGGATACTTTTCAGATTCCATGTAGTTTTCGTTAAAGTGCTCTTGCATCAATGGTTTCTCAAACTGAAAACCAGTAATAGGAATACGAAAGGCAATCTCTTTCTTGCCAACGTTTAGCAGAGATGTAGCTGCCAAATTAACCGCGGCTATATCTTCTTCCGGTGTGGCGGAGAAGAAACTAACATGGCTGCTATCTGAAACGAAAATGGTTTGCGCTTGGCTGCTTAATCCGAAGATTAGTACGCTTGATAAAACGAGTAGTATTGCTTTCATCCTTATTTTTTTATTGCTGAGGATATCCATTGTCGGCCCAACATTTAAACACGCGTTGCAGCGTATCTGGAAGTGGGTTACCGAGGGGCATTGATAGAACAGGATCTGGAGAAACCACTCTTGCTCCTACACCCAATGGATCTAGAACACCGAAAGATTGCATGCCTGCATAGGTTGTGAAGTCTCCGTTTGAAGATAGCGTTCCATGACAACCAGACGAGGTAGCACAGTAGGTATCTATCAAGGTTTTCATGGTGTCTTGGTAGGTTGCGTTCAACGAATCGCAGTAGGCAGGAGAAACGTCTTCTACCAACTCTCCTTTATCAACCAAACACCCAGAAAAGGCAATCAACATTCCGATAAGCAATGCGGGGCAAACGAATCTAATTCTGTTCATGGGTTGCGAATAAACAAAAAAGGTGCCGCAAAGCACCTTTTTTGTGACTGTACTATATGCTCTTATTTAATCAACAATTTCTTGATTGTCGACTTTCCGTCAATCTCAATATTCAAGAAATATACGCCTGTATTCAAGTTTCTAGAAGTAACATCAATGGTAATATCTCCACCATCAAATTGCTCTTGCAACACTTTCTTTCCGTCCATAGAAAACAGGGTAATCATGATTTCTTCATCAACATCCTTTGCCGCAACATGAATTTCATCAATTACCGGATTTGGGTAAACTGAAATTGAAGCAAGTTCTGCTTCGCTGATGCCAACACTTGATTCTGGTACTACATGCGTCTCAGTAACAATTACATCATTGAATTGGTTGCCTGTGTTGTCTGAGAAATTGAAAGCAGCATAGAAAGTAACATTTCCTGTGCCTCCAGCTGGAGCGGTCCATTCAAAAATCCAAGTTTTGCTACCAGGTCCTACAGTTCCACTTGGCGAGTGAGTGATGTAATCCATTCCTCCCAAAGAAAAATTCGTTCCTGAATCAGAAGCTATAAGCGTTCCAATAAGGTTTCCTGCATTGTCTTGTGGAGAAATCTGGAATCCAAATTCTGTTCCCCCCACATTAGTTGCAGTAACCGTAAAAGTATAAGTGGTTCCGGCCACCCATCCACTACCTGGAACATCCGAAGTAATGCTTACCATTTCATTTGTTTGAGACGGTCCTCCAGTATGACAACTAGTAGAACAGTTACTTCCGTCTCCCGGAGATCCTGTTTGACCCGCAGGCGCGCCAGTACTAAATGTATGTGCTGAATTGTGATTGTAGTCGTAAGCCATACCGGCCATTAACAACATAGAAAGTGCTAGAGTAAACTTCTTTTTCATGTATAACGATTATAGATTGAGACGCCAATATACCGACAAGCGGTATTTATAAGAAACCCCTTACTGACAATTGTCAGTTTTTGTTTCAATAAATTTTAAGCCTCCGTTACTTCAAGAGGACTACTCGGTGCGATTGTGCAAAACCTGCACCTCTAAGCACAACCACATACACGCCATTTCGTGTTTCGGATGATAAATCAATTTTAGGTTCTGACCCTTGCACGTTTGAGTTATGTACAAGTCTGCCATCAATACTCAATACCTGAACATTAAAGTCTAATTGCATTGGGTTATTGATTTTGATGATTTTGTCGAAAGGATTCAAAGAAACCGTCACATCATTGGTTTTCTCCTCGATACCTACGTTCAGGTTTTCCATAACCATAACGCTATCCTGTAGCATCACATCGCCCAAATGGCCGTTCATTCCATCACCAAAAATTGAAGTGAAATAGAAATTCACATCGCCTGCGCCAGCGGTGGGAGCTTCCCATTGAAAATCCCAACTATGAGCGCCTCCAGAACCAGAATTACCCGCGTAAGTATGGGTCATCCATTTGGTATTGATTATTTGCACAAAACTCGATCCTCCAGTAATCCAAGACCCTTGCATGTGTCCTGTCCAATCTTGAGGTGAAATCTCAAAACCAAAAATATCATGCGAGCTTCCTGAAGTCGAAAGCATTAGATTATAAACTTGCCCAGGAACATACCCATCAACTGGCAGCCCCGTAAGCGCAAGCATTTCATTTCCGTTTGGTGTACCCGGATTGGCACCATGGCATTGGTCCATACACGTCATGCCATCGCTTGGTGATCCTGTCCGAGACTCTGGTGCTCCGCCAGAAACACTCATTGCTGTATTGTCTTCGAAAGCGAATGATAATGCCAAGCAGATTATAGTAATAAAGGAGGTAATGGCGAAAGTTCTCATGTTGTCTGTTTTCAGTCAGCTAAATTAATTTTCGAAAGGGAATATCCAGTGATGGCTGTCAGTTGGACAAATCTTCAATTCGTTTGCTTTTGGGCAGCATCTGCTTTTCCTACTTTTGCCGTCCACAAATTAGCACTATGGCAGACGACAGATACGAAGGACACGACTACTATTTAGTAGATGAGTTACTTACAGATGAACACAAACTTATTAGAGATACGGTTCGTACTTGGGTGAAGCAAAATGTTTCTCCAATTATTGAGGAATACGCTCAAAAAGCTGAGTTCCCACGGCATCTTTTACAAGGACTAGGAGAAATTGGAGCCTTCGGACCATACATCCCAGCCGAATATGGCGGTCCAGGTCTTGATCAAATCTCCTACGGCATCATCATGCAGGAATTGGAGCGTTGCGATAGCGGCCTTAGAAGCACTGCATCTGTACAGAGTTCATTGGTGATGTTCCCAATCTGGAGCTACGCTACAGAAAGTCAAAAACAAAAATGGTTGCCAAAATTGGCTACCGGAGAATTACTCGGATGTTTCGGACTTACAGAACCAGACCATGGTTCTAACCCTAACGGGATGGTTACCAACTTTAAAGACGCTGGAGACCATGTAATCTTGAATGGCGCCAAAATGTGGATTAGCAACGCGCCATTCGCAGATATCGCAGTTGTTTGGGCGAAGGATGAAGAAGGTACAATTAGAGGCTTGGTTGTAGAGCGTGGAATGGAAGGTTTTACTACCCCAGAAACGCATGGTAAATGGAGCTTACGAGCTTCTGCAACAGGCGAGTTAGTGTTTGATAATGTGAAGGTTCCAAAAGAAAATCTGTTTCCAGACATACGCGGACTGAAAGGGCCTTTGAGTTGCCTTAACTCTGCCAGATACGGTATTGCTTGGGGCGCTTTAGGTGCTGCTCTCGACTGTTACGACACGGCATTAAGATATTCTAAAGAGCGAATTCAGTTTGGAAGACCAATTGGCGGATTTCAACTTCAGCAGAAAAAACTAGCTGAAATGATTACCGAAATAACTAAAGCGCAATTACTTGTTTGGCGATTGGGAGTTTTGAAAAATGACCATCGCGCATCGCCACAGCAAATTTCAATGGCAAAGAGAAACAACGTTGAAATTGCCTTAAGAACAGCTCGCGAAGCAAGACAAATGCTTGGCGGAATGGGAATTACAGGCGAATACCCGATTATGCGCCACATGATGAATTTGGAGAGTGTTGTTACCTATGAAGGCACCCACGACATTCATTTATTAATAACTGGCATGGATGTTACGGGTATAAACGCGTTCACCTAATCCAACCCAATTCTGATGTTATTCAGAACACTTCTGTTAGTTCTTTTCCTAACCAATGCTGGATATGCGCAACATCGGGGCTTCAGTTTTGAATTGCAGAATGATATCGGTACTCACCAACTGGTATCGTTAACCTTCTCACACAAAAAAGGGAATACAGAGGGATTCACATACGTGCTCAATAAACAAACGGGCGATACCCTTTATCACCTAGATCAATATCTGCTTGGTTGGGTGGGGTTGAGTCGAGACGGTCAAACGTTTTGTCATCTTATTTCCGAAGAAAATAGTGTGCCTTTAGATAAGTGTAAACTGAGTTTTTACCGCAACGGAAACATGTTTGATGAGGCGGAATTATCGCGCTTAATAAGCTATCAATTAAAAGAGGCGATTGTTGCTGGTAGAATTCCGAAAAGTGGTTGGTTAAAGAATGACAGCATTCTGCATAAAATGGCAAACAATCCATTTTATGTTTCTGAAGACAAGGTGTTTATCTCGTTTGATACGCCTATACTTTCTGTTTTCGACATGAATCAGATGTTCCACATTTACACGGGCAATGGAGCCAATCACTTTTTCCAGAACTATTACGCTATTCCGAATGCACCATTTAGAACAGATTACGATTGGGGAGAATACATTCCAACTGGATTCCCAAATCTTGAAGACGGTAAAAAAATTGATGCGAGCCTAGCTAAAATCTTAGGGTTGCAACTTGCTTTACCTGAAGAGGCCTTGTACAGAGTTGAGATTGAGGTTATACTCTTAAGCAACGGAAACGCTGAGCTTAGAGCGGCTTCGGTATATGGCACCAACAAGAATAATTTGGAAGTGACCTTGAGTAAAAACCTTACCAAGGAACTTACCAATCTTCAAATGGAAACATCCCTCCTTCCACCTCAGCATCCTGCTTGGATTTTTACAGCCAGTTATTGGTTGAAGTGACCATTGCGTTCTCCAGCAAAAACATCTTCTCAAAACTCAATGTATTAACCTTAAAAGTACTTGGCTACCGAATTTATTGTCAATGATATCGTAGTGTTAATTCTGTGATTCGAATCATTCCGAATTACCCTAGTTAAGCGGTCCTTAGTTGTTCATGATAACCCTTAAAATCAAGACATGAAACAACTAACTATCGTACTTATTTCCTTCATACTAGTAGGCCTCACACTGGGTGGTTGCAACACCAAAGACCGCGGGCTATTTCTAACCACTACAATTACCCATTCAGCCATCGATTGGTCTGAAGATGGTAGCGTTCCTGCAGACTATGCCAACGCGGATGGCGAAACTGTTGGCTGGTGCTCTATGGGAACCCAAATTCCTGGAGTTACAGGTATTTGGTATAGAAGCAACACCAGCAATGAAGTAATGTACAATTTGGGAAACATTGACCTCTCATCTGTCAGTTCATTTGATGCCAATCTTGCCGATTCTGACATTTGCGATAGCCCGATGGCTGTTGGAGACGTTTGGGTGATTGACTGCAAAGACGGTTACGTTAAATTCAAGGTAACTAGCGTTGCAGATATCAATTCAGCAGACTGGGGCGTGGGAGTTGAGTACGCGTTCAGTACCACAATGGATTTCAACTAAATCCTTAATGGATTAGTTAAAAGGGCCGCTAGTAGCGGCCCTTTTAACTTACATCTGTATTCACTTTTAGGTGAGTTAACTTCCCTAGCACAAGTATCAGTGGAATCGTTGATACAAGGATAAAAATGCCACTTATGATGTAAGTCCAAGTAATGTTGTTCGACTCTGAAAAGAACGGCATTGCAAAAATGGTAATGAGTATTCCGCGGCTTGCAATGTTAAAAATGTAGAATATGCTATTGGCTCGGCCAATGATATTATTCGGAATATGATTGAACAGGAATGTAACGCGTGTTATCCGTGTTGCCGCATTGCTAAAACCAATTAGGACGGAGAAAAGATAGAATCCGATAATGCTCTTGGTAAACGCAATTACTACAAAGGAAACGCCAGCCAGCAACATCATCAGTACCACCGTTTTTGCGGGAGCAAAATTTCGGGTCAGTTTCATGGTAAGAAAACCTGCAATCAAACTACCTAAGGCAAAATAAACCTCGCTGCTCGCGTACACATCCGCTCCCGCTTCTAATTGGTTGTCCACGAAAATGGGAAGCAGAAATTGAACTTCAACCAGCAGCACCACAAAAATGGAATAAGAGGCCAAACCAAAAACCAAAAGTTGCTTGTTCAGCATTAGAAACCGCCAACCACGTTTAAATCGCTCCACAATTCGATCTAAATCTATTGGAAGAGGGTTACTATCTACATACTTGATGAACGGAATAATGCAAGCAGCCACCGCATAGGTGCTAGCATCCAGTAGGAATATCTCCCAAATGGTCCATTGCTCAATCTCAAATGGAAAAGAAATGTGCGCACCAAGCATATTCAAACTACCTCCTGCAGTTCCTGAAAGTAGTACTGCACCAAATGCACCAGATAGCACATTTGTGCTCTGACCTAACACTTCAATCATAGAATTGACCCGTCCATAATCTCCACGGGCGGCTAATTGCTGCGAAAACGCATAAAGGTTTGGGTAGTGAATATTGAATCCGAAAAACGTAAAAACGAAGATGGCGGCCACTAGCCAGATGGGTGCTTCCTGATAAATCTCGCCATACAATCCGGCACTGCCAAGCACCACAAAACCCACCAAGGAAGCAATCAAAAAGATATTCTTTCGAGGATAGCGGTCAATAAGTGTTCCGGCAAACAAGCTCCAGAAAATACTGACGAACGTAGCAAATGCCAGCACTTGCCCGAACACAATTGTTTCGTTGATAATGGAAGCAAAATACCATGGAATAGAAAGCATGGTAATACCCTGCGCAAAGCTGGAAACAACATGCGAAGCGAATAAAAGGGATAGGGCGCGTTTGTTTTCCATTAACGATGCGCAAAGCTACGTTTAGTCGATGGTCGATAGTCCACTGACCACAGATATTTCCAATTGAATGGGCTGGTCATTTGACAGATGACCGTGGACTATGGTCTGTCGACTTTCATGGCTACTTTTCAACCATGGATTTCGGACCTAAGGAAGCTCTAGAGAAGATGGCAAAATATTGCGCTTATCAAGAGCGCAGTTATAAAGATGTGGACCAAAAAATGTGGGATTTGGAGATTCCAATGGAGTGGCGAGATGACATCGTTCTTGGCTTAATTCAAGAAAATTTCCTGAACGAAGAGCGGTTTGCAAGAGCTTACACTAGAGGAAAATTCATTATTAAAAAATGGGGGCGCGTTAAAATTATTCAAGGTTTAAATAGGCATCAGGTAAGCAAGAAATGTATTCAACTTGGGTTATCCGAAATTGATGAAGACGATTATCAAAAGGCCCTATTAAGCGCAATTGAAGAGAAGCGCGCCACTTTGAAAGAGAAAAACCAATGGAAACGCAAATCTGCCATCTATCGGTTTGCTGCACAGCGTGGGTTTGAAGGAAACCTTATTACCGAAGCATTGAAATCAATCTGAGCAAGCCACACAGTTGCATTACATTTGCGCCTCGGGAAAACAATCCCAAAACCTGATATAATCATGATCACAAGCGATCAACTTAATAAGTTAAAAACTCGACTTTCCGACTTGCGCGGCTACCTCGACATTGACCGCAAATTGCGGGAAATTGAAGAAGAAACGCAGACAACTCTTGCGCCTGGTTTTTGGGATGATCCGAAAAAAGCGGAGGAGCTGATGAAAAAGACCAACGCCAAAAAGGATTGGACCAAGGCATTTGCCAAGGCCGAAACTGCGTTAGAAGATTTGGTTGTTCTGTACGAATTCAATAAAGAAGGCGAAGCATCGGAAGAGGAAGTAAATACCCAAGATGAGATATTCACTGATCTTTTGGAAGATCTCGAATTCAAGAACATGTTGGGCGATGAGGGTGATGAGTTTAGCGCGGTTTTAGAAATCAACTCTGGTGCTGGCGGAACCGAAAGCTGCGATTGGGCTGGAATGCTGATGCGGATGTATATTATGTGGGCAGAGAAAAACGGATTCAAAGTCACGGAAAATGATTTGCAAGAAGACGACATCGCGGGAATACGTTCCTGCTCGCTTCAAATCGATGGCGAGTACGCCTATGGAAATCTGAAAGGAGAGAATGGAGTGCATCGGCTGGTGCGTATTTCTCCGTTCGACAGTAATGCAAGAAGACACACATCATTTGCTTCGGTTTTCGTTTACCCAGTGGTGGATGACACTATTAATATTGAAATCAATCCAGCGGATATTACTTGGGATACGTTCCGCTCTGGGGGCGCGGGTGGACAGAACGTGAATAAAGTTGAAACTGGAGTTCGTGTTACCCACCATCCAAGTGGAATCATTATCCGAAACACAGAAAGCCGTTCACAATTAGCAAACCGCGAAGCTGCTTTGAAATTGCTGAAGTCTCAGTTGTATGACGTGGAATTGAGAAAGCGCTTGGCATCCCGTGCCGAGATTGAAGGATCTAAAATGAAAGTTGAGTTTGGAGCACAAATCCGTAACTACGTTTTCCATCCCTATAAACTGGTCAAAGACTTACGCTCAAGCATCGAAACTTCCAACGTTCAAGCTGTGATGGATGGCGACTTGAACAAATTCATCAAAGGATATTTACTGCAATTCGGTAATGAAGAGAACGAATCACTTTAAGCCATGAAAATCTACCACAATCCTAGATGCTCTAAGAGCAGGCAAACGCTTCAGATTATCAAAGATGCTGGAGTTGAACCTGAGGTAATTGAATATTTGACGGATGTTCCTACTGAGGCTGAACTAAAGGAATTGATTGCTATGCTTGGCATAAAACCTTACGATTTATTGAGACGTGGCGAAGCTGATTTTAAGGACAACTTTAAAGGGAAGGAACTTTCTGATGATGAGTGGATAGCGGCAATGGTGAAGTATCCGAAGTTGATAGAGCGACCAATAGTCGTGAAACAAAAAAAGGCCGTCTTGGGACGGCCTCCTGAAAACGTTAAAACGTTTCTATAATCTTAATCTCTTGGCGCAATCATTGCGGCAAGCTTCTCTCCCATTTTTGGGCTAAAGCGCTCCATAAAAAGTAATGTGGCCATTAAAGGCACCCACATGGCAAGAAAAGTCAACATCCAAAAGCCTAATAGCATATAGGCGAAAATTACAATGATACCAGCGCTCATCTTCTTAGAATTTGAGGCGAAAGTAATGCTTGCCAACGATATGAACAAGTGATTTGCATCATTCTCTAATCAACTTTTTGGTAAATGTTCCTTCTTCCGAAGTTATTGAGAGTAGGTAGACGCCAGCAGCAGTCAGGTTAAGTTCAAATTGGCTTGTATAAACTTGAAACACTTCCAACGTCTGACCCATTGAATTACGTACTTGAATGGTGCGTTTTCCAGGTTTATCAAACTGCAAAAACACACTTTCACTCGTAGGGTTTGGGTAAACACGTACAGAATTTTCGAGTTCAGTTTCATTAATCCCAGTGCTCAAAACATCGAGTTGGTACTGGCTGAAGAATCTCCAAATTTCAGAAGATGCAGAGAAATCTCTGTTGGTTACACCGATAGCGATGAAAGGGTTTGAACCCGGCCAAGTATGACCTCCTCCATTAATACGGTACAATTCAACGCTAGAACCTGCATCTCCGTCCTCATACAGAAAATGATCTGCCGTGCAACCATCTGTCGGGTCTACATTGGGCACAGCGGTTTCAATTGCAGTAGAGCTGCAATTATTGTAATCTACCCAATAGTCAATAGCAGCTTCAACTCCTAGAACTCCGACTGAGCCAAGATATGGTACGGTAGGGTCAGCTGTACCATGAATTTGCATAACAGGGGTTGGATGAGCTGGATTGCATGGAACAAAGGTTGGGTCCATCATCGCCCCAGTAACAGAAGCGATTGCTGCAATTCTATAACTGAGATCGCATGCAAGTTTGTAACTCATAAAACCTCCATTGCTCATTCCGGTGGAGTAGACCCTGTTCATGTCAATATTATATTCCGTAGCAATAGAGTCAATCAGAACAGAAAGAAAACCGACATCATCAACGGTTTCATTTGGAGATTCAAACGCATTCCAAAACGTGGTTCCAGAATTATCTAGGGTTCCTTCTGGATGCACTAAAATGAAATTTGCAGTATCTGCAATCGGTCTAAAATCGCCATAAACTTCTTGCTCAAAACCATTTGAAGTATAACCGTGAAGATTAATTACCAAAGGAACACTGGTAGAACCATCATATACATCGGGTATATAAAGTCGGTAGTCTCGTTCCAATCCATCATGCTGAATAGATTCTAACAGTAATGTTTGGGCGTTCGTGGCAATTGATACCACTAAAAATGTACAAAGGGATAAAATGAGTTTCATGGATGATATGATTTACACCCGTAAAAGTAGACGATATTTAATCGGAGTTTGGTTGATTAACCTTTGAGGGTAAATTTGCGGGAAATTGGAGAAAAAAAATAATAAATCATGTCAGATTTTAGAATAGAGAAAGACACAATGGGCGAGGTACAAGTACCTGCCGATAAATATTGGGGAGCACAAACAGAGCGTTCTAGAAACAATTTTAGAATTGGCCCAGCTGCCAGCATGCCATTAGAAGTGGTTTATGGCTTTGCCTACTTGAAAAAGGCCGCTGCCCATACAAACTGCCAGCTAGGAGTGTTGACCGAAGAAAAAAGAGACCTAATTTCTGCTGTCTGCGATGAAATACTTGACGGGCAACATGATGACCAATTCCCTTTGGTTATCTGGCAAACCGGTTCTGGAACTCAAAGCAACATGAACTCGAATGAGGTGATTGCCAATCGCGCTCACGTTTTAAACGGTGGAAGTTTGGCCGATGTTGATAAGGTGCTTAAACCGAATGATGATGTGAATAAGAGCCAATCATCTAACGATACATTCCCTACCGGAATGCACATCGCTTGCTACAAGTTGATTGCGGAAAACACCATTCCCGGAGTAGAGTCTCTTAGAGACACATTAAAGGCTAAATCACTCGCATTTAAGAATGTTGTAAAGATTGGGCGAACGCATTTAATGGATGCAACACCACTTACAATTGGTCAAGAATTTAGTGGATACGTTTCGCAACTAGACCACGGACTGAAGGCGCTACGAAACACGTTAGAGCACCTTTCTGAATTGGCACTTGGTGGCACTGCTGTAGGAACTGGCATTAACACACCTCCTGGTTACTCCGTTTTAGTAGCTGAAAAAATTGCCGAATTCACAGGTTTGCCATTTGTAACTGCCGAAAATAAGTTTGAGGCTCTAGCGGCACATGATGCGTTGGTTGAAACCCACGGTGCTTTGAAACAACTAGCGGTTTCCCTAAACAAGATTGCTAACGACATCCGAATGATGGCTTCTGGCCCGCGTTCTGGTATTGGCGAATTAATTATTCCAGCAAACGAACCAGGTTCTTCTATCATGCCCGGAAAAGTAAATCCAACGCAATGCGAAGCACTGACAATGGTTTGTGCGCAAGTGATGGGGAATGACACCGCTGTTACAATTGCCGGAACGCAAGGACATTACGAGTTAAATGTGTTCAAGCCTGTGATGGCTTATAACGTAATTCAATCTGCAAGACTATTGGGCGATGCATGTGTTTCTTTCGAAGAGCATTGTGCGTCTGGAATTGAGCCAAATCATCCTCGAATTCTGGAATTGGTTAACAACAGCTTGATGTTGGTTACTGCGCTTAATACCAAAATTGGCTACTATAAAGCAGCCGAGATTGCTGGAAAAGCACACGAAGAAGGAACAACACTTAAAGAGTCAGCTTTAGCTCTAGGTTACCTAACTTCTGAAGAATATGACGAGTGGGTTGACCCGAAGAAAATGATTGGGAATTAGATAAGTAACCCAAACAAGAGCCGTCAACTATCAAAGTTGACGGCTCTGTTTTTAAACATCCCTTTTCCGCTTACGATTGGCCATGTACTCAACAATAGCCTCCTCGGTTGTGAGCCAATTGCGGCCTTCCTTGTAGGCATCAATTTTACCTTGCCTCGCCAGCAAACTCAAATATTCTTGACCATACGGAAGCTGGCTTTCCTCCACAATATTGGAAATAGGTTTGTACTCCTCCGATTCTGGATACATGCTGAGGTAAATATCAAGAGAACGCTCTATGGCCTGCATCATTAAAAGGAGAAGCTTGGCATGTGAACCATTGTTTGCTCTATCCTTGTTTAACGCATCATAGTATTTCTTCCTGTCATTTTTAAGGATGATGGCCGGAGGATACCCTTTTCGCATAAGCAACAGATTCATCACCAAACGAACCGTTCTTCCATTTCCATCAAAAAATGGATGGATCCATACAAACCGATGATGGAAAATGGTTGCTAGAATAATGGGCGAAAGTCCCTCCTTATTCTCGTTCACAAAATCTACCAACTCATCAACCATATCAGAAACCTTGATGGCGTTAGGTGGAGAAAAATTGGCACCTGTAATACGAACGCCCGCATTTCGGAACCTTCCAGCATAAAGCTTCTCCAATTTCAGCATTACAAGCTCGTGAACATCCAACACCTCTGAGGTGCGCAAAGGGGCATCTGAGCCTACCAAACCTTCTAGGTAGGAAATAGCATCGTGGTGGTTGGCAACCTCAAAATGTTCGCGCATTGATTTGCCTTTCACCGTCATGCCATCTTGCAGCACAACCCTTGTTTCGTTAAGTGTGAGGGTGTTGCCCTCGATACTGGTAGAATTATAGGTCCATTCAAGATTGAGCCCCTCACGAAGCCGATCAAGAGCAACCTGCGGCAAGGGTCTTTTGGTACCCAACAGAAGTTTTTTCTGTTCAATACGGTCTAGTCCATCTTGCAGGTCTTTAATATCGGATAGGTCTATTTTCCACATAACCCCACAAATATACTAATATCGTTTATATTTTATATATACATTATCCGATATTAAGGATTTGAATAAAAAAAGGGGAAGCCGAAGCCTCCCCGAATCCAAGTTGCAGTTACTGAAACCAAAACATCAGTTCTTGATCATTCTGTTCATTGCAGTATTACCGTTTTCTCCACGAACCATTAGTGTGTAAGCGCCATCAGAAATGTGCTCTAAATTCAGTTGAACATTCGTTCCTATTTCGATTGAAGTAAAGACAACTCTTCCAGCCATATCCATCATGGTAATCTCTGATTGTCCTTGAATATCGGCAAGATCAAGATTGATAACGTTGGTGAAAGGGTTTGGATAAACTGCAATGGACACCTGCGCTGCTTCTTGAATTCCAACCATGTTGTAGTTGTACGCGGCAGATGTTTCTGAACAAGGACCATCAGCCACTTCCACAGTATAATTTCCAATTGCGGTTGGGCTGATGCTTGTACCAACTTCTCCAACTAACTCAACGCCATCTAAGTACCATTGGTAGCTATCGAAACCAGCAGTTGCATCGAGCATGTTTCCAGTTTGGGTTATTCCAACCGTAATCTCAGCACACAATTGGTAAAACACCTCCACAAAACAACCCGACAGATAAGTTACCTGACATGAGTACAGGCCTGGAGTCATTGGCGAAAAATTATAATCATATGCAGTTTCTCCAGGTACGGGAACTCCCTCATAGGTCCATTGGAATTCGATTCCATTGAAGAATAGTCCGTGGTCTTCCGCATAGTAAATCTCACCTGGTTCTGAAATGATATATAACCCCGTTTGTTGATTAAAAATTTGTCCGTTTCTAGCAGGTGCACAATATTCAATCTCAGCTGTAGCTTGGCAGCCATATACATCGGTTACAACTACTTTGATATTTCCGTTTGCATTCCATGGAGCAATAGCGGTATCACTAGTCTGACCTGCAATAACTAGATTATTTCTCAACCATTCGTACTGGGCAAAGCCCGAAGTAGTAATCAGAGTATCGCCTTCAACATCAATATTGATGGTTCCCACATTACAGGTATTGAATTCACCAGACATGGCCGTACAACCGTTTCCGTATTCCACTTGTACTTGGTAAACTCCAGGACCTGGAACGCTCAGAACGCTAGCACCTGCACCAGAAATTACCTCACCGTTTCTGAACCATGTAAAGCCACTTCCTCCATTGGCAGTAATAGATGTTTGGCTAACGTGCATTAACGCAGAAGCTTGTGTAACGGTAGCCTGTGCCGCTGAATTCAGCTCGTAAGCACCTAGGTCGATGGTTCCATATTCACGAGCATTTCCATCCAGATCAATAGCTGGAAGAAAACTTGCCAAATCCGTTGCGTCTCCGATATTCAATGCTGGAGAACAGGTAGAAAGACGATAGTCACTATTTGTAACATCAACAAAACCTGCTTGATCTGTTGTGTTCAGTCCGCTTTCTTCATAGTAGTAAGCGATAGTGTCAGTTAGCTCTGCTTCAATGAAAGAATTGGTTACCACAAGTGTATCCATTTTAACGCTGTTGTGCGTTCTGAGGAGACTTGCAAAATGACTGAAATCGTTGTCTTGCTCAATCGTGTTATGTATCCAAAGTCCTTGTTCTTGATGCTCTGGTGTCTGAATGTAAGTGTACTCACCAACGATACAAACTGTTCCCGTTCCAGACAGCGAAGTGTTTTTAACAATTGTACAATTAATCAATCGTACGTTTCTGTACACATTTGGATATTGCCCAGAGATTTCTGCTCTGATTAGCGTTCCTCCAGAAGTGGTGATGTGATTTTCTGCAAAAAGGGTATTTATGAAGGTATATTCAACACTATGACGTTTTGCCCTGATGGTATAATTAAGATTGCCAGCCGCGTTATTGGTAAACTTACAATTGGTGTATGTATTTACGTACGCTCCCGTGTAGTTTTCTCCCAAATGGCAGTAAATCATAGTGCCATTTTCCATGCTGTTGTTTCTAAAAACAACGTTGTTCATGTTAATGGCATACGTACCGCCAGTCTGCTCAAACCTCACTACGTTTCCTTGTCCCGCCAACGAATTGGCACCTTCAAACACTACACCGTCAATGGTGGTGTAGTAAACCGAAGGGTCGATATACAGTAAAGACTCTAGGTTATCGGATCGTGTTGGCTCATCGAAAGCAATGTTATCGTTATCATTTCCCAAGACATCTCCAGTAATTATGGTGGTATGATTGGCGAGGTCTCTCTGAGAAAGGCTGGTTTCCGTTCCTACAAATCCGCCATAGATATTATGTGTTCTAGTGAGGTCGTACTTATCTGTTTGTGCTGATACATAAGGAGAATAAACGCCTTCAGCAACCCAAAGGGTATCATATCCGCTTCCCGAAGCGTTGTGAAACGTGAAGGCCGCATTTAGACTGGTAAAGGCGTCTGTCCAACTGGTTCCGTCTCCAGCGCCAGCGGCCGCTGGATTGACGTAATAGCGATTTTGTGCTGTTGCTCCCCATGCTGTGAGGCCAATAGCAAGACTGAGTAATACTTTTTTCATGATGTTTTGTGTTTTGGTTCGGAGCAAAGCACAGCACAACACGCACGAAAAAGTGGTGCCGATATACGAATGACGCAATCCGATTTACGAAAGCATAAAAAAGGGGAGGCCTAAGCTTCCCCCCTTATCAAATTCACGGTTACCGAAACCAAAACATCAGTTCTTGATCAATCTGCTCATCGCAGTTTTACCATTTTCACCGCGAACTATCAAACCATACGTTCCGCTTGATAGGTGCTCTAAGTTCAATTGAACGTTAGAAGCTGTTTCTATCGAAGTGAATACTGTTCTTCCAGTCATATCGATTACGGAAACTTCCGTTGGACCAGCGAAGTCAGCCACCTCAAGTGTTACCACATCTGTAAACGGGTTTGGATACGCAGCTACGATCGTTGCAGCTTGCTCATCAATTCCAACAGTTATTACGTTGTAAGGGGAAGACGTTCCTTCGCAACCGTTATCGGTTACCTCAACCGTGTAATCTCCAGAAACGGTAATTGCAATTGAAGCATTGGTTTCTCCATTTTGGCTGTTTCCATCGATATACCATTGGTAGGTATCAAAAACTCCCGTTTCAAGCATTCCCAAATTTTCTGTGATTGTTGGTGTAGGAAGTGCGTTTACAATCAATGTTCCAGAACTGACCACAGCCGAACCACACTGCCCATCCACCTCAACGGAGTATAGGCCAGCGTCAGCCAATTGAACGCTGGTAAGATCTAAGGTTGCATTTGTTTCTCCAGTAAGAATTCCACTTTGATCAGACCATTGGTAGCTCAGGTTATAACCCGTTGCGCTTACCGTAAAGCTGGCATCCTCTCCTACGCATTCGGTAGCGTCAGAAACGAAAGTTGCAATAGCCGCTGGAGCATTTACTTCCAACACAGCCGCATCCGAAACTTCTGTTCCGCAGGCTCCGGTGAATTCCAATGTATATGCACCTGCATCACTCTGATCAATGGTATTTACGTTAAGAACCTGACCATTTGCCCCAGCAATATCAACGCCATTTAATCTCCACTGATAACTGAGGTTCGTTCCTGTTGCCTGCGAGATGAACTGTGCGCCTGTTCCTTCGCATTGTGCTGCAGATACAGGCTGCAAAGTAACCGTTGTGGTACTTCCGATATTCAATTGTACGGCATCCGAATAAAGTACTCCACAAGAGTTAGAAGCTACGAAGTGGTATGTTCCAGCATCTCCTGCAATTAGGTTGGCGAAAGTGAGTGTTGTAGAGAGTTCACCAGCCATTGGAGTTCCATTTTTATACCATTGCGTGAGAGAGGCACCACTTGCAGATGCCGTGAAGCTTGCGTTCCCGCCAAGACAACTAACCTGATTTGTTGGTTGCTGTGTGATCGTTGGAGCCGTATTTACGGTAACAACTGCAACATCAGACGTAATAAGACATACTCCCGTTCCATCAACAATTACGGTGTAATTGCCAGCTTCGGCTGCATCAATTCCATCAAAGAAGAGCGAAGAGCTTGTCTCGCCAATAACATCTACCCCGCCTTTTTGCCATTGATATGTAAGGCCATTTCCTGTAGCTACAACCTCAATAGTCAAGTCATCGGTTTCACACTGAGCCGCATCTGCCGGTTGCTGCGTGATGATAGGATAAGTCGCATTTAACAATACCAACGCAGTGTTTGATGTAACGGTTCCGCAAGCAGCTTCAACATCAACTGTATAGCTTCCAGTTTGCGCGCCTTGCAGATCGATGATATCAAGCGTAGCTGATGTTTCTCCCGGAATATCAACCCCATTGAATTTCCACTGATAAGATAAAATGGTTCCAGTAGTACCTACGGTAAGCGAAACATCATCGCCAATACAACCTGCGGTAGTTACTGGCTGTTGCGTAATAGGGCTACACGCGGTCGCATTGTACTCAAATGCTCCTATATCGATGGTTCCATCCAAAACCCGATCGTTTCCATCAATATCATATGTACCAACAGCTACAGCATTGTCGCCTGCATCAATAGAAGATGAACCTGCGGTTGGACGGTAATTTGCGTCAAGGGTCGCAGCCAAAGAGCTTTCACTTGTAGATGTTGCGCTACAGAAAGGCGTGGCAACATCTGGTCTGATATTGTTACTCAACACTACAGAAGTGGGGCAGTTGATTGTGGCATACCTTCCAAAAGACAATGCTGCATTGTTGTTATGGAAGATATTATTACTGGCATTGAAATCCAATGTACCTCCGCTTCTTCTTACGCCTATCGGAGCAGGATCTACCGAAACGGTCGATGTTCCAGTATCATGATTATCTGCCACTGTGCAATTGATAAGCGATGCGTTTAGCGTTCCAGCAGCAGTTACAAACAGTCCTGCGCTTCCAGTAAACCCTGGAGAACCTGGATAATCCATTGCAGTATTATTTGCCATTAAGCAATTGGCAACTGTTGCTGTAGCCGTACCTGCATTTATGACAATGGTAAAAGCAGACCCTCCTTTACTCACATTTTCTCTGAATATCGAATTTGTAAACGAGATGCTATGCGCATCTGATGATGCGAAACTGGCCGAAATGCCTCCTTGATAGTAAGCCGTGTTCTTTTCAATGATACAGTTTTGTATATCAATGCTATTCACAGCTTCCGCCTTATACACGGCACCACCTGCCTTATACTGAGCAGTAGAAGCATGATTGGCCTGACCACCAGAAATGGTAACTCCATCTATTAAGGTATTAGAGCCATTAACTACCACTACGTTGTACGAGTTGTCACTTCGAGTGGCTTCAGTATAACCAACATTCGAATTGTCATTTCCAGAAAGGTCTCCAGACAAGACAACTTCATTTGCTCTCCAATCCCTTTGCGAGACTGCAGTTTCTGTACCATTGAAACCACCGTATAAAGCAACTCCGGTATTCATGGTAAAAGAGGTGCTTCTGGATGATGTATGTGGCTTGTAAATACCTTCTGCAACCCAGATTTCATCGCCAATCTCCGTTGCATAATCTGTCGCATCCTTCAAGCTGGTAAAAGCATCTGCCCAAGAAGTACCATCGTTTGCTCCTGTTGCGTCTTTATCAACGTAAATCGTTTGAGCTTGTCGAGCATTATAAATCGCAGTAACCTCAGCCGCTGTAAGGTCTTCTTTATAGAAAACGATGTCGTCAATTGTGTTTTCGTATTTAAAAGAAGATGAATTGGTTGCGTCATCGCCAACAGCAAATGTGTGACTGGCAGAAAGGCCATGATGGTCGCGATTATTATTGGCGTTTGATATATAAACGACACGAATATCACTTGCTACTTGTACTCCATCGATGTACAATTTATACTCATAACTATAGTCATAACCATTGGAAATGAATTCTCGTGCAGTAAATGCCACATGATGCCAATTGCCATCCGCCACATTAACTGTTGTGGTAAGGTTTGCAGGAGAAGATGGGGCGTATGGCTGGTTGTTCAATGTATAGCCGAACTTGGCGTATGCTCTCAGATTTCCATTGAGAAGAACGATATAATATCCATAACTATTGAGATAGTCGTTTACAACCATGCGTTGGTTGGCATCGTTCACCACATCGTTTATCCAAAAGCTGATGGAGTAGCTATCAGCGCCAGTTGTGCCGCCAACCAGATGGTCTCCGCCAAGTATTACCGCATCATTTGCAGAGCTAAAGCGGTCATTTACCGTTGTTAATGCTGAGCCATTTTGAACTAAATCGTCATTGCCGATACCATCGGTCAATGCGCCATTTTCAAAGCCGTATGACCAGTATGGAGTTTGCGCAAAGCCAAGAACCGCATAAACGGCAAAGGCTGTTGTTAGAATTATTTTTTTCATGATCTTTTGTGTTTTGGTTCGGAGCAAAGCACAGCACAACACGCACGAAAAAGTGGTGCCGATATACGAATGGCACGATTGGATATACGGGAATGAATGTTCGGATTACGGTCTCAACCGCTCAAAGTAGACGTCAACCTCCAATTTGTGTTCCTTGGAAACTGGGACTTCCACTCCACCATCCAAAATCAAAAGACTTTCTGCTTTTGCATACCGATTTACAAAAGCCATGTTGGCGATGTAGGAACGGTGCACACGTTTGAAGTTTTCCCTGCCAGCAAGCAAGTCTTCAAATAATTTCAATCGTTTACTTACGAGTTTGGCCTCTCCGTTTTTCAGTTTGATGGAAGTGTACGCGCGCTCAGCTTCTAAAGCGAGGATTTCATTGGTATCTACCAATTCTAATCCGTTCAGCATGGGCAATGCAATACGATTGTCTGAAAGATTAAGTGGCTTCTCGCGTGTTTGTAATGCTTTTTCTAATCTAGAAAGTGCTTCGTCTAACTCGCGAGGAGAAATGGGTTTCATAATGTAATCCAGCGCATTTACTCTAAACGCTTTTGGAGCATGTTCTTTATGTCCTGTAACGAAAATGATTTCGAAATCTCGGTCTTCACCAAAGAGTTCAGCCAATTCAATTCCGCTCAAACCTGGCATATCTACATCCAAGAAAACAACTTGCGGATTGTGCTCTCGAATGAGAGAAACTGCTTGCTTCGCATCTTCTGCTTCTGCCAACACTTCAACAGAAACCTCCGCATCCGAAAGAAGCATTTTCAGCATCTTCCGAGCATGACTTTCATCGTCAACTATTATGGCTGTGATGTTCATTTACGCTAGTGGAATAGTGATTGAAACACGCGTTCCGGTTCTTGCGCCAATATCGGAAAGGTCTATCATTTCTACACCCACAGCATTTTTACGTCCCTCGTTTATCATCCGAACGCGCTCTTCGTTGGCATCTGTAGAAAACGATTTGTGCTCAGCATCATTCGAGGAAGCTGCTTTCAGTCCAACTCCATTATCCTCAATCTGAACATGAAGGCTGCTGCGTTGCTTTGCGATTGAAATGGTGAGTTTTCCTCCTTCCTTCATTCCTTGAAAAGCGTGTTTCACCGCATTTTCTACGTACGGTTGTAAGAGCATGGTCGGCAATTTCACATTCTCTGCATCAAGTGTTTCATCAATTTGAAACGAATAGTCGAATGCATTTTCCATTCGCATTTTCTCAAGGTCGAGGTAATGCGAAAGCATCTTTTGCTCTTCGGCAATCGAAACTTCAGCTTTTGAACTCATATCAAGCACATTGCGCATCAAGTTGGCAAAATCGCCCATGAACTGACTGGCCGTTTTCTTATCGCCAGAATAGAACAAGTACTGAATGGAATTGAGCGCGTTAAAGATGAAATGCGGATTTAACTGCGAACGGATGGCCTTCATTCTCGATTCGCGCAAATCGCTTTCTACTTGTAACATCTCAGCACGTTTCTGAACTCGCATGCGGTTGATGTAAAGCAAAGCGATAATCAGAATGAGAATAGCGATGCCAATTGCTCCGAAAAGAAAGTTCCGGCTCCTGGCACTTTCAGCTTCAGATTTTGCGGCTTCCAACTCTGCCAGTTGCATGTCTTTTACGGCTTCGTCTGTTTCAAACTTGGCGCGCATGGCTTCGGTTGTGCGCTTGGTTTCTACCGAATGAACCGAATCCTGTAACTCATGAAATTCAATGAAAACATCTAACGCCTTCGCATGATTCCCTGCCGCCTTGTAAACTTCGGATTGATAATAAAGTGATGGGAATAATTCCCCCATTTGCTGGATTTCCCGAAAAATCTCCACGGTACTATCTGCATAAGCCATTGCTAGTTTATGATTTCCCAAGCCAGAGTTTGCTCGCGCTAAATTCCGCATTGCTGATGCTTTGGAGTTTTTCATCCCTGCGGAAAGCGCAAAATCATAAGCCTTTTGCGCGTGAACCAAGGCCTCAGACCAACGCTCTAGTCCATTCAAAGATTTGCTCCAATTGATTTCGCCCAAAGCAATTCCAGGACCAAATTTTAATTCAGTTGCAATCTCAACCACTTTAGAAATCGGTTCTAAACTTTCTTCAAACTTGTTCTGGGTTTGCAGACAAACAGCTAGGTTATTGCTGACTGCCGCAATCTGCATCGGGTTGGGTTTTTCCTGTTCCGAAAGTTGCTTCAGAATGAACCTGTAAGCCTTTTCAGCTTCTTCATAATGCTCCAACCGATTGTTAATCATTGCCAAATTGTTGTATGGCAGAATGAGGTCGTTTTTAAGTCCTAGAGAATCTAGAACGTCAATAGATTGAAGAACGTAATCGAGCGCTACATTGTAATCGCTTCGTTGGAAATAGTACACACCTAGACCATTAAGGCTGTTTCCAATTCCAGTACCGAAATCAATTTCCTTACTAACAGCAAGCGCTTCTTCCATGTACGGAAGGAAGTCCTCCGCATTGTCAAAAACTGAATATGTCTGCAATTCCATCAGCCAATTAACGCGGGTGGTGTCCTTTTCAGGATGAGCATTAATGAGATTAACAATAGAATCGAACTCTGCTTTTTGGGCTATTGCAGAAAAAGAAAAGAAAAGAAGGAAAAACGGTAATACGTTTCGCAGCATATGCGATTATACGAACTTTTCTCCCTTAGTGGCCTTTACATCGTTTACGATACGCTTAATCTGCTGCTCGTCAGATTGCTTGCAAATAAGAAGAATATCATCGTTTTCTACCACAATCATATCCTTCATTCCCTGTAAAACAACCAGCTTGTTTTTGGGGACATTTACAATGCAGTTTTTAGAATCGTAGGTTAGAACGTTCTTGCCCTGAATTACGTGACCTTCTTCATCCTTTTCTGAGTAAGAATAAAGAGATCCCCACGTTCCTAAATCGCTCCAACCAATATCTGCAGCAATTGTAAAAACGTTCTTGGCCTTTTCCATAACCCCGTAGTCGATAGAAATGCTCTTGCACTGGGCGTAAGCTGTTTGGATAAACTTAGCTTCACCTTTGGTATTAAATTCTTCCGCGCCCTCTTCAAACAGCTGATACATCTCTGGCATATGTTGCTCAAATGCATTTAAGATGCCAGCTACTGACCAGATAAAAATTCCAGCATTCCAAAGAAATTCGCCCGATTTTACCAGCTCTTTTGCCATTGCCAAATCTGGTTTCTCGGTAAAGCTTTTCACTTTGTGAATTCCTTGGTCATCGGTACTTTCCTCAAACTGAATGTATCCATATCCAGTATCAGGTCTAGTCGGTTTAATTCCTAAGGTGATGAGAGATTCATTTCTCTCAACTTCCGATAGCGCTTTATTAATGAGGTCGGTAAACTCTCTATCCTTAAGTATAAGGTGGTCAGATGGCGCTACAACCATGCTAGCATTCGGGTTTATAGCTTTAATCCTAAACGCAGCATATGCCACGCATGGTGCTGTGTTTCTTCTCGATGGTTCAAGCAGTATTTGCGACACCTTAATGCCTTTTAGTTGCTCCATAACCAACCCCTTGTACTGAGCATTGGTTACAATGAAGATGTTTTTTGTAGGGCAAACATTCTTGGCACGGTCGTATGTCTGCTGAAGCAGCGAGTTGCCAGTTCCTAGAATATCAATAAACTGCTTTGGATGTGGCGTTCGGCTCATTGGCCAAAATCTTGAGCCAACTCCGCCAGCCATAATCACAACATAGTGATTGGGGTTTTTCTTACTCATTTCTTGAATTGGCTTAGTGCAGCCCTCAGATTATCTATTACCACAGAGATTGATTCTGTTTTTAAAGTGCCCACCGAAATACGGAACCATGGACTCAGGCTAGAAGCACCAAAACAATAAAACGGAACGATGCCAATTCCAGCGTTCTTAATTAAAAACATGGTCACATCTTGGGCATCTTTCAGTAAATCCCCTTCGTTTGTTGTCTTACCAATAAGGTCAATTTTTACGGTTAAGTACATGGCTCCTTCCGCTTGAATAGCATCTACCGGATATCCAATTTCACGTAGAGCGGAAAACCCGTTGAAGAGTTTATTCACCCGCTCCGAAATCATATCTCGATGCTTTTGAATAGTAGCGTTAACCGCTTCTGTCCTATTTAAAAAAGCTGCTGTTGCAATTTGTTCTGGCTTTGGAGCCCAAGCACCAACATGACTAAGCAGCGCCTTCATCTTAGCAATCACTTTTGTCGGACCAAATGCCCAACCAACCCTAACACCCGTAGCCGCAAAAGCTTTAGAAATTCCATCAACGTAAATGGTGTATTCTCTCATTTCTGGGCGAAGTGATACTGGGTCGTAATGCTTTGTTTTCCCAAGCGTGAGTGCCGAATAAATTTGATCGTAAAGAAGATAAAGCGGTTTTTGACCTACGCGAGTTTTATTCTCTGCAATTATTAAATCACATATTTCGGTTAACCCTTGCTTGGTAAAGGAAGTTCCTGAAGGATTAAGAGGCGAACATAAAGCGACCAACGCAGCGTCTTTCAAATGTGGTTGTAAGTCTGCTGCGGTTGGCAAAAACTTGTTTTCTGGCAGCGACTCTACAATTACTGGTTCTGCAAAATTGAGGAAGGTGTAGTGGTTATTATTCCAACTTGGAATTGGAAAAATCACCTTATCGCCCTGATTAACCAAGGCACGGTACGCAGCATAAATTAAAGGTCGAGCACCTCCTGATATTAGAATGTCGTCTTTATCATAACTCAACGCTTGTCTTTCTCTTACAAAAGATGCAACCGAAGCGCGTAAAACTTCCATTCCATTTGCTTGCGGATAGTTGGTATGACCTGCTTCATAGGCAGCTAGTATTTCGTTGAGTAGCGCCTTTGGAAGTGGATAAATAGCAGGGTCAAAATCGCCAATGGTCAGGTTGATAATGTTCTCGCCAGAAGCTATCCGTGCATTTATCTCGCCCGCAATTTTGATAATCTCTGAGCCAACTAGATTTTCGGCCAGATTGGACACGCTTTTTACCGCTTCTATTGTTGATTCTGACATACGTTGTTCTTAAAGTGGCGAAGATACTTATTCTACTAGGTTGAAGGAATGACCTCCGCTATGGCACTCACCAGATAAATTTTACCTGTCTCAAGCTGTTCGCAACGAAACCGCTTTCTCAACTTCTCACCTTTTTTAAAAATACGTTTTCCAAGACTAAATTCAGCGCCAAGTGCTAAGTCTTCTAACAGCACCATTTCTGTAGGCTCATCATAGCTTCTAAGAACGCGCATGAGTTGAAGATCGCGTACCGTGGCTGCCTTCGGATTTTTCATGTGTTTCTTCAAAATCATTAACACGTCTGGTGGAAAAACATCTTCTACCAAAAACTCAGACATGCATTGCTGAAAAGCCAATTTCCATTCAGCCCCGTGCGGATTTACCTTTCTTCCATGGCGCTCCCAGTTGACGAGATGTGCCATTTCGTGAACGAATGTGATGAGAAATGCGAATTGATTGAGACTTCCGTTAACCGAAATACGGTGCCCAATTTTTCCGTAAGGATGGCGATAGTCTCCAGCTTTAGACTTCCTGTCTCGGGTAATGGTTAGATGACACCGATACTGAACAATCTGAATTGCCAATCGCCCCTCTGTTCCTGAAGGAACAAACGGTTTTACAGCATTTCGGATTCGCTCTTCACGATTCATGCATCAAAGAAACGAAGCAAGATGATAAACTAGCAAGCTTGATACATAGGCCAGACCTGTCATCATTACTAATTGAATCAACGGCCATTTCCAGGTGCCTGTTTCTGTTTTCACAACCGCTAAAGTGCTCATGCATTGCATGGCAAAGGCGTAAAACACCATAAGTGATAAACCAAACGGCAAATCATAAAGCGGCTCGTTTGTTCCTGGTTTTAGTTGCGCCTGCATTTTTTCGCGAACCGAGGTTACCTCATCATCCGTTCCGCCCACGCTATAAATAGTCGCCATGGTTCCAACAAATACTTCTCGCGCAGCAAAAGACGTGATTAACGCAATTCCAATTTTCCAATCGTAACCCAACGGAGCAATTACCGGATTTATGGACTTGCCCAATATTCCTATGTAGGAGTTTTCGAGCAACTCTGCATTTTTCATTTGCTCAGAATTTGGCGCTTCCATTGCTGAGTATTTTTTTTCGATGGCAGCTCGCTTTTCTGATGGCCCGTAAGATGCGCCCAACCACAGAATAACCGAAATAACCACAATTACTTTACCAGCGCTCATCACAAATTGAGTGACTTTACGCGTAATCTCAATCATCACATTTGAGAATTTCGGCACTTTGTAGTCTGGTAATTCCATCAGAAAGTGACTGTCTGATGTTGATTTTATCGTTCGTTTTAGAACGAGTGCTGCTCCAAGTGCGGCAACTACTCCCAAAAGATACATGAAGAGCAGCGCGAGACCCTGAAACCCTACTGGAATTACTAGTGCAATTAGCAGTGCGTACACTGGTAAACGAGCCGCACATGCCATAAATGGAGTAACCATAATGGTAAGAATTCGCTCTTTTTCATTGGAAATCGTTCTTGCGGCAAGAATGGCTGGAACAGCGCAAGCCACTCCACCAATTAGTGGAACTATGGATCTGCCTTGCAATCCAAATTTTCGCAGCCATCCATCAGCAATAAAACTGACGCGAGCCATGTATCCAGATTCTTCCAAAATGGCAACAAACAAGAACAAAAAAGCTATTTGAGGAATAAAAATGACCACGCCTCCAAGGCCAGCCCATATTCCTTCAACCCACAATCTGCTGAGGAACGAATCGGGCAAGTGTTCGGTAAAAAACACAGCTGCCATCGTAAATAAACCCTCAATGAGTTCCATAGGGTAGGCCGACCAAGAATAAATGCTCTGAAACATTAATCCGAGCAACGCGAGAAAGAAAACTACGCCCCAAATTCGGTGCGTTAGAATGTCGTCTAACTTTTTAGTGGTGAGGTGTTCTGAAACAGATTCGTTTCCCTTAGCTAAAGCAAGAATTTCGCGAATAATTACATGCCGTTCCTGGTTTCTACCAACCCATTTAGCATCTGAAACTGCTAGTGAATGAGAAGCAATGGCCTCTTTTAATTCATTAATACCAATGCCGCCTCGTGCATTTGTTTTTACCACAGGAACCTGAAGTTCTTGGGCCAACACCTCCACATTAAAACTTGGCCCGAGCCTAACCAACTGATCGGCCATATTTAGCACCAAAATGGCAGGTATTTTCTTTTCAAGCACTTGTAGCGCTAAGAACAAACTGGTTTTAAGGTGTGATGCGTCTACAACTATCAACACCAAATCTGGATAATCTGGGTTATTGCTATCGGTTATAGCATGCGCTGCAACTTTCTCATCTAACGAGCGTGGTTCAAGACTGTAGGTGCCTGGCAAATCAACCAGCTCAACTTTCTTATCCTTGATTTTAAATTGACCCGATTTTTTCTCAACTGTAATGCCAGGGAAGTTGCCCACCTTTTGGTGCAAACCGGTAAGTTTATTGAAGAGTGAGGTTTTCCCGCTGTTTGGATTGCCAATAAGGGCAACTTTCAGCCTACCATTCTCCTCACCCATACAATTATGATTTTCTAAACCAGTTCTATATGAACTAGAATACTAGATGCCTCTTGTTTACGGATACATAAAAGATGGTCCGAAACCCGAATAGCAATTGGGTCGCCAGATGGAGCTATTCTCTCTACGCAAAGTCTTTCTCCGGCAACAACACCTCTTTCGGCAAGATGGCCTGCAAGTATATCGTCTGCGAAAGCAGAAACGATTGCGTGTTGTCCGAGAATAAGGTCTTTTGCGGTCATTACTTCTTAGAATGATTCTAAACAGTGTCGAAAGTAACTAGAAATTCAACCTAAAATAGGCGCGCCAAGCGTTATACCCTAAATGAGGTAGTGCCTATAATACCGTCATATTCTGGGGCAATCTGCCCAAATCCGGGGCAGTCGCAACCTTTGCCTCGCTTTCTGCTAGCGCAAGAACCAAGTGCTAGTAAAAACACCGCGATAAGTAGAATATGAAGTCGCTTTTTCATTGAGCCGCTAAGATAACTCAAGTTTAAACATGGAATGTGCGCGTATATTTTCTGTGTGTAGTCATAATCCCTAAATTTAGCCGCAACTACATGGGAATATTCCTTCACATTGGGCGGTACGTACTCTGGATGAGTCGAGTTTTTAAAAAACCCGAAAAATGGAGTATTTATAGACAGCGAATTTTTGAAGAGGTTCAGAACCTCGGCTATGCATCAATAGGCCTTGTATCTATTGTTAGTGGTTTTATGGGGGCGGTTCTTACCATTCAGCTGGCATATAATATAGATAGCCCACTAATTCCGGTTTACACGGTAGGCTTGGGTGTTCGTGATTCACTATTACTTGAGTTTTCGCCAACTATCATCAGCATTATTTTGGCAGGTAAGATTGGCTCTAGCATTGCTGGAGAAATTGGAACTATGCGTGTAACCGATCAGATAGATGCCTTGGACATTATGGGCGTAAACTCTACTGGATATTTGGTAGGACCTAAGATGATTGCGGCCATGATTTGCAATCCGTTCTTAGTTATTATGAGTATGATTTTAGGTCTTGTTGGGGGCTATTTGGCCGGAATTCTTACCGGAGAGGTTAGCGGAAGCATGTTTATTTACGGAATTCAATACTTGTTTCAGCCTTTCTACATTACGTACGCTCTTATTAAAACCGTGGTTTTTGCGGTAATTATTACCACGGTACCTGCCTATTTTGGATATCACTCTAAAGGCGGAGCACTAGAGGTAGGTAAAGCAAGCACCGTTTCTGTGGTTTATAGTATTGTTATTGTGCTCATCTTCAACCTTATGCTTACCCAAATGCTTCTTCAATGATAGAGGTTAAGGGCATCAATAAAAGCTTTGGAGACCATCACGTTTTAAAGAATATTGATGCGCAGTTTCACAAAGGCCAGGTAAATATTATCATCGGTCAGAGTGGGTCTGGAAAAACAGTACTTACCAAATGTATGGTTGGTTTGCATGAGGTAGATTCGGGCACCATCACCTTTGATGGGCGAGATTTCACTTCTATGTCTTTTAAAGACAAAAAGGAAATTAGGCAAGACATAGGAATGCTTTTTCAGGCTGGGGCGCTTTTCGATTCGATGACGGTTGAAGCAAACGTTATGTTTCCGCTTTCTATGTTTACCGATAAAACAGCTGCAGAGCGCAAGGCACGTGCTCAGTTTTGTTTAGACCGAGTAAATCTTCCCAATGCCGCACAGCTTTATCCATCTGAACTAAGCGGTGGTATGAAGAAAAGAGTTGCTATTGCAAGAGCCATTGCAATGAACCCAAAGTATCTTTTTTGCGATGAGCCTAATTCTGGACTTGACCCCAAAACAGGGCTGGTAATTGACCAATTGATTCAGGAGATTACCGAAGAGTTTGACATTACCACCATTGTAATTACCCACGATATGAACTCGGTAATTGAAATTGGAGAGAACATCAATTTTATTTACAAGGGAGAAATGTGGTGGGAAGGCTCAAAAGAAGAAATCCTGCGCACCGATAACCAAGAGGTTGTAGACTTTGTGTATGCTTCTAAATTTATGAAGAAGGTACGGGCAGATTTGGCCAAGTAATTTCTGATGCAGTCCATAAAAAAAGGGCGGCCAATTGGCCGCCCTTTTTTGTTTTCTAAACTATTCAGACTACTTAAGAACTTCTAATTTCTTAGCCATTCTTCCGTTTCCGGCTTCGATAGAATAGATGTAAGAACCAGCGTTAAGCGTTCCGGCAGGAACAGTCAAGTTGTAAAGTCCACTAGCCTTTGCTCCTTCTGCTGCCGTAAAAACAACTTTTCCATTCATATCGTAAATATTGATATCAACTTTTTTAACCGAAGATTCAACCGCATACTGAATGGTAATATTTTCAGCTCCCACTGCTGGATTTGGGTAGGTAGTCATTTTAACTCCATTCAAAAACCCTTGCTCTTCAATACCAGTATTGCTTTCAGAAACGATGGCAAAAATGGCAATATTCACATCTAACCCTCCTTGAAGCATTCCTGTAGAAAGTGCCCAGAAAGTATTTGGGAAGCCACTGAAACCTAATTGCGTCCATGTGTAAGTTCCATCGCTATCTCCATCTTCATCAGCGTAAAGCATAACCGTATCTGAATTCACACCATATAAATCTTTAAGATCTACTGAAATGGCGAAATCGTTAGAATACCAAACCGGTGAACTGAAGAAAGCATATGTTGGTGTATTGAAAGATGCAGTATCAACATCCGCAAACGGAAGATTTACACTTGCCAACATTTGGTCTGGCCCCATAACATCTGGTTGAGTAACCTGAGCTGAAGACAATGCTTTGTTGTCGTCAAGACTATACATTTTTACTTTCAAGTCGCTTGGTGAACCAGAAACATCTGTCTTAGCACCGAACCACATCATAGCTCCAATTACATTGTAATCTCCATTTACAATGTAGCCAGCGGCATATTGATTATTGAATTGGTGAACATCGTTTGTAGCGTCATACAAATCATTGGTTCCGAATACGTAGCCGGTTGGAGATGAGTAAAACACAATGTTCTGTCCAAATTCTTCCAGACCAAGCGTGTCTGTGGCATCAATTGCCATTGAATTGTTAATTGGAATAATTTCTTTAGCAACGCTTTGTCCAACTTGTAGGCCAGAAGTTGGAAGGCCTTGAGCCATTACAGCCGCAGACACCAATAGCATAGATAAACTTGAGTAGATTTTTTTCATAATAATAGAGGTTAGATTTTGTTTTGAGATGCTGAAAATAAATAATTACCAAACAGGATGTGTGTCAGTAGTTTGTCATGCCTGCATTTTCTCCCATAGAACATCTTTTAATTCAGAAATTCCCTTTTGGCTTACAGAAGAAATATAGACTACCGGTATATCGATATTGATGGTTGCGGCCAATTCGGTTTCCAGTTCTTCGTCAAGCATATCGCATTTAGAAACAGCTAGTACCCTCGATTTATCGAGCAATTCTGGGTTATACTGCGTTAGTTCATTCAGTAGAATCTGATATTCCTTTACCACATCATCAGAATCAGCGGGCACCATAAATAGAAGAATTGAGTTTCTTTCTATATGGCGTAAAAAGCGAAGACCAAGACCTTTTCCTTCGTGTGCTCCTTCAATAATTCCTGGAATATCTGCCATTACAAACGACCGATGGTCGCGGTAGCTAACGATTCCAAGATTTGGGACCAAGGTTGTAAACGGATAATTCGCAATCTCGGGCTTGGCCGCAGAAACAACAGATAACAGGGTTGATTTACCAGCATTAGGAAATCCAACCAAGCCTACATCAGCAAGCACCTTTAGTTCAAGAATTTTCCACTCCTCTTTTCCCAATTCTCCGGGTTGAGAATACCGAGGTGTTTGATTTGTGGATGATTTGAAATGAACATTTCCTCTTCCTCCTCGCCCTCCGGGAGTTAGGATTTGTTGCTCTCCGTGCTCCGTTATTTCAAACTGAATTTCGTCTGTTTCCGCATCCTTCACTACGGTTCCAAGGGGCACATAAATAACCTCGTCTTTGCCTTGAGCCCCAGTAGATTCCGATTTACTTCCAGACTTGCCATGGCCAGACATAATGTGCTTTTTGTATCGCAAATGCAGCAGTGTCCACATTTGCTTATTGCCTTCAATAATTACGTGACCACCTCTACCACCATCACCACCATCAGGACCACCTTCAGCATCGCCACGCATACGCAGTAAGTGTGAAGATCCAGCACCGCCTTTACCGCTTCTACAGCAAATTCGAACGTGATCAATAAAATTGCTTTTCATATTCGGTAGGGTAATGTGTAATGGCGGGTGCTTATGCTAAGCCAAGTAAAAGTAGCCAACGCCACTACCGTTTACCGTTGTTTAACCTTTATCTATTGCGGTACAAATGCGGTTGAAAATTTCATCGATTGAGCCAATTCCGTCAATCAACCTCAACTTGCCTTGCGAATCGTAAAAATCTGCCACAGGAGCCGTTTGCTTATTGTAATTATCAATTCTTGTTTGAATGATGTCTGGATCAGCATCATCTGCTCGACCAGAAACCTTTGCACGCGATAATAATCTGGTTTTCAATTCTCCTTCATTCACATCCAGCGCTACCATCATGGTTATCCCGCTTCCTTTTGAAGCCAAAAACTTGTCCAGCGCCTCTGCCTGCGTATTGGTTCGTGGAAACCCGTCATAAATAACACCTTTTGCATCTGGGTGCTTGGCAACTTCGTTCTCGAGAATCTCTATTGTAATCTCATCTGGAACCAAGTTTCCTTTGTCTGAATAACCCTTTGCCAACTTTGCAAGATCCGAATTTGGGTCGAGTGCTCTAAATACATCTCCGGTAGATATATGTACCAATCCGTATTTCCCAATTAGCTTTTCCGATTGGGTTCCTTTACCTGCTCCCGGAGGGCCGAATAATACTAAATTCAACATTACTAAGTATTTGGTTTTATCTGATATAAGGATGGTAGGTTTCTTCCAAGACCGTCATAATCGAGTCCATAACCTACCACAAATCTGTCTGGAATTTCAACTCCTATAAGGTCAACCGCGTAGCTTCCTTGAAAAGCGTCTGGTTTAAAAAGCAAGGTGCAAACGCTAACCGAACGGGCTCCCTCAAGTTTCATTTTGGCAATTACATCGCCCATTGTTTTTCCAGTATCAACAATGTCTTCAACCAAAATCACATCACGACCTGTAACATCGGTACCAATTGGCATGAGCTCTTTTACCTCTCCTGTACTAGAAGTTCCTCTGTAAGAACTAACTCGAAGAAAACTGATTTCACAATCAACCGAAACCTCTTTCAATAAATCGGAAGCAAACATGAAAGCTCCGTTTAAAACCACCACAAAAAGTGGCGTTTTACCTTCGTATTTGTGATTTATTTTTCCCGCAACTTCAGACACTATGACCTGCAACCTATCTTCTGATAGATAAGGCGTGAATTCGAGGTCATGAAGTTTTATGGTTTGGGCCATTATTTCAGGCGGCAAATGTAGGAAACCAATCTAAGGTCAAAGCTGATAACATTCAGGCTATTTTGCTTTTTGAGCGTCTTTAATTTTGACAAGCAATTCTTTGGTTTCTTCTACTTTCTCATCGTTATTAAGGCCAATTGCAATTGCCTTTTCAGCCACTTTCTGGGCCTCTTCGTACGAATGTGTTTTATAAAGAAGGGACGCATAAGTGTCTAAATACGCATAGTTTCCTTCCAAACTCACAACCTCAAACATCCAATTAGTTGCATCAGCAAGAACCGACTCGTCATCAGTTTTCAAGTATATATTCCAAGCAAAACCGTTTGCATCGTTAAGATTGTCTTTCACCCCTTCCTTTTCAAATAATCCTTTGACAACTTTAGCATATAGTTTCCAATTATCTGTTACCTCAGCGTATTTTAACCTGAACAGCATTTTGACCTTAAATTGCTCGCTTTCTGTCACATATTCATCAACAAATCTCATGACATTATCTAAATCATTTTCATCTTTCTTTTCTAGGATAGGTGCTAACATATTAGCTGCTATGCCAACAACTTTGTCATTCACTTCTCTGTTGCCGTACAACTTTCTAAAGACTTCCAATTCCGCTAAAAACCTCTCCTGGTTCTTTTCATCAAGGTCAAATCTGCTTATCACATTCCAAGCAACTTCTGCAGTTATATCTTCTTGCGATTGAAGCCACTTTGTGACTTGCAATTGTTCTGAAACAAGTTCCTTCTTTTCGTTATCTGCATCGCCAAACGAAGCCGTGTAGAAAGCTGGAAATTTGATCTGATTATGAATGCTAGATATGTAGCGGTATCGATTCTTCCCTTTTACAACAGACTTCAACTCATCAATAAACTTTGAATCATCCTTTTGATATCCAGATATCGAGTTGAGTACTTGTCCTGTAGAATCAAAGACTAAAAAGGTTGGGTAACTAGACACTCTATATTTCATACCTAAGTATATCCCGTCACCCTTTTCCATATCTACTTTAACGGATATAAAATTCTTATTCAAAAAATCTGAAACTTCCTTCGATTGAAACGTAGTCCTATCTGAAACCTTGCACCAATAACACCAATCGGTGTAGCAATCGACAAACAGGAACTTTTTCTCAAGCTTAGCCTGAACCGCAGCCTCCTGCCAAGAACCTTCAAAAAAGTCTACTTGGGCCTTACCTATAAACGTGCTCAGGGTCAATATGCATGTCAAAAGGAGTAATCTCATCTTATTATTTTTCTAGAATTCTCAAAAGTATTACAATTTAGTGCTGCGATTTGACCTCGTTCAGACCTTTTTAGTGCATGCACCTGATAGCAACAAGGTTTTACCTTTGCGGCATGAGCTATAGCCCCAAAACCAAACTAGGAATATTAGGAGGAGGACAACTCGGTCGGATGCTTATTCAGGAAACCATCAATCTTGATATTGATGTTCACATTTTAGACCCTGATGAGAATGCCCCATGCAAAAATATTGCACATGCTTTTACAGTTGGCAGCTTTAAAGATTATGACACGGTCCTGAATTTCGGACAGGGCATGGATGTAATTACCATTGAGATTGAACATGTAAATGTTGATGCCCTAGAAGTACTAGAATCTCGGGGCATTAAGGTTTATCCACAACCAAAGGTTATCCGTCTCATTCAGGATAAGGGTGCGCAAAAGCAGTTTTATTCTGAGCACAATATTCCAACTTCTGAATACAGATTAATTGGCCAAAATGAAGCCGCTAATCACACCGACTTCTTTCCTGTTTTTCAAAAATTGAGACAAGGTGGGTACGATGGCAAAGGGGTTCAAGCGCTAAACTCAGCTGCCGATGTTAGCAAGGCATTTAGCGAACCCTCTGTTTTAGAAAAAGCTGTTGATTTAGAGAAGGAGCTTTCTGTAATTGTGGCTAGGAATGCTGCTGGTGAAATCAAATCATTTCCCACTGTTGAATTGGAATTTAATTCGATAGCCAATTTGGTGGAGTTCCTTTTCAGCCCAGCAAACGTTGCTACTGAAGTAGAAGAAACTGCACAGAAACTGGCGAAAAAGGTGGCAGAAAAACTTGAAATTATTGGCCTGCTGGCGGTCGAACTTTTCCTTGACAAACAAGGAAATGTATTGGTAAATGAAGTTGCTCCACGTCCGCATAATAGTGGCCATCAAAGCATAGAAGGCAACTATACTTCGCAGTTTATGCAGCACATTCGGGCAATAATAGGCCTCAGTTTAGGCAATACAGAAATTGTAAAACCTTCGGTAATGGTAAACTTGTTGGGCGAGGACGGTTTTTCGGGTATAGCCAAGTATGAAGGTCTAGAAGATGTGCTTGCCCTAAAAGGCGTGAATGTGCATCTTTACGGAAAGCAGCTTACCAAACCATACAGAAAAATGGGCCATGTAACGGTCGTTTCAGAAACCTTGGACGAAGCCAAAACCATCGCCAAAAAAGTTCAACAAACATTGAAAGTAAAAGCATGAGCAATCCACAAGTAGGAATAATTATGGGCAGCAGTTCAGACCTGAAGGTGATGAAAGATGCCGCAGATGTTTTGAAAGAGCTTGGCATCGAATTCGAGATGACCGTAGTATCCGCACATCGTACACCAGAACGAATGATGGAATATGCCAAGAGTGCGTCTAGCCGTGGCTTAAAAGTGATAATAGCGGGTGCGGGCGGAGCAGCTCACCTTCCTGGAATGGTTGCTTCCATAACTCCACTTCCTGTGATTGGGGTTCCTGTTAAAAGTTCTAATTCTATAGATGGCTGGGATAGTATTCTTTCAATCCTACAAATGCCAAATGGCGTGCCTGTTGCAACCGTGGCGCTGAATGCCGCTAAAAATGCTGGCATTTTAGCAACTCAGATTATTGGGGCATCCGACAAAACCGTTCAGCAAAGAATGGTTGACTATAAAGAAGCCATGAAGTCTAAGGTGCTTGACAGCAAAGACGAGGTTGAGGGGTATTCTTCTTAACCCAACTTTCGCTTCCTGCATAAACCATTAATTGTAAATTCGGCAGTACCAAGCAGCCGCATGAAACAACTACTACTTCTAGTTTCAATCCTATTTACTACCGTTTGCGGTTTTTCTCAAACAAGCGACTTTCCAATCGGAGCACGCTCGGCTGGGATGGCAAATGCCTCGGTAACACTCACTGATATTTGGGCTGTTCATCATAACCAAGCAGCCTTAGTTGGTTTAGAACAAGCAGGTGTTGCGGCTTACTACGAAAACCGTTTCCTACTCTCAAACCTAAATCTGCAAGGCGCTACGGCTGTCTTACCCACACCTAAAGCAGGAGTTTTCGGACTTACTTATGCAAGATTTGGCAACAACTTATATAACCAAAGCCGATACAGTTTAGCCTACGGCAAGAGGCTTTGGAAATTCCTTTCTGTTGGACTTCAGCTCAGCTATTTAAACACGCATATAGAAGAAAACTATGGCGACCGACACAGTTTTATTGCTGAAATAGGGCTGCTTTCGCAAGTCACACCTAAGTTTAGAATTGGCTTCCACGCTTTCAATCTAACCCGTACTAAACTAGCTGATGCTTATAGTGAGCGGGTGCCGATGAACTTTCGACTTGGAGCCCAATACGACTTTTCGGAGAAGGTTAAGGTTGCCATTGAAGCAGAAAAAGACCTCGAGCTACCAGCAGTTTTCAAGGCCGGTATCGAATATTATCCAGCTAAGATTTTCGCTATTCGCGTTGGAGTTGGAACACAACCATTTCACGCAGATTTTGGGTTAGGGCTCAAACTAAAGAACCTGCATTTCGACATTGCTGGATCTGTGCATCCTGTCCTTGGGTTTTCGCCAAAAGCTTCGCTAGCCTACCGTTTCAGTGTGTTTAAGAATAAATGAAAAAGCGGTTGAAATACGCTCTTTCTACCTTGCTCCTTTTCGGGAGCATTTTTGTCTTTGCTCAAGAAAATCCGGAGCAGGAAAACCTCATTCAGCGTAAGATAGAAACCATTGCTGAGCAACTTGGAGAAGGCGATGAAGGACTCGACTTTAACACCCTTTTAGACGACCTGCTATTTTTTGCCGAGCATCCTATAAACATTAACTCAACCACGCCTAACGAATTGGCTCAGTTGCCAATGTTGGATGATATCGCGATAGCAAACCTTTGGAATCATATTGAAGCGCACGGCAAATTGCTTAACATCTTCGAACTACAAGCTGTAGATGGCTTTGATGTGAACACAATTAGGCAATTACAGCCGTTCATCAAAGTATCCGACAACCCAGATGCTACCACTTTCTCATTCAAGGAAATGATAAAAGAGGGAAGTCATGAATTGGTGATGCGCTATCAGCAAGTTCTAAACGACCAAGTGGGCTATTCTCACATTGAAGACAGTGTTTTAGAAGAGAGCCCAAACAGTAGATACCTAGGTTCTTCGCAAAAATATTATGCCCGGTATAGATTCAAATATTCCAATAAGGTTAGCTGGGGGTTAACCATGGAAAAAGACGCGGGCGAGCAGTTCTTTAAAGGAACAATGAAGCAGGGTTTCGACTTTTATAGTGGCCATGTGTTTGTTTCAAACATGGGCGTATTAAAGGCGGCTGCTTTAGGAGATTTTCAAGCCCAATTTGGACAGGGCTTGGTTTTTTGGAGTGGCTTGGCGTTCGGTAAATCTTCAGATGGAGTGAGTGTAAAAAGAAACGCCCAAGGCTTAAGACCCTACACTTCCGTAGATGAAAATCGGTTTTTACGAGGTGGAGGCGCCACCCTCAAGTTTGGAAAATTTGAGATTACCGCACTTGGCTCGTATAAGTTAATGGACGCAAACGTTTCGGCTTCTGATACGCTTACAGAAGGAGAAGAATCTGTGAGTTCAATTTTTAGCGGAGGCTTTCATAGAACGCCTGGCGAACTTGAAGATCGCCAGTCTTTAACTGAAGCTGTTTATGGGGGTAATTTGAGTTACAAAGGAAGAAGGTTGAGCCTTGGAATTACCGCTATGGGATATCAGTATTCAAAAAACATTCAGCGGAGCGATGCCCTATACAACCTATATGAATTTTCCGGAAAACAGAACAGTAATTACGGATTAGACTACAGTTACATCTGGAAAAACTTTCACTTTTTTGGAGAATTTGCCCTAAGCCAAAACCTAGGATTTGCAACAACCCATGGGCTCTTTATGACTATTGATCCGCGGGTAACTCTAACCGCAATGGTTCGACATTTTCAGCCCAAATACCAAGCACTTTATGCTAATGCGGTGTCGGAAAATTCTCGAATGAACAATGAAACTGGGTATTATTTAGGTTTCAACATCAACCCATTTAAGGGCTGGTATTTAAACGGCTACTTTGATTTATTCAAGTTTCCTTGGCTTCGTTATCAGGTAAATGGTCCGTCTTTCGGATACGAAAGCGTTGGTCAACTCATTTATCGACCTTCAAAAACTCTTGAGGTCTATTTTAGATTCAGACAGAAAAACAAGCAATTAACCGAATCGGCTTCTTTTACCGATGCGCCAATTAGAGGCATAGAAAACGAGGTTAAAAGCTCCTATAGGCTTAATCTTACTTACAGTTTGAGTAAGAGCATTAAACTTGGAAACCGCATTGAATATTCGAGATACAAAAGAGGTGATCAAGAGGTAGAACAGGGTTTCATGATGTATCAAGATTTTCATTTTAAACCGCTTGGTTTTCCTGTCTCATTTAGCGCTAGGTTGGCGTATTTCGATACTGAATCTTACAACGCAAGAATCTATGTTTACGAAAGCGATGTGCTCTATGCGTACAGCTTTCCTGCTTATTACTACCGAGGAATGAAAACCTATATCACCCTTAGATACAACATTTACAAAAACATTGACGCTTGGTTTAGAGTGGCCAACGTTTTCTACAGCAATCGTGATTTTGTTGGCTCTGGGTTGGAGCAAACTCCAAGCAACCACCGCACCGACATCAAGGTGCAATTAAGGTTCAAATTCTAAGCCGAAAACTTGTCTTTTATCATTCATTTTAGGCTGGCAATACACCTATATTTGCGCTCCTTATTCAGGTATAAATGGTCTCTTTCGAGAATACGGAAATAGCATTTTCTGACAAGTCGGATGCTCACTTAAACAGAGCTTTCTTTCTGTTCAAAATGGTAGGCAGTCCAACGATGGTTAGGCTTGGAAAAGCTGCCTTAAATATTGGGTTTTACCTTAAGCTGCCAATCAAAGGGCTTATTCGAAAAACTGTATTCAACCATTTTTGCGGTGGTGAGAACATTGCGGAGTGCGAAGAAACGATTGCGAGGTTGCATAAGTCTGGCGTGTATTCCCTACTAGATTACTCATCCGAAGGAAAAGAAACTACGGAAGAATTAAATCTTTCGGCACAGGAAATAATGGCGGCCAACAATACAGGAATTGGCGATAAGCGAGTACCGTTTTCTGTCTTTAAGCCAACCGCCATTTTCCCAAACAGGCTATTGTCTAAAAAGAATGCTCAATTAGAGTTCAGCAGCGCGGAGCAAGCTGAATGGGAAGAGGCAAAAGAAAGAATGAATACCATTTGTGCAAAGGCTAAAAAAAATGCTGTTCCTATCCTAATTGATGCAGAAGAGACTTGGTTTCAAAACGCTATTGACGATTTGGTGGAGGAGCAAATGCAACTGCATAATAGAGAGACCGTTATCGTCTACAATACGCTCCAACTATACCGAAAAGATCGGCTTCAATTCTTGAAATCAAGTTTTGAGAACGCTAAAAATAACGGCTACAAACTTGGGGTAAAACTGGTGCGTGGCGCCTACATGGAACAAGAACGTGAGCGGGCAAAGCAACAAGGTTATCCATCACCTATTCATGATACAAAAACGGACACCGATTGCGATTACGATTTAGCAGTCAAATTCTGCATTGATAATTACCCCGACATACAATTAGTGGCAGGGACGCACAATGACGATAGTGCTAGAAAACTGACGGAATTAATGGCAGCAAGGAATATTTCTGCAAGTGATTCCAACATCTACTTTTCTCAGTTGTATGGGATGAGCGACAATATCAGTTATAACCTTGCGGCCAACCAATTCAACGTGGTTAAATATGTGCCTTATGGCCCAATTCTAGATGTTCTTCCTTACCTAATACGAAGAGCAGAAGAAAACACCTCCGTAGCCGGACAAACTGGTCGAGAATTGTCACTAATTATTAAAGAAAAGGCAAGAAGACGCAATTAATCCGCCCGATTAAGCAATTGGTCGAAAACTTGAACGTTTCCTCAATTCGTACGTAATCTAAACTACACCCACCACTTTAACAAGGTATGGACGTTAAGCTTACAGGCAATATGAAGTTTGAACCATTAGCACCGAGTGCAGAAATGCGGAGCTTGTTGGAACATTCGAATCGGAGTACCATTATTCTCGATTCGGACTACAGAATCCTATGGTTTAACTCTAGAGCGGCCCGGGAGATGTTCAACTATTTTAAGGAGGATTTGAAAACTGGTAGTTCCTATTGGGATTATGTAGATCAAGAGGGAAACAAGAGGTTCATCAGAAATTTTCAGGCCGCATTATCTGGTAGAAATATTAGCACCGAACAAAGGATTTTACATTCAGAATCTAACGCAAAGGAGATTTGGATTGATGGTAGGTTCAGTCCCCTGTACGATAAGGATGACAAGATTGGTGGTGTTGTTTACTCCTACACGAATATCTCAGACATCAAACGTAACGAACAAGCGAATATTGAGAAATCGCACGTTCTACAGGCGATTGACCACAATAATTCGCAAGGCTTCATTCTCATTAACGATGACGACCGAATATTAAGTTGCAACCTTCTGGCTCCTGCTCTAATTGCTACACAAACTAGCGATTCTGACCCTTATGGGATGAATATCATCGAATGCATCCACCCGTACTGGAAAGAGCAGTTTTTGGGTGGTTTAAAGGTTGCCCGATCCGGAGGAACCGTTGCAATCGAATTTGACAAACCTGCCCCAGACACTGAAACCATTGAAATTCGTTTTACACCTGTAAAAGACCGTTTGGGAAAGCAGAATATGGTTTCAATTTGGGCATTTGATATTACAGATAGAATTCGTGCTGAACGCGAGGTACAACGCTCTGAAGAAAATTTGAAAGCCGTTTTCAACAGCAGTTCTCAAACCTTTTATTTACTAGATAAAGACCTCAAAATTCTAGCGTTTAATAAACCCGCTAACGACCTAGTAATTGAGCAATTTGGTACTGAGCTTACTATCGGAATGAATTTAATCGACATAACAGCCAAGGAGAACCTTGTGCAATTTAAGGTCGAAACTGAAAGGGCTTTCTCTGGCCGACACGTTCAAGTTGAAAAGCATTTCAACTTTAATAATAAAGAATACTGGTTTGAAAGACACATTAATCCGGTAGAAAACTCAAAAGGCGAAGTTGACCGTATTACGTTATGGTCCATTGACATTACAGACCGAAAAAGAGCTGAAAAGGCATTAAAAGAAAACGAAACTAAATTCAGAAAACTAGCTTCCCTTCTTCCTGTGGGTATCTATCAGGTTGACATTAACGGAAACACTACCTATATAAACGAAAGTTTACAACTGATTATTGGCGCTGACACGACCTCTATTTTAGACGGAAGTTGGACAAAAATGATTCATAAGGATGATTTAAAACGTGTACGTCTTGGCTGGGCTGAAATGGTCAACAAGAAAGGGTCTTTCTCAATTGAATACCGTTTTAAAACCAACAAAGGGACTACTGTGCATGTAATGGAACAAGCGCAACCTTTATTCAGTCATCAAGGCGAATACCGTGGCTATTTAGGAACTGTGGTGGATGTTACCGAGCAAAAACTATCGCAACAGTTTTTCCAGGAAAAATTAGTCGCAGAAAAATCTCTTCAGTTTAGAACCGACTTTTTAGCCAGTATGAGCCACGAAATTCGAACTCCTTTGAATGGGATAATGGGATTGAGCGAAATACTGTTGGACACCAAACTAACGACTGACCAGAAGTCAAAGCTCCAAAACATTCTTGGTGCTAGTCATGATTTACGGTCGATAGTAAACGATGTGCTCAACCTATCTGAATTGGAAGCTGGACAAGTAGTTCTTCAGAAAGAAAAATTCATCGTATCTGAATTGCTTTCGACCGTTTCTGAACGCTACCTTCCTGAAGCAGGAGTAAAAAAACTTAAGCTGGTCTTTAAAAATCTGGAGGAAGACATTCAGATTAACTCCGACCGAAGAAGGCTAACTCAGGTGCTTTCTAATCTCGTACGCAATGCCATCAAATTCACAGAAAAAGGCACCGTTAGCGTAGACGTAACTATGGCCGGTAAAAAGATTCGGTTTAGTGTAAGTGATACTGGTCTGGGAATTCCAAAAAAGGATAAGAAAAAGCTGTTTATCGATTTCTCTCAACTAGAACATACGACCGCCCAAAATCTAGAAGGAACAGGGTTAGGATTATCTATTAGTAAGAAGCTGATACAACTACTTGGAGGCACCATTGGGGTTGATAGTACCTTGGGCCAAGGAAGCACATTTTGGTTCGAAATTCCTTCACATCAAAATATTGAAACGGTTAAGAATGGGAAACAGTCCAAGCATCCGTCTAACGCGCTTAGAACAACCCTTGATGGTATAAAGGTTCTTTTGGTTGAAGACAACCTAATTAATCAGCAAGCTTTTAAGGTTATGCTTCAGAAAATGGGGTGTAAAGTTGATGTGCTTTCTAACGGAAAACAGGCAGTTGAAAATTTTGACAAAAGTCAATATGATATCGTGTTTATGGATATTCAGATGCCCGAAATGGATGGCTTGCAGGCCACTACTGAAATAAAAAAGCGATTCTTAAAGGTGCCGCCAATCATAGGGCTAAGCGGTAACATTCTTCAACGGGATAAAGACGGTAATCTGAAATCTGATATGGACGATTTACTACTTAAACCAGTGGTTTCTATGGACATAGAGCGAATGATTAAAAAGTGGGTCGCTTAATTACATCATCGTTTCTTGGTTAAGAGCGGCTGGAATTCTAAGCCAACTATTTGGCACCGTATGTTTGGTTTCAACCCAGTGCCCAAACACTTTCTTGTGAACCTTTTTATCATCCGTCAACCATAAATCTGGAGCAACCACATTTTTTGGGTTTGATAACCAGGCTCCCCACCAAGAAAACGTACTGTTTGGAATGATATGATTCTTGCATAGACTCATTAGCCTCATATAATTCATCGAATCTTGTAGTTGCTCTACATATTTATGCTCAATCCCAAAATTCATATTCGCCCTCACCCAGTCAGTATCATCCGAAAAAATGAGCAATTTAGGTTCAGAAACAAACTCCTTTATTTTCTCAACAGCTCGTTGAAAATATTGCACAGAGCAAATGTTATGTAACTCATTTCCTAAGAAATCACCTCTTCTAATGCTAAGCGCCACGGTATTTTCGGTAATGGAATCCGCAATTACGCTAACGTTTTCAGGTAGGTCGTGGTTGAATTGAAAAGCTCTTCTAACGTCCTCTTCAGCGTCTTTAAAGAACCTTTCGGTTGTAAAGTATCCTTCAATAATGCTAGGGTCATACGGAAACATCAAGCTTTCATCAAAAACCGAGAGATCCTCAATTACCATGGCTTTTCTATGCCGTGGCGCTAGCATGTTTCTCAGAATATTAAACCGATACTCGAAAAAATTCCGCCCATTAAGTGTCCGAATATATTCCACATCAGCCTCGGTCGCAATCTCAGTTTGTATGCTGAATCTATCGAGAATATAATTCCTGTGGTCAGAGTTCCTCTTGTACCAAGATGTATCAAGTTTCAATTTTACCCCTAGCCTTTTTGCAACAGCTAGCCCGTAGGCGTATTGAAACATCTGATTACCTGGTCCTTGAAAAATCTTCACTACAATCATCCCGCCCAATTTTGGCGATCCAAACTTCGGTACTGAATTGCTTCTGCTAGGTGGTTTGGTTCTATGTTTTCTGAGTTCTCTAAATCTGCAATTGTACGAGAAACTTTTAAAATTCTGTCAAATGCTCGGGCAGAAAGCCCTAACCTATCTGTCGCTTTTTTCAACATGGTTTTACAGGCTTCGTCAATTTTACAAACCTCTTTTAAAAGCCTTGTTCCCATCATGGAATTGCTGTGTACTCCTGAATGATCTTTGAATCGTTCTATCTGCTTTTGACGCGCAGCAATAACCCGTTTTCTAACGTTTTCGCTTTTTTCTGCTGGGCTAAAATCAGCCAATTCATTGATTGGAACTGGCGTTACTTCTACATGAATGTCAATTCTATCCAGCAGCGGGCCTGATATTTTGTTGAGGTATTTCTGTACCACTCCAGGAGCGCAAACGCAGTCTTTATCGGGGTGGTTGTAAAACCCACAAGGGCAAGGGTTCATGCTAGATACAAGCATAAAACTGGCAGGATACTCGACCGACATTCGGGCACGAGAAATATTCACCACCCTATCTTCTAATGGTTGTCGCATAACCTCTAAAACCGAACGTTGAAACTCCGGTAGTTCGTCAAGAAATAACACGCCATTATGCGCTAATGATATTTCACCTGGCTGTGGCATTTGTCCTCCTCCAACTAACGCAACGTCCCTTGCACTATTGAAGTGTGTGGCGTTTCTTTGCGTGACTACAAGCAACGATATCATGAGCCCAAAGTTCGCATTCTACGTCAGAGTAAGTACTTCCGACAAGCAAGACGTCACACGACAAATTGAAGACCTACATAGATGGGTGGGAACGGATAAGATGTTGGGCGAGGATATTGATGTATATAAAGAATCAATCTCAGGGTATAAGGACGATAGGCAAGAGCTTGAGCGGCTGGTAAATAAGATTTCCAGTGACACCGATTATTACAAATGCATTTATATCACCGAAATCAGCCGATTAGGACGTAGCCCGCGAAAAGTTCGAGAAGTACTTAATTTTCTAGAAGACAACAAGGTAAATCTGAAGATTCAAAACCCTGAAATCACTTTATTAAACGATGAAGGCAAAAGACACGGAGTAGGAAGCTTAATTCTTGACATTATGATGTATCTGGCTGATGAAGAGGTGCGCTATCTCAAACAGAGAAGTCGTAGTGGGATTCTTTCAAGCATGAAGGCAGGAAAGATTGGTGGAGGTAAGTTCAAACCTTACGGGTACAAAAAGGGTGAAGACAAAATGATGGTTATCCATCAGAAAGAAGCAGATACTGTAAGAGCCATTTTCGATTATTACAAAAGTGGCAAAGGGACTAAGTGGATAGCCAACAAACTCAATGAACTCGGGATTAAAACCAGAACAAACAAGTCATTTGAGAACGAAATCATAAACTCCCGACTTCAGAAATACGGTAGAGATGTCGTGTGGAGTGACAAAACCGTTGATGATATACTCCAGAATCCAATTTACAAAGGGAAGCGAAGGTATTATGGTGGAACATCTAAATTGAAGAAGAGCGAAAGAACTGTTGAACTGTTGGATACCAAGACCGAGAATATCATTGAGCCAGAATTGTGGGAAGACTGTATGGAAATAAGGCAATCTAAAACCCACAGAAACTATCTAACAGACTATACCTACCTACTCAAAGGAAAAATAATATGTGGTTGTTGTGGTCGTAACTATTTCGCCAAATACAAACCGACTCAACACGGAGACAAAGTATATATCTGCTCAAGCAGACTTAAAAAGGGTGGAAACTGTGGCAATTCTGGAATTAACATAAGTCTGATTGAATCCGCCATTTTTAACGAGATGGTTGACTCGAAATCTTTGCTCAAACACATTAACACCAAAGACAAAATCCGAAATAACATAGAAGTCACCATTGCCAGACTAAAAACCGATATAGCTGCGAATCAACGCCTATCTGGCGAATGCGAAAAACAAATTGAGAGTACGATAGACCTCCTAATACAGAGCAATACAACAAATAACAATTCTCGAACTGAAATATTTAAAAAGCGACTGGGAAAGCTCGAAAGTGAATTGGGGAGAATAGAAAAACGACTAAGCAGCGATGGACGGCACTTATTGAAGCATGAAGCCGCACTTGAAGTGCGTTCTGACGTACAAACCACATCTGACATGTTAATAGACTACATAGACGATAGAATCAAGCTTAGAGAAGTTTACATTCAGTTTATTGATAAAGTCATTATCAATTCCATTGACTCTAACTCAGCATTAGCTAGCGTGTTCATTTCATTAAACGGTGTCCGATTGCCTAAAAGTCTAAAATTGATACTTGACATTAGTGGTATCAGGAAACGTACCAAAGTATTCAGATATTTATCAATGGCAGATATGTCAAACGAACCAGAATATGACGAGAAGGGCATTCTTCAAACCAACATTGAAGCATTGCAGTATGAAATAGGTATGTACATAGGTAACTCGAAGAATTTTGGTGAAGACGATGACATAGCTGGTCTTACGGAATATGAGTTTACTCCAATACTGGATAAGTACGTTCTTACCATACCTCCCGTTACAAAAGATAGTAATGCCCCAGAATAAACTGATTGGTTTCCGTTTGTATTAATTTATGAGCAGACTACAAAAACATAAAAAACCCCACCATTTCTGGTAGGGTTTTTATTGTTCGTTAGGTTTGGAAATTAGGTCATTTCGACCCTAAACAATACAATTATATTTTTTACTTCTTAACCAATTTGGTGGTGTAATTGCCTGATTTCGAACTCAATTTGAGAGTATAAACACCATCAGAATAATTATTTAAATCAATATCATTTATTGATTTTTGACCGTTTAAAACCATTGATTCGCTAATGATTTCACGACCTCTTGAATCATAAACAATCATATTTATAATGCCATCAATTCCATCCACACTTACGGAGAAAAGACCATTGCTTGGGTTTGGATAAACATCAATGGTACCACCGTCTGTACCGATGTTGCTGCCGCCAATATTTACATTGAGGTCTACTGTGGTGCACTGTGCATCGCTGCCAATACAGCCATTGCCATCTACATAGATGTAAGCAATACCATGTGTGCCAAGCCCAGCCTCTGATGGGTCGAAGTAGTTGGCCACCATACCCGTACCATTAAAAACACCGCCAGTTGGTGTCCCTGTAAGAGTAGAGAATGGGTCTGTAAGCGTATAGCTAGTATTTAAACCGCTCATACTTACAGAAGGCATTGCGTTTATGGTAATGGGTTGGGGTGATGAAGTGTTTACACAACTATTGCTATCTTAGAACCCATACTCAATGGCATGGGTGCTTAAGTCATAGGTAATTAGGTTAAGCTCTGGAGTGGCATTATCGTGATGCTAAATTTTAATAAAAAATAAAATAATGGAAAATGAATTAGCAATTATAGCTATTAAAGGCGGTAGATATGGTGAAGCAGAAACTATATTTAACACTGAAATTCAAACTAACCCAACATATAATTCTTACTTTGGATTAGGTGTTTGTAAATTAAATTTATTATTAAATGCAAATAGGACAGTTGATGAGGTTATTTATTGTTTTGAAAAATCATTAAATATTGCCAAAAAAAAAGAAATTGAAAATCAAATTTCAGTCATTATAAATACCGTTTTAATTCAATATAAAGAGCTTTATTTAAAGCTTGAAGATGAAAAGAAAAAACAATCAAATAAAGCCTTATTGGGAGCTGCTTTAACAATTGGTGCTGCTGCAGTTGGGTCTGGGAAAAATGCAAATGCTTTTACACAAATAGCTTCATTGGCAGCTGCAGGTGCTGGCGTTGGAATATCCTTAGATGGAATAGATAAACTTGGTAAAATTCCAGATATACAACAATATTTATTAGATTGTTCTGAGGAGCTTACAAGTAAGTTTTCTTTATTATGCACAAATGAAGAAAATAAAATAATATTAACTGAATCACATAATGAACTGATAAATGCCCTTGAAAATCAAGAAAAAGAAAAGCTCAAAGAAAAACAAGAGAGGCAGGAAAAATTATTAGAAAATGAAAATAAGAGAATTGAAGAAGGTGCAAAAAAAGAGGGAATAACAATTGAAGAATTTAAGAAAAAAGAACAGAAAAAAGAACAAAAGCAAGTAATAGGTTGTATGGTAATACTTGCGGTCTGTTTTTTGATTTGGGTTATCCTAAATAGGCTTTAATGGTAATTGACTTTTATTGAATAAAATTTTAAACTATAGGTAAGACCCTGCCTATGCCTGCGAGGTAAGCGTTACGCTAACACCACTACAGAAGGTGGTTGCACCATCAACGGTTACACCAATATTTGCTGTTGGGTTTACGGTAACAGTTACTGTGTTTCAACGAAAGCAAAAATACAGAACGTTAGTTGTTTAGTAATTACCACTAGTTATGTTAAGATGCACACAGCAACGCCCCAGAATAAACTGATTGGTTTCCATTTGTATTATAGTTAGACCATGCCCCAAAATGATACACTTATCAATAATGTAATTTCCTGTGTGATGTGTGTATATATTAAACACCCTATTATTGATACTTATTTTTATCTTTGATGCATAATCACTAAAACCAGTATCACTACATGAAGATAAAGTACCTCCGCGTTTCAACCATCGAACAGAACTTAGACCGTCAACTTATCAATCAAGAAAAGTTTGATAAGATTTTTACCGATAAGATTTCTGGTAGCATTAATTTCTTTGATAGGCCACAAGGCAAGATGATTAAGAAATATATCGATGGCGGTAAGGTTCAAGAACTTCATGTTTCATCGGTTGATAGGCTTGGTAGAAATATTTTGGATATTCTTAATGTGGTTGAATATCTGAACCAGAATAAGGTCAATCTTTTTGTGGAAAATCTTGGGTTGTTCTCGTTGGTTGATGGTAAGGAGAATCAAACGTTTAAACTGATTGTATCGGTTTTGGGCAACGTTGCGGAAATGGAACGAATGAATATGCTTGAGAGGCAACGTGCTGGAATTGAAGCTGCAAAAGCCAAGGGTACATATAAAGGTAGGTTGCATGGTACCAAAATGACAGATGATGAAACTTTAGAAAAATATAAAGTGGTTGTAAAAGAATTGGAAGCTGGTGAATCTTTAAGAAGAGCAGCCAAACTGGGTCTTTGCAGTTTGGGTACCGTCCAAAAAGTCAAAAGAATATTGGATAAAAAGAGTGAGTTGGTTTAAGTGGTCAACGTTACTTTAGTCTGTCGATTAGATAGGCGAGACCTTAAACTTTTCTTTTCACCTTAACTTTCCGAACCTTCCAAACAAACTTGGCCAAGCCTCCGCTCAGATAAGCTTTATTAAACCAATCAGAGTAAAGGTGCTTGAAAAGCATTTTTCTCCTAAGCCTGTAGCTTTTTCTGTGCTTCATCAAACCCAAGTACGAGTTCATACTGCTAAGGAATGCCAATTTATCCTCCTTCGTAGGTTTTCGGTCTTTGATTATTCTGTTCTGCCGTTGGATAGCACTGTAAAAATTACCTTTTGTTCTGTTAGAAATATAAATTCTGTTAGGCTTGATTACCGCTCCCAGAAACTTCACCCCCTTGCTGTAATGTTGTAAATAGATTTTATTGGGGTGCAGCTTCAGTCTTAATTCTGTGAGTAGAAAGGTTGAGACTTGAGGAATCAATGATTTCAAATAATCTTTTTCCGTATGTACGATAATGAAATCATCAACGTATCGCCCGTAGCATTTCAACCCTAAATTTTCAGTTACGAACTTGTCAAACCCGTGCATGTAGAAATTGGCAAATATCTGGGAGGTGAGGTTACCGATTGGCAATCCGCAGTTGGATGGACTGTGAAATAAACTTTTATTCTTCGGCAAACCATGCCAATCCTTGGCACAGCCCTTTATGATGCAGTTCTTAGTTGGGTTATTGAAAACGATTTTTCGGGTTACCCCCAATATCAGGTCTCTATCTGGCAGCAAATAATTTTGGTTGATGAACTTCACCAGTTTCGAATAAAGGATATCTCGGTTGATATGCATGAAAAAACCCTCAATATCCAATTTAAGGACGTAACAATCTTTGGTGTAATTGTCCGAACAAACTTTAATGAACCTATCTGCCCGCTGCACACCATAATGCGTTCCCTTGCCTACACGACAGGCATAACTATCCTGAATAAAAAGTTGCTCAAAAAGTGGGTTCAGCTTATTGATGAGCCAATGGTGTACGACACGGTCTCTAAAATCAGCAGCAAAGATTTCTCGTTTTACGGGTTTATTTACGATAAAGGCAATGCTCCGAATAGGGCAATAGCTACCATTCTCTATTTCTTCCTTTAATCTGAGTAGATTACTTTCATAATCAATTTCAAATCTCAATGCGTTTTTAGTGTTTCGCTTGTTCTTTCGGCAGTCTGAATAAGCCTCGAACAGCTCAGAAACGTCTACACTGCGTTGAGCGCCTTTTGAATCAGATGATGAATTGAATAAGTTTAACTGCAAAACAGGAATAAGCCCCTGAGTGAATACCCAAGGGCTTTACTTTAATTGAAGAAGCTCTGACCGCACGAACATAGTTCGTATTGTTCTTATTGTTGTTGTTGGCATTCCCATTGTTGAAGTTGAATTTCCATGCGTTGTTTGCATTGTTCTCCGTACTACTCCAATAGAGGGCCGAAAATGCAAATGAGTTTTAATTTAACGACCAGACTCAAGCCCAGCTGTCCATTTGCCCTTTTTCAATTAAAGTTGCTCGCCCTACACCGCCTTAACGATGTAGGTTCTGGCTATAACCTTTGACTGTTTCGCCATGCAGTTACCTGTTTACCTATCCTATCCATCAATTCGCTCAACTCTGCGTGTTTTCTTATTGGTAATAACTTTAAATCGGCACAGAGCCTTAATTCCAACTTAACTAATTCAAAATCATCAAGAAACTCTTCAAGATAGATGGTCTTCTCTTTCGATTTATTGGCCCTGTAAATACTCCTTACCAGATTTATACCGTCTCGTTTTAAATCCTGCCCAATGGTAAATTTATACTCACGAGGAAAGTCTTTGGTGTATTCAAAAATCTTTAAAACGAGCTGATAGACATCCTTAAAAACGGGCAGGTCATAATAAAGCGCCATATTTTAAAAATCAACCGCTGCGCGGTATGTTTTAAATAGTTAAATAGTTAAATAGATGAATGGTTAAAAAGCTCTGACCGCACGAACATAGTACGTATTGGACTTATCGTAGTAGTAGGCATACCCATAGTTGAAGTAGAATGCCCATGCGAAGTAGGCAGAGTACTCCGTACTACTCCAATAGAGGGCAATCAGCGGCAGTTCTGTCGCCCCTCCAATGGTTGATAGCCTTCTATTAACATTGTAACGGTTGTGCCATAAAAGGCTTAACTCGTCTATGGTTGGCAGATACCAATCATTCTGCCCTCCATTGGTAGAGTTAAGGCAAAGGGCTGCTGCACTGCTGGTGTGCCCTGCCTGCCCCACTATGGCGTTGCTGTTACCCACGCCATCCCAACTGCTTTGCGCAGATGCACCTATTAAAGTGTTATCTACATTACTCCATGCCTGTGCGGTGCTTAGGTCGGTCTTGTCCACTATCAGCCCATGCTCAACACCATTGGCATCCAGCCAAAGATGGAAGATTACACCACCTTCAAATTCCTCGCCTATGTAATGGGTAAAGGTGCCGCTGCCACCACCACTAACACTGCCAGCACTTTTTGCATACAGCGCATAAGGAACACTCAGTAGTTGTGTGCTGCCCATATTCAAGAAGTTGGTACCTCCGTTGGCATCCATGCCTACTTGTAGGTAGTAATCATCTAAACTCCAATCTATATCTGCAATGGTTCCACTCAGTATTGAACCACCGCCAACAATAAGATTGAACAGTCCGAAGTCATCTGTATTTACAAAATGGTTCTCTTGGTAAACAGTATTACCTGTTGGACTTCCCACAAGGATGCTCATTTGAATACCAATGGTGCTATTGGCTATTGGGTTGCTGTTGGCATCTCGTGCAACTGCGCTGTAATTAAAAGCCTCTGGTGGTGTCTGTGCATTTACCGCAACGGTTGCAACTACCAGTAAGATAAGAGTAAGAATCTGTTTCATTTTCGTTCGGTTTATCGTCTTTCTGTATTGTTTTTCACTTTCTGATTACTTGGTATGTGCCAAGTGTTTCTTGTTTGTTTGATGTGAGGTTGAGCAGGTAGGTTCCGCTTTCAAATGATGATAGGTTGATGTTTATTCTACCACTTACACCTGCGTGGTTGGCGGTGTAAACCTGCTTGCCGCTTACATCAAATAGGGTAATGGTGTAAGCATCCACATCAATATGCTGCACATCCAACGTTAGCATATCTGCCGTTGGGTTGGGGTATACATTCACCATCAGTTTTTCTTCATCTGGCTGTTGTACTGATGTAATGGTTGTACTGCTGGTAGAGCCATTGGTAAAACCTCCGCCTAATGAGTTTCCATTGCCATCGGTGTGGGTTTCAACCACCAATTCTCCAACGGTAAAGCTCAACGAGCCATTGCTCTGGGTCATTTTGGTGGCAGCACAGGTTACGGCTGCTGGGGCAAGGTTCTGTGCCTTTAGCAATGCCGCTGGTATAAGCAGCATAAAGAGTATGATGTATTTTTTCATTGGATTACTTATTACAACTACAAATTAAAGCATTAGCACTGAAATGGGGTTTCATTGGGAAAGCCCTAACGAAATCATAACTATTGCTGATGAAGTTTTGGTTCGTCTATGTTTTACGGTGAAGAAGAATGTATGAGATAAATAGGAATGATCGTGCCACGGCACGATCATTCCCATTCATTACAACTGATGATATATTTCAATTGGATTGTAAAGTAGCTTTTCGATGATTCTGTGCTCAGAATCTATGTTTTTTCATCAAAAAATCAGTAACTTAAACACGAGCCCTCATCCCCAAACCATCCAATTATATACAAACACACCGTTGACACTTGCTAATACATTGGGTAACACTTGCTAATAGCTGGGCGTTTGGAACATGTATCCTCAAATTATGACCAGAATTTTCCCAAAAAAATTTTACGAACGTCATCGCCCCCCATCATATTAACCCGTAACGGGGGGGTATATGTAAGAGGGATTACAAATTTACGGGAGGGAGTCCTCCCTCCGTTATATACTTCTGTATTAATTCATCAGCTTTCATGGTTCTTGTTCTAGCTTATAGTATTGACAAGAAATTTCTATTAATATATCAATGGTCAGCTCCTTTATATTATAATGTCGTGTGAATTCATCATTGAGAATTGACATTGAACGAACTTTATGAATGCTACTGTTTTTTATTGCCATCAAATTTGGGTGTTGTTTTTTTAGGATTTGAGTCATCCCAATAACCATCTCATCATCTGTTCGCAGTTGTTCTTTTCTTTCCATTAGATATGGATTTGCCGTATACCTGTAGTCTCATACCAACCATTTTCTTTCCCAAGATTGATTAGATGATTTATTTCTGCGTTCATTTCGCCTGTGACTTTTTCAACCTTATCAGGTGCAGATTGTAACCACTCATAACTACCGCTGGCATATCTGCTATTGAAATAATCCTGAAATACCGAAGGATAATGCTGGAGCATATAATCCAGTCGTATATCCCTTCCTGATGAGTGAGCTTGATTATCTTCAAACTTCACATGGTCATCTGAAAGTTGGTATATGGCCATATGGTATGCACCTACATCATAGATTCGTTTCACATGAACATCAATATCAGTTAATTGGAATACTTTTTTCAAGGCATCAATGAAAAATGATTTGTTATCACAAGAAAAATAACCGTGAATAATTAACCTTTCTTCAATTGACACAAGGCTGGCATATCCAACCAGTTTTGGGTCATTGGTTAATAGTGCTAAAAGCTCAAAATGTTTTTTGAAAAGGCTGATATCCATCATCTCATATTGACAATGAAATGAGAATGAATAGAACTTCTTCTTTTTGGCGTTCTTTGGTTTGAACAGTGGAATTAGGTCTTCGTGTATCAACCACTTGCCATTTTTAAATTTGATTTTGGTTGGATGGTTATCCTTTATACGATTAAGCAGCTTCCTTATCCACCTGGGACTTAAATTTATTTGGCTAGCTATTTTTTTAACGGTTTTATAGTCTTTCATATTCATTGATTTAACTTATTGTTATGATTATAAATATGCAGAACTAGTTAAAAAGACCGTTTTTCTATAAAATAATTAAACTTTTATTTATTGTTATGACAATTCATTGAATCATCATCATTCCAATTCCTATCATCATACATCACTATTGACCTTCTGATTCCATTTGATTACAATTAACAGTATAGTGTGTTGAATCAGAATGGATAGGTGTATGAGTATGTATTCCTATTAATTGTCCTTATGATTCTAATTACTGTAAATAATACTATAGTATATATAGAAGAATAGGTAGGTATATAGGGATATACCCATTATGTTCGACAGTTTACTGTAAAACACTGAATAACAATAGGTTAATAGAATGATGAGAATTGAGAAAAAAGAGATATGGAACATACATACCAAAGGATTTAGACCTTGATGTATTATTGAAACAATACCCACCTCTAGAGCGGTTAAAGAAAGATAGATTGGCCTATGTGGTAGGTATTATAATCTGGTTGCCATTGGTGAACGATAAAGTAAAAAAAGACAATGGGTATGTGGCATTGATGTCACTCAAGCTTGAAGAAAAGATAGGACGTTATAATCGTTACATGAATTGGTTGGAAGATGTTGGAATCATCGAACGTGATGGTAGCTGGCAGGAAGGTGTGGAACCGATGGGTTACCGCATCACATCCAATTATGACCAGTTAAATCTCAAAAGGGTTGAGTTCACAGATAAGTTGATTGTCCGAAAATTTGAAGAATCTTCTAAGGTTGCGTTACGTGACCGAAGGAAATACAACTACCTCTGGAAGCATTTTAAATCAAATAGATTGACAATCGATAGGGATGCTTGTGTTGAGACAATTAAAAAATATAGATACAGCGATGGGTATCTGTATATGTTAGATAGGATAGTTGACCAACAGTGGAGCTTTAAAATAAGTGGTGAGGGAAAAAGACTTTATACGAATCTGACGAACCTTAAGAAGGATTTTAGGAGACACCTCCGTTATGATGGTGAGGCTTTGTATGAGATTGATATAAAAGCCTCACAACCGTACTTTTTTGTGATGATGGTGTGTGACCACCTAAATGATAAGATAGGGCACGAGAACGTCTTAAAATTGATTTCAATAGTTAATGATGATAGTGGAATGAGTGAGGATGATATTGATTCATTTTTAAAGTCATTTACACTAGACCTTGGTGATGTATATCAATATTTTAAATGGGTGAGAATGGGGTGGATATATCCCGTTCATAATTCTGACATAAAAGCCAATGGAGGTTATAATTGGGAGGATGATTCTGATGTTAAAGAATCATTTTATCGTGTATTGTTCGGTAAATGGAATAATTGGTCACAAGAGGTCAGGGTCTTTAAAAAATCGTACCCAACCATATCCAGAATAATGCAAAATATAAAAGGTTCAGACCATAGACAGTTGTCCATTGGTCTTCAGCTGATAGAATCAAATGCTGTACTTAACGTTGTTTGCAAGCGAGTAGCTGATGAATTACCTGATGCAGCCATTTTTACCATTCATGATTCAATTCTAACTACGCATTTATATCAGCATCAGGTGTCGCAAATAATGACTGAAGAAATTTTTAAAATCGTTGGTATCAAACCTATTTTAAAATTAAAGTGAGTGGGAATGTGTACACAATTGTGTAGCGGACAAACAGATTATTCCATTCAAAAAGTTGACAACTGAGGGTTTTTATTATACAATTGCAATATAACCTACGCTGATAGTGGGTTTAAGCAGTCGTTGGCTAAAACGAACGAACGAACTCTACAAAAGGCAATGTGGAGTGAAGTATAATCTGCCTAAACTCATTCTATTATGAGCAATTTCGGTGAGATACTCACCGCGAAAGATGTTCAGCATTATTTGAAAATTTCAAAAAATACTTTGCTGGATTTGGAGCGGGAAGAGGTAATCACTCCTGATTTTCGCATCGGTAATCGTAAAAGATACCGCATGTCATCGATTCTGAAATCAATAAAGAAGATGGAGTGCTAAAAGAGAAAAGAGGCTGATGCCTCTTTTTTTGTGCGTTAAATTCCTACGTGAATTAGTACGTGTGAAAGAAAAAACCCTTGTAAATGCTTGATTTACAAGGGTTTAACACTGTGTTGAGTAGCCCGTAGGGGAATCGAACCCCTGTTACCAGGATGAAAACCTGGCGTCCTAACCCCTAGACGAACGGGCCGTTTTGTTTAACGGAGTGCAAATGTAAAATTTTCTCAAAAACGAAAACCTACTTGGCAAAATTATTCTTCAGAATCTTCTTCTGCACTGAATTTGAAGCCAAGCCGCTCACCAGTTTTTATACTCATCTGATTCGAAATATCAATCATTTGACCAACTTGAATCTCAGCCATACTGCGGAAAGGCGGAACTAACATGTCGAACTCTTGGCAGTGGTTGATTGAGGATAAAATCATGGACCTCAAGGAACTAGCCTCAAGTGTTTTTTGTCCGAAATCATTATACAAGATTCCAAGTTGTTTTTTTCCTTCCATAAAGAACTCCCCTTCATGATTGACAAAAAGGCGCCCAATCAAATAGCCCAAATCGCCCATTCGGTTCATTTCAAAAGAAGTATGAAGACTGTCTCTTATACACATCTTAAGCGTTCATCCTGTCGTTGCTGACATACGAAGTTTTCCATATTCGATGACTAGGCTCAAAGTCAAAAACGTCATTATGCAGAAAAAAGACCAATACATCTTCTCCAAATTTTAACTCTGCATGATATGCACCTTTCTCGGTGAATTGGACATTGACACTTTTTACGCACTCAACATCAATGCACAATTCGTTGGCAATCATCTCGGCTTCTTTTTTTAGAGATTCAAACTGATCCTTAGTTTGTTCTAAGACTTTCTGCTTAAGGGTTGTCTTTTCCTTCAGCAAAGAAACGATTGAGTTGTATTGCTCTTTTGACTCCATTAGTAAGATTTTGCAAAAACAACAATTTGGTTGGATGGATTTCCGCTATAAACACATGTTCCTTCGGTTTTGTACTTGTCTTCTAAAGGAATAAGGCGAATAGTAGCCTTTGTCTCATACTTAATTTTAAGCTCGGTCTCCGATGTCCCATCCCAATGAGCAAGAATAAACCCGCCTTTGTTCTCCAATACATCTTTAAACTCATCCCAAGAATCAACCGGGGTGGTATGTTCTTCTCTGTGCTTTAATGCTTTCTGAAAGAGATTGACCTGAATTTCCTTTAGCAAACCATCAACATAATCGTCAATTCCTTCAGCATCAACAGTTTCTTTGGTAAGCGTGTCTCTTCTGGATACTTCTAGTGTGCCATTTTCTATATCTCGAGGTCCAAGACCAATTCTTACAGGCACTCCTTTAAATTCGTACTCTGCAAACTTCCAACCTGGTTTGTGGGTGTCTCTGTCATCAAGCTTTACGCTTATTCCACGAGCCTCAAGCTTAGTTTTAATGTCTCTTGCCCGATCGCATACCATATTATACTCTTCATCTTTACGATAAATTGGCACAATAACCACCTTGAATGGAGCTAGGTTAGGAGGAAGGACCAAGCCGCTATCGTCAGAATGCGTCATTATTAGCGCTCCCATCAATCTGGTAGATACACCCCAAGATGTTGCCCAAACGAAATCTTGCTTCCCGTCTTTTCCCGTAAACTTTACATCAAAGGCCTTGGCAAAATTTTGCCCCAAAAAATGCGAGGTTCCCGCCTGAAGAGCTTTTCCATCTTGCATTAATGCCTCTATGCAATAGGTCTCAATAGCTCCAGCAAATCGTTCGTTTGCCGATTTAGTGCCTTTCCAAACTGGAATAGCTAAATAATTCTCTGCGAAATCAGAGTAAACATTCATCATTTGTTCCGCTTCTGCTATCGCTTCAGCACTGGTGGCATGCGCAGTATGACCTTCTTGCCAAAGAAACTCGGCAGTTCTTAAAAACAAACGAGTTCTCATTTCCCAACGGACAACGTTGGCCCATTGGTTAACTAGAATTGGCAAATCCCTATAGCTCTGAATCCAGTTTCGATAGGTATTCCAAATAATGGTTTCAGATGTTGGCCTAACGATTAGTTCTTCTTCCAATTTTGCGGTTTCATCTACTTCAATTCCACCGTCTTCTGTGCTTTTTAAGCGGTAATGGGTCACTACTGCACACTCCTTTGCAAAGCCTTCAACATGACTTGCTTCCTTCGCGAAAAAGCTTTTTGGGATAAAGAGTGGGAAATAGGCATTGCTATGTCCTGTTGCTTTAAACTTCTTGTCAAGTTCAGCTTGCATGCTTTCCCAAATGGAAAACCCATAAGGTTTAATAACCATGCAACCTCTTACTGCTGAGTTTTCGGCTAAATCTGCCTTAACAACAAGTTCGTTGTACCATTTTGAATAATCCTCTGCACGTGAAGTGAAATCCTTCGCCATTTTGGTATGATGTTTGCTAATTAATTATTGAAAATTCCGAAGCTAAAATTAAACATTAAGCTTCGGCAAGAGTCTAGAATGAAGAACGTAATTTAAACTATTAGGTCATGAATCATTTTCTATCGATTACCAAAAACACCCTCCTTGCTTTATTGGTTGTTCTTGTATCATCAACCTTGGGTTTCTCTCAGGATGATGACGGCATTTACGGTGACATCTATGAAACTCCTGAAATTGAGGAGGTTATGGAAGACACAGTTTCTCCACTAGATGGGTATTCTACGGTTGATGATTACTATCCAGAAGAAGGATATGTTTCTGAAGATAATGGCTCAAGTCAGAATTATTCGGAACAATACGTAGATGAGAACGGGAATAATGTGACGAACAATTACTACGGAGACTATTATGAAGACGATAATGATTATTCGTATTCATCTAGAATTAGACGATTTCACAATTACAATTCATCCTGGGGTTATTACGACCCTTGGTACACCAATATGTATTACTACACCTATGACCCTTTCTATTGGGGAACAAGTATTTACATAGGTTATTGTCCTAGTTATTATTCCAATTGGAATTATGGTTGGGGATACGGGTATGGCTACGGCTATGGTGGCTTTGGCTGGAACTCACCTTTCGGTGGTTATCCGGCTTGCTATGGTGGCTACGGCTATGGCGGTTTTAACAACGGCTATTGGAACGGTTACAACAATGGCTTTAACGATGGTCTGAGTTATGGAGGCTATTACAACACCTATGATTCTAACAGTGGTATTTATTATGGACACAGGGGTTCGGAAGGAACATCTGGCAGTGGAATAGGCTCAGGCTTTCGAAGTAAATCTTTTGCAAACGCATATAATGAAGCCGCTTTGGACGGAAAAGTTAGCCATGCCAATAGGGACAATATCCTAAAAACGAAGGATGGGAAATCCATAGATATGGCTAGTCTCAAAGGTTTTCATGATAGTCGCTTTGTAGATAAAGCATCAAATGGTTCTACTTCTTCTTCAACAGGGATTAAAGATCAGAATACTAGTACTCGAGAAGTGCAAACTCGAAGCGCAGTTGCGACCAATAACCCTTATCAGCGACAAACCGCGCAGCGTTCTAGCACAACGACCAGAAACCCTGTAAATGTGGATAGGAATAGAGTTAGAACCACAGCCTCACAACCAAGAACGTATTCAACTAATACTTCGCGTACAAGCACCTACCAGAGAGGAAATGCCCGACCTGCATACAATGCTCAGAGGTCCAAGAATGGATATAATCGCGGAAACACCAATGGGTATCAACAACCATCTCGGTCTAATTCTGGGAATAGTAATCAGTATTCTAGACCTGCAACTCAACAGCGGACAAATACCTATCGCCAGCCAACGAGAAACGCTACACAACCCACTAGGACTACAACGCAACCAACTAGAACTCAAACCCCGGTGAGAACAACTCAGCCTACACGAAGCAGTACGCCAAGTAAAGGTTCTTATACCCCGCCAGCCAGATCAAGCGGTTCGGGTACTGGCGGAAGAGGTACATCCGGTAGCACTGGTACAAGATCCAAAGGTGGTAGACCATAAAGTTTAGAGTCACATGAAAAGCTTAAGAAAAGTATCTCTGATATTGCTAACGATTGGTGTTAGCATGCAACTACACGCTCAGAACGAGTTTGACGCCTTGCGTTATTCTCAGGTTGATGTGCTAGGTTCTGCAAGGTATTCTGCAATGGGTGGAGCATTTGGGGCTTTGGGCGGAGACATGTCTTCTATGAGTGTTAATCCAGCTGGCATTGGGGTGTTCAATAAGACCACTGGTTCTGTTACCATTTCAATACTTACCGCCAATACCGATGCAACTTATTTAGGTTCAACTTCTACAGATAATAAGATTAACCTGAATATTGCAAACGCTGGTTTTGTCGCGCGATTTAATCGAAAAAAAGCAGAAGAAAAGCAGTGGGCTTGGAAAGCATTCCATCTAGGTGTTTCATATAACAGAACTGCAAATTTTAATCGTAGAACTTCTGTGGTTGGGGTTAACACCACGAGTTCAATTATTGATAGTTGGGTTGGTCAACTAAACTCTTCAGGAACGGTTTATACCGACATTCCTTCAGAATTAATACCCGGAGCTGAGCTCACCAACGCTCATCTCGGTTGGGGCACATTCTTAATCGACACTGTGCCTGGTTCCGTAGATTCTTATATGCGTAATGTGGTTCCTAATTATGGACAAACTCAGCAAGTAAGAGAGTTAAGTAAGGGTTCTATGGGAGAAATTGCCGTAACATTTGGAGGGAATTTCGGCAATACTCTTTATGTAGGAGCAACAGTTGGAATACCTAGGATTAGCTATGAGGTTGAGCGTGCCTACACTGAGAGCGATACGCAAGATTCTATTGCAGATTTTTCTTCGTTCACAAAAACAGATTATCTCAAGGCGAGTGGTAACGGTTTTAACGTGAAATTTGGATTGCTGTATCGTCCCGTTAAGTGGTTGAGAATTGGAGGTGCCATTCATACCCCAACATTCTTTGAAATCGATGAGCAGTTTACTAGCGTGCTCACGTCTAACGTTTACAATACCACTTATTCGCAATCTACAATGCAAGGATCGTTCGATTATAATCTTCAAACTCCCTTCAGAGCTATTGGAAGTTTGGGATTCGTAATTGGTAAGGTTGGATTGATATCAGCGGATTATGAATACGTTAACTACTCTATGGCCAAACTAAAGTCCCGTAATTATTCTTTCGATGCTGAAAATGCGAATGTGCAAAGCAGATTGCACTGGGCTGGTAATATTAGAATTGGAACCGAGTGGAGAATTAAGGCGCTAAGTATTAGAGGCGGATTTGGTATTAATGGTGATCCGTTTACTGGAGCATACAATTTTGACAATACTCGGTATTCCTTGGGGTTGGGACTTCGGTTGAAGCGATTTTTCACCGATTTAGGCTACAATCTTAATAGGACCGTAAGTAACTACCAAATGTATGACCAGGCATATACACCATTGGTAGAAACTGTAACGCTAGATCACAATATCTTATTTACCGTTGGATTTAGGTTTTAATCTGATAACCTGATTAGACCAGCTTTGGCTTTTTGATTAATACTGTTTCGATATTCAGTATTGTTGAAACTTGTGCAAGCCTGAAACGCATGCTTAGCTTTCTCATTATTTCCCAGCCTTTCTTGGAGAAGACCAAGCATCAAAGATGAATTGGCAGCAAAATAACGTTTGCTTTCCGCTCCTGTTTTAATCGTGAGTTGATAGTAAGAAATAGCCTCTTTATGATTTTCAAGCCTATCATGAATTCGCCCTAACCGATACATAAATTCTAATTGGTCCTCTTCGGTAAATCCGTCAGTTTTTGCAGAAATAAGCGTGGTTAAAGCATTTTTGTAATAGCCGCCATCGAACTGCAATCTGGCTTTTAATAAAGATTTTTGAGGTGTTTTTGCAGAATCAAATTCCTTCTGCGCTGCCTTGTCTTCATCGAGCATGGTGTTTCCAACTCCATCAATTTTCTGCATCATCTTTTTATAAAGAGCAGGGTCGTTTTTCACTAATAAAGCATGCCATGCAAGCTTTTGATAAGCAGCTTTCAGGTAACTGTTTCCTTGAAAAGACTTTGTGTATTCTATCAAGGATTGGTCGGCATTCTTATCCATTTTTGAAAGTCTCATTTCGCCAAGGAGAAAATTCAAATACGGGAACAATTTTGTGGCAGTTGCACTGCTTTCTAAAACAAGAATGGCATCATCTGTTTTTCCTAGTTCTTTTAGTAAGCTTGCCTTGGCGAAGTCCATGAGGGGGCCATTTTCACTCTGCAAATATTGCTGATACTTTAGCAGCGCTTCGCTATCATTTAACAGATTTATGTGTAGGAATGTCAGAAGAAATAGCGTCTCTTTTCTCAGATTTTGAAGTTTCTTTTTCGCTTCAGATTTCTGAATTACTGATTCCATTTCTAACACGCCTTGTTCAATTGTACCATCCACTCCCATTAGGTTTGTAGCCCAACGGTAATTCTCGGGAACCGTGCCAATAAGCGTATGTAAGAGCCCCATGCTTTTGTATGTAGGAAGAAAGTCTGGGAATTTCCGAACGTTGCTTTCAAGCGCGTGAAAAGCCTTATTTATATCTCTAGCACCGCTTAAGTATTCTCCAAATCTCATTTTGGAAAAGGCCCAGTGTAAATGCACTTCTCCAATGGCCAATAGTTTGTAAGGAGAATCGTTTGGGAGTTTAGATAATTGGTTAAGCCTTTCAGACCGATGATCTTTTCTCTTTTCAAATTCAACCTGGTTTTCGGACACAACTATATACAGGAAGTCGGAAAGATCTTCCAGATAAAAAGATGCTAGGTTACTCTTGTCATCAACCTTCAACTCTTTAATGAGGTTGTCGGCTTTTTCAAATTCTAAGTTGAGAAGTAGGGCATAGCTTTCTTCGAACTTAGAATTGACTGTAAAGTGCTGTGCCATAACGGGCATCAACAGACTTAGAAGGAAAGCTATGGTGAGCAGTAGTCTCAAGTTGTTTACAAAAAAAGGGGATTCATTCCGAATCCCCTTCAATTTTTAAACCAAATTTGATTTACTAATCTTCTACTGCTCCGTCAATTGCAGGATCAACTAATACACGTCCGCAATGTTCGCATACAATAATTTTCTTTCTAAGGCTGATATCAAGAACTCGTTGAGGTGGAATTTTATTGAAACACCCGCCACAAGCACTTCTTTCAATTTTCACAACAGCCAAACCATTAATTGCGTTTTCCCTAATTCTAGAGTAAGCTGTAATTAATCTATTTTCAATCACTTTTTCTGCGGCTTTTGATTGCTTCGTCAATTTTGCTTCATCTTTTTCAGTTTCAGCAATAATTGAATCTAACTCAGCCTTTTTTGCCTCAAGGTCTTTTAGACGTTCAGAAAGGTTGTTTTTTGCTACTTCAAGCAACTCATTCTTAGCCTCAATGTTAGCCTTGAATTCGTTCATTTTCTTTTCACACAACTGAATTTCCAAGTTTTGGAATTCGATTTCTTTGTTTAAAGAATCAAACTCACGGTTATTTCTAACCTTTCCTTGTTGTGTCTCGTATTTTTTGATGGCAGTAAGGGCATCGGTAATCATGTTCTTACGCTGAACGATTGCGTCCTCAAAGGCATTCACCTCATCGGTAAGGTTTTGCAATCTAGTTTCAAGACCTGCAATATCATCTTCTAGGTCCTGAACCTCTAAAGGAAGTTCACCTCGAATAGTTCTTATTCTGTCAATTTCAGAATCAATCGTCTGAAGATTGAAAAGCGCTTTCAGTTTTTCTTCTACTGTAAAATCTGAACCTGCTGTAGCTTTTTTAGTCGCCATGTTTTATAAATAATTGATTGGGTTTGTTTTTACCCTTGTCAAACGGGGCACAAAGGTAGGAAAATTCTTTGCCAGTTTTTCAGCTAAAAGTTCAATCGTAAACTGTTCGCTTTCGTAGTGCCCGATATCCGCAATTATTATGCTGTTTTCCGCATCAAAAAATTGATGGTATTTGAAGTCACCAGTTATGAAAATGTCTGCTTTTTCAGCTAAGGCATTTGGAAGGAGAAAACTACCAGAACCGCCACAAACAGCTACGCGTTTTACTTTTTCTCGATGCGGGAGGGTGTATCTAACGCAATCGGTTTTCATTGTCTCTTTCAAGGACTTTAGAAATTGCAGTGCATCCACTTCTTCAGGTAAATCACCTATCATTCCAGAACCAACTTCTTTCCAAACATTATCCATGCTAAAAATATCAAACGCAACCTCTTCGTACGGATGTGCCGTTCGCATAGCATTCAACACATTTTTTAACTGATAATCTGGTACAATGGCTTCGATCCGAATTTCATTTTCAGAATGGATTTCACCTTTTATTCCAACAAATGGGTTTGTCTTTTCGTTTCCTCTAAATGTGCCAACACCAGGAGTGTTAAAGGTGCATTGATCGTAATTACCAATGCCGCCAGCTCCCGCCTCGCACATTGCGTTTCTCACTTTTTCGGCATGTTCATGAGGCACATACGTTACAACCTTTTTTAATAATCCTTTTTTTCTGTTGAGAATACGCGTGTTTTTTAGTCCAATTTTCTCGCAAATTTTCTGGTTAACCCCGTCAAATACGTTGTCTAAATTGGTGTGAATAGCATACAATAAGACATCATTTTTAATGGCTTTGATGACGGTGCGCTCCACATAATTTTTACCGTTGAATTTTTTCAACCCACCAAAAACGATTGGGTGATGAGACACAATTAGGTTGCAACCTTGCGAAATTGCGTCATCAATCACATCCTCTGTGCAATCCAGACTAACCATAATTCCAGTCACTTCTGTGGCAGAATCCCCAACAATAAGTCCTGAGTTGTCATAACCTTCTTGCAAAGAGAGTGGGGCTAGTCCTTCCAAAAATTCAATTACTTCAGATGCCTTCATAGTAGAGATTTGAAGCAATATTAAGAAGAAAGTGGGGTTACTTGCTATCTTCGACCGATGCCTTGGTACCGACACTTTTTATGGCCTTTTGCATTTCTCTATGGGCTTGGTGTCTTTGTTAGAAATAGATTTTTCGATTTTGGATTGCTGAAATCTAAAGGTTTAGAAGTGCCGATTATTTGTGTTGGCAATCTAGAAGTTGGCGGTACTGGTAAGTCTCCATTGATTCTGTATATACTCAAAGTGTTGACTGAAAATGGGTTAGAGGTAGCTGTTCTAAGTCGCGGATATGGAAGAAAAACCTCAGGATTTAGGCTGGTTGATCACGATTGTAACGCGCAAGAAGTGGGTGACGAGCCAATTCAGGCTAAACTTCGGTTTCCGAATGTTACTGTTGTAGTTTGCGAGAATAGGGTAGAAGGGGCAAGGAAATTAATTGAATTGAACTCCAAACTGAATGTAATCCTGTTGGATGACGGTTTTCAACATCGATGGATTAGACCTAAACTGAGCATTCTTACAGCTTCCTCAAAGCAGTCTCTTTCAAAGAATTATTTACTGCCTGTTGGTACGTTAAGAGAGCCTTTGGCCGGATTACATAGGGCTCAGGCTGTTGTGGTAACTGGCAATTTGCACCAGCAAGCTCTTGCCAATTTTAAGGGGACCGTATTGGGATGTAGCCTTGAATCTGGTGAATTGACTTGGATTTCGGGAGAAAGAAGAAGTCCGAATGATATAAAATCGGTGTTACTTTTTTCAGGAATAGCCAATTCTGAACGATTCGAACAAACGGCATCCAGAAATTTCAAAATATCGGACCACATTCAATTCGGAGATCATCATAATTATAGCACTACTGACCTTCAACTGCTGCAAGAAAAATATAATAGTTTTGGTGCGGCTGAGATGGCGATTGTAACTACAGAAAAGGATGCCGCTCGGCTTTTAAACTCTAATCTTTTAAACCAACTAGATCAAATTCCAGTGTTTTATTTACCCGTTGATGTTTTTTTCAACGAAACCACGGCAGCGAAATTTGACAAAATGATATTATCGTATGGAAAACATGCTTGAAAAAATTAAGGAGACCGCGGCTTATTTGAAGCAACGGACAGGGTCTTCTCCCGAAGTCGGAATTATTCTAGGTACTGGTCTTGGTGGACTGGTAAATGAGATTTCTGCCGAACACGTTGTGCCGTATGAAGAGATTCCAAATTTCCCTGTGTCTACCGTAGAAGGGCATTCAGGAAAGTTGATTTTCGGAAAGCTTGGCAACAAGTCTGTAATGGCTATGCAAGGTCGATTCCATTATTATGAAGGATACGACATGAAGGAAGTAACCTTTCCTGTACGTGTAATGAAACAGCTTGGGATGAACGACCTTATTGTTTCTAATGCCAGTGGCGGAGTAAACCCCGACTATGAAATTGGCGATTTAATGATTTTAAGTGATCACATTAATCTGTTTCCAACAAACCCACTCATGGGTAAAAATTACCCTGAATTAGGGCCGCGGTTTCCCGATATGAGCGAGGCATATGATAAGAGTCTCATAACCAAGGCAAAGGAAATTGCCGCAGCCAACGGAATTCCAGTACAGGTAGGAATCTATGCTGGGTTAAGCGGTCCTTGCTTAGAAACACCTGCCGAATACATGTATGTTAGAAACGTTGGCGCTGATACGGTTGGAATGTCAACGGTTCCAGAAGTTATTGCCGGTCGTCACGGAGGAATGAGATGTTTTGCTGTTTCGATTATTACCGACCTAGGCGTGCCTGGTAAAATTGTAAAAGTGACTCATGAAGATGTGATTGAAGTTGCGGCAAAGGCAGAGCCGAAAATGACCCTGATTATGAAAGAATTAATTGCAAGCTTATAAATGAAAATAGGATTCACGGTATTTGGACTTTTGTTGTCCACCGCACTTTTTGCGCAAAACTTTCAGCGTTGCGGTTCGGTCGAAGCAATTGAATTGCGGAATGCTGAACAAACTGGTTATTCTCAAGCTGTGCAGAATACTTTTAATAGTGCAAAACAGCATGCATCTCAGAAAGATCTGAACGAGCCAAGCCCAATTTATATGGTGCCTGTTGTGGTACATATTGTATACAACACACCAGAGGAAAATATTTCTGATGCTTTAGTTCATGCTCAAATTGCAAGATTGAATAAAGATTATAGAAGATTAAATGAGGATACAATCGACACCCGAGCGGAATTTCTTCCAGTTGCTGCAGATGCTGGTATTCAGTTTTATTTGGCGGGAACAGATCCAGATGGAAACCCTACAGGAGGAATTACTCGGACTCAAGTAACACGAACTGATTTTGCCCCTGACTTTTTAGGCAACGGATTAGATGATGTGAAGCAAAGCAGCCTCGGTGGAGTTGACTCTTGGGATACGGATGAATATCTTAATATTTGGGTTTGTGACTTAATTGGTACAGGTGGTTTTTTCCAAATATTTGGCTTTGCATATCCGCCAGCTACAGCACCAAACTGGCCACAAAATAATTCGGCCCCATCGCCAGAATTGGAAGGAGTAGTTATTCATTTTGAAGTGTTTGGTGATGGAAACCCATTAGCTACTGGACCATTAAGCGTTGCTGATAAAGGTAGAACTGCAGTGCACGAGGTAGGTCATTACCTAGGGCTAAGGCATATTTGGGGAGACGCTTTTTTTGATGGTTGCACCGAAGATGATGGTTTGGATGACACGCCAAATGCGGCATCCAATGCAGCTCAGGTTTGCAATTTCAACAACAATACTTGTGTAGATACCCCTGTTGATTATCCTGATATGATTGAGAATTACATGGATTATGCGCAAGACCAATGCATGAATCTATTCACGGCAAATCAGGTTGGAATAATGCGGAGCATGTTGGAAACCGCGCGGGTTGATTTGGCCGATGGGTCTGTGATTCCATCGGGAATTGAAGAATTGATTTTAGATAATTCGATGGTAGCGCTTTTTCCTAACCCTACCGAAGGATTAATACAATTGATTTACTCAACAGATTTACACCTTACTGAAGCAAGTCTATTTGATGTGAATGGAAAGTTGCTACAGCTGTTTGAAACGAAACCTGTGCTTAATATTCAATCCGTTCCTGGTGTTTACGTGCTAAAACTTCAGTTTTCTGAAGGCCTTATTACCAAACGAATAAGTGTTTTATAGCGGACCTTTCTAGTCTGGGATTTTACAAAAAAAAAAGCACCCTAGTATGGGGTGCTTTTTTTGTCGTAGAAAAGTTTCTAGTGCAATTAATCCTGCATTTCAATCATTTTGAAAGGCACATTAATAATGCTCTGGTAGTCTTCTCCAGCCTCAAGCATATCCTCATCATCTTCCTCATAGTACCAGTTAATGACAATATCTTTTCCGCCCTTGCTCATATTCTCCATTTTCTTGAACAGGTCCAAGAGACATTTAGACGAACTGGTGTTGAAATATTCTAATTGAATATCGCATACCGTTTTTGATTGGGGGTTAGACGAATACGCTTCAAGCCAGTCAACCAAAGGTTTGTAAAACTCAATTGAGTTTTCTGGAATAGACCTTCCCTTAAGAAGCAAAGCTCCTTTATTATGGTCAAAACTTACGTTCGGGGTTTTAGGTGTTCCTTCTATTAATATTGAATCCATGTTACCGATCTTTGTATTAATTATTCTCTTCTACGTTAATATTCAAACTAAAAAACGAGTACTCATCGCTAAGAGTGGCAAAGGCGTAGTTCAGTTTTTTACCTGTCTTACGAGCAATGTCAATCATGCCCAGTCCACCACCTCCTTTATCAGATCTTCCGTCTGCGCTAAGAACCTCTTTGTAGAGCTCCTTTAATTCCATTTTATCCAAGGAATTAATTCGATCTAGTCGATTTTGGAAAGAAGCTTTTCTATCTGTAAGAATGTAATTTCCTGTTGTAATGGTATAGCCGTTGTTATTTAGGCTAATCATGAAAATTGCTGATCTATCTCTTCCATTCTTTCCATGTTCTGCAGGTAAATCATCAATATGATGATATAAATTCTGCAAACATTCTACAAGCACGTTGTAAACCTTTTTGCGAAGCTTTGGAGCTTCATTTAAATCTTCCATCCGCTGCTCAATAATATTGAGAATGGAGGCCATCAATTCAGAAGTAACATCACCTTTAAAAGATAACACCACCTTGTTAGATTCCATCCTATGATATAAATCGAATATGTTCATAGCAGAATCATGGTCATCAATTTCTCTTCCTGTGGTAGCTGTATTGTTGGTCATAAAGCTTGTTCGTTGGTATTTCTTAGGTGGCCAATGAACCTGGTTTTCAATCTTATACTTTCAACTTCTAATTAGGTTACTTCTAATCCCAAAAAATATCAATTTAACAACCTTTTGGTGCTAATTTCATTCAGATTCAGCAGGATTTTAAACCAATTCAAATGAATAATTTTAGCGCTTAACAGATTCAATTGGAAAACTGGTTCGCCACTTGGTTTAATTCTCCCTATTACCACACCCTGTACAAGCATAGGAACTTGCTTGAGGCAGAAAATTTTATTGATTCGATTGTGGGGTTTCTAGATTTTCCTCGCGGAGCGAAAGTCCTTGATTTAGCCTGCGGAAAAGGAAGACATTCGCTGCACTTAAAAAAGAAAGGCTTTGATGTTATTGGCATTGACTTATCGGAAGAAAGTATAGCTGAAGCTAAAATTCATGAAACCGATGGTTTAGAGTTTTTTGAGCATGATATGCGTGATTTATATTGGTTCGAATACTTTGATTTGGTCGTAAACCTTTTTACAAGCTTCGGCTATTTTCATAAGAAGGAAGATGATCAGAAGACGCTCAATTCTGTATCTGACGGGTTAAAACCAGGTGGGCTTTTCGTGCTAGATTTCATGAATGCTGAGAAAGTGATTGCCGAACTCATCACGCATGAAGAAAAAACCATTGACGGAATTAAGTATGAGATAACGAGAGACGTTCAAGATGGCATAATTGTGAAACGAATTCATGTAATTGACGGAGACGTTGAGCTTGATTTTGTTGAAGAAGTTGATGCACTGAAATTGAACGATTTCACTTCGTACCTTGAAAACGCTGGAATGCAGATTGAAAATGTTTTTGGCGACTATCAGCTAAACCCGTTTAATGAAACTACATCTGATAGACTAATACTAATAGCTAAAAAACTAGAAACTTAATGGAACTGTTCATCCTATTTATTGGCGCATTTGTGGGGGGAATGCTAGCATGGGCATTTAAGGTTGAAAAATCTAGGATGAAGCTAATCTTGGCGTTTAGTGGTGCCTTTATGCTCGGTTTATGCTTTTTTCATGTGCTGCCAGAGGCGTATGAAGCGATAGGAAGTAGTGCGGGAGTTTGGGTTCTGGCGGGCTTCATGGTTCAAATTATGCTCGAAATTCTATCGAAGGGAATGGAGCACGGTCACGCACATGCTTTGCATGGTAAACAGTTACCATTTGCGCTTTTCATTGGACTTGGCTTACATGCGCTGCTAGAAGGACTACCATTTGGAGGTGAACATGCACATGAACATCATTCGCTTTTGGCTGGAGTTATTATTCACAAGATTCCTGTTGCCTTTATATTGGGGACTGTGCTGCGAGGTGCTGGTTTTACGCTTGCGCAAGGAGCGCTTGCCATATTTGGCTTTGCCGCCATGGCGCCATTAGGTGGTATAATCACACATTTCTTAGAAGGTCAGATAATTGATGTTGGAGCTTTTCAGGGAATTGTACAGGCAATTTTGGTTGGTGTATTCCTTCATATTGCCACAACAATAATTTTCGAATCAGATAAGGGACATGCCTTTAATCTTACCAAGCTTACTGCAATTTTGGCGGGCTTTATTTTAGCATTTGTATCGGTTTAATCTGCTTGATTTGAACAACACCCGAACCATCCTGTTATCTTTGCACACCAAATAGAATTTTAACTTAAATCATAATATAAAATGTCAACATTAGTAGGACAAAAAGCACCTTCATTTAAGGCTGCAGCGGTTGTAAACGGAGGGGTTGTTGAGGCTGATTTCTCACTAGATCAGTATTTAGGAAAGAAGAACGTTGTGTTTTTCTTTTACCCAAAAGATTTCACGTTCGTGTGTCCATCAGAATTACATGCTTTTCAGGCTAAACTAAAGGAGTTTGAAGATAGAAATACAGCAGTTGTTGCTTGCTCTACAGATACAGAAGAGTCTCACTGGGGTTGGTTGCAAATGGGAAAAGAAGCTGGTGGAATTAAAGGGGTTACTTATCCTATTGTAGCCGATACTTCTAAATGCATTTCTGCTAACTACGGAGTGCTATTTGGTGACTATGATATGGATGAAAATGGCAACTTGATGGCTACAGGACCGATGATTGCTTACCGTGGTCTTTTCCTTATCGACAAGGAAGGAACTGTACGTCATGCATTGGTTAACGACCTTCCATTAGGAAGAAACGTAGATGAAGCGTTGAGAATGGTTGATGCCTTAACTTTCTTTGAGGAAAACGGAGAGGTTTGTCCAGCAAACTGGGTAAAAGGATCTGAAGGAATGACAGCAACTCACGATGGCGTAGCAAATTATTTAGCTGCTCACTAATCAATATTAAACATTGTAAAACCCCATTCCATAATTTATGGAATGGGGTTTTTATTTGCCGTAAATTTCGGTCATGAAAAGATTACTTTTTTTCGCACTTCTCTCAGTTAACTCTGCGGCTTTTGGCCAAACCTTAATTATTACGCAATTGTGCGAATTACCCTCTGAGGTAATAGAAACCTCAGGATTGGAAAATGGACCTGATGATTGTTTTTGGACGCATAATGACAGCGGAAACCCATCGGTATTGTACTGCTTAGATACGACAGGAGTTATTCAACGGACGGTGACCGTTGTGGGAGATGCGAATACAGATTGGGAAGACCTAGCCAAGGATAATCTTGGCAACATGTATATCGGCAACTTTGGGAATAATTCTTTAAACCGAACGGATTTAAGAATTGTAAAAGTGCCAAGCATAGACACTTGTACAGCAACTACTTATGTGACTGATACCATCAATTTCTCCTATCCAGATCAATTAAACTTTCCACCAAGCGGGAGCTATGGAAATTTCGATATGGAAGCATTTTTCTGGTATCAAGATTCGTTGCATTTATTCTCAAAAGACCGATCAAATCCTTCTACAGGATACACTAAACATTACACGCTTCCAACTTACGGAGGCACCTACACTGCAAACTTGATAGATAGTTTAGAAACGGGTGGAACGAGTTTCATTTATTCGGTAACCAGTGCCGATATATCTGAAGATGGTCAATCAATAGCTCTACTCAATTCAGACAGAATTTGGCTTTGCACCAATTACTTAGGAACCAACTTTTTTGGTGGTCAAGTAAGCGAGCTTTTACTTGGCGATTTCTCTCAGAAAGAAGGAATCTGTTTTAAAAACGGTTTTCTGTATGTAACAGACGAAGAATCGTTTGGGCTAGGAGGGAAGATGCATAGAATTAACCCTGTTCTGTTTGTGTCGGCTGCAAATGCTCTCGTTGACTTTGATTTGCAGCCAGTCTACAATTCAAAGCTGCATTTAACGGAGATTAAGTTGGCAGAAAACCAGCCAGTTGAATGGCATTTATACACCAAAGCTGGAAAGTTAGTGCAAACCGGAAATTCAACCAATCGAATTCCTGCAAGCGAGTTTCAAGTTTCTAAAGGGGTATTCGTTCTCAGAGTTTCATCTGAAGGACTACAAAAGGCGCTACTTATAAAACTATAGAGATTTAAAGCTTTTTAGCTTCGTTCCAATACGCGTCCATTTCTTCTAATGTCATGTCTGAAAGCTCACGACCTGCTTTTTTAGCTCCAGCCTCAAGGTATTGAAATCGTTTTATGAACTTCTTGTTGGTACGTTCCAAGGCCATTTCTGGGTCAACATCAACAAAACGAGCATAGTTTATCATTGAAAATAGGACATCGCCAAATTCATCTTCAATGTGCTTGTGGTCAGCGCCCTTGTCAATTTCCTCTTTTAATTCACTCAGCTCTTCCTTCACTTTGTCCCAAACTTGCTCTTGATTATCCCAATCGAAACCAACTCCACGGGCTTTCTCTTGAATTCGAGTAGCCTTAATCATGGCTGGTAAAGATTTTGGCACACCTTCCAGCACGGAAGTCTTTCCTTCCTTCAGTTTTAATTTTTCCCAATTTTGCTTTACCTCTTCCTCATCGGCAACTTCTACATCTCCATAAATGTGCGGATGGCGATGAATCAGTTTTTCGCAAATTCCTTCGGCTACATCGCCAATGTCAAAAGCCTTTTGTTCTGAGCCAATTTTAGCGTAAAACACAATGTGAAGAAGAATATCTCCAAGTTCTTTTTTGATTTCTTCTAAATCATTGTCCAGAATTGCGTCAGCTAACTCATAGGTTTCTTCAATTGTAAGATGCCTTAGGCTCTCAAGCGTTTGTTTTTTATCCCAAGGGCACTGTTCCCTTAGTTCATCCATAATGTTTAACAACCGCTCAAACTGAGCTAACCTTCTATCCATGGATTAATTTTGCTCCTCATACATTGGCATTCTTTCAGCACGATAGACAATGTCTATCTGACCCCAACCGAATTCTCCACTAGAATTTGTGTTTTTAAAGTTGAGGGTGATTTCAAACTCTTCAGTATTCATTGGATGGCTTATTTCAACAACCTTAGCTTGAGAACCACCAGACCCTTGAATAAACCCTGAGGTTATAAGTCGGTTTCCGGTTTGGTTGAGAACATCTACATCGCTGATAATTGGAGAAAAGAAGGATGCTCCACGGATTTCGCCCCAACTCCAAACCTGCTTCACGGTTTTGTTTTGTTCGTTAATGCTGTATTCTACAGCTCTGCTATAGGGCGCTGTAGCTCCAAACTGACGGTTAAAGCCATTGTCGAACATTAGGTAATTACCATTTTCTAATATCATTGGAGCGTGCTGACCCCAGCACCAATCAAAATCTCCAGCAGAAACAATCCCATTTTGAACATCATCAGAATAAGGAGAACCACCTCCATCAACCGCGGTAAGAAGGTAATCGGAAGTGTTGAATCCGTTGCCAGTTGCACCAGCTTGTTCCCAACCTAAGTGAGGCGCCAAAATCCATTTTAGATTGTTGTTCCGGTCAATTTTTACCACAGCCTGATTTCTTCCGGAAACGATAATGCAATCATCGGTCTCGCTGTACCAAACCGCATTCATATGAAACCAATCAGCAGCATCCTCGGATAAATCATACCTGTCAATGTCAAGAACTTCTCGTAAATCCCATTCTGTCACAATAGAACCACTACTCGGGTTAAATTCAATTATGTGATCATCGGTAGTTTCTACTTCGCCAGCCGAAGTGGTTACTGTTGTGCCGTATTTCTGAACCGAAACAAGGATGTTTCCATTTGGCATTTCAACTAAATCGTGGTGGGCTCTGTAACCCGCCAAATTCCAATGGTTAAGTTCTTTTCCAAGCATATTAAACTCGTAAATCCCAAACTGATTGGCAAGAAAGAGATTGCCATTTTTAAAACGTTGTAGAGGCCAGGTTATCTCGCCATACTCCTCTAAATCTAAATGATATCGGATTTTGCCAAAGTTGTCTACTGCTATAATATTGGTGGCAAATGTGCCATAATTGGCTAAATGCATATCACAGAAAATAAGTCCAGGTTCCACATTAGAAGCTGCTGTATTCACTTCAATTTCGGGCAATTTGTCATCAACATGGCCTATGGTTAGTTCTATGTGCTTGTAAGCAAATACGCCTTCCTGATCAGTAATTGTGAGTGTTATTTCGTTAACAGCATTGTGGTACAATCCAACAATTGGGGTTTCATGATTTTCTACGTAATTAGAAACTTCATATTCAATGGGTTGCTGACCATTAATGCTTACAATAACCTTACATGGCTCGAATGTTTTGAAACGTGCTATCGCGCTTTGAGGTGTGCGTCCATATGGGTTTTGGGTAACCAGCACACCATCCTTCACTAAATAGTCTAATGGAGCTTCTGTTCCAGCGTCCCAATCTTTTCTACATCCACTTAAAACAAGGACAATTGAAAGTGTGAAAAGAAGCGAAATACGAGTAAATCTTATCATTTTATTGGTGTTATGCTACGTAATTTTAAACTCATAGCGGCCAGTATCGGTCGTTTTACCTTTGTGATTAAATGTTCGTTCTTCAAAGAAGCAATTATTTTTTTTATCAATTTTTATCACTGTTGAACATACTGTTCCGTAGTCAGGAGTAGTGATGAATTTTGCAGAAAGAATTTTTTCCAATTCAGGAGAAACTCCCGTTTCAGGAAGTTCCTTCTCATTTGCAAAACCTCCATCATGTAAAATGGAAAACAGATTATCTGAAGAAAGATTATTGGATTGAACAGCTTCATTCAGTTTTCGTTTCCCATCATCCACTTTTGGCCAACTCGTATTTAAAAATGCATTGCTCAACCCATGCGTACCAGCTTCTAGCCGTTGTATTTGTCCTTCTACATTGGAGTAATAGAACAATTGTTTGACGTTGCCAATAATCAGATTAAAACCGTTGTAATCCTTCGGATCCGTTATCGAATTTAGATATGCTTCTGGATCGGTTTTTTGCGCTAGAAAATTCGAGACAAGGGTGCCGCGGGTTGGACCTTTTCTGTTAAAACAATCAGGATGTCTGTAATTGGTTAGAAAGGCAATACTTCCGCTTTTATTGGTGCCGAGCCAAGTTCCCATCCCCTCTAAATCGCGGCCAGCAAGTACCTGCGGTTTATCGGTCCAAAAGTTGGCTTTTGACGCTGGTCTTTTTCGAAATTCGTCTCTATTAGCAAGTAAGATGAATGGGAATTCATCATGTTCATTAATAGAAAAGAGGCAAAGGCACATGGTTTATTTCAATCCTAAGTCTGACTGAATTGCTGCTATTTTATCTTGCAATTCGTTTCTAACAGAGCCGTAATCATTTCTGTTTTTCAATTCACTATTTACAGAAAAGTAGAATTTAATCTTAGGTTCTGTACCTGATGGGCGAGCAGTAACAACGGTGCCATCGGCAGTTTCAAATTGAAGCACGTTAGACGCTGGAAGCCCAGTTTCCGATTGGTTTCCGGTGCTCAAATCGGTCACTTTGCCATACTTATAATCTCGTAGTGTAAGTACCGATGAACCAGCCAAATTCTTTGGTGGATTGCTTCTCAGTTCTTCCATCATTTTGGCAATTTCTTCAGCTCCAGTTTTTCCTTTTTTGGTAATGCTAATTAGGTCTTCTAAATAGAATCCGAACTCAGAATGAATATCTATCAAAATCTCATAAAGGCTCTTTCCGTTGTTTTTGGCCCAAGCACACATTTCTGCAATAAGGACGCAGCTCAAAACGGCATCTTTATCTCTTACAAGATCGCCAGCTAAGTAACCGTAGCTTTCTTCTCCACCGCCAATAAATTCTTCTTTACCCTCCAGATTTAAAATGAGTTCTGCGATGTATTTAAAACCAGTTAGTACATCATAGCAAGGCACTTTCTGAGATTCAGAAATCTTCTTGATAAGCGCGGTAGTAACGATTGTCTTAGCAGTAAACTGCTTGCCATTGAGTTTTCCGAGCTCCTGCCATCTTTTAATGAGATAATAAACCAACAAGGAGCCAGTCATATTTCCGTTTAAAAGTTGCAATTCTCCTTTAAGGTTTCGCACTGCAATTCCGACTCGGTCAGCATCTGGATCAGTTCCCATTACCAAATCGGATCCTAATTTTTCCGCTTGTTCTAATGCCAGTTTTAGAGCCGCTGCTTCTTCTGGGTTTGGAGAAACAACAGTTGGGAAATTACCGTCCGGTTCATCCTGCTCGGCAACGGTTTTTACGTTGGTAAAACCTAATTCTTTAAGCGTTCTAGGAACCATGGTTCCGCCAGTGCCGTGGAGTGATGTGAAGACGATTTTCAAATCGGATTGAGCTTTTACTGCCTCTGGCGAAAGACAAAGTGACTTTAATCCAGCAATATAGGCTGCATCAATTTCCTCTCCAACCATTTGAATCAAACCTTCTTCTGCATCCCATTTTACATCCTGAGGGCCACCAATTTTCTGAACTTCAGCAATCACGTTTTTATCGTGCGGAGCAACCAATTGACCACCATCTTCCCAATAAGCTTTATACCCGTTGTATTCTTTTGGATTGTGAGATGCGGTGATGACAACACCACTTTTGCAGCCTAAATGACGAATAGCAAACGAGAGTTCTGGCGTTGGTCTTAGTGCGCTAAATAAATACGCTTTAATGCCATTTGCTGCAAATACTTCAGCAGTTTTTCGTGCAAATAGTGGGCTGTTATTTCTAGAATCGTGAGCAATGGCTACACTAATTGGCCCATCGAAAGAGTTCTTAAGGTAATTGGCTAACCCTTGCGTTGCCATTCCAACTGTATATATGTTTATGCGATTGGTGCCAACACCCATTATTCCACGCAAACCGCCTGTTCCAAACTCTAAATCTTTGTAAAAGCTTTCTGTTAGTTCAGCACCGTTCTCTCTAATCAACGCCTTTACAGAGTTTCTTGTCACTTCATCAAAAGCTTGAGAAGTCCACTTTTCAGCTTTTTCAAGAACAATATTTTTCATCTAAGTATAATTTGGCGCAAAAGTACAATTGCAAATCAAGTGACTGAAGCTATATTCAAAAGGCTATTTTTGAACACCATAAAAATGTAAAAAATGAAAAAAGGAATCCTATTTCTTGCTGCGTGCTTATTGTCAACCACAGTGACCTTCGCACAGCAAACTGAGTTGAAAGCTGCTCAAACAAACGTTGAGGCTAAAAAATACATCGCTGCACTTGACGAATTGAATAAGGCTAAGAAGGTTATTACCGAACTTATTTCAAGCGAATTGGCAAGTGTTCTTCCAGCCAAATTTGGAGAGATGGTAGTTTATGTAAACCCGTACGGAGGCGGAGGAATGGAAACGCAAGGCGTGAGCGTTACGAAAGCCTTTAGAAAGCCGGCTGCGAAAAAAGTTGAAGCGGAAAACGCTGATGATATGGCTAACGACCCAATGATGACGGGCGGTGACATGGGTGGTGACATGGGTGGTGAAAAGGAAATAAGAGTTACAATAACCACTAACATGATGATGGCGAATGAAGTGCAAAATGCACACTCAATGAGTGATGAAGGGATGATGAATGAAAGCCAAAAATCACAGGCTGTGAGAATCAATGGTTACCGTGGTTTGTTAAAAACCTCTGGTGGAGAAAAACAAGGTCAGGAGGAAGGAATGATGGGGCAGCCGAAAACTGAGCAAGCAATGGTAATTGTAGGTGGAGCTTTTATTACTGTAGAAGCAACGGGGTTGACTGAGGAAGGTCAAGCTGAAAAGTTCATTAAGCTTATCGATTTTGCGAAATTGAAAGGAATAGTAGAAGAATAAATACTCCTTCGCTGAATAAAAAGGCTGCTAGTTGAATAGACTAGCGGCTTTTTTTTTATTTCTGTGTCTCTAGGTTCTTCTCAAACATTCTGATAAGATCCAAATCGGACATACCCATGTTTTGAATTGAAAATTCTGCATCCTTGGCAAGCGAATGATTTGGAAAGGTCTGGATAAAACTCTCGTAGAAAAAGCGAGCCTGAGCTGTGTCTTTGTTCAAGTTTTCTTCACAAAATCCACTCAGAAATAGGGCTTCTGGTGCTTTGTAAAAAGTACTGTGGTCGTCAGATATTGTTCTGAAATACTTGACCGCTAGGTTGCCTTGATTAACATCCATACTTATTTCTCCTGCTTTAAACAGTCGGTCAATTGCCAGGCTGTCTGAAGAGTGAAGCTTGTAGTATTTAGCGTATTCTCTAATGAGTTGCATTCCAGCCCTAGCATCTGTTTGTGCACTCTCATCAGCGTAAACAATTGCTTCTAAACTGTCTATTTTTATTTCAATAGCGTCTTTAGTTGAACTAGATGGGCCTTGATTACATGCGCTAAACGCGAATATTATTACAAGGGAAGCAAGCAGATAATATCTCATTTTGGGAATCTCATTTTATAGTCAACATCTATGTTTCCAATTGTAATATCATTCAGCTTTCCTTTCAGCATTCTGCGCTTAAGAGCTGGAAGGTGATCTGTAAACAGGATACCTTCAATGTGATCATATTCGTGTTGAATAACGCGAGCCGCCATTCCATCAAATGCCTTCTCCTGTAACTCCCAATTCTCATCATAATATTCGATTAGAATTTTAGGTCTTCTAGAAATGTCTTCTCTAATGGCGGGAATGCTCAAGCAACCTTCATTAAAGTCCCATTTTTTACCTGTTTCTTCAAGCATTATTGGGTTGATGAACACTTTTACAAAACCGTCTAACTCAGGATGGTCTTCGCAAAATGGAGTGGCATCAACAATAAAAAGACGAATGCTTAATCCAATTTGTGGAGCCGCCAAACCAACACCTGATGCTTCGTACATGGTCTCAAACATGTTGTCTACCAACTGCCCGAGTTCAGGATATTCTGGTTCAATTTCTTCCCCAACCTTCTTCAAAACTGGGTCGCCATACGCCACAATCGGCAATATTTTGGTTTTACTCTTACTCATATTCTATTCTGACTGTTCTGTTGTTCCATGTACGATTGCAGAATAATCGTAGCACTTACCTTATCAATAGTAGCCTTATCAGCTCTTGCTTTTTTCTTTAATCCACCTTCAATCATAGCACTAAATGCCATTTTTGAAGTGAACCGCTCGTCCATTCTGTCAACCTTCAAATCAGGAAATTGTTTTTGAATAGCAGCTGCCATTTGGTTAGCACCAGCCGCAGCTTGAGCTGGCTCATTGTTTAAGCGTTTTGGGTCTCCAACCACAATACAATCTACTGTTTCGGTGGTCATGTATTGTTTGAGGAAAGCAATCAATTCGTTTGGATGAATCGTTGTCAAACCAGTCGCAATTATTTGCGAAGGGTCTGTTGTGGCGATTCCCACCCGTTTTGTTCCATAATCGATGGCGAGAATTCTACCCATTTCCATGCTTTTTTAGAGCGCGGCAAAGTTAAGGATTATCTTTGCGGCATGCAGATAGATGAATTACGCGCAATTATAGAGCAGGCTTGGGAAAACCGAGAATTACTCAGCTCCGAAAAAACGATCTTAGCAATTAGAGATGTAGTGGCTTTGCTGGATGGTGGAAAGCTTCGTGTTGCAGAGCCGAATGGAGATGATTGGCAGGTAAACGAATGGGTAAAAAAGGCTGTGATTATGTACTTCCCTATTCAGAAAATGGAGACGATTGAGGTAGGCCCGTTTGAGTTTCACGACAAGATCGCCTTGAAAACAGGCCATAAGGAAGCTGGTGTTCGCGTAGTTCCACATGCAATAGCACGTTATGGTTCGTTCTTAGAAAAGGGTGTAATTATGATGCCATCCTACGTAAACATTGGCGCTTATGTAGCTGGCGGAACGATGGTCGACACATGGGCAACGGTAGGTTCTTGTGCTCAAATTGGCAAGAACGTACACCTTAGCGGTGGCGTTGGAATTGGAGGTGTTTTGGAACCGATACAAGCGGCCCCAGTAATCATTGAGGATGATGCTTTTTTAGGTTCGAGAAGTATAGTTGTTGAGGGTGTGCGAATTGGAAAAGAAGCTGTGCTAGGCGCAAATGTTGTTCTTACCATGAGCACAAGAATTATTGACGTCACGGGCTCCGAACCGATAGAAACTAAAGGCTATGTACCGCCAAGGTCAGTTGTTATTCCTGGCACATATCCAAAAGAATTCCCTGCTGGAACATACAATGTTCCTTGCGCTCTGATTATCGGTAAGCGTAAAGAAAGCACGGATAGAAAAACGTCTCTTAACGACTCGCTTCGCGAGTTTAACGTAGCTGTGTAATGGATAAAGTGCTGGTTATTCAGACTGCCTTTATTGGTGACGCAATTTTAGGTACGGCTCTTCTTGAAAAGCTACATGAGGAATATCCGAAAGCTAAAATTGATTATTTGGTTAGAAATGGAAATCAATCGCTTTTTACCAATCATCCGTTCTTAAACCAAGTGTTGGTTTGGGATAAACAAGGTTCAAAATACCTTGAATTATACTCCACGCTGAAAGAAATTCGAAGTCGTAAATATGACGCTGTTTACAATGTGCAGCGCTACTTGGCCAGCGGAATTCTAACTGCATTTTCAGAAGCGAATCATAAAATCGGATACAAGAGCAATCCTTTGTCGTCTCGCTTTACGAAATCGGTAGAACACCGCTTTGGTAAAGGCTTTGAAAACGTGCACGAAGTAAATCGCGTTGTCGATTTGTTGGAAGAAAATGCTACTCAAGTGAACCCGAAACTTTATCCCTCGGTGGAAGATTTTAGTTCAATATTGAAATACACTGATAAACCATTTGTGACCATCGCGCCAGCTTCGGTTTGGTTTACAAAGCAATTCCCTGTAGATAAATGGGTGGAGCTTATCAACCAGATTCCGTATAAGACGGCTATCTATTTAATTGGAGCGAAATCGGATGCTTCTGTTGTAGCTAAAATTCAAGAGAAGGCCCGAAGAAAAGTGGTAGACTTATCTGGAGAATTAAAGTTGCTTGAAACGGCCGCATTAATGAAATCTGCACTTATGAACTATGCCAATGATTCAGCACCAGTCCATTTAGCATCGGCAGTAAACGCACCAATGACTGAGGTTTTCTGTTCAACGGTCCCCGAGTTCGGATTTACCCCTTTGTCAGACAATTCTCATGTTATTCAAAGCAAAGAACAGTTGGATTGTCGCCCATGTGGAATGCACGGTAAATCAAGTTGCCCAAAAGGACATTTCAAATGTGCTCAATCAATAGATGTGAACGAATTGATTTCACACTTGTAGGGGCGTATTTCCATACACCCCTACGTGAATCGGTATTGGTAAATTCGCGCCCCCAATGCAATTACAACAGCACATATCGCATCCCATTTTCAAGCTAATTTCTGAATCTGCAGCCGACCTTGGAGTGGAAGCTTACGTTATCGGTGGCTACGTGCGCGACTGCATTCTTGGAAGAGAAACCAAGGACATAGATGTGGTTTCTACGGGAAAGGGAATTGAATTAGCACAATCCGTGGCTAAGCGATTGGGCGGGTCAAAAATTAGTGTGTTCAAGCGCTTTGGCACCGCCATGATCAATCACAAAGATCTGGAGGTTGAATTTGTGGGTGCTCGAAAAGAATCTTATAGTGAAGATTCTCGAAAACCAGCAGTTGAGGATGGGACGATTAAGGACGATCAGGATAGGCGCGATTTTACCATTAATGCGATGGCAATTAGCCTAAATAGCGGAACGTGGGGTGAGTTGGTGGACCCTTTTGATGGCGTTGAAGATCTTAAAAAAGGCATTCTAAAAACACCATTAGAACCAGCCAAAACCTATAGCGATGATCCGCTGCGGATGATGCGCGCCATACGGTTTGCAACACAGCTCGACTTTCAAATTGAAGAAGATTCGTTTCAAGCCATTTACGAGCATCGAGAACGTATCTCAATCGTTTCTCAAGAACGAATTACAGACGAACTGAACAAGATTATTCTTGCAAAAGTGCCCTCAAAAGGATTTAAGTTGCTGTTTAATACAGGCTTACTTCATCTTGTTTTTCCGAAAATGGCGGAGCTTTTCGGTGTAGACATCGTAAACGGAAAAGCGCATAAAGACAACTTCTACCACACTTTGCAAGTGCTTGATAATATTTCAGAGAACACAGATAATTTATGGTTGCGTTGGGCGGCCATCATGCACGATATTGAAAAACCAATCACCAAACGGTTTCATCCTAAAGTTGGCTGGACGTTTCATGGTCATGAAGACCGTGGCTCTCGCGCTGTTCCAGAAGTTTTTCGCGATTTGAAATTACCGTTGAACGAGAAGATGAAGTACGTGCAGAAACTGGTTTTCTTGCATCTGAGGCCAATTGCTTTGGTGCAAGAAGTGGTTACTGATTCGGCTGTACGGAGGTTGCTTTTTGAAGCTGGAGAAGATGTAGAAGACTTGATGATATTGTGTGAAGCTGACATTACATCAAAGAATGATGATCGTGTTAAACGCTACATGAAAAACTTCGAAATCGTTCGTCAGAAGATGAAAGAAGTGGAGGAGAAAGATCATGTGCGAAATTGGCAACCACCAGTAAGTGGTGAAGAAATTATGCAAGCCTTCGGAATTCGTCCTTGTAGAGAAGTTGGAACGATAAAAGACGCCATAAAAGATGCTATTATGGACGGTAAAATTGAGAACAATCGTATCGCGGCTATCAATTTTATGGTGGAGAAAGGAAACGAATTGGGATTAAAAATCGTAGAGCCGCTTCAACCTAATTCGTAACATTATTTTTGCAGTCTATTTTATGCCATGGCAGTATACAGATTCAGAGTTTATATAGAAGATGATCATGATGTGTTTCGTGACATTGATGTGCTTGGAAAACAGCGTTTTGCTGATTTGCATTCGGAAGTAGTTAAGAGTTTCAATTTTCAGCCAAGTCAGGCGGTTTCGTATTATCATTCAGACCAGCAATGGTATGAAGGAGATGAAGTAGTTGCTTTGGATGAAAACTTGGAAGGCGACCATCAGAAAATTGTGAATCACATTTCTGTTCCTAGACAACGGTTTTTGTGCGTAACCAGTAGCTACAAAGAGGTTGGTTTAGCCTTGGAGTTACAGAAAATTCTGAAAGACGAACCGGATGTTACATATCCGCATATGGCAAAAAGTTCAGGCGAGCCTCCATACTTTACACAGCCACCACCAGAACCAATTGTTGATGAACCTGAAGATTCTGTAGCAGCAGTAGAAGGAGAAGATATGTTTGATGGAGAAGGACCTTCGGAGGAAGAGATTGAACGTATGGGGAAAGAGGCGGAAGCTGCTAGCAAAAAAGGCGCAATTAAAGCACCTGATTTCGATTTCAGCAAGTTGAAAAAAGCGGCTAAGAAAAAAGATAAACCAGAAGATGGTTTTGAGCAGTTTGATATGGACGACCTCATGTAATGACCGCCAAAGCGGAAAAGACTCTGGTTGTTGTTTGCGGCCCCACAGCAGTTGGGAAAACCGAGTTCGCAATTCGGCTTGCAAAGTATTTTAATTCCGAAATAATATCTGCCGATAGCCGTCAGCTTTATAGGGAAATTCCTATCGGTACAGCACAGCCAAGTTCAGAGGAACTTGCTCAAATCAGTCATCATTTCATTGCTTGTAGATCTATCTCAGAAGATTACAACGCAGGTATGTATGAGCGAGACGCTTTAAAGTTGCTAGACGAATTATTCGCTTCTCATGACACAATCGTTTGCTGCGGAGGAACTGGATTGTACATAAAGGCGCTAACCGAAGGATTAGACGATGTGCCAAAAGCGGATTCTAAACTCCGAGCAGAACTGAGCGGAAGATTAGAATCGGAGGGCCTAGAATCTCTACAAAACCAGTTGAAGCAATTGGACCCTGTCCACTTTGAAAAAATGGATTCAAAAAATCCACAGCGCGTTGTACGTGCTTTGGAAGTTTGCATTACGACTAAGAAGCCATTCTCGTCCTTTCATGAAGGAGAAAAATCGAAACGACCATTCAGAATTGTGAAAATTGGGTTGGAATTACCACGCGAAGAATTGTATGAGCGCATCAATAATCGGGTTGATGCCATGCTTACTAATGGCTGGCTAGATGAGGTGAGATCAGTGTTTGAACAACGCCATTTGAATGCCCTTAACACCGTTGGATACAAGGAACTATTCGCTCATCTCGCTGGCGAAATGACGTTGGAAGAGGCCACAGAAAAGATTAAAATAAACACCAGACGATTTGCTAAACGGCAGATGACCTGGTTTAAAAAGGACCAAGACGTTAAGTGGTTTACTCCTACTGATTTTGAGACCGCCTTAGGGTTATTCCGATAACTCAGAATTCCTAAACCCATCCTGAAAACCCTCACCTCTAAACCTCAAATCAGGTCTACTCATGTTAGCGCACGGTAGGGCTTCATTCCAACATTTATCCGTTCCATAAGGATAGAAAATTGTTCCATCAGGAATTTGAAATGAAGAGAAGTTCGTTGGCTTTTTTGGAGCAGGTTCGTTCAGAACAGTTCTGGTAATTGCTAACAGTGGGAGTAGAGCGAGCAATGGCGCAAAACGTAGCCATTTTGCTAGTCTCAATTGCATTCCAATTAATGATAGCAGGTAGGCGAAGAAGAAGAAAACAATGCCATAAATAAACCTTGGGTTTGGTCCAGATTTCCACCAAAATGCAAAGCTCGCAAGCACAGTTAGTCCTAAAAAGAGATGAAGGATTGTCTGTTTCGAGTTTTTCCTTCTATCAATTAGAAACACATCAGCCAACACTAAAATAAAACTTCCAGCAAGCACAAATAGCAGTAATCCTAACACGCTTTTAGACTGTACACTAAACCAGAATCCAATCCATTCTGAGGTTGGAGCCCCATATTTACTGAGGTCATAACTTCCTGTTCGGGCGTGGGTGTCGACCATTTTTCTGGCATTTCCTGCCAACTCGTTTGGAACTTTCCAATCCACATCAATCAGGTCAATACTTTCCATCGGGAAAACCGGATAGCCAGTTTGCACCACATTTCGCGCAATCCATGGAGCAAGTATAATAGAGACAAGCATAATTGTAGAACCAATCGATTTCCAATCTCCACGTTTTACAATCCAATAAAGAAGTGGCAAAAACGCTATAGCATGCAATACAGAAAGCACCTTCACAGTAGCTGCAAAAACCAATAGGCAGCCTAGAATAGGTAATGAACTTCTTTCCTTTTCCTTTAATAATAGAGAGAAGTACACAAGTGGAATAAGGGTTGACGGAAGATCGGGCGCACTGCTTGTAAGAAATCGAACTAGAAGATAAAACGGTAGTGGAAAAACAGCCCAAGTTAGGTTGAAGGAATCTTGCTCTTTTGTTAACCGCGAAGCAGAATCTAGGGAGCCAAGTGCAAAAATGAATAGAAGTAATCCATTTAAATCGTTGCCTTCAAATTGACCAAATGGATGAAGGTTGAATGCTGCCGTAAGTAAATGCCAATGCGAATTGAAGCCAAAACGGTCATGTAAATTGGCAAGCCCTGGAACAACAGCGTAATTGTTCATCCACTTTACAAACTGGATGTAATACAATCCTGAATCGTTATTGAGTGATTCTAGGGATGAAACTAAAAGGGTTATGCTGAAGAACAACGCTGCTCCAATCAGCATTAAAACTGGCCATTTCTTAATGGCAGAAACAGCTTCAAGTAAAACGGGAATCCACGATTTTCTAAACACAATAGCCGTGATAATAGAAATGCTGACTGGCCACAAGACTGAGATAGGGCTGAACAGAGAAATTGCGCCAACTAAACCCGAGGTGATAGCCGCTCCAAGCAATAATGCAAAGATTAACCGATGGACGGGTTGGTCTTTAATTGGATTGCCAAACTTTATCAGAACATAAGCTCCACTTGGTAGCCATGTAACAAGCGCCAAGAGCCAAGAAATGAGAATAAACAGCGTTTCCATCGACTTAAAAATCGTAGTAATCTTTTCTCCTCGAGAGTTTGAGGTCTTGCAAGATGGTTGATTTCACCTTCAGGTCAAAACTCCACATTTGCTGGGCGCCAAACGGAACCCACGTCATGCTAAATTCCCAGCAATGCAAGTCGCGGTATACGCTTAGCGAAGTATAACTGAAATCGTTATTGACAAAATCGTATCCGGAGTTGATTCCAATTTTCCACTTCGGAGTTAATGAAATATCCCCTTGAAACTGTAATGTTTGAACGATTCTATTTGCTGCGCTGGCCAAGTTATTTATGGTAAGGTTGTAACTGATATCTAAGCGCCATGGCACGTTAAAGTCTATGTAAGCTGCTTTGGCTGCATTTATCTGTGCCAGTTCTGCATCTGTCCCTTTTGTGCTCTTATAATCAGCCTGCCTGCTTTTACCGTTGAGGTTAAGAGTAAGCGCAACACTAGCAGTGGTTAATCTGGTCAATTTTCCAGTCTCGTTTACAAGCCATTTGTTAATGCTTCTTCCGTTAGTGTCTTGTGCGTAAGGCGATAAATTCATGTTGAAGTTCACTCCTAATCGTTCAAGAATTCGAGTTCTTCCGCTAATTCTTATGTCGGACAGATTTAAGGAATCGGCAAAGAAATTGTAGCTACCACCAACGTTAAGAGCTTCTAAAATTTTAATCTTCTTAAAGCCAGTAATGGTGTCTTTTTTCGCACGAACCTTCATTTCTAGCGAGTTTCCAAAACCATAGTTAACTGCTCCTGTATTGGAGGTTGGTGGCCGACCATAAATGCTCAATGCATCATGACTATAACTAACATAGGATGCATTTTCACCATAAAACCCATGCTCATCATTAGCTAGTTTTGGTCTATACGTAAACCCTACTGTTGGGTTAAAAACATGCCTAATCCCTCTAATCCAACCCTTTTTAAATTGCACCAAGCCGTAAAGGGTGGTATTCATATTAATGCTTGCGTTTACATCTCTGTTGCTGTAAAAGCCGTAAGATGTATCGCTTAATGCGGTTTGGGTTTCGTTATCCCAACTTCTGTTTAAACGCTGAAAAAACCACCGCTCATTATACGTAACAGAAGGCGAGATAGTGAAATATTTGAACGCCTTAAACGAGGTGGAAATTGGAATGCTTTGAATTACACCATTGCGCATTTTGTCTAAAGTGGCGCGCGTAAAGAAGGTTGAATCTGCCGTTGTAACTCGATTTTCGGTTCTAAGGGAATAACTGATTCCAATCTTCTCATACCATCGTTGTTTTCCAATTTGAAGTTTGCGCTTAAAAGGATAAATACGCTGGATATTGAATGCAATTTGAGGAAGTGTAACGTTTACAATTTTGGTCTGCGTATTCTGGCTGTGGCTAAGATTAACGCTTAGCGTGTAAGGCTTGCCTAACCACCGTTTGGCAAAAGCTATGCTAGATGTAAACGTATTGGTTAGGTAATCTTGGGTGCTAGTGGTTAATCCGTTAGAGAAATTGGTACTTGTTCCAGCGTTTACATTGGCCGAGAATGATGTAGAAGGTCTAGCTTTTGGGTCTTGCTGATGGCGCCATTTAAGGAAGAAATTGTTCTGTACTCGATAATCTGGAAACTCGGGCTGACTATTTCTTAAACTGTTGTGGCTCAACTCAACATTTCCGTTAAATCGGTATCGCTGCTTGTAGTTTGAAGCTAGTTTCACCCCATAACTACCTCGTGTATAGATGTCTCCAGTTACCGCGAGGTCAATTTTATCACCCAAATTGAAGTAGTAGCCCATGTTTCGGAAGAAGAAACCTTGAGTTGGAGATTCGCCATATTCGGGAAAAATGATTCCGGATTTCCGTCCAGATTTGTTTGGAAACCAACCAAAGGGAATGACAAGCGGTGTGTAAACGCCTTCAAACATTAAGAAAGCAGGCCCGCTTACGATCTTATCGTTCGGAATAACCTTCAGCTTTTTTGCCTTAATCATGTAATGCGGTTCTTCTGCATCGCAGGTTGTGTAGCCGCCATCCTCAATGTAATAGTGGTTTTCTTGGGTCTTTTTCACCTTCTCACCCCGAATATTTCCCTCGCCTTCTTGGGTAATTACATCAATGATTTTCCCTTTCTCAGTCTCAAAGTTGTACCGCATACGGTTTGCTTTAAAGTTCTGATCACCACTTTTAAATTCTGGCTTGCCAATTTCTTTACCGGTAGAATCGATAATTCCTTCGGCATAAACCTCTTTGGTTTCTTGGTCAATGATGATGTAAGCCGCTTTTAGCTCAATTTCTTTGTAGTTTATTTGGGCCTCGCCATACAAAAACACCTTTTTGTCGGCTACACTAAAGCGAATAGAATCTCTTGCGTGGTACTTTATTTCGGCATCTATTTCGCTTCCTTTTTTCTTTGGCTTCAGAATGGTATCCGTCTTCGAAGAGTCCTTTTTAGCATCTAGTAAATCAGTGAGGCTGATAGTTGTGTCCTTCAATACAGGGAAAACTGTATCTAAACTCGACTGTGATTTAAGATTTACAACGTCCTCAATTTGATTCGTTGTATCAGGTAAAATGGTGTTGATTTTCTGTGCGTATCCCTCAAGGGTGATCGCAACCATAATTAGGCCTATTGCAATGGATTTTATCAACGGTGCCACACTAATCAACGAAACCACCTGTTATTAGGGGAAAAGGCTTTATTTTTAGGCTCTCAAAGCTAACCATTTCAGCGGGGACAGAGGTTGGATAATGATGCATATGCAATCGATCGTTAAACGAATAAATTTTCTTTTTCTTGCCTTGGTTCTAATTCCATTTTTAGGAATTGGCCAGAATACCGAAACACCCTATAGAATTAAGACCATTGTTATTGATGCTGGGCATGGTGGAAAAGACCCAGGTAACTTAGGTACAGGCAGATACAAAGCGCAAGAGAAAGATATTGCACTTGATGTTGTTTTACGAGTTGGGGCGTACATTGAAAAGCAGTTTCCAGAGATAAAGGTGATTTACACCCGAAATACTGATGTATTTATCGGTTTAGATGGCCGTGCCGAAATTGCAAATGACGCCAAAGCAGATCTTTTTATAAGTGTGCATTGCAATGCATTTACAAACCCTAATTCCAATGGTGTAGAAACGTTTGTTCTCGGGTTGCACCGAAATAAAGAAAACCTTCAGGTTGCAATGAAAGAGAACTCCGCCATCTTTTTGGAGGATGACTATAAAACGAAATATGAAGGTTTTGACCCTAATTCTGCCGAAAGCATTATTGCCTTAACCATCATGCAAAGCGCTTATTTACAGCAGAGTTTAACTATTTCATCTTACGTTCAAAATCAGTTTAAAAACAGAGTTGGACGGAAGGATAGAGGTGTAAAGCAAGCAGGCTTTTTGGTGATCAGAAAAACCACAATGCCTAGTATTCTCATAGAATTAGGCTTTCTAACACATGCGCCAGAAGAGGATTTCCTGAATTCCGAAAATGGAAAGTCATACATGTCTTCAGCCATTTTTAGAGGTTTCAAGGAGTACAAGGAGATGGTGGAGGACCCACTTCCTGGAGGGGTGATTGAAGAGGAGGAAGGGACAGACTTAAATGAAACACCTACGAAGGTTACGGAAGAGGCTGCCAAAAACGAAGCTCTTGAAGCGGTTAAATTGGCCAAGGAAAAGGCAAAACAAGATTCGATTACCAAGCTTTCTATCCAAGCTAGAGATAAGCTCGTGGCAGATTCTCTAGAACAACGGAAGCAACAACTATTGGCAGAAAAGAAGCAGCGAGAAGAAGAGCTCGCCAACAAGGCAGAAGAAGCCAAAAAGGCTAAAATTCAAGCTAAAATTGATTCTTTGGAGCAAGTAAAGAAAGAGAAGGTTGCTGCATTTGAAAAACAAAAGGCTGACTTAGCTGCAGAGCAAGAAAAAGAAGCTAAAGCTGCGGAAAAGGCAAGGTTAGCTCAGGAGGAAAAAGATAAGAAAGAGTTGGAATCTAAAAAAGATGCTAAAGAATGGCTTGAAGAAATTAAAGAAGTAAAGCAGCAAGAATTGGCAGATGCAAAGCGTCAAATTGAGGTTGATGCAGAGAAGGAGAAACTTGAAGCTATCAAACAACAAAAGCTGCAAGAATTAGCGGATGCAAAAGCGAAGGCAGATGCTATGGAAAAAGCGAAAGCCGATTCAGTGGCCACATCACAAATGATTAAAGAGCAGTTGAGAATAGATTCTCTAGCTAAGGCTAAAAGGGAACAAGAACAAGCCCGACAAGATTCAATTTCTGAAGTAAGAAGGCTGAAACAGGCTGCCGAGTCGGTAACGATTGATGCTAAAAAGGCTGCATCTGCAGAAGAGGCAGAATTACTCTTTCTTCAATTAAGAAAGAAACAATTGGAGCATAGAATTGAGCAACTAAAGAAGCAAAACGTAGAGCCTAGCACACGTGAAAGTCTTGTTCAAAAACCAGTTGAAGTCAAAAAGGACATTGAATCTCAACCAGTGATTGTTGTCAACGAGCCAGCAGAAGTCGGTATAGTTTTGAAGGTGCAAGTGGTTAGTTCTTCTAACCCAATTGCTAAAAACAGCAATCAGTTTAAAGGAAAAGAAGTGTGGGAATACCAACAAGGGGGTCTTTATAAGTATACCGTTGGAGCGACCGTTGATTTTGAGGAAATCACTAAACTGCAAAGCGAATTGAGAGACCTTGGCTTTAAAGGCGCTTTTGTGGTCGCTTTCAAAGATGGAGAGCGTATAAAAGTATCGGAAGCCAGAGGCTTATTAAACATGACTGAATGAAATACTCCAGAGAATTACGTACCGGGTTAATTGCCATAGCAACCATATTTGCTTTCATTTGGGGGTATAATTTTTTGAAGGGCAACGATATTTTTAGCAAGCAGCGAGTGTTTTATACGAAGTATGAGAACGTTGGTGGACTTACTAAATCAAATTCCGTTACTGTAAATGGTTTCAAGGTTGGCTTAGTGAAAGACGTTTATTTTGAACCAGTTAATCGCAAAGAACTCATTGTAGAGTTTATGCTTACCGCTGATAATTACGAAATTCCAAGAGGCACAAAGGCAATCCTCGTTTCAGACCTTTTAGGAACGACCAGTATAAATTTGGTTACAGGTCAGGGTGATGGCTATTATACAGAAGGAGATACGCTTATCTCTGATGTTGAGGCCGCTTTGATGGCAAGCATCACTGACCTTTCATCTAGTTTAGCTACCACTAAAGTTAAAGCAGATAGATTGTTCGAGTCGCTTGATTCACTTGTTGGAGACATTCGCGATGTGCTGGGCCCTGGAGATAGAGAATCAAGTGTAAATAGAGCTATTACAGACTTGGCTACAACCATGGAAAACCTGAAACAGGCGACAGGTAAAATCGACCACATTTTAGATAAAGACGGCCAATTAGGACGAATTTTAGCTGATGTGGAAGGCTTTACAACTACGTTGGAAGAGAATAAGGATGAGATTGACAATCTACTGAACAATCTTTCTACACTTTCAGATTCTCTTGCAGCTGCCGAATTGGCTTCAACCATCAATAACGCCAACAAGACTTTTGAGGAATTGGCCATTGCCATGGAGAAAATCAATAATGGCGAAGGAACAATTGGTAAGCTATTCAAAGACGAATCAGTTTATGCTAATCTAGAGGCCGCAACAGCAAACCTCGATAGCCTGTTTGTAGATATTAAAGCCAATCCGAACCGTTATGTACATGTTTCGGTATTTGGTAGAAAGGAGAAAAAAGACAAGAAAAAGAAGTAAGAGAAAGCATGGAGTACATCCCACAAATAGTGTTTCTGATATTGATTGTTGTCGGTTTTGGCCTCTTCGGCAAGAGCGTTATGCGCATCAGGCGCAACATCCTTTTAGGTCGTGATTTGGATCGAAGCGACAATTCATCCTTGCGTTGGTCAACCATGGCACGCGTTGCGTTGGGGCAATCAAAAATGGTTGTTCGCCCAATTGCTGGTACGCTACACATTATAGTGTATGCAGGTTTCTTGCTTATCAATATTGAGATGCTCGAAATCATTATCGATGGTTTGTTTGGAACGCATCGCATTTTGGCCGCACCGCTTGGTGGACTTTATAGTGTTGCTATCAGCTTCTTCGAAGTGTTGGGCGTATTGGTAATCGCAGCTTGTGCCATCTTCCTTTATAGGAGAAATGTGATGAAGATTGGTCGATTCCATTCAACCGAAATGAAAGGTTGGCCATTTAAGGATGCCAATTACATTCTCATTATTGAGATTGTTTTGATGAGCGCTCTTCTTATTATGAATGCTGCTGAAGGAAGTATTTCTAAGGCAGATGCTCTTGCTACTTTGGGTGCTGACCATTGGATTGAAGGTGGTTTTGTAGTGAGTCAATTGATGGTTGGAATTTTCGAACAGATAAATACTGAAACAGCTTATCTCATCATGGAGATTTGCTGGTGGGCGCACATCATCGGAATATTGTTTTTCATGAACTATCTGCCGTACTCAAAGCACTTCCACATTATGTTGGCGTTTCCTAACGTGTATTACTCAAAGCTTACACCCAAAGGGCAGTTCAATAACCTAGAGTCTGTTAAGAAAGAGGTTGAGTTAATGATGGATCCGAATGCTGATCCGTATGCAGCTCAGCCAGAACCAGACCCAAATGCTGCACCACAGCGTTTTGGAGCAAAAGATGTTCAGGATTTGAGCTGGGTTCAGTTAATGAACGCGTACAGCTGTACCGAATGCGGACGATGTACCTCCAACTGTCCGGCAAACGTGACAGGTAAGAAACTATCTCCACGTAAGATTATGATGGATGTGCGTGACCGTTTGGAAGATGTGGGCTCCATCATCGACCTTAACAAAGGAACATTTGTGGATGATGGAAAATCACTCCTTCACGATCATATTACACCCGAAGAATTGTGGGCATGTACTTCGTGCAACGCATGTACAGAAGCTTGTCCCGTAAACATTGATCCATTAAGCATTATCATCGATTTGAGACGATACTTGGTAATGGAAGAATCATCCATGCCTGCACCGTTAGCAACGGTAATGAGCAGCATAGAAAATAATGGAGCGCCTTGGCAGTTTTCGCCATCGGACAGAGCGAATTGGGTGAATGAATTGTGAACGGTGATTGTTGATTGATGAATTTTGATTGAAATGAATCCAGCAGAGTTACAACAGAGGGTTAAGAAGTATTCATACGATTGTATTGATGTTGCTGTGAGATTGCCTAATAATGTATTGGGCAGACACGTAAATGATCAATTAACACGAAGTGCATCTTCGGCTGCCGTTAACTATCGAGCTGTGCGACATGCTCAATCTAAGCGAGGTTTTGTTGCTAAGCTGAGTATTGTTGTTGAAGAAAGTGACGAGTCAGAATAGTGGCTGCAATTGATTTTAGATAAGATTTTAATGAATGATGATGAGGTTAAGCGGTTGTTGAAAGAAGGAAATGAAATTACCAGTATCATGGTTAAATCTCGGCTTACTGCTGCTAGGTCGTTAAATGCAAAAGGAATTGAAGAATGACTGAATCTGAAAACCAACAATCCTCAATGGATAATAATCACCAATCACCAATCACCAATCACCAATCCGTTAAAACAATGGCCGAATGGATGGCCGAAGGAAAGGAACCGGAAGTTCTCTTTTGGGTTGGCTCTGCTGGCGCATTTGATGATCGAGCAAAGAAGATTACCAAGGCTTTCGTAAAGATCATGAACAAAGCAGGCGTTGAATTCGGCATACTCGGAGTGGAGGAATCGGCTAGCGGAGATGTTGCGAAGCGCGCAGGCAATGAGTTTCTTTTCATGATGCAAGCCATGACCAACATTCAGGTGATGAATGCCTACAATGTGAAGCGTATCGTTACTACGTGTCCGCACGATTACAATACCCTTAAGAACGAATACAAGGAGCTTGGTGGTAACTATGAGGTAGTGCACCATACCGAGTTTATTAAAGCATTGGTGAAGCAGAATAAACTGCAAATCTCATCCGCTTTGAAGGGAAAGAAGATAACCTTCCACGACCCTTGTTATCTCGGGCGCGGCAACGATATTTTTGATGATCCCAGAGAATTGCTTGAACTTACGGGCGCACAACTGATAGAGATGAAGCGCTCTAAGCGTAACTCTTTTTGCTGCGGTGCTGGTGGCGCACAGATGTTTAAAGAAGCAGAGCCTGGCAACAAAGAGATTAATATGGAAAGGGCAGAGGAGGCCTTGGCCTTAAAACCAGATGTAATTGCTACAGGTTGCCCGTTTTGCAATACCATGCTTACAGATGGTGTGAAATACAACAACAAGGAAGAAGAAACCCAAGTGCTTGACGTGGCAGAACTTATCGCGCAAGCAAACGAATTGTAAAAGCATTCAGACCACAGACCGCAGTCAACAGAAACAATAATTGCCATGGACTGTTGACTATGGACTATCGACTTTCAAAATGAAAACAACACTCGAAACATTCCAAGACTTTCCCACTAATTCCCGTACATGGGTGTATCAGTCATCGCGAACGCTAACCGATGAGGAGGCGAAAGAACTGACCCATCTTGCGCGTGGTTTTACTGATAATTGGATGAGCCATGGGGCAAAATTACCTGCTGCCGCTGATGTGCTGTACAATCGGTTCCTTATAATGATGGTAGACGAACGTGCCGAAACGGCTGGTGGTTGCAGCATCGACAGTTCTGTTATTCAAATTCGTTCCATTCAACAGAAACTCAACATCAACCTGCTTGATAGAATGGATTTAGCCTTTCTGAACGCAGAAGGTGTGTTGGAAACCGTTCATGCAAACAAGATTTCGGATGCGTTTGAGCATGGTGCCTTAACAGAGGAAACAACCGTTTTCCACAATATCATCACTTCCAAAGCGGAGTTAGAAACCAATTGGCGAATTCCGCTGGTTAAGAGTTGGGCCGCAGCCCGATTGAAGGTCTCTTAGTTCGTACCTCTTTCAAATTAACCATTTACTGAGCTCCGTTGGGTATTAACCGTACCCGATGCTGGGCAAACTGAGCTCCGTCCATGCACATCTACGCGTAGAAGATGGCAAACTGAGCTCCGTCCATGCGCATCTACGCGTAGAAGAGGGTAAACTGAGCTCCGTCCATGCACATCTACGCGTAGAAGTGAGTAAACTGAGCTCCGTCCATGCACATCTACATGTAGAAATGAGCAAACTGAGCTCCGTACAGACACAAACACGTAGGGACTTACGGCACCACTGCCAGTAACGCTATGGGTTAGGATTGTTGGTGGGCTGATTGTCATCCATCCACCTAAAAATGTCTTCTACCTTCTCTGGGCGCTCCTTAATGCGCCAGTCAAAACCATCAAGCTTCATATCATTTATGTTGATAAGGCTTAATGGGTAAAGGGTGGCATCTGGTTGGGTAAGGAAAGTGATGTCTTTCACTTTATTTCCTTCAATAACGATAACCAGATTACTGGCCTTTGCCTTGTTTACATTGTCTGGTTCGGCCCCATCTTCGCCCGCAAAATAGATTGTTTCTCCATTGCCTTCTACATACACCTTATGCAGTTTTTGTTCTTTGAAAAAGCCCGTCATGTGCGTGCCCTTTATCTGGTTAAACATGCCGCTGTCTTCTTCCGATATTATCATCGAATTCTCCTTCATAAACAGCTTGTCAATGCGCTTATTTCGGTTTTGAATCCACATGCTATCGGAGGTCAGTTGGTTTTCATCAGACCAGAGAATAGGGTCGCGGTACAATCTAATGGTACTATCGGCATAGGAATAAACCAGCGAATCGCACTTTCCGCGCATATCGGGCTTAAAAAACTTAGCATGATGGAAGGCAAATAGAATTCTGCGGTCAATTACAGTATCAACTATGCTCAAAAGCGTATCGGCATGTAGGAACAAAGAATCTGCTCCCATATCCTGAATCATCACTGCGCTGTCGGTCATCAGAACCATATCGCCCACCTCATAATACTTAGCTTTTTGCCCTGTGAGTATGATGTCTTGAGCAGTGTCGGTTACTACCACATTCCCCAATGCGAGTCCATAACCAAAGCGCTTGTTGTAATACAAGCTATCGCCTTCTATAGATTGATCGGCACTGTAAACCGTGGCTTTTTGACTGAACTGGGCGATGTCGAACTCCGTATCGTACCACCCAAATTTGCAGAGTATGGTGTTCTCATCGCTAATAATTCTGGTAGGCCCAAGAAAGAATGCAACTTCTGTTTGCGTGTTGTACCTGAGGGTATCGCAAAAGAGGGTGTACTGCTTATTCACCAGCTTTACAGAGTCTTTAAAGAACATCTCTTCCAATGCACTGTAGTAATAACCTACCCTGCTTGTAAGGGTGTTTTTACTATCCACAATCTTCCCGCCCGTATTGTACCACGCTTTTTCGGTGGCCATGTTGTAATCCAGCTTCTGACTGGTCAGCGTCATTTCGCGGTCTTCGAGCCGAACATTTCGTTTGGCTTTGGCAAATTCTGTGTTGCCGTTGTAGTTCAGTTCATCACACCACATTTTAATGCTGTCGCCTTTGTTAATGCGCACATTTGAATAGGCATCCATGCTATTGTCTTCGTACAAATAGGCGCTATCGCAATACATGAGCGTGCCTTCGTGCTCAAAAATTACATCTCCTAAAAGTCGTCTGGCTTTATGCCCCAAAGCTTCATCGTATTCTAATACCTCTGCGTTTCTAAGTTCAATGCGCTTCTTTTTAGTCTCTTGAGACCAGCCAGTAAAGGCGCTAAAAATTAGAAGGAGAACAAGGAGATTTTGGCAACACATAATTGCCAAAGTTAATGGCTCAAGTTCCTATCGGTAGCCGCTTTCCAAGAAAGGAACATGGCGTTAAAGTGTGTGAGGCATTCTTGCAGGAACGGCTCGTCTACAATCTTTTGAAGGTCGGCCACATTTCTAACGGTCTCGGTTGAAATTTTGTACGATTGCTCCATTGGGCCCGCCTCCAGTTTGATGGTGAATTTTTCGTTGTATTCGAAAAGGGTAATGGCAATGCTCGGATGCGGAATTCGGCCAACTACTCTCATTTTTTATCAGGAAAAAGGTGAAAGGATAAAGGGAAAAAGATTGGCTTAGCCGTATTCGTCATATTCGTAAGCGATTCGTAATTAGTATCAGCCAAGGGTTAAAACTTCATTACAATTTTGGCGTTAATTCGTCTTGCCGTCAGGTAATTGGGAACAGCATATTGACGATTTGTGATGTCTGATATCCACAAATAACTGAGTGTGTTGTTGGTGCCAAGTAGATTGAATACCTCGAAACTAATCCAGATAGATTTGAAGTACTTAAGTGGATTTTTTGGTCCAACAAATTTCTTCTTTTCTCCGAGTAACATGTAAGAGAAACCAATGTCAACTCGTCTGTACGGAGGTATGCGAAGTGTGTCTTTGTACCGCGTATTGTCTGGTGGACCAAACGGCATTCCGCTTCCAAATACAAGATTCAAGTGCATTTTTAACGATGGTAACTTCGGCACATAATCTTGGAAATACAGAGAGAAATTCACACGCTGATCGGTTGGTCTTGGAATAAAACCGGGAGATTGTTTAATGCTGTCTGTAGCAACGTTGTTTTCGGTAAATCCATAGACTATTTGTTCTCCATCAGAATTATAATAGTCGTAATAGAAATCATCTAAAATATCTTCCTGCACCGTCATAACCGACATACTTGCCCAAGATTCAATGCCTTTTACAAACTCTCCATTTACCTTCAAATCTACCCCAGTTGCATATCCTCTAGAGTTGTTTTTGGCGTAGTACCGAATTCTAACGTTGTCAATTTCATAGGTAACCAAGTCGTTGAGGTATTTATAATAAACCTCTGCCACTAACTTAAATGGTCGCTTCCAAGCTTTGAAGTTATAGTCCATACCAATAACTGCATGATACGATTGCTGGGCGCGAAGGTCTTTGTTCAGTTCTCCATTTAAATCGCGCAGCTCACGGTAAAAAGGTGGTTGATAATACAAACCTCCCGAAGCACGAAAAATCATATCGGTTTTTTCCCACTTAGGATCAAACGCATAGTTAACTCTTGGCGTAGCAATAAACTGCTTGTTAACGTCCCAATAATGGAACCTTACCCCGGTAGTTAATGTGTGTCTAGATGTGTCTGAGAACATCCAAGTGTTCTGAATAAATCCAGAAATTCTATTGCTATTTAGATTGATGGTTGTCTTTAAAACCTCTGAAATTTGCAATTGTCCTGAGTTCAGCGGAAGCGAAAATCCAGAAGAATCAATCATCGCCCATTCGCTCAATTTATCGGTGATGGATTCGTATTGATATTTCACACCCCAATCGAGTACTCTGTGGCCATTAAACCATTTACCAATGTGGCGAGCAGAAATAACATTTGCCGTCAGGTAGTTTCGTGCATGATCTAAGAAGGTGCCTATTCCTCTGTTAAAAGCTACTTCTCCTAAATCGTCTGACCCAAAATTGTTCTCTAATTGGCCAAGGAAATACTGCCCTTGCACATCAAAAGTCTCTGTTTCGTTAGATCGAAAAGCAGAAACAATAAGCTTCAACTTTAAGTTGGGAGTTGGTCTATATTCCGTTGTCAGAGCTCCTAGCATGGTCTCGAACGTGTTCACCTCCTGGCCATCGAAATACACCGTAAACCTTAACGCATCGCTAATGGTGCCGAAATCTGTTTCTCGGTTTTCTGGTACAAACTGATAACGGTTTTGTGCGTAATTGAAGAGCGCACTCACGCTCCATTTGTCGTCAATGTCGAAGTTGAGTAAGGCTTGGGCATCCATAAAGCGCGGACGATAAGCACCATCCGTATCTAAACTTCCAAGAATGTATTGGTTAGACCGATAACGAAACCCTGCGAGGTAGGAGAAGCGATAATCCTTAGAAGAACCCTCTGCGTGAAGCGATCCTCCGAGTAAACTCCCTGCCACGGTAGCTGCAAATTTTCGCGGGCGCTTATACTTTACGTCCAATACCGAAGACATTTTATCGCCATACTTGGCTTCAAATCCACCGGCAGAAAAATTCAAACTCCCAACTAAATCTGGATTTACGAAACTCAATCCTTCTTGCTGACCAGAACGAACTAAGAACGGACGGTAAATTTCAATGTCATTTACGTAAACCAGATTCTCGTCATAATTACCGCCCCTTACGTTGTATTGAGAACTCAATTCATTATTGGAACTAACACCAGGATAGGTCTTTAATACGGCTTCAATTCCACCTCCAATAGAGGGGATTTCAATAGCAATTCTAGGGTCTACCCGAGACATGGTTGTAGCTCGGTTAGCCTGATCATTGACCACGGCCTCGGTCATCAAGTTTTCTCTCAGCTTCAGGATTCTATTAAGCGTTTTTGTTTCTCCTGCAGCAAGAATAACCTCAAACATTTGAGAGTCATAATTGATATGAGAAAAGGAGATTCTCACCTTAACTCCTGCGGGAATTGCCAGGGAATAATTTCCTAAACTATCGGTAGATGTACCCCCGCCAATACCGACAGCAGCAATGTTTGCAAGGAAAATACCTTGGTCGTTTTCATCTTTTAGCGAGCCCTCTAATACGCCTGTAGACTGCGCCAAAACATGGCTACCGAATACAGTGATAAACACTAAAGTCAGCAGCTGCTTCAGCCGTATGAGATTCAGTAAAGTCAATAGATTTTAGCGTTTTTTCTTGCGTTTGAAGTCTCCGTTCTTCCATGCCTTAATAAACTTGGCCCAAGCAATTGGGTTGAGCAAGTTGTTTGGAGGAAGTTGGCCTGCATAATAGAGTTGATTGGCATGGCTGCGCATGGCAATCTTATAACTTTCGCTACCGTCTGCCTGCATATTTTCCATTCGCTCTTTCATATCAGCTCTCGCTAAATTTCGCTCAGCGCGCTGCTTGTCATCTTCTGGCAATTGCAAGTCTAGAAACGCTTGTCTGAATTGCTCTTTGGTCGGCCACGGATAAATAACGGCTGGTTGCAGCATAATGGTATCTACATCCATCATTTGGATAAGCGAGTAATTCTTGCTCCTTAAAGAGTCAGGAATAACGAAGTAGGCATCTTTAAAACCCACGTACGAAAATTGAATGGTATCCCCACGCTCGGCTACAAACGAATAGTACCCGAAATAGTCAGACATGGTTCCTCTATTGGAGCCTTTAATAAGCACACTAGCAAACGGAACTGCCTCCAGATTTTCTTGCGTAAGAAGTACTCCTGAAAATTGCAGAAGGCTGTCATTCTTTGTTTGGCCCAGCGCATTGGTTGTGCCAAGGAAGGAAACAAGCACTATTACAATTGGGAGGAACTTAAAAAACTTGGTCATAATATTAGTTGTTGGCTCGGTAACGGATAGGTTTTAAAACTATTGCACGATAAATTTTTCCATCTCTTCAATAATGCTGAAAATCATTTCATCATTCTCGGGTGTGTCTGATTCTGACAGAAAAGCTTGTAGACGAAGTATCTCATTTTCCAACATTTCTTGATTGGAAATAGTTTCCCAGTTTTCAATTGTTGTTAGCACTTCAAGGCATTCCATGTAGCTACCAGTGGAGGCTACAGTGATTAAATCTGGAAGTCGATGACTAATATCCATACCCGATTGCCAGCATGCAGATAGCATGATAACTCGGATATCCATAAAAGCAGGATTGGTCAATTCATTCACAATTGCTTCAACCGCACTCACGTCTTTCAAATCGAACAAAAGTTGAGAAATAGCACTCTCAACTCCAACTTCGGAAGTCTCTGTTAATACGGTAAGAAGTTCTGGAATGAAGGATGCATCTCCTCCCTTTTTTACTTTTTCAATCGCCTTCAGGGCTATGGCCTCATCGTTGCTTTTGAGGCTCTTGCTAACCTCCGGTCTGTTTTTCTTTGAAATCTTCGCCATCTTTCGGGGCGCGAAGGTAGGTGATTTAACCTCGATTTCCGAAGATGGAACTGCCTATTCTGACCATGGTACTTCCTTCGGCAATTGCCAGTTTGTAATCGCCAGACATTCCCATGGATATTTCTTTGAATGAAGTATTGGTTGGGAAAAAGTCGCGTTTCAGTCTGTCAAAAATATCCTTGAGTGTTCTAAACTCATCTTTCACTTGACTTTCGTTGTCGGTAAATGTGGCCATTCCCATCACCCCAATAACTTCAATATTACTGTAGGATTCAAACTCTTTCGAACTCAGCAGTTCAATTGCTTCGTTCTTATTAAAGCCAAATTTCGATTCTTCTTCTGCAATATGAAATTGAAGTAAAACGCTAATTGCACGGTTGTTTTTTGCTGCTTCCTTGTTGATTTCGGCAAGCAGCTTGGGTTTGTCAACCGCATGAATGAGCGAAACAAATGGGGCAATGTATTTGACCTTGTTGCTTTGCAAATGCCCAATCATGTGCCATTCAATATCGCTTGGTAAAGACTCCGCTTTAGCCACCAATTCTTGAATGCGATTTTCTCCAAAAACACGTTGCCCCGATTTGTAAGCCTCTTCTATGGCGCTATTTGGTTGTGTTTTCGAAACCGCAACAAGCAGCACGTTAGCTGGTAATTGTTCTCCTATTGAGATAAGATTTTGAGAAATACTTTTCATTTCAATCACAATATTAAACATGTAATGGAATAACCCCTTAGGATGGATAATTTTGGGTTATGAGCATTCTTAAGGAAATGGAGAAGCATGGAGCATATGCTCAGCTCTCTGATGGAAAAGTAAGGTACGAACTAGGAGGCCCCGAAACGGGGGAGAAAGTGGTTCTTATTCATGGATTGATTGGCCATATGCATGTATGGGATTACCAGTTCAAATACTTAACTGGAAAAGGCTTTCGAGTACTGCGGTTCGACCTTTATGGTCGGGGATTTTCGGAAAGGGTTAAAGGCCAACATGGTTCTGAATTATTCATGTCTCAATTAAAAGACCTTCTCAGTTTTGTAAAGTTCGATACTGCCTTTCATTTGATTGGACTTTCAATGGGAGGTGCCATCAGTACGCGATATACGAGCCATCATCCCGAGTTAGTGAAATCTCTTTTTCTTGTTGATTGCTACGGAATTCCAACTCCCAACGATCCTGGAATTAGAGTGGTTCAACCTAAAGGAATAGGCGAAGCTTTGATAGGAACATTTGGTGGTCAAATATTAAAACGGGCACCAATTAAGGGGGTCTTCGACAAGAAAAAACACAAAGGATTTGCCAAATGGTTCTCTGCGCCTATGGCGATAAATGGATCTAAACGGGCGCTTTTAAGCACACTTCGCAATTTCATGTTGGAGAATCACGTGCCGCATTATGAACGAATTAATCACCTAGAGTTACCCAAAATGATTCTTTGGGGACGAGAGGATAAGGTGTTGCCATTTCATTATGGAGAGCAAATTCATGCACTTGTTCCTTCTGCAAGATTTGAGGTTTTTGAAAAATGCGGACATGTTCCGCAATTTGAAGAGCCAGAAAAATTTAATGAACTGACTTTTTCATTCATTAATCAGCATTCATAATGCGATTCATTCTAGCGTTTTTCTTATTTCTAGCTCTTAATTCTACAGCCCAAAAGCCTGAAAATTTTGTTGAGGTGATTAAACTGCCAAAAGGATTTAAAATCGAACTTTTTGTTTCAGAAATTGAGAATGCTCGGTCATTAGCTCAAGGTCCTGAAGGAATAATTTTTGTCGGAAGTAGAGGAGAGGGAAACGTATATGCCGTGGTAGATCAAGACGGTGATTGGAAGGCAGACACAACCTACGTTCTAGCATCTGGATTAAACATGCCAAATGGTGTAGCCTACAAAAATGGCGACCTCTATATAGCGGAGGTCAGCAGGGTTTCGGTTATGCGGAATGTATGCAACGACCTGGCTAGGCCTCCAAAAATGGAGACAATACGAGATGATTTTCCAACCGACAAACATCATAGCTGGAAATACATTGCGTTTGGGCCGGACGGTAAACTGTATGTGCCTGTTGGCGCTCCCTGCAACATTTGCCTCAAAGAGGACGAGCGTTACGCTTCAATTCTGCGAATGAATGAAGACGGATCAGAATTGGAAGTTTATGCTTCTGGTATCCGTAACTCCGTTGGTTTCGATTGGCATCCAACATCAAAAGATCTTTGGTTTACCGACAACGGCCGAGATTGGCTAGGCGACACAAAGCCAAATGACGAATTGAATCATGCTCCCGAAAAGGGTTTGCATTTCGGTTATCCATTTTGCCACGCGGGGGAGTTCCTCGACCCAAAATTTGGGGATGGAAAGAATTGCACTGAGTACGTATCTCCTGCCCAGCAGCTTGGTGCACATGTGGCGTCTTTAGGTATCACATTTATAGAGCAGAATGTTTTGCCTGCCGAATACCAGCGTTCAATTTTCATTGCCGAACATGGTTCTTGGAACAAAACTATTCCTGATGGTTATAGAATTACGAGGGTCGAATTGGATGGCGATAAGGCAATTAAGTATGAAGTATTTGCAGAGGGTTGGTTGAGTGGAGCAGAAAGGTTAGGTAGACCGGTTGATATTCTTGAAATGGCCGATGGAAGCTTGTTGGTTTCAGATGATCACGCCAATTGCATTTACCGCATCAGCTTTTCGCAGGATCGTTAACTTCACTCCAACCAAACCAAACCCAATGAAAAATCTAATTACCCTTTTTGGGGTGACGCTTTTACTTGTATCATCCTCTTTAGCACAAACCAGTGGCGGTCCAGATGCCTTCGGGTATACTTGGAAAGACAGTAACGACCCGAATGGCCCAAATTATAGTTGGCTAAATATTCAAGACGTAGGTGTTCAGGTTACTGGGCTTACTGATGATAATGCTACAACCGTCATTCCGATGGGCATGGATTTTCACTTTTATTGGTACGATGTAAATCAGCTTGTGATTGGATCCAATGGCTGGGTGAGTTTTGATCAAGTGTCAAATATTGCGCACTGCTTTCCAACTATTCCTTCTCCAGGAGGTGCAAGCGATAACTATTTAGCTCCTTTTATGACGGACTTAATTATGAACGCATCGGGCACCAATGCATCTGTCTACTACTGGCACGACAGCAGCAATGACAGATTCGTAATATCTTATTTAGACGTGCCTTGGTGGCAGCAAGCCGCTCCAGGATATGTTGGTGAAAACACTTTTCAAATCATCTTGTCAAATCAAGATTCAAGCATCACTTTTCAATACAAAGATTTAGGTCAAGCCGCTTTACTAGATAATGTTGGATGTGATGCGGATTTGATAATTGGAATGGAGAATATTACTGGAAACATTGGCCTTGGTTTGGGCCAGTTTACAGAAGTAGTTCCGAATGATTTGTACGCGGTTAAGTTTTACGCTCCAGTAGTAGCCTTGATTAGCATTCCAGATATAACCCCTTTATGGAACGAGAATTCTGATAATAAAGCCGTGTTTATTCAAAGTAATCTCGACTACAATATTTCATCCACAGTTAAAAATGTGGGGAATGCGGATGTTACAACCGCTATTACTGTGAGCACGGAATTAGAAAATCTAGCGCTCGTTACAGCGTACACAAGCACCGACAACCTTTCCGGATTAGCAGCTGGAGCATCATCAGCAGTCAACTATACGCAGCCAGTTAATTTAAGTCCCGGTCAATATTATTTTAATGTGCAAACGTCCAATGGTTCTGATATCAATCCAGGAAATAACACACGGGTAACGGAGATTAATTCGGTGGATGTAACGGCACCAGATGTGGTTTTGAGTTATGCTAGCCAAAATCTCCCTGACGGAAACGTTGGTTGGACAGGTGGTGGAGGCATGGCCATATATGTTGAGCCGCCAGTTTACCCAGCTACGCTTACATCGGTAGACATTTTTGTGACTTCTGGATTAAATGGCGCGGATGCCTTTACTGTTCAAGCGCTGGATACTGACGGGCCGAATGGTTTGCCCGGAACCATATTGGCGCAAGTGGATGTTGCCGCACTAAGCTATACCCCTGATGCGTGGGTAAATGTGCCATTGCCTTTGGCTGAAACGGTTTCTGCAGGAGGCGTTTATCTTGGTTTTATCCACACGGCTGATGGTGTGTTCTTAGGTACAGAAACTGCAGCCGCAGGTCCAATTTCTAGGAGAAGTTATGAGTTTGTAGGAGGGTCTTGGGCTGCGTACCGAGAGAATACCAATGTCGATCTGCTAATCAATGGACACTTCAGTTTTTTAAGTGTGGGTGTTGAAGAAGCTAATTCGAAAGAAGGGTTCAAGATTTACCCTAATCCAAATAATGGAGTTTTCTTTATTGAAGCGGACCTTGATGAAGCCACTATTCGGGTGTTTGATGCCCTAGGAAAAGAGATTTCGGCAACGGTTACAAAGGCGAATAATGGCGCAAGCATTTCAATAGAAGCGAAACCCGGTAGTTACTTAGTTCAAATTGTTAATTCGTCTAGCGTTAGAACGGAACGGATTACCCTTTTTTAAAAAGGGTAAAATTCACGTTGAAAGGCCTGCTGGTAAAGCAGGCCTTTTTTATTTTCGCGCGAACAAAATGCAACATTAGAACATTTTAATAGCATGAACATATTTTTCAAAATCATAATATCGTCACTGGCAGTTTTTATTACGGCCAAAATACTTCCCGAAGCGGAGGTGACTAATTACATTGCTGCTATTTGGGTGGCACTGGCTTTAGCACTTCTAAATGGCTTCCTAAAACCAATACTTGTATTGCTTACGATACCAGTAACAATATTGTCGCTTGGCTTATTTTTGCTTGTAATTAATGCCGCAATCATACTCCTCGCAGATAAAATGGTTGATGGTTTTGCGGTAGGTGGATTCTGGTATGCACTGTTGTTCAGTTTGGTCTTGTCGGTTATCACTTCTCTTTTAGAAACCCTTGGTAAAAAGTCTAAAACGGATTGAGTAAGGTTAGTAGTTACGTCAAAGAGCTTTGCTTGCAACCTCATCCCGAAGGAGGTTTTTATTCAGAAACGTATCGGTCAAAAGAGACTCTGAAGGTTTTAGAAGTTGGAGAGAGAAGTTTCTCAACAGCAATATACTTCCTTCTCACTAAGGGTAATTTCTCTGCTTTTCATAGAATTAAGAGTGACGAAATGTGGCATTTCTATGATGGAGACGGCTTGATAATCCATGAGATAGACCACAACGGAAAGCACATAAAACATCATCTTGGATTGAATTTAGAATCAGGACAAAGACCTCAGCTGGTAATCCCTGCAAATAGCTGGTTTGCCTCAGAAGTAGTCGATAGTGGAGAATGGTGTTTGGTAGGTTGTACCGTTTCACCTGGCTTCGATTTTGCAGATTTTGAGTTAGCTGAACGCGATGAACTTTTGAAAATTTATCCTCAGAATGCGTCAGTAATTACAACGCTAACTAGAACCTAAACTTATCTTCGCACGCAATGGCTAAGTATGCAAAATGGCTTGGAGGAACTTTTGGTTGGGCGTTTGGTGGCCCTATAGGCGCGCTGTTGGGTTTTGCCCTAGGTACGCTTTATGATAAAGCTGGAAGCGATGTATTGGAGTGGGGAGAACCAAGGATAGACTCAAGAAGACAAACTCGAACCACAACTGGAGATTTCGAAGCATCACTGCTCATCCTCACGGCAGCAGTAATGAAGGCCGACAATGCCGTTAAGAAATCTGAGCTTGAATTCGTAAAGCAGTTTTTGAACGGTCAGTTTGGTCCAGAAAAAGCAAGTCAGCAACTTCTTTTGCTCCGAGAAATTCTTAAAAATCCTATTGAAATTCGGCAGGTAAGCATGCAAATTCGGTCTTTTATGGACCATGCTTCACGTTTACAGCTAATGCATTACTTGTTTCAGTTGGCAAATGCAGACAAGGAAATACATGGCAGCGAGTTAGATATGCTTACGCGAATTGCCTCTTATATGGGCATTAGCAAGAAAGACTTTATGTCTATTAAAGCCATGTTTTTGGTTCAAAACGATGCAAGTGTTTATACCATTTTAGAAATTTCGCAAAGTGCTTCAGACGATGAAGTGAAGAAAGCTTATCGTAAAATGGCTGTAAAGTATCATCCAGATAAGGTGAGTCATTTGGGTGCTGAGCACCAAAATGCTGCAAAGGAAAAATTCCAAGCATTAACGGAAGCTTACGAAAGAATTAAGAAGGAACGCGGGATAAAGTAATTAGTCAATCTGCATTCTGCGGGTAACTACTTCTCCTTTTTTCTCGTCCACAATTTGCACCACGTACAACCCCTTTTCTAAAGTAGACAAGTCGATTTTCGCACCATGGTCTCCCAGTATTTTGAGCTCGAAAACCTTTTCGCCAATCACATTAAAAACCATAACGTTTAAAGAAGCTGAGCTTCCACTAATCATCACGTTAAATACACCATTGTTTGGGTTAGGGTAAATCTTCGCATCCCACTCAGGACTGGTTTCAACTATTCTCTCAACGCCATTAAAGCCTGAGTAAACCTCAGCTAAGGCTGGGCTTGCAAGCATTATTGGGATAATAAAGAGTAGCAGTCGTTTCATCGGGAGCTAATGTATTGGAGCTTTTTCTTAATTAAAATACGTAGTTCGTTAAGGAATGTTAAGGTCGTTCGTCTAAAACACAATCTAGGTTGGCAATAATTTCAAGGATCTCGTTTTCGATTGATTTGCCTTTGTCCTTAGCATACCATTTCTGTACCATAATGCCAATTTCCTCCGAATTCATGCCTTTTTCGTGCTTGCCAACCCGTACCATTTCTTGAATTTCGGCAGGTCTTGGTCCCCAAGTTCCTATTTCATTCATGGTAGAATCTAGCACCACAAGCTTTGGAATAGCCTGACCGCCATTGGTTAAATACTGGTCCATAACATCAAGATTCTGGTCTCTTAAAAGAATTCGAAGCTGAATATTTGGCGAACTCTCAGCCATTTTATTCAAAAACGGAAGGTTTTGTGAGGCATCAGCACACCATCCTTCAGCCAATACCAACCAATTTACTGGGCATTTTAGAGATTCTAGCTTTTGCTTTAAATCACTGCTCAGCTCAATAGACTTGTCCCACCGATTCATTCTGTGCACATTCATTTTTGTATGTTGAACGTATTCCTCAGAATTTTTCGGGCCAGTAGTTTCTCCTTTTGCTAACTTTTTATCCACCAAGTTGCGGTATTCAGAGTAGGTATAACCGCTTTCAAATTGTTCCTTCGTAATCATGTCTTTGTATCTTATTGTTCCTTCTTAATGAGTGATTCTTTTCCGTCTAATTCGTCTCTCGAAATTGTTACTACCAAGGATGGGTCTCAAACAGTGCTCAATAAAGCCCTTGGTTCTACATATCATTCAAGGCATGGAGCATTTACAGAATCTCAACACGTTTTCATCGGCAAAGGTTTGCGAAAGCTGTTAGATAATGGTGTGATGAAAATCACTTTGCTTGAAATGGGATTTGGAACTGGCCTGAATGCCCTTCTGACGCTTCAATCGGTTTTAGATACAAAAGTGGAGATTGATTACCATGGCTTAGAGGTGAATCCCTTACCAGCATCCCTCCTGAAAAATTATACTTTGCCGGAAGAATCGGTAATGATGGCATCTCAGTTTGAAACCATGCACTCCAGTAGTTGGAATGAAGCGACTGCAATTTCGGACCAGTTTATGCTAACGAAACATCAAGTTGAATTGCAACATTATCTCCCAAAAGTGAATTTTGATTTGGTTTATTATGATGCATTTGAACCAGAAACGCAGCCTGAATTGTGGACAATTGAAGTATTTGAAAAATTATTTTCGTGGATGAAGCAAGGGGGAATACTCACCACCTATTGCTGCAAGGGATATGTTAAACGAAATATGATTGCCGCTGGATTTGAAGTGGAAAAAGTACCCGGCCCACCTGGAAAGCGTGAAATGATCTGCGCAACAAAACCGTTATAACCGTTGCCGTTGGCACAAACCCAAAGCTTATCTTTGACAAATAGATGAATACCTTTTTCAGAAGCATAATCCTTTCCTCATTCCTGCTAATTGTTTGCACAGCCTTTTCGGTTGCGCAAGACATTAATATGACCGATGCTAACGGTCTCAAACAAGGTAAGTGGGAAAAGCGATATCCTAATCAAAAGCTACGCTATCAAGGTCAGTTTAAGGATGATAAACCTTATGGGCTTTTTCGGTATTTCTACAATAATGGAAGTCTTCAGGCCACCAATAATCACGTTGGAGATGGTTCGGTTGCCAATCATGTGTACCATAAAAACGGAAAGATTAAAGCCAAAGGTCTCTACCGCGAGATGAAGAAGGATAGTTTGTGGCAGTATTTCAATGAAGACGAATTACTGGTCTTAGAAGAAACCTACGTGCTGGATACCTTGAATGGTTGGAAAAGGACGTATTACGCAAACAAACAATTAGGGGAGGAGACCTTTTTCACGATGGGCGTGAAGAACGGTGTTTGGAAAAAGTTTTTTGATGATGGAAAACCGTGGGTTGATACGAACTATGAGAACGGCAATTTGCACGGTTCCTTTAAAATGTATGGTGAAAAAGGAAAGCCAAAGGTTCAAGGAAAGTATAGCAGGGGAATACGAGTAGGAGTGTGGCTCAATTTCAATGCAAATGGCTCCGTTTATACGCAGGATGTTTACAACAATGGGGTTCTTAAATCCACAAAGCGGGAAAATGGAGAGTTTACCGACTATTACGATAGTGAGATTCCGAAAAGCATATACAATTACAAGAAGGGAAATCGAGAAGGGGAATTTCAGGAGTTTTATGACATTGGAGAGTTCGTGCAGGAGAAAACACCGGGCAAAATGGGCGGTCCAGATGAAATTACTGAACAACTAGTTGGAACTAAGGTTAAAGTGAAAGGTTGGTATCATGAAGACCTTTTGAACGGAAAGGTTACCTACTTTAATGAAGATGGTAGTACCAACAAGATTGAAGTTTGGGAAAATGGGGTGCTAATAAGTACCATAGATTGGGAGGAAAAGAAGAAATGAGTAAGGGCAAAGTTTTAGTGGCAATGAGTGGTGGTCTCGACAGTTCTGTTGTTGCCATGATGTTGCATAATGAGGGGTACGAGGTGGTTGGAGTTACCATGAAAACGTGGGATTATGCGTCTGCTGGTGGCAGTACCAAAACCACTGGCTGCTGCAGTTTGGATGACATAAATGATGCGCGTCAAATGGCAGTCGATTTTGGGTTCCCTCACATTATTATCGATATCCGAGAAGAGTTTGGCGATTATATCATTGACAATTTCGTGGATGAATATGTGGCTGGTAGAACTCCCAATCCCTGCGTGTTGTGTAACACGCACATTAAGTGGGATGCATTATTGAAACGAGCGGATCAGTTGGATTGCGAGTTTATTGCTACTGGTCATTACGCTCAAGTAAGAGAAGAAAACGGCCGTTATGTAATATCCAAAGGGGCCGATCAATCTAAAGACCAGTCATATGTTCTTTGGGGCTTAAGTCAAGAAAATTTGGCTCGGACAATTTTCCCACTTGGTAAAATGCACAAGAAAGATATTAGACAAGTGGCGCTAGATAGCGGTTATGAAGCAATAGCGAAAAAGAGCGAGAGTTATGAGATATGCTTCATCCCTGATAACGACTACAGAGGGTTCTTGAAACGCAGAGTTAAAGGACTTGAAGAATCTGTTGATGGTGGTCTATTTGTAGATAAAAACGGGACTGTACTTGGCAAGCACAAGGGATATCCGTTCTATACAATTGGGCAGAGAAAAGGTTTGGAAATAGCTTTAGGAGAACCTATGTATGTTACTGGTATTCATCCAGATACAAACACGGTTACCTTAGGCTTGGTTGATGATTTGTTGAAGACCGAAATGACCGTTCGTGGTATGAATTTGGTGAAGTACGCTGAGCTGCCACAGTCGATGGAAGCGATGGTTAAAGTGAGATACAAACACGCTGGTAGTAAGGCACTGGTAGAGCAACGAGGGGCAGAAGCATACGTTAGGTTTTATGAAGAAGTAAGCGCCATTGCTCCAGGACAATCGGCAGTGTTTTACGAAGGAGATGATGTGATAGGAGGCGGATTTATTAAGAAAGATCATTGAAAAAAGTTGCTGCAATATTTTGTGTGATTAGTTTGGGTTTAAGCTCATGCTACCTCGAGGATACTGAGCTTCCGTTCATTGGATATGAGTATTTCCCAACTGAGCTAGGCACATTTGTGGAGTACCAAGTTGATTCTGTCTGGCAAGATGACCCTATTGGACCAATTGGGTCTGCTGAAGCACATTATTTGCTTAAAGATGTGAACGAATCCACTTTTCTAGATGAAGAAAACCGTCCTGCTATACGAGTGGAGCGATACTGGAAACAAAACTCTCAGGCCGAATTTACCGATATCAAAGACGTTTGGCATAGAACCAGAACTCCTGAATTAGCAGAACAAAATGAAGAAAATGTTGTGTTCATTAAGCACAATTTTCCTGTAAAAGCAGGTAAAACGTGGGATGGAAATAGCAAGAATACTTTGCTGTCTTTGCAGCAGAGTTATCATCAAAATACGGTACCCGAAGTTTGGGAGTACGTTTACCAAAATGTGGACGAACCATATACTGTAAATGGTTTTACGTTCGACTCTACGGTAACCGTATTGCAACTTGATAGACCTGCAATTTTAGGCTTAAATGTGTTTGCAAAAGAAGTTTATGCGAAGGATATTGGCCTCGTGCATAAGCAACTTCGCATATATGATATTCAGCCAGTAACAACTGGAAATCCTGCCGATTTAGACAGTGTGGGATTCACTTTTGAGATGGTTATCACAGATTACGGCCCGTGAAAAACATCCAAGCTTTTTTCTTGATTTTCGTGCCGTTTGCCTGCTTCGCACAATCAGGTCCAAAGCAATATTGGATTCAGTTTACAGACAAGAACAACACCCCATTTGAGCTTTCGCAGCCGTTAGAGTTTCTGTCACAACGCGCTTTAGACAGACGTTCGGCTCAGGCAATAAACCTTTCAGAATCTGACCTGCCAGTTGATCCGGCATACATTCAAGCAGTACTGGATGAAGGAACTACCTACCTGACTCATTCTAAGTGGATGAATTCAGTTTCGGTTCATATTCCAGACTCAACTATTCTTCAAGCCGTGCTTGATTTGCCATTTGTGGTTAATCATGCAGCCGTTGGTAAAACAGAGAAACCTGCATCAAATAGTAAGTTCGATTTAGAAATTACTTCTAAAAGCGGAGGCGCTGTTTCTGCTCCTGAAGAAGATTACGGATTCGCCTTTAATCAGATAGACATGCTTGGCGGAATCGGTTTACACGATGCTGGTTTTAAGGGTGAAGGAATGCTGATTGCAGTTCTGGATGCTGGTTTTCCTAATGTAGACGTTCATTCAATATTCGATAGCCTTCATCTCAATAATCGATTGGTTTCAACGTGGGATTTTGTGGCTCAGAACGATAGCGTATACAACGATCATCCCCACGGAATGATGGTATTGTCTACCATGGCCGCCTATGAACCAGGAACCATGATTGGTACAGCACCTGAAGCAAGTTATTTGTTATTGAGAACAGAAGATGCAGGAACGGAATACCCGATTGAGGAGGATTATTGGGTAGCTGGTGCTGAATATGCTGATAGTGCTGGTGCTGACATTATTAATTCCTCTTTGGGATACACAACCTTTCTCAATCCAATTTTCGACCACACCTATTCGGATATGGATGGGAACACAACCCATGGGGCCATAGGAGCAGATATAGCGGCTTCAAAGGGAATTCTTGTGGTGAATAGTGCGGGAAATTCTGGAGCCTCTGCATGGCAGTATATTGGCACACCAGCTGATGGTGATAGCATTTTGGCTATCGGTGCTGTAGATGCCAATGGAGATTACGCTAATTTCAGTTCAATTGGACCAAGTTCAGATGGTGATATAAAACCCAATGTTTGCGCTCAAGGTCAGCAGTCTGCAATAATCAACGAATCTGGTGAAGTGGTTTTTGGAAACGGAACTTCGTTCTCAAGCCCAATTCTGGCGGGAATGGCTGCATGTCTGTGGCAAGCTAATCCAAGTCTTACCAACATGGAAATTTTTCATGCTATTGAAGAAAGCGCACATAAGTTCACCAATCCTGATGATTTTTACGGGAATGGCATTCCCAATTTTGCTATGGCAAATCTCATTTTATCGGGTTTTACGCCTTCAAATCTTGATGAAAGCGAGCTATTTCCTATCTACCCCAATCCGTTTGTAAATTCAATTGATGGAGCGTTTTACTCTTCTGCAAAGCAAGATGTGGTAATTAGATTGGTGAATAACCTAGGCCAAGAAATGAAAAGGATGGAAGCTGCCGTTGGCGAAACTTGTGCGGTTACTTTCCGCTTTACGGGACTGCAGAATATGTCCGAAGGCATTTATTATGTACAAGTCGAATCTGATTCTGGAAAATACCAGCAGAAGATGGTCAAGCTCAGATACTAGCTATTCCTTTTTGGGACGGTTTAGTTTAATGAAAGCGGTAGGGTCGGTATAGCCGTCTGTTTCTTCCGAATATCCGCCTCCCAAATCCATGTCAACATTTGTTCTGATTTCAAGATGAAGGTGTGCCCAATAAGCACCATCAGCATTGCCAATTGTTCCAATCTTCTGACCTCGTTTTACCCACGTATTAGGTTCAATAAGCATTTCATTGCAATGCGCATAGAGCGATTCGACTAGTAGATTTTTATCCTTGATGAAATGCACAATTCGAATCACATTTCCCCAACCGGCTCCGTGGTTTTTAACAGCAGAAACATATCCGTTTCCAATGGAATAAATTGGGTCTCCTAAATCTGTGTTTCCACCACCGGTTCCATTCCAATCGTCTCCTAAATGGTAATTCTTACCAAAAGGCTGGGCGTTATAATAGTTTTTCGCGTTTGGTGGACCAACTGGAAAATCAAACCCATCTGAACAATAACTTGGATTGGCCTTGAAAAGAGCTTGGTAATCTGAATTAAGCGAGCAGTTGAACCCCCAAAGAAGTGGTGCTGTAAGAAGCGTGGCAAATAAGATGCGGAAACCATGATTCATGAATCCGCTAACGACATTCAGCGCTAATTATTCTCTTTAACACACTCTCTAATCTTCTCCGTTTTCTTCTTCTTGAGTTTTGTCATGCACTCAAAAAGTGGCTGCAAAGCAGGTTTGTCTCCAAATTCTTTATCTGCTTTTGCTGAAGGAAATTCGATAATTTCTGTGTTTAAATTGTCGGAGATAAAGCTCCATCCACCAAGTTCAACATCCGATGAGTTTTCGTCACCAATAAGCATGTTTAGGTGAGCAATTCCGTTTTCGTAGTACACAATTTTCCCTTCCAACAATACTCTATACGGCCTACCGTTAATCACACGGTAAAACTGGTCTCCAACTGTAAAACCGTAAATCGTGGTGGCTTTAACCTTGCCTTCGTCTCGTTTCTTCACTCGGTAGAAGAGATGCAAAGAACCTAGCGTCCAGTCGTAACCGATAAATTCAAACATCGACTGACCTTTTTTGCTTTGATAGCTTTCGTAGGTCTCATAAATGGTAAGCGAAAAATCTTCCTTGGCTTGAACAACGGTTGATGTAAAAAGGATGGCGACTGCCAACAACAGGTTTCTCATAGTTTTAGTTATTGAACCGAAATATACCAAAAGTGCAAGCCATTTTACAGTTTCCAGTTATCTGATTGAATTACAATGCACGCATTGCTAACTTCGCCAATAACCGAGCCTACAAGTACATGCAAAACAAATCGATTCTCTCCTTTTTCATACTCATAATTCTGCTGTCGTTTAGTGCTTCTGCACAGCTAATCAGCTACACCAAAGTAGATTCGTTTTCTGTTGACAAGCTTAAAGACCGTTGGAAAAGAATGGGCATTCCACGAGTAATTGCGCCCGTCAAAAATGGGGTAGATGTGTATGATATTACTTATTGTACCACCTATGGCGATAGTAGTTGTGTACTTGCTTCAGGGCTTTATTTTGTTCCGATTAATCCTAAAAAACCTGCTCCATTATTAATCTACAATCACGGCACTACAATTCGTCCACAACGGAAGTTAGGTTATAACGGTGAAGATCAAATATGCTTGATGTTTAGCACGGATGGGTATGCAGTTTGCGAACCTGATTATGTTGGCCTTGGCTTTGGCGAAAGACGTCATTTATACATTCATGCAGACTCCGAAGCTAACGCAGGAATTGATATGATGAAGGCGGTTGTTGAATTAGACAGCATATTAAAGTTGCAAAGAGACCCAATGATTTTCATTTCCGGATATTCTCAAGGCGGGCATGCAGCCATGGCGGTTCACAGAAAATTACAAGAAGAATATTCAGACCAATACACGGTAACTGCATCTTCTCCTATGTCTGGTCCTTACGATTTGGATGGCGTTCAGGCTGAAGTCATGTTTCACCCATATACCCAGCCACATTATTTACCTTACTTGTTGCTTGGTTATAATGAGGTTTACCACATTTTTCATCGAGATGACTTCTACGATATTGTGTTTAAACCACCTTACAACGAGATTGTGATGGGTGTGTTTAATGGAAAGCACTCGGTTGGAAATATCAACGATACGTTGCCATTAATACCTAAAGACATGCTTTCGGATAGCATGATTGATTTGTTTATGAACGACCCAAACTTTGTGTTCAAAAAAATGCTTGCCGAGAACAGTATGGACAATTGGGTGCCTGAGAGACCGATGCAAATTTGCTATTGTATAGGAGACGAAGAAGTTGTCTATAAAAACGCTTTAGTAGCCCATGCTTACATGGTTGAGCATGGAGCTGAAAATGTCAAATTACGTAAGGCAGGAGGAAAGAAATTTACGCACAGAAGCTGTGCTGATTGGTCAGTTGTTTACACTAAATTCTACTTCGATAGTTTTAGAAAAGGAAGTAAGAAGGGTAGGAAAGGTCCCATTTTTAAGCGTTGGATTGTAGGAATTGGTAAAGGTGTAATGAAGCGCTAATTAGATTTCAAACTAGCAGTAGGAAGTTCAAATCCACCTGTTTCTAGGAATATCACTTCTGGTTCGTTCATAATATAGAACCTGTCGTTCACGCGCTCCATTCTGGTATTCCAGTCGGGGAGGTTCTGCATATCGTGCAAAGGCCAATGCGTACCAACCATAGCTATTTTGCATTCTGAGTTTAAATAACACGCATTCACATCGTCAATGTAGCACTGCACGCGGTCTGTTTCGAACAGATAACGAAAGCTACTTTCATCATTACCGAGATAGTTCAACTGCCAAGCAAGTTGCCATTCAGAAACGAACGCATGCTCTATATCGCGCGATTTCAATTCTGCTCTAAGCTCGTTCAGAACCTGCATGTCGTTTAATTTGGGTTCTAGCCAAAACCCTGTGTAATTACTGTATCCAGAAACGCCTGGCAGCATAACCAGAACAAGCGTCAGCAGACCAATTGATTTTGTAAGTTGATTGAAACTTACTGTATGGAGATAAACCAAGGTTGTCGTTAGCAAAAGCATTATTCCAGTATAGAACGGTAGTAAATACCTCCCGCCCGAAACTCCAAAAAAGGCTACAGGTATTGCTGAGAGCACTATGCCTATAGCGAGAAGCAGCAGGTTTGTCTTTTGCTCACGTTTAGACTTGCTTAACGCAAAGGCGAATAGCGCCACAATACAAACTGACAGACTGAGAGCGCTCCATTTTACTAGTTCAGGTACTTCATAAAGGTCTCTGTATGAAAACCAACCAGTAAAATTTGACCAAAAACCGTCTATTAAATACGTGCTGAAATTTTGGAATTCGAAAACGCCAACTCCAGTTGGGGTCCAATAATCGCTGTTGAGATAAGCGGGTAATCGCAGTAAAATCAAGGACACTAAACCAATTGCTATCAGTGGCAGAATATCTGTCTTCTTTATAGAAAACAACCGCTTTACTAGTATTGGGATAATGGGAAGCAAGAAGAGCGGCTGAGCCCAAATGATAATGCTGCCAATAATGACGACTACCACCCAATTTTTTTGTTCCCATTTTGGGTAAAGAAGTACTTGCTCTAGGATAAATGCCAATCCCACAAATGCAGTAATGTATCCGCCTCTAAGCTTTGTTGCCCAAACCAACCATGTGGGGAATAAACCCAGAATTATTACCGCCAATAAGAATGCAATTTGACTGAACTCTAGTTTTCTAAAAACGCGTAGAAAACGCTGAATTCCAAGCGAAAAGAGAAGCATTCCACCAAGTTTTAGACTAGCAAGACTACTGCCTAGAAACGGTATAAACACCGCAGCCGAGAGTACTTCGAAAAAGGAAAGTCCGTAATTCTGGCCGTAGAAATAAAAGGGAATGTTGGTTCCGTTCAGTAGATCTCTCGCCATGATGCCCAGCATGGCCTCATCGCCATCAAAATAGACGTGTGCGCTAAGTAAGTAGGGCAATCTTGCTACAACAACTACTGCAAACGCAAACAGCCATTCTAGTAGGAATGACCTTTCAAATACGCGATACAAATAGTTTGGTTGCTGAAGCATTAATAAGCGCAAGATAATCAGCCTGAAACCGATGACATTATTAGAAATAAAAAGCCCCATCCACAAAATGGACGGGGCTTCAATAAAACATTATTCAATCAGTTACGGACGCTCAACTTGAGAGAAGAAGAAATTTCCTTCAATCGCAGCATTTTTGTCACTATCAGAACCATGCACAGCATTTTTTGCTTTGCTCTCGGCAAAAGCAGCTCTAATTGTTCCTTCTGCAGCTTCTGCTGGGTCAGTAGCACCAATCAATGTTCTGAAATCTGCAACTGCGTTATCTTTTTCCAAAATGGCAGCAACAATAGGACCTGAGCTCATGTACTCAACCAACTCACCGTAAAATGGACGCTCACTGTGAACTTCGTAAAATTTACCCGCCTGTTCTGCAGAAAGACGTGTGTACTTCATTGCCACAATTCTGTATCCTGCTCCGTTTATCTTTTCAAGAATTCCACCGATGTAGTTTTTTTCAACTGCATCTGGCTTAACCATTGTAAATGTTCTGTTAGTTGCCATTGTTGTTTTTGTGTGTTTTAAACTTGCCGCGAAAATAGAAAAAAGCCTCGCGCCCCAATTGGTTAACTTCGCAATCCTTACATAAGACTGAAAATTGAGTAAAACCGACTTTACCGAACTGAAAGCATTGCTTTCTACCCCCAAACAAATTGCCATTGTTTCTCATAAAAGCCCGGATGGAGATGCCATTGGTTCTTCGCTCGGATTGTACCACTACCTCCTTTCCAACGGACACAAGGTGGAAGTGATAATGCCGAATGATTATCCGACTTTCTTAAAATGGATGCCAGGAACCGATAAAGTGGTATTTCATGAGGGAAATGAGGCAAATGCCGAATCGCTTATCAATGCTGCGGAGGTTCTGTTTTGCCTCGATTTTAATACTCCAAGTCGCGCTTTTGGTTTGGAAGATGTAATTCTAAGGTCGAAGAATGTGAAGGTTATGATTGATCATCATCCTCAACCCGATGATTTTGCTGACTTCATACTGTCAGATACATCTTCATGCTCCACAGCACAGCTCATTCATCGGTTTGCGGAAATGATGGGTGATAAGATTCCGAACAAAGAATCTGGAGAATGCTTGTACACAGGCATCATGACTGATAGCGGAAGCTTTCGATTTCCGTCTACAACTGCCGAAACACATCGTATTGTAGCAGATTTAATGGACCTAGGTGTAGATAATGCGGAGGTTTACAATCTGGTGAACAACACTTCATCCGAGCACAGACTTCGCTTGTTAGGTTACTGTATTGACGATAAATTGAACGTTTTCTCGAAGTACGGAACTGCGTTTATTTCACTTTCCTTAGAGGAAAAGAAGCGTTTCCATTTCCAAAAAGGCGATACCGAAGGCACGGTAAACTATCCGCTTTCCATAGAAGGCATTTGTTTCTCTGCCATCTTCATTGAGGCGGAAGACTTGATCAAAATTTCATTCCGATCTATCGGAGATTTTGATGTGAATATGTTTGCCCGAACGCACTTCGATGGCGGAGGCCATCGCAATGCAGCTGGCGGTAGATCTGATCTTGGGTTGCAAGAAACCATCGATAAATTCGTTGGGCTCTTACCTGAGTATGCAGATAAATTGAAATAACAAAAGGTGCGTTTTACATTTTCAATCTTCTTCCTTTTGACCGTTGCCTCGTCTTGCAACACCCCAAAACCAGACGCGCCTGTTAATCCTGCCAAATTCAAACAACCCCTTGTAAAGGCAAATCAAGCGCTAGTAGAATTTGAAAATCAGGACATCGAGAATTTCATCAATCGGAATAAGTGGAATGTGACTGAAACCGGTTCTGGTCTTCGATATCAGATTTACGAGAAGGGAGATGGTAAAAAGGTTGAGGAAGGAAAGGTGATTCAGTGTGCTTACGAAACCAGCCTACTCACCGGAAAAGTTTGCTACACATCAAAAGACCTAGGGCCCAAAGAATTCCTTGTTGGTAGAGGAGGAGTGGAGAGCGGATTGGAAGAAGCGGTTCTACATTTTCGTGAGGGAGACAAGGTCAAAATAATTTTACCTTCGCACCTCGCTTTTGGCCTTCTGGGAGATGAGGATTGTATCCCCAAAAAGGCGGTAGTGGTATACGACTTACAGGTGATTTACGTACTAGATCCAATAAACCAAAATTGAATATGAAAAGATTGTCCCTTATTCTAATTGTTGCTTCGCTTTTTACAGCGGGCTGCAAAGTGTCTCAGAAAACAGGAAAAACAGCAGCTGCTCCGGTGGTTGATACGATTACAACAGCTTCTGGCCTCAAGTACAGAGTGTGGCGAAAAGGCGATGGAGCAAAACCAGAAGCGGGAGATAAGGTAATGGTGCATTATGCGGGTCGATTGCTAAACGGATCTCCATTCGATAATTCTTATGACAGAGGAAATCCCTTTGGTTTCCCATTGGGAGAAGGACGGGTAATTAAAGGCTGGGATGAAGGTATTGCACTCCTAAACGTGGGCGATTCGGCAACACTTATCATCCCTTCAGAATTGGGGTATGGTGCAGCAGATAGACCAACCATTCCTGCCAACTCAACCTTGATTTTCGATGTAGAATTGATGGAAGTTAAAAAGACCATTAAGCCTGTACCGTTTAAAACTGCTGGCTTAGATACCATTGCAACGGGCACTGGTTTAAAGTATATCCGACTAAACAAAACCGATGGAGCTCCCGTAACCACGGGGTCTACGGTAGCCGTGCATTACACGGGTTACTTGTATGACGGAACCATTTTCGATAGTTCGGTATCCAGAGGCGAGCCTATTAGCTTTCCAATTGGAGTTAACCGCGTAATTAAAGGATGGGACGAAGGCATTGCTTACCTCAAAGTGGGCGAGAAAGCCAGGTTGCTAATTCCTTATCGATTGGCTTATGGCGATAAAGGTGCAGGGGCCATGATAAAGCCTAAAACCAACCTAATATTTGATGTTGAGCTTATCAGTGTTAAATAATACAATGGCTTGATTTTAAGTAGATAAGAGTTAAATTAGGGGTTGAAGTTCAACCCCTTTTTTATTTTCTAATGAATCCGAATTACATCCTTTGGGCAATTCCAATTTTTCTCCTTTCCATCCTTGGCGAATTCATCCACAATTACATTAAGAAAGGAGGGAAGGACTTCAATTTTGAAGACAGCCTCACCAACCTAAATATCGGTGTCGGAAGTCAAGCAGTTGGGGCTTTAACCAAGGCTGGGCTGTTAATGATTTATGCGTTGATTTACGAGAATCTGCGATTCTTTTCCATCGAACCAAGTTGGTACAGCGTTCTCATTGCCATTGTGGTATTCGATTACGTCTTCTATTGGGCACACAGGTGGGGACACGAATGGAATATTTTCTGGGGCGCGCACATCGTTCATCATCAAAGCGAAGAATACAATCTTACCGTGGCCTTGCGTCAGAGTTGGTTCCATAATCTGCTGGCATTCCCGTTGTTTTTGCCAATCCCGTTTCTCGGAATAGACCCTTTGAGTTTTGGTGCTGCTGCAGGTATTGTAACGCTGTATCAGTACTGGATTCACACCAAAGCCATTGATAGAATGCCAAAATGGTTCGAGTTTATATTCAACTCTCCAGCGCATCATCGCGTGCATCACGCCACCAACGAGCAGTATTTAGATCATAATTATGCCGCAACCTTCATTCTATGGGATCGGCTACATGGAACATTCATTGACGAAAAAGAAGAATGTATTTACGGCATTACCACTCCATTAAAAAGCTGGAATACGGTTTGGGCTAACTTCCATTTTTATGTGGAGATGTGGGAAGGAAGCAAACAACTGAAAACCGTTAAAGAGAAAATAGCCCTCATTTTCCGTGGGCCAGAGTATTTAGGTCGATTGCTTGGACAGGTAAGTGATGGTGGTAAAACGGCAACTTCTGTAGTCAAGAAATATGCTACCCAAACACCCTTACACCTAAAAATCTATGTCAGTTTGCAGTTCTTATTGCTTACTTATTTCCTCACTGCATACATGGGCGAGATACAAAACCTAACGCTGTTTTACCAAGTTGTGTTCTTCTTCCTCATCTGTTTGAGTACACTTTCGGTAGGCGCCATTATGGAAAACAAACCGTGGTTCTACATTGTAGAAATTGCGCGCTTCCTCATGTTTGTACCGTTGTACAATCTGTGCTATCACAATTATTTCACCGAATGGTACAATATCACATTACCGTTATCCATCGCCATGTCTTCAATCTTTACGCTTTGGATGTTGGCAGATTTGTACGTGAGAAGATTGAGGCCGAGGATGGCCTAAGCTATTAGGGGGCACTTCCGTTAGCACGCGTTTGCGACACCTTACCAACCTAATCAGCAGAATTCCTTCATAAATTCCCCGCTCACCTGTCTTTACTCTAATGCTAACGTTCCTTATAAACGGATAAACATTTCCAATACACCTATTCACGTTCCTTACAAACGGATAAACGTTTCCTACACACCTATTAACGTTCCTTACAAACTGGTAAACGTTACCTGCCCACTTATTCACGTTCCTTACCAGCGGATAAACGTTTTCTACCAACCTATTCACATTCCCTACCAATGGATAAACGTTTGTTACCCACCTGTTCACGTACCCTCCCAACGTATAAATCGCTCACAAAACGCCTAAACCACACCTAATTTGCCACCGAGAAATAGGGTAATGGGATGAAAGCAAATTGAAGAGAGCCTTGCGTCAGTATCATTCACCCAACAAAAACATACAAGGCCGCTTGTGCAGGTTAATCTTTTGAGTCTTCCACTCGTCAATGGCCAAGGTTCGGATAAGCTCCGTTTCTAGCGTAATATCTACCGCCACACACAGTTTGTGTTTGGCATTGCAGGTCTTCAAGATGTCGTCAAACATGGCTTGGTTACGGTACGGAGTTTCCATAAAAATCTGCGTGTCTCCCGTCTTCGCAACCCGCGAATCAAGTTCGCGCAACTTATGAATCTTCTCTTTTTTCTCTATCGGTAAGTAACCGTTAAACGTAAATCCTTGCCCATTCAACCCACTAGCCATTAGCCCGAGTAGGATGGAGGAAGGCCCGATTAACGGAACCACCTTAATGTTGTACAAATGGGCTTCGGCCATTAAAATCTGACCTGGATCTGCTACGCCTGGGCAACCAGCCTCAGACATAATTCCAACATCTTTTCCTTGCAATAGCAGCTCAATTGGTCTCGAAATTTCATCGCGTCTCGTTCGCTTATCAAGTAGAATCAACTCCAACTTGTCGAAATCTCTTTTGTTTCCAGTAGATCGGATGAATCGTCTTGCCGTCTTTTCGTTCTCAACAACCAAATAATCCAACTCTTCCAGCAACCGAAGATTCATGGCTGGGAACAACCTATCGTTATTCGTTTCTCCCATCGAAACAGGAATCAGGTACAATATCCCTGTGCTCATTTTATGGTTTTAATGAAAGAATCGCAGGCGTAATCAAGCAGTTCGTACACACGGCCAAAGCCATCATCATAATAAGGGTCTGGAACAGATTTACCTTTTACTTCATTTCCAAAATCAAGTATCAAATGCACTTTGGCTCTGTCATTCTCATTTCTGGCCATGGCAAGCACATTTTCCTGATTAGAAGTGTCCATCACTAGAATGTGGTCGAACTTATCAAAATCCCCTAGCTTGAATGGACGAGACCGCTGACCAGAAATGTCAATTCCGTGTAATTCCATTTCTGCCATGGCTCGTTCGTCAGGGCGTTCATCCTGATGCCAATTAGAGGTACCAGCACTGTCTACAAAAATGACAAGGCCCGAAAATCGGGCCTTGCGTTTGAGAATGCCTTCGGCCATTGGGCTTCGGCAAATATTTCCTAGACAAACCATTAACACGCGGTTCGCGCTCATGGCTTACGAGAGTTTTATCTTCTTATCGAGGTCTGCGATATAACCGCGGAACTGCTTGTCAGTTTCAATCAGATTGTTCACCGTTCTGTAGGCGTGCAATACTGTTGCGTGATCTTTTCCACCACACTGAGCACCAATAGTTGCTAAAGACGCCTTTGTCATGTTCTTAGCATAGAACATTGCAATCTGACGAGCCTGAACAACTTCACGCTTTCGTGTTTTAGATTTCATCAATTCAATTGGCATATCGAAGTAATCCGACACTACTTTCTGAATGTAATCTATACTGATTTCGCGTGCTGTGTTCTTCACAAACTTGTCAATCATCTGCTTGGCAAGATCCAAGTTGATTGACTTCTTGTTTAATGATGCTTGAGCAAGTAGCGATATTAACGCTCCTTCCAGTTCGCGGATGTTTGTAGTAATGCTGTACGCTAGATATTCGAGCACTTCTTCAGGAAGTTCAATTCCATCTTGGTACACCTTCTTGCGAAGAATTGCAATTCTAGTTTCTAGTTCTGGTGATGACAAATCAGCAGCCAATCCCCACTTAAAACGAGACAACAATCGCTGCTCCATTCCTTGCATTTCTACAGGGGCTTTGTCGCTGGTTAAAACCAGTTGCTTTCCGTTTTGATGTAGGTGATTGAAGATGTGGAAGAAAACGTCTTGTGTCTTCTCTTTACCAGCCAAGAACTGCACATCGTCTACAATTAACACATCTATCATTTGATAGAAATGCACAAAATCGTTGTGGTTGTTGTTCTTAACTGCATCAATAAATTGGTGCGTGAATTTCTCTGAAGAAACGTAAAGAACAGTCTTAGAAGGGTCTTTCTCTTTTATCTCAATACCGATGGCATGCGCCAAGTGCGTTTTTCCAAGTCCAACTCCACCATAAAGTAGGAGAGGATTAAATGCAGTTCCGCCAGGTTTGTTTGCCACTGCATAACCAGCTGACCGAGCCAAACGATTGCAATCGCCTTCAATAAAGTTGTCGAAGTTGTAATTAGCGTTAAGCTGAGATTCAACCTTTACCTTTTTAAGACCTGGAATAATGAATGGGTTTCTGATTGCATCAGATCTTCCAAGATCCATAGGCATAGTAACAGGCCGATTCTTGGTAGTAGCAGAGTTTGTTGGTACGCGAACAGAATATGGCTTGGTAGAGTTGTAGCCATTCTCCATAATTATCTGGTACTCTAATCTTCCGTCAGCACCAATTTCCTTTTTTACCGTTTTTTTCAGCAAAGAGATGTAATGCTCCTCCAACCACTCATAAAAGAACTGACTAGGCACTTGAATTGTTAACACTTTGGCGTCTAACTTAACAGGAACTATGGGCTCAAACCATGTTCGGTAACTCTGATATGGGACGTTATCCCTAATTACCTCCAGACAATTGTCCCATACTACCTTACAGTCTTTCTTCATGCTTTTCGGTCAATTAGCTTAGCGTTAGTGCTTTAAGGATTTTAATCTCGGAAACGAATCGAAAATGTGCTTCTGAATCCCTGAATGCGAAGCAAAAGTTGGTAAAAGAAAGATGAAAAAAAAATGAAAATGCTATTGACTTTGTGAAACTTTTGGTGCAATATATGATCCTTTTATAATCGTTGTTACAACGTCCATATATAAGTCAACACGTCCAAGTTTAATTCCTGCCCAGCCAACTTGGCAAACCATCACACTTTTCTCCTCCTGATTCTTGAAATAAGTGGGCTCATCTAAGAAAGTATGGGTATGCCCACCAAGAATAATATCTACATTTTGACTGTTTTCGGCTACGTGTTTATCGCAAATTCGCTGTTGGTCAAAATTGTATTTCTCCGAATTGTAATCATATCCTATATGAGACAGGCAAATTACAAGGTGACAGCCCAATTCTTCTTTTAAATATTTACCCTGCTTATTTGCCTCGGCTATTGGGTCGTTGTACCGAATGTCTCCATAGAGTTTCGGATTTACCAATCCTTGTAATTCAATGCCCAATCCAAAAACGCCAATTTTCATTCCTTCAAATTCGAAGACCTTATTCTTTAAGGTGGTTTCGGCTAGGGCTGTTCCGCTCAATTCATAATTGGAATTGATAAACGGAAAGTTGGCATGAGGTAATTGTCTGGTCAATCCTTCAATGCCATTATCAAAATCATGATTTCCATAAGTAGCTGCGTCATATCCCATTTCGGACATGAGTTTGAATTCCAATTCTCCTCCATAGTAATTGAAGTAGGGGGTGCCTTGAAAAATATCGCCACTATCTAATAGGAGCACATTTTTTTCGGAAGCTCTCACTTGTTTAACCATTTCTGCCCTTCGGGCGAAACCACCTAAACCGGGATATTTACTGTCGGTGGTCGGGAAAGGGTCTATTCTACTATGAACATCATTGGTATGGAGAATGGTGAGTTTGACGACCCCAAAATTCTCCAACCGACATGAGTTCAAACCGCCTAGCGCACCAAGCGATAGTCCAGTGAATGCAGAATTCCGTATGAAATTTCTCCTGTTCAACCTTTAAAATTTAATAATGGATACTCTGCCGTCCAGTTTCGAAGTGAGCGTATTTCCACTCAAGCCTTTAATACGGAAATCGTCAATTATGGCATCTCGTATTTTAATTCCAGTTCTAATCCGATCTTCTGGGTTCATGAAAAAGGTCATTTTGTCACCGCCTTCTGCTAAATAATCGCTTGTTACTACATATATATAGTCGTCTGCGTTCAGCTCTTCACCATCATCCAGTTGGATGGCTGCCGAAATAGTATTGCTGTTTGCTGGCGATACCTCCATACCTGCCACTGGCTGACCACCAACTTCTTTCAGGTATTCAAGCATTTCTTCAATCTTATCAGGCGAAAGCTTAATGATGTCTATTTCGTTCTCAAACGGCATTAGTTCAAATACTTTTCCTACCGTAATCGGCCCTGCCGGAAGGTCAACTCTCAGTCCTCCAATATTTACCAAACACACCATCGGACGAATAGAATCTGGCATCTCAATTAGTGCTCGTTCTAATAGAAGGTCGGCAATTAAATTGCCTAAGGTTGACTCTGGAATGCCTCGCGTTAGCGGCTCTTCATTTTCTACCAAAATGGTATTCATGCTCAGCTCAATGCTGTCGCGATAAGGGATAATAATTGATTCAGCGGTAACTTCCGAAGGAATCGAATCAGACATCGGCACAGCTTTGTATTCCAGTTCTGGACTAGCACAAGCACAAAGAATTAAGAGGCACCACAGATAACGCATAGCGCAAGTTTAAGCAACGAAAAAGGAAAGCACTAAAACCTAAATAAAGAAATTCGAAACGCTTAATAATATGCTCCAAACCCACTGGCCTTGGAACTTGTGTAAACCGCAGACCCTAACTATTCGCTGTTCGCTGGTCGCCATTCACTATTTTCAGCGCATGTTTGAACACAAGACTACAGTTAGAACCCGTTATTCGGAAGTAGATAGGATGGGTTATGTCTATTATGGCAATTACGCTACTTATTTTGAAGTAGGCAGGGTAGAGGCAATGCGTGTTTTAGGAATTAGTTATGCAGAATTGGAGGAAGACGGGATTATGATGCCAGTTATCAGGTACGAAATAGATTATAAGAAGCCAGCTTTTTATGATGAAGAACTGACCATTGTTACGCGAGTGAAAGAAGTGCCTCGGTCTAGAATCACCTTTGAATATGAAACGTGGAATTCTAAAGGCGAACATTTGAATTCTGCTATGACCCAATTGGTTTTTGTGGATAGTAAAACCATGCGGCCATTACGTGCGCCACAGGTAATTGTAGATGCGGCAAACAAGTATTTGAGATAAGCTACAGCTTCTCCATCAATACCTTATATAAGGCTGTCATTGATTTGATGTCATCCTTATACACTTTCTCATCTGGAGAATGAACGTTGTCTTCTGGTGCACCTACAAAAACCCATTCCCACGGAAAGGGGGAAGATTGAAGTTCTAAACCATCGCTTCCACCAGAACCTTCTACTTCCAATTGATAGGGAATACCTGATTCTTTGGCGATATCGAGTACTCGATTCAAGAAAACTCGCCTTGGCAAACCTCGGTCTCTCATAGAAACAGCTACTCCTTTACCATGCTTTACACCTTCAGTAACCCAAGTAATGTCTGAAATAAGGGCTTGACGCACACCGTACTTCTCTTGAATGTATTTGCCCAAGTAAGTAACAGCACCACCGCCATGTTCTTCTCGTGTGCTGAACACGATTATTCCTTCTTCAAGCGTTTCTGCTACTTTAAGTGCGCTCCAAACACCAAGACGATTGTCTATGTAGCAGCATTGTACATGGTTTGTAGTCTCTCTAAAGTTTGGCTTGAAAGTGAGGTTCGTTCCTCTGTCAATTTCTCTTTCGAATTTATAACCAAAGCTTCTTTCTTTTTCATCTACCTGAAGCTGACATTCAATTTCTCCTTTCGAATCGGAACCTACCAGCGCAATGTCGTTTTCAAGAACCGGCCCGCCAACCTTCACCAATTGATGACCATAACGAACGGTGAAGCCAATACTATCTAGATGTGCGAAAATGGCTGTTCTAGGCTTCTTGCCAAAAACAAGAATAATGTTCTCTTGGAATTCATTTCCATGAATAATTTTTGGCTGAACCCTCCAGTTTTTTTTAGTCTCACCAATGTATTTTAATACAAAATCGGTAACCAATCGTTCGTCACCACTTACTCCACGAATGGCGCACAAATCTTTCAATAATTTCATTCGGGAAAATTAGTTACTCCTCATCAACAGCAAAGACAAATATGTCTTCGTTTTCTTTTTTCATGAGGTAGCGCTCGCGTGCAAACTTTTCTAGAAGCTCTTTATCGTTTTGAAGAAGTTTTAAATCTTCATTGCTCTCGCGAATTTCTTTAGCTAAATGATTTCGATGTGTTTCTAATTCAGAAAGTTTTATCCTGTTCTGCACCTGATAAATGAAATTGTTCTGGTCGAAAAAGGTCATCCAAACCAAAAACAGCAAAGTTGTAAAAACGAACTTGTTTTTGAGGTACGGATAAAGCTTGCGGCCTATGTTTCGAACTTTTTTCATCGACATAAATTTAAGGGCACAAGCCTTACATCCATTGACTAGACAACGCCTTTTTTAACAGACAATTGTTTATCCGATTAACTCTCTCCTAAAAATGGGTATCTGTAATCGGTTGGTGGAACAAAGTTTTCCTTAATCGTTCTTGGAGAAACCCAACGCATCAGATTAGTCATAGAACCAGCTTTGTCATTTGTTCCAGATCCTCTAGCACCACCAAATGGTTGCTGACCAACAACTGCTCCTGTTGGTTTATCGTTGATGTAGAAGTTACCCGCGCAATTCTCCAAACGCTTCATCGCACTTTCGATTACGTAACGATCTTGGCTGAATAAAGCCCCGGTCAATGCGTAAGGTGATGTGCTGTCAAGAACATCAAGCGTTTCGTCCCATTTATTCTCGTCAAAAACATAAATGGTAACTACTGGTCCGAAGATCTCTTCGCACATAGTCACGTACTTAGGGTCGTTGGCAAGAATTACCGTTGGCTCAATAAAGTATCCGTTGCTCTTATCGTAGTTGCCACCAGCAATAATGGTTTGCCCATCGGCCTTGGCATTATCAATGTAGTTCGCAATTTTATCAAACGACTTTTCATCAATTACAGCATTAATGAAGTTGGTGAAATCCTCAACAACACCCATTTTAAAGGTCTTTAAGTCTTCAACCACATATCCTTTAATCTCTTCCCAAAGATTACTTGGTACATAAACTCGAGAAGCTGCTGAACACTTCTGCCCTTGAAATTCGAAAGCACCACGTACAATGGCGGTTGCAACTTGCTTAGCAAGAGAAGAAGGGTGTACAGCAATGAAATCCTTACCACCGGTTTCACCTACAATACGCGGGTAAGACTTATATCTGTGAATGTTTTCTCCAATCGTTTTCCAAATGTTTTGGAATACGCCAGTTGAACCTGTAAAGTGAATTCCAGCAAAATCTGGATGCTTGAAAATCACATCTCCTGCCACGGGTCCACGTACATAAACCAAGTTGATTACACCATCAGGCAAACCAGCTTCTTTGAAAATATCCATGATGATTTGTGCAGAATAAATCTGCGTGTCGGCTGGTTTCCAAACAACAGTGTTTCCCATTAATGCAGGAGCTCCAGGTAAATTACCTGCAATAGAAGTGAAGTTGAACGGAGTTAGAGCGAATACAAATCCTTCAAGAGGGCGGTGTTCTACTCTGTTCCAAGTTGGAGCAGGAGAATAAGGTGGCTGCTGCTTATATATATCAGTCATGAATTCCACATTGAATCTGAGGAAGTCAGCGTATTCGCAAACTGCATCAATCTCTGCTTGAAACACATTCTTGCTCTGCGCAAGCATTGTAGCCGCGTTCATTTTGGCTCGGTATGGTCCAGCCAACAAGTCTGCGGCTTTTAGAAAGATAGTAGCACGGTGTTCCCAACTAGTATTGGCCCATTTTTCTTTGGCTGCTAAAGCCGCGTCAATGGCCAGCTTAACGTGTGTTTCGTTTCCGCGATGGAAGTGACCCAATGTGTGTTTGTGGTCATGCGGAGGCGACATTCTAACCAATTCTCCGGTTCTAACTTCTTTACCTCCAATGAACATAGGCGCATCTATTTCTACCCCGCGAAGCGTTTTCAATGCCAGTTTTACCTCTGCCTTTTCCTTACTTCCAGGTGCGTAATTAAGGATAGGCTCATTGATAATTTGGGGTACGTTGTAGAATGCGTTTGCCATAACTGGTATGTGTTTTAATTGAGCCGCGAAAATAGTCAGCTTAACCTGAAATTACGAACCGAACTCAGATAGTTGCTTATTGTATATTTAGGCTAGACAACCTCATCCCCACACATCATGGAAGTAACATTGCCCTTAAACAAACTTCGCGGTTGGGCGGAGAATACACCAACTAGTATTGCGCTTCATACAAGGACCAATACAGGTTGGGATTCTGTTAAGTGGTTCGATTACAATAGAAATGTAGAATCTGTGGCTAAGGGATTGATTTCTCTTGGATTAAAGAGGGGAGAATGCGCTGTGATTATAGGGAACAATCGGGTAGAATGGTTGTATGCTCAATTTGGCATAATGGCCGCTGGTGGAGTTGCTACACCGTCATACCAAACCAACACCGCTGAGCAATTGGCTTATATCATTAATCATTCAAAAGCAAGGTTCGTTTTTGCCGAGAATCAAGCTCAATATGATAAGCTTGTTGAGTACAGGTCTGAGCTTTCTCATCTTGAGAAGGTCATTCTTTTTGACGAAGAAAAATCCGCTGATTCGGATTGGACTATTTCGTTTTCTGATTTTTTGAAATTGGGGGAAGCGTCAGATAATAAGCCGTTTGAAGAACGCATGAACTTGATTGACCAGGATGACAATGCTTTCATTATCTATACTTCAGGAACCACGGGAGTTCCTAAAGCTGTTTTGACAACACATTATCATTTGTCTTATGTAGGCGAAACGCTGCTTAGACGATTTGATATGCCGATAAAATCACGATCTATTTCTTATTTGCCGCTTAGCCACATAGCGGAACAAATAGCTACAAATAACCTGCAATTAGAAACGGGTGGAGAGGTGTATCTGTGCCCAGATGCACTTAAAATGAAGGATTATTTGCCCTTGGTTCAGCCAAATGTATTGCTGGGTGTTCCACGAGTTTGGGAGAAGGTTGAATCCGCATTAAAAGGAATAATTGAAGGAAGTACAGGTTTTAAAAAGAAGTTGCTTAAATGGGGATTGAGAACAGAATTGGCCGCCTTTGATAAGGAGCAAGAAACAGGCAAACCTTTTAGTTCTTTTGCCAGAAACTTGGCCAATAAGTTGGTGATAGGTAAAATCAAGGATAAGCTGGGAATGAATCAGATTATTCATGCATTTATTGGAGCCGCACCTTCTAACCTTGATAACCTTCGATTTTTTGCTTCGCTGGGAATACAGATTAATGAGGTTTACGGGATGACCGAAACAACGGGTATTCTCGCTACCACATCGCCATCAAATAGAAAATTCGGAACCGTTGGGAAACCGTTAGAAGGAGTTGAAATAAAGATTGCTTCAGACGGAGAAATCTTAGCTCGAGGACCTGCGCTTACTAAAGGTTATATGCACATGACTGCAGAAACTGCACAGTTATGGGAAGGAGGATGGCTTCACACTGGAGATATTGGTTTGTTTGACGCTGATGGAAATCTTAAGATAACCGACAGAAAGAAAGACTTGATTATTACTGCTGGAGCGAAAAACGTTGCGCCTCAACCACTAGAAGCGATGCTAAAAAGGATTGATGGTGTTTCTCAGGCTGTGGTTGTAGGCGATAAGAAACCTTACTTGATTGCCTTACTTACAATTGATCCGTTGGCAATCGATGCTTTGAATGAAAAACTTGGATTGTCCGCTAGGAACTCGAATGAGTTGAATACCTCTATAATTTTCCAAGAGTATATCGCTAATGAACTGGATTTGGTGAACGCCAAAACGGCCAAATTTGAGAACATTGGTCGATTTAAAGTATTAGAAAAAGACTTCACTGTTGAGAATGGCGAACTAACTCCAACAATGAAAATGAAACGTAAGGTGGTAAATGAAATGTATAAGAAGGAGATAGAGGGGGTTTACGCTAGAACTGATTAGTTCAACATATAAGGTACTTCCATGGTGAAAACGGGTATTTCAACCTCAAAAATCTCTCCGTTTTCTGTGCGCATCATTTCATAGAAACCGCCCATTTTACCCATGCCAGTTTCTAGGTTGCAAGCGCTCTCATAAGAGAAAAGGCCTCCAGAAGCAATAATTGGTTTTTCTCCAATAACACCCTCGCCTTCTACTACGGTTTTAACGCTATTGCTGTCAAAAATGTCCCAATGTCTTCTCAGCAACTGAACTTCAACATCGCTGTAATTTTCTATGGTAATGCGGTAAAAAAACACAAAGTAGTTTTTGTCCGGTTCAGAATATTCTTTCTTAAACGAGACGCGTGTTGAAATTTTTATGCCGTTTGTAACCTTAGTCATAACACTACCGCTATGACAAATAAACGATCATTTCTGGAATACGTTGCCAGATTCGGTCAATTCTGCGAAGAAATAATGGAATGCCCTATCAATCTATCGTAGCGAGACCCCATTTGACTGTGATACACATAGAAAGTGTAAATCTGACGGGCGTCAAAAAATGAAGCTTCGGATAATTCTGTTTCGCCTTCCGTTTGTCCATCCTTTAAGTAGATGTACTGGTAATTGTAATATCCCTGCTTAAGAAAGATAGAACCCTCGTACACACCGTCTCGGTAGTTGTAGTCAAGGCGGTTTTCAGGTTTAACTTGCCATTCAGTTAATCCGCCAAATAAATACAAACCGCCATCAAGAATGGGTTCAGGATACTTAAACTGAAAATGAATCATCACATAGTCTGCGTCTCTATCGGGGTCGTTTCCTTCTCTAATTCCAATAGAAAATGCTCCATTAATATCGGGTTCACTGCGGTAATGGTCCTTATTAAACGGCTTGTCAGGAATAAGAAACATGTGGTTTTTAAGTGAATCTGGGTCGTACCAAATAGAGCGCACATTTTCATGCTGGTAACGAAGACTTCGTGTGTCAATCCATCGATACTCGTTGCTGCCTTCAAAAAGCACATCTCCCATGTTGTCGTAAATAACCTGATCGTTCTTAATGAAGATGGGTTTTAGGTCTGTCTTAATGTTGTCCCAACGGTAGTTTTGCTGGATATGTATAGACATATCGCCAACCGGATTACTTATATCGTATTGCGGATGCTGCACCACAACATTTATTTGATGGTGGGTTCTACGCTTACTAATAACCATCGGAATGCGCACTTCGGCATTTATGTCTACTAGGTTTTCATAAACACGAAACCTTCTCGTAATGATTGGATTTTCGCGGTTAAAATCTTTGTAAACAAGCAGCAGGTAATTGCCAGATAGTTTAAGATTGAAATTCTGATTTGGGATTGAAAACGAATAATGAATGTACTTCTGAACCGTGTTGAACGAGTAATCATAGTTCATGATATTCTCTTCCAAAAAGCCATCAATATACTCGGGGGCGGGTATGTCGCTTTGGTTCCAGTCTCTATCGCAGTGAATAACCGTGTAGGTGTAATCGTTGTACTCACCAGTTAAATCATCAAAAGATAATTGGAGCATCTCTCCACCGCCCAGTTTTATCACTGGAAGACTAAGGGGTACGTTCTTAATGTGAAACTGAACTGTTTTTATTGAACGCTGATAAGTTCTGTCTTCATACCTGAGAAACCCTTCATCAAAGTAGTCCTCATCGTTTTGCGCAAATACGCAGGTAGACAAGAGGATTAAAAGACAGGCAAAAAGGGAAGTGATTCTCAGCATAGGGTGGCAAATTTAATCTTAACTCCTATAGGCAAGTTTTATTCCATAAATTGAAATCACCGTCATATCTGATGTTCTCATCCTCTAATGTAATATTATGTGTTACAGCCTTTTTATTTAGATTCATTCTAAATTGGAAATCAGTCCATATATGCTAAGTCAGTGTACCTGTTTCTCTTAAATTTGCCGCGATTTTAAGGACGAGTAATCCGAGCAAAATATGTCAAGAGACATCAAGATCAAGAAAGGCCTAAACATTCCTCTAAAGGGTGAGGCAGACAAGGTGTTCGGAAACGCAGATTATTCTGACACGTTTCTGATTCAACCTACTGATTTCAAAAATTTCACGCCAAAACTTCTTGTTAAAGAAGGAGCGGAGGTCCTGGCTGGGTCGCCATTGTTTTATAGCAAAGACTATCCAGACGTTAAGGTTGGTTCTCCGGTAAGCGGGGAAGTAGTTGAGGTTGTGAGAGGTGCAAAACGAAAAATTCTCGGCATAAAGATTTTGGCCGAAAAGGAAACACGTTATACAGATTTTCCAACAGCTGATGCAAATAGCATGAGCAGAGAAGAGGTGAAATCGCGCTTGTTAGACCAGTGCCTTTGGCCTTTTATTAAAAGACGTCCTTATGGTACTGTAGCAAGAATAACAGATAAGCCATTGGCTATTTATGTTTCTGGTTTTGATAGCGCTCCATTGGTAGCAGACAACGAGTTTGTGTTGCACGGAATGGAAAAGGAGTTTCAGGTTGGATTAGATGCGTTAAAGCAATTGACAGATGGTTCTGTTCATTTGAATTTGCACAGAAACCTGAATACTTCTGATGTATTTAAGAATGCAAAAGGAGTTGAAATTAATTGGGTTAGCGGCCCGCATCCATCAGGAAACGTAGGTGTTCAAATTCATCACATTCAACCTATTAATAAAGGAGAAGTTGTTTTTGCTGTAGCTGCGCAAGATGTTGCCTTAATTGGTAAAGCGTTTCTAACGGGTAAGTATGATGCTTCAAGAATTGTTGCGCTAGCAGGTTCATCTGTTAAAAGTCCGAAGTATTACAGAATAGTTCAGGGAGCAAATATTGCTTCGTTAGCATCTGACGTTGAAGGAGATAACAACAGATTTATTGCCGGAAACATCCTGACAGGAAAGAAAATATCGGCAGACGGTTACTTAGGTTTCTTTGACAAAGAGGTTACGGTAATTGAAGAGGGAAATCGTGCCAAGTTCTTTGTGACAGAAGGCTGGGCAGGACCTGGATTTAATAAGCACTCTGCGTCTCATTCTTACTTTTCTTGGTTAATGCCAAGCAAAAAGTATGAACTCGACACTAACACAAACGGAGAACCAAGAGCATTGGTTGTTACTGGAGAATACGAAAGCGTTTTTCCGATGGATATTTTTCCGCAGCATCTGCTTAAGGCTATTATGATAGGCGATATTGAGTTGATGGAAAACCTTGGGATCTATGAGGTGGACGATGAGGATTTTGCATTGTGTGAGTATGTATGCACTTCTAAAACTGCTGTTCAGCAGATAGTGAGAGAAGGGTTAGAACTCATTGAAAAAGAATGTGGTTAAACGATAAGGCACGATGAAGTTTTTACACACAGCCTTCAAGAACTTAAGAGCCCCCTTCGAGAAAGGTGGCAAGTTTGAGAAGTACAATAAAGCGCTTACCGCGATTGAAGCGTTTGAAACGCTGATGTTCACTCCAGATGAAGTGACGCATACAGGAGCTCATATCCGTGATGGTATCGATTTGAAGCGTACCATGTCTATAGTGATTTTGGCAATGGTGCCATGCCTGTTGTTCGGAATGTACAACGCGGGGTATCAGCATTTTCTGCAATTAGGAGTTGAGGCTTCATTTTGGGAAATGTTCCAAATTGGATTGATTAAGGTGTTACCGCTTGTGATTGTTTCCTATGGAGTTGGACTTGGAATTGAGTTCGGATTTGCCATGTACAAAGGACATTCAATTGAAGAGGGTTACTTGGTAACAGGAATGCTTATTCCGTTGATTGTTCCTGTTGATATTCCATTGTGGATGTTGGCTGTAGCGGTTGCGTTTGCAGTTGTTTTCGCTAAAGAAGTATTTGGCGGAACAGGAATGAACATTATGAACGTGGCGCTGACAACCAGAGCGTTCTTATTCTTTGCTTATCCAACGTTCATGTCTGGAGACAAGATTTGGGTGCATGGAGCGTTGAACAGAGCTAAAGAAATTGCAGGTGGTGTTGAACTTGATGCAATGTCTGGAGCAACTATTCTTGGCGACTTAGCTGGAATGAAAGACGGGCTGGTAAAATCTGCGGACGGAGTTATTGATTTCACAGCTTCAAACTTTTCGGTGTCCGATATGTTTTTTGGGTTTATTCCAGGTTCGGTCGGTGAAACATCGACATTGGCTGTTCTGATAGGATCAGCTATTCTACTTATTACAGGAATTGGAAGTTGGAGAATTATGCTTTCTGCCGTTGTTGGTGGAGGTGTAATGGGATTGATATTCAATGCTTTTGGAGCAAACGGCTTGATGCAGTTTGATTGGTGGCAGCACATGCTTGTAGGTGGTTTTGCCTTCGGAGTTGTGTTTATGGCAACAGACCCAGTCACAGCTGCTCAAACGAACACAGGAAAATGGATTTACGGATTCTTAATTGGCTTTATGGCCATCATGATTCGTGTGTTCAATCCAGCATATCCAGAAGGAATCATGTTGGCGATACTCTTCATGAACGTGATGGCTCCGCTCATCGACCATTATGTGGTTGAAGGAAACATCAAGAAGAGATTGAAACGATTAAACGTAAAAACTGCGTAATCATGGCGGTTGATGTAAATAGCAATAAGTACACATTCATCTTTGCAGCGGTGATGGTAATCATAGTAGCAACGCTTTTGGCGCTTGCTTCAGAAAGCCTTAAACCAATGCAAAAGCAGAACGTGGCGAACGAGAAGCGCCAAAACATTCTCACCAGTATTGGAGTCGAAGTAGATGCTGCCGAGGCAGAAACTGCTTACAATGAAAATTTGGTAGAAGCTTTGGTTTTGGATGCAAACGGTTCAGTGGTTGAAAGTCCTGCTGTTGAAGCATTTGATATTGATGTGCTAAAGGATTACAAAGCTGGGCTATCAGGTATCTACAAAGCCAATGCGGACGATTTAGAAGCCATGAAAGCTGCCTTGCTTGCATGGGGAGAAGGTGGCGTTAATTATCCGTTGTTTGTTCTTAAAAAAGGAGGCGAAAACGTCTACGTTGTACCAATGGTTGGTACTGGACTTTGGGGTCCAATTTGGGGATACGTTACGGTAGCAGCAGATGGCAAGACCGTAGTTGGAGCGGTATTCGACCACAAGTCGGAAACACCAGGTTTGGGTGCTGAAATCAATCAAGCATCTTTCCAAAAGCCATTTGAGGGTAAGTCTATTTTTGATGAAAGTGGAGAATTCACTGGAATCAAAGTGATGAAAGGTGGTGCAAAAGGGTCTGAACATGGTGTGGATGCCATTTCAGGAGGAACCATCACAAGTAATGGTGTTACAGAAATGATTGTTCGTACGCTGAAAATCTACGAGCCATATTTATTGAATCTTCAAGGAGGAGCAAAGACTGCAGAGTTGGTTGAGCTTCCTGTTGACTCGGCAGCATTGGCGTTGGATTCCTTGAATGTTGAAGGAGTAGTTGATAGTCTTATGCTATCCGCAGAATAATCTGTTTTAAACGAAGAAACACTTATCATGAGTGCAGAAGCAGTAGTAAAGGAGCCGTTGTTTTCAAAGAAGAACAAGGCGCTCATCTCCAATCCGTTGGATGATGATAACCCGATTACGGTACAGGTTCTTGGAATCTGTTCGGCATTGGCAATTACCGTTCAGCTAAAGCAGGCGGTTGTAATGGCCGTGTCGGTAATGTTCGTATTGGCAGCAGGAAACGTGATTGTTTCGTTAATGCGAAACTTGATTCCTAATCGAATCCGAATCATTGTTCAGCTAGTGATTGTAGCCGCGTTGGTAATCTTGGTTGACCAAGTGTTAAAAGCGTATGTATATGATGTAAGTAAGGCGCTTTCGGTATTCGTTGGTTTAATTATTACCAACTGTATTATTATGGGACGTTTAGAGGCATTTGCATTGGCAAATAAGCCTTGGCCAGCATTCCTTGATGGAATTGGAAACGCATTGGCGTATGGTGGTATTCTTATCATCGTATCCTTCTTCCGAGAACTACTTGGCTCAGGAAAATTGTGGGGATTCCCGGTATTAGGAGAGAAAGTAGGAGCATTGCTTTCAGACGGAACGCTTGCTACAGAAGCAACTGGATTGTACGCACTTGGATACGTGGATAATGGCTTGATGATTTTGCCACCAATGGCATTAATTACCGTTGGAGCCATCATTTGGGTACAGCGTGCGCGTAACACTAAATTGATTGAAGCCTAACTAGCAACTGGTATCTAAACCACTAGCAACTAGACAATGGAATACATAAACATATTTGTAAAAGCCGTTTTCATCGAGAACATGATTTTCGCCTACTTCTTAGGCATGTGTTCTTATTTGGCAGTAAGTAAAACAGTGAAGACCGGAGTAGGTCTTGGAGCTGCTGTCATATTTGTTTTGGGTATTACGGTTCCTGTAAACTACATGCTAGAGAATTACATTCTTAAAGAAGGAGCTCTAGAGTGGTTAGGACCACAGTTTGCTACAATGGACTTGAGCTTTCTAAGCTTCATCATGTTCATCGCTATTATTGCATCGATGGTACAATTGGTAGAGATGGTAGTTGAGAAGTTTGCTCCTGCCTTGTATGCTTCGTTGGGTATTTTCTTGCCGCTTATCGCTGTAAACTGCGCCATTCTAGGTGGAGCACTCTTCATGCAAGAGCGTCAGTATTCAAACATAGGAGAGGCAACCGTTTTCGGACTTGGTTCGGGAGTTGGTTGGTTCTTGGCAATTGTTGCAATTGCAGCAATTCGCGAGAAAATTAGGTATTCAAACGTTCCTGGTCCATTAAGAGGATTGGGTATCACATTCATCATCACAGGGTTGATGGGAATCGCGTTTATGAGTTTTATGGGAATTGAACTTTAAGAGGTAAATGACTATTAATATGGTTCTTCTAAGTACATCTTCAGTAATTGCCACCAGCGTAGTTGTTTTCTTGTTGGTGATTTTCATGTTGGTTTCATTGCTGCTTTTTGCCAAAGCAAAACTTGCTCCATCGGGGCCAGTTAAGCTGGTAATTAATGGTGGAGATGAAATGGAAGTTGAATCGGGCGGAACCATCCTTGGTACGCTTGGTAGCAACAAAATATTCCTTCCTTCTGCCTGTGGTGGTGGTGGAACTTGCGCTATGTGTAAATGTCAGGTGTTTGAAGGTGGAGGCGAAATTCTACCTACCGAAGCACCTTACTTCTCAAGAAAAGAAATCCAGAATAATTGGAGACTTGGTTGCCAAGTAAAGATTAAGCAGGATATGAAAATCGGAATCCCTGAAGAGATTTTCGGTATCAAGGAATTTGAAGCTACCGTAGTTTCTAACTACAACGTAGCCACCTACATTAAAGAATTCGTGGTGGAAATTCCAGATGATATGCACTACGAAGCTGGTGGATACATTCAGATTAAAATACCTAAGTGTGAGGCCAGATTTGCGGACATGGACATTTCCGCACACCCCACGGATCATCCTGGCGAGCCAGCCAAGTTCGAGAAAGACTGGTCTGAGGGGCCATTTGCCATGCGTCACTTGGTAATGAAGAATGACGAAGAGGTGATTAGAGCCTACTCGATGGCATCTTATCCTGCTGAAGGAAGAAACATCATGCTCAACGTTCGTGTTGCTGCTCCACCTTGGGATAGAGATAAGAACACATGGGCAGACATTAACCCGGGTATTGCATCTTCTTACATTTTCAACCTTAAACCTGGAGATAAGTGTACTATTTCTGGACCTTACGGTGAGTTCTTTATCAAGCCAGGCGATGCTGAGATGTTGTATGTTGGAGGTGGTGCAGGTATGGCGCCAATGCGGTCGCATATTTATGAGTTGTTTAAAACGTTAAAGTCTGGACGTAAGGTTTCTTACTGGTATGGTGGTCGTTCTAGGGCTGAATTATTTTACATCCACTACTTCCGTGAGATTGAAAAGCACTTCCCGAACTTCAAGTTTTACATGGTTCTTTCTGATGCTAAGCCAGAGGATAATTGGGTTACTAAGAAGGATGTAAACGATCCAGAAGGAGATGGTTTTGTAGGATTCGTTCACAATCAGGTAATTGAACAGTACTTGAGTAAGCACGATTCTCCTGAAGATATTGAGTTCTATTTCTGTGGTCCGCCAATGATGAACCAAGCAGTTCTTAAGATGTGTGATGATTGGGGTGTTCCTCCAGAGAACGTTGCCTTCGATGACTTCGGTGGTTAACCATTAGAGTGAAAAAAGTTATGAAAGCCTTGGTATTGAAATATCGAGGCTTTCTTGCGTTTAAGACACAATTTGTTTGAATAGCTTCGAACCATGATGAAGTGGAGTCTGATAGTTGTTTTTTCTCTGTTGGTTTCTGGCGTAGCTGCTCAGGAAGCCGATTCTACAGGCACTGAAGATGTGAACCACGTTTTTCAGTCTGATACGCTTATAGAGTTTGCTAAGTCACTTATTGGTGTTCCTTATTGTTACGGTGGTAGATCTCTTCAAGGATTTGATTGTAGTGGCTTTGTCAATTATGTGTATTCACATTTCGGATTTGAAGTACCTAGATCCACTATTGATTTTGCGAAGTTCGGAACCGAAGTTCCCATGGACAGTTGTAGGAAAGGAGATATCATTCTTTTTGCTGGGAGAAACAAGGACAAGCGACCAGTTGGTCATGCAGGAATTATTATCTCTTTGAAAGATGAACCTCTTGAATTCATTCATAGTGCTACAAGCAATAAACGCGGAATTGTAATTACTGCTTTTGATGCATTCGAATATTACAAGAGCCGATTTGTTAAAATCGTTCGTGTTTTTGATGCGGTAGAGGTTCCCTAAAACGACCGAAATAAATATTTTATTCGATGCGGGAAAAATGTAAAAGCAATCATTCCGCTAACTAATTTCGCAGCGAATTTATACTCAAACCCAAAATGAAAAATGCGCTTTTGCTTGTAGCTGTTTTTGCAGCTGTAAGCTTGGTAGCTTGCTCAAACGCAGCTACAGAAGGAACAACAAATGCAGATTCTACTGCTATTGCTCCGTTTGAAACTATCGAAACTGAAGTTGTAGAAGCCGGAACGGTTGATACCACTGCTGTAGTTACCGAAGAGGTAGCTCACTAATTACAGTTAAGATCAAACAAAGCCCCTTGGTGCATCGCGCCAAGGGGCTTTTCATTTTGATTTGGCGAGTTTTTGTACTCAATACAGTTATTTTCGCCATATGTTTAAATACGCATTACTGCTTTTTCCAATTTTGCTAATTGTTGGTTGTAACTCCGTTCAGAGAAAGGAGGCAACTGGGTTTACCCAAGGCACCACATACTCTGTGATTTATTACAGCAATGGGTCAGATTTACAGTATCAGATTGATAGTTTATTGCTCGATTTTGATCGAGCATTGTCTTCGTATCAAGAATCTAGCTACATCAGTAAATGGAATAATGAGGAGGCCGAGGGTTTGACTCAACCCTCCATGTTTAAAGAAGTGGTTAGGCGTTCGATAGAAATAAATGCAAACACAAATGGTGCGTTTGATATTACTGTTTCTCCTTTGATGGATTATTGGTTTCAAAATGATTGGAACACGCAAAAGGTTGATTCTGCGAAAGTAGATTCTCTGAAATCATCGATTGGATTGGATAAAGTAATCCTGCAACAAGGAGATTACGTTCAATCAGATCTACCAGTTCGCTTGGATGTAAATGCCATTGCTCAAGGCTATTCTGTTGATGTTTTAGCTCGGTACTTAGAGAGTCTTGGAATCTTTAATTACCTGGTAGAAATAGGAGGAGAGGTCAGAGCCGGAGGTGCGAAAGATGATGGAGAAAACTGGAATGTTGGTATAGAACGGCCTAATGACCAAAACTTGGGTCAAGAATTAATGATGTCTGTAAAGCTAAAGGGTCGGTCATTAGCAACATCAGGAAACTATCGGAAGTTCATTGAGATTAACGGACAAAAATTTGGTCATTCTCTTAATCCGCAAACAGGTTATCCAGCATCAACTGATGTTTTGAGCGCAACCGTAATCGCTCGAGACTGTATGACAGCTGATGCGTATGCAACGGCTTTAATGGTGATGGGATTTGAGAAAGCAAAGGAATTAGTTGAGCAAGATTCTACGTTGGAAGCTGTATTGATTTATTCTGAAAATGCTGGGCTAAGCACTTGGCAATCTGATGGTGTAGGTGGAGTTATGGTTAATCCTGTAGCCGAATGAAGTTATATCAATTCACTTCTAAGCACTGGACCTTTTTGGTCGGATTACTGCTTGTTTCGATTGTCTTTCATTCATACAACCTCGACTACGCCTCTTATGATTTAGATGAAGCAGTACATATTTGGCACGCTCAAAAACCCTTCTCTGATGTGGTTGAGCAAAGTTCGAATGACCCCAATCCGCCAATTTATAATCTCCTGCTTTCTGGTTGGGTAAAATCTTTCGGTGTAAGTGAATGGGCTACAAGATTTCTGAGTGTATTGTTCGGTTCGCTTGGAGTCTGTCTTATGTACCTTATTGCCTCTCGAAACTTTGGTTTAGCGGTAGGGATTATGGCTGCATTGCTCTATTGTTTTTCTCCAATCCAATTCAGATTTACTCATTTGGCAAGACCCTATTCCTTGCTCATGGTAACGGTTCTAATGTCTTATGGCTCTCTTTTCGAAGCGCTTAAAAAGCCTACCAAAAGATGGCTCGTGTTCTATTATCTGGCTTCAACGTTGATGGTTTACATCCATCCAACTTCCGTGTTCAATTTGGCAGCTCAAGGATGCATAGTCTTAGGTTTTAATACTGGAAGGATTTCGGACAATATTAAATTTCTCATTCCAATGATTGCCTCTGTTCTAACTTTTGGCATTTGGGTTATGTCTATTCCTTATTTCGAAAGGAATGACACCATGTGGTTTGGACCACCAAATTGGGAAGATGTTATGTATGTGATACGTGTTTTTTATGCGAACATCTGGCTCATTCTCTTACAGCTAGTTTTACTTGGAATTATTGTTTTTCTAGCGATAAAGAATAAGGTCCGTTCGGAGAATAAGATTGGAATTGGATCTGTCCTTTTATGGGTAATCGTTCCGTTTGTGATAAGTATTGTCTTCTCACATTTGGCTAAACCAGTTTTTCAAGACAAGTATATTCTATCGGTACAACCTGCAATGATGTTGCTCTTGGCTCTATCAATTGATTCTATTCCATTGAAATGGTTTAGGATGGTGGGATTTGCAGGTGCTTTTGTTTTACTCTTAAGTAGCACTGATACAACACAAAATCCAGAAGGAGATTGGCGACAGGCGGTTGAATATGTAAAACCGCTGCATACAGAAAACAGCGTTGTGTTCATAGATCCTTGGTATGAGTTCAGAACGTTCAGTTATTATTTCAACAAGCATGCCTTTGAAGTGCCAGATAGTACAGTTAAAATACTTGCTTCAAATAGAGTTTTTACTGGATGGCATGACGTTTATGATACGCTAAATCATCAACCTAAAACAGACGTAGTGCATCTAATGTTAGCCCACCAAGATTTTGTAAATGGTTCGGCAGATTTAGCTCTATTGGAACAAGAAGCAGATTTGATTGACGAAAAGAAATTCATCGGAATTAACCTCAAGTCTTTTAGATTTCATTTAGCGTTGGATACGGTTGCTAACCTAATTTATGATTTTGAGGATAAGACTGAAGGTGTCGAACGAATAAGCACTGAAGTGGAGTTTTCAAAAACGCTAGTTTATCCTTTTACAGACCTTGATGCCACACGAAGGATGCGAGTTTCTTCTTCAGTTCAAGTGTCAGAAGAGTCAGATCTGAAAGATGTTCATTTCGTTACTTCAATAGAAGACAAGTCAGGAAAGTCAGTTTTGTACCAACACGTTTATCCCAATCAGTATAAACCGGAAGCAAAATGGTTAAATCTATTGGCTAAATCTAGCCTAAATCAGATCGATACAAATTGGGTTCTGAAGGTGTATGTCTGGAATCCAACAGGTAAAGAATTTAGGATTGACAACCTTAAAGTTATAATCGAAAATTAGGCTGCCTCTCCAGGTTTTTTGCATTGCTCTTCCGGAAGTGCTCCGCACATAGAACACGCTTCCCCATCTTTGTTTAGAAACGGGCTATTACTGGCACAAGTGCCAGAAAATTGCCCGTCTTTTTTTAGCAAAATCTTTACGGCAATGCCCGCAAATGCCAATCCTAACAAGAGTATGGCGACAATAACTACTTCCATTACCTTTTATTTAAACAGATGCTGATAGTGAAACGTCTCGCGTTAGCGTTTGTTCCCTATCTGGCCCAACCGAAACAACTGTAATTGGAACACCCGTTTCCTTCTCAATAAAGGCTATGTAATCTAGAACTTTATTGGGTAAAGTATCGTCATTTGTAAGCTTAGTAAGGTCAGTATTCCAACCTTTCATCTCCGTATAAATGGGCTTCACTTCTTGTGAATGATCGAACGGTAATTGATCAGTAATCTCACCGTTTACGTTGTACTCCGTACAAATTTTAATGGTGTCGAATGTGTCTAGTACATCCGTTTTCATCATATTCAGTTCTGTAACACCATTAATCATAATGGCATATTTCAGGGCTGGTAAATCCAACCATCCACATCGTCTTTTTCTTCCAGTAGTAGATCCGTATTCGCGTCCGATATCGCAGAGTTTATCTCCAGTTTCATCGAACAGCTCTGTTGGAAATGGACCTGAGCCTACTCGCGTACAATAAGCTTTGAAAATGCCAATTACATTGCCGATTCTGCTTGGAGCGACTCCTAAGCCAGTGCAAGCACCTGCGCAAACTGTATTGGAAGAAGTAACAAAAGGGTAGGAGCCAAAGTCAATATCCAACAAAGAGCCTTGAGCGCCCTCTGCTAGCATGCTTTTTCCTTCTTTAAGACTGTTGTTAAGATATTGCTCGCTGTCAATCAATTCAAAACGCTGTAGTGTTTCTAAAGCAGCAAACCATTCGGCCTCCATTTCTTCCGATACGCAGCTTGCTCCATAAAAACCAAGCATTTGTTCATGTTTTTGCTTTAAGAAAGCGTATTTCTCTTTAAAGTCAGTTCCAAGAATATCTCCAACACGAAGACCGTTTCTGCCTGTTTTGTCCATGTAAGTTGGACCAATTCCTTTCAACGTACTTCCAATTTTTCCTTTCCCTTTGGAAGTTTCAGAGGCAGCATCCAACAATCGGTGGCTTGGAAGTATAAGGTGAGCCTTTTTGGAAATTTTGAGAGTTGATGAAACGTCAACTTTTAAGTTGTCCAAAGCGTCAATTTCTCGTTTAAAAATAATGGGGTCAATAACAACTCCGTTACCAACAACATTAATGGCATTCTTTCTGAAAATACCTGATGGAATTGTATGTAGTACGTGCTTTATACCCTCAAATTCGAGTGTGTGACCAGCATTTGGTCCGCCCTGAAAACGAGCAATAACGTTGTAATTTGGGGTCAGTACGTCAACAATTTTCCCTTTTCCCTCGTCTCCCCATTGGAGCCCTAAGAGTACATCCACTTTCTTCAAAGTAATTGGCTTAAGAATTAGAAATTTTCTGTGGCTTCTGCCACAGAATTATAAATTTTAAAAATAGAGTCGAGCTTGGTCATAACCATAAGCTTTTTCACTTTTGGAGAAATTCCTCCAATAACCAATTCGCCTCCAGCATTCCTGGCTGAAGTAAACATGCCAATGAGCAAGTTTAGCCCTGTGCTGTTTACATATTCTAGGCCTTCAAGGCCCATGAGGTATCTGTTAGTACCTCCTTCAATCAACTTTTCGAAATCACGAATCAAATCATCCGCCTGACTTTTTTCAATAAGGCGACCAGATAAAGCAATTAATTGCACATCACCGTGCTTTTCTATTGAATACTCCATAGGTTTATTTTTTCTTACCCATTCGTTCGCAACTTCCGTTTTGGGAAAGCTTCTTACAACTTGCATAGAAGTTTAACGAATGGTGATTGATTGTAAAATCCAGAATGTCTCCTGTAGTATTCTGAATTTGTTGAATTCTTGGGTCGCAGAATTCAAAAACTCTTCCACAATCCTGACAGATTAAATGATCGTGTTGAGCGTATTTGTAAGACCGTTCGAAATGAGCAATGTTCTTTCCAAACTGATGCTTAGTTACAAGTTTGCAATCTAAAAGCAATTCGATTGTATTGTACAGAGTAGCTCTACTTACGCGGTAGTTCTTCTCTTTCATTTGAACGTACAGGGATTCGATGTCGAAATGACCTTCGCTCGAATACACTTCGCTTAGGATAGCAAATCGCTCTGGCGTTTTACGATGACCTTGTTCTTCCAAATAGTTGGAAAAAATCTCGCGTACGTTCTCGAAAATCTCGGTGTCAGGTTCAGAAAGCATTGCTCCGATTAAGGCTTAAAGTTAGGGATTCGAATGGTTCGAACTACTCTTCCCACTTGATGAATTTTGACAATTCTGCGTATCCGTTAGACTCGGCCATTATTATGTATAATCCTTGTTCAAATCCGTTTGTTGGAATCGTAAGTGTTCTACTTGTAACCGCACTCAAATAATCGTAATAATAAATCATTCCGTTCCTATCGAAAATGTAGAGGTTTACATTACTCTCAAATTTTGTAACAACAGTGGTGTAAAGCCAATAGGTGCATGGGTTGGGGTAAAAGTCTAGCGCTAGATCTTCGCATGGCCCCTCGCTATAATTCAGTACTGTGGCAAATTCTGCATAGCAGGCGTTTCTGTATGTAACTCCATCGCATCCACAAACAGGAACAAAATCAGGAAAACATGGTGGTTGTAAATTTGGAAATTGCAGCGTGTCTATGCACTGACCCAAGCTGGTTAGCGAGGTTAAACAGAGTAGGAGAAAGGCTATCAGAAATTTCATTGTTCGCCTAAGGTACAGGCTCTTTTAGTACAAGCGTGAATCTGTTTCCAAAATATAACCCCAAGTGTTTGTTGGTAAAGTGAGCCGTATCTGTTGAGATTTCGCTTGAAAGTAGCCAACCAGAATCGGGCAGCGGTTCTAGCTCAATCAATTTCTGATTAGTGTCCAAATTTGAAAGTAATTCCATTCTTTCATCTACTGCATTTGCATAAATCGTGGTTGTGTTAATTTGGAAAACGCCCATAACGCATTGATATGATAGACCAATTATTTGAGCTGCGACTACTAAGTGGAAGAGTTTGCCGTTCGACTTGATGTAAATCCACGTGCCGAGTTGATAAGCAAGAACTAGAGAAAAGACGAGCACCATAAAACTTATTGGTAGCCACGCTCTTTCGGGGCCAATTCCTCCCATTGAGTATGCTAAAGCAAAGGAAAGCGTGATTACCATTACATCGGCTACAATCCAAAGCTTTCTATCAACAAGGACCAAATCTCGTAAACTGATAAGTTGAAAACGAAGATGTTTTCGGCCTAAAAAAGCAAAGGGCGCTGACATGATAATAAATGCGGGAATTACCATGGGAATTTCCTTTAACGACAGTTTGGCGTAGTTCCAAAAACCAACAATCGTTTTGTCCATAAATGAATATTGGGGAAGATGATCGAATCGAATATGAGCACCAGGCCCAAGTAGGTCAATTCCAAAACCTATCATGCAACTCACGGTAGCAAAATGCAATGCGGTACGGTCTATTGAAATAAGAAACTGCCTTTTCTTGGTGAGGAATCCCAAGAAGAAGAGTGCAATTAGAACTGAGATTGCAACAGTTTCACTTGCACCACATGCGTACAGAAACAACAAGGATGTCGAAGCAGTTCTTAGTGGCTTCACCCAATTTTGAATGATAAACGAACCTCCTAATACTGCCGCAAAACTTCCCCACAGGTACATGGGGTTTACGGTAATCCAAAACCAAGTTTGGTCTTTGCTGAACGAGCCATAGAAGAGTCCAGCTAAGAGATAAATCGAAATAATTACTTGCCTTTTCCTATTTATTGGTAGCTGAAATCGTGAGACAATGCTTGTGAGAAATGAATAAAATGAAACGACTCCAAAGCTGAAAGTGGCCAAGTAATAGAGGAGGATTGTTACAGTGGAATTCCCTCCGCTTACGGCAAAACTGGTGACTAAGGTGCTAGACCATCTTGGATTCCAGTTGTTGTAGTAATACAGCATCGAACCCCATATACCATTTTCGCTAGTTGTTATCAGGTAGTGAAAATCATCTGCTGCTAACCGATAATTACTGCTGAGCCAGAAAAACAGAATGACAAATGCAATTGCATTCATCGTCATAAACAGAAAGACAATCCGTTCTTGTTTGCTAGTCATTAGGCTAAAAATAAAAAGGGCTGCTCCACAATGGAACAGCCCTTTTAAGAACTTCTTAAGAAGTTTATTTTAATTGATCTACAACTGCTTTGAAAGCCTCAGGCTCATTCATAGCTAAATCAGCAAGAACCTTACGGTTAATGTCAATTCCTTTGTCATGCAATTTTCCCATAAATACAGAATAAGACATTCCGTATTGGCGGGCTCCAGCATTGATACGCTGAATCCATAATTTTCTGAATTCACGTTTGCGAACTCTTCTATCACGGTATTGATACGATAGTGCTTTTTCAACCGCGTTTTTGGCTACGGTCCATACATTTTTTCTTCTTCCGAAGTAACCTTTGGCCTGTTTAAGGACCTTTTTTCGCTTCGCCCTTGAGGCTACAGCATTTACTGATCTTGGCATTTTGTTTTGTTTTTGGCGTTAAGCGTTCCTCTATTGGAAACTTATTGGGCTTAAAACCGGGTTAAACTTGAAACTTAGATGTTAAGCATATGTTTTACGTTCGGAGTGTCTGGTTTGCTTACTAGACCCGCCATTGTAAGATTTCTCTTTTGTTTGGTGGTTTTCTTTGTAAGAATGTGACTCTTGAACGCGTGCTTACGCTTGATTTTTCCAGAGCCTGTTAGCTTGAAACGTTTTTTAGCGCTGGAATTTGTCTTAACCTTAGGCATGACGTCTATTATTAATTAACTGTTTACTTTTTTGATCCTTTCTTAGGAGAGAGGATGATGAACATCTTCTTTCCTTCCATTTTAGGTAGCATTTCAACTTTAGCAAGTTCCTCCAGTTCGCTGGCAAACTTTAAAAGAAGAATTTCTCCCTTGTCTTTATATACGATAGACCGTCCTCTAAAAAACACAAATGCTCTAACCTTGCATCCTTGCTCTAAAAACTGCTGAGCATGCTTGAGTTTAAAGTCAAAATCATGATCATCGGTGTTCGGTCCGAATCTGATTTCCTTCACAACAATTTTTGTTGCTTTAGATTTCAGTTCCTTTTGTTTCTTTTTCTGCTCAAACAAGAACTTTTTGTAGTCCAAAATTTTGCACACAGGTGGTGCAGCGTTTGGAGAAATTTCTACAAGGTCAAGTCCCTGCTCATCCGCCAATTCCAAGGCTGTACGAATTGGATATACCCCAGGTTCAATTCCTTCCCCAACTAAACGTACTTCAGGGACATCAATTTTACCGTTTATCTTATGGGGATCTTCGCGTCTTACGACTCTCCTCGGTCTTGCTGGTCTTCTAATGGTGTTCTATACTTTAGTTACTAATTAATCTACATTCAGGTCGGCAGTGATTTCATCCTGGATGATTTTGGCAAATTCTTCAATGCTAAATGTGCCTAAATCTCCCTCTCCTTGTTTCCTTACTGATAGCTTTCCTGAGGTTACTTCTTGCTCTCCCAGAATAAGCATGTAAGGAATCTTCAACAACTCGGTGTCACGTATCTTCCTTCCTACTTTCTCGTTGCGTTCGTCAACAAGGGCGCGAAGGTCGTAATTCTTAAGCAAACGTGAAAGCTTTTTTGCTTCGTCATTATATTTCTCAGAAACAGGCAGAATTGCAACTTGATCTGGGGTTAACCAAAGCGGAAATTTGCCTGCGCAATGCTCTAAAAGTACAGCAACAAAACGCTCCATACTACCAAAAGGCGCGCGATGGATCATTACAGGCGTGTGTTTTGCGTTGTCAGAACCGACATATTCTAGCTCAAATCGCTCGGGAAGATTATAGTCTACTTGTACTGTTCCCAATTGCCAACTTCTGCCCAAAGCATCCTTCACCATAAAGTCCAATTTTGGACCATAAAAAGCTGCCTCACCGTATTCGGTCACTGTTTTTATATCGCGTTCAGCAACAGCTTCTATAATAGCTGCCTCTGCTTTTGCCCAATTCTCGTCAGAACCAATGTATTTTTCTTTGTTTTCTGGATCGCGCAGTGAAATCTGAGCAGTAAACTCTTCGAAATGAAGCGCTTTAAGCACATACAAAACCAAGTCAACCACCTTCACAAATTCGTCCTTTACCTGATCGGGTCTGCAGAAAATGTGCGCATCATCTTGAGTAAAACCCCTAACTCGGGTTAGCCCATGAAGCTCACCACTTTGTTCGTACCGGTAAACCGTACCGAACTCTGCCAACCTTACAGGAAGGTCTTTATATGACCTGGGTTTGAACTTGTAAATCTCGCAATGGTGTGGGCAATTCATCGGCTTTAGAAGAAATTCTTCTCCTTCGGCAGGTGTGTTTATTGGTTGAAAACTGTCTTTACCATATTTAGCGTAATGACCAGAAGTGACATACAATTCTTTTGAACCAATATGAGGTGTGATTACCATTTCATAGCCTGCCTCAACTTGTTGTTTTTGAAGAAAATTCTCCAAACGCTTTCTGAGGTCGGCTCCTTTCGGCAACCAAAGAGGTAAGCCTTGACCAACTCTTTGAGAGAAAGTGAAAAGCTCCAATTCCCTTCCGAGCTTTCGGTGATCACGTTTTTTAGCTTCTTCAAGCATAACCAAATACTCCTTCAGCTCTTTGTCTTTAGGAAAAGAGATTCCGTAAACTCTAGTAAGCTGTTTGTTGTTTTCATCTCCACGCCAGTAGGCGCCAGCTACATTCATAATTTTTACAGCTTTTATAAAGCTTGTGTTTGGCAGATGACCGCCACGACACAAATCCGTGAAATTGGAGTGGTCGCAGAACGTAATGTCGCCATCTGTCAAATTCTCAATGAGTTCAACTTTGTACTCATTTCCAGCATCAGAATAGAGTTTCAAGGCATCTGCTTTTGAAACAGATTTCATCTTAAATTCTACTTTTTGTCGAGCAAATTCCATGAACTGCTGCTCAATCTTCGGGAAATCGGCATCGCTAATAGACCCATCATCTCCCATATCAACATCATAGTAAAAACCATTTTCTATGGCTGGTCCAATGCTGAGTTTGATTCCTGGATAAAGATGTTCTAAGGTTTGTGCCAAAACGTGGGCTGAGGAATGCCAAAAGGTTTCCTTTCCAGCTTTATCATTCCATGTGAAGAGCACAAGCTTGGCGTCCTCCGTAATAGGCGTTACGGTCTCTACTTTGGTTCCGTTTACGCTGGCAGAAATAACGTTTCGAGCCAATCCTTCACTAATGCCCAAGGCAACATCCATTGGTGTTACACCGCTTTCATATTGTTTTTGAGCCCCGTCTGGTAGAGTAATTGTAATCATGCTTTGTGCTGAAAAAATTTAATTGCGCAAAGATAGCCTTGTAGTTAGATTGATAAGCTAAGTGTTGTAAATCGTTGAAATCGGGTTGTTTATCCAAGAATGTGGTCGTTAGCCGAGAAAACCGAACGACAATTAATAAAGGGCGTTAACCATTACAAGTCACACAAATACCCCGAATTATGAAAGCACTAACCAACACACTACTCGCATTAATGCTAATTTCATTCATGCCTGCCATTGCTCAAGACTATGGAAACCTGTCAGTTAAAGGCAGCCTATTATGCGACAAGAAGGATAAGAGCGTAATGAGTTCAGTAACCATTTACAGATATTATCACCAATCGCAAAGCGTTGAGTTGATTGAACAAGTGATGGTGGTTAGAAATGGCAACTTCAAATTCGACCTAGAGTTTGACAAGGACTACATTATTGATGTTGCATCTAACACGGGTGTTCACAAGCGCATTAACCTTAATACTGAGGTTATGAAGGGGTACAAATATGAAAATCAAAAGTTTGAGTTTGAAGTTGATTTAATGAAAGGTGATACAGATAGTCCAGAAGAGGTTGCTTGGATTTATTTTGACCCATCGATGAACGATTTCTCTCACACAAATCAAATGCCAATGGCATTGCAAGACAGATAAAAGCTAACCAGGAATTAGCCTGTAATTGAACAAACCCGCTCACGAGTTGAGCGGTTTTTTTTTATGGGGCGAATTTAATTTGCGCTTCAACAGCAAAGTGGTCACTCAAATCTTTTCGATTTTTAGACCATTGCCACTGCGGCATTCTGACAAAGCGGTGTATTTGAGCCGAAATACCATTTGAACCGTAAAAGATGAAATCGATAACTCCTTGCTTTTTCTTATCGCCACGGTGAATTTTAATGTCGTTGATGTAACTGTCGCTGGTGAATTGTTGCTCGCTCAATAAGGGCCCATCTTCCATTCCTAAGATGTTTACCAACTGATTGTACCAAGTTGTGTCTTTAAATTTCTTGGTATTGAAATCTCCCGCAGCAATTTGAGGAACACCATCTCTTCTAAATTGAGTGAATAAAGAATCCAACTCAATGTACTGGGAGACCTTCAGTTCTCTAGATCCACCAGCTTCTAAGTGTGTTCCAAGAATCTGAAATTTCTGTCCTCGAAAATCGCCTTCAGCCAAAAGTGCGCCTTTTCTAGACCAACAGTCTATTCCTTCACAATACTGAAAGTCGAGTTCTGCCAATTGTGTAAGAGGAATTTTACTCACCATCCAAATCCCGCTATTGGTTTTTAAAGAGTACCAACGTTTGTTGGCCGGACCTAATATGCACGGGAAATTGCTCCTCATTCTTCGAGCAATCTTTCTTCGGGCAGCACCATGAAAAGCTTCTTGAAAAACAATAATGTCGAAGTCAGAATCCTTTAGAAGGTCACCAACTCGCTTTGCTCTTCTTTGCTTGCCGGTAAACTTCGCCAATGGCGGAAGCATATAAATGTTGTAAGAAAGAATCTTAAGTGGCTGATTGATTGAATCAGCTGTTAGTTCAGAAGACGTTGAATTCATTACATCCTGTGCAACACAAAGTTGCAAAGTGAGACAGAATGCGAGTAGCAGTGAAGCGTGCTTCAATTAGGTTTGAATTACCCCAGGATTAAATTTCTCAACGGGCGCATTATCTGCAGCTTCAATTCCCATGCTTATCCACTTTCGTGTATCGCGTGGGTCTATTATGGCATCTACCCACAAACGTGACGCAGCATAATAAGGTGAAGTCTGATCTAAGTAATTCTGGGTAATCCTATCAAGAAGCTCGTTTTCAGCTTCTGGTGTAATTTCTTCCCCTTTAGATTTTAAGGTGCTCTTCTGAATTTGAAGCAGCACTTTTGCCGCTTGAGCCCCACCCATAACGGCAATGTTGGCCGTTGGCCAAGCCACAATTAATCTTGGGTCGTATGCCTTACCGCACATTGCATAGTTACCAGCACCATAGCTGTTTCCGATAACAACAGTAAACTTGGGCACCGTGCTATTAGAAACTGCGCTAACCATTTTAGCACCGTCCTTTATTATACCACCATGTTCAGACCGAGAACCAACCATAAAACCAGTCACATCATGAAGAAATACGAGTGGAATTTTTTTCTGATTACAGTTCATAATAAACCGAGCTGCTTTATCGGCACTATCTGAATAGATGACGCCTCCAAACTGCATTTCGCCTTTAGCGCTTTTTACAATTTTGCGCTGATTAGCCACAATCCCAACCGCCCAGCCATCAATTCTGGCATAACATGTTAAAATGGTTTTTCCGTAATCTTTCTTGTATTCATCAATTTTCGATTCATCAACCATTCGGCCAATAATCTCTCTCATGTCATACTCCTTCGTTCGTAATTCTGGAAGGATACCAAGGATTTCTTCTGCGTTTTTCTTTGGAGCCTTTGGTTCAGTTCTATTAAACCCTGCCTTCTCAAATGTTCCTAGTTTATCAACTAGACTTCGGATGGTTTTTAGCGCATCAGCATCATCCTTCGCCTTGTAATCGGTCACTCCAGATATATCGCAATGCGTGTCTGCCCCGCCAAGCGTTTCATTATCAATGTTTTCGCCAATGGCAGCCTTTACCAAGTACGAACCAGCAAGGAATATAGTGCCCGTCTTGTTTACAATTAAAGCCTCATCGCTCATAATAGGTAAGTAGGCTCCACCTGCAACACAACTTCCCATAATTGCTGATAATTGAGGAATTCCCATGCTGCTCATCTTGGCGTTATTCCGAAATATTCGTCCAAAGTGTTCTTTGTCTGCGAAAATTTCATTTTGCATTGGAAGGAAAACTCCAGCGCTATCAACCAAATAGATAATTGGTAAGCGATTTTCCATCGCAATCTCCTGTGCTCGAAGGTTCTTTTTGCCAGTAATTGGAAACCATGCTCCAGCTTTTACGGTGGCGTCATTTGCTACTATAAGACATTGTCTTCCAGATACATATCCAATTACCACTACAACGCCTCCACCAGGGCAACCACCGTGTTCTTCATACATGTCGGAGCCAGCAAAGGCACCCATTTCAATTGTTTCTGTGTCAGGATCAATAAGAGCAGCAACTCTCTCACGAGCAGTCATTTTGCCCTTGGCGTGTTCCTTATCAATTCGCTTTTGGCCGCCTCCTAGATATATCTTCTCCAGTTTATTCTCCATTTTGGAGATTAACTGCTTCATCACATCCTCATTACGGTTGAATTCCAAATCCATCTGTCTATTTTTTGGGATGCCAAATATAGGCATGGCTGAAGAAGAGATGTGCGCTAATTGGTTGCTATAAACTCTTGAATAATCTTGGCCAATTCATCAGGTTTTTCAAGAGGCACTAGGTGGCCGCTTTGCGGAATCTCAAGTAGTTCGCCACTAGTGTTCATCAACTTCCATTTTCCCCAAATTTCTGATCGAATGGTTTCCGAATTTTCACCTCTAATAGCGATAAATGGGTGCTTCAAATTTTTAAGCTCTTTCCAAGGGTTTGATACAGTGAGATAAATTTGAGCCTCCCATTCTTTGCTGAAATTAAGTTTGAAGAGTCCATCAGTAGATAAACTTGTACCAGAATTAACGTAATCCCAAAGCGACTGATGACTCATTTTCGCAAACACTTTTTTGTGCCTGAATTGGTTAAATGCAGCTTCTCTACTGGACCATTCTTCCGTCCTCTCCAGAGTTTTTTTAACGATTGGATTGATCTGTTTTATGATAAAACGAGGAAGGTAAGACGTAAGTAAGTAAAGCCACGTTGGTAATACAACGGGTTCAATCAGGACTAGTTTTTTGAATAAATCAGGACGTTTATTAGCTGCAATAACTGTGCAAATTGCTCCGATAGAATGACCAATTCCAATTATCTGGGAATAGCCATTTTCGTCTAAAAAATGAATGAGGTCATCGGCAGCCTGGTACCAAGATTTGAATTCATAGTGCTTAGAGTCCTGCCAAAGAGGCCGACCAAGCATTCCAATTACATGATTGTTTGAAATGAGATGATTTACGAGTTGCTGATAGGTTTCAGGTGGAAACCCATTGGCGTGTGCTAGATGGATCACTTCACCAGTTCCTCCAAAGTCAACAAATGGAATTGTCGAACTCATTTAGTTAACTCAAGACCTTTTAAATACGCGATGCTTCTTGGTCCTAGGCAAAAGAGTAAATCAAGAATACTTAAATCTTGTTCAAATTTGAATCTATCACTGAAAACTTGAATGTATTCTGGAAAAGATTGAACAGGATTCTGGTTCAGATAATCAATTTTGTTCCACGTTTTACGGAGGTCCAAGCCATCAAAATCCGACTGGTATGAAGTGGTACGCTCTGGTTTAAATTCAAAGTTCAATAATCCTAAAACCAACTGAATTGAATCTAATCCAACTTGAAGATGGTGGGTGTGAGGCTGTTCGAAAAACGGCTTCATATCGTCTTCATAGTATTCGAAGTAAGGCGATTTACGATACGCTGATTGGAGTGAACGCCAATGCAACGTCTTCCAGTCGGTTTCATCGTGAATCAAGGTGTCTTCAATCGTTTTTCTAACATCTGATTTAGCTCTAGGAACTAACAGATTGAGAGGGCCGTTGGCACCGAGTATTGTACACCTACTTCTTATTGACTGTTTTACAAAATGTTCCTTGGTTTCAATCGTTGTTTCACCACGCAGAAAATACGCGAAATAGCTGATAGGAGGGAAGTAGCCGATTGGCAGCAACGTTTTCATTGAGCGCGAAAATAGCTGTTGCATGACAGATAGATGGCTTTAGCTTTCTAAATTTGATTTCGAACATTAGAATTCATGAGAAACATTTCACCTTTTTTACTGGCTGCCTTTTTTAGCATAAGCCAATCAATATTAGCACAAACGCTACCAATTGGCCTTACCGAAGAAGAGCGTCTGATGGAGTACGTGCCACCTGCTGCTACTGGCTTCACAAGTCCGCCTGTTTCGGAAGTTAGAACGCCTGCCGAGTGGGAAGAAATTGATGGATTGTGCGTTCGTTGGAATGGTTCATTTGCTGCCACAACACTGCGTGGTATTGTTAAGCACGCGAAAGAAGAAGTGCCTGTTTACGTGGTAACCAATCAGAGTTATGTCGATAATATCCAATCTGATTTAGCAAATAACAATATTAGTCTTGATAATATTCAGTTCGTGGTAGAACCATCGAATAGCATTTGGTTTAGAGATTATGGTCAATGGAACGTGTACACAAACGATGTAGATTCTTTGCTTTGGGTGGATTGGATTTATAATCGTCCGAGACCGTTGGATGACGTGCTTCCTGAGGCATTGGCTACCATGCTCGATATTCCGCTTTATCAAACATTGGAAGTTCCATACGATTTGGTTAATACTGGAGGGAATTTTATGGTTGATGGCTTTGGAACTGCCTTTGCTTCTGAACTTATTTTGGAAGAAAATGATGCAACAAACTCCTTCGGAACTTCAAATCATTCTGAAGCTGCGGTTGATGGAATAATGGCCGATTTTATGGGCATAGAGCGTTATATTAAAATGCCAACGCTTCCGTACGATGGAATACACCACATTGATATGCATATGAAGCTGTTGGATGAAGAAACGCTGCTAATTGGCGAGTATCCTACTGGAGTTGCGGATGGCCCTCAAATTGAGTCTAATTTGAATTATGTTCTGAATAATTTCAACTCTGTTTTTGGTACACAATACAAGATTATTAGAGTTCCTATGCCGCCAGAAGGAGGTCAGTATCCGAACACAAATGGTGATTACCGAACCTACACCAATTCTGTGTTTGTGAACAATACAGTTTTGGTTCCTATTTATGAAACACAATGGGATACTACGGCTTTAAGAATCTACAGGGAAGCCTTGCCTGGTTATAAGGTGATTGGAATTGATTGCAACGAAATCATTACTGCTTCTGGTGCCATTCATTGCATTACAAAAGCAGTGAGTTCAGATAATCCGTTGTTGATTTCACATCAACCACTAGATGACACTCAGTATGTAACAACAAACTATGAAGTGAATGCTCTTGTTCAGCACGCTGATGGAATTTCTAGCGCCACTTTGTATTGGACAACAGATACTGCTGTTGGATACACAAGTTCGGCTATGGCTTTAACAAACCCTCAAGAAAATACTTGGACTGGTTCCATTCCGTATCAAGCGGCTGGCGAAAAGGTCTTTTACTATATCCATGCTCAGGCTAATTCAGGGAAACAGCAAGTACGGCCAATGCCTGCGCCTGTTGGTTATTGGAAGTTTAAGGTGGTAGAAGAATTAACAGGAATTACAGAATCTGATGATTTAACTGTATCGGTTTATCCAAACCCTTCTGAAGGCCAATTTATGATGCGGTTTGGTGCAAATCTAAATGCTACCTACACAGTGATTAATACTGCTGGGAATCTGGTTAAAACAGGAATAGTGAATTCCGAGTCTTTTATTCTTGACCTTCAAGGATTAAGCACTGGCTTGTACTTATTTAGACTAGAGTGGGAGGGTGGACAAAAATCTATTCGATTACAAGTTGGTAAATAGTAGGATTTAGAATCCGCAGAACTTGTTTCGTTGTTCAATGGCTAGGGCTAAGCCCAAGTTTGAAGCTTGTACGATGTCTGCACAACCATCTTCCTTCTTCCCGATTATTACTTTTTCTATTCCTCGGTTCATATAGGAATCTGCATCCTTAGGATTGATAGAAATCGCTTTTGAAAAATCTCGGATAGCATCTTGATGTTGGTCGCGTTTTGAATATGCAATACCACGGTTGTAAAATGCATCAGAACTATTTGGGTCCACTACAATCGCTTGAGTGTAATCGGCAATGGCGTATTCAAATTCTTCCTTCATACGGTATACAATTCCTCGATTTATGTAGCCATCAGGATTCATTTTATCTCGGTTTATGGCAGATGTGAAATCTTCAATTGCTTTGTCAAAGTTTTGCATTTGTCTGTACGAAACCCCTCTGTTTATATAGGCGTCATAATTTCCTCGATCAACCGCAAGAACAGCTGTGTAGTCCTTAATGGCAGCATCGTGCAATCCAAGATTAGTTTGTGCTTTTCCACGATTAAGCAGTGCATTCATATTATTTGGTAAAAGCTTAACCGCGGGGTTTAAATTGGCCAGTGCTGCTTTCGGGTTTCCTTCCTGGTTGTATAGATTTCCAGCTGTTAAATACGCATCAGCATGACCTGGGTCTAAACTTGTGGTTTTTTCAAAATCTGCTAGTGCTGCGTTAATGCTTCCAATAGCTGCTTTAGCTACTCCACGCCAGTAATAAGCATCTGTGTATGAGGGGTCTAGGTTAATAGCTTTGTCAAAATCTGCTATCGCTCCAGGCATATCTCCTGCTTGAGCTTTGCCTATGGCAGTTTTAAAGAAGGAGGCCGCATCTTGAGCGTGTGCCAAGTTTCCTATGGATAAGGCTAGAATGAGTAAAATTGATTTCATAATTGATTTAGTAGGGCAATAATTGATTTGTTGTACGGAGTTCATCTAATTTGGTTGCTAAGAAATTCGTATTCCTATGACTACAATGTCATCTATCTGTTCTAAGTTTCCTTTCCACTTGTTCAGCTGTTTTTCAACAAGGACTTGTTGTTCATCTACTGGCTTTGTGTGTATTTGAAGAAGCATATTTCTAAATCGACTTACCATAAATTTCTTACCGCTTGGTCCACCAAATTGATCGGCAAATCCATCTGAGAATACGTAAATCATATCGTCTTTCTCAATTTCAATTACATGGTTTGTGAATTGTCTAATTTCTTCTCCCACAAAAGTTCCAACTGGGAATCTGTTGGCTTTGTATTCGATGAGTTTACTATCTCTAAATATGAACAATGGGTTGTATGCACCTGAATATTCTAAAATGTTTTTTTCTTGATCCCAACAGCATAAGGCAATATCCATACCATCCTTCACAGAAGACTCTTCGTAAGTCTGGTGTAGGGTATTTGTAACACCAAAGTTTAAGTACTCTAGAATGTCTGAAGGCTTGGTAAGACCTTCTTGTTTAATTGCCTGCTTCAAAAGATTGTTGGCAACGATGGACATAAATCCACCTGGTACACCATGACCCGTACAATCTACTGCACAGAAAATAATTTTAGAACCTACTTTTTCGGCAAAGTAGAAGTCGCCACTAACTATATCTTTAGATTGGAAGAAAACGAAAGAATCGGGCAGGATTTTTCGGACAACTTTCCAAGGAGGGAAGATGGCCGTCTGAATACGTTTGGCATACTTAATACTGTCAGTAATATCCTTTGCGTATTTGGCAATTTCATCTCTGCTTCGTTCAATCTCAGATTTTTGCTCCTGGATTTCAATGGTTCGGTCTGATACTATTTGTTCAAGTTCAGCCTTGTCTCTAATTAGTCTATAAGTTCTATATCGAACAAAAAGAACAATCCCCGAAGTCAAGAAAACCAGAATAAGCATCCAGAAATACCAAGTAAACCAATACGGATTTGCGATTGTAAAGCTTAAAGTGGTTGGTTCTGGCGTCCAATCTCCACCATTTTTAGAGGCCAAAACACTAAGAGTATAATTCCCCTGAGCTAGGGTTGTTTTGATCTTGTCCGTCCCTTCAAGTTCTAACCATGCATTTGATAGTCCCTTTAGTTGGTATCGGTATTTAATGTTTTCGGGGTTACGAAGAGAAATGCCGGCCAATTGAAATTCAACGTCATACTTCTTGTAAGGAAGTTTCATTTGGTCGCGAACAGGTTGATTCCGGCCAAATAGTTTCATTGAACCGATGGAAAGTTGAGGAACTATTTTGCTCGATTTGTCTATCGCGGGATTGAACTTGACAACATTGTGTGTAGATGTAATCCAAATGTTCCCTTCGTTGTCCTTGAATAAGAAAGAAACCATACTGCTCTCAGTAGGAGCTAGTTCTTCTCTGGTAACTACTCTTTTAATTTTTAATTCGGGTGTTAATTGGGTAATTGATTTTTGATGACTTACCCATGTATTGCCATCATTATCCAGTACCATTTGGTAACAATAGTCTGATGGTAATCCGTTTTCTGTACTTATTGAATGTGCTGTTCCGTCATCTAAGACATAGATTCCCTGTCCTAAGGACGCGAACCATAATCTACCCATTCTATCTTCTAGAATATGATTAACATCAACAATAGACTCTCCTGCTTTGCTTCCGATAAACTTGATTTGATCTTTCCATAAATAGGAGACTCTATTTCCTTGAGAGGCTATCCATAATCGGCCTACCGAATCTTGAAAGCAGAACTTAACATTGTTGTGGGGGAGGCCATCTATGGTGGTGAGATGCTTCTTTAATGTACCGTTTTGAGAAAATTGTAGCAGACCGGCTTTTGTGGACACGTAAATCCCATCCTTTGTAGTTAAAAGGCTATTAATTGCATCAGCTAGATTGCCCTTGTTAATTGGGATTGGGGTGAAGGTTTTACCTCCTGGATTTAAATAATAGAGTCCGGAGCTCGCGGTTCCAACCCAGATTTTTCCCGATTCATCTTCCGAGATAGCAGAAACTTGTTGGCCACCAATATGGTAATATTCAAACTTCGAATTCTCCGAATATTCAGATGTTTTGAAAATTCCCTTATCAATTCCAAGCCAAACATTTCCCTTAGAGTCTCTAAATAGTTGAGTAATAGATTGCTGTTTTAGCCAATTTTCATCAAATGGTTGATGGAAAACATTTTCCACAATTTGAACCAGACCACCTCCAAATGTGGCAATCCAAATGTTGTGTTCTTCATCCTCAAAAATGTCACGTATTAATTGCTCTTGATCTACTAATTGCTCGAATTGCTGAGTAATGAATCTCTCTTTCGACTCCCCATAAAACTCAACTCTAATTAAGCCATTGCCAAATGTGCCAAGCCAAACGCGCCCAAGATGATCCGTATAAATGGTTTGTACATCATCAATACCTTTTCCAGAGTTCATTACAAACTCGGTTACTTCTTGAGCCTTGGTGAAAGGAGATCTTACAGTGTGGAGGCCTGCGTCTTCTGTTCCAACCCACAACATGTCTTTGCCTGAATCATATTTTAACGAGGTGATTTTTGTTTCGGGTAAACCTTCAACTTGTCTTAAGAACTGAAAGTCGGTACCGTTTTCGAAGCGAATGAGCCATAGTCCATCGTTACTTCCAATAATAAATTCTTTGTGTTTGTATGGAATTACGGCATTTATAAGCAAGTCTCGCTCAGCCATGTCGTATCGGCTGGTGTCTGATCCATTTGCCCAAAAAACCATTCCTGATCTAGAAAAGGCCCAAATTCCATCCTTTGGGTCTTTGTAAATATGCTTTATCTGACCATTGATGCCAGTGTTTATATGGGAGATAGAATCTTTTAAGCAGCCAATATTGCCGTTGAATTTTCCGAACCAAATTTCATTATCTGAACGATAAATGGACGTGATGTATCCCAATTCTGATGAATCCTGACCGAGTGGGTAACTCTGAAAATACTTACCATCAAATCTGTCAATTCCTCCTTTGTTGGCAACGATTAGGTGACCAGTTGACCCTTGTGTAATTGCTTCAGCAAAATTGCTTGAAAGACCATTGGCTTCATCAAAATGACGGATAGTGAAATTCTTTTGCGCACTTGCATTCTGCAACATGCAAAAAAGCAAAGGTGCTGCAATGAGCACCCTTGTAATGAACTGGTATGTTTGGCGAATTATCACTTCACAAATACCTTGTCTTTCTTGTATCTTTCTCCTTCTCTGGCGTTGTCTAAAACTCCAAGACTGTATTTAAATCTCTGAACACCTCCAATTGGAATAGTGTAAAAGCGCATAAACTCGCCAAACTGGTTTTTGAAGCTAAAGCAAATATTGTTGTTTTCCTTAGCCTTTTCTCTCGTTTTAATAAATTGGATATCTAATGATGAATTACGTTCGGTTTCTAAAATTTGATGCGTACTGCTTTTCCAGTTAGCTTCATTGCTCATTTCAACCCATTCGCCTTTTTTTTCGTACGAAACAATCTTAATTATACCATCATCGTCCCAATCGAAGTTGAATTGTTGAATTGATACAACATCATCAGTTATATAAGGGTAGAGGTGGCAGACGGCATTACGTTCTGCAGGCATTCTAAATGTCCATTCATATCCAAATGCATTTGCTCCTTCAATTGAAATGTTAACGTTTGGTCCTCGACTAAAAAAGTAATTATAGAGGTTACCGTCATCACCTGATATTCCTTCAGCTACAATCTTAAATACATACCCATTAAATTCTTCAATGAACTCCCCTTCCTTAGGGTCGAGCGGGCCAAAGCTGTACCAATTGTTATCGTACTTCTCAGATTCCGAAAACGTTCGTGAATCTACAAGCGTACCTGCTTTGTAATTTCCTGTTGGATCAGTAAGTTGTGCATCTGGATCAGACCAAGCACCTTTTCCTCCATAGATACTAAACTTACATTTTGTGTCTACCCCACCGTAAATCTCATCGTATTTCCCTCCTACATCTGGGTCAAAAACTCGGATGTAAAACGGGTCAGTTTCATGTGCTGGAATAGAAAGAAAGAAGACTTGTGAGAAATCATCATCACCATACTTCTGACTTGCAGCCTTTCCGAATGTTACTAAAAAAGGAATGTTGCTATCTGCCGGAGGAATAGGCTGTGCCTTGCTTTCAGATTCAGCAAAGAGTGAAAATATCAAGACGTTAATAACAAAGAACGCTACTTTGTTTGAAATTTTATTCATGGTTGGCACATGCTTCTTTTGAGGTTCTGCGTACGTGTACTTATGCATATTAGTTACAATTGAATCAGGCTGAATTACAACTTTCGTTCCCTTTTGATTCGGCATCAAGCAATTAAGATTGCTTATTGATAATTTCGCGGTGTTAAATGAAAGTGCTTAAAGCCATATTTGGAATAATGCTTACCAGCCTGGTAATGTATTTAGGTAATACCAAAATTGGACAGTTACCGCCTGTACTTAAATTCATTGATCCGTATCATGGTTTTTGGAAAAATGCTGAATTAGGCTCGAACACTAACGGCTTAGTTTCTGAAATTGAGTCTCTCCATTCAGAATCTGAAGTTGTTTTTGACGACCGCGGAGTGCCACACATCTTTTCCGACAATTTGCACGATTTATATTTTCTTCAAGGCTATTTAACAGCCAAGGATAGGTTATGGCAAATGGAATTTCAAACGCACGCTGCGGCTGGTCGGTTATCAGAAATAATTGGAGAAAAGGCGCTAGGTTTTGACTTAGAACAACGAAGAATTGGAATGAGTTGGGCTGCCGAAAAATCGCTAGACCACATACCCGAAGACACAACAAGTAGGAAAGTTTTAGAAGCTTATACGGCCGGGGTCAACTATTACATTTCGCATTTGTCAAAAGACGATTATCCGCTAGAGTACAAACTCTTGGATTATAGTCCAGAAGGATGGACCCCTCTTAAGTCTTCCTTATTGTTAAAGTACATGGCAAAAATGCTGACCGGTACTGAGAGGGATAGACCGAATACAGAAGCTTTGAAATTGCTGGGTGATGATTTGTTCAATAAACTATTCCCCGATCAAAATTATTTAACTGATCCAATTGTACCTGGCTTTGTAGTGGATACAACTTTTAAAACTGAGGATAATTCGACCGCGTTTAATCAAGGCACATGGAGTAAAGGAGAAATTCAGCCGCATTTTGTGGGCAGCAACAACTGGGCAGTTTCTGGAGATAGAACCGAAAGCGGTGCAGCCATATTATGTAACGACCCTCATTTAAAACTTTCGTTACCGTCTATTTGGTATGAGATTCAATTACATGGTCATGATATCAATTGTTATGGCGTTTCACTGCCTGGCGCACCCGGAATTACCATCGGGTTTAATGATAGTGTGGCGTGGGGAGTGACTAACGCTGGTAGAGATGTTAAGGACTACTACGCCATGGAAATGATTGATACAAAGCAAGGAACGTATCGATTTGGAGATAATATTCTGACTGCTGAAAAGCGAGTTGAAGAGATTAAGGTAAGAGGTGCTAAAACCGTTTACGATACAGTGCTTTACACCGTACTTGGCCCAATTGCGTATTCTGATAAAAGCCAAAACCAACATCTTGCACTGCGTTGGCTTGCGCATGACCCATCAAATGAATTATTAAGCTTCTACAAACTAAATCGAGCTAAAAACCTAGCAGATTATAAAAACGCTTTATCCACTTACCACTGCCCAGGACAAAATTTTGTTTTTGCTGATGTTCGAAATAACATCGCCATTTGGCAGCAAGGAAAATTTAAAGTGAAGCCTAAGAATTATGGCAGATTTATTCTAGACGGATCGGATGCATCTCATGCCACCGAACAATTCATCCATCAGGATGAAAATCCACACATGATAAACCCTAAACGTGGCTTTGTTAGTTCTGCCAATCAGCCTCCCACAGATTCCTCTTATCCCTACTACTATTCGGGGGTTTTTGAGGAATTTAGGAATCGGACCATAAACAGGTACTTGAGGTCTGATAGCAGTGTTACTGTTGAAGCCATGCAGCATCTTCAATTGTCTAATTATAATATGTTGGCAGAAGAAGCGCTTCCCCTTATGTTGGCTCTTTTAGACACTGCCAATTTCCACAATCCAGAAACCGATACGCTTGCATTAAATGAATTGCTTAGTTGGAATTACAGCAACGATAAAGGAATTATTGCCCCAACCGTGTTTGAAATTTGGTGGGACGAATTGAACAACATTTTGTGGGATGAGTTTAATCGACAAGATTGGGACCAAGACATGTACTACCGATATTCATGGGAGGAGCTCATGAAAAATGGGAAGGCAAAAGTGGACATGACCGATCCTCGATTTATTTATCCGATGGCTAAGGTTACCATTGACTTGCTTCAAAATGAACCTAATCATATCGTGTTTGACCATCATTCCACCAATAATAAAACAGAAACAGCACGAGATGTGGTTAATGATGCGTTTTATTGGACTTCGATGAAATTCAGTGACATTATTAAGTACAAGTTTAACCGCCCGCATTGGGGGCACTATCAGGGCACTAAAGTGCAACACCTCATGCGATTGGATGCTTTTAGTTCACCTAAGTTGTTTGTTGGCGGAAGCGAAAATGCTCCAAATGCTACAACTAGTACACACGGTCCATCTTGGAGAATGGTGGTAGAAATGCATGAAGACGGACCTGTTGGATGGGGAGTTTTGCCGGGAGGTCAATCTGGAAATCCAGGTAGCCCAAACTATCTGTCGTCTCTCAAAAATTGGTCAGAAGGTGCTTATTACCGACTGAATTTTCTTCAAAATCCCGATTCGTTGAGCGAAGGTTGGATTGTTCAATCCTTTAAATCGGCTGCTAAATGAACCTAGTTATCCGAATTTTTTTGATTGCCGCATTGAGCGCATTATCGCAGGTTTTCTTACCGTGGTGGACGGCTGTAATTATCGCTTTAGCGGTCGAAGCACTCATTGGGAAAGCCAATTCGACAGCGTTTTTCTCAGGTTTTTACGGCATAGCCATTCCTTGGATGATATTGGCAACTTACATTGATATGCAAAGTGAATCGGTACTCTCAATTAGAATCTGTGAGTTATTTAAATTACCGCAATACAGCTTTATACTAATTATAGCAACAGGTCTTTTAGGTGGTTTAGCCGCTGGAATTGGCTCGTTAACTGGAGGTTGGATTCGTGGCGTAATTCAGAAGGATGGAGAATAGAAAAAAAACAGTATCGCTTGCATTAGGTAGTGGTGGGGCCAGAGGCCTTGCTCACATCGGTGTAATCGAAATTCTGGTAGAAGAAGGATTTGACATTCGTTGCATCGCAGGGTCTTCAATGGGCGCTTGTGTTGGAGGAATTTATTGTGCAGGAAAGTTAGACCCGTTTCGAGATTGGATTCTTGGAATTACAAAGCGTGAAACGTTCAGGCTCATGGACTTCACCATGTCTACACAAGGCGTACTGAAGGGACAAAAGGTATTGGATCATCTTAAGACAATTCTTGGCGAGATTAGAATTGAAGATTTCGATATTGCCTACACGGCTGTTGCAACAGACGTAAATGCAAAAGAAGAGGTATGGATGCGAAATGGCGATTTGTACAACGTAATTAGAGCATCCTCTTCCATTCCTACGCTAATGATGCCATCCAAACTAGGAGATAGAATTCTGGTTGATGGAGGTGTGCTTAATCCACTTCCAATTGAACCCTTAATTCCACATTCAACCGACTTGCTAATAGCAGTAAATATTAATGCGAATGCAGAAGGCCATCAACGTTCTCGACAAGTACATGTAAACGAAGAACATGACAAGCTAACTGAACAGTCTGAAGCTGCAGCAAGGGCTTATACAAGCAGAATGGTAAATACAGTAAAAGGTTGGCTGAGTTTAAGTAAGTCGGAGAATACTGATAAAAACCAAGAATCTACACTAAGCTATTTAGGCATGCTTAATAAGTCTTACGATTTTATGCAAGATCGCATGTGTGAGCAAAGCATTGAAATACATAAGCCAGATATAGTGATTAACATACCACGTCATGTTGGAACCACCTTGGAGTTTTATCGTGCTCAGGAAATGGTTGAAGAGGGAAGAAATGCGGCCAGAAAGGCTGTTGCAGAATGGAAACTGAAGCAGTTGGTTAAATGACCATTGTAATCATAATCATTACCGGACTTATCTCTTTTGCCGCCTTTCAGAACCCTGAATTGAAGGCAAAATTGATGTTCAATGCATCTTTGGTAAAGCATTCCAACCAATGGTACAGGATATTTACTCACGCTTTTATTCATGCCGATTGGCTTCATTTTGGCGCTAATGTTTACGTGCTGTACATTTTTGGAGATACCGTTGAATCTTATTTTCAAGCTTACAAAGGCTCTGCAGGAAGCCTCTATTTTTTGAGCTTGTATGTAGGCGGTATTATGTTTTCTAGTTTGCCTGCATTTATCAAACATCAAAACAATTTCTATTACAACTCATTGGGTGCTAGTGGTGCTGTTTCGGCTGTGCTATTTGCTGCCATTTATTTCGACCCGATGGCAAGTTGGGGGTTGCTATTGCTCCCGGGAGTTCACTTTCCAGCCATCTTGTTTGGGGTAGTTTACCTCATTTTCGAATGGTACATGGATAAAAAATCAAGTGATAATATTGCTCACGATGCCCATTTTTGGGGAGCGGCTTTTGGCTTCGTATTTAGTCTTATAATGTTTCCAGATCAGATGAGTTTTTTCTTTAATTCGATACTGGCGCCTTTTGTCTGATGAACAAAGCGTTGTTTTTAGATAGAGATGGAGTCTTAAATCGCGAACGTAGCGATTACACTTATACTATCGAAGATTTTGAGGTGCTATCAGATGTAGCCGAAGCTTTAACATTGGCTCGGTCAAAAGGCTATCTTCTAATCGTAATTTCGAACCAAGGCGGAATAGCGAAAGAGATATTTACTGCTGAAAGAGTAGAAAAACTTCACAGCATTTTAATAACCGACCTAGCTAAAAGTGGTGTTCGTTTTGATGAAATTTACTACTGTCAGCACCACAGCGATATTGGTAAATGTATTTGTCGTAAACCAGATTCACTTATGTTGGAAAAGGCCATAGCCCGTTTCAATATTAATCCAACACTTTCGTACATGATTGGGGATAGTGAAAGAGATGTGTTAGCTGCCGAAAAAGCTGGGGTGAAAGGTTATTTAATCGAGTCAAATTCGGGTATTCTAGGTATTGTTCAAGAATTGAAATGAGCACGGTTCAATTATTTAATGGGAAATTCATCCCCGCAGGGGAGATGGTTTTGAACACATCTAATCGTGGGTTTTCTTTTGGTGATGGTTTCTTCGAATCAATGAAGCTTTCCAATAGAAAGTTGCCTTTTGCTACCGAGCACTGGAATAGAGTGGTTAGGGTAACAGCTTTTCTGCAAATTAACTTGCCTGAAGGGTTTACTAAGCAATCGTTTCAACAATATGCTTCGCTATTAGCCGAGAAAAATGGCTTTCAAAATGCACGTATCAAATTTCAAGGTTATAGGCTTGGCGATGGTAGGTATGGACCAGAAATCAATCACTTGGGATGGAGTATGACCTGTGAGCCGATTGAGCAATCTGAATTTGTGCTCAATAAAACTGGCTTACATGTAGAGGTATGTACAAGTCATACCATCAATCCTGTTCCTCAAAGCTCGTTCAAATCGAGTAATTCGCTGCCCTATGTGCTTGGGGCTATGTTTACAGCAAAACATAGATTAAACGATAGTTTTCTGCTAGATAGCCAAGGTTTTATTGCGGAAGCAACAGGCTCAAATGTTTTTCTGCTTAAGGGAAATACATTGGCAACACCAGATTTGAGCAATGGTGGAGTAGCTGGCGTTATGCGGAGGATTGTTCTTAAAGAGGCGGCAGCTTTAGGTGTTGAAATTTCGGAAGAACTGGTTTCTCCAGAAGATGTTTTTGAAGCTGACGAATGTTTTTTAACCAATGCCTCACGAGGTATTCAGTGGATTGGTGCTGTTGGTAAAAAACGCTTTTACAAGCGATTTAGCTCAAAACTTACAGACCACATAAATAACCAATACGCACTACTTAGTTAAGGCGCGGATCTTCAGGTAGATTCACCAAATGGGAATATAAGCCTCCCATTCCAAGCAGAATAGCATTCCATAAATCCTCAGGTTTTTCGGAAAAAAGAAGTTTTTTATCTGCTCGCGCTACAATCCAGCTTTTGCTTTCCATTTCGCTTTTAAGCTGACCTTCAGCCCAACCAGAATATCCAACAAACATCCTGATATCGCCAGGTTGAAGTTTACCTGAAGTAATGAGTTCTTTGATTGTCTCAAAATCTCCACCCCAAAAAACTCCATCCATAATTTCTGTAGAATTTGGAATTCGATCACCCATTTGGTGCAGGTAATGCAAAGTTTCTTTTTGAACAGGACCACCTAAAGCAAGCTTAGAATCAAACTGAGGAGCATTATCAATCGCCTCATTCAAGTACATGGGAATTGGCTTGTTAAGAATGAGTCCAAAAGATCCTTTTTCGCTATGCTCGGTAAGTAATACCACGGACCTCTTAAAATAAGGGTCTTGCATAAAAGGTTCTGACACGAGTAGTCTTCCTGTCTTGGCCTTCAGTTTCTGATCGGGGATATTGAATAAATCCTTGACGTCCATTAGTACTAATAACGCAATTTTTGCATTCAATTGCACAGAAAGAACCTGATTTGGAACGAAATGTTTGAAACCTCTAGAAATAAAAAAGGCCCTATCGGAAAAATCCGATAAGGCCCAAGCAATTACAATTGCTATACTATTTTTTCGCTGCTGCTTTTTTAGCAGGTGCTTTCTTGGCTGCAGGTTTTTTCGCTGCTGCTTTTTTGGCAGGTGCTTTCTTTGCCGCTGGCTTCTTAGCAGCCGCTTTTTTGGGAGCAGCCTCTTCTTCCTTAGCCACTGGCTTTGCCTTGGCTTTAGCAACAGGCGCAACGTATGCAGGCGTACTAGCTTTCTGTCGTCTTACTCCGTAAGAACCGTTAGAAATTTTCCCCCTCTTAGATTTAATGTCACCTTTTCCCATAGTACTGTGTTGTTTTTTTTGTTCGAATTGACAGCAAACTTAGCAAAATTGAATTTTGAATTCGACAACCAATGAAGAACACAAAAAAGAAGCCCCAACAACTTAGTTGCTAGGGCTCTATTAATAGGTGCGAAAAGTGATTTATTTCGTTAGAATCAATCGCTCAGAAACATTCACCTTATCTCCCCTTACAACCAATGTATAAACTCCTGCAGATAGATTTTCTGTAGAAATTATCTGAGTTCCGTTGGCTTGTCCAAGGCTTTCTGCACTCCAAACCTGCTGTCCAACAGAATTAAACACAAGAAAAGTGAGGTTTTCGTTTGAATCATCTGAGTATTGAAATGTGAAATTTCCGTTAGAAGGATTTGGGTAAACCTTCATGTTGAATCGTTCTGTTTCGCTCAAATCGACAGTTATCGATGAACAACCTTCAATTACCACGTTGTCCAAATCTAGAAGGTACATGTCTAATGCATCGTGGTGGATTGCAAAATAAAGGCTCTGTCCAGCGTAGGTTCCACTTGGTAGTGCAACTGTTTGCGGTGTCCAATCTGTATCTCCATCTGTAGAGGCATCATTGTCATCAACTGTGTAAAGAACTGTAGCTGAGTTGAAGTCAGAAATTGCTGTTCCAGAAGTGTTTACAAGGACTTCGTATCCATCTCGGTAATCATTGTCAACATAACGGTGATTCCAAGTCATTTCTCCACCTTCATTTGGCATCGTTATCGGTCCCCAAGTAATCCAATTGTCTGCAGTAACTGTGGTGTTTTGGAACCAAGAAGTTACACGCACAAAGTAGTTTGTGTCTAATGGAACAGGTATTTCATAGAATCCCATCCAACCGGAAGTGTATCCAGCAGTAGCAAGGTCAGTAGCAACCGCTTGCTGGTCATTATCAATAATCTCAACATTGAAATTTGGAAAATCGAAATTGTTGACTACAAATCCAGCTCCATCAAATTCAAATAAATCTTCACAAACGGTTCCACCACCGCCACCGCCAATACAGAAGTTGTGTGTAGCAGCCGCTCCAAAATCGGCATTTGGCGCAGTCATGTTTACCAAAACGGTATTGCTACCATCCACAATTTGATAATCACCATCAATAGAACAGCCAGAATATTGAGAACCATACATGCCATCTCCAGTTGGAGGATTGTATGAATCGAAAATGTTGAAATCGTAGCAACCTTCTGCAAGGCAAAGGCTTTCAATTATTTGTTCTCCGTTTACGTTATCAACGTAAGGCCCGCCAGAAGCTTGTACTTGATTGCTAGCGTTTCTTATCTCCCAGGTGGTTTCAGAACCGTAACAATCTAGGTCTAGTGTCAGTGTAACCGAAGTTCCACCCGTACCAACATTAAAACTTGAGGTGCTTTGGTCATTAGCCGGCACTTCATCATTGTTGCTACCATTCAGGGTTCCTGAGACCGTTCTGGCTGTGAATGTGTGTGCTCCGGCCGTTGTATTTAGAGTTCCTAGTGTAACGTTTGTAGAGAACCCTGCTGCTAGATTTCCTGTCCAGTTAAGGGTTGATGGTCCGTTAGAGTCAATGTAGTATTGGATTTGAACAGATGTTAACGTAGAAGACCCAAGGTTTGTCAGTAATACCACCGGAGTGAAAGAAGTAGCACAAAGCGCTCCAGATGGAGTAGAGATTGAAGCTACAGAAGCATCGTAATTTGTTGAAACTCCACAGTTGCTCGTGTTAACCAAAGCATTTCTAACTCCAGAAAGAACCGAACGCATTACAGTAGACTGACCAGTTGTGAACTGATCTTGGCAAGTTTCTGAAGTATAATCCATGTAGTTTTCAACCTGCGTGTTATTACATGCTGGATTATTACAAGTTGAACCTTGAGTAGTTGGAGGAGTGTCGCAAATACCATCTCCTTGAGTAGTGCAATTGCTCTCTGAACAGCTATTACCTTCAAAGGTGTGATCAAGAGCTAAAAAGTGACCTACTTCATGTGTAAGTGTTCTATTCGTAAGACCACCCCATGGCCACAATCTGTAACCATTACTTTGATTTGGATCGTTACCTACGCAGAGGTTAACAGCTACAATTCCGTCTAAATCTGAGTTCCAGGTAACTGGGTTTGTAGGCTGATATGCGTAACCTAAAGTTCCACCGCCCCAGTTAGAAGGGTTAGAAACATCAGCGCCATTCCCGTCTATTTCAGATACAACCCAAATGTTCATGTAATATCGGTTATCCCATCTGCTTAGTGCCTTTACGCTAGATTCATTGCTACTAGTTATCCCGCTTCCCGAATAACCAGAAACGCCAGTACCATTAACACGATTAATTCCTGAATGAGGGCTCCCGTTAGGGTCTACACCTGCCAAACAAAATTGAATTTCGGTATCAGGACCAGCACCTTGAGCAATTCCTCCATTGGCGCTTGTTCTTCTGTAATCTCTGTTAAGAGCATCAACAGCACTTTGGATTTGAGCAGAAGAAAGATTGGTTCCAGAACCAACAGATTCTCCTTTGTGAATTACGTGAAACACAACAGGAATGGTGTAAATAGGAGGCGTTGCTCGTTCTCCACTTTCAATTTCGCTCGCCATTCTCCAAGTAAGCTCACGGGCAGATTCCCAACCAATTCGGTATTGGTCGTTTGTGTTTTTAAGCTCTTGTGTTTTTGAACTTTGAAGACATTTTTCTCCATCGGCTGTAGTATGACTATGCCCCGCATGAGAATTCGAGCCTTGTCCTTTTACTGATTGCGAGGCCGGAATTGCGCTTCCTTTCGGGAAAAGTTGATTTGAATTTTGAGCAAGTGCCAAACCAGTAAGCAGTGGTAAGGCAAGAAGTACTGATAGTATGTGTTTCTTCATTTTGGGTTTAGAATGGAGTTAAACTTTGGCAAACAAACAAAAAAAAACAAACCGCTTTAGTCGCTTATTCCACGGGATTTAAACTTTAGTCTTAAATACAACGAGTTGAAACATACCTACAATTGTAAAATCCTAAAACCAAACAACGTTTTGTTGAAATTGATTTCTGAAGATTCTTGAAGTTTGATCCTGTTAAAGACGAAAATTGAAGCTAACTCAGTTGGAAATGGTAGCAAAATATAATTTCTTGCAACAAAATCTAAGGGAATCAGGCAGGTCAAGTGCTTTCTTTGCGTCCGAACCACAAAAATTTTTTATGAAAAATATCTATCTAAGTTTTCTATTCATATTTATTTGTTTCAGCGGCTTTGCTCAATTAAGTCAAGGGGGAAAGCCCGTTAGCTTTAAGCACAAGTCAATTTTATCTGACGATGTGCCTTTTGAGCGAATGCCCGATGTAGATGTAGAAACGCTATTAGCTGAAGATGAAATAAACTACCCTAATAAGGTTGGCCCTTACAGATTTGGTGAGAAGCATTTTGTGAACATGGGTTTAGAAAACGCTGGTCTTTGGGAAACTTTGCCAAATGGCGATAGAGTTTGGAGGTTAGGAGTTGCATCTATCGATGCTTACAGTTTGAACTTCATTTTTGAGAATTTCTATATGCCAGAGGGGGGTAAGCTTTACATCTATAATACAGAAGCACAGCACATAATTGGCGCATTTACAAGCGTTAATAACAGAGAAGATGGATGGTTTGGTACTTTTCTATTGAAAGGAGATCAAGCTGTAATTGAGTACTACGAGCCTCAATCTGTTACTGGACAAGGACACTTTGAACTCACTGAAATTGTGCACGGATATAGAGATATCCTGAACTGGTATGAGGACGATAGCCGTGGTGGAGGAAGCGGTTCATGTAATATAGATGTAGAGTGCACCTTGGGAAATGGCTGGGATAATCAAATTAATTCAGTTGGAGTACTGCTTAGCGGAGGTTCTGGTTTTTGCTCAGGTGCTTTTGTGGCCGATGTTCCTCAAAGTGGTACTCCGTATTTCTTAACGGCAAATCACTGTGGAAGTAGCGTTGGAAACTGGTCAGTTGGCTTCAATTACCAAGCAACCACTTGCAACGGATCGGCTAGTGCAGGGCCAACTTATCAAAGTTTAAGTGGAGCAACCCAGCGCGCAAGCAATGCAGGTTCAGATTTCAATTTAATTGAATGGGATAATGCTCCACCAGCCAACTATAATGTTTTTTACGCGGGTTGGTCAAACGTAAACACAGCATCATCTCAAAATACAGGTATTCATCATCCTTCAGGAGATATCAAGAAAATCTGCAGGGATAATAATGCTTCTATTAACTCCACTTACGGTGGTGCTACCACTTGGCAGGTAGGCGCCTGGGAACAAGGCACTACAGAGGGTGGTTCATCAGGTTCTCCACTATTCGATCAGAATAAGAGAATAATCGGTCAACTATACGGTGGATCTGCATCATGCAGCAACACAGGTGGCTCTGATTATTATGGGAAGTTTTCTACTTCTTGGGATGGCAATAGTTCATCAACGAGACTTAGAGATTGGTTGGATCCTCAAAACACAGGTAATACTACCAATGATGGTTACGATCCAAACGCTTCATCATTTAGTTATGATGCTCAGCTTATGGCAATTACAAATCCAGAAAATGGAAGTTCCGCTTGCGAATCTTCCGTTGAACCTACCATCACAATTAGGAATAATGGTTCGGTAACTCTCACAACCATTACGGTAGGATATAACATGAATGGAAATGTTGGTTCTGCTACTTGGACAGGCTCTTTGAGTACCGGTAGTTCTACCAATTTTACCTTGCCAGCAATCGCATTAAACGCAGGGTCAAATACTCTAACAATCACACTTTCTAATCCCAACGGACAGGCAGATGAAGACAATAGCAACAATTCTGCTTCTGTTACATTCAATTCTGTGAGCGGAGATAGCTTTGTGACACTTATTCTGAATACAGACGATTATGGTGCAGAAACTACTTGGACCCTAACTGAAAATGGGGGAGGTACTGTTGCCACAGGTGGACCTTACACCACTGGGGTAAACGAGCAAATTGTTCAGGAAATATGCGTTGAGTCAGGTACTTGTTACACGTTTACAATTAATGATACCGAAGATGACGGAATTTGCTGTGCTTGGGGAACTGGCTCTTATTCCATTGGAGATGAAGATGGGATTCTAATTTACACGGGTGGCGAATTCTTGACCACAGAGGTGACAAATTTCTGTGTGCCAGCATCTCCATCAGATTGCGATATTCTTTACGACCCGTTTGGTGCTAACGCTACAGGGTTTGCATTGTATTCCAATACTGGTGGAGGGTATGTAGCAGGTTCAAACAGTTTTGGCGATTTAGCCAAGGCGCAAGAGTTTGCTGCTCCTGGTCAAGCATCAGAAATTACAGGATTAATAGCCTGGATTGCTGCTAAGGATGATGCAACTGGGGTAAACGTTATAGCTAATTTGTATGCTCTAGATGGAGCTGGAACAACAATTGCCGGAGTAACAAATTCAGCACCGGGGACAGTTTTGGCGACAGGAACTAAGGCTTTGGCAAGAGTAGACACTTCAGGTTTCTTTACTCGGTTCGATTTCAACACATCGGCAGTGGTCAATTCTGGTTTCGCTGTAGGTTTAGATTTTACCAATTTTAGCGCAAACGACATCATAGGAATTGTGACCAATACTGATGGAGACGCTGGCGGAAACGAATTGTCTTGGGAAGCTTGGTCTTCTGGAGATTGGTACACAATGGATGCTGCATGGAATTCGCAACTGCAAGCTGATTTTGACCTAGGATTATTCCCAATTATTTGCCCACAAACCATTACAGGAATCACAGATTTAAGTCAATTTTTCAATCTGTTCCCAAACCCAAGTAATGGAAGATTAGCACTTATAAATTCTGCTGGTTTTGAAGGGGAAATGAGTATCTACAATTCGCTAGGTCAGAAAGTGTACGGTACGTCACTACAAGGACTGAATGTGGTTAACTGTGACCTATCGGACCAAAAAGCAGGCGTTTACATTGTACAGGTTACAACTAACAACGGACTGTGGTCATCTAGAGTCGTGCTCAACTAATTATCAATGTTTAAAACTTGGTTAATAAGCTGTTCATAAGCTGTTGGTAGACCGGTTCATTCATTGTTAGCAAGTAATTCGCTAAAAAGTTGCATCGATAAGGGATTGCTATTTAAATTTGGTAATACCAAGTGAGGGATAAAAGGTTGGTTGAAAAACCACTCTCTAAGAAACCCCAAGGGGAATTGGAGGGAGACACTCGGAATCTCGTTGAGTCTTAGGAAACAACGGGTGAGGCAGAACTAAAAGAAGTGGATCTTCGGAGAAGCGGAAGTTGGGAAAGCCAACGGAGTAAGCGGCTTGCCGCTGAAAGGGAAGGGGAAGCCATAATAACAACAGCTTGGCACAAGGTTCGGGTTAAGGCCAGTTCCAAAGTGAAGCGGAGATTGATTTCAATATCAATCTCCGCTTTTGTTTTATCCAATAATTATTGCCGATTGTTTGCCAATTGAGGTACCAATTGCAACGCCCATCCCACCAAGTCTGACAGAGCAAGAAAGATTGCTTGAAATGTGTTTTACAATAGGCTTTTTAGATTCGCCCACACCCATTATCCCTGCCCATCGGTGCTCAATTTCATAATCTGAATTTGGCAGAATCACAGTTTTTAGTAGGTAGTCCAAACGGTTTTGAATGAGTTCCGTAATCTCCAATTCGGAACTCGTTTCGTTCTCAATGTCTAATTCTCTTCCACCACCAAAAAGCACTCGATCACCAACATTTCTGAAGTAGTAAAAACCTTCATTCATATGAAAAGTACCTTTCACTTGAAGCTGCTTAATAGGAGTGGTGATAAGCACTTGCGCTCTAGCAGGGGTTACATTCAAATCAGGTAAAAGTTGTTTTGAAAAACCGTTGTTGGCCACATGCACGTGTTGGACTTGTACTGTAAGTCCATTTGTAAGAGAAACAGCCATTTTAGTGCCTGACTCGCTGAGTGATGAAACTTCCAGCCCGTTTAAGGTTACAATTCCTAGGTCAGATGCCATCTTCAGCAAGCTGTTCATCATCATGCCTGTATCAATGGAGCCCTCATAATTGTTCTTAATAAGGTGGCTTACTCCACTAAAACCAAATTCATTTTTGACTTGATCTTCAAGAGTATATGTATCCGTTATTCCAAGTTGGGACTTTAGTTTTCTATTCGCTTCGGAAATAAAAGCCATGCATTTTTCAAACAACTCTTCATCGTTTGGCTTAAAAACTTCAAAGCCTCCGCAAGCCTCATAGTTCAGGTTTTTATCTCCCACCAACTCCCGCAATGCAATTAGTCCTTCAAACCGTTGTTTGATAACCTGATATACATCTTCCTTCGAGCTGTTCTGTAAATCTGAGAGCACTTCACTTGGGCTTCCGAAACACGCAAAACCAGCATTTTTTGTGCTTGCTCCTGCAGGAAGAAATCCCTTTTCGATAATTACCACTCTTTTCTTTGGATATGCTTTTTGCTGAAAAATGGCGGTTGTTAATCCAACAATTCCACTGCCCACAATCAATAAATCGATGTCTTGCAGATACTGTTTAATTTCCCAGAAGCTTATGTTTGGCGGGTAATACAAGTTGCTTATAGCTATTTTATGCTCGATTTAGTTCCTCAAAAGTGAAACAAAAACCTTTAAATCCTGTAGTAGCTAAGTTAAGCGCAAACTTGTGCAAGAGATGATTGTGAGAAGATTGATAAATCTGGCTTTGACCCTGTTTTTGGCAATAGGCCTATTCTGTATACCTCAACAGGCCTTTACCCAAGACAAGGGGCTTGATGTTTCGGGTGCCGTAAAAGAAGGCTTTAAAGGCCTTGAAGGCACTAAGGTGACATTGTACAAAAATGGTTCGGTCGACAAGACATTCACCACTTCAGCCAATGGTAAATTCAAGTTCTTTTTCGAACCTAATGCTAGCTACCTTTTAGATGTTAGCAAGCCAGGTTATGTAGGTAAGAAGATAGAGTTTAATACAGAAATCCCACCAGAAGTAGTGATGGTTTGGGATTTTGACTTTATCGTTGAATTGTTCCAGGACCAATCAGGATTGAACAAGGCAATTTTCTCCAATCCGGTTGCAAAAATTCAGTATAGTCGCAAGCACAATGAGTTTGATTACGACCTCGATTACACAATGGAATTCCAAAAACAGGAAGAGGAAGTGTTTAAGGAATTGGAGAAACTGAATGAAGAAAAATATTTAGAAGAGGAAAAACTAAGAAAGGATGCTGAAAAGCTGGCTAAACAGCAGGCCACCGAATTTGCAACAGCTGAAAAAGAAAAGGCAGCAGCCGAAAAAGCGCGATTAAAAGAGGAAGAGCAACAGCGCAAAGCGGCTGAAGCCGAAGCTCAGCGATTGATAACAGAAGCTGACGCAAAAGAAGCAGCGGCCATCAAAGCAAAGGAAGAGGAAGAAAAGGCTAGGATTGCTGAAGAAGTGAGAATTAAGAAGGAAACTGAAGAAGCGGTAGCCAGGCTAGCTGAAGAACAGCGAACGGCTGAAATTGAAGCTGAAACAGCCAAAAAGCAGCAGTATGCCGATTTAGTAAAAGAGGCAGAAAAGCTCTCTAAAGATGGTTCATTTGAAATGGCTAAAGCCAAGTTTGAACAAGCTTCACGCATTTTCCCAGATAAGTTTGACTTGAGCGATAAGATTGGGGCAATGGATACCCAGATTGCTAGAGTTAAGCAAGAATCAGAACAAAGAGAGAAGAAAAACCAGCAGTTTAATGATATGATGGCTCAAGCAAATGAGCTTGGCGAAATAGAAAAGTATGATGCTGCCATCAAGATTTTTGAAACAGCAGCTGACATTGATCCATCATCAGAAATGCCGGCAAATGGTATAAGAAGAATGAACGATGCAATTGCTGTCTTAGCGAAGGCGGCAGAAGAAGTCAAACGAATGGGCAAGGAGTACGATCGTCTAATGCAAACAGCCAAGTCTACTGAATCCGATCAGGATTACGGTAAAGCCAAAGACCTCTACTTCGCTGCATCGCAGCTTAAACCAGAAGAAACGGAGCCAAAAGTTAGAATTGCTGAAATAGATGAAATTCTTGCTCGATTAAAAAGAGAGAGAAGAGAGGCTGATGAGCGTAATAGACAATACAATGAATTTGTAGCTCAAGGTGATGAGTTTAAACTTGCTGGAAATTTGGATGGTGCAAAAGAAAAGTACTCCTCTGCGGTAGCACTTGATCCGGAAAATGAGTACGGAAAAAATAAGTTGGATGAAGTAGTTGCATTACTCAACAAACAGAATAGTGAGAAAGAAGAGTTTGCTAGACGAGAAAATGAATTTGCTCAACTCATGTCTGAAGGGGGAACTCTTCAAACTGCATCTAAGTTTGCCGAGGCTAGAGAAAAGTTTTCAGCTGCCTTGAAGCTTGATATTGATAATCAAGTTGCGGAAAAACGGATGCAAGAAGTTGACTCACAATTAGCTACCCTTGAAGGGGAATTGAAGGCTGAGGAGGAATTGAATAAACAATTTGCAAATCGAGTTTCTCGGGGAAATGAACTTTTCGAAAAGAAGAAATATGAAGAAGCACTTGCGGAATATCAGGCTGCAGCGACCTTAAAACCTGGTCAAGCAGAGATTAACGACAGAGTAAAAGGAATTGAGCAAACGCTAAAATCGCTTGAGGAAGAAAGATTGACGCAAGAGAAAAAAGAGCTTGACTTCAAAAATCTATTTGCAAATGCGAATGATTTATTCAAACAAAAAGATTTAACTGCTGCCAAAGAAGAGTTCCTTAAAGCACAAGCTATAGATCCATCAAATGCTGATGTTGAAAAACGCCTTCAAACCATTAATGACCTTTTAAAGAAGGATGAAGAAAAGTTGCTTGCACAAAAGGCGAAAGAAGAAGAAGAGCGCTTAGCAGATGAAGCCAAAGCAAAGGAGGAAGAAGAGAAAAGACTTAAAGCCGAAGCTGAACTAGCCGCAAAACTGGAGCAAGAAAGGCTGGCGGAGGAGGCCAGATTAAAGGCTGAAGCAAAAAAGGAAGCAGAACTTCTTGCTAAGGAAGAAGCGCTTAAAGCTGAAGAAGCCGAACAAGCACGTCTAGCTGAATTGAAACGAATAGAGGAGGAACAACAAGCCGCATTAGCGCTAAAGGCTGAAGAAGAAAAGGAAAAAGCTGCTGCCGAAGCCATCGCAAAGCAACAAGAAGAAGAACGACTTCGTGCTGAAGCTGAAGCGGCTGATGAAGCCGAAAAAGCAAGATTGGCAGAGGAAGCTCGAATTGCCAAGGAGGCAGAACAGGTTCGTTTGGCTGAATTGAAACGAGTAGAAGAGGAGCAACAAGCCGCATTGGCGCTAAAGGCTGAAGCGGAAAAGGAAAAAGCTGCAGCCGAAGCCATCGCAAAGCAACAACAAGAAGAACGACTTCGTGCTGAAGCTGAAGCAGCTGATGAAGCCGAAAAAGCAAGATTGGCAGAGGAAGCCCGACTTGCCAAGGAGGCTAAGCTTCAAGCGGAACGTTTGGCTAAAGAACAAGCTCGTAAAGACCAATTGGCCAACAAAGAAAGGTTAGCAGAAGAAGCACGACTAGCTAAGGAAGCAGAATTGGAAGCGGAACGTCTCGCTGCGATTGATGCGGAAAAGCGAGCTGAAGAAGAATTAGCAAACAAACTTGCTACCGAAAACTTGCGAGCTGAGTCTGAAGCAGCAGCACATGCAGAGCGCGATAGATTGATTGAAGAAGCTAGACTTAAGGAAGAAGCCGACAATGCAGCCAGGGAGCTTGCAAAGCAAGCTACACAAGCAGCATCCGAAGAAGAACGAGCGAGATTACTCGAGCAAGAAAAACTTAGAGAAGAAGAAGAAGCCAGACTTGCAAGAGAAGAGCAAGCACGGATTGACGAGGAATTTAGACTGGCTGAGCAAGCGAGAAGATTGGCCGAGCAAGAAATGCTGGCCAAGGCAGAATTGGATAAAGCCAAGCAAGAAGAAGCCAAGCAATTAGCAGTAGATCAAAAAAAGAAGAATGAAGCTGAACGGTTGAAACTTCAGGAAGAAGCAAAACTTTTAGCCCAAGCAGAGGAAGAAAAGCGTCTAGCAGCAGTAAAACTTGCTGAGGAAGAACGTAGAGCATTACTATCGGAGCAAGAACAACTTGCAGCCCAAGAAAGAGAATTGGCCAAGCAAGCAGCAAGAGAAAAGGCCGAAGCATTGAAAAAGAAAGAAGCTGAGGAATTTGCTGTTAAAGATTTAGCTAGACAGAAGGAAGCCGAATTAGCTGAGGCAAAACGAATTGCTGAAGAAGAAAAATTCAGGATTGAGCAGGAACGAATTGCTCTTGCTAAACAAGAAAAGGCTAGAAAAGAAAAGGAGCTTCTTGCCGCAGAAGCAGATGCAATAGCACAAGCTGATGCCGATAAAATGGCAGCAGAAGCTCAGGAAATACTGACTAAAGAAATTTCTGAACGAGAGAGTAGAATGAAGGCCGAAGTTGAAGCTCAAGTAAAAAAGGAGCTTCAAACTGAGTTTGAAAAAGAGCTGAGAGAGAAAGAATTGGCAGATCAAACTGAGGCTGCGTTTGATGCAGAACTTCTCCGCGAGCGAGAGCTGAAGGAAAGACGAAAGGATCAGGAGCGACAGCAGAAAATTGCCATGATTGAGTCCAGAAAGCGCCAAGAATTGGAAGCTTGGGAAAAACGTGAGGACGAATTAGCAAAAAAGAATGAAGAAAGGGAATTAGCTGAAAAGGCTAGGGTTGCCAAACTGGAGCAAGAGCGATTGGAGCACGAAAAAGACATGGCGCTTAAAACGGAGCAAGCTCAAATTGCTGCCGAAAAAAATGCGGAGCGTCTTGCAGAATTAGAACAAAGAAGGCTGCACGATGAAGAAAAGCGTGCTAGACAAGTAGCATTGGCTGAGGAATGGAAACAGATGCGTGCGGCAGCTGAACTAGAAAGACAAGAGGCTGAAAAAATTGCTGATCAGGAAAAAAATGAGCGAGCCGCAATAGCAAAAGTGGAATTAGCAAAAGCTGAAATAGAAGCGCGCCAAAGAAGAGAAAAGGAAATCGAAGAAGCCGGGCTAGTTGCAAAGAATAATGCTGAATTCGATAAGAAGTCAAGAGTTGAAGCAGACCAAGCGCGTAAGACTGAAGTTGCGCTTAAAGAAGAAAATTACAGAAACAAGATAGAGTTTGAAAAAAAGGCTAAGGACCTTGCTCAATCTTCTGTTGAAGCAGAAAGAGAAGTATATAAGGCGGAAGTTAAAGCTCGTTTGAAAGCGGAATATGACGAGAAACGGGAGGCGATTTACGCTAGCGAGAACAACAAGCCAGTGTCAGTGATGTCGGCTAAGCCAACGCAGTTTCAAATGGATCTTGCAGGACAATACCCAATGGGAGTTACAGAAGAGTCTGAGTTAAAACACAATCGTGAGATTAAGCGCATCATTATCAAACGAGAAGATGGAGTAGCTAACTTGTACAGTCGTGTTAAATGGAATTGGGGTGGCGTTTACTATTTCAAAAACGATCAGAGCACCTCAAAGCAAATTTATGATCAAGAGATACAGTGGTAGTTAATTCACTACTTTCAGTGTCTTCATCACCCGCCCGTTCGAAATCCTAATTAGGTTCATTCCAATGGGTGCTTTGTTTCCCACATTAATTGAAGAGCTTGAATTAAGTGATTCTGAGAAAGTCAACCTCCCATTCAGGTCAAACATCTCTATTTGAAACGTAGTTTCAGTTGGGTTCATCAGAACAATATTGTTCTCGTTAATCACTAACTCAATTTCATTTATCTCATGACTCTCAAGAGAAAGAGGGTTTATTTCAACGAACAAGACGGTGGTGTCTGAGCCACAATCGGACAACGCAATGTGCGTAACGGTGTAATCACCTTCGGTACCGTAAGTATTAGCTGGGTTTTCTAAACTGGAGGTTTGTCCATCACCAAAATCCCAAAAATGGACGGTGGCATTTGTAGCGTTAGCGGTAAACTGCGCGGTGAGTCCGCTATTTGAATAATCCGCATCAGATACCACATCTTGATGTCCAATAAACCAATTACTCGTGCTATCAAGTACAATGTCTTCCGCCAATTGTTGTAAAACCGGACCATCTGTAGCTCCAACGTTGGAATAATATTCCAATCCAACTGGAGATTTTCTAAGAATGGTTGCATAGAAAATACAAGCATTCAAGTAGCCACCCCAAGCGCTAGGGTGGCTGCCGTCTCCAGAATATAATCCACTCCAAAACGCATTATTCACTAGTGACATTTGATACCAGGCTGCTCCGCATGGCGCCACGGTCCCATCATTGTCCAATCCCATTTGAAGGTAACTCTCTCGCAATCTGCCATTCATTCCTTCAAACGTGCAAAGCGGAGGATAAAACTGGCAGTTTTGTTGGTCACCGTCCCGCCTTCCCCAAGTCATGAAAAAAACGGGCTCGGTACATTCATAATTCAAATTTATTGAGTCAACAAGAATTTGAGCATAAGGAAACGTCTCTGAAGCAACTTGTGCTGGCGAAAAAGATGGCTTCTGGCTTTGTTCCTGTATTACTACAAAATCCCAATCTCGGCTAGCAATCTTGCTCAAGGTTGTTGCATTGGTGCTGTGACCTTCCAAAGTATAACCTCCTGGAGTGCTTGATTCATAATAAATACTGTCTCCACCTTCAAGAGCAAGATTGTAAAGCACAGCAGGTAGGTTTTCGGTGTACACATAACTGTTGCCAATAAAAAGTACAGAAGTCTGTTGCGCAAAACTAGCGGTAGCAGAGGCTACAATTGTAGACAAAGCAAGGAGTAAGTATTTCATTCGGATGGTGCGTTAGTGTACTAATATAGCGGCCAATGTAAAGCCACAATGACGCTAATACGTCAGAAACTAGAAATGGAGGCGTGCCTTTGGCGAGGTTGAGAAATCAGCAAAGTCTGACTTCAAATATTTGAAATAGCCCGTAATGCCAATCATAGCGGCATTATCTGTACAATATTCAAACTTGGGGATGTGACCATTTATTCCTTTTCTCTCAGCTAGTTTCAAAAATTCAGAACGAAGCAAACTGTTTGCTGATACTCCGCCAGAAAGAGCCATGTCTTTTACAGAATACATATCAATAGCCTCTTGCATTTTTTGTAACAAATATTTGACCAAATGACTTTGAAAGGAAGCGCAAATGTCATTCAGATTATTGGTTATAAACTCAGAGTCTTTCTTCATTTCTTTTTGCAGATGGTACAAAAAGGACGTTTTTATGCCACTGAAACTGAAATCTAAACCACCAACATTTGGTGTTGCGTAGATGTACTTAGAAGAATCGCCAGTTGCAGCCAACTTATCTACAACAGGTCCTCCTGGATAACCTAGGTTCATGATTTTGGCCGCCTTATCAAATGCTTCACCAGCTGCATCATCTATCGTCTTTCCAATCACCTTCATTTTTAGTGGGTCTTCAACCAACACTATTTGAGTGTGTCCCCCACTCACGGTAAGATTTAAGAAAGGGAAGTTTGGGCCATGTTTAGAATCATCCTCAATCAAATGCGCCAGAATGTGTCCTTGCATATGATCTACGGCTATCAGTGGAATACCCAACGAAAGCGCGAATGTTTTAGCAAATGAGCCGCCAACAAGCAAACTACCAAGCAAACCTGGCCCTTCGGTAAAGGCCACAGCGGAAAGTTGCTCTTTCGTAATACCAGCTTGAGACAGAGCAGCAGAAACAACTGGAACAATGTTTTTTTGGTGCTCACGCGAAGCTAATTCAGGAACAACTCCACCATATTGGTGATGTATTTCCTGATTGGCTATAACGTTAGAGAGCACCTTTTTTCCATGCAATATTGCCGCAGAAGTGTCATCACAAGACGATTCTATGGCCAATATAAAAGGAGGGTTAACCTCGGCATTGTTATTGTCTACCTTTGGTGGCAAGGGATTCAGAGGTCGATGATTTTCAAAAGTATCAAAAAAGCGTTCGCATGGATTTTCATCCTAGCATTGCTATTGGTGCTAATTATTGGCGGTGGTTATGTTGCACTCAGAAGCCCAAAAGTTCAGACCAAAATCACGCAGTACATTGCCGGATACCTGTCTGGCGAATTACAATCTAAGGTTACCGTTGATGGTGTAGACATTGGATTTTTCAATCGTCTAATATTGGAGGGACTGTACGTGGAGGATTTAAAAGGTGATACCCTCGCATATCTCAATAGACTTCACCTTGGCTTAAAGTACATCAGCATAGACAAGAATCAGGTTTATTTGAGTAAGGTTCGGATAGACGACCTAAAGTTCTACCTGCATAAATACGAGGGAGATGAGAAGCTAAATATTCAGTTTCTGATTGACTATTTCAGCGTACCGAAGGACAGCACCGAAAAGGATGGCTGGGACATTCGTTCGAATGCTCTTGAACTGAGAAATGCAGCTTTTCAACTTCGAAATCATTACGCGGAAGAGACTAATATTGGAATTGATTACAGGGACCTTGATGTTCGAAAAATCAACTTGCTAATTGAAGAAATTAGGATTGATATAGACACTATTTACGGCAACATTACCAAGTTAAATTGCTTTGAGAATAGGGGGTTTTATCTGAAGAATTTTCAGGGAAATGCCAAAGTCAGTTCTAGAGAATTATTGGTTAATGATGCAGTTATTCAAACTTTGGGTAGTGATGTAAATCTCAATTTGCATTATACCTATAATGAGTGGCTCGACTATAAGGATTTTATCACCAACGTGCGAATGGATTATGAACTTGAGCCCTCTGTGGTTGATTTAAAGGACGTTGCCTTTTTTGCCAAAGGCTTGACGGGCTTGAATAAAAAGCTAGAAATATCTGGTCATGTTTATGGCTCTGTTGCATCTCTAAATGCTAGAGATTTAGAACTCAGTTTTGGAAATAAAACGGCACTTTCTGGAGATATAGATTTAGATGGTTTGCCCAATATTCAGGAAACATTTTTACACCTAAATCTGAAGAATTTTACAACGAACTATTCCGATTTGATTACAATACCACTCCCTCCTTTTTCAGATAATAAGAAGCTGAACCTTCCTAGCAATATGGCTACCCTAGGCACCCTACAATTCAAGGGTTCTTTTACGGGATTCGTAAATGATTTTGTGGCATATGGAAAACTACAAACTGCCATTGGTAGTTTAAGAAGCGATATTTCTCTAAAGCAAGACCCTAGTACTGGTAAACTGGCATACGATGGAAAGCTTGAGTCATTCGCCTTCGATATTGGTAAATTCTTAGGCGAAGATCGAATTGGGAAGGTGTCGTTAGATGCAACAGTTAAGGGAAAAGGACTCACAAAAGAAGACATGAATGCCGTGCTTGTTGGAAACATACAATCTGTGCATTTGGTAGGTTATGATTACAAGGATATTGAGGTTAATGGTCAATTTGCTCGTAGTATGTTTAGTGGAGAAGTAACCGCTCGAGATACTAACCTAGCTTTAGTTTTTAGAGGGGGCTTCGATTTGAGCCAGAAACTACCTCAGTTCAATTTTCATGCAGATGTTACGCATGCTAATTTATACGAATTGAACCTGCTTAGAGAACGCGAGAATGCCACCGTGAGTGGTGTCTTAGATGTAGATTTTGTGGGTGATGATATAGATAATCTTTTGGGAGTTATTGAAATTTCAAATGCGATATATTCTCAGGACGATACAGTAAGTTATTCCATACGGGAATTTGAACTCGAAATAGACACCGCAGCTAGTCACAAACATCTTCGCTTACGTTCAGACATAGTTGACGCAGATTTTGATGGCAAATTCACCTTCAGAAACATTCCTAAGGCAGCAAACAACTTATTGCAGAAGCACTTACCATCTTATGCGGGCGAATACAAACCGCTTAGTGCAAATGAAGGCCTTGAGTTTGGGTTCGATATGCAACTGAAAAACACTGAACTGCTCAGTTTCTTCCTTGCACCGGGCTTAACTATTAGCGACAGTTCTCAGTTTAGAGGCCATTACTCATCAACAACAGATGAGGTGTTTATCCGAGGAGAACTTTCTCGCTTAGAATACGAAACAATTGTGTTTGACAAAGTGAGAATTGAAGCGGAAAACCCCGGAAAAGAGTTTCGCTTAGGAGCATTAGTAGATAGAATCAATATTACGGATAGTCTTTACTTGTCTGATTTTGAAATCAGTTCATTCACGTTTCAAGACAGTTTAGGGTTGGTGGTAAAATGGGATAATAAAACCGCCATTGAAAATAGCGCTTTGATTCGCGGGGTCGCGTCATTCCCGAAGAATGAGGAGATAAGTTTTCATCTCGATGAAACCCAAATTACCGTAGCTGGGCTAAGATGGGAAGTGAGTCCAGACAACCTTGTACAAGTGGATTCTACGGCCATCACCTTTACCGACCTTGTGTTTTCAAACGATGCCCAAATAATTGGTTTAAATGGCAAGATTTCTAAAGATCCATTGGCAAAATTAAACCTGAACCTTAAAGATTTTGACCTCAGTAATTTTAATGTAGCTACCAAGAGGGCTGGGATAAAACTTGAAGGATTAGTTGGCGGTAGAGCCAAGATTTCTGGACTGTACGATCAACTGTTTCTTACTAATCAGCTTACCCTCGATTCATTGAAAATCAACGATGTAATGATTGGGTCTGGTGAACTTAATAATACGTGGATTCCAGCTACAAAAAGTATTCAAGTATTCGCTTTGCTTCAACGAAATGATCTTACCAGCTTAAGTGTAATTGGAGAGTTTTTGCCTGGAAAAGACCGCAAGGAAAATTTCAACCTAAAAGCTTCAGTAGATCATATTCCGCTTAGCTTGTTTAACCCATATGTAAAGAAGGTTTTGTCTGATGTAAAAGGGACAGCTAAAGCTGATTTGAGTCTAAAAGGCACAATTAAGAACCCGAAATTGACAGGATATGTAGTGCTAAAAGATGCCGATTTACGGGTGACGTACTTAAATACTCGATTCAGAGTTTCAGATACGGTTCAGGTAAAACAAGATGGGTTTTACTTCAACGATTTGACAGCGATAGATGAGGGAGATAATGAAGGAAAGATAAATGGTTGGGTTAAGCACAAAAGCTTTAAGGATGTGAGTTTTGACGCAACCTTGGTTGCTCGGGATTTCCTTGCGCTAAATACAAATTCGGCTATGAATTCGCTGTTTTATGGCAAAGCTTATGGCTCTGGTCAGGTACGGTTTTATGGCGAGCCAAAAAACATGATTTTAAAAGTTGCGATGAAAACCGAGCGTGGTACACGGTTTCACATCCCTTTATTTGGTGCAAAAAATGTGAACGAAAGTGATTTTATCACATTCGTGGTTCCTAAGGGCTTAGAAATAGAAGAAAAACTAGAAGATCAGTTTCAGGTAACATTTAAAAACCTAACACTTGACATGGACATTGAGGTGACTTCAGATGCCGAGGTACAACTCATTTTTGACCCCAAAGTGGGCGATATTATCAAAGGAAGAGGAGACGGAGATTTGAATATGACGCTTGACAAAGCGGGCAATTTTAAAATGTTTGGAGATTACTACATCAAGAAGGGAGAATACCTGTTTACGCTACAAAACATCATTAATAAGAAATTCTTAATTCAGCAAGGCGGAACTATAAATTGGAGTGGCGACCCATACAATGCACTCGTAAACATTAACGCGACCTACGGAGTCAGAACGGCCTTATACGACCTTATGTATCCGGATACGGCAAATGGAAACTACAAGAAGCGAATACAAGTTGATTGTCTTCTAAAACTGACCGATAACCTGCTTAATCCAAATATCTCCTTTGACATCGATCTTCCAAACTCTGATGAGGGAACCAAAACCGATGTCAGAAACAAGATTGGAGTAGGCAACGAACAAGAGATGAACCGACAAATTTTCGGTCTACTTGTTTTGAATAGATTTTTCCCGACAGAGGATCAAAATCAGGCATTACAACAAGCGGGTGGCTTCCTGTCGTCAAGTACTTCTGAAATGATTTCAAATCAACTTAGTAATTGGTTGTCCAAGATTAGCAACGACTTTGATATTGGACTGAATTACCGTCCAGGCGATGATATTACAAGCGATGAATTACAGGCGTCCTTGTCTACCCAACTCTTCAATAATCGAATTTTAGTTGATGGAAACGTGGGGGTTGCAAACACACAATCTACCTCTAGTAACATTGTTGGAGATGTTGTTGTTGAATACAAAATAACATCTGATGGACGCCTGAGGGTGCGCGCATTTAACAAGAGTAATGACATAAATACAATTACCAAAAACGCTCCTTTTACGCAAGGAGTTGGACTCTCGTATCAGCGAGAATTCGACCGTTTATCAGATCTTTTCCGTAGGAGAAGATTGGTAGGCTTGCAATTGCAGTAATCAGTATATGTGCTTGAATGGCTGACACGAAGCAGTCATTATCCCGGCCATTATTGCAGGATCAGATTGCATGAAAAGTTCGGCCATTGTATCATTCTCCGCCTTGAAAATCACCATTCCGAAATTTTTATCATCTTCGATTGGGAGGTCCGTTCTGCCAGCAAATTTCACTACGCCTCTATCCTTTTGACGGGAAAGTCTTTGGTCATGTTTTTTTAAAGAATCCGTCTCCTTTTCATTCCAATTAGATTGGACACGAAACTTTGGGGTCAGCGTCAATACATAGATGTAATCTCTCATTATTCAATAATTGGGCAGCGTTCAAACGGTTTGTTTCTATCGAAAAGGTAGCGATAAGTCGCGTGTGTTCGCCAAATTTCGGCACCAAGCTGTTCGCAAACCCTCATCATTTTTGGATTGAAATCTCCAATCCAGTTCATTTCAATGGTTCGGTATGGTAATCCTTTGTTCCAAGCAATGTCTGAGTAGGAAACAACCATAGCACTTTCAACGCCTTTGCCATGCCATTCGGGAACGACTCCGAAAACCAACCCGAGCATTTTCTTACATGAGCCAGTTTTCATGTGGTATAGAAACTTCAATTTTCCAAGCCAATCCATTTTGCCGTTTACGTGTTTAAAAAGCTGGTTCAATTCTGGAATTGAAAGGAAGAATGAAATAGGCTGGTCTTTATAAAACCCGAAGTAAATTAATCGCTCGTCAGCAATCGGTTTCAATTTGCCGAACATCTTTTGTGCTTGTTCCAAGGTCATTGGTTTTACCCCAGAATGACCGCCCCAAGCCTTAGCATAAACTTCGTGAAAATAGACGGCCGCTTTGTCGAAATTCTTCTTCTTAATGTATCTAAAAGTAATGTCTGGATTATTGAGCGCTTCTTGTGCTCGTTTGTAAAATCTCGGGTCAAAATCTTTGGTTTTTTGAACATCTCGACCGAAAGTGTACTGCTTAAAATAAAGCCCAAAACCATAGTTTTCATACAGTTTTTGGTAATACGGAGCGTTGTAAAGCATGCCGTAATTCTGCTCAGCAAAACCATCAATCAGAACACCCCAATTTTTGTCGCGTTCTCCAAAATTCACTGGCCCATCCATGGCCTCCATGCCACGCTCTAAAAGCCATTGCTTCGCGGTGTCAAACAGCAGATTAGCAGCTTCTTGCTCATCAATACAGTCAAAAAAACCACATCCGCCTGTTGGTTGGTCTTCGGTGCTATAGTTTTTACCGTTTATGAATGCTGCAATTCGACCAATGGTTTTTTCATCCTTTTGCAAAAGCCAACGAACCGTTTCGCTTTTGTCATACGAGTAGAATTTGTTCTTATCTCGGTCAAAAACCTCCCGTATTTCGGCATCTATTGGCCGAATAAATAATGGGTCATTTTTGTACAATTGTAAGGGAAAAAGAACCCATTCGGTTTCTTGTTCTTTCGTTTTTACTTCAATCAGCTGCATTCGAGAGTAATTTCAGCTAACATAACAAGAATGCTGAATCTCTTCTCTGATACTTGTCTTAAGTTTGCGACATGTCATTCATAAAAGATAAGGTTGTTCTTATTACTGGAGGAAGCTCGGGCATTGGAAAAGCCTGTGCCGAGCGTTTCGGAATAGAAGGTGGTCGAATCTGCATAACGGGTAGAAATGCCCAGAATTTGGAAGCAGTTGCCAAAGAACTGGGAGACAAGAACATTGAAGTGATTACTGTACAAGGGGATGTGGCAAACGAGAACGATTGTGTTCGAATGATTAACGAAACGTTGAATAATTACGGACGAATTGATGTGTTAATCAATAATGCGGGAATTAGCATGCGTGCTTTCTTTAAGAATGTTGATTTATCGGTTATTCGTCAATTAATGGAGGTCAACTTTTTTGGAACTGTTTATTGCACCAAATACGCTCTAAAGCAATTGTTGAAATACAATGGTTCGGTTGTAGGTATTTCGTCTGTTGCCGGTTACCAAGGCTTGCCAGGAAGAACGGGTTATTCGGCTTCTAAATTTGCGATGGAAGGCTTTCTTAGTGGCCTTCGATTAGAGAATCACAACACAGGTTTACACGTTATGATCGTAAATCCTGGTTATACCGAGAGCAACATCCGAAACACGGCCTTGGTAGCAGACGGTAGTAGCCAAGGAGAATCGCCACGAGATGAACCAAAAATGATGAGTTCAGAGGAAGTGGCCGACCATATTTACAACGGTGTTAAGAACCGGAAGAAACGAATCGTGCTAACTACTCAGGGAGTAATGACTTATTATTTAAAGAAGTTTATACCAGGCTTGGTCGATAAACTTGTTATAAAAGCAATTAAAAAAGAGGGCGATTTGCCTAAATAAATGAGAGTATTTCTAATAGGATATATGGCAAGTGGAAAATCAACCGCAGCCAAGAAACTAGCTTCAAAATTGGGTTTAAAAGCACTTGATTTGGATGCCGAGATTGTTAAATCTTCTGGGATGTCGATTCCCGAAATATTTAAATCAAAAGGAGAGAAGGCTTTTCGAAAAATGGAGCAAACGGAACTCAGAAAGTGGATTGAGAAGGATGATTATGTAATGGCTTGCGGAGGTGGAACACCTTGTTTTTTCGAATCGATGGATGAGATGAATACCGCTGGTGTTACAATTTACTTGCAAATGTCCCCGAAAGCTGTTGTGGATCGTGTTCAATCGAGCAAGAAAGAACGACCAATTCTTAAAGGAATGCGAGAAGATAAGATGCTTGAAAAAGTCGAGTTCCAAATCAAAAAGCGTGAGCCTTTTTATACACGAGCGCAATGGACTATCAACGGGGTAAACTTAGATTTGGATGAGTTGGTTGGAATGGTAAATCACTCCAAATAAACCGTCATTTCTTCTCCCAATTCAACTCTAACGTGTTCTTTTAGAGTTGTACTTAAAACCAATCCAACATAATCGGCTTTTACAGGAAAACGTTTGTGGTCTCGGTCTATTAAAGCAACTGTTCTCAATGCCTTTAATCGCACTTGTAAGAAATGGCGAATTCCGTAAATGAATGTTTTTCCGCTGTTTAATACGTCATCCACCAGAATTACAACCTTGTCCTCAGCATCTGATTTTTCGAGTGCAACGGAGGCTTTAATCGCCAATGGGTCTTTCTTGTTTACATGAACAGGAACTAAAACCACCTTTACATCCGAGAAGTTGGCCAAACGCTCTTTTAGTAACTCGGCAAGTTTGAAGCCGTTACCGGCAATTCCAGCAATAATGATCTCTTTTTCGTTGTAATGATTCTCATGAATCTGAAACGCTAAACGGTCAATCTTTTGATTAACCTGCGTCTTATTTAAAACAACTGTCTTAGTAATGCTCATGAATTTTGAATTGAGTGCAAATTAGCAAAAGCTTGACAGCCTTTTAATCTATTTTTAGGCCATGAATCAATCGATAAAGGAAATATTAGAACAGAACTTTCCAACCATTTTAGATACTGATTTGGTTGAAGGAATTTCTGAGCATGGAGTTTACAAAGAAGTAGAAGAAGGAGATCTGCTGATGGATATTGGTACCAAGATTTCTACCATTCCTATGATTGTTTCTGGATCGGTTAAAGTTATGCGAGAGGATGAAGAAGGAAATGAAATTTTGCTCTATTATTTGAGCAAGGGCGAAACATGTGCAATGTCTTTAACCTGCTGCATGGCTTACAAACGGAGCGAAATTAGGGCAGTGGCACAAGAAAATGTTTCTATGATTGTGGTTCCTGTTGAGTTCATGGATGAATGGATGAAATACAGAGACTGGCGTAGCTTTGTAATGAACACTTATCGCATGCGTTTTGAGGAGCTTTTAGAAGCCTTGGATAGCATTGCCTTCCTTAAGATGGATGAGCGTTTGCTGAAGTATTTGGAGGAGAGTTCTGTCAAGCTAAATGCTAAAGAAATCCCAATGTCGCATCAGGAAATTGCCGTTGATTTAAACTCTTCAAGAGAGGTTATTTCAAGAATACTAAAGCAAATGGAACGTAAGGGGATAGTAAAACTTGGCAGAAACAAGATTCAGCTCCTTACCTAAACTACGTGCGTTCTTTTAGGTCCAAATTTATTCCATCCCAAACGGCATAATGCGGTGCTTCAAACCACGAACCCAAGTTTATATATCTAGATCCTGAGCCAACTTTTTTGTCAAGCACCAAGTGTCGATGGCCAAAAATGAAATAATCGAAATGTTCAGTTTTCAAAACCGTTTCGCAATACTGAAGCAGCCACTCTTTGTCGTCTCCAAGGTATTTTTCGTCCGACTCTGCGTTTGATTTTCGACTACTTCCAGACCAGAAATTGGCAATTCCAATACCCAAATCTGGATGAATCCACTTAAACAACCAAATACATACAGGATTGGCAAAAACCTTCTTAATCCATTTGTAAACGTAATCTCCTGGGCCTAATCCATCCCCATGTCCAATAAGGAATTTCTTGCCGTTCCATTCGCGTGTTATCGGCTCTCGGTGCATAGTAGCGCCAAGCTCTTCTTCAAGGTAGTTAAACATCCACATATCGTGGTTGCCGGTAAAAATGTGAACCTGAATGCCAGCATCGCACAATTCGGCAATTTTTGCTTGGAATCTTACAAAGCCTTTAGGAATCACAGTTCTATACTCATACCAGAAATCGAATAGGTCGCCAACCAGATAAACTTCTTTGGCATCTTTAGATGCGGCATCTAACCAGGCAACTAGTTGCTGCTCGCGTTCACGGCTTTTTTGCTTGGACGGAACTCCCAGATGAAAATCTGAAGCGAAGTAGATCTTATCTCCCATCAATTGAAAAAGCTTTGAACCAGCTGTTTTGGTTTTACTTCATTTATGTTGAACGTGAAGCGTATCTGCTGACCGTAATTTCCAGTGTTCAAAGCAATATCGTCTTTCAAATTCTTGGAGTAAAGGAAAGGAAAATGCACTTCTAACACATCTCTAATTAAAACAACGCTTGCGCCAAATTCGCCAAGAATGACTTCCGAGTTTGGTGAAAACTGTTTGGCTTTTGCATAAGTTCCAATACTTAGAAATAGCTGAATTGGAACTTTACGATAAATAGTAGAGCTGAGATTCAATGCCAAAATCCAATCGTTTGAAGAACCAATTGCACTATAGCTTTTAAAGCCACCATCACCTTCAACCATTTGTTGTGATAAAAACCCGCTCCGTTCGTTTCTTCCAAGAAACGCTGCGTCATGTAAATATTCCTGATCTCCTCGGGGAGAACTCATTCTGAGATTAAATGCCGGTGTGGACGATCTCATCAACATTTTTCCGAAAAACAATCGAGCCCGAATACCATATCCGCGTTTGAATTTGAATCTATAGATGGCCTCAATACTAATTTTCCCTTCGCTGTTCAACCATTGCAGATCGGCATTCAATTCTGTGATGTGAGGTGCAAATGCGTGCTCAAAATGATACGTGAATTGAGGAATATTCCGAATAACCTTCCCTGTTTTTTCGCTCAGATACATGTTATTTCTTATGCGCATATCATGCACAATATTCTGCCTTCTGTTTTGCCCAAGCAGATGAATTTTAACAAAAGGCCGAATGATATTATTGGGTAAGAATGGGCTTTTTGCATCGAAAATGTTGCGGAACGGTGAGATCTGCCCTACGTCAAATCGCTGGGCTTCAACGCCAAGAGTCACATTCGGGAATTTCTGGTCTTGATGAAAAGTGTATGCAAAACTGGCATAACCAGTTACAGTTTTAGATCCAAAAGCGTACATGGGAATAACCGTGTAATCGAATTTATTTGTTGGAAGCAAATTATTGTAGACAGCTGCGCCAAGCATAAATCCATCATAATTATTCCAACCTAATGCTGGAGAATATGCAAACTGCGACTTGTATGGGTTTTCATAATACGCTATAAACCTAGGTTGAATTGTTTCTGTTTTTCTGAACGCACCGCTTACTCGCATGGTGTTGTTCTTTCGGTTAATGTCTGGTATTATCTCTTCTGAATCGAGAATCAAACGGTCACAATCTGAACAATCAATTTCTATCCATTCTGAACCTGAAATGCCAGGAAACCACCGTGTAGATAGTGTGTCTTTCCCGATTAACGTGCTAATGGGAAATGGAGCAGTCACTTTCCCAATATTTCTGACTTTAACCCTCAGTTTTCCGTCTTCCTTTTTTATCTGCGAAATGGAATAATCCATCTTTTTGGAACTACGTATAATGTCATCGAAAAACCACCTTAGCGAATCACCAGTAACCTCAATCGCCACTTTTTCAAAATCTTCTGGTTGCGGATGTTTGAACTTCCATTTTTGAAAATAGGCTAGCATCAGCTCATCCATTTTCTCTTCTCCCAAGTACTCCATTAAATAGTTGAATGCCAAGGCGGTTTTTATGTAAACGATAGAACCGTAATTGAGACTAGAATACTTTTCTGAAGCCATTTCAATTGGCTGATCCGTGTTGCTTCTGGCCGTGACGGAGTAAGCGTGTTGAAGCAATTTTTTGTGCGGCATATTGTAAATACCAGCCCATTTCATCCCAAAATCTATCAGCTTACCGCCTCCATAAACATCTCGTAGCATCAGAAACGGATATTTCCGTTTCATATATCGATGCTCGATAAATGAGTTCAATCCTTCATCCATCCAAGGATGGTCGCGTTCATTGCTGCCCAATACCCCGTAAAACCAATTATGTCCAACCTCATGCATTATCACTTCTTCTAGTGATACGGCATCTCCACTTTCTCCGATAATTGTAACGTTTGGGTATTCCATTCCGCCACCTTCAGATAAAACGCCATCCACGGCAGTAACTTGGTTGTATGGGTAATCGCCAACCCAAAGAGAATAGTAATAGGTGGCATCATTCAAATATTCAATTGAGTTTGACCACAAGTCAGCCTCATTGTTGGTAAACATGGCCCATGTAGTCACTTTTCGCTTACTGTGTGGCAATTCCACCTCTCCCTTTAAAACATGATAACGTTTGTCTGCAAACCAGGCAAAGTCGTGCACATTCTTTTGATGATAATGCAGCGTTTTTGTGGAATCCGATGAAGGAGGAAATACCATATCGTAATAGTCGAAGTAGTCGATGGCTTTTGTTTTCTTCACCTTTTAATCCAACCAAGCAAGTTCTTTTTCTCCGTCAACTAAATCTCCTGTAGCACCTACTACGTAGTTTGCTGGTAGAGTGACGTAAACATCAAACGTTCCGTATTCGGAGTAGAATTCACCCTGACCTAAATAGGGTATTTGGTGCCAACCATTCTTGTCAAAAACAGCGGGTTTCGGATACCACTGGGTTATTTGATAGGCTTGATGGAGATGTCCTAATCGAGAAAATATTCCTTTCGGTATTTGAATTCGAAACGGAGTTGAAATAATTATTTTTTCTCCAGGGGGAAGAGGAGAGTCTAGAAAAACTCTGCACATGTCGGGGTTTTCGCGGTCAATTTCCATCCGAACAGGTTTGCCATTCACGTGAAAATCAAGACTGTCAATCCAACCTCTGTCAATGTGTTTGGAGTAGAATAGAGTGAGGTCATCGTCTTGACGCATTTGCTCTGCCAGTGCCGACTTATTGTTTTTATAAGCGTTTGGCCATAGATGAAACCAGATGTAATTGAGAGTAGAAGGAGAGTTGTTTACGTACTCAATTACCTCTTTAGCATGTAATTGATGAGACTTGTCATCAAGACTAACCTCTATGTCGTAATTAACTTCTTGCTGAAAGTATTCTTGAGTCCATCCAAAAACTGAATAGAGACAGAACGCAAGAAATACAGCGGATTTTTTTACCACCTATTAGTTAAATAGCTCTTCTAGTTTTTGTTCAAGTTCCTCTCCTCGCAGTCCTTTAGCGATGATAATTCCGTTTTCATCCAACAAATAAGTCATCGGAATTCCATCTAAATTGTAAGCAGGAACAAAGCTAGATTGCCAGAATTTTAATTCACTTCCGTGCTTCCAAGTTAGTCCATCCTGTGCAATGGCTTGAATCCATTTTTCTTGACTTTGATCCAAACTCACACCAAAAATTTCAAACCCTTTATCCTTAAATCGGTTATAAACCTTAACCACATTTGGGTTTTCCATTCTACATGGTTTGCACCACGAAGCCCAAAAATCTATCATGGTAACCTTACCACGGAAATCGGATAGTTTTATTGCTCCACCATCAGGAGTAGACACAGCAATTTCTGGTGCTGGGCTTCCAATATTTGTTCTTGTAGTAGCTTGCTGTTTAGCCTTAATGTCGGTGAGTTGAAGCTTGAATTGTTTGACATATTCTGAGTTCGGATACTTGGCCGTTAGATTGTCTGAAACTTGTTGAAAGACGTCTAAATCTTCGTCAGGGTCCAATCCCTGAACAGCAGATAAAGTAACCAGCGAACCTGGATTATCGTCAATCAATTGCTTTACGTAAACCCGATTTGCCTGTTGTAATTCACGAAACGTCTGATCAATGGACTCTGCAATGGAATCCAATCTTGGATGGCCTGCCATCTGAAAACCTTGAAATACTTTTTTAAGGCTATCTGTAATATCGAAATCTGATCTGCGCTGTAAATCAAGTGTTCTCAGAACTTCTGAGCCTTTTGATCCAGTAACAGAATAAGTTTGATAAAAATCGAGCGCATTTCCAGAGACTTCTACCTTTTCACCATTCTCTAATAAGAGAACAACGAAATTCTTAGGGTCTAACATTAGTCGGTAAAATCCTGGGTCGGTTAATTCTCCAGCATTTAAAACAAACGTTCCATCTTGCTTTATCTCAAGCGAATCTACCGGTGTGGCTTTGGTTGCTGAAAGCTTTTCCAATACCACGGTTTCACCATCGGCATTAAGCACTTCGCCAGAAATGGTAGTGCCTTTTTGTGCACAACCCGCAAAACAGAGTACGAGAGATAACGGTACTATAATCAGTCTTTTCATTATGCTTCTAATTTTTGTCTAACCAACTGATTGGCCAATTTAGGATCTGCTTTACCCTTGCTTAATTTCATTACCTCGCCCATAAAAAGGCCTAGTACACCTTTCTTTCCTGCACGGTATTCTTCTACTTTATCTGGATACGTGGCAAGAGCAGTAGCCACCCATTCCTCCATTTGTCCTGCATCGCTTTCTTGAATCAAGTCCAACTTCTGAGCGATTTGCAGAGGGGAAGAACTTAAGTCTTTACACATCTCAGGAAAAACCGTTTGAGATGCGGCAGAATGGCTCACTTTCCCTTCATCAATTAATGCAATCAAAGCGGCAATCGATTTTGGTGTTACAGGAAAATATTCCATGTGAACAGCGAACTCGTTTAGGTACGATTTAATATCGCCAGTAACCCAATTAGATGCAGCCTTGTAATTCTTTGTCTCACTAGTCAACTCATTGAAATACAATGCCACTGGTTTGCTTTCTGTAAGTACTCCTGCATCATAATCAGAAAGCCCAAAATTCTCAGTGAATTTTTTGTGCAACTCGTTCGGTAAAGGCGGCATGGTTGCTTTTATTTCAGCAATCCATTTTTCATCAATTAGGATAGGAGGTAGGTCTGGCTCAGGGAAATACCGGTAATCATTGGCCATTTCCTTGCTACGCATAACGAAGGTGGAACCGTTTGAAGCATCAAAACTTCTTGTATCCTGGCTAATTTCTCCACCAGCTTCTATTTCGGCTATCTGTCTGTCAATCTCAAAACGAATAGCGCGTTGCACGTTCCGAATTGAGTTCATGTTCTTCACTTCAACGCGGTTTCCGAATTTGGTGGCGCCTTTTAGCATTACAGAAATGTTAGCATCGCAACGCATGCTTCCTTCCTCCATATTGCCATCACATATCTCCAAATAACGAAGCAGTTTTCGCACTTCGGTAACGTAAGAATATGCTTCTTCGGCACTTCTAATTTCAGGTTCTGAAACAACTTCTAAAAGCGCAACTCCAGCACGATTTAAATCTACTAGGGTATCAAAAGGGTCTTGGTCGTGCATGCTTTTACCCGCATCCTCTTCCATGTGAATGCGCGTAATATTGATGCTCTTCTTTTCTCCCTTTTCGAGGGTTATTTCAATTGTGCCTCCGTTGCAAATTGGCGTAGTGTCTTGGGTTATTTGATAACCCTTTGGAAGGTCGGCATAGAAGTAATTTTTCCGTGCATATTCATTCACCTCTCTAATCTTGCATCCGCAGGCTAAACCAAGTTTAATGGCGCTATCAACAACTGCTCTGTTTACCCGCGGTAATGTTCCTGGATGACCTAGCGTAACCACACTCACATTTGTATTTGGCATGCCGCCAAATTCGGTGCTGTCGCTACTATATGCTTTTGATTTTGTGAGTAATTGAGCATGTATTTCTAGCCCAATTACCGCTTGGTACTTGTCGGTTATCTCACTCATTGAAAACTCCCATATTACTGTATTTCTCAATCCGTTTATCCACGCGCTCCTGAGCATCCATGTTGTGAAGACGGGTCAGGTGTTTCTTAATCTCTTTTTTAACGTGCGAGAAGGTTTCCTCATAATTTCTGTGTGCTCCGCCTAATGGCTCAGGAATAATTCCAGAAATCAGTTTGTTCTCAAGCATATCATCTGGTGTAAGCTTTAAAGCTTCAGCTGCTTGCTCCTTATTGTCTCTAGTTCTCCAAAGAATTGTAGAACAACTTTCTGGCGAGATGACAGAATACCATGTGTTTTCAAGCATAAACACTTTGTCGCCCACGCCTATTCCTAATGCTCCTCCAGATGCTCCTTCACCAATAATTACACAAATGATTGGCACCTTCAGTTGTACCATTTCAATCAGATTTCTTGCAATTGCTTCACCTTGTCCACGCTCCTCTGCTTCAAGTCCAGGAAAAGCCCCAGGAGTATCAATAAAGGTGATAACGGGCTTGTTGAATTTTTCTGCCAACTTCATTAGGCGCAATGCCTTCCGATACCCCTCAGGATTAGCCATTCCAAAATTTCTGTACTGACGCATTTTGGTGTCAATCCCTTTTTGCTGACCAATAAGCATAACAGTTTTGCCATCTACACTTCCAAAACCGCCAACCATTGCTTTGTCGTCTTTCACGGTACGATCACCGTGCAGTTCAATAAATGTGTTGTCGGTGAGTGCTTTTATATGAGCTAAAGCATAAGGTCTTTTAGGATGACGCGCTACCTGAACGCGCTGCCAAGGTGTTAGTGTGCTATAGATTTCTTTGGTTCTGAGAATAATACTCAGCTCCAATTCTTCGATGGTTTTGCTAACGTCTACTTTACCCTTTTCTTGAATTTGACGGCTCTTTTCAAGCTGTTCGTCCAATTCTTGTATGTCAGATTCAAAATCTAAATAAACCATGATTATGGATTTAGGGCGCGAAGATAGTTGTTGTGATGAACTGATTCTTGTCTCAACTATTACCTGATTGCAGTTATTTTCGGCAAGTGATTTCTTACCCCAACGCAAAAATCAATTTAGGTCTCAATATCCTTAGGAAGAGGGAGGATGGCTTTCATGAAATTGAGAGTGCTTTCTATCCGATTCCTTGGACGGATATACTCGAAATTGTGACTGATGATTCAAGTAAAGGCAGTGTAGTTTTTACTTCTACAGGTATTGAAATCCCTAAAAGCGGCAAGCCGAATTTATGCGAGCAAGTGTATTTCATCATGACTGAGAAGTACAATTTGCCGTCTGTTAAAATGCATTTGCATAAAACTGTTCCGATTGGAGCTGGGCTTGGCGGTGGAAGTGCTGATGCTGCGTTTGCTGCCAAAATGCTCAATGATTTGTTTGAATTGCAATTATCGTTTGCAGAACTAGAGGTAATTGTCTCTGCTGTTGGAAGTGATTGCCCGTTTTTTATCCAAAACAAACCAGCATTTGTAACCAGCAGAGGAGAAAAACTAGCGCCAATTAAACTTGATTTAAGCGGACTTTGGATGGTTCTGGTTAATCCAAATATTCACATTGGAACAGCCGTGGCGTATGCCGGGATAAAACCCCGAGAGCCTGAACTTTCATTAAAAAACGTTCTTGAAAAGGATATTGTAGGCTGGAGAGAGTCTATCAATAACGATTTTGAAGAGTCAATTTTCGCTAGTCATCCAGATATTAAGGAGATTAAGAATAACCTTTATAAGGTTGGTGCTGTTTACGCTTCGATGACTGGAAGCGGCTCAACTGTTTATGGATTGTTTGAAATGCCTCCAGCAAATCTTAATTTTTCGAGCACGTATTTGACTAAAATCGTGCAGTTGTGAGAATTTTGACAATAAGTATGTCTTCTATCCGTTCCCTCGGCCACAAATAATGTTTTTATTTGCCCTTGATGCGAACAAGAATTCTCTTCACTTTTCTAATTACACTGGCAGTTTTGCCCGTTTTTGCACAGTTGGGCGGTAGCTCAACCTATAGTTTTTTAGACTTAACTGCTTCTGCACGAAACGCTGCAATGGGCGGTGATCAAATTGCAATTAAGGATGGAGATTTGGACATGTTGTACATGAATCCAGCCATATTGGATAGCTCTATGCACATGTATTTGGCAACCGACTTCACCAATTTTTATGGAGGAGTTAATTACGGGTATATAGGCTATGCACACACGTTCGATAAAATTGGGAACGTTGGATTCGGAGTGATGTATGCAAATTACGGAGAGTTCACACGTGCTGATGTAAATGGAACCATTCAAGGAAATTTCTCAGCCAACGAAACCTTGATTCACGGAACCTATGCTAGACCATTCGGGAAATATTTTTCTACAGGAGCCAACCTCAAGCTTATTTACTCTCAATTAGCCGAATACAATTCTTTTGGAATGGCGATTGATTTAGCTGCAATGTTCCATCATCCAACTAAAAACTGGACGGTAAGTTTGGTAGCTAGAAACATTGGTTCTGAACTAAAACCATACGTTGCAGGTCAATATGAGCCGCTACCGTTTAGTGTGGATTTGGGAATTAGCCATAAGCTGAAATACCTGCCATTGCGTTTGTCTATGACAATTGTCGATTTGCAAAAGCCTGACTTAACGTATAAAGACCCAACAAATTCACCTCCAGATGTGGACCCTCTTACAGGAGAAGTAATAGAGCAGAAAACCAATATTGGTGACGCTATTATGCGCCACTTTATTTTCAGCACCGAACTGACCATAGCGCGTAGAATATTCATCCGTGCAGGCTACAATTACAGAAGACGCCAAGAGTTTAAGGTGGCTAGCAAGCCTGGCACGGTTGGTTTTTCTTGGGGAATAGGAGTGAAGGTGAATCGATTCACTTTTTCGTACAGCAGAGCCACTTATCATCAAGCCGGAGGCACCAATCAAATATCGATTATTACAAACTTAGGTACGCACGTAAAAATGCCAAAGCGTGTAAGAAAAGCAAAGAAGTCAAAGGATAAAGCATCCGATGGCGAAGGATAAAATCACCATCGCCATTGACGGCTATTCCTCTTGTGGCAAGAGTACACTTGCCAAGCAACTCGCGTCAAAACTTAATTATACCTATGTAGATAGCGGTGCCATGTATCGGGCCATCACTTTGTTCGCTATCAATCATGGTTTGGCAAGTAAAGAAATCGTGAAGGTAGATGAGCTCATTTCTGTGCTCGATTCTATTGATGTTACCTTGAAATATGATTCGGAGGCTGAGAAAGTGACTACCTGTTTAAATGGGCAAAACGTGGAGGAAGAAATTCGCTCTATGCAAGTTTCGGAGGTGGTGAGCTTTGTAAGTGTAATTAAAGAAGTGAGAGCAAAATTGAGGTCGCTTCAACAAAAACTAGGCGAGCAAGGCGGGGTTGTAATGGATGGGCGAGATATTGGAACAGCCGTTTTCCCAAATGCTGAATTGAAGGTTTTCATGACAGCTTCACCCGATGTACGTGCCCAGCGCAGGTATGATGAGCTGAAAGCCAAGGGTAAAGAAGTTTCTCTAGAAGAAGTCCGTAACAACTTGGTTTCGAGGGATAGGGAAGACACAACTCGCAAAGAAAACCCACTTATTCAGGCAGAAGACGCAATTGTTCTTGACAATTCTAATCTAACTCCAAGTCAACAAATGGAATTGGCTCTGGGGTGGGTGAATCAGAAATTAGTTTAGCTCCAATTCTTCCAAAACATCATTGATTTTCTTGCTTTCTGAGTAGAAAGAAAGCACCTTTTGCAAAACTCTGTCCACTACCGCATCAGGGCAAGAAGCTCCGCTTGTGAGCGCAATTTTTAAAGGAGATTTATTCATGAGAAAACCCTTTGTAAACTCCATTTTACCCTGATAAAAATTGAAATGCTCAACAGAGCCATTTTCTAGAATGCATTTTTCAGAACTGATAAAATAGGTCGGGAATTTCTCTTCGCATAACTCAACTATATGGGAAGTGTTAGAGCTATTATATCCGCCTACCACGATGGCCAAATCTGCATCCGTTTCCATTAATCCATAGGTGGCAGATTGATTGTCGTTAGTGGCATAGCAAAGCGTGTCTCGCGTATCTGCGAAGCGATTTTTGTAATTGGCTTCACCGAATTTAGAGATGATCACATTTTTCAAATGGTCAGCAATACCTTGCGTTTCAGTAGCCAACATGGTTGTCTGATTAACGACCCCTAATCTTGAAAGATGAATAGTTGGGTCGAAATTTTCGGAAGCGCTTTCTCGAAACCTTTCTTCAAACTCAGCAATTGGCCTTTTGCCAATTATTATTTCCCCTAATGTTTGAGCTTCCTCCATGTCTTTAATTACTAAAGATGGAGCGTTTTGATAACTGTGTGAAAATGTAGCACGTGTTTCTTCGTGCATTCTTTTTCCATGAATTATTACGGTGAAATCATCGTCACCCAATTTTTCAGACCGCTTCCAAACCTTTTCGACAAATGGGCAGGTGGTATTATATAGCTCTGGCTGAATCCCTTTTTCCTTTAGCACAGATTCAATTTCTATTGTAGTGCCGAAAGCAGGAGTAACTACGATGTCTTCAGATGTAATATCGTCCCAGGGAATTAGTTGTCTTCCATCGGTATCCATAATGAACTTGATACCGTGACCTTGCAAATCGTCATTCACAGCTGGGTTGCGAATCATTTGACTTAGAAGGAAAATACGTTTATCCGGATTTTCCTCCAAAGCGCGATAGGAAATTTCAATCGCGTTTTCTACTCCGTAGCAAAACCCAAAATGCCGTGCTATATAAAATTGCACCGGACCAAAATCTAGAATGGTAGGGGTGAAGTCCTGTTTCCGAGGGTCATTTCTCTTTCTGGCCTCTTTTAATGAGCCAATAATGCCTGACTTATAGAACTCAGGAATGTTGAATTTCTTCATGCTAAAATTGAATTCTGGACAAAGGTAGTTAGAACAGTTTCCAATCATATACTATAATAGGGAATCATCCGTTAAATAAATCGCTACTTTTGCGAGCCCAAAAAATGGGAGGCTCATCCCGAAAGAGTCGTAACTAAAAACAATCTCTCAGTTAGAACGGGGACCCTGAGATACAAATCTGACCAACATGGCAGAAGAAAAAAAAGCAGAAGAAACCGTAGAAGAGGTTTCTGCAGAGGCTACCGCTGAAACGCCAAAAGCCAAGAAAACCACTAAGAAAGCTGAACCTAAAGCTGAAACAGCTGAAGAGCCAAAGGCAGAAAAGCCAGCGGAAAAAAAGAAGGCAGCTCCTAAAAAAGAAGAGGAAAAAGTTGAAGAAACTGCTGTCGTAGAAGCTGAGGCTGAAGTAGTTGCTGAGGCTCCCGCTACTGAAGAAGTGGTTGTTGAAAAGAAGAAAGAACCTCGCAAGCCGGCAGAACGGCCAGCAGATTTTGACTGGGATGCTATTGGTAAGAAAGAGGAGTTATACGCAGAGAAGGAGCGAGCTGAGCTAGAAGCAATGTACGATGCTACACTTTCGCAAGTGAACGTACATGATGTACTTGATGCAATTATCATTGAGAAGACTAGTAAAGATTTTATCGTAACAATTGGCGGGAAATCTGAAGGGATTATTCCTATAAGTGAGACGCGTTACAACCCAGATTACACAGTTGGAGATCCAATTGAAATCTACATTGAAAAAGTAGAAGACAAAGGAGTGCAACTTGTACTGTCTCATAGAAAAGCAAGAGCGCTTCGTTCTTGGGAAAGAGTTAATAAGGCTCTTGAAGATGATGAAATCATCAGAGGTCAAATTAAGTGCAGAACTAAAGGTGGTCTTATTGCCGATGTATTCGGAATTGAGGCATTCCTACCGGGTTCTCAAATCGATGTGAAACCAATTCGTGATTACGATCAGTACGTTGGTAAAACAATGGAATTCAAGGTGGTTAAGATTAATAACGAATACAAAAACGTTGTTGTATCTCACAAAGCCCTTATTCAGGCTGAACTTGAACTTCAGAAGAAAGAGATTATTGGTAAGTTGGAGAAAGGACAGATTCTTGAAGGAACTGTTAAGAACATCACTTCCTACGGAGTATTTATTGACCTTGGAGGTGTTGACGGACTTATTCACATTACAGACCTTTCTTGGGGACGAATCAATCATCCTGAAGAAATTGTTGAATTGGATCAGAAAATCAATGTCGTTATTCTTGACTTCGATGACGACAAGAAGAGAATTGCACTTGGTCTAAAGCAGCTTAGCTCCCATCCTTGGGACGCTCTTGAAAAAGAGGTGAACATTGGAGATAAGGTTAAGGGTAGAGTTGTTGTTGTTGCTGACTACGGTGCGTTTGTAGAGGTTGCACCAGGAGTTGAAGGACTTCTTCACGTTTCTGAAATGAGTTGGTCTCAGCACTTAAGAACTGCACAAGATTTCCTTAATGTAGGAGACGAAGTAGAATGTGTAATTCTTACTCTAGACAAAGAGGATAGAAAAATGTCTCTTGGAATTAAGCAGCTAATGCCAGATCCTTGGACAGATATCGCTACTAAATATCCAGTTGCATCGCAGCACACAGCTAAGGTTCGCAGCTTCACTAACTTCGGAATTTTCGTTGAGTTGGAAGAAGGTGTTGATGGACTTGTTCACATCTCTGACCTTTCTTGGGCCAAGAAGATTAAGCACCCATCTGAGTTCACAAGCTTAGATGCAGACCTTGAAGTTCAGGTTCTTGAAATCGATGCGGAGAATAGAAGGTTGAGTCTTGGTCATAAGCAACTTGAGGAGAATCCTTGGGAAGTTTTTGAAACCGTGTTTACATTAGATAGCACACATCAAGGAACAGTTACTTCTGTTAACGAGAAAGGTGCAACGGTTGCTTTACCATATGGAGTTGAAGGATTCGTTCCAAAACGACACATGAAGAAAGAAGATGGTACGGATGTTAAGAACGATGAGACCATTGATTTCAAAGTGATTGAGTTCAACAAAGACTCAAGAAGAATCCTTGTTTCTCACGCTAAGATTCACTCAGATGAGGCATTTGCCACTAAAGCTGAAGAAAGCGACAAGAAGAAATCCGCAGGTAGCGCTGCTAGCAGAGGAGTCAAGAAAGTTCAAGCAAACCAAGAAAAAACAACTCTTGGAGACCTTGATGCGCTTTCAGCATTGAAATCGCAACTTGAAGATTCTGAAAAGAAAGCGAAGAAAAAGTAATTCGCTTTGATTTATAGGTAAAAAGAAACCCTCGATAATCGAGGGTTTTTTTTTACCCTTAATGGAAGTACATTTGCACCGAACAAATGAGCATTGAGTCGCGCATAGTCCTTGATAGTCAGCAACTCAATTTATCTATTGAGCGAATTTGCTACCAGCTCATAGAAAATCACAATGATTTTTCTCAAACCGTCCTAATTGGTCTTCAACCAAGAGGGGTTTTTGTTGCACAGCGTATTCATGAAAGGTTGCAGAAACTTACTTCCACAACTATTCAGCTTGGCTCTTTAGACGTTACGTTTAATCGTGATGATCACCGAAGGCGCGACATTCCTCTGATTCCGAGTATAACGGATATGAATTTCTTGGTAGAAGGGAAAAAAGTAATCATGATTGATGATGTACTTTTTACCGGAAGAACAATTAGAGCAGGAATGGACGCGATGATGGCTTTTGGAAGACCTTCTGTGGTTGAATTGGTGGTTCTAATAGATAGAAGATTTAGTAGACATTTGCCAATTGAGCCTAATTATGTAGGGGCTAGAATTGATACCATTGTATCTGAAAGGGTAGAAGTTGCCCTTGTAGAGAGCGGTGGAAACGACACAGTTAAACTTTATTCACCAGACAAAGAATGAGCGGGTTATCGGTAAAACACCTCCTTGGAATTAAGTATATCACCAAAACGGATATTGAGCTCATTTTTCAAACTGCCGATACGTTCAAACAGGTCATTAATAGACCAATAAAGAAAGTTCCATCTCTCCGAGACATTACAATTGCCAATTTGTTCTTTGAAGATTCAACCAGAACGAAACTCTCTTTTGAATTGGCGGAAAAACGTTTGTCAGCAGATGTAATAAACTTCTCCGCCTCTGGCTCATCCGTAAAAAAAGGGGAAACTCTTTTAGATACTGTTAATAACATTCTTGCCATGAAAGTGGATATGGTTGTTATGCGTCATCCGCTTCCTGGAGCTGGTCAGTATTTGTCTAAAAACATTGATGCGGTAATTGTGAATGCCGGAGATGGAACCCACGAACATCCAACTCAAGGGCTTCTTGATAGCTATTCTATAAAGGAAAAACTAGGAGAAGTAGCTGGCAAAAATGTGGTAATAGTTGGAGATATTTTACATTCGAGAGTCGCCGTGTCAAACATATTTGCGTTGCAGAAACAAGGAGCGGAAGTCAAGGTTTGTGGTCCGGCAACGCTTATCCCCAAGCATATAGAAACACTGGGAGTTAAGTACGAACCGAACCTGATAAAAGCTTTAGAATGGTGTGATGTAGCAAATATGTTGAGAATTCAAATGGAGCGACAAGACGTTAAGTACTTCCCATCGCTCAGAGAATATTCTCTACAGTATGGCCTCACCAAGAACATTTTAGATGGTTTGAATAAGGAAATAACCATCATGCATCCAGGGCCAATTAACCGAGGAGTAGAAATAACATCAGATGTGGCCGACAGCGACCATTCGATAATTTTGGACCAGGTTGAGAATGGTGTTGCCATTAGAATGGCAGTTCTTTACTTACTTGCAGGAAAAATTGAACAAGCATCCTAATTGGGATATCGTTTTAGATATTAACTTACGCCTTTAATTTTTTGGTAATTTTGCAACAAAGCCAAGCATGAATTTCGAAATAGAAAAGAAAGACAACTACGCAGTAGTTAAGGTAAAGGTTGAGAAATTGGATAGTCAGATTTCTCCAGCTCTTAAATCAGAACTTGTAGTACTTAATGCAGACGAGTTTAAGAACATCATCATTGACTTAGAAGACACGCGTTATTGCGATAGCTCTGGGCTCAGTGCTATTCTAGTTGCAAACCGTTTGTGTAAGAATTCTGGTGGTTCGTTTGTACTGTGCAACCTCCAGAGATCGGTATCTAAACTGATTTCTATTTCACAGCTTGATACCATCCTTAATATTACTCCTACGCTACAAGAGGCAACCGACCTTCTAGCAATGGAGTCTATAGAAAAGGATCTCGGAGAAGAATAAATAAGTAAATCCTAAATAATTATACATAACTAAATCATGAAAAAAACTCTACTAACTTTTATTGCAGGTGTTCTTACAGCAGGCTTTGCCAATGCTCAGTGTACTCCTGACGCGGCTTTGGCCGGAGAATCTTTTGGTCTTTGGCCAGATAGCCTTGCTACTGTTTATACTTGCGTTGGATGTGGTGACCACACACGTGTTGTAGACTTGGTAACATTTTCGGATACAGTAATTTCTTTTGAATTGGTACCTGGAAGCCCAACTGATGTAACTGCTTACATCGATGCATTCAAGATTACAGATGTAAGAAATATTCCAACTGGAATGACTTACGGAACAAATGTTGAAGCAAGTGCTGATAATGACGCACCTTGGGGATATTGGTACAATGATGGGTCTGTTCCTAATCAAACTTCTACTCAAGGATGTGTATACATCAACGGTACAGAAGATCAGTGGAACACTCTTGCTGCAACCGGAAGCATCGCTCCTGGAATTGGTGCAGTTCAATTGGAAATTGATGTTGACGTAAGAATTGCTGCAACTAGCCCAGATTTAAGCACGATTATCCAGAATGGTTCTTGGATGTCAGGTGTGCCAGCTTCTTTAGGTGGAGGCCCAATCACAGTGACTGATTACTGGTTGGTAGCTCAAGAA